>Ga0183095_10106_pt3 | contig 425719 bp, 355 predicted proteins | sample BioMet4_FD_130346 | JGI IMG/M metagenome (GOLD analysis project Ga0183095, IMG submission 130346) | Microbial communities from bioreactor (seeded with sewage sludge) at LBNL, California, USA - Biofuel metagenome 4 (v2) (version 3) | ecosystem: Engineered > Bioreactor > Anaerobic > Unclassified ...
CACCGGACAATCCGACGACAACGCCGGACAATCCGACGACAACACCGGACAATCCGACTACAACACCGGACAGCCCGACGACAACGCCGGACAATCCGACGACAACACCGGACAACCCAACGACAACGCCGGACAATCCGACGACAACACCGGACAATCCGACTACAACACCGGACAGCCCGACGACAACGCCGGACAATCCGACGACAACACCGGACAACCCAACGACAACGCCGGACAATCCAACTGACAACGGTTCAGGTACAACTACGGACAATGGCAACACTGATAACCCTGGAACAACACCAACGGCTCCAGTTGTAATCACTCCAAACATTCCGGTCCTTCCGGCAGACAACACCGTAGTTGACACTCCAGTTAACAGCAATACAGAAGAGCCGATTGTACCAGATGAGACAACGACACCAGCAGAAGTAGTAGTTGAAGACGTTATAGAAAACAACAACACGTCCGAGCCAGTAACGGCTACGACAACCGTAGCTGATAATGCTGAAAACGATAATGCAGACCAGCCTCAGACAGGCGATGAGAACGACATGGCACCATGGGTGATCACACTTGCAGGAGGAGCAGTCCTGGCATTCGCTGCAGCAAAGAGGCGTAAAGACGCATAACAATTAATTACATAGCTAGCGATATTTATTTGAGGCTGCTGCATAAGGACTAAAGTCCTGTATGCTAAGCCTCTTTTTTTTATGTATTTTTCTTTGACAGAGCCACATGAGGCAGCTCTATGTTATAATTGAAGCCAGATGTCCCCCGCCTTAGCGAAATGGGCGGCGGGTTCCATGTCCGGTTTTCAGCGGGGGGTTACAATTTATTCCACCGCTTTAACCGGCCGAGCTGAAGCTCCTGGCTTCAGTTGCAGGCCTTCGCTGCGCCTGCAATGAGCGAGCTCACTGCGAGCTACGCTTGGTCTTAAATTGAAGCCAGATGTCCCCCACCTTAGCGAAGCAGGCGGCGGGTTTCATGTCCGATTATTAGCAAGGGGTTATGATTATGAAAAAAAGAATCAAAATAGTGTTCACGGGACACAGTATAGTCAACGGCTATCCTTTCTCGCGAAAATACAGCTTTCCAGACATTGCTGGCAGCCTGCTGCCGGAGAATTACACGGTGATCAACCGCGGAGTCAATGGAGAGTCGACGGCCGATATTTTGTTCAGGTTTAGGCAGGATGTTATTGAAGAAGAGCCGGACGCGGTGTTCATCATGGCCGGCACCAACGACTTCATCTATCGGACGGCGACGCCAAAGGACGCGGTGCGGGACTGCCGGAGAATGTTCGACCTGGCGAAAGCTGCTGGCATTGAGACGGTTTTCATGACATCGCCCCATGTCAACATCGTACAGGCCTCTGAATCGTGGCCGGCGACTACGGCGGAAGATTACGCAAGGGTGCAGGCGGAGATCAAAGAGTACAATGGCCTGCTCGCTGATCTTTCCGCGGCTGAGGGCATTTCGCTCCTCGACGTTTACGGAGAATATCAAAATTACGGCCGTTTTCAAGACGGCATCCATCCTACGGCCGAAGGACAGCGGCTCATTGCAGAGATGTGCGTCAGACAGATTTTGCGCATGTTCGCTTCAGAATAAAATGACAATGCGTCGGATCTATGGCGTGGGCGTCTGCAGAAATGGAGACGCGCATGAACAGATACCGGCGCAGTTTTTATACAATATCCGCCGATTTGTTGTAATTAGCCGACAGAGGTGATAATATTATAAATAAGAACTTATCATTATTAGTATTATTAGGAGGCGAATAGTGAATATGACTAAGAAGACGCTTGCCGTTATTCTGGCAGCGGTTATGGTGATGGCTTTCATGCCGTCAATGACTTTTGCTGCGGCGCAGAGAGCTGATTCAGGGGTGATGATCTCGGATGCTCAGTATGCAAATGCAAAAACAGTAGAAACTAAATACTCTTATCAAATGACCTTTGGCAAAAAGGCCGGAGGTGACATTACAGCTGATTCATACAAGCTTACACCTACGAGCAGCGGACTGTATATGCTGATCTGCTATTCAAAAGATGCCAATGGCGAATATCTGTACTATACGAATAGCAAGTCGGAGGCAGGCAGTAAGATCATACTGAATGTAAAAGGCTATAAAGTGCTTTCGCTGACAAAGGGGAAGACATATTATTTCTATTGTGACAGCAATGCCTCAGACAAGAGCGGATATATCAACGTTTCGCCTATGCAGATAGCGGGAGCAAATGTGAAATACATGACTTCGACCAACAGCATCTCTCTGCCCGGAAACGGTACGGTGAAAACAATGATTGCTTTCAAACCGCAATCCACGGGGTATTACAAGTTTTCGGGAAAGGCAGCAACCGCGCCTGGCATCACAGTATATCAGACAGCAGTAAGATCTACGGCCAATGGAAAATACGGAGACTACTATGGCGACCTAACGTATGAAAAACCTCTGACAGGAAAATCAGGGACCTATACTCTGTATATGCATGATGCGCAGAATTACAGCACTGGACTGCTGAAACTTACCAAGGGATATACGTATTACTACACGGTAATGTCAGGAACGAAGGTCAGCGGTTTCAGCATCAGAAAATACTCACCAATACAGATAAAGTTCAGCAATATGGGATGTAAATCCCTGCTTAGTGATGCATATCAGTACGACATGCTGATGCAGAGCGAAGTCAAGTATGCAGCAGTATACGCGACAACATCAAGCAAGACTGCTGTTGAGCTTGCATATTTCCCGGAAACGGGCAAAACACTCAAGCAGGTGAAAATCAACGGCAATGCCGTCAAGTACACTACGGCAGATGTCGAGATGGTCAGATACGAGGACTCACAGTGGGGCCCTAACGATGATGAAACTTTCATCGACGGCAAGTCGTATGTTACAGCGGATTATCTGAAGAAGTGGCCTGACATGGAAAAGTACCTCACTAAGGAAGTTGTCGGCGGAATCACAAAGTACTACTTTACGGTAGACTCAATGGCATCTGCTAATGGCGCTTCATCGACGAAGGTAACCGCAAAATACAATTATGTAAAAGTCCAGGCCCCAGGGACCGGGTGGAAAACAGGAGATACGATATCACTTGTCTGCGAATGATCATAAAGAAAGCAAGGATCTACAGCAGAACGCAATTGCGTTCTGCTGTTTCTTTATTGTCGTAGACAAAAAGGTTCCCGGGACCCACCCGAAGCATAAGCTTCGTGGAAGGGTGGAGTTCTTATTGCCGTAACCGCCTCAACGAAGCAGGCGGCGGGCGACCATTGGTCTCAAAGAGAAGTTTATTGGTCATGAAAATGGCAGAATTAACGGTCTGGGCCGGAAAGCCTATTTTGTGATTGACAATAATTCAAAGTTGAAGTAAACTACTTGGGTATTATTGGGCCAAATTGAAAAATAAAATGAAAAAGCGAGGATCGATCATGAAAGCAGTTACTGGTGGCGTTGCCACATACAATTCATTGCTCAGGACGAGGATCAACGATTATCTTAGAGAACAGCTGAAGGAATATGGATATTCGGACCTGATGCCAAGCCATGGAGCAGTATTATCAATTGTATACAAAAACGGAGGAACGGTTCAGATCAAGGTGATTTATGACATTCTAAGAAAGCAGAAGACAACGATAACTGAATCAATAAACCGTCTGGTCAAGTTAGGTTATCTGACGAAGGCACAGTGCATAAGCGACAGGAGAGTGACATATGTTTCACTGACAGAAAAGTCAAAGGCCTTCAAGAGAGACTTTGATGAGATATCGGCGGAACTGAAGGAAAAGGTCTATAAAGGTTTCAGCGAAGAGGAACAGCAGCAGCTTGTCGATTTACTGAACCGCGCTATAGAAAATTTTGATTGAAGAAGGTAAAGATGAGTGGAATGTTTATTCAGGCAATAGGGTTTGCTGGTGTATTATTGTTTCTGATTTCATATCAGATAAAGTCTAATAAAGTTCTGTATTTCACCCAGGGTATAGGATGCGCCATGTTCTGCGCACAGTTTTTCCTGCTGGGAGCATATAGCGGATGCCTTAGTCTGGTAGTGATCATTCTGCGGAATACAATGCTGATGAAGTACGATGAATGGAAAATAATCAGAAGCAGGATATGGGTGCCTGTCTTTATTGCCGTCAGCATTGTGATAATGATCTATACCTGGAATGGATGGATCAGCATATTGCCGCTTCTGGCGATGGCTTCGGGAACGATTGGATACTGGACAAACAATGCAAAGTATATCAGGCTGTCCTGTGTCGTTTGCTGCAGTCCAAGCTGGATACTCTACGATATTCTTATCGGGTCGTGGGGCGGAGTCCTGAACGAGTCAATAACCATCCTGTCTATATTGATTTCGATTTATAGATTCGGCTGGAAGAATCTTGGCGAGGCGGATTTTGGCGCGTCTCAGAAGACGGCTGAACTGGAAGTTGAGAGAGTCAGATAATCGGGCATTGGCTAAAGCCGCTGCCGGGAGGGAAAAGCGGTGGTCCGCAAACAAAAGGAAGGCCGATATTTTGTTTACACACGGCCAGTTTTGTAGTAAAATAGCCATTAGAACTTAAAATTCAAATGAGAGAAGGAAAGATCTAGAGATGACTAAGGATACGGAACTTAGAGAAATATTCAGAAACACGGAAAACTACGCTGATAAGGAAGTCGTTGTTAGAGGTTGGGTAAGACAGAACAGGGCATCCAACAAGTTCGGCTTTATTGAACTCAACGATGGTTCATTTTTTAAGCCGGTTCAGATAGTATATGAAGCGGATAAAATCAGCAATTTTGACGAGATTGCGAAAGCACCGCTGTCGTCGGCTTTGATGATCAGAGGAAAGCTGGTCATGACGCCGGAAGCTAAACAGCCTTTTGAGATCCATGCGACAGAGGCGGTCATGGAGGCAGACTCAGCAGCAGACTATCCGCTGCAGAATAAACGTCATTCTATGGAATTCATGAGAGAAATCGCCCACCTTCGCCCTAGGAGCAACACCTTTGCGGCGACGTTCAGGGTGAGGTCACTTGTGGCTTATGCTATTCATAAATTCTTCCAGGAGAACAACTTTGTTTACGTTCACACGCCGATCATCACGGGAAGCGATGCAGAGGGTGCAGGCGAAATGTTTCAGGTTACAACGCTGGACATGGAGAATCCGCCAAGAACAGAAGACGGAAAGATCGATTACTCTCAGGACTTCTTCGGCAAGAAGACTAATCTGACAGTAAGCGGACAGCTGGAGGCAGAAATCTTTGCTCTGGCATTCAGAAACGTATATACTTTCGGGCCAACTTTCAGAGCTGAAAATTCCAACACTGCGCGCCATGCTTCAGAGTTCTGGATGATAGAGCCGGAAATCGCATTTGCAGATCTGGAATATGATATGCAGGTTGCAGAGGCAATGGTAAAATACATCATTACATATGTAATGGAAAATGCTCCTGAAGAGATGGAGTTCTTCAACAAGTTCATTGATAAAGGCCTTTTAGACAGGTTGAACCATGTTGTAAATTCTGATTTCGAGAGAGTAACATACACTAAGGCTGTAGAGATACTGCAGAAATCTGGAGAGAAATTCCAGTACCCTGTTGAGTGGGGCATCGACCTGCAGACAGAGCACGAGAGATATTTGACGGAAAAGGTTTTCAAGAAGCCGATCTTCGTCATCGACTATCCTAAGGAGATCAAAGCGTTCTATATGAGACTCAACGACGACGGAAAGACTGTTGCGGCATGCGATATGCTGGTTCCGGGCGTTGGCGAGATCATTGGCGGAAGCCAGAGAGAAGAACGTCTTGATGTTCTGCAATCCAGGATCAAAGAGATGGGAATGGACGAGAAGGACTACTGGTGGTACCTTGAACTCCGCAAATACGGCGGCGTGAAACATGCTGGCTATGGACTCGGATTCGAAAGAATGATCATGTACATGACAGGCATGAGCAACATCAGAGACGTGCTGCCTTTCCCTAGAACTCCTAAGACGGCGGAGTTCTAAAGGAGGAACTGAATTGACAACTGTCAATTATATTAATTCGTCCCTGGAAATCTGGGGCACCGTCATGTGTGGCGTAGTTATGATATGCTTGCTGCTGGGAAGCCGACCACGGGATAAAAGTGATCGGCTTTATTTTAATATGCTCCTATGCAATATGGGAGCACTGTTTTTTGATGCTATGGCGCTGCTGTTCCGAGGGCACCCGGGGATGGTGGCATTTTGGGGCGTGCATATCTTCAATTTTGCTTCCTTTGCATCGAGTTTCGGACTTATTGCAGCGTTCAACCACTATCTGACTGTTTATCTTGGCGTAAATACGGAAGTGTCGCAGAAGCCGCTGAAAGTCACCCGAGGACTGTGTCTGGCGGGGCTGGTTCTTCTGGTGCTCACTCAGTTTCTGCCGATATTCTATACCATTGATGCAAGCAATATTTATCATCGTGCAGATTTTTTCTGGCTGTCACACGCAATAGCAATTGCCTGTGTGGCAATAGACGCAGGTATGCTGATAGTATACAGCAGACAGATCAGCAGGCAGGAAAAAGTGGCGCTTTGGTCGTATATTGCTCTTCCGGCGGCGGCGATCTGTGTGCAGATATTTATCTACGGAGTGATCCTGGTTGGGTTAGCCGATACAATTACCATGATCACGATATTCATAGTGCTTCAGTCTGAGCAGGCACGGCTTTCGGCCGAACAGGCGCTGGCTTTGGCAGAACAAAAGCAGCTGGTAGCCGAGCAGGACAACCTATTGACACAGAGCAGGGTCTCCATAATGCTTAGCCAGATACAGCCTCATTTCCTCTACAATGCTCTGGGCGTCATCCAGAACATGTGCCACGGCAAGGCACCTCAGGCCGAAGAGGCAACGATCCAGTTTTCGGAATTCCTCAGAGGCAATCTTGATTCGCTGCAGGCGACGACTCCTGTGCCTTTTGAGCAGGAACTGAGGCATACCAAGAATTACTTGTGGCTGGAAAAGCAGCGGTTTGAAGATAATCTCAGCATTGTATATGACATTCAGACTGCAGATTTCCGGATACCGGCGCTGACTCTGCAGCCGATCGTTGAAAACGCAGTGCGCTATGGCGTGATGCGCAAGGAAGAAGGAGGCACGGTCAAGGTTTCAACCAGCGAGACGAACGACGACTTCGTTGTGACTGTTGAAGACGACGGCATCGGTTTTGATGCCTATGCGCCGAAGGCAGATGGACGAACGCATATAGGGATTGTCAACGTGGGCGACCGGCTTAAGGCCATGTGCGGCGGCAGCCTGAAAATAACAAGCGTTCCGGGAGTGGGGACGACGGCGGTATTAACGATACCTAAGCGGTCTGAATAAGGCCGCTTGTTTCTTTTTTTGTCACTAAGATAGACTTTTAGTGTAGTTACGGTGTATCCCATTGACTCTGTATTGCTGGGGGATATAATTGAAGTCAGATGGTCCCCCCTCGCCTCAACGAAGGAGGCGGCGGTCACCATGGCCGGGTTTCAGTGTCGGTTATGATCATCGCTGAAACCCGCCCGAGCTGAAGCTCCTGGCTTCAGTTGCAGGCCTTCGCTGCGCCTGCAATGAGCGAGCTCACTGCGAGCTACGCTCGGCCTTAAATTGAAGTCAGATGGTCCCCCCTCGCCTCAACGAAGGAGGCGGCGGTCACCATGGCCGGGTTTCAGTGTCGGTTATGATCATCGCTGAAACCCGCCCGAACTGAAGCTCCTGGCTTCAGTTGCAGGCCTTCGCTGCGCCTGCAATGAGCGAGCTCACTGCGAGCTACGCTCGGCCTTAAATTAAAGAAACCATTGAAAATTCAAATAATAATATATAAAAAAGGAGAAACAAAATGAAAGCAGATATACTAAAAAAGAAATTAGGCGTCGTTGCGCTGGTGGTAATGATCACCACGACAATGATCCCGGCTGCTTCATATGCAGCCTCGTCATCATCGACGTCCACAACATCGTCGGTATCCGCAGTTACGGGTGCAACGCCGACGGCACCAACAAGCGGAACGACTAGCGGAGGAACTCCGCCAGCGATTCCAAGCGGCGGGTCAGGCGGTGGCGGCGCCAATACTATGACATATGATTACTCGGGTACTTACAAGGCGGTCGTCAAGGCATCCAATACTACGGTAAAGAAATTATCGAAAGTCATCAGCACCACAGTCAAAGACAAAAATGCGGCTGCAGCACTGAAGGGCGGCAAGCTGGTCATTAAGAACAGCACGCTGAAGAAGTCCGGCAGCGACACCAACGGCGACAACTGCAACTTCTACGGCGTGAATTCGATTCTGCTTGCAGCTAACAGCGGTTCCAAGGCATATGTAGCTGGCAGCACGCTGAAGGCGACAAGCACCGGCAGCAACGGCATCTTTGCTACAGACAGCGCCAAAGTCTATGCAAACAACGACAAAATAACGACAACAGGAGACAATTCCCGCGGTCTTGACGCAACATACGGCGGAACTATCATTGCCAACAAGATGACAATCAATACCAGCGGCGACCATTGCGCGGCTCTGGCAACTGACAGAGGCGGCGGCAACATCTCCGTGACAAACAGCAAGCTGACTACGGCAGGTTCCGGTTCACCGCTGCTTTATTCAACAGGCAACATCCAGGTCGACAATGTGACTGGAACTGCAAGCGGCAGCCAGATCGCAGGCATGGAGGAGCTCAATACCATTCTGATATACAACTCCAAGCTGACGAGCACTTCTACGACTAAGACGGCCAGTGATCCAATAGCTGACGGAATAATACTTTATCAGTCGACTTCAGGAGATGCAGAGAGCACGACTGGAGAAGCGGCAGATTTTGAAGCAAGCAATTCAACGCTGACTAGCAAAATCACCAGCGGAGCCATGTTCTACGTGACGAATACTAATGCAAATGTTGTACTTAGCAACACGACGCTGAACTTTGACAGTGACAATGTAAACCTGTTAACAGTAGCGGGCAACGATTCCAACAATTGGGGCACTGCTGGAAAGAACGGCGGAACTCTTAGCTTTACAGGCATTGGTGAGACGCTAAATGGCAATATCGATGTTGATACCATCAGCAGCCTTGACCTGTATCTGCTGAAAGGAACGACATATACCGGAGCTACTAAGATCACGACCAATTCTGTGAACACCAGCAAGACCGATGCTCCAATCACGGTAAATCTGGACAAGACATCCAAGTGGGTCGTAACTGGCAACTCTACAGTGACCAATCTCAACGCAGCTGAAGGTTCTCAGATCGTCGATAAAGACGGCAAGACCGTAAGCATCGTTGTCAATGGCAAGACTGTAGTCAGCGGAACAAGCGACCTTAAGGTCACAGTTACAGGTACCTACAGCACGACCGTGAAGACTGACAGCAGCAATGCTCTCAGCACATCAAACGTGATCAGCAGAACGGCATTCGACAAGTACTATGGCACAACGACCACATTCGGGAAAAACTGATTCTGGGATAATAAAAGGAAGTACGCATCAGCAATGAGGCGTACTTCTTTTTAATTTACTGCGGTTCCGCGCACATTCTCACGGAACCCCGTGTATGAAATTAATTCCGGTCTATTTCACTGTCACGACTTCTGAGTTAGCGATTGCTTCGTCTGTCAGTTCCTGGCCGATGCCAGGACGCTCAGGCACTTCGAAGCACCCGTCTTTTGTCACATAGTCATATTTGCAGAGGTTTATATTGTCCTCTATCAAAGCTGAGGCGTGGAGCTCGTGGATCACGAAGTTAGGTATCACGGCTTCCAGCTGCAGAGCCGCCGCTGCTGAGATCGGACCGCCGCAGCAGTGTACCTGCACGCCGATGTCGTAGACGTGGGCCATGTCACAGATTTTCTTGCCTTCAGTCAGACCGCCGGTATTGCAGAGGTCAGGCTGGATGATGCCGATGGAATGATCCTCAAAGAACTGCCTGTAGCCCCATCTCGTGTAAACCCTTTCGCCGGTGGCAACAGGAATTTCGATTTTGCTGCTGATTTCTCTGAAGAGGTTGGGGTTCAGCGGCTGGGTAGGTTCCTCGTAATAGAAGCAGTTGAGCTTTTGCAGCTCACGACCCAGCTGAACGGAAGTAGTGGCGTCGGTCAGTGCGTGGAGTTCAATGATGATATCTACATCAGGACCGGCTTCCCGCATGGCTGCAACACGGGCAACGGCCAGCTCCAGCTGGTCACGCTGCAGGATTCCGCGGCTGCTTCTGCCCATCCAGACTCCGTTTCTATCAAAACCAACAGGGTCGACTTTGATGCAGTCAAAGCCGTCTGCCATGGCCTTCTTCATCGCTTCGGCGTACTCCTCGGGTTTTGCCAGGGAATGGCTGACCTTGCCCCAGTCGAACTGCAGCTGGCTGGCGTAGGCACGCAGTTTGCTGTTGGTTTTGCCGCCCAGCAGCTTGTAGACCGGCGCGTTGAGCACTTTGCCCCTGATGTCCCAGAGGGCAATGTCGATGCCGGATATGCCGGCCATGATGACGCCGCCGTTGCCCATGCCCCAGAAAGTCAGACGATGGAGCCTGTTCCAGATGTCCTCGTTGTTCATTGGATCGAGGCCTATGATGCACTTGGCAAAGTCGATGCCCATACCGAAGCCGGCGTTCTGCGCATTGCCGTAAGCAACGCCTATCTCGCCATAGCCGCTGATGCCTTCGTCGGTGTTTATGCGGACGAAGACCGGATGCCAGGGTACGTTGCCTACCGCGACTTCGGCCGCCTTCGATGGTGTCTTAAACGCTTTGATGATGTCAACACTGGTGATTTTCATGTGTTTCCTCCTTGCATATTCATAGATTTGACCTTTATCGTGCTAATTAGATAAATCAATTTTCACACATCGGTGTTTGATTGTCAATAGCCTGAGAGCAGGCAATTTTGCATAGTCCGGCGAATCTTGCTGGTTGCGGCCGCTGAAGCGATGTGTTAGTATGACATTGAGAGTTGAAATTGATCAAGTTGTAGTTATGGATTGCTGTTCAGCAATGGAGGGGACATGCTGTTTATTTTGATGCCATTCGTATGTATGGGAATAGGGCTGCTGATTGGATTTAGACCGCTGCCGCCTAAGATATACATGGCGTTTAGCTGGGTGACCAATATTGCTCTGGCGCTGCTGATGGTGACCATTGGAGGCAACGTTGGGACCAATAAAGACATCATATCGCAATTAGGCATTGTGGGATTGAACTGTGTGGTAACCTGCCTGTTTGCAGTCATGGGAAGCGTGGCGGTATGTCTTCTGATAGAGAAAACTGTGCTGCCGCTGGATAGATATCTCAAATTGCAATTAGACGATGCGAATGTAGTTGCAATGGATAGCGACGAAGGCCAGGGCAAGAAAAAGGGTATAGATCCGATATTGGTCATGATACCTGTCTGCCTGTTTGCCGGAGCATTTGGCTGCTACTTATTCCTGCCAGATGATAAAACCGGGGTGCTGACATGGTCCCTTTGGATATCGCTGATAATACTATACATCAGCGTTGGCATTGGCATGGGCGAGAACAAAAGTGTGTTTTCATATATGAAAATGGTGGGCGCTAGAGTCATGTATCTGGTAGCCGGAGTGCTGATCGGAGGCATGGCAGGGGGCGCTTTGTCGACTTTGATCACGGGAATGCCGTTGCGCTATGCCGTGATCTCGGCATCTGGCTCTGGCTATTACAGCGTTACTGGCGCCGTGATGCTGCAGCAATTCGGCGCAGAAGCGGGCGTGTATGGCTTTATGGTCAACGTGTTTCGCGACTTCTTCACGGTACTGCTGCTGCCTGTTTTGACTAAGATAGGAAAGAGCGCGCCAATCGCCTCAAGCGGTGCCGGAGGCATGGACTCAATGCTGGTGCCGGTCACTCATGCACTTGGAAGAGAACTGGGATTGGTAACTTTGGTCGTTGGGATGCTTCTGACATTTGCGGTGCCGATACTGCTTCCTTTGCTGTGCGGACTGTTTTGACAGGCGGACAAATGTCAAACTATTCGAAAAGCAAGTGAAAAATACATTGTAGAAGACGTGTTTTTTTGTTATAATGGTCTAGATGATGCTTCGCAGGCCGCTGGCTTTGGGAAACGGGGCGCCATCCCACTAACAGATTTTTAAGTAGGAGGTCTTATTTTAATGAAAGGCTATACAAGTGAAACAATTAGAAACGTTGCTCTGCTCGGACACGGCGGCTGCGGAAAGACTACTTTTCTGGAGTCTGCGCTGCTTGCTACGGGAGTAATCAAGAAGTTAGGCAAGGTTGAAGATGGTAATACTGTTTCCGACTACGACAAGATGGAGATCGAGAAGGGATATTCGATCAATACTTCAATAGTTCCTATTGAGTGGAAGGGAAGCAAAATCAACTTCATCGATACGCCGGGATATTTCGACTTTGTTGGCGAAGTAAATGCTGCACTCAGAGCTGCGGAGGCTGCCGTTATTCTGGTAGACGCTGGAGCAGGAATTCAGGTTGGAACTGAAGCTGCCTGGAAAGCATGCGAGAGATATAAGACACCTAGATTTATAGTAATAAATAAGAGAGACAAGGATGAGTTCGATTACAATAAGACATTCGACGAACTGAAAGCAAAATTCGGCGACACGCTTATCCCGTTCAGCTGGCCGATCACCACTGAGATCGATGAAGGTCTGAAGGAAGCAATCGCTATGGCTGACGACGAACTTATGGAAAAGTATTTCAACGGTGATGATTTCACTGATGAAGAGATAAAGAACGGACTGGTTAAGGGTATTTCAGACGGCGTCATCGTTCCTGTATGCTCCTCAGCATTCCAGTTGGGACACGGCATCGAAGGCCTTCTGGACCTGCTCCTTGCTTACGTTCCTACTCCGCTTCAGCATGGTCCTTATGCCGGATTCAATGACAACAACGAGCCGGTTGAGAGACTCTGCGTTACTGACGCTCCAATGTCAGCCTTCGTTTTCAAGACAATCGTTGACCCGTTCGTAGGCAAGATCTCCATCATGAAGGTCGTTACAGGCAAGATCAATTCTGGCTCTGAAGTCCTCAACGAGAGAACGCGCAAGTCTGAGAAACTTGGCAAGCTCTTCTTCTTAAGAGGTAAGGAACAGCTGGAACTGAACTATGCAGAAGCAGGCGACATCGTTGCCGTTGCCAAGCTGCAGTATACTCTTTCCGGAGATACACTCTGCGACAAGAGCGATATCATCAGATATCTGCCGCTGGACTTCCCGTCACCGACATATTACATTGCTATAGAAGCTGCTGATAAGGGCGACGAGGACAAGATGGGCACAGGCCTGAACAGACTTAGAGAAGAAGACCCTTCATTCGTAGTTGAGAGAAATGCGGAAACGCATCAGACTCTGCTCGGAGGACAGGGAGACATACAGCTGAACATTGTAATTGCCAAGCTGAAAGACAGATTCGGAGTAACGGTAAACACAGTTCCTCAGAAGATCGCTTACAGAGAGACTATCAAGGGCAATTCAGATGTACAGGGCAAACATAAGAAGCAGTCAGGCGGAGCTGGTCAGTACGGAGACGTACATATCAGATTCTCACCTTCCAAGCAGGATGGCCTGGAGTTCTCAGAAGAACTCTTCGGCGGATCAGTTCCTAAGAACTATGTACCAGCAGTTGAAAAAGGACTGCAGGAGTGCATGGACAAGGGACCTCTTGCAGGCTGCAAGGTAGTAAACGTAAAGGCAGTTCTTTATGATGGATCATATCATGAAGTAGACTCCAACGAAGTATCATTCAAGATTGCCGCTTCACTGGCATTCAAGAAAGGTATCGTTGAAGCTAAACCTTGTCTGCTTGAGCCTATCATGCACCTTGAGATCTACGTTCCTGACGATTACATGGGCGACGTAATGGGCGACATGAACAAGAGAAGGGGCAAGATCCTTGGTATGGAACCTCAGACTAACGGCGGACAGAAACTGCTGGCTGAGGCACCGCAGGCTGAACTGTTCGACTATTCACTGGGACTGCGTTCAATGACACAGGGCAGAGGAACATTCGAGATGAAGTTTGACAGATATGAGGAAGTACCTAAGATGCTTGCTGACAAGATCATTGCTCAGCATCAGGCAGAACAGGAAGCTTAATCATACAGACTGAACCTGATCAGATAATACTTTCAGGAAATCTCATTAGATAATAATAGGGGACTGTTTCACTAAGAACTAACAAAGGTTCTTTATGAGACAGTCCTCTTTTGCATTACACAATTCTGCCTTCAGCTGCCGTTTCATTGCGTTGAAATAGTTGAATTAATATTGGTAAATCAGATGGTGAGACAAATTGCCAGAGTGGTTTATGGTAAAATAGTGATATACTACCGAATCCGGTAGTATTATATTTACTTATATCAAAAACGTTTGACATTAGGCTTTATAATACTACCGATATCGGTAGTATACGAAAATATCGAGGGAATATATATATGTTGAAAATCCTGAAAAGTCCCTTTCCGAGGAGGATAATATACCATAACTGATTATGAGAAAAGAGGATATCGCATTTTGAGCAGAATTTTTGCTCGGATGCGACATCCTTTTCTTAATACTTTTGTATTTAATGTTAATGTACGATAAGATTTGCCAGCGCTATTGTATCTCTGCCCTCGCCATAGCCTCTTCGTAATCTCTGGTTCCAACGAATATCTCGTTCTTGTAAGGGTTCTTGTGCTGAGCCTTGGAGCGCTTGATTATGATTGAGAGTACTACAACGTTTGTAAGTATGGAGGCAACAGCGATCACTCCCATTGCCGTAGGGTCTACGGATGAAGGGTGAACTGCTGACTTCATGAATCCGTCAGAATACATGGTAGGGATGACAGAGAATACGCTGTCGTCCTGGAACAACGGGAATACCTGAGCGAACATGCACCAGATCGCCAGTGTGTTTGCACGGTTCTGGATCCAGCCGCCTTTGTTCCAGAATGCTGCTGCGAATGTCGGAGCAAGCAGAAGCGCAAGACCGCAGTACCATGAGTGAGTAGGCAGGTTCAGGTAAGTGTATTCGAAGTTCCAAATGTCATATGCAAGGATGAACAGCCAGGTCATGTCAGGCCAGAGCATATCGTCCTTTTTCTTTGATGAGTAGATGCCCCACCAGCCTGTCATACAGAGGATGTTCAGAAGTCCTGCAACTCCGTTGAGTACGTTCCACCAGCCGCCGTACAGCCAAACGCCTTCAGATGAAAGCCACCAGGCAGTGCCCGTTTCAGACAGAGCTTTCATGCCCATGATGGCATTTTCAAAATCGCTGCATACTGCAATGAGGATGTTGATAGCAACGATGATGAACGGGAATGGCTTGAACCAGTCGCATTTGCCGATGCCCCACTTATACTTCAGCATCATGAAACCGATGCATCCGGCAGTTGCCGCATAGAGCTTGGCATAGTGGAACCAGCTGGTCATGTGAACATAAGTGTCATTGTTTAACGCCCATTCGGCACCTTTTGCTGCCGATGCGTATATGGCGATGAAGTAAACCGTCAGAATGAGCGGTATCGCTACGAAGAATATGATTCCGCCGATCTTTGAACGCCTTGCGATCTCATTGGCGATCACGAGACCTGCAAACACCAGTATCCAGCCAAGGAACTGAGTTGCGGAGCCGTCGCCGTAAACTTGAAATAGCATAAATTGTCCTCCTTAAAATAGTAAATGATTCCATTATTTATTATCATGATATATCTGCTGCGTGCCTTCCATGGCTTCTTTCAGATATTCATCGATCCAGCTAACTGCCCCGTCAAAATCTCTTTCAACAAGATATTGGTAGAGCTTTTTCGTGTTGGAAAAGAGCGCCTCGACGCCGTAAAGCCTGCAGAACCGCTGCCATAGTGTGATGACCGGCGCTCTGAATGAGCAGTATAAAAGCGGCAGTACGCTGTTGCCGCCGATAAAGGCCAGCTGGTGCTGATAGGTAAAGGCTGCTTCCGCAGCTTCCTCCGGCGTTTTTGTCTGACAAAGCGCATCCAGCAGGGTTCCCAGAGCGGCGATGTCCTCGTCGCTGGCGAACTCCATGGCCCGCTTCAGAGCCAGGTGCTCCAGTGCCCAGCGTATCTCGAGTATCGATCTGATTTCATCTTTGCCAAGGGCGTTTCCGTGATATTCCATGATCGCGGCAAGGGTGTTGATGTTTCCATTCTTTCTGTAATCGGCAACGAATGTCCCCTGACGGGGAACGACTTCCAGAAATCCCTGTACTGCCAGTTCGGCAATGCCGCCGTTGACCACAGCACGGCTGACGTGCATGGTTTCTGCAAGCTCTCGCTCAGGCGGAAGCTTGGATCCCATAGGGAGTTCTTCTGAAAGTATCATTTCCTGAAGCTGCTGTACGAACAGGCTCTTCAGACTTGGAGCCGCAATTTTCCTAAATTCCATTATCGCTTTGCCTCCTTGAGCATCTATGTAAACTAACTGCAATTCATAAACGTGGTCGTGGTCATACCACGATTATGGAGTTATTGTACCACCGCTTGCAAACAATTTCAATAGCGATTTTTGCTTTAAATTTAGACAATTATAGCAATTTGTCTTGACTTGATGCGATGGCAATGTTAAAATAATCACACATTCTGGTATGACCAAAGAACACTTAAGGAGGTAATACAAATGCCGGAAAACAGAGACCATAACGGACAGCCCCGTGAGAAGATAATCAAGCTTGGCCAGAAGATAACTGACCGCATAGGGCATAAGGTGACTGCAGACGATCCAGAATATTGGGGACTTGACTGCATCGTAACTGATGAGATGGCTGACGTGGCCAATAAAATGAAGGTGAGGAAGCCGGTAACGCTCCCGCAGCTGGTAAAGACGACGGGGATGGATCCGGATCATCTGGAAAAACTCCTCTACGACATGGCAGTTGCAGGACTTATCGAATACAATTGGGAAAATCCGAACCACGAAAAGCAGTATATACTTCCAATGTTTGTTCCAGGCAGTGCCGAATTCACAAACATGAATCAGCAGCAGCTTGAGGAACATCCTGAACTTGCCCACTTCTTTGAACGCATGTCCAGGCTCCCGCTGGAAAAGGTGACCCTCATGGTGCCTCCAGGAGGTGCCGGCATTGGCATGCACGTCATTCCAGTGGAAAAGGCAATAGAAATGGAAAATCAGACAGCTGATGTAGAGCATATATCTCACTGGCTGAAGAAATATGAAGGGAAATATGCAGCCAGCCCATGTTCCTGCAGACTTTCACGCCGCATTTTCGACGAAGGATGCGCAGATGATCCGGAAGACTGGTGCATCGGTGTCGGCGACATGGCTGACTATCTGGTGGAGACCAACCGCGGTCATTACATCACATATGATGAAGCGCTGGCCATACTGCAGAAAGCCGAGGACAACGGCTTTGTTCATCAGATCACGAACATAGACGGTGAGAATAAAATCTTCGCCATATGCAACTGCAATGTTAACGTCTGCTATGCGCTGAGAACGTCACAGCTTTTCAATACTCCTAACATGTCGCGGACAGCTTACGTGGCAAGAGTCACAGCAGATGACTGCGTGGCCTGCGGACGCTGCGTAGAGTACTGCCCTGCGGGAGCCGTTAAGCTGGGGCAGAAGCTTTGCGATGCAGAAGGCATGGAAATCAAATATCCTAAGCATGATTTGCCGGATAAAATGAAGTGGGGACCGGAGCAGTGGGACGAGGACTACCGCGACAACAATCGCATCAACTGCTATGATACAGGTACTGCGCCATGCAAGACAGCCTGCCCGGCGCACATCGCCGTTCAGGGATATCTGAAGCTTGCGGCCATGGGAAAATATACGGAAGCCCTAGCTTTGATAAAGAAAGAAAATCCGTTCCCGGCAGTATGCGGGCGTGTCTGCAACAGACGCTGCGAAGACGAATGCACCCGCGGCACCATCGACAAGGCAGTTGCCATCGACGAAGTGAAGCGGTTTATTGCGCAGAAAGATCTGGACGCCGACCAGCGGTTCATTCCACCGGTAGTGCAGCCGTCGATGCGCGGACCATTCAAGGAAAAGATAGCCATAATAGGAGCCGGACCTGCAGGTCTCAGCTGTGCATATTATCTGGCAGAAAAAGGCTACAGCCCAACTGTATTTGAGAAAAATCAGAGAGCCGGCGGCATGCTGACCTACGGCATCCCGTCATATAAACTGGAGAAAGACGTCGTTGATGCGGAGATCGATATCATCCGTCAGATGGGAGTTGAGATAAAGTGCGGCGTGGAAGTTGGCCGCGACGTGACTTTTGATCAGCTCAGAGCTGAAGGATATAAGGCGTTTTATGTTGCTATCGGCTGTCAGGGCGGCAACCGGACAGGCCTTGCAGGCGAGGATGCTGAAGGCGTGTTCAGCGCAGTTGAATTCCTGCGCAATGCTGCAGAAGGAACAGCGGCAAAAGCCGAAGCAGGCAGCAAAACTGTTGTTATCGGCGGCGGAAATGTGGCTGTTGATGCAGCCAGGACAAGCGCAAGACTTGGCGACGAGACAGTAGAAATGATCTGCCTGGAGCAGCGAATCGAGATGCCAGCTTCCCTCGAGGAAATCACCGAGGCGGAAGAAGACGGCGTGATGATCACCTGTGGCTGGGGCGTCAAGGAAATTATGACGGAAAACGGCCACGTGGCAGGCGTGGTGCTGAAGAAGTGCGTTTCTGTATTTGATGCAGAAGGCAGATTCAGCCCGTCATATGATGATAATGAGACGCAGACCGTGGAGTGCGGCAGGCTGATTTTCAGCATTGGCCAGCACGCGGAATGGGGCAGCCTTATGGACGGCTCTTCGGCTGAGATCGCAGCAAACGGCAGGATCAAAGCCGACGCCCTGACTTATCAGACTGGCCAGCCTGATGTCTTTGTTGGCGGAGACGTATGCACGGGACCGAAGTTTGCCATAGATGCCATTGCAGCCGGCAAAGAAGGCGCAGTTTCCATCCACAGATTCGTTCAGCCGCGCAGCAGCCTGACCATAGGCCGCAACCGCAGAGAGTTCGTTGAGTTGGATAAGGAGAACATCAAAGTTGAGACATACGACAACTCATCGCGTCAGACGCCGGCGGTAGATCAGGAGATAGCTGCCCGCAGATCTTTTGCGGATGCCAGCAAACCGTTTACCGAGGAGCAGGTAAAGATTGAAACTGCCCGCTGCCTGGGATGCGGCGCATCGATCGTTGACGAGAATAAGTGCATAGGATGCGGAGTCTGCACGACAAAGTGCGGTTTTGATGCAATCAAGCTGTACCGCGAGCGCCCGGAGTGCAGCAAAATGATAAAGTCCGAGGACAAGATGAAGGCGATACTGCCTTACGCCATGAAGCGCAAGGCCAAGATCATGTTCGGCGGCAAAGGGAAATAAAATGCATGAATTAGGCGTAGTATTTCATATAATAAAAAAACTGGAGCAGACAGCGGAGGAAAATCAGCTGACGAAGGTCTCCTCCGTCACCATGGAGTTTGGCGAGGTGTCAGGCATAGTGGACAGCTACATTCTCGACTGCTGGCGCTGGGCGGCTGATAAGTCTGATCTTCTAAGGGGCGCAGAGATGAAAATCGAGCATCTGCCGGCGGTCACGGTCTGCAATGCCTGCGGCGCGACTTACGAGACGGTCAAATTCGGGCGGACATGCCCGGAGTGCGGCAGCGGCGATACTGTGCTTTTGACTGGGAATGAAGTGAATATCAAAGAATTGGCTGGCCTCTAGGAAGGCTTGCTCGCTGGCGGACCTGCAGCAGGGTGCCGCCAGTTTTTTTGGTGTTTTTTATTGAGAAAAATGGTATTATAGATTCAAGTATTAAAGCGATGAATTGGAAGGAAAGATCACAATGGAAACGAAAAAAAGAGCGGACATATTGAAAAGCAAGACCTACTTATACATGACTGAATTTTTCTCAGGAATGGCCGTCATGGCTGTAGAACTTGGGGCAAGCAGGCTTCTTGCGCCCTACTTCAGCTCTTCGCAGATCGTCTGGACCATTATAATAGGAACGATAATGATTGCCATGGCAATAGGCAACATCTGGGGCGGCCGCAGCGCTGACAAAGATCCTGACCCTGACCGGTTATATAAGAGGATCATCATTGCGGCGGTATGGATCGCCATGATACCAGTGGTGGGAAAATACATTATCATTGGGATATCAGGCCTTCTTGTTGTGACAATCAGCACTAATTTCTTGATCATTGCCGCTTTTCTGGCCTGCATGGTTATCTTTGTATTTCCGCTGATGCTGCTGGGAACCGTGACACCGTCGCTGGCAAAATACACGACTGACAGTCTGGAGGACAACGGGCGGATCATTGGGACACTAGGAGCTTACAATACGGTTGGCAGTATTATTGGAACATTTCTGCCGACCTTTGTGACGATACCGGCAGTTGGTACAGCCATTACGTTCCTGATTTTTTCAGGCGTCCTGCTGATCCTGGGGTTGCTGTATTTTATCAGTTCCGGCCGCAGAAAGAGACTATGCGCCATGACGATGGCGGCCTTCGTCTTTGCGGCTGCCTTTGGCAATTCTGACAGCTTTGCCTTCTGGGAAAAGAATCTTCTGTATGAGGGAGAGTCTGTCTATAACTATCTGCAGGTGAAAGACACTGGCGATTCAGTCATTTTCTCCACAAACGTTCTCTTTGGCGTACAGTCGATCAAAATGAAGGATGGCGGGCTTACCGGCATGTTCTACGACTACGATCTGGCGGGGCCTGTTGCGGCAGCCGCGGATTTCTCAGAAGGCAGTTTGCAGACGGCGAATGGCAGCGACGGGCTGAAGGTTTTGATGCTGGGTAACGGGACGGGAACATTCGTCAGCCAGTGCCGCAGGTATTTTCCGGGTGCCGATCTGACGGCGGTAGAAATCGACGGCAAGATCACGAAGCTGGCGGAAAAATACTTTGATTATTCGTCAGATGTGCCGACATACACTTATGACGGACGTGCCTTCTTGGCGGCGTCAGATGATAAATACGACGTCATCGTGATCGATGCCTATCAGGACATTACGATACCTTTTCAGATGTCATCGAAGGAATTCTTTACACTGGTGCGGGACCACCTGACCGATGACGGCGTTATGGTAGTCAACATGAACATGCATTCAGATGAAAAAGGCAGCATCAACGAGTATCTGGAGGACACAATAGCGTCAGTTTTTCCAGAGTCATATACTGTTGATGTGCCGGAATCGACCAACCGCGAAATGTATTCCTGCAAAAGTGGCGATTTTGCGGCGAAGTTTGCCACTGGCAGCAGAACGGTAGCCGATGACGAGCTGGCTGACCTGATGACTCAGGTGCAGTATGGGCTTGCTGCCTATGAGAGTAGGGGAAATCTGCTGACTGACGATAAGGCGCCAGTTGAACTTCTTGGCATGCGGATGATAGACGGGCTGATAAGCAATGAGTTGGGATATTACAAGGATATGGTCAGAGAAAACGGAATCATGTCACTGATTGAATAATGTACCGGCATATAACTTGACAATACACGACAAAAACCATTGATATTCCAATTCTTTTAAAAAAACCAAAAAAATATTGCAAAATCCAGCGAAAAACTTGTAAAAAATAACCGAACGATAATTGCACTGTGGTACAACATTATTAACAGAGAAGCAGTGGAATGCGGAAATGTAGTGTGTGGTTTTTTTATTGTTTGAAATAAGTGCAATTTTTTTGAAGCCATGCAGAGCATATCTGTGTGGCTTCATTTATGTGTATGAGTAAAAGGCAAACTTACGTGAAAACGAAGGACGCAAAACTACAGGGACTAAAGTCGCAATGACTAAGTCAGCCAGCTGCCTCGATAATTACTTCATTAGGAATTAATTAAGAGGTGTAAAAAATGAAAAAGAAGATTTTATCGATCATGCTTGCCGCAATGATGGTCAGCATGTACACCGTGGGCTCCACGGTGACAGCTTTCGCCGATGGTGACACAACCGGAGGAACAGGAGAAGGTACACCGGCAGTTGAACAGCCAGCAGGAGGCAGTACTGCCGAAGAAAAATTAGTTATTGAAGCAACGGATGCTTCATGTACAACAATAAAAGCTCAGAATTACAATTATCACTCAGGAGAAATCACTTTTATGATACCTGAGAATGCAAGCGGAAATGTTGTCCTGGATTATCACGATGGGCTGATTCAGTTTTTTAGAAAGTACTTCTTGGAGAAATATGGACGGGAATATGATGGTGCGGCTATGCCTGGCGACTGGTATGGAATAAAAGTCAATGTTGTCAATAATTCTAGTCTTGAATACAAGTATGTGGATAAAAGTTTTAACATCTCTGGCTATTCAGATGACCTTGATACAGACCACAACAAGTATTTATTTGATAATTTGATCAGCTGGACATATTCTGATTCTCAGAACGTAAGCCTTGGCAGCAAAGACGATACTAAATTTAACAATAGCGTAAACAAAGTATATGCAATAAACAATTATAGTAAGGATTCAGATGTTTATTCTGCTGCCAATACGTTCTTTGACAATACTCTTGACTTGGGCGCAGGAAGCACTATTGTGCTGAACACTCAGATGCTGATTGATGGCCCAAATACAGATAATGTTTATGCTGGATGTGATATTGATATTCCAAGTAGTTTTGAGTTAGCTCCAGTAGCAGCCAAGACGACATACACTGTAAAGGCTAACTACTATACAACAACAAACAATGGAACTCCTGTAAAGGATAATCAGGAAGATGTGATACGTGTTGATTCAGCAGAAGCAAGCATTGGAGAAGAAATAACAGTAGTCCCAAATGTAGAATGGTCATCGTACAACAATAATCAATATGCATTGGATCCAAATCAGGTTCTCAAGCTTACAACTCAGGAAAATGCGGAAAACAATATCCTTACGTTGAACTACTACCGAGATGTAACTGTTTACTACCCACCTGTAAATCCAACGCCAACTCCGACACCGGATCCGGTAACTCCAGTAGTTACACCGGATGATCCTGACAACAACAATACTGACAATCCGGACACTCCAGTCGTAGTTCCAGATCAGCCAGACAACAACAATACTAATACTCCGACTACGCCGGTAGTAGTACCTGACCAGCCGGAAAACAATAATGTTGATCAGCCTAAGACAGGCGATGAAAACAGCGTTATGCCATGGGCAATCATGGGACTGACAAGTGCAGTTCTTGCTGGAGCAGTATTGATCCAGCGCAGAAAAGAAGAGAACAATTAGTTCTACACACTTAAATAACATTCCACAAGAGGAAGGGCTGAAAGCAAGGCCCTTCTTCTATTTTTTGAGTCAGCAAAAAATATTTTTAAAAACATATTAAATGGGTGCGATTTAATGAAATTAATAACTTGAAAATTACCGCACTGATGTATGATGCATATAAGTGTTGAGAAACACTTCACACACAAACTATAAACATTCCACAAGGGATAAAGGGACTGATTTAGCAGTTCCTTTTCCTTTTTTTGATGTTGTATTCATTAGATTTTCAGGCCTTTCCAATTGACATTGTGGAGGCCTTTTGATATACTGAAAACGAACAAATGTTTGCAGTTACGGAGGGAAAAATGGCTAAGAAAAACAGAACGGTTTTCGTGTGCCAGGAGTGCGGATATGAGAGCCCTAAATGGATGGGACAGTGTATCTGCGGTGCCTGGAACACAATGGTCGAGGAAAAGGTGTTAGAGACGCCGGAGAACGACAGCAGGAGACGGACGACCTCAGATGCCAGACCTTCACAGCTGAATAAGGTCGGCAGCGGGAATTATGAGAGAATCGATACGGGTATCGGTGAACTTAACCGGGTGATCGGCGGAGGAATAGTCAGAGGTTCGCTTATCCTTATTTCAGGGGAACCGGGAATCGGAAAATCGACGATCATTATTCAGGCGGCGGCGAATATTGCCAAGAGTCAGGGAACGGTCCTTTATGTTTCAGGCGAAGAGTCTGAGGAACAGGTGAAGATGCGTGCCGACAGGGTATGCCCTGATCTCAGCGACAACCTGTACATCCTGGCAGAAACAAACATGGAAAACATTATGACAGCCTGCGACAACCTGAAGCCAAAGTTCCTGATCATAGACTCGATTCAGACAATGTACACTCAGGAAATAGATTCAGTTCCGGGAAGCGTTTCACAGGTAAGAGCCTGCGGCAACAAGCTGATGAAGATAGGCAAGACTGACAACATCCCTATATTCATCGTTGCTCACGTGACTAAGAATGGCGAGCTGGCCGGACCGAAGATCGTAGAGCATCTGGTTGACTGCGTATTGAACTTTACAGGTGAAAGAGATCACGACCTGAGGATATTGAGGTCGTATAAGAACAGGTTCGGCACTACTAGTGAGATCGGAGCATTCCAGATGGAAGAGAATGGTCTGACGGAAATCAAGAACCTTTCGGGGACATTCCTGGAGAGCGCCGATGTGCATACGGAAGGGTCGGTCATCACGGCCGTTTACGAGGGCAGCAGACCTGTGCTTTTCGAGGTCCAGGTGCTGACAGCGGCTGCCAACGTGGGTTTTGCCAGAAGAACGGCGGTAGGCGTTGACTATCAGAGACTAAGCATGATACTGGCAGTACTTGAGAAGAAGGTGGGTATACCACTGATAAATCAGGATGTCTATGCAAACGTCGTAGGCGGAATGAAACCGGACAGCACTTCCATAGATCTGGCTGTTGCTCTGGCGGTTTATTCATCGATGAGGGGAATAGCCTGCAGCAAGAGGACCATTGCCATTGGTGAGGTAGGACTTACTGGTGACCTTAGGTCTATTCAGAATGCAGATAAAATAGTAATAGAAGCAGAACGTATGGGATATGAACAGGTGATCATGCCACTGAAGAATGCCCAGCGCATCAAGATGCCGGCAGATAGCAAATGCAGGATCATCGGCGCCAAGAATCTGTATGATGCAATCAATGCATTCAAAGGCGAATAGAATTAGGCGAAATAATCATGTGCAGTAAAATAGGACGGTCAGCGGAGTGATTCGCTTGCCGTCCTATTGTTGTACTTTGATATTGCATGTGTTGGTTTGCTGCCTTTGACCGTTGTCGTCAATCTGATGCTGTGTCAGGCTGCGGTTTATGGCATGAGGCCTTTGGCTTTGTCAACTTTGATCAGGTTCATTTCGAACCAGAAGGTGCTGCCTTTGCCAGGCGTACTGTTGACGCCGTATTCAGCTTTGTGCAGGATCAGTATCTCCTTGACGATGGAAAGCCCCAGGCCACTGCCTTCTGTCGGACGCACATGGTTAGTGCTGGACTTGTAGTAGCGTTCCCAAACGTGGCTGATCTCGTCAGGCGCAATGCCTTTGCCGTGGTCGATGACTTCGCAGCGGACTTTGCTGCGTCCAACCTTCTTGACGTTGATGATTATCTTCTTGTCTTCGCCGCAGTACTTGACTGCATTTGTAACAAGGTTGCTCACCACCTGCTTGATTTTGGCTTCGTCGCCGTTGACGACGAACGGACCGCTGCAGTTAAGGGTGATGTCATATCCCTGCTGTTCCTTGAGAATATCATAGGATGCAGCAAGTGATTCAACAGCGGCGGCAAGATCAAAATTCGTTCTGTCTAGCTCGATGGTTTTGTTCTGCATTCTGGACATGTTGAGCATGTCGTTTACCAGCGCGTTGAGCCTGTCTGCTTCTTCTATGATTACATTGAGGTGTGCGGTACGCTTTTCCGGGTTGTCGCCGGAAAGGTCCCTGATCATCTCAGCATATGATTTTATCATGGTCAGCGGCGTCCGAAGGTCATGAGAAACGTTGGCTATCAGGTCCTTTTGATAGAGATCTGTTTTCTCAAGCTCGTGAGATGCGGTCGTCAGGGTGTCAGCCAGTTCTGTGATCTCTGTGTAGTGACCGCCTCTGAATGTGACACCGTAATTACCTTTACCCATTTCAGCAGCTGAATTGGTAATGTCCTTCAGCGGCTTGGATATCCTGCTTGCCAGATACAGGGCCAGGGCCAGAGCCAGCAGAATGGATATCAGGGTTATATATATCAGCTGTGTGCGAAGTATCGCAATTGTCGACTCAACAGGTGCCAGAGGCGCGAAGATATACAGTATATACTTGGATGTGTCGCTGGTACTGTCACTGCTGTTTTCGTCGAGAGACTTTTTTGTCAGATAGCAGGCATAAGAAAGCGTGCGCGTGCCGTCTCTGCCCGGAGTAATGATCGATACCCGGTGGAGGCTGCTTGCCTCCAGCCTAGTCTTGAGAGCGGAAACCTGAAGGCTGTACAGCGCAATAGGTCCGTGACCATCGTAGTTAGGCGATATCAGAATTGCACCCTCCTCCGTCTCAATGCGGACAACGACGTCGTTTGTTGCTGATATCGTTGATATCGTATTGGTGAGGGCAGAAAGATCCTCGTCATCCTCCTGGTATTCTTCAATGATCTTATTTGCTATCTTATTGGTCTCACGTATTTTCATGGCTTCATAGTATGTATTCAGGAAGAATACCTGCAGAAGCCATATCAGAGCGATTATTACTGCGGTGAATATTATGAAATACAGCCACAGCTTGAACTTAACACTCTTGAAATCAATATTATTCTTCAAACTCAAATTTGTAACCTACCCCTCTGAGTGTTACGATGTAGTCGCGATAAGGTCCGAGATTGTTTCTCAGATTTTTGATATGTGTATCGATTGTTCTGTCGTCTCCAAAGAAGTCGTATCCCCAGATGTCTGAGAGAAGCTTGTCTCTGGAAAGTGCAATATTCTTGTTTTCAATCAGATAGAACAGCAGCTCGTATTCTTTAGGCGTGAGTTCTACTCTCTGACCGTCAACAGTCACTGTCCTTGCAGCAACGTTGACTTCCAGGCCATTGAACTTCAGTACATCGGTCTTTGTCTGCGATGCTGCATGCCTGCGTGCAAGCACTACGTTTATTCTTGCCATCAGTTCCTTAGGACTGAATGGCTTTACGATATAGTCGTCGATTCCAAGCTCGAATCCGAAAAGCTTATCGTACTCTTCACCCCTTGCTGAAAGCATAATGATAGGAACATCCTGGATTTTCTTGATTTCTTTGCAGGCGGAGAAACCGTCAAGTTTCGGCATCATGATATCCAGAATTACCAGATCGTACTGGTTGAGCTTGCAGAGGCCTACGGCGCTCATGCCGTCAGCTGCCTCAGTAACTTCATAACCATTGAATTCGGCATATTCCTTGATAACCTCACGAATCTTAGGCTCGTCATCTACAACTAAAAGTTTATACATATAATATCCTCCTGAACGAATTCTTCTCTTCTTAATACACATTAAGTCAATTACTTCGATTATATTAGTATTCTTCTGTGATAGTACTATGATAATTTTATAGTCATTTTATCATATTTTTCCGCTTTTTTAAACATTCTTTTGTAGACTTGACAGAAAGTTACTGTTTGACTTATACTTTCATTATGTATGATTACGCTAACGTGGGGCAGTCTGCGCATTTTGCAGATTACCGGGACGCTGACCGTCAGACCGGGAGGGATGCATTTCGTATTCTTCACCCGTTAGGAAGGATGGTATGTGATCAGGCAAATATTGAGGAAAGGGGGAAACAAAAAATGTTAAAAAGACTAGTCAGAGGCATAATTACGATAATAGGCGCGGTTGCCGGTTACGGTGTATTTCTTCTGTTTGGACTCTGGATGAAGAAGAACGGAACGGACATCTCTACGGTATTCACTGATGCTCAGCTCATAGGCATAGGCATTGTATTCGCAATTTTATTTGGTATTATTTTCTTCAGGCTCACGCCTGCAATTACTCGTCAGAGTGCCAAAGTCGCAGATAACATAGACCACGATCTGAAAGAGGTTTCTGCCAATGAGATCCTCATGGGCACCATTGGACTGATACTCGGACTGATAATCGCCTACCTGGTGACTCAGATATTCTCGGAGATCACCAATAAGTATGTCTTGACGGTGATCAATCTGATACTCTATCTTGGGCTTGGTTATCTTGGCGCAGTCATAGCCAGCAGAAAAAGCAAAGACCTTTTCAGCATGATCGCAGCCAATGCGGCAACAAGAAAACAGGCACAGGGACAGAACCAGGCACAGAATCTGAATCTTGACGGAGCAGTTCCTTCTGGTACAGCCGGCATGTTTACAAAATCAAAGAAAAAGAGTGACAGCATTCCAAAGATACTGGATACAAGCGTCATAATTGACGGCAGGATAGCCGATATCCTGAAGACAGGATTCCTGGAAGGACCGATAGTCATTCCGGAGTTTGTTCTTGTTGAACTTCGCCATATTGCTGACTCATCCGATTCACTGAAAAGGACTAGAGGCAGAAGAGGTCTGGACATCCTGAACAAGATACAGCAGGAGTACGGTATTGAGATCTACAACACGGACAACGAAAAGTCACTGAAGGAAATACCTGAGGTAGATGTTAAGCTGCTCAAGCTGGCGCAGCTGATCAACGGCAAAGTAGTCACAAATGATTACAACCTGAATAAGGTAGCTGCCATCAACGGCGTAAGCGTACTCAATATCAACGAATTGGCCAATACTCTGAAGCCAGTAGTGCTGCCAGGAGAGAAAATGTCCGTCAACCTTGTCAAACAAGGAAAAGACAACAGTCAGGCTATTGCATATCTTGACGACGGTACAATGATCGTTGTCGAAGACGGCAGGAAGATGATAGGAAAAACGACAGAAATAAACGTAACAAGCGTACTTCAGACCTCAGCCGGAAGGATGATATTCGGCAGACTCAGAAACTAGCATGTCATCGAGCCGGGAGGACTGAGAAAAGAGTTTTATGTTTGATAACAGAAGAGTTATTGCGGTCATCACCGCTGCCGGCGCGGGAACGCGCATGGGAGCGGCGGTGCCGAAGCAGTTTTTGAAGACAGGCGGAAGGACGATCATCAGAAGGACCCTTGACTTGTTTGAAGGTTGCGGGTTTGTGGACATGATCGTTGTTGTGGTGCCAGAAGACAGTTTTGCTGCCTGTGAAACCGCCCTCGGCGGACCGCGGACGACAGTGATCAAAGGCGGCAGCCAGCGGCAGGATTCAGTCAGCAACGGCATACGCTTCGTCTGCGAAAGCGGCGAACCCGCGGATGCGGTGGTTTTGATACATGACGGCGTCAGACCTTACGCCAGCCCAGACCTTATCAAAAGGGTGACGGAGGCGGCAATCCGTGACGGCGGTGCCATTGCGGCAGTGCCGGCCAAAGATACAGTGCGCGACATCAAACTTGGGACGCTGGACCGCAGCAGGCTGTACAACGTGCAGACTCCTCAGGGTTTTGTGCTGAAGGAGATCAGCGAAGCCTTTGCAAAGGCACAGGCAGACGGGTTCTACGGAACAGACGACGCCAGCCTCTGCGAAAGAGCAGGCTATCACATAACGATAGTCCCGGGTGAAGAGGCAAACATCAAGATCACGACGCGGGAGGACCTGAAGATGGAAAGCAGGATAGGCACGGGATACGACGTGCACAGGCTGGTCGAAGGCCGTAAACTGATACTCGGCGGTGTGGAGATACCATACGAGCTGGGGCTTTTAGGGCACTCCGACGCAGATGTTCTGATACATGCACTGATGGATGCAATGCTGGGGGCGGCTGCTCTAGGCGACATTGGCAAGCTTTTCCCCGACACGGCGGATGAGTTTGAAGGCATCTCAAGCGTGGAACTGCTTAAGCGCGTTACAGCGGCTATTGCAGCGGAAGGGTACACCTTCGGCAACTGCGATGTGACAGTTATCTGCCAGCGGCCAAAGCTCAGAGACTACATCGACGAGATGAGGCGGAGGGTGGCAGACGCTATCGGCACGCCAATCGATTCTGTCAGCATCAAAGCGACGACGACGGAAAAGCTGGGGTTCACGGGACGCGGTGAAGGCATAGCGGCAGAGGCAGTGTGCATGCTCTTGAGATAGGCTGCAGAGCCAATAACCTCCGCGCTGAAGTACATCGGCGGCTAGCACAGGCTGCTCTTAACATGACGAACAACAATAAATTAAGGAGAATAAATAAATGAAATTATCAAAAATGCATTTGAAGACCCTCAGGGAGGTTCCGAATGAAGCAGAGATCCCGAGTCAGATCCTGCTGCTGAGGACAGGAATGATCAGAAAACTGGTATCAGGAGTGTACGGATTCATGCCTCTGGGCTGGCGTTCGCTGAGAAAAATCGAACAGATCGTCCGCGAAGAAATGGATGCCACGGGAGCGCAGGAGATCCACATGTCAGCAGTTCAGCCAGCAGAGCTCTGGATGGAATCAGGCAGATGGTACGCATACGGACCAGAACTGTGGAGACTGAAGGATAGAAACGGCAGAGACTTCTGCCTTGGACCGACACATGAAGAGGTGTTTACAGACATCGTTAGAAACGATATTTCATCATACAGACAGCTGCCGCTTAACTTGTATCAGATACAGACTAAGTACAGAGATGAAGCAAGGCCGAGATTCGGACTCATGAGGAGCAGAGAGTTCATCATGAAAGATGACTACTCATTCGATAGAGACGAAGCGGGATTGGACATCAGCTATAAGGCTATGTACGACGCTTACGGCAAGATCTTTACAAGATGCGGACTTACGTTCAGACCTGTAGAAGCAGACACCGGAGCTATCGGCGGAAGCAATTCCCATGAGTTCACAGCAATTTCGGAGGTCGGCGAAAGCGAGATCGCATATTGCGAAAGCTGCTCTATGGCAGCTACAGTTGAAAGAGCTGAATGTGTTGACGCCAAGCCGCAGACTGACGTAGAGATGCTCCCAATGGAAGAAGTACTCACGCCGGGAACAAAGACGATTGAAGCAGTTGCTAACTTCCTTGGACTTGATCAGAAGCAGACAATGAAGGCCCTCCTTTTCGTTACTTACGATGAAGAAGGCAAGGAGAACGGCTACGTTGCAGCTTTCGTCAGAGGCGACAGAGAGCTGAACATGATCAAACTTGTCAATGCCCTTGGCATTCCGGAGCATGCAATTGAATTTGCTGACGAGGCAAAGATGTCGGAAGCAACTGGCTGTGTCGGCGGATTTACAGGACCTGTAGGACTCCACGACTGCACTATTGTTGTGGACAGCGAAGTGCCGGGACTGAAGAACCTCTGTGCCGGAGCCTGCAAGCCAGATCATCATCTAAAGAACGTAAACTATGGCAGAGACTACAAGGCTGACATAATCGCAGACATCAAAGTGCTGAAAGAAGGAGACCCGTGTCCGGTATGCGGAGCACCTGTCAAGCATGCAAGAGGAATCGAAGTAGGCCAGGTATTTAAGCTGGGAACCAAGTATTCCGAGTCGATGCATGCATATTATAAAGACGAGAACCAGACTGAGCACCCGATAGTTATGGGATGCTATGGTATTGGAGTGACCAGAACGCTGGCTGCCATCGTTGAGCAGCACCACGACAAGGACGGTATCATTTGGCCGGTTTCCGTGGCGCCATATCATGTAATGATCACGCTGGTAAAACCTGAAGATGAAGTTCAGGCTGCACTGGCAGAAAAGATAGAGGCTGATCTGGAGAAGGCTGGAGTTGAGGTGCTCCTCGACGACAGAAATGAGAGACCTGGAGTCAAGTTCAAGGACGCTGACCTTCTTGGCATCCCTGTAAGAATCACCGTAGGCAAGCTGGCTGGCGAAGGCAAGGTGGAATATAAACTCAGAAGAGAGGCAGAAAAGACCGAACTTACGGCGGAGGAGGCAATCAAAGAAACTGTTGAAATAGTCAATAGTGAAAAAAGAGGCTAATGGAGAAAAAGGGAAAGATCAGAAACAACATGTATCTTCAGCTGTTTTGGACTTTTTTCAAACTGGGGCTGTTTACCATCGGCGGCGGCATGGCAATGATACCGCTGATCCAGGGGATAGTCGTGGATCAGAAAAAGTGGATGACTGAGGAAGAAGCGGTTGACTGCATTGCTGTCAGTCAGGGCTTGCCGGGAGTCATTGCCATCAACATGGCGACGTATATCGGCAACTATAAAAAAGGCATCATGGGTGCAGTGATTGCAACGATCGGAGTGATTCTCCCAAGCTTCATAATCATAATAGCTGTTGTTGAACTCCTGCGCGGGATCGGCGACAACGTCTACGTTAACGGTGCGCTGACCGGCATCAAAGCTGCTGCCACGGCTTTGATCGCTTATTCTGCCTACAAAGTCGGCAGACAGGTGCTGAAGGGACCGTTTTCCTGGGTGTTGGCGATTGTGACCTTTGTCGTGATCGTATGGCTGAAGGTGAACTCGGTGTGGGCGATAATAGCCGGCATATTTACTGGAATCATCTACTCCAAGATCCGGGGCAGCAAGAGCGGAGCGGAAGAAGGTGACAGCGAATGATATATGTCAAGCTGTTCTTCGTTTTTGCAAGGATAGGATTGTTCGGTTTCGGCGGCGGCATGGCAATGCTGCCGATGATATATCAGGGCGCGGAGAAGTTTGGACTCATGAGCGCAAACGAATTCTCCAACCTGGTTGCCATTTCTCAGGTAACGCCGGGACCTATTGCGGTAAACGCCGCAACTTACGTGGGCTACAACTGCGCCGGGTATACGGGCGCCTTTGCGGCAACGCTGGGAGTTGCAGTACCATCATTCGTTCTGGTGGTCATTGTCAGCTATTTTATTAAGAAATTTGAAGAGAGCACAATCATCAAGGGCGCTTTTTCGGGGATAAGACCTGTCACTGTCGGACTTATCGCTTCGGCAGTTGTGTTTATGGGAAGCGGAGTGTTTGCGTCACTGCAGCTTGTTCCGTGTCTGATATTTGCAGGCACCATTGTGATGATTGGAAAATTTAAGGTAAGCCCGATACTGATCATGCTGGCAGCGGGCCTGATAGGAGCATTTTTATGTGGGTAGGCGGAGTAAGAGTAATAATAACCAATGAAGACAAGACGGAGATACTGATGGTGAGGCAGCATCACGAGGGCAGAGATATCTGGATGGTTCCCGGCGGCGGAATTGAGGATGGCGAGAATTCTATTGAAGCAGCTATTCGAGAGGCTAAGGAAGAGACTGATCTGGACATTGATGTAGTCGGCGTTGCATGGCATATTGAAGAGGTATCAGAAGCAAGAGGACAGCGGTTTGTCAACTACATGGTCGCAAAGATCACAGGTGGCGAGCTGAAGCTGGGATCTGATCCGGAACTGGCGCCTGATAAGCAGGTGCTGCGCGAGGTCAGATTTATGAATAAGAAGGAAATCGACAGTCTGGAAAACATATACCCGAAGTTTTTCAACGACGAGATATGGCAGGTGCTGAGCGATGATCTTAATGGAATGACATACTATAAACTTAGATATCAGGATTGAGGAGGAGATAACAATGAAAAAAGTAGTAATCGAGATGGAAAACGGCGGTATCATGAGCGGAGAACTCTATGAGGATATCGCACCAATAACAGTAGAAAATTTCGAGAAGCTTGCAAACGACGGCTTCTACAATGGACTTACATTCCACAGGGTGATCCCGGGATTCATGATCCAGGGAGGATGCCCTAAGGGTAACGGAACCGGCGGTCCGGGATATACGATCAAGGGCGAGTTTACTTCTAACGGATTCAAGAACGATCTGAAGCACACGACCGGCGTACTTTCCATGGCAAGGGCTATGGCTCCGGATTCGGCAGGTTCACAGTTCTTTATTATGGTTGCAGATGCACCGCATCTTGACGGCGCTTATGCTTCCTTTGGCAAGATCACTGATGGTATGAACGTTGCTCAGGAAATCGTCAGCGTTGATACTGACAGAAGCGACAAGCCTTTGGAGCCAGTAGTAATTAAGACTATTACGGTAACGGACGCAGAGTAGCAGGACCTGACAGTCTAGGCACCCTGAAAAATCATCGGCAGTTTATCGATTTATCTGAATAAATAGCGCGATTTGGGGTATAAACATTCATTGAATAAGTATTCTATAATGAAAGGTCGATAATGATATGTCATTTTTCAGTGAAGTAAAAGAAGATATTGATAATATTGTAGATAAAGACCCTGCTGCAAGAAACGGCATGGAGGTACTTCTCTGCTACCCGGGAATCTGGGCCCTCATATGGCACAGACCGGCACACTGGCTGTACGACCATGATATGAAGATGCTGGCCAGAATGATATCTCAGGAATCCAGAAAGCGCACAGGAATAGAGATCCATCCAGGCGCCAAGATAGGCAGAAGATGCCTGATCGACCACGGCATGGCCGTAGTCATAGGCGAGACTGCAGAAGTTGGCGATGATGTAATACTATATCAGGGCGTGACACTTGGAGGAACAGGAAAAGATATAGGCAAGAGACATCCGACCATAGGAAACAGGGTAATCGTAAGTTCGGGAGCCAAGGTGCTCGGACCATTTAAGGTTGGCGACGATGTCAAGATCGGTTCAGGGTCAGTAGTGCTGAAGGAGATCCCTCCTGGATGTACGGTCATCGGTGTTCCTGGCAGGATAGTCAGGAGATACGGTGAAAGCATCGACGACATCAATCAGGTCGACATGCCGGACCCTGTTGCAACAGAACTCGAGTGCCTCCGCAGGAGGATCGTTGTTCTGGAAAAACAGCTTAATCAGATAAATCAAAATCAGAACCAGAAAGGGATAGAAGATGAAAATTTACAACACGATGACAAGGCAGAAAGAGGAGTTTCAGCCAATTCATGAAGGTGAGGCGCTGATTTACGTATGCGGTCCAACCGTATACAACTTCTTCCATATAGGTAATGCCAGGCCGTTCGTAGTGTTTGACACACTGAGAAAATATCTGGAATACCGTGGCTACAAGGTAAAGTTCGTGCAGAATTTCACCGATGTTGACGACAAAATCATCAACAGAGCAAGAGAAGAGGGAATCACCGCTTCTGAAGTATCAGAGAAATATATCAAAGAGTACTATAAGGATGCAGCTGCCCTTAATGTCAGAAAGGCAGATGTTCATCCTAAAGTATCAGAACATATCCAGGACATAATCAATTTCGTGCAGACCCTGATAGACAAGGGTTATGCATATGAAGCAGACGGAGACGTTTATTTCTCAACGAGAAAGTTCCCTGATTACGGCAAGCTTTCCGGACAGAACATCGACGATCTGGAATCCGGTGCAAGGATAGCCGTTGGCGAGATCAAGAAGGATCCGCTGGACTTTGCTCTTTGGAAAGCCAGAAAGACTGATGACGAGATCGCCTGGGAATCACCTTGGGGTATGGGCAGACCTGGCTGGCACATTGAGTGCTCTGCTATGTCCAAGAAGCATCTGGGACCGACGATCGATATCCACGCAGGCGGACAGGATCTGCAGTTCCCTCATCACGAGAACGAGATTGCACAGTCAGAATGCTGCAATGGAGCACCATTTGCTCATTACTGGATGCACAACGCATACATCACCATAGACAACGAAAAGATGTCTAAATCAAAGGGCAACTTCTTTACAGTCAGAGATATTCTGAAGGAGTACGACGGCGAGGCAATCAGATTCTTCCTGCTGTCTGGCCAGTACAGGAACCCTATCAATTTCAGTGATGCTCTGATGGAGCAGGCCAAGGCTGGACTCGGAAGGATGCAGAACTGCAGAGACAATCTGGTTTACCTGAAGGAAAGTGGTGCAGATGGCGCCATGACTGAAGCTGAGAAGAACCAGCTGGCAGGCTTTGACCAGTACAGACAAAGGTTCATTGAGGTCATGGATGACGATCTGAACACAGCAGATGCCATCAGTGCGGTATTCGAACTGGTAACGGCCATCAACACTGCAGTGAAGGATGGAGCCAGCAAAGAATTTGCAGCCAAATCACTGGATACGCTCATGGAGCTGTGCAATGTTTTAGGGCTGCTGCAGGACAAGGCGGAAGAAAACACTGTAGATCCTGAGATCCAGAAGCTGGTTGACGAAAGACAGGAAGCCAGAAAAGCCAAGAACTTCGCAAGGGCTGACGAGATCAGAGACCTGCTGAAGGCAAAAGGCATCACTCTGAAGGATACCCCGCAGGGCGTCCAGATAATTCAAGAGTAGACGGTATGGCAAAACTTAATCCAAAGGAAATCAATACAACGGCATTGGCTTTTTTAGGCGATGCCGTTTATGAGATATACGCAAGAAAACACGTGATGGAAACGGGACAGCAGAACGCTGATAAACTGCACCGCATGGCGATTCGCTATGTCTGCGCAGACGGGCAGGCGCTGGCGCTGAAAGCTTTGATGGACGGGTTCCTGATAGAGGAGGAAATCGCCCTTGTGAAGAGGGCGCGGAATCATAAATTTACCTCCAGAACGCGCAGCACCGATGCCGTGACGTATAAGTACGCAACGGCTTTTGAGGCACTGGTCGGCTGGCTGTATCTCGCAGAAGACGGAAACGCTCGCATGGAGGAAATCATCTCCGAAGGGTTCAAAAAAATAGAAGAGGCAGAAAATGAGTAAAGCTGACACATTATTTGTAAATATGTGCCGCGGCATCCTGGACAACGGTTGTTCAACTGAAGGTCAGGAGGTCAGGGCGCGCTGGGAGGACGGTTCTCCAGCATATACTATCAAAAATTTCGGTGTGGTGAACCGTTACGACCTGTCGGAGGAATTTCCGGCGCTGACGCTGAGGCCGACGGCAATCAAATCGGCTGTTGACGAGATACTGTGGATATGGCAGAAAAAGTCAAACAACATCCATGATCTCAAGCCGCATATCTGGGACGAATGGGCAGATCCTGACGGTTCTATCGGCAAGGCATACGGTTACCAGATGGGCGTAAAGTATAAGTTCGCACAGGGAGAGATGGACCAGGTGGACAATGTACTCTGGCAGCTTAAGCATACGCCATACTCGAGAAGGATTATGACCAATATATATAACTTTGCGGATCTTGCTGAAATGAATCTGGAACCATGTGCCTACAGCATGACATTCAATGTAACTGGAGACAAGCTTAATGCCATACTCAACCAGAGGTCTCAGGACATTCTGGCGGCCAACAACTGGAACATCGTGCAGTATTCAGTGCTGGTGTACATGATGGCTCAGGTCAGCGGTCTGAAACCGGGAGAACTGGTGCACGTCATTGCAGACGCACACATTTACGACAGGCATATGGATATTGTCAGGGAGCTGATTGAAAGACCACAGTATCCGGCACCGACATTCAGGCTGAATCCTGACGTTAAGGATTTCTATGATTTTACGACAGACGACATAATCGTTGAAAACTATAAGAGCGGACCGCAGGTGAAGAACATTCCTATTGCGGTCTAGCAGAAAGCGGAGGAAAATTAATGCAGCTGATTCTTGCAGCAGATGAAAACTGGGGCATTGGAAAAGACGGAGACCTTCTCTGCCATATTCCTGGTGACCTGAAGTTTTTTAAGGAAAAGACTCTCGGCAAGACCGTGGTCATGGGCAGAACTACTCTGGAAAGCCTTCCTGGAGGAAGACCGCTTCCGAAAAGAGAAAACATTGTGATCACATCTAAGAAGGATCTGGCAGTTGAAGGCGCGTCAGTCGTTCATTCTGAGGCTGAACTCATGGACGTGATTGCAGGAAAGAACGGCGACGATGTAGTCATCATAGGCGGCGCAATGGTATATAAGGAATTCCTTGACCGCTGCGACACCTGCTATATTACCAAAATATATAAAAAATTTGATGCCGACAGGTTCTTCACAGATCTGGATCAGGATCCTGGCTTTCAGGTTGTCTGGGAAAGCGACGTGCAGGAAGAGAACGGCATCAGATATCAGTGGTTCGAATATAAGAGAAAGTGACGGATTCTAATATGAGCGATATTATTATCGGCAGAAATCCCGTGATCGAGGCAATCAAAAGCGGGCGCGAAATTGACAAAATCATCATCCAGAACAATGCAACAGGATCGGTTGGAAAGATCAGGTCTCTGGCAAAGGAGAACGGCATCGTGGTCAACGGTGCAGACAAAGCAGGCCTGGACAGACTTGCCGGAAGCGGCGCCCATCAGGGAGTCGTTGCTTTTGTTTCAGCTCATGAATACAGTGAACTGGAAGACATTTATCAGAAGGCGGAAAAAGCTGGCGAAGATCCTTTCATCGTCATCTTAGACAATATTGAAGACCCTCATAATCTGGGGGCAATCATCAGGACGGCAGAGTGCGCAGGCGCTCACGGAGTGATCATTCCCAAGCGCAGAGCCTGCGGTCTGACAGACGTGGTAGCCAAGGCTTCAGCCGGAGCAATTGAGTATATGCCAGTTGTCAGGGTGGCAAACATCCCGCAGCTGATTGAAAAACTTCAGGCGGACGGATTCTGGATCGCCGCCTGTGACATGGACGGCGTGACATATTACGAGCAGGATCTGCAAGGAAAGCTGGCCATCGTTATTGGAAGTGAAGGCGAAGGCATCAGCCGTCTGGTAAAAGAAAAATGCGACTTTATCGTAGCGCTGCCGATGACCGGAAAAATTTCTTCGTTGAACGCGTCAAACGCGGCGGCTGTTTTGATGTATGAGGTTAGAAGACAGAGAGATGGAAGATAGTAATCTCAACGTGCTGACCGACGAAGCCATTGTTAAAATGGCGCAGGAAGGAAGCAGCACTGCGGAAGAGTACCTGATTCGAAAATACATGGGAATCGTCAAGGCGAAGACCAAGAAATACTTCATCGCCGGAGCTGACAGCGATGACGTTATCCAGGAAGGCATGATCGGAGTTTTCAAAGCGATTCGTGATTACGACCCTGACAGCACCGCTTCGTTTGCGACTTTTGTTGAACTGTGCGTCAGCCGGCAGATTTTGTCGGCGGTCCAGTCCGCAAACAGGCTGAAGAACAAAATCCTCAACGATTATCTCCCCTTCAGCACTGACAAAAAAGAAAGCGAAGACGGCGGTTTTGCCATAGACAAAGTGCCGTCTGGGCAGGATACCGATCCTGAGACGCTGACTCTCATCCGGGAGATCGTTGACTTGCTGAAGGCTAACGGCAGCGAGATTTTCAGTCCGATGGAGAACAAAGTCTGGGCAGAGATGCTGAAAGGCAAGAACTACAGGGAAATTGCCGAGGCTCTTGACCGCAGCCCAAAATCAATAGACAACGCTATGCAGCGCATAAAAAGAAAAATATCAGCCTATCTTGAGCATTGAAAAACTGAGGATTTTGTTTGCAGTGCTGAGGCTGATTTTGATTGACAACAACCAAAAAATATAGTACGATTAATCTGTTATGACGTGCTGTTGTAGCTCAGTCGGTAGAGCACTTCCTTGGTAAGGAAGAGGTTCGGCAGTTCAAGCCTGCTCAACAGCTCCAAATATTATTTGTTATTTAAAAAGGAGATATTAAAATGGCAAAGCAGAAATTTGAAAGAAACAAACCGCATATCAATATCGGTACAATCGGCCACGTAGACCACGGCAAGACAACACTGACAGCCGCGATCACAACAGTACTTCACCAGAGATACGGACTGGGAGCTGACGTAGCATTCGATCAGATCGACAAGGCACCAGAAGAGAAGGAAAGAGGAATCACGATTTCCACAGCACACGTAGAGTATGAGACACCAAACAGACATTATGCTCACGTAGACTGCCCGGGCCATGCCGACTATGTAAAGAACATGATCACAGGAGCAGCTCAGATGGACGGAGCGATCCTGGTAGTAGCAGCAACAGACGGACCAATGCCTCAGACAAGAGAGCACATCCTGCTTTCAAGACAGGTAGGCGTACCATACATCATCGTATTCCTGAACAAGTGCGACATGGTAGACGACGACGAGCTTCTTGATCTGGTAGAGATGGAAGTAAGAGAACTTCTTAGCGAGTACGAATTCCCAGGCGACGACACACCGATCGTAAGAGGATCCGCACTGAAGGCTCTTGAAGATCCAGCAGGACCTTGGGGAGACAAAGTAGTAGAGCTGATGGAAGAAGTAGACAAGTACATTCCAGAGCCGGAAAGAGCAAACGACAAGCCGTTCCTGATGCCAGTTGAGGACGTATTCTCAATCACAGGAAGAGGAACAGTAGCAACAGGAAGAGTAGAGAGAGGCGTACTGAAGGTAGGCAACGAAGTCGAGATCGTAGGACTGTCAGACGAGAAGAGAACAGTAGTCGTAACAGGACTGGAAATGTTCAGAAAGCTTCTTGACGAGGCAGAGACAGGAGACAACATCGGAGCACTGCTGAGAGGCGTACAGAGAACAGAGATCGAAAGAGGACAGGTACTGGCACAGCCGGGAACTATCCATCCGCATACGAAGTTCAAGGGCCAGGTATACGTACTGAAGAAGGAAGAAGGCGGACGTCATACACCGTTCTTCAACGGATACAGACCACAGTTCTATTTCAGAACAACAGACGTAACAGGAGACCTTCAGCTGCCGGCAGGAACAGAGATGTGCATGCCTGGAGATAACGTAGTAATGGAGATCGACCTGATCACACCTATCGCTATCGAAGAAGGACTGAGATTCGCCATCAGAGAAGGCGGCAGGACTGTAGGTTCTGGCGTTGTAACTGAGATCATCGAATAATGCTTGTTAAATTCGTCCGTAGCGTTGTTGCTCGCGATGCCTAGCTACAAACGAATTTCCCTGCGCATTATAATAATAGCAGCTATTAAGGCAGGACTGCATCAGCGGTCCTGCTTTTTTCGTGCGTAACGCTTCAGCCTTCACAGTTTGCTGCTTGTATATGGGGAAATTGTACATTGCCTCAGTAAAGATAATATTGTATAATAAATAGTTACATGGGCATAAACAGTGGAGGAACGATGGAAAACATTATCCGGATAGAGAATTTAATATTTGAATATGCCAGAGAAGACGAGGGCGAAGCGGTCAAAGCGATAAACAACATCAGCCTTGATATCGAGAAGGGAAGTTTCACAGCCATAATTGGCAGAAATGGATCCGGCAAGTCGACCCTTGCCAAAAATCTCAACGGACTTCTGGTACCGACCAGCGGCACTATATATGTGAAGAGCTGGGATACCAAGGATGACGATCATATCTGGGATGTGAGGCAGACGGCGGGCATGGTTTTCCAGAACCCGGACAATCAGCTGGTTTCATCCATAGTTGAAGACGATATCGCGTTCGGCCCAGAGAACCTCGGAATTGAGCCGACTGAAATCAGAGCGAGAGTAGACAAGGCATTAGAGTCAGTAAGGATGGGAGAGTACAGAAAGAAAGCAGCCCATCTTTTGTCAGGCGGACAGAAGCAGAGGATTGCCATCGCCGGAGTCGTTGCCATGAGACCGGAATGCATAATCTTTGATGAACCGACGGCAATGCTTGACCCGAAGGGCCGCGATGACATAATGAGCATCATCAAAAGGCTGCACGCCGAAGGCATTACGGTGATTTTGATCACTCACTTCATGGACGAAGCCGTTCAGGCGGATCGCGTGGTGATCATGAACGACGGAGAGATACTCCTCGACGGCACGCCGAAAGAAGTCTTTTCAAAAGGCGAGCTGATAAAATCGGTAAACCTTGACGTTCCGCTGGCGGTCGAACTTGGCGTCAGACTGAGAAAAAGAGGCATCAAGATTCCTGACGATGTAATTACGATTGAGGAAATGGTTGAATACGCATGTCAATACAAGTAAGAAATTTATCGCATATATATGATAACGGAACGCCAGACAAGCAAAAGGCGCTGGACAACGTAAATTTTGATATTTACGATGGAGAGATTGTCGGCATTATCGGTCACACCGGATCTGGAAAGTCGACTTTGCTGCAGCACCTTAACGGACTGTTGAAGGCGGACACTGGAAGCATAGTGATCGGCAGCGACGATATTACCAAGCCGGGAGTCTCTATGAGGGACATCAGGCGTAAGGTTGGGCTGGTGTTTCAGTATCCGGAGTATCAGCTTTTTGAGGAGACCGTGGCGCTCGATGTTGCTTTCGGGCCAAAGAACCTTGGGCTGTCAGATGAGGAAATAGAAGACAGAGTCGAGGAAGCCATCAGGCTGGTGGGTCTGAACTACGACGAGATCAAAGACCGTTCGCCTTTTGATCTTTCCGGAGGACAGAAACGGCGCGTCGCCATCGCCGGCGTTATTGCTATGAAACCGCAAGTGCTGATACTGGACGAACCTACGGCAGGTCTCGATCCTGGCGCGCATAAAGATATTCTGACAATGATCCGCGATGTTCACGAGGCAGAGGACAACATTATAATTTTTGTGTCACATAACATGGCCGACGTGGCGAACCTTTCGGACAAGGTCATGGTCATGGATCAGGGAAAAATGATCATGTCGGGCACGCCGAAGGAAGTGTTCTCGCAGCAGGAGCGGCTGTCGTCGATAGGACTCAATGTCCCGCCGGTGACGGATCTTATGCATAGAATAAAGGCAAACGGCGGCGATGTGAGGGACGACGTTCTCAGCATCAAAGAAGCCGAAGAGGAACTGTACAGGTACTTCATGGGGAAAATGAACAGATGATAAGAGATATTACGCTTGGACAATACTATCCGGGCAAGTCAGTGATCCACGATCTGGATCCGCGCACAAAAATAATGGCGACGGTTTTATATATCGTCGAGCTGTTCATAGTAAAGAGTTTTATGGGTTTCGGCGTATGCGCAGTGGTATTGGCTGCCTGCGTGATCGTTTCCAAAGTACCATTCAAGTTCATTATGAAGGGGCTAAAGCCAATATTGATCATACTGATATTTACCTTCTGCCTGAACATTTTCATGATGGACGGGACTATCATCTGGCAGTGGGGTTTTCTGAAGATAACATCTGAAGGTGTATACACTGCCGTGTTCATGAGCATCAGGCTTATACTGCTGATAATCGGTTCGTCGCTTTTGACGCTGACGACAAAGCCGATCAGTCTGACTGACGGTATTGAAAAACTGCTGAAACCGCTGGGCATGATGGGCGTACCTACTCATGAGATAGCAATGATGATGTCTATTGCCCTGAGGTTCATACCGACGCTTCTGGAGGAAACGGACAAGATCATGAAGGCACAGCAGGCCAGAGGCGCAGATTTTGAAAGCGGTAATATACTTAACAGAGCAAAGTCTCTTATCCCAATCCTTGTTCCGCTGTTTGTCAGCGCATTCCGCATAGCGCAGGACCTCGCCATGGCAATGGAAGCCAGATGTTATCGCGGCGGCACAGGCAGGACCAGAATGCACGAAATGAAACTTAAGAAGCCGGATGTGCTGTGCATCATTCTGATGCATGCTTTTCTGGCACTTGTAATACTGGAGAGAATCTTTTTATGAGACAGAGAAAAATCAAGAACCTTGATGAGAAGCTGGCAGCTTTGTCAGCATATATCATAGATGATCCGGCGAGCCTGAAGGGCCGCTGGAGTGAAGCTTTCGGCAACGATAAGCCGATATATTTGGAGATAGGCTGCGGAAAAGGCAGGTTCATAACCGGCTGCGCTACCTCAGACCCGGACAGCAATTATATTGGCATCGAAGGACAGGACAGCGTTGTGCTGCGGGCCCTGGAGAAAACCGAAGCTGGAAAGCTGGGCAATACGCGTTTTGTTGTTCAGTATGTTAACGACGTCAGAGAGTGGTTTGCGGAGGGAGAGCTGGCGGGAGTATTCCTAAACTTCAGCGATCCGTGGCCGAAGGACCGCCACGCAAAACGCAGGCTGACATACTATGAACGGCTGCAGTCATACTGCGATATCATTTCTGCAGACGGTTCAATACGTTTCAAAACTGACAATGAAGGACTTTTTGAGTTCACTCTTGAGCAGATCGAAGAGGCTGGACTCACGATTGCCGAAATGACGCGAGACCTGCATAAATCGGAGTTTGCCGATGCAAATATACAAACGGAATATGAGTATAAATTTGCAACTTGCCTTGGCAAGAATATTAATTATGTGAAGATACTCCCTTGTAAATCATGAGATAAGATATTATAATATAAAACAGGCATCGGCCGGTTTGGCTGATGAGGTATTGTTCAGGAGGTGACAGTTATGGCTGAATTCATTATGGCAGCTCAGAATGGTAGAACCATTCCAAAAGAAGACAAGATTTTTGGCATCAGCAACAGGGCGAAGAAAATGATATCTGAAGTCGGGGCGGAGAATGTTATCAATGCAACGATCGGAGCATTGCTTAATGACGATGGTGATCTTATCGTGCTTTCATCTGTGGACGATACGTATATGGGACTTGAGCCTGATGAATATGCGGCATATGCGCCTATTGGCGGTACGCCTGATTTCAAGAAAGCGGCAATCAGTGCTGCATTCAGAAATTATAAGCCTGGATGCTACGTTGAGGCGGTTGCCACACCAGGCGGAACAGGATCAATCAGAAATGTGATTTCCAATTACACCTGCCCAGGCGACAAGGTTCTGACGGCAGACTGGTTCTGGTCACCTTACAAGACCATTGCTACGGAAATCGGCAGATCACTTGATACTTACGAACTGTTTACAGATGACAGGAAATTCAATATTGCTTCATTCAGCGCCAAAGTTGATGAGATACTTGCCGGTCAGGACAGACTGGTGATCATCATCAACACGCCGGCTCATAATCCAACAGGCTATGCGCTTACCAATGAAGACTGGCAGAATGTCGTTGACTGTCTTACTAACGTGTCAGCAGAAAAACGCATTGCGCTTCTAGTCGATGCGGCTTATATAGACTATGCCGGAGACGAAGATAAGTACAGGGAATTTTTCCCGATACTTGAAACTCTTCCAGCAAATGTTCTTCCAATCATTGCCTACAGCATGTCCAAGACGTTCACCATTTATGGAATGCGTTGCGGAGCAACTATCTGCATGGCGCCTACTGCTGAGATCGCAGAAGAGTTCAGGCGTGTGTGCGAGTTTTCATCAAGAGGTACCTGGTCGAATTGCGCAAGGGCTGGACAGAGCATTATTGCCAACATATTTGCAGATCCTGATCTTCTTCAGAAGGTCAACGAGGAACGCAAAGAGATCCGTGACATGCTCTTAAGACGCGGCAAGGCTTTCGAAGAGGAAGCAGCAAGGGTTGGACTTCCAATCCTGCCTTTTGATTCAGGCTTCTTTGTATCGATTCCATGTGACGATCCAGATGCCATAAGTGCCAAACTGGAAAAGGAAGGCATCTTCCTTGTTCCGTTAGCAAAAGGTCTTCGTGTATCGGTAGCATCGATATCAGAAGAAAAATGCAGAGAGGTACCGGCAAAGGTCCTCGCAGCAATGCAGTAAAATAGTAAAATACGGCGGTTCCATCAAGAGCCGCCTTCATACGCGGGCGTAGTTTAGTGGTAAAATGTGGCCTTCCCAAGGCTAAGTTGAGGGTTCGATTCCCTTCGCCCGCTCCACAGAAAAGAGAGCCGAAAGGCTCTTTTTTCTGTGGAGCGGGCGAAATGGGAATCGAACTGAAGAACCGCCACGTGCTGAAGCACTGCGGTTCCTGTATAGCACCTTCCAACGGCTCTGACAAGGTCAATCGCCGGGATAGGTGCGTAACCCGAAAGGGCGCGAATAGTGAGCGGTCCAAGCCGCCTGATCGAGGCGGCGCAGGACGGCGGACCGGGTAGGAACCCGGGCCGTGAATTCCCTTCGCCATACCTTTGACAGCGGGCGAAATGAGCATCGCCTAATTACGATTTGTGAGCAAAAGTCGGTTTTTTGATTCTAGAAACGCACTTTTTCCTTTGATGCGCTGCTCAGGTTATCTGGAGCGGCAAGATCAGCAGATGAATTACATTATCAACAGCATAGCGTACATGTATTTAAAACCGATAGCTTTGCCAATCATGATTTATTACTTGTGGTTGCATGGAAATCCGGTCTGATGGAGCTCATTATGGTACTTGCAGCCAGTGCTGAAATGCGAATAGGAATTGATGCTTGAAAAAAGTGCGTAAAAAATGAGCACTTATTGAAAAGTGCTCACAAATCGTAAAACGACGATCTGACATTTTCTAAGAAATCCAAATTGAAATGGATTATAAAATGGAAAACCGGCATAAAAAATAACCACTCCCGGCTGAAGCCGGAGCGATAAGCCGATTTTGTTTACCTGATCTTTGATTTAGGACAGTGTCGATTGATTATTTTGTTTCTGCATCGACCACCGTCTCATATGAGCGGTTCTTAAGGCGGTACGCTGAAGGGGTTGAACCGTAAACAGAACGAAACTGGTTGCCGAAGGCGGAACTGCTGCTGTAGGATAAAAAGTCAGCGATTTCGGCAATGGGATAGTCAGTTTCAGAAAGCAGTTTGGCTGCGACTTTTGTTTTTTTGTGTTTAACATAGGTGCTGAAATTGACACCTATCTCTTTTTTGAATAGTGTGCTGAGATACGATTCCGTTATGTTGCAGTATTGGGCAACATCGGATAACGTTATAGAATCGAATTTATGTCTGGATATGTATACGGTGCTCTGAAGAATTGGATAGCTGCTGATCGACTGCAGCCTGGAGTTGCTGACACGCTGAGTAAAATCGAAAGCCGCCATGGTAAAGTAATGCCATAATTCATCTGGCGTTTCACAGGCTTCGGCTACATGTACGTAAGTTTCACAGAGAGCATATGCGATTGAGGTTGTCAGACCGCCGGCAATGGCATAGTGTGAAATCAGCGCGACATTTGCAATATAGTGGCATTGAGCTTTTTTATGGGGAATATCGCAGAAATATGAATAGTAGAACTGACCTGAAGAAGAATTAAGACGTTCCTTTAATTTCGTCAGATTACCAGCGCGTACGCATTGGTAAATGGCTGCTTCATACTTCAAATTCAGGCTAATATTCTCGGTATCGTTAAGATTATGAAGTGATTGATAAAAATAGCAGGCGATTTCCTTGCTGATTGTAAAGTCTTCCTCATGCTGAAGTTTAGATTCGCTGTCCGCTTCTTCATAATGATAGTAATGCATTGATGGTTCCTCCCTTTTGGCTTTCCAGTAAACAAATAATATTAACCAAAAGAGTTTGATCGCAGCGCAGACGGTGATGGCATTAATTTTTTGTTCGTTATGCTATACTGAATCTAGATACAATATATTATATGACAAAGATGCAGAAAAGACAAATATGAATTCGGACGCCGAAAATTCAAAGAATGTTGTTTTCATGACTCAATCTCCATCTTAGCAATAGATTTTCTTTACAGAATCAACAAAAAACTTTGCTACTATAAGAATGTCAAAAGGATATATATGGTGACTAACAGATAATTTCTTTTGAACGTTCTTTCCTAATTAATATTAATATCGCAGCCAGGAGGCCTCGCAGTAATGCGAGGCCTTTTGGTATCCAATCGAAGGTCGTAGAACAGTTGATACTTGAACAGATCCGCTGAATAGTTTTGACTTGAATATGGAGCCGGTGTTATAATAGAACTCAGATGTCCCCCGCCTCAGCGAAGGAGGCGGCGAGCTATGCTCGGCCTTAAATGGCACTAAATAAAAATAATGGCAAAGGAAGATGATCTATATGAAAAAGCTACACGTAGTATATTTCAGCCCGACCGGCGGTACAGAAAAGGTGGCCAGGGCCATAGCTGAAGAATTTCCATGCACAAAGGTGTATCATGACATACTCGAGCGCAGGATAGAGAAGAAAGCCAGCGTTGCCAGTGATGAAGTGCTTCTGGTTGTAATGCCGGTTTTCAGCGGCAGGGTGCCTAAATATTGTATTTCATCAATCAAGCGTCTCAGCGGAAACGGTTCACCTGCGATAATAGCTGCAGTTTACGGCAACTGCGAGTATGAAGACACACTCGTGGAAATGCAGGATGAACTGGAAGCAGAGAAGTTTAACGTGATTGCAGCCGGAGCATTCATCGCTCAGCATTCGCTTGTGGAAACAGTTGCGACAGGCAGGCCTGATGAACAGGACATGACTGTGATCAAAGAATTTGCAGCGAAGTGCGTAGAAAAAGCGGCAGGATTCAAGCCGGAAGACTTTACCAGACTTGAACTCCCAGGCAACAGACCGTATAGACCATATGATACAAGAGTAATTGCTCCAAAAGGAACCAGGGTATGCACCAAGTGTCATGCCTGCGTGAAGATCTGTCCAGCAGATGCTATCAGCGGAGCAACACCTAGAAAAACCGACAAGACTAAGTGCATAATGTGCGGCGCCTGCGTTGCCCATTGCCATGTACATGCTAGACATTTCAAGAGCATGAAGTTCTCGGCCCTTGAGAGGAAGATCAGCTCTGAGGCCAGCAAGCGCAAAGAGCCGGAAATATTTTTAGGAGAATAAATTATGAGACTGATTTCATGGAACGTAAACGGATTGAGAGCCTGCCTGGAAAAGGGCTTTGTTGATTCTGTAAAAAGCCTGGACGCAGACTTCATATGTATCCAGGAAACCAAGATGCAGGAAGGACAAGCACAGGTAGATCTGCCGGATTATGAAGAATTCTACTGTTCAGCCGAAAAGAAAGGCTATTCAGGCACTGCAATTTTTGCGAGGAAGAAACCCCTGACAGCAGAGAAGAATTTCGGCACCCATACAACTGAAGGCAGGGCGATAATACTGGAATATGAGGGATTCTATCTAATAAATGTTTATGTTCCCAATTCTCAGGATGGCCTCAAGAGGATTGATTACAGGATGGAGTGGGAAGACGATTTCCGCGGATTTATCAGGGAACTGGACAAGAAGAAGCCAGTCATAGTCTGCGGAGACATGAATGTCGCCCACGAAGAAATCGACCTGAAGAACCCGAAGACTAACCGCGGCAATGCAGGATTTTCTGATCAGGAACGCGGAAAGATGACGGAACTCCTTGGCGCAGGTTTTACAGATACATACCGCTATCTTTATCCTGACAAGGAAGGCGAATACAGCTGGTGGTCATACCGCTTCAACGCCAGAAAGAACAACGCAGGATGGCGTATCGACTATTTCATCGTCAGTGACAGGCTGAGAGACAAGATCAAAGCAGCCAAAATACATTCTGACATCATGGGCAGCGACCACTGTCCGGTAGAACTGGAAATCGATCTTCAGTACTGAATCATGGCTGCATCAAAAGTGCAGACGCAATAAAAAACAGCAGGAGTTTGCCGCGGCGTAAATGCCGGACACATCATCCTGCTGCTTTTGTTTTTGTTTTGATCGCTGACATCAGCCGTGAAAAATCACCTGATGTGCAGTCCTCCAACGTTCATATCTTTGTCAATGGCTACGTCGAAAGTTGCACTGCCGTTCTCGTAACGGCATTTTACTGTGCATAGCGCGTAGTCAACGCCAAGTGATTTTTTAGGATAGACAGAAGCGCTTTTGAAGCCCTGAAAATCTCCCAGACCGTCAAGTACAGCATTTACGTTGTCAGTCAGACGCTGTTTGTCCATCGAACTTTTCATCAAAGCACTGAAGCAATCGTAACACCAGTCAAAGTCACGGCAGTTGATCTTCTTTATGAATTCCTTAGACCTTGCAATAGAAGTCTTTTCGTCAAATCCATCCGGCAGTTCTTTACTTCCGCTGGCAATGATACCCAGCAGCATGGTGAACGCCGCTGCGACCCAGAACCCCCTGTGGCTCTTCTTTCTTTTTTCATTATTTTCCATCGCGTACACCTCTTTTTCTTGTTTTTATTATAACCTCAATCTATAATGTTAGCAAGGAAATAAAAGGAGATAGGATGGGTAACAATCACACTATGATGAAAATACTGATAGCAGCTCTGATCTTGATTGCAATTTCGGTATTCCTATACTGGAGCAACAAGTCGATCGTGATCACGAGATATAAATACGAGAGTGCCGACGTGCCAAAACAGTTTGATGGCTTCAGGATTGCGCAGGTCTCAGACCTGCAGAGCGAATACTTTGGAAAAGACCAGGCTAATCTGATTGCCAAGGTGCGCGAGACCAAACCGGATGCAATTATGATAACCGGAGATATTCTCGACAGGAATCACACGAATTACGATGCGGCATGGTCAGCAGTAAGTCAGCTGCTGAAGATAGCACCGGTCTATTATGTCAACGGCAATCATGAGCTGGCACTTGACGAGGCGACGATGCAGGATTTCTATCAGCGCATGCGCGACGCTGGCGTCAATGTTCTGATGGATGAGGTGGCTGCCATAGACAAAGACGGCGGCACGATCTACATCGCCGGACTATCGGAGTACGTCCTCTATGAAAGCCGAGGCGATGCGGACAGTCACAGCTCGGAGCATGATCCGCAGATCATCAAAAGCGCCGTAGATGATCTGACAAAGGATATCGATCCATCCGACTTTGTTGTCATGCTGGCACATGAGCCGCAGTTCATCGACGACTATGCGGACAGCAGCATCGATCTGATATTATCCGGACACGCCCACGGCGGACAGATCAGGCTGCCGTTCACCCAGGGACTCTACGCGCCGGGCCAGGGAACGCTGCCAAAACTAACAAGCGGCATGCATAAGAGCGGTTCAACGACGATGGTCATCAGCCGCGGCCTGGGAAACAGCGTTTTCCCGTTCAGAATTTTCAACCGGCCGGAAGTCGTTGAGGTGACGCTGGAGAAAAAGTAGGCAGAAAAAGGACGCTGGCGTCGAATATTGTCGGAATCTCATCATTGACATGAATTCCCATAACAGGTAATATGTAGTCAGGGAAAACAACACATATTATGTCGTCGGGAAGGATAATTATTATGCCAGAAGATATAATTTATGAAATCAAGAAACATTTGGGAGTTGTAAGTAAAAGCAAGACCACTGAATGGAGAAAAGAACTGAATCTGATTAGTTGGAATGGAAACATACCAAAATTTGACATTCGCGATTGGGCGCCTGACCATGTGAAGATGGGAAGGGGAATCACGCTGACGCCATATGAACTGAGGAAGGTAACTGAACTGTACCTTGCATCTCAGAGCCGTGAAGCAGTGGAGGAAGGCGAGCAGAAGGAGAGAGAAAGGCAGAATCTGCGCAGAAGCGTGGCCAGCAGTCCTTATGCTAAGCGCGAGGATGCGCCGGTCAGCGATGCTGATGATTTTGATGCTGCCATGGGAGCCGCGCCAAAAGCGGCTGAAGAGGATAATGGCACTGCGGAAAATTATGCAGCAGAATCGCTGGACGGCCTCATGCAGTCTGGTTCGGATGGTTATTCAGATGGAGACGGTGGGCACAGTGAAGAAGCAGATGCTGAAACGTCCGATTCTTTTAGCCAGCCGCCATTCGAAGGTGAGCAGCATCAGGCGGAAATGGAAACTCCGTTTTAATATTTATGGAATATGCGGCTTGATCAGCGGTAACGCCACTGGTCAGGCCGTTTTTCGTATAAATGCATTCCATGAATACGAGTAAAGGAGTAGAATGGTAATGAAAGTAAATCAACAGAAATGAGGGCGGAAAAAATGATCAATGAAGAAAGGCTAAATAGGATAATTGTAAACATGAAGGAGCAGAGGCTTAGCCAGATTCTGATTACGTCAGATACTGCTTTTAAATACCTGATTGGCATGGAAATCAAACCAATGGAGCGGGCAGCCGCTATTTTGGTAAAGGATAACGGCGATGTTCATGCCTACATGAACGACCTGTTCTGTGTTGAACCAATCGACGGTGTGAAGATGCATTATTATGCCGACAGCGACGATCCGTATGCTTTGATTGGAAGAGAACTTGCACCAGGTAAGCTGGGCATTGACGATGCCTGGATGGCAAAACATCTGCTGTCCCTGATCGCAGCGCGGCCAGACGTTACGCCGGTCCGCGGTTCAGCGCCAGTAGACATGGCCAGAGAGTGCAAGGCGGCAGACGAACTCGATAAGCTTAGGCACGCTTCAGCGGTAAACGACAAAGCAGTCAGTTTCGCTATCAAAACCATTGCGCCGGACGTTGACGAGCTTACGCTGGCGGACTCAATCGAGGAGTTTTTCGAACAAAACGGAGCCGCAAGTGAAGGCCAGTTTCAGATATGCTGTTTTGGCGCTGGGGCCGCTGAACCGCATCATGAGTCGGAAAAGGGCAGATTCATCCGCGAAGGTGAATGCTGTCTGATAGATATCTGTGCGCCAATTGACGGCTATTGGTGTGACATGACAAGAACGGTCTTCTATAAGTCGGTCAGCGATGAGCACCGCAAGATTTATGAAGTCGTCAAGGCTGCTCAGCAGGCCGGCATTGATTTCGTAAGACCGGGAATCAAAATGTGCGATGTCGACAAGACTGTCCGCAAGGTGATCGAGGACGCCGGCTACGGCGAATATTTCCTTACGCGTACAGGCCACGGCATTGGCATGAGTGTTCACGAACCTCCATTTGCCGATGCTAAAGACCAGACAATAGCCAAGCCTGGCATGGTATTTTCCATTGAGCCGGGGATCTACATAAAGGGAGATGTCGGCGTGCGCATTGAGGACCTTGTCATCGTCACAGAAGACGGCTGCGAGGTACTGACAAAGTATCCGAAAGAATTAATAGTTGTATAGCAGGCGGCCCGGCGCTGTTCGCCGGGCCATAGGAATAGCAATCGCTATTTGTCACTGCCATTTTTCGAAAAAAACATACTGGAAACCAGACTGCCTAGCAATATAAAGAAATATAGAGTCATTATACTCCATGGCTTTTGATTAATTCCAAGAAATAGTTCTCCTAGAAAGAACAATATTACTAGTACAATTGTTTTGTTCATCTTTGAAATGTTTTTTCGAGAAGAAAGATACCCTCCTATCAAAATAGAAAACAATATTAAAATCGTTTCGTCTATTCCCCTGCCTGTAGTCGCTGAAATGATAAAACAAACTGGAATGCCGGCAACTAATATTAAAAGAAATTCTTTAAGTATAATCTTATTTTGTTTCATATCTATACCCCTATTCATTTTCTTATATACGATATGTAACAAATAAAAAAGGAATTTTGGGACAACTAAATAATATTTTTTTATTTGCCAATTTTTTCATTGAATCTTTTTACTGAGTATTTAAGAGGTTAGATTTTGAGACAAACAAATATATTTTATTTTGTTATAAGCACATATTATGCTGATCAGGCTCCACAAACATACTGAGTGATTAATTGGTGGCTATTTGAAAAATGTGGTATAATGAGTTTACGGCGAACGGCTGCAATAGGGCAGGCGCAGGCCACGATTCCGCGTGTATTGGGTGCGGAGAAAAAGAGATTGATCGACCGGAGGGAAAAATGAGAATAACACTTATACCAGCCCCGAGGGCTGCCGAGGAGATAATAGAAACTCAGGAAGGCGTAACGATAGAACAGCTATATCTGGAGCGCAAGGCTAATCTGCCATATACGGTGCTGGCAGCCAAAGTAAACAACAAATACGAAGACCTGGACACTGAACTGAAAGAAGACTGCAGAGTCGAGTTCCTGGACATGAGAAACCAGGCGGCAAACTTGATTTATCAGTACAGTCTGTCCCTGATATACATAAAGGCGGTTTACGACGTAATGGGAAAAGTCGGCGTCTGGATAGACAATTCCCTGGATAAGGGTCTCTACACCGAGATCAGAAGCAAAGAACCGATCACGCTGAAGCAGGTGCGCGCCATTGAAAGGCGCATGCGCAAGCTGGTCGATTCCGACATTCCTTTTGTAAAAGAAATCGTTTCAAGAGACGAAGGCATGAGGATCATGGAGGAAGAAGGGCTGGAAGAGAAGAAGCGCATTCTCAACGAGTCACTGAACATCAAGAAAGTAAAATTCTACTCGCTGGACGGCTGCCGCGATTTCTTCTACGGACTCATGGTGCCGTCAACTGGATACATACAGTATTTTCAGCTGCTGAAATACAGGCATGGCGTGCTGCTCCGGTTCCCGCACACTTCGAAACCGGATGTCATACCGGAACATAGAGACGAGACCATGCTCTACCAGGCTTTTGGCGAACAAAAGAAATGGGACAAGCTTCTGGGCGTTACCTACGTGCCAGACTTGAACGAAAAGATCAACAACGGAGGCTTCCTGGAAATGGTACAGCTGTCCGAAGCACTGCAGGAGAAGAAGATCGCCCAGATTGCCGACATGATCAAAAAACAAAAGAAACGTATCATCCTCATAGCGGGACCGTCTTCATCGGGCAAGACGACCTTCGCTCACAGGCTTTGCATCCAGCTCAAGGTCAACGGACTGGATCCTCTTTACATGGGCACCGATGACTATTTTGTTGAGCGCGAACAAACGCCGCTTGATGAAAACGGCGAAATGGATTACGAGAATCTGGACGCATTGGACATCGGTCTGTTCAACTCAAATATGAACGATCTGCTTGCCGGCAAGGAAGTCGACATGCCGACCTTTGACTTCATGACTGGCCACAAGGTTTACGGCAAGAGGAAGACCTCTGTCAGAGCGGGGCAGCCGGTAGTCATTGAAGGAATACACGGGCTGAACAGCAAGCTCACCGAGCAGATACCAGACGAAGAAAAATTCAAGATATACATCAGCCCGCTGACACAGCTGAACATCGATATGCATAACCGAGTACCGACCACCGACGAGCGCATGCTGCGCAGGATGGTAAGAGACTATCAGTTCCGCGGTCACAGCGCCCAGGATACAATTGCCGCATGGCCAAAAGTCAGAGCTGGCGAGGACAAAAATATCTTCCCGTTCAGCGACGAGGCCGACGTTTTGTTCAATTCATATCACGACTACGAAATCTCCGTGCTGAAAAAATACGCCGAACCGCTTCTGAAGGCTATCAAGCCGGAAGAGCCTGAATACGCCGAAGCAGTCAGAATGCTGAAGTTCCTGAGGTTCTTCCAGACGGTGGACGACGACAGCGCCATAGTCAACAATTCGATCATGCGCGAGTTTATCGGCGGCAGCGTCTTTGATCTATAGCATCAAAGCCCTGGCGGGCCGTTAAAGTCTGCCGGCATCAAAGACGTGGCGGGCCATTTGCGGCCAGCGGACTCAAAGCTCCGCAGACCGGCTGAATTCAGCAGATATAATGACAAAAAAACATCCTGACAGTTGATCCTGCCAGGATGTTTTAGTTTCAGGTCTATATTAGAGTTCTGATTTCCAGAATCCGTGAAGTGTGCAGTACTCATAAACTGCAACTGGTTTCTCACCTTCAGCCAGAGCAAATTCAGCTTCTGGTTTCTGTCCAGGTGCAAGAGCCTTCTTCTGTACTCCCTTGTCTGTTTCCAGCCAGATGTATGCGATGTAGTGCTCTTCAGTCATAGGATGTTCAACGCTGCCGACCTTAACGACAACTTTGCTTCCGCTAACTTCAGCGACAGGAACGTGTTTTTCCTGAGCTGCATCTACAGTGTTTGGCTTAAGTTCATCCATTTCCTTGCCGCAGCATACCAGTGTACCGCCGCCAACATGAACCATTTCTACGATATTTCCACAAAGGGAGCATTTGAATAATTTGACCATTTTCATTACCTCCATAATTTAATCTCTAATGTAAGTTTCTTTGTTGATTTGATTATACCACAAATGAATGAAATTAAAAGCAAAATATTAAATAATTATTTTTAAAAAATGGCTTGACAATTAGGTTACAGCGAAATATATTAATGATAATCATTATTACTTTTGTAAAAATGCAATCACGGAAAGGGGATGGATCATGAACTATTCTAAACAGAGAACGTTGGTCCTCGACATAGTGAGAGCCAATCCGGTTCATCCTACTGCCGAATGGGTTTACCGCCAGGCAAAGAAAGATATGCCGTCCATAAGCATGGCAACGGTTTACAGAAATCTGAACACTTTGGCCAGCGCGGGAGAGATCCAGAAGATCCCTACCGCTTCCGGCGAGGACAGATTTGACGGACGCACAGGCAGACACTATCATATGCAGTGCCTGATCTGCGGAGGAATGACAGATCTCGAACCAAAGAATGAAGAGAGTATTGCCCGGCTGGAAGAAGCCATTATGAACGCCTTTGACATTGACAAGACCAATGTCAAGATCAACAAAACGCTATTAAAAGGTGTATGCAGCAATTGTGCTGCTGCCAATGAAGAGAATAATAATATGGAGGGTAAAAATGAAAGACTTAAAAGGAACTAAGACACTGGAAAATCTGATGACTGCTTTTGCTGGTGAATCACAGGCAAGAAACAAGTACACTTTCTTCGCATCAAGAGCAAAGAAAGACGGCTATGTTCAGATGTCAAAGATATTTGAAGAAACCGCAGCTAACGAAAAAGAGCATGCAGAGCTTTGGTATAAGCTGGCTGTAGGCATTGGCGATACTGCCGAGAACCTGGTAACTGCTGCTGAAGGCGAGCACTATGAGTGGACAGAGATGTACGCTGAGATGGCTAAGACAGCAAGAGAAGAAGGATTCCCGGAAATCGCTGCTCAGATGGAAGGCGTTCTGGCAGTAGAAAGAGAACATGAAGAGAGATATAAGAAGCTTGCTCAGAATATCAAGGATGGTAAGGTATTTGAGAAGGACGAGGAAGTCGTATGGCAGTGCAGCAACTGCGGACATCAGTTCGTAGGCAAAGAAGCACCGGAAGTATGCCCGGTTTGCAAACACCCTAAGGCTTACTTCCAGGTAAAGGCAGAGAATTATTAAACTTTGCGGAGGCCTTAGAATGGCTTTGCGATAACAATGTAAATGCAAAAGGCGGCGACGCCCGGATGACGATTCGGGAGCCGCTTTTTTTATTCCCAAAAAGTAATTTGAACAGTAAAACGGAAACGCGAGGATGCGTGTATTGATATACCGGACTAAAGCGATTGAAAATGCTTGATATTTTAGCAAAAAAAACCGCGTTTTTTCACCAAAATCTTTTTAGAAAATACTTGCATTCTTGAATTAATTAAGATATACTAATAAGGCTTGCTTAAGGCGATGAAGTAGGAAGTTACTGGGCTATCAGATAATTTCTACCGAGAATTGTCCTCACCAGATGAGGGCGAAGGTGTTCGCCGACTTTTGCTTTGTGTGAAAAATAAAGAAACGCACGGAGCCGTGTGCAAAGTAAGCAAACCACCGCACACGTTGAAAAGTGGGCATTATATGCATGCTGGGTCAGGCAATAAAAGAACACCCTGTACGGGCATAGCGAAAACAGTACAAAAAAACAGGAGGAAAAAATGAGCGAATTAAAGAAAATCAGGATCAAGCTTAAGGCTTATGATCACGCACTGCTGGATCAGTCAGCAGCAAAAATTGTAGAGACAGCGAAGAAGACCGGCGCAGACGTTTCCGGACCTATTCCACTGCCAACTGAAAAAGAAGTCGTTACAATCTTGAGGGCAGTCCACAAATACAAGGACAGCAGAGAGCAGTTCGAACAGAGAACTCACAAGAGATTGATCGATATAACGAACGCAACACTGCAGACAACAGATGCTTTAACAAAGTTAGATCTGCCTGCCGGAGTTGATTTCGAAATCAAACTTTAATCGACAGTAAGGGACACTCCCTTAGTATGATGAGCCCCGCCAAGGGTTCTCATCCGCTGTAAGTAACAAGGAGGAAAAAATTAGATGAAAGCAATTTTGGGAAAGAAAATCGGAATGACTCAGATTTTCTCAGAAGCAGGAGAAGTAATTCCTGTAACTGTTATCGAAGCAGGCCCAGAAGTTGTAACTCAGATCAAGACAGTTGAGACTGACGGTTACAACGCTGTACAGGTAGGCTTTGAGGATACTAAAGCACACAGAGTTAACAAGCCAATGACAGGACATTTCGCCAAGAGCGGCGGAGCGCTGAAGAAGCACCTGGCTGAGTTCAGAAATGACGAGGGCGAAGCTTACGAACTGGGACAGATAATCACTGTCGCTGATTTCGAAGAAGGCAAGAAGCTGGACGTCACTGGAACTTCCAAAGGTAAAGGAACTCAGGGAAACATCAAGAGACATGGCCACCACAGAGGCCCTATGACTCATGGTTCCAAGCATAAGAGACTTGCCGGAGGCCTTGCAGCTGCCACTTATCCTTCAAGGGTATTCAAGGGCAATGCTGGTCCGGGAAGAATGGGCCGTGATACAGTAACGGTTCAGAACGTAGTTTTAGTAAAGATCGATCCAGACAGGAACCTGATGCTCGTTAAAGGAGCGGTTCCGGGCGGCAGAGGCGGTATCGTAAAGATCCAGTATGCTGTTAAAGGTCAGGATAAATAGAACAGACTTCAGAAAGGAGGAAGCACGAAATGGCAAAAGTAACAATGCTTAACATGGCCGGAGCTGAAGCCGGAACAATTGAGCTTAACGACGCAATATTCGGAATCGAGCCGAATGAAAACGCAGTACATGCGGTAGTAGTAAACTATCTCGCTAACCAGAGACAGGGCACTCAGTCAGCAAAGACTAGAGCTGAAGTCAGAGGAGGCGGCAGAAAGCCTTTCAGACAGAAGGGCACTGGTCGTCATAGACAGGGAAGCAGCACAGATCCTTCACAGATCGGTGGCGGAATCGTATTCGCACCAAAGCCGAGGGATTACAGATATGCAGTTCCTAAGAAGGTTAAGAGACTGGCACTTAAATCAGTCCTTTCCTCAAAGGTACAGGAGAACGAGATCATCGTCATTGACGAATTGAAATTCGATGAGCCAAAGACAAAGAAAATGGTCGAAGTACTCAACAACGTAAAAGCTGGAAAGAAAGCTTTGATCGTTACAGCTGAGAAAGATGAAAACCTCATCAAGTCAGCATCCAACATCCCTGGCGTAAGAACAGCGCTTGTTGGAACAATGAACGTTTATGAAATAATCAACCACAACAGCTTCATTATTACCAAGGAAGCAATCGAAAAAATCGAGGAGGTGTACTTATAATGAAATCAGCATACGATGTAATCATCAAGCCGGTCATTTCAGAAATGAGTATGGACGAAGCACCTAACAAGAAGTACACATTCAAGGTTGCGTCCGATGCCAACAAGACTCAGGTCAAGAAGGCAGTCGAAGAGATATTCGGCGTTGAAGTAAAGAAAGTTAACATAATGAACATTGATGGAAAAATCAAGAGAATGGGAAGAAACGTCGGCACGACTCCTGCTTACAAGAAGGCAATAGTCACTCTGACTGAAGACAGTAAAGAGATCGAATTCTTCCAGGGTCTGTAATATAGGAGGTAGGCACTAATGGGAATCAAAAAATATAATCCGACTACTCCTGGCTTGAGAGGCATGACCGTATCAACATTTGAAGAGATCACCAAGGCAACACCTGAGAAATCTCTTACAAAGACTCTCAAGAAACATTCAGGAAGAAACACTAGAGGCAAGATCACTGTCAGACATAGAGGCGGCGGTTATAGGCCTAAGTACAGAGTTGTCGATTTCAAGAGAAATAAAGACGGCATCGCTGCTACAGTAAAGGCTATCGAGTACGATCCGAACAGAAGCGCAAACATTGCTCTGCTGTTCTACGCAGATGGCGAAAAGAGATACATTATCGCTCCAGAAGGACTTAAAGTTGGAGATGTGATTTATTCAGGCGCTGATGCTGATATCAAAGTCGGCAACGCACTTCCAATCGAGAACATTCCGGTTGGTACAATGATTCACAACATCGAGCTCAAGCCTGGCAAGGGTGGCCAGATGGCAAGATCCGCTGGAAACGGCGCTCAGCTTATGGCTAAGGAAGACAGATATGCACAGGTAAGGCTGCCGTCCGGCGAAGTAAGAAAAGTACTGATCGAGTGCAGAGCTACAATCGGCGAGGTTGGAAACATTGAACATTCCAACATTCAGATCGGTAAAGCCGGCAGGAAAAGACACATGGGATGGAGACCTACAGTAAGAGGTTCTGTAATGAACCCTAACGACCATCCACATGGAGGCGGCGAAGGAAGAGCACCAGTTGGACGTAAGAGCCCAGTAACCCCTTGGGGCAAACCTGCTCTTGGATATAAGACAAGGAAGAAGAACAAGGCTTCCAACCAGTACATCGTTAAGAGAAGAAATGTAAAATAAGGAAGGAGCATAGATAATGAGTAGATCACTTAAAAAGGGCCCTTTCGTAGATAAGAAGCTGCTGAAAAGAATCGAAGAGATGAATGCGGCTAACGAAAAGAAAGTCATTAAGACATGGTCAAGACCATCTACAATATTCCCACAGATGGTGGGACACACTATTGCCGTTCATGATGGCAGAAAACACATTCCAGTATACATTACTGAGGATATGGTAGGCCACAGACTCGGAGAATTTGCTCCGACAAGAACATTCAGAGGCCACGCATCAGATAAGGCAACAAAAGTTTCAAGGTAAGAGAGGAGATAGAAAATGGAAGCAAGAGCAATTGCAAAATATGTAAGAATGTCTCCTATCAAGCTTAAGCCAATTACTGATCTTGTAAGAGGCAAGGACTTAAACGAGGCATTAACCATATTAAAGTTTACACCTGGCAAAGGTTCAGAAATCGTTGAGAAGGTTGTAAAATCAGCCGCAGCAAACGCTGAAAACAATTTCGACATGAATCCGGATAATTTATACGTTGCAGAGGTTTATGCTCATCAGGGACCAACCATGAAGAGATGGAGAGCAGGTTCACAGGGCAGAGCATCAGTCATCCTTAAGAGATCAAGTCACGTTGGCGTAACTCTTAAGGAGAAAGAGTAGATAGGAGGTTCATTGAATGGGTCAGAAAGTAAGTCCACATGGATTAAGAGTGGGCGTAATCAAGGACTGGGATTCAAAGTGGTATGCAGATAAAGCAAATTTTGCAGACTTACTTGTCGAAGATAATAAAGTCAGAGAATACGTAAAGAAGAAGTTATATGCTGCAGGAGTTGCTAAAGTAGTACTCGAGAGACCTGCAGAAAACAAATTAAGAGTAACAGTTTTGACTGGCAGACCGGGAATGGTCATCGGAAGAGCAGGAAACGGCGTTGACGAACTCAAGGCTGCACTTGCAAAGATGACTGGCAAAGAAGTTGAAATTTCAATTGAAGAAGTTAGAAGAACTGAACTCGACGCACAGCTTACGGCAGAGAGCATCGCTCAGTCACTTGAGAGAAGAATTTCTTTCAGAAGAGCAATGAAGCAGGCTATCGGCAGAACCATGAAATCAGGAGCAAAGGGAGTAAAGGTACTCTGCTCAGGAAGACTTGGCGGAGCTGAAATCGCAAGAAACGAAAAGTACAGCGAAGGCAATGTTCCACTTCATACTTTGAGAGCTGACATCGACTACGGATTTGCAGAAGCAGATACAACTTATGGAAAGATTGGCGTTAAAGTCTGGATCAATCACGGCGAGATCCTGGACAAGGGACTTCAGAGCCCTATCCGTGAGGAGAAACGTGACAACAACAGAAGAGACGGCAAGAGAACCAGAAGAGACAACAATGGCGGCGACAGAAGAAGAAGAGACAACAACGGCAATGGCGGTGACAGAAGAAGAAATGACAGAAACGACAGATTCGCTAAACCGGAAGTCGCACCTGCAGTAAATCCAAGGATGAGAAAGAATCCTAAACCAGCTAAAGTAGTTGAAGAACCACAGGTTGAAACTGCTCCTGAAACACAGGCAGTAACTGAACCTGAAGCATAAGCACTAGAGAAAGGAGGAACTAAGCCATGTTAATGCCAAAGCGCGTGAAACATAGAAGAGTTCACAGAGGAAGAATGAAGGGCGTAGCCACCAAGGGCAACACGATTACCTACGGCGCATACGGCCTGGTCGCACAGGAATGCGGCTGGATTACCGCAAATCAAATCGAGGCGGCCAGAATCGCCATGACGAGATACATAAAAAGAGGCGGAAAAGTATATATCAAAATTTTCCCGCATAAGTCAGTAACCAAAAAGCCTGCTGAAGTAAGAATGGGTTCCGGAAAAGGTGCTCCTGAATACTGGGTAGCAGTAGTTAAACCAGGCAGGGTTATGTTTGAAATTGACGGTGTAACTGAAGAGCAGGCAAGAGAAGCCATGAGGCTTGCAAGCCACAAGCTGCCGATCAAATCAAAATTTGCCATCAAAGCCATAGATTCAGCAAAGGGTGGTGAAGCATAATGGAAATGAATAAAATGAGAGAAATGACAGACCTTGAACTTAGTGCTGAACTCGAAAAAATGAAGAAAGAGCTCTTCAATCTGAGATTCCAGCATGTAACAGGACAGCTTGAGAACCCAATCAAGATGAGAGAGGTCAAGAGAGACATCGCAAGAGTTAAAACTATTATGAGAGAAAAAGAAATCAAAGAAGCTCAGGCTTAATCGGAAGGAGGATGTAAAATGGCAGACGATAGAAACAGAAGAAAGACCAAGGTCGGCGTTGTCGTAAGCGACAAGATGGACAAGACCGTGGTAGTATCAATCGAAGACTTTGTTAGACATTCCCTTTATGGAAAAGCCGTTAAGAGGACTAAGAGAATCAAGGCTCATGATGAGAATAACGAATGTCAGGTTGGAGATAAAATTAGAATTATGGAGACAAGGCCTTTATCAAAGGATAAGAGGTGGAGACTTGTCAACATTGTAGAAAAAGCTAAATAAGGAGGCACCGAATCATGATTCAGACAGAAACAAGATTGAAAGTTGCCGACAATTCAGGCGCAAAGGAACTTTTATGCATCCGTATTCTTGGCGGAACAAGCCGTCAGTATGCAAACATTGGAGACATAATCGTATGTGCCGTTAAGGACGCAACTCCAGGCGGCGTTGTCAAAAAAGGCGACGTTGTCAAGGCTGTAGTCGTTAGAACTAAAAAAGGTGCCAGAAGAGCTGATGGCAGCTATGTAAAGTTCGACCAGAACGCTGCGGTTATTATAAAAGATAAAACTGATAAGAGCCCAGTAGGAACGCGTATCTTTGGACCTGTTGCAAGAGAACTCAGGGACAAGGGCTTTATGAAGATAGTGTCACTGGCACCAGAAGTACTGTAAGGAGGTGTTGAAGGATGCGTGTTAAAAAGGGAGATACAGTAGTTGTTATTACTGGTAAAGACAAAGGCAAGAGTGGAAAGATCCTGAGAGCTATGCCTAAAGACAATAAGGTAGTAGTTGAAGGCGTAAACATTCAGACTAAGCACCAGAAACAGACTAGAACTGAAAAATCCGAGATCAAGCACATGGAAGGACCTATCGATGCGTCTAACGTAATGTTCTATGATCCTAAGGGTAAAGAGGCTATCAAAGTTGGATACATCTTTGATGGCGACAGAAAAGTAAGAGTTAACAGAAAAACCGGCAAGGTTATAGACGACTAGGAAAGGAGGAGAAGATTTTGACAGCAAGATTAAGAGAAATGTATGACAATGAAGTATTTGGAGCTCTGAAAGATAAGTTCCAGTACAGCAATGTTATGGAAGTACCTAAACTTGAAAAGGTTACAATAAATATGGGACTTGGCGAAGCAAAGGAAAATGCAAAGATTCTCGAGAGTGCGGTTAAGGAGATCAGCTCAATTACAGGTCAGAGACCAGTAGTTACAAAAGCTAAGAAATCAATCGCAAACTTCAAAGTCAGACAGGGAATGCCTGTAGGTGCAAAGGTTACTCTGAGAGGAGATAACATGTACTATTTCGTTGATAAGTTATTCAACATCTCTCTTCCGAGAGTAAGAGACTTCAAGGGAGTTAAGAAAGACTCATTTGACGGCAGAGGAAATTATTCCATGGGCGTTAAAGAGCAGCTGATCTTCCCGGAAATCAATTATGATGAAGTTGAGACTATCAAAGGTATGAACATAGTATTTACTACAACGGCTAAGACTGACGAAGAAGCTGCAGCACTGCTTGAACTTCTTGGAATGCCGTTTGAGAAATAGGGAGGTTAAGTAATGGCTAAAACATCTCTTAAGGTTAAACAGCAGAGAAAACCTAAGTACCCTACAAGGGCATATACAAGATGCAGAATCTGTGGAAGACCACACTCTGTTTTGAAGAAGTATGGTATATGTCGTATTTGTTTCAGGGAGCTTGCTTACAAGGGAGAAATTCCTGGCGTTAGAAAAGCAAGCTGGTAAAAAGATAAGTTAAATTATTGCGTAAGCGAGGTACTGAATCATAGATTCGGGCTCGGGCGGCGGTCGGTTCCAAGCCAGCTAAAGCTGGGGAACCTTCGCACGAGACCTGCACGCCGAATCATAGATTCGGGCTCGGGCGGCGGTCGGTTCCAAGCCAGCTAAAGCTGGGGAACCTTCGCACGAGACCTGCACGCCGAATCATAGATTCGGGCTAGGGCTTCGAACTGCGCGAAAGGAAGGAGAAATACTGTAATGACAATGACAGATCCTATAGCAGATATGCTAACAAGAATCAGAAATGCCAATACTGTAGGTCATGAGACAGTAGATATCCCTGCATCGAAAGTGAAAAAAGCTATCGCAGAGATATTACTAGAAGAAGGCTACATTAACGGATTTGATGTAATAGAAGATGGCAAGCAGGGAACAATCAAAGTTCAGATGAAGTACGGCGCTGACAAAGAAAAAGTAATCAGCGGAATCAAGAAGATTTCAAAGCCAGGCCTTAAGGTTTATGCCAAGGCTGACGACGTTCCAAGAGTTCTGGGTGGACTGGGAATCGCGATAATATCCACATCCAAGGGAATTATCAGTGACAAGCAGGCTAGACAGCTGGGCGTTGGCGGAGAAGTAATCTGTTATGTTTGGTAGGAGGTAAACAAAAATGTCAAGAATAGGCAAAAAACCAGTTGCGCTTCCTGCCGGAGTAGAAATTTCAGTTGACGACAACAACGTTGTAACTGTTAAGGGACCTAAGGGTACACTCAGCGAACAGGTTAGCGACAAAATAAAGGTCGAAGTTAAGGACAACGAAGTTTTGTTCTCAAGAGGATCAGACGAGAGGCATGAGAGATCACAGCACGGTCTGGCTAGAACACTTGTAAGCAACATGGTAGTTGGAGTAACTGAAGGCTATCAGAAAAAGCTCCAGTTAGTCGGTGTCGGCTACAGAGCAGAGAAAAAGGGCAATACGCTCGTAATGAATCTTGGATATTCACATCCTGTAGAAATGGAAGATCCTGAAGGAATTACGACTGAAGCTCCAGACGCAACAACAGTCGTAGTTAAAGGAATCAGCAAAGTTCTTGTCGGAAATTATGCTGCGAACATCAGAAAGTGGAGACAGCCTGAACCTTATAAGGGCAAGGGTATCAGATACGAAGGTGAATTTGTTCGCAGAAAAGAAGGCAAGACCGGAGCTAAATAATAGAAAGGAGTGAATAAAGATGGCAAAAGTAAGCAGAACTGACAAACGTGTCAAGAGACATGAAAGATTAAGAAGAAACATATCTGGAACTCCTGAGAAACCAAGGCTTTGTGTTTACAGATCGAACAAGAATATCTCTTGTCAGATTATAGATGACGTTAATCAGACTACACTGGCTGCAGCTTCATCACTTGATAAAGACATCAAGGCTGAAGTTGAATACGGCGGAAACAAAGACGCGGCTAAGAAAGTCGGAGAAGCTATTGCGAAGAGAGCGCTTGCAAAGGGAATCGAAGAGGTTGCCTTTGACAGAGGCGGATTCCTTTATCACGGAAGAATTAAGGAACTGGCTGACGGAGCTCGCGAAGGCGGATTAAAATTCTAACAGGAGGAGATAAGGAATGCGTAATAAAATTGATGCTTCCAAGCTTGAGTTAACGGAAACTATCGTCAACATCAGACGAGTAGCTAAGACTGTTAAGGGCGGCAGGAACATGAGATTCAGCGTTACCGTAGTAGTCGGAGACGGCAATGGCTATGTAGGCGTTGGTCTTGGCAAATCCCAGGAAATTCCTGAAGCAGTAAGAAAAGCAACGGAAGATGCAAAAAAGAATGTAATATATGTTCCAACTGTAGGAACAACAATACCACACAGAAACGTCGGCATCTTTGGTGCCGGAAAAGTTCTTCTGATGCCGGCTGCACAAGGTACCGGAGTTATCGCCGGTTCTTCAGCACGTACAGTGCTTGAAGCAGCAGGAATCAAGGACGTAAGAGCTAAGTCACTTGGCTCAAACAATACAGGCAACATCGCTTATGCAACTCTTGAAGGACTGAAGACTTTGACTACAGTTGAAAAGGTTGCTAAGCTGAGAGGCAAGACGCCTGAAGAAATCTTAGGATAGGAGGACACGACAATGGCTAAGATGTTGAAAATCACACTGACAAAAAGTACTATTGGCGCTTCCCCTAAACAGAAGAAAGTAGTAGAAGCCTTAGGACTTAGAAAGATGCATCATTCAGTTGAATTAGCTGACACACCTCAGACACGTGGTGCGGTTGATAAAGTATCGCATCTTGTTACTGTAGAAGAACTGTAGATAGGGGGTGCAATGAATAATGAAACTGCATGAATTGAAAGCGGCAGAAGGTTCCAAGAGAGACCGCAAAAGAAGAGGTCGCGGTACCGCAACTGGACAGGGTAAAACCGGCGGAAGAGGTATGAACGGTCAGAAATCAAGAAGCGGCGGCGGAGTCAGACTTGGCTTCGAAGGTGGCCAGATGCCTTTATACAGACGTTTGCCTAAGAGAGGATTCACAAACATCTGGGGAACAACATATGCAACAATTAACGTAGACGATCTTAATAGATTTGATGCTGGTACCGTAGTAACACCGGAATTACTTCGTGAAGCTGGACTGATAAAGAAGCTGAACGACGGAGTTAAGGTTCTGGGAGACGGAGCTTTGAAAAACAGTGTTACTGTAAAAGCGAACAAGTTTAGTAAGACTGCAATTGAAAAAATCGAAGCTGCCGGAGGAAAGGCAGAGGTGATCTAAAATGTTTAAAACATTTTCGCAGGCCTGGAAGATAGCGGAGTTAAGACGTAAAATGATCTTTACGCTGCTGATGCTGGTAATATTCCGTATCGGCTCCAACATCCCTGTACCAGGTATCGACAGAACTGTGTTGTCACAGGTCTTCACCGGCGAGACCGGATTGTTTGATCTGTTCGACCTGTTCTCAGGCGGATCCTTCAGCAACTTCACAATATTTGCTCTGAGCATCACGCCGTACATCACGGCAACGATCATTATCCAGCTCTTGACTGTAGCGTTCCCGTATTTCGAGAGACTCGCCAAGGAAGGTAATGAAGGCAGAAAAAAGATGGCTCAGATCACGCGTTACCTGACAGTAGCACTTGCACTGGTTCAGGCACTCGGTCTGACAGTAGGTCTGTTTAGGCAGGCAGTAGTTGACCAGTCATGGTTCTCATTCATCGTTATCATGCTTGTACTTACTGCAGGAACATCGTTCCTGATGTGGTTGGGCGAGCAGATCAACGAAAACGGAGTCGGAAACGGAATTTCCCTTCTGATCTTCGGAGGAATCGTTGCAAGAATACCTTCAGCAATACGCAGTATTATGACAAAGTATTCAGACGGAACTCTTTCAGTTGTATCCCTGATTCTCTTCGCACTGTTCGCAGCAGTAGTAGTTGTTGGAATCATTGAGATCCAGCAGGGAACAAGAAAGATACCAGTTCAGTATGCAAAGAGAGTAGTAGGAAGAAAGATGTACGGCGGACAGTCGACTCACATTCCTTTAAAAGTAAATCAGGCAGGAGTTATCCCACCGATTTTCTCACTTTCACTGCTGCAGTTCCCACTGACTATCACATATTTTATGCAGAGCACTTCTGCATTCTCAGTATGGGTTACGAAGTGGCTCTCACCTTCAGGAAATCCTGGAGTGTGGGTATATGCAATACTGAATGTTGCTCTGATAATATTCTTCAATTACTTCTATACGGCAATCACTTTCAACACTGTTGAGGTTGCCAACAACATGAAGGCTAATGGAGGATTTATTCCAGGAATCAGACCGGGCAAAGCAACAATCGATTACCTGAACAAGGTTATGTCGAGGATCTCCATCGTTGGAGCGCTTTTCCTGGCAGTTATCTCAACGCTGCCTACTCTGATCAGTGAGTTCACTACAATGGACGTAAGGTTCGGCGGAACTTCACTTCTGATCGCTGTCGGCGTTGCGCTTGATACAATGAAGCAGCTGGAAAACCAGATGGTTATGAGAAACTATCAGGGATTCCTTAAATAATAGGAGATGATAAAATGCTTAGAACAGTTTTGTTAGGCCCTCCTGGAGCAGGTAAGGGTACGCAGGCAGTTAGAATTGTTGAAAAATACAACATACCGCATATTTCAACAGGTGACATATTCAGAGAGAACATCAAGAATGGAACTGAGCTTGGCAAAAAGGCGCAGGAATACATGAATAAGGGAGAACTCGTACCTGATGATCTCGTAATCGAGATCGCAACCACGAGGCTTCTTGCAGATGACTGCAAGAACGGATTCCTGCTTGATGGTTTTCCAAGAACAGTTTATCAGGCTGAAAAGCTTGATGAATTCCTGGCAGCACACGGACAGAAGCTTGACAAGGTCCTGGACATCGAAGTTGGTTTCGACGAACTGATGGTCAGACTTACAGGCAGAAGAGTGTGCAAGAAATGCGGAGCAAGTTATCACGTAGTAAACATACCTCCTAAAAAAGAAGGAATCTGTGACATATGCGGCGGCGAACTGATTCAGAGAGCCGACGATAACGCAGAGACAGCAAAGAACAGAATCGATGTTTATAATGAACAGACGAAACCTCTTGTAGATTATTACAAGAATGCAGGTAATCTCGCAGTTATTGATGGAACGACACCTTTAGAGGTCACTTTCAAAGACATCGTATCAGCTCTGGGTGAATAGCATGATAGTAATCAAAGCACCAGAGGAAATCGACTTGATGCGCGAGGCAGGAAAAGTTGCCGGACAGATCCTCAGGGATCTGGAAGGCATCATCAAGCCCGGCGTGTCTACCATGGACATTGACGATTTTGTTGAAAAGACCGTTAAGGCACATGGTATGAAAGCTTCAGAAAAAGGCTATTATGATTATCCGGCGAGCGTGTGCACGTCTGTAAACGAGGAAGTCGTTCACGGCATCCCAAGCAGAAAGCGCATTCTCAAAGAAGGAGATATAGTAAGCTGCGACCTGGTGGTCGAGTATAAAGGCTACATGGCTGACGCCTGCAGAACGTATGGCGTCGGCAAGGTAAGCCCGAAGGCTCAGCACCTGATGGACACAGCTAAGGAATCATTCTTCGAGGGTATCAAATACGCTAGAGAAGGATACAGACTTTACGATATTTCCCATGCAATACAGACTTACGTCGAAGGGCAGGGATTTGGAGTAATCAGAGATTTTGTCGGTCACGGCATTGGCAGTGATATGCACGAAGACCCGCAGATCCCTAACTACGGCAAGGCAGGTAAAGGACCAAGACTGCAGAAGGGCATGACCCTGGCAATTGAGCCTATGATCTGTGAAGGGTCCTATGAGGTGGATACACTTCAGGATAACTGGACGGCCGTAACAACGGACGGCGGATGGGCAGCGCATTATGAAAATACTGTTGTAATTACAGATGGTGAGCCTGAACTGCTTACCTTGTAAATAAAGAGAGGTGTAACTTATGGCGAAGAAAGACGTCATCGAAGCTATGGGAACCGTTGTGGATGCCCAGCCTAATGCAATGTTTAAGGTAAAGCTCGATAATGGTTTCGAAGTGCTTGCACACATTTCGGGAAAAATCAGAATGAACTATATAAGGATACTCCCTGGAGACAAGGTAAAAGTTGAGCTGTCACCTTATGACCTGACCAGAGGCAGAATTATATGGCGAGATAAGTAGAGGAGGATAATAAAATGAAAGTAAGAGCTTCCGTAAAACCTATCTGCGAAAAGTGCAAAGTAATCAAAAGACATGGTAAAGTAATGATTATCTGTGAGAATCCTAAGCACAAGCAGAGACAAGGTTAATAAGTTAATCAGTTAACCTGCATAGCACCAGGGCTATGTAAGGGAAATTATATTTTAGAACGCCTGTCTATATCACTCCTGGGAATGTGACGGAAGATAGGAGAAGGAGGAAACGTATGGCTCGTATAGCCGGTGTCGACTTACCTAGAGAAAAAAGGGTAGAAATTGGTTTAACCTATATTTTTGGTATTGGCAGACCAACATCTCTGGCCATCCTCGAAAAAGCAGGAATTAACCCTGATACAAGAGTTAAAGACCTGACAGAGGATGAAGCTGGTAGAATCAGAAAAATTATTGATACTGAGTACATTGTAGAAGGTGACCTGAGAAGAGAAGTTTCCATGAACATCAAGAGGCTCATGGAGATCGGAAGCTACAGAGGCATCAGACACAGAAGAGGTCTTCCAGTAAGAGGTCAGAAGACAAAGACTAACGCCAGGACTCGCAAGGGCCCTAAGAAGACTGTAGGAAGAAAGAAAGCAAAAGCATAGAGAAGGAGGTAGGAAATAATGGCTAAGACTGTAAAAAAGACAGTAAGAAAAAAGAAAAGAGAACGTAAGAACATTGAAAAAGGCCAGGCACATATCCAATCCACCTTTAACAATACTCTTGTAACTCTTACAGATATGGACGGAAACGCGCTTTCATGGTCAAGCGCAGGATCACTTGGTTTCAAGGGCTCCAAGAAGTCAACTCCATTTGCTGCACAGATGGCTGCTGAAGAAGCGTCAAAGGGTGCAATGGAGCATGGTTTAAAGACCGTTGAAGTATACGTAAAAGGTCCGGGTTCCGGCAGAGAAGCTGCTATCAGAGCACTTCAGGCTGCAGGTCTTGAGATCACAATGATCAAGGATATAACCCCGATTCCACATAACGGATGCAGACCGCCGAAAAGAAGAAGAGTCTAATTGAAGGGAGGAGTAACAAAAAATGGCAAGATATACAGACGCTAACTGCAGATTATGCAGAAGAGAAGGTCAGAAACTTTTCTTAAAGGGCGAAAGATGCTACAGCGGCAAATGCGCTCTTGAAAAGAGAAATTACGCTCCCGGTCAGCATGGCCAATCCAGAAAGAAGACTTCGGATTACGGACTGCAGCTGAGAGAAAAGCAGAAGGCAAAGAGGTTCTATGGACTGCAGGAGACTCAGTTCAGAAACCTGTTTGACAAGGCTGACAAGAAGCAGGGCAAGACAGGTGATAACTTACTTATCTTACTCGAGACAAGAATGGATAACGTTGTATTCAGACTTGGATTCGCTTCATCGAGAAAAGAAGCAAGACAGCTGGTCGTTCACGGACATTTCACTGTAAACGGCAAGAAAGTCACAGCTCCTAGCGCTGAAGTTAAACCTGGAGACGTGATCAAGGTTAAGGAAAAGAGCACGAACTCTCCTAAGTTCAAGGAAATCAAGGAGATGACAATTACTGTTCCAGCATGGCTGGCAGTAGACGTTGATAAACTAGAGGGTAAAGTACTTGCTGTACCTACAAGAGATCAGATCGATACTCCTGTAGCTGAGCATTTGATCGTCGAGTTGTATTCCAAATAAAGCAGCCTGAGATAGCTTAAGCCGATGAGTTTGGAAGAAAAAGGAGGGTTTTTGAGTGATAGAAATCGAAAAACCAACGATAAGTAAGGAAATAAGTGATGACGGACGTTATGGTAAGTTTACCGTTGAGCCTCTTGAAAGAGGATACGGAACTACCCTTGGCAACTGCATGAGAAGGATACTTCTCAGTTCTCTTCCGGGAGCAGCTGTTACGTCAGTCAAAATCGACGGGATATTACATGAGTTTTCAACGATACCAGGCGTAAAAGAAGACGTAACGGAAATCATCCTGAATCTTAAGAAGCTGGCCGTTAGACTTAATGGAGAAAGCACTAAGAGAGTCATAATCAATGCTGTAGGACCTAAAGAGGTCACTGCCGCTGACATTATAGGCGACTCTGAAATGGAGATCTTCAACCCTGACCTGCACATCGCAACTCTTGAAGAGAATGCGACACTGGTAATGGAAATCAACCTTGCAAGAGGAAGAGGATATGTATCAGCAGATCAGAATAAGACAGACAGCACACCGATTTCAGTGATTCCTGTTGACTCAATATATACACCTGTAACCAAGGTTAACTTTACCGTACAGAACACCAGAGTAGGTCAGGTAACTGACTTTGACAGACTGGTTCTTGAAATCTGGACAGATGGATCCATCACACCTGAAGAAGGAGTGTCCATTGGAGCGAAGATCATGCAGGAGCACCTGAATCTCTTCATCCAGTTAGACGATTCAACAGACGGCATGGAAATCATGGTTGAGAAGGAAGAAGACCAGAAAGAAAAGGCTCTTGAGATGACTATTGAAGAACTTGAACTTTCAGTTCGTTCATTCAACTGCCTGAAGAGAGCTGCCATCAACACGGTGGAAGAGTTAACTGAGCGTTCAGAAGATGATATGATGAAGGTTAGAAACCTTGGTAAGAAATCTCTTGACGAAGTAAAGAACAAACTTGCAGAACTGGGCCTCAGTCTGAAGCCTAGCGACGACTAGTGAAGAAAGGAGAACGGATATGCCAGGATATAGAAAACTGGGCAGACCTTCAGCTCACAGAAAAGCAATGATGAGAAACCTTGTTACTGATTTATTCAGAGAAGGCAGGATCTCAACAACTGACTGCAGAGCTAAAGAGACCAGAAGAGAAGCTGAGAAGCTTATCACTATAGCTAAACGCGGCGATCTTCACGCAAGGAGGCAGGCCCTGAGCTACATCTATGATGAGAGCGTAGTGACTAAACTCTTTGATGAAATCGCACCTAAATATGCCGACAGAAATGGCGGATACACTAGGATCCTTAAGTTAGGACCTAGGAGAGGCGACTGCGCTGAGGTAGTATTCCTCGAGCTGGTTTAATCAGTCAGATCAATCAAAAAGAACAAAACCCGGAGCCATCCTATTGGATGATCTCCGGGTTTTTTGCTTTTGTCTTTAAATGATTTTCTAGAAGTGACCCAAAATAGCTTCAAAATCAGCAAAATTGCTGACAAATCGCAATATGGCGATGCATGATGAATATTCCGAATGATAATCTCAAAACCACAATTAATATTCGCTGATTATTGGCAGGCCACTTTGGAATATATCGGATGTTCCCAAAATCAAAAAAATAACCCTGGTTTCGGAACATTGAAAAAGTATATTGTGTGTTATGTAAACTGTTCCTTGCACTGATGGCTACAAAAAAGGCATTCACATCACTTTCATTTGTTAAAAAAGGTAATTCGTACCAGAGAATAGCCACAACATTCCAGATTTTACTAAGGAAATCACTGCTTGTATGAGGAATCCTGTTGGCTGAACATTATACATGCAAATAAAAAGTTCCCAAATCATCATAATTTTTTCGATTTTGGGAACTTTTGCTCGGTTTCATTGTTTTAAGAATTGATTTCAGAGTGAAACTGCGATTATGGTAAACCAATTGAAGTGCGAAAGCGTCATCAGTAAGCATAAGCGGACATTCAGGCTCGCCTGCCTGCGTTTTGATCAGCTGCCTAGCGCTCCTTGCTCTTTTGCTCTGCCAGGAAAGCCGGATCCTCGAAATAGTCGATCATCATGGCGTGCTTGACGTCGGAAACTGTCTGAGCTGCAACTTCGCGTGCCGCTTCAGTTCCTTTCTTCAGCACTTCGTAAACGTAGTCGATGTTCTGCTCATATTCTTTGCGCTTGATCCTGATCGGCTCAAGTTCAGTCTGCAGAACGTTGTTGAGGAACTTCTTGACTTTTATGTCGCCAAGTCCGCCGCGCTTGTAGTGATCCTTAAGTTCATCGAGGTTCGCATAATCAGGCAGGAACTCCTCGAAATGCTCAGGACGGCTGAATGCATCCAGATATGTGAAGACTGTGTTGCCTTCGATCTTGCCAGGGTCCTCGACTTTCAGATGACCTGGATCGGTGAACATTGACATGACCTTCTTCTTTACGTCAGCTTCGCTGTCGGAAAGGTAGATGCCGTTGCCCAGTGACTTGCTCATCTTGGCTTTTCCGTCTATGCCTGGAAGACGCCTGCATGCGTCATTGTCCGGTATCATTATCTTAGGCATGACCAGAGTCTCGCCATAGGTCATGTTGAATCTCTGTACTATCTCTCTAGCCTGCTCAAGCATAGGCGCCTGATCCTCGCCAACTGGAACGGTAGTCGCCTTGAACGCGGTGATGTCTGCCGTCTGGCTGATAGGGTAGCAGAAGAAGCCTACTGGTATGTTGGCCTCAAAATTTCTCAGCTGTATTTCATTCTTGACCGTCGGATTGCGCTGAACTCTGGCAACTGTGACCATGTTCATATAGTAAAAGGTCAGTTCTGTAAGCTCAGCTACGCTGGACTGTACCAGGATATTTGATTTCTGAGGGTCGATGCCTACTGACAGATAATCAAGAGCTACTTCCATTAGGTTGTCTCTGATCTTTCCAGGATTATCTGCGTTGTCAGTCAGCGCCTGAGCGTCGGCCAGCATGATGAACACCTTATCAAATTCGCCGGAATTCTGCAGTCTCACCCTTTCTCTAAGGGATCCTACGTAATGACCTAAGTGAAGTCTTCCCGTAGGCCTGTCGCCGGTAAGTATAATTTTTTCTTTTTTTTCTTCCATGATATGCGTCTCCAATACAAAATTTAATAAAATTATATCATAAATGTGTGATAATGGCTAATGTTTATTATTTGAACACAATTCAATAGAACTGCTGGCATTTGCGTATTCAAAAATGCCATAAAATAACTTATTCCCTTATATTAAGGTTAAATAAAGACACAAAACTTCGTAAATGCGTATTGCACCCTATGTTATAATAAGAACGTGGCAGTAATAAGCCACGGCTCATACCGCAGCAGTAACAGGCTGCGATGAGAAAATTAGGACTATATCGGGAAGGAGAATAAAATGAAGAGCAGGAAAATGAAAACTGTCTCAGGAATCATCAGCATCGCGATGATAGTGGCGATGATATCCTTTTATGTAATACCGTCTGCGTTTATCGCATCGGCTGCTACGTCAGGAACACCGGCATGGCAGGTAAGCAAATCAAAGACGGCAACTGAACTCGATGCCAATCATCAGACATCGGTAACATTGTCGCTGCCTGCAGGCAGCTACGATACAAAATCAGCAGATATCGTATTTGTAGTTGATGATAGTTTTGGATCTGACCATCAGACTTATGAAAAGAAGGCAGAAGAACTGTTAACAAAATTGGAGACACAGGCAGTAGAAAAGGGCGTAAAAGTAAAGATCGGGTCTATTGTTTGTGATGGATGGGGTCATGACGGATACTCGCTCGTTACCGACAAGGGAGACGGTGTCAGCAATCAGTCAAAGCTTGTGACATTGTCTGATGACACAAAAGCAAACATTGAGAAGGCAATTACAGCAGATATCAAGGCATCTTATCTCAAGTATCACGTACCGCATTCAAATACAGAGCAGCCCATTAGAATGGCTAATCAGTGGCTGGCAGAAGATACATCAGTGGCAGACTCCAATAAATATGTAGTCGTTGTCTCAGACTGGCTGACATATGTATATGGAGGAACTACAAAGCTTGGTGACAGCAGTTATACAGAAACACCTGTATCCAAGAACTTTAAGGGTGACGGCATATATCTGGAGCAGATTCCTTCTGATGGAAGAAATCTGACAGACCTTTTCAGCGCTTATGACAGCGGCACACTACAGCAGAATGCAAACTGGAACAATGATATTTACAATGATGCGGGGCTGAAATATCCTGAAAATTTGGCAGGATGGAATATTTTTTTCCAGCAGATTTACAAGAACACGACAAATACTACGGATCCAGGAGAAGTTACCACGACTCAGCTTTCTGATATGATGAGCAAGGCAGACTGCAAGAGTGGTGGTGTAACAGCATATGAAAAATCGTTATGCCTAACTAGAGCGGCTCTGCAGAATAGCGTCAACAGCGGGTTTAAGGTGATAACCTATACTGATGACAAGAACTATGCAAATACAACTGATAATTTCAATAAAGAACTCAATAATATGCCTTTGGACTTCAAGGCATGGTTATCAAGCCAGACTGGCATTTCCAATACGGCAAGATCTACAGGCAGCACAATGAGTACATTCCTTGACAGCGTTGGAACGAAAGTCATCAATCTGCTTGAAAAGGGAACAGTAACCGACCAGATCGCATCAAAATTCGACCTTGTGACCAACGGCGACGCATCTCCGTTTACACTTACCGTAGGCGGTACGGCGCTGACATCGGCCAAGACAGGTACTGACACATGGTCATACGGAACAGCAGACGCCAACGGAGTCTATCCATACGTGGTAAAATACGACAAGACCACCAAGACTTTTGTATGGAGCATCAACGTTCCGGTAACGATCGTCAACAAGGTACAGCTGACATACAAGCTGCAGCTTAACGACCTTACCAAGACAGATACCCACATTCCAACCAACGTTAAGGCAACACTTAACTATACGGATGGAGAAGGCAATACAGGAACAGAAGATTTTGATATTCCGTATGTTTCGTACACGGTATCTACGCCAATCGTAGTGCCGACTACTCATCCGGTACTGTCAATACTCAAGACAGAAACTGACGACGCTCACACCTATGCTGCAGCTGGAGAAAAACTTGGTTACACAATAGTGATCAAAAATACCGGCGACGGTGCTGCAACTAACGTTACGGCAGACGATCCGGTAACGTCAAACATGACATTTGATTCAGCAGACAACGGCGGAAAGTTAGTCAACGGCTCAGTTCACTGGGATCTTGGCACTTTGCAGCCAGGCGAATCAAAGACTCTGAAAGTCTTCATGGTCGGCACAGCGGTGGCACAGGGCGCATCAGCAACATTCACCAACACGGCTTATGCTCAGGCAGACAATGCTACAAGGGTAAGCTCAACGACTGTCAAAGATGTGACCAACAACTCCAACGCTGACAATACAGCAAGCGTATCAGTAGTTAAAACGATCGTCGGTGACAAAGCATACAAGGCTGGAGATTCGGTCAAATATAAGATCGTAGTATCCAACACTGGCAAGGCTTCAACATTGTCAACTACTACTCTTACAGACTACAGACCTGATGGCATGACTTATCAGTCATCGTCCAGCAATGGCACGTATAAAGACGGTAAGATCGCATGGAATCTTGGAGTTATCAAAGCTGGAGAAAGCAAGACTGTATACGTTACAATGAGTCTTCCAACAAAGATCACTATCGGACAGGACTTCAACAATGTTGCTGAAGCTTCTAAGTACGACGCCAAAGGCGATACATGCAAGGCCAATATTGTTCTTCATGTCAATAAGGACCAGACTATAAACAACAATTCAAATACTAATCAGAATACCGGCAACCAGCCAAAGACTGGCGATACCGCTATGCCGGGACTTTATGTAGTAACGCTGATAACAGCAGCACTGCTTGTATTGGTGCTGAGACGCATCAGACGCGAAAACTAAAGTTTGAACAGATTTGGCATTTACTAATCATCTTGCGAGTGATATAATTAACGAAGCTGAATTGTAATGTTTCATGTTCCGGCATTATGCCGGCTGAGAGAGAAGCAGGTGAGATGCCTGCGCGGTTGCCGCCGCTGTATGGGAAGAGTTGAGCCACGATGCCACTGGGAGACCGGGAAGGCTGGCAAAGCGATGATGCCCGAGCCAGAAGACCTGCATGAATAGGGACAGACAGCCGACGGTTCATCGGCAGGTTTGCATAAACAGCTAAAGCAGGAATACGGACTGCAGTCTTAACAGACTGCAGTTTTTTTATGTTTGACATTAGGGGAGAGAAAAATGACTGAAGAAGAGTTGACTGCATCAAAGAAAAGACTATTGCGGATCGCCATGGATTGTGATGATACGGCGGAAGGAAGATTTGACAGAGGTTCAGAGATATATCAAGAGTTTGCGCTGGGAACAGAGCAGGGCAAGGAAGTATGTGCCGCATTCGCTGACGAAGAACTGTTGGATTTTCTAAAAAGGCTCAGCACCAAGCTGGGCCATTCTCCGGCACAGAAAGAGGTCTTTTGGCCTCTGCACGAGTATATAAAAAGGCGCTTCGGCAAATGGCCATATGCCCTCAAGGCAGCCGGACTTTCCAGGTCGGCTGGTGCAGGCGGAGCTGATGCCGCAGTCAGACTGAAAGGAGCGAAAGGCAATGATAACTAGAGACGGATTGGGCGAAGACACTGAATTTGCCAGATTCCATCCGCTGGTGTCGTTCATGTACTTTGCATTGGCAATAGGCATAACCATGTTTTCCATGTCGGTGATATTTCTGTCGGTGACTTTCGTCTGTTCGTGGATATATTCAGTGCTGCTGAAGGGCGTGGCCGGGGCCAAGGAAAACCTGATATTCACAGTCTCGACACTGGTAATAATGGCGCTGATAAACACGTTTTTCACTCACAACGGAGCTACGGTGCTGTTCTATATCAACAACAACAGGATAACAATGGAAGCTTTCGTATATGGCATATGCGCGGCTGTGATGCTGGTCTCGGTGATCATCTGGTTCAGCTGCTTCAACGTGATAATGACGGCAGACAAGCTAATATACCTGTTCGGCAAAGCCGCGCCGGTCCTTGGGCTGACGATGTCAATGATATTCAGGTTCATACCGCTTTTGAAGAACAGGTTCAAGGCGATATCCATGGGACAGAGGGGCATGGGCAGAGAGAAGGCCGCCACGTTCACCGGCAAGGCAAGACAGCTGACGAAGGAAACTTCGATACTCATCGCCTGGTCGCTGGAGTCATCCATAGAGAGTGCCGATTCCATGGAAGCGAGAGGCTACGGCCTCAGAGGCAGGACCAGTTTCAATCTTTTTAAACTGTCGGAAAGAGATATTTTGATGCTGGCAGTTATGGCAGTGCTGGGCGGAATCTGCATTTACGGCTGCGTCACAGGAATTACGGGGATGTATTATTACCCAGAGATAGAATGGCCAAAAGCGGACTTGGCGACAGCTTTGACAGCGGCATGCTATGCTGTGCTGCTATTGCTGCCGGCAGCCGTAGACATAATAGGAGAGATCAGATGGAAACGATACGCGTAAAAAACTTCACATTTAAATATCCCCTGGCGGAGACTGAAGCCCTGCGCGATATCAGCTTTGATGTCAACGAGTCGGAGTTCATCGTCCTCTGCGGCAAGTCGGGCTGCGGGAAGAGCACGCTCCTGCGCCAGATGAAAAAGAACCTCATACCTTACGGACACAGTGAGGGAGAGGTGCTTTACATGGGCGCGCCGGTCAGCGAGCTGGACGACAGAGTCAGCGCCGCGGAGATAGGCTTTGTTCAGCAGAACCCTGAGAATCAGATCGTGACGGACAAAGTGTGGCATGAGCTGGCTTTCGGACTTGAAAGTCTGGGCTTCAGCAACAAAGCAATCAAAAGGCGGGTTGCTGAAATGGCCAGCTATTTCGGCATCCAGAGCTGGTTCAGAAAGAATGTAAGCGAGCTTTCCGGCGGACAGAAACAGCTGCTGAACCTGGCGTCGATAATGGCCATGCAGCCTAAACTGCTGATCCTTGACGAGCCGACTTCACAGCTGGACCCTATCGCGGCTTCGGAGTTCCTGAGGACGATACACAAGATCAACAGAGATCTGGGGACGACGGTTATAATATCGGAGCACAGGCTTGAAGAAGCCTTTACCATAGCTGACAAGGCGATAGTCATGGATCAGGGCAGGATAATAGCTTACGATACGCCAAGGAAGATAGGCGGTTTCCTGGCCGGAGACGACAGCCAGGAACCTCATCCAATGTTTTACGGCATGCCTTCGGTGCTTAGAATATTTGCATCAGCTGGAGTAAGAGAGCATACGCCGCTGACTATTCGCGAAGGCAGGATCAGACTGGAGAAGATGCTTTCAGAGGTTCCGAAAGCTCCTCATGAGATGCTGATGCCAAGGGTAACGGAAGAAGATAAGAAGGTAAAGAAAGACGAATGCGCCCTTTTCATGAAGGATGTCTGGTTTCGCTACAGCCAGCATGGCAGTGACGTGCTGAGCGGCCTTGACCTTACAGTCAGGAAGGGCCAGTGGTACTGCCTTCTGGGCGGAAACGGCGTAGGAAAGAGTACTACTCTCAAGTGCATAAGCGGTGTGGAGAAGCCTCAGCGCGGCAAGGTGATCTGCGACCTGAAGATGGCCATGCTGCCGCAGGATCCACAGGCGCTGTTCACTGAGATAACCTGTGAAGAGGAGCTGGCGGAAGCGCTGTACTATGAGAAGATCAGCGACGAAGTAAAGATAGAAAAAGCGGAAGCAATGCTCAGGCTCATGGAGATAGAGCATCTTAGGAAGGCAAATCCATACGATCTGTCTGGCGGAGAACAGCAGAGGCTGGCTCTAGGCAAGATACTGCTTCTGGAACCGGAAATGCTGCTTCTTGATGAGCCGACAAAGGGACTGGATCCTTTCTTCAAAAGGACACTGGCAGGCATCCTGAGGAAACTGACTGATGGTGGCGTGACGATTTTCATGGTGTCCCATGATATAGAATTCTGTGCTGAATATGCGGATATGTGCGCTATGTTCTTCGACGGGAATGTCATATCCGTGGAAAAGCCTCACGATTTCTTTGCTGGCAACAGCTTCTACACTACGACGGCCAACAAGCTGGTGCGCGAGTGGAAGCCAGATGCTGTAACGTGCGAGGAGGTGTCAACATGGCTGAATACCGTGATATGACCCAGTACGAGGCTGCCCACAGGAAAAGGACCATTGTATCTTCGTTCATTATCTTCGGGCTCATACCGCTGACGATATTCATAGGAGTAAAATTCCTGGATCAGAGCAAGTACATGATCGTGAGCCTGCTGATACTGATCTATACGATGGTGCCGTTTTTCATGGTGTTTGAGAGGCGGAGACCTAAGGCAAGGGAAATAGTGCTGATAGCCATGATGTCGGCTTTGACTGTAGTGGCTCAGCTGTTTTTCCACGTCACCATACCGGTACAGATCGGAACTGCGCTGGTCATCATTTCGGGAGCGGCGCTGGGACCTGAGGCAGGGTTCCTCATAGGAGCCATTTCCAGATTTGTGTGCAATTTCTATATGGGTCAGGGACCATGGACACCATGGCAGATGTTCTGCTGGGGGATACTGGGATTCCTGGCCGGTATGGCTTTCAATAAAGTTGATCTGGACAAGCTGAAGTCAAGAGACTTCAAGATGATAATGGGACCGGTGATCTGCGTTTTGTTCGGCATTGCGGCTGCGTTTATAACATATCTGATATACCCTGGAGATGATACAACATTCATGGGGTGGAGACTGTATATATTTGGAGGTGCCGGCCTGCTGGCTGGAATGCTGCTGCAGCACAAGAGGCTGCCGGTGGACAGCATCACGCTGACGGTCTTCACGTTTCTGACCACATTCATAATATACGGCGGCATCATGAACATATGCGCCATGATAACGGCAGCAGGCATACCGGGAGGACAGCCGGCAGACGGAGGACTTCCAATCAGCTGGCAGACGCTGAGAGTACTGTACATTTCAGGGGTGCCTTATGATCTGGTCCATGCAGGTACGGCAGCCCTCTGCGCATTCCTATTTGGGGACAGCATAATAAGAAAACTTGAAAGAATAAAGATCAAATATGGCATCTATAAATAAACGGCAGAGCTTGAAAAAGCTCTGTTTTTTATAGATGAACAAAACTATTGCTATTGACGTGGACTTCTAGTATAATAAGCATACTAAAAATGAACTGTAGGTTATTTATTGCCAGAAATCACATAGCCTGTGAAGGAGAAAAAATGAATGTATTGAAGTACGTTCCTGTGAACAGCAAGCTGTTTACGCCGTGGATGATCTATCTGTGCGGAACTGGCATCATATTGAATATCATTATATACAAACTGGCAGCAGTGACAGGAATGCCAGTGCTTTTGGATTGTGTCGGAACCGTAATCGCAGCTATGCTGGGAGGGTTTCTGCCGGGAGTATTTACTGGATTTATGACAGGCGTGGTATGCGGCCTGGATGATCCGCTGGATATGTATTACGGTCTGTGTGGCATGCTGATTGCAATATGCGGATACATAATTTCACGAATGGGCAGATTTCAGCATTTCAGCGGCCATCTGCAGATGGCCGCATTGATCATGCTGATCAATGGCATTGCAGGAACTGCAATCTCCTGGACTGTAATGGACAGCAAGACGATATCCGGAATGGCGGCTGCAGATAAGGTGGCAGAAGGGCTGTACTATTCAGGTTTAAATCTGCTGCCGGCACACATCATGATGTCGATGCTGATCAATATTCCTGTTGGAATAGCAGCTGTGATCCCGGCATATATTTTAGCGGTTCATTATCCGAAATGGCTGTATGACAGATTCCCATTGAGCCATGTGTACCAGTGCATTGGCGCGGGATACCCGCAGGCTGACATTGAAACGGACGTCAGGTATCATCATCACATTGGTCTTAGGCTCACGGCTGTATTTGTGACCATGTCAATTATGCTGGGAGTCTTTTCTGGAGTAGTAGGCTTTAAGTTCTACAGAGACAGACAGCTTTCAAGGTATCAGACGCTGGCGTCAGACACGGCAAGGCTGGCGGCAAGCATCATAGACGGCGATCAGGTGGACAGTTACATCAAAACCGGCGGCAAGGCGGCGGGGTATGAATATACACGCAGGAATCTCAATCGGATATTAGACATAGTTACAGGTTTGGATTACCTTTATGTATATCAGGTAACAGAAAAAGGCGTTTATGTTGTCTTTGATTTCACCACACCAGATACTCCAGCCGACAAAATAGGAGCACTTTTGCCATACGATTTAAATATCGAGGGAAGAAAAGAAGAATTTCTGGCAGGTAAAGATGTGAAGCCGATATTCACTAAAGACAGTTACGGATGGCTGATCACAGGTTATGACAGGGTCATAGATACGGAAGGCAAGACTGTTGCATACGCCTGCGCAGATATTTCAATGGAGAACTACATACGTAATCTTCAGATTTATGTAGTGCAGACTTATGCCATCATACTAGGTATGGTAATACTGTTCGCTCTGTTTTCTCTCTGGTATGCACAGAAAAAATTTACGGATCCGCTAAGCACGATACTATGTCATTCGAGAAAATTCAAGGCCAGCGATCCGGAAACTTGGCTGGACAGTGACACCTGGAACAACAGAGAGGTTATCAGCACCGATGACGAAATCGAGGAACTGTATGATACGATATGCGATGCTGAAAAGGAGCTGTCAAGCAAGGTGAACGACCTCAGAAGCATTGAGTATAAGCTGAGAGAGTCTGAACTGATATCTGAGAAGAATACTGAACTGGCTGCTGCAGTTGAGAAAGCCAATGAGGCTAATGCTGCAAAATCCGAATTTCTCTCTCGCATGAGCCACGACATCAGAACTCCTCTCAATGGGATAATCGGCATGACCAGGATAGCAAAGAACTCGGAAAATCCGGAAGAGGTAAAAGACTGTCTCAATAAAATTGATACATCGTCAAGGTTCCTGCTGGGATTGATAAACGACATACTTGATATGACAAGAGTTGAAAGCAACAGCAGAAAGATCGAGGCTGAGCCATATCCAATGGATGAACTGGTCAGTTATCTGGATGCGGTGATACTGCCTCTTTGCGAGGAGAAACATCAGACGCTGAAACTCGAGATTAATCGTGGTAAAGTTCCAGTTGCTCCTGTGGTGGACAAGTTGGGCATAAACAGGGTGTATTTCAACCTTTTATCCAATGCAGTCAAATATACGCCGGAAGGCGGCACGATAGTTTTCCGTATTTCTGCCTATGCAGAAGAAGGGGACCTTCTGAGAATAGTATCTGAAATTGAAGATAACGGAAGAGGCATCAGCGAGGAGTTTATTGCGCACATCTTTGAGCCTTTTGCACAGGAAGGCAGAGATGATAACGCTGAAAATAGGGGAAGTGGTCTGGGTTTGGCCATAGTAAAAAAACTTGCCGAGCAGATGGGCGGTACCATAGCTGTTGAAAGTACTCAGGGCAAGGGAACCAAATTCAGGCTTGAACTTGTTGCGCATTGCGTGCCAATTGAAAGCATTTCCGACACAAGGGAAACCTATTCGGAAAACGACTACGCCGCTCTTGCGGGAAAACACGTGATGCTGTGTGAAGACCATCCGATCAACCAGCATATTGCGACTGCAATGCTGAAGGAAGTCGGAATGTTTGTAGAACTGGCTGCGGACGGACAGCAGGGGGTAAAGCTGTTCAGACAGTCCGCCGTTGGTCACTTTGATCTGATACTGATGGACATCCGAATGCCGATAATGAACGGATTTGAGGCCACTGCCGAGATACGTTCGCTGAGCAGGGCTGATGCTTCAACGGTGCCGATCATTGCGCTGACAGCCGATGCCTTTGATGAAAGCGTACAGAAAGCTTATGATGCTGGCATGAATGGACATGTGTCCAAACCTTTTGAGCCGGAGACTTTGTATGCAGCGATAATAAGCGTGCTTTGATCAGTCCGCGGCAATCGTAATGATGCCGGAAGCAAGAAGACTTGCAGAAGAGAGAGAATTAGGCTTGACTAAGTGGCCCTATAGGATGTAATATATAAGTGCAATTGAAAAGCATTTTATGTTCGCTGAGCTGCTTGATTATGGCGGTGAGGCGCTAAGAGGGAAGCAGGTGTGAATCCTGCACGGTCCCGCCACTGTAAGTGGGGAGCCTTCGTTTATGACATATATCATCCACTGGGTAAAACCGGGAAGGAAAACGGAGGTGTTGATCCGCAAGTCAGGAGACCTGCATAAAATTAATTCCCGGAGGCGGTGAACCTTCCAGCGGGAAACAAGATCAGCAAATACGGGCTGTGGGTCATCCACAGTCCTTTTTAATGTGAGATGGCCGGGCTTTTCATTCTTTTTTCATACGGGGCAGGACTCGTCACCCTGCCCCATAAAAATTGCAAAGTGTTAATTTAAATAGATCAATTAAATACTCTGTTATGTGTCTTTCCGCCAAGTCGGAAAGTTAAAAGGGAAGCAGGTGAAAAACCTGCGCGGTCCCGCCACTGTATGAGAGGAGCGCTGTCCAAGGCGAAAGCCAGTCACTGGTCTTGCTTAGACTGGGAAGGCGGACAGGCGCGATAATTCTCAAGCCAGGAGACCTGCACATATGCATACCCTGCGACGAGGAGAATCGCACTTAAGGGCAGTTTTTTTGATTGCGGGAATACGGCCGCGCTGTAATTGTTTACGGCGCGGTTTTTTGATTGCGCCTTATTGAGGCGGCACAGCCTTGAATATATATTATTTGCAGCAAAGCATTGTTATCTGCCGTCAGCGGCAGGAAAGGCTGCACACTTGTTATTACGAAGAAAGGAAAGCACAAATGAGATCAGGATTATTAAAAAAAGCATCAGCAGTATTTCTCGCCTTTGCCATGATCTTTACGGGCCTGAGCATCAGCCAGTGGAACATTGCGGCGTGGGCTGATTCAGCCGATTCCGTAAGCGTTTCGGTCACGATGAATTCAGTATCGCAGACTATGAGCTTGTCCGACAGCGATGGAAAAACTGTTGATGTCGGAGCACCAACTAACGAGGCTTATAAATTCAGTGTGAAACCAGGAACATATACCCTGACGGGATACGCCTCAGACGGGACGACTGCCAACGGCACTATCAGACTTACCGTTAGCACTGAAGCCTCACAGACTTATCAGGTTTGGACATGCACCAATGTTAAGGTTACAAATAGCGGATGGGTGGCAGGTACAGACTATACGGAAGCCCTTAAAGTAACAAGCTCCGACGGCAGCGATATGGGAGCGGTCATGGGCAAGACCGATGCTGCAGGCAGCAGCGGTTCGTTCCTCTGCTATAACGCCAATTCGGCCAGTGTAACCTTTAGCCCGACCGCGGCACACAGCAATTACGCGTCAATCACTAAGTCGAACACTATGAACAATAACAACGGTTATTCGTTCAATGCAACGATTCCTGAGGCATGCACATGCACATTTACGGTTCCAGAAGGGAGCAAAGTATCTGTAGGAAACTTTTCAAATTACTACAAATATACATTCAACGACCCTGACGGTGCCGCAGTAAAGGATGCTGCAGCGGGAACAGAGACGTACACATTTAAACTGGCGAAGAACATTCAGTATTTTTACAGAGTTTCTCATGACGGCGGGGTAACATACTGGGACTGGTTCACAGCTGCAGAAGGAACTGCGAAGACTGTCACCAGCAGTGATCTGTACATAGGGAGCACTGAAAGAACAGCAACGACGGCAGATAAAAGTCTGACCAACGTCTACGATGTCGCTGATCTGTATATGAATGTCAATGCCAAAGGATGTCTGGCATTGAGCCAGGGCAGCACATACAAATTTGACTGCTACCGCAACTGGCAGGCAATTGAAGGTTTCTTCAATTCAAAAATCGCGATTCCTGATTTCCACTATACTGTCATCGGTCTGGACGGCAAGGCAAGCAGCAACGTGGTCAAAGTCGAGGCGGATGCCAGCAACAGCGCTTCAGCTACTCTCACTGCAGTAGGAAACGGTACTGCCATAGTGCTCGTAACCTATGACGCAATGACAGATACCGCCGGATGGGGCAGCAAAAATTTCAGCGCGATCTGGCCGGAAAATACCGGAGCTTTCGTGGTTACGGTAGGTTCTGACGGAAGTTCAATAAATACTGGCATGACTATCAATGCTGAAAAGAACAATTCAGTGGCAAACAAGCTTTCTGGCAGCGCAATCGATTCGGAAATCGATGTTCTATATTATAACGAGGGAACCGACGGAGCAGAGTATACATTCACTCCGGAAAGCGGAACGGCAGTCACAGTTTTGAGGCCGTCATACACAGACGGCAAAATGACCTTCAGCGGCGCGACGGCTGACGGCGTCAAGACTAATGCTGACGGCAGCGTAACGGTATCAAAGCTCACAGAGGGCCGCAATATCATATGCGTGACAAAAAACGGAGTAAGCACATATCAGGTGGTGACTGCTAAGAAGGTAAGCGCCACATACAATTATTACGATGCATCCGGCAATGAGACTACTGCCGATAAGCTGGCAGCAGGCGGCAGTGTTAAGATCACATACAACAGGCTTTATATACCTGCCAACAAACTGGCCGGAATTTACAATATGAGCGGCAGCATTTATCTTGAAGATGAAAGCGGAAACGTATATAAAGGCAACACTGCTCAGTACAATTTTGCATCTTCGTCTTCGGCTCAGACAGTGACGGTGAAGATCCCGAAGTATTATACGGGAAGTACATACAGCGTCAAAGGCTCGATATTTGAAAACGGATTTGGCAGCCCTTACGGTTCACACAGATACAATATGTATGCAAACGGCAGAAATCCACAATTCAACGCCGGTGTAAGGCCTGCATATTTAGGAAACCTGCCAAAACTTAGCTTTACCCTTGGGAAGGCTGATTTCGCAGCATTAAAGCTTAATATTAAGGACAAGGACACTGGCAAAGCTGTTACAGGAGCTAAAGTGACGCTGAAAGACGCGTCAGGCAGCACTTCTTCAGCAGCTGAGGACGGAAGCTATCCTGTATATGCAGGAACGTATGATGTGACCGTTTCTAAAGCTGGCTACATGGCCTATACTGGCAAGATCACCATCAACAGTGACGATGAAGCGGTGACCAAGACGATAAAACTGACGGCGGCTACAGGCGGCGAAAAATCCTGGGACGGCAGTTCAATGACTGAACCTGCCCAAAAGGACGGCGTTTACCAGATCGGAACAGGTGCGGAGCTGGCATGGTTTGCCAATGCAATTAACAAAGGAACAATATCTGCCGATAGCAAAGCAGTACTTACAGCGGATATCGATCTGGCAGACTATTCATGGACACCGATTGGAAGCGATTCTAAAACATACAGAGGAAGCTTTGATGGAGCAGGATATGAAATCAAAGATCTGAATGTGAAAAACATGAGTTTTGCAGGCTTGTTTGGAACCACAGCAGGAAAGATATCAGACCTTACAGTCAGCGGAAAGATATCAACCGATCATGGCGCCGCAGGCGGCATAGCCGGATATCTGCAGATGGACAGTAAAGGTCCGTCAATAACCGGCTGCGTCAGCAAAGTTGACATCACATATACCGGAACAGCTATAAATTATGACTTTGGCGGCATAGCAGGATATGCTGGAGGAACATCGTCTACAGCTACAACTATAAGCAATTGCGTAAACTATGGAAAGATAGACACAGGAGCTTACGGGATAGAAGCAGGCGGCATCATTGGAAGCAACGTCAATGGCAGTGTCAGCATCAGCGGCTGCTATAACGCGGGCGATATCACCGGCAAGACTAAAGTCGGCGGCATCGTTGGTGATGCAGCGTCTAATTCTACAACAGTCACAAACTGCTATAATACAGGCAAAATTACAGCTTCTGATACTGAAGGAAACGCCGGTGCCATTGCAGGCAGCTGCAGCGATTCACATCTTACAGTGTCAGGTGCTTACTACCTGACAGGAACTGCTTCTGCGGCTTTTGGCAGCACTATGGCAGCAGCTTCAGCTGATGCAACTGACAGCGCAGTGCTGAAGCTGACGAAGAAAACCGTAAAGGCATCAGACCTTGACAACGTTAAAAACATGCTCAGCGCGTTGCTGACAATACCTCAGGCTGGAAGAACCAGTGAGATCAATGCAGATATCGATCTGCTCAGATCACTTAGGAATGCAGTATCAGGCGATGAGAAGACCGTTAGAGTTGAAGTGTATGATTACACTGCAGCAGCGCATGGCGTAACCGGTGCATCAAAGAACGGCACGGTACTCGATGCAAAGGTCGATGTGGACAGCAGCATGACTGCAGCCGATATTGTGAAGCAAGCTCTGACCAGCAACGGCATCGCATATGAATATGCTACATCGGGCGGCGGATATTTCTCATCGATCAACGGACTTGGCGCAGGCACAGGCTATTCAGGGTGGTGTCTGGGATACTATGACGCTTCCAACGGCAGCAAGTTTGATGATTATTCCAACATGGGAATAAGCAGCATTACGGCATCAGATGGAGATACCATTAGATTCGACTATGCATACAATGCGGACACTACAACTGATGAAATAGGAAACGGATGGTATGGACTGCCTATCGTTACAAAGTATACCCTTGGAGGTACAACGGTGACGATGAGCAAAGCTACCACATATGATTCATCATATAACGCAACAACAAAATATTACATATATAACGAGCAGAGTAAAGCTAATACAGAAATGAAGGGAAACGGTACTCAGGCAGATCCGTTTATCATCCCTGTCAGTGTTTCTTCATCTACAGATATTACAGCTATGAAGGCCAACATCACCACGAGTCTGAACAGTCATTACGCAACATTGTCAGACGGAGCTTCAGAAGTGCAGAACTATACAAGCGGATATGAGTTCAGCTTATCAAGCATAGGCGGAACCCATAAGTCTTACTATAAAGTGCAGGTCACAAAGGCTGCCGCGCCAAATCCAGGAAGTTCAACAGACAGTGACAACATTACCGTCACTTTCAGGCTTATAGGCGCAACCAAATCGTCCAAGGCTGTTGATTATTCAACAGGCACCAGCGATTCCAAGTATGTGACATGGGTAAGTACCAAGACATATAAACTTGCAAAGGACAGCACTGTATATAACCTGTTTACAAAAGCAATGAGTGATGCAGGCCTTTCAGCTACGGGAGCAGCTAATAATTACGTATCATCGATCACTGCACCGTCATCCCTTGGAGGATATACTCTTTCTGAGATGACCAACGGACCGAGATCAGGATGGATGTTCACTGTAAACGGAAAGCATGGCAATACCGGACTTTGCGATACGCCGTTGAAGAACGGAGATGCAGTGATCTGGCACTATGTAAACGATTACAGCTACGAGGTATCTGACTGGTCATCAGGATCGCTTGGAACCAGTGCAATTCAGGACCTCTGGCTTAAAGCAGAAGACAAGGAACCTTCAGCAGCAGATGCTTCAGGGACTGCAGACAGCAGCAAGACAGTGAAGATCGACATCGTTCCAAAGGTAACAGACAATACTGCATCTGCAGCTGTAACTGACGATAATATCAAAGATCTGCTGAAGCAGGCAAAGGACAAGACGGCTGATACCATTGACATAAACGTTAAAGATACAGCTTCGGCATCAAAGACAGAGGTAATACTGCCGGCAGACAGTGCTGCAGAGATCGCGGCTTCGTCGGTTTCAGATCTCAAGATCACTACTGAAAAAGGCAAGGTGGATCTGGATAAGAAAGCAATTAAGAGCATTGCTGATTCAAATGCAGGAAAGGCAATAACAATTTCTATGACAGAGGCGTCTGCAGGCAGCGAAGCACAGCAGAAAGTCATAGGCGCAGCTGGCAGAGTCATTGAAATATCAATCAAGGCAGGAGACAGCAATATCTCGTCTCTTGGTGATGGAAAGATGACAGCAGATGTTCCAGTGCCTGAATCACTGAAGGGCAAATACATTGAAGCTGGAATCATGAATGAAGACGGAACTGTCACAAAACTAACAGGGAAGAGTGTCACAATTGGAGGTACTGATTATTACGAATTTGTATCTTCAAAGACAGGAACCTTTGTACTGGCAGATGCGGATTCAGTCAATTTCGAGGCAGCACCTGGTGCAGACAATTCAAAGATCATTGCCGGTGTCAGGGCAACCAGAATTGTTCTCCTCAAGGCAAAAGTGTCAAAGGGCAAGGTGGTCCTCACATGGAAGAAATCAAAGTCAGGCTACAGGCTCAGCGGTTATCAGATCGCCAGGTCATTGAGCAGATCAGGCAATTACAAGAGGATTGCAACAGTCTCTATTCAGAGATATAAGATATCCAAGGGCCTGAAAAAGGGAACTGCGTATTACTTCCGCGTAAGAGGCTACAGAACGGTAGCAGGGCAGAAGATATTTACTAAGTGGAAGACAGTAAAAGCCATAGCAAAATAACTGAAGCTAGGGGGGCGGCACGGATGTGCTGCCTTCCTGTTTTTCTTTTGCAATAAAGTACGCAATGGAGTATACTGAATGACATAGACGGAGGTGATAGGATGCCGGCAACATATGCCCACATGTATTTTGGACGAAGAGTTTTTGAAAGACTGAAGGACAGCGACAGAGCAACAGCCGAAAGCAGCAGAGTGCTGTTTGATACTGGACTTAGCGGGCCCGACATACTTTTTTTCTATAAGCCATATAAGAAGACAGAGATAAGAGATCTGGGCAGCAGGATGCATTTCTCCAGTTCGCTGCCGTTTTTTGAGGAAACTGCGGAGAGAATAAGGCAGAGCAGCGATCAGGAGGCGGCGAAGGCCTATGTTTACGGCTTCATATGCCATTTCGCTTTGGACAGCAGCTGCCATCACTTTGTTACTGAATCAATGGAAGCGACGGGGCTGTCGCACTCAAGGATAGAGACGGAGTTTGACAAGTCGCTGATGAAGGAAGACGGAGCTGATCCCTTTGCCTGTGACGTTACGGCAGCTATGGGCGACGGCACAGAGGGGACGGATACGGAAGGCCTGATATTGGGAATCAAACCGGAGGAAGCGGGCGCGGCGATAAGGTCGATGCGCCGGTTCTGCAGACTGTTTCGCGTAAAGAACAAAGCGCTCCGCGCCATAATGTTCTTCCTCTTAAAGCCCCTCGGCATATATAGCACCCACAGAGGTCTCTATGTAGACGATCTGGAATGGCCGGAGTGCAGAGAAAGCACAGAAGGCCTCAGAAAGAGAATGGAAGGTGCCGTTGATCTGGCCCTTGAACTGATCGACAGCTATAATGGGTACTTTGAAAATGGTACGCCATTGGATACGAGATTTGACCGGGATTTTGAGAGCTGATGCGTAAAAAGCATTGAAATAATGGGCCCTATGCAATATAATAGAAGCCAGATGTACCCCGCCTCAACGAAGCAGGCGGCGGGGTACGCTCGGCCTTAAATAAAAACACAACATAATTTGTCTTATGTTCCCGCGCTGAGCGGGCCAAGAGGGAAGCAGGGGAATGGCCTGCGCGGTCCCGCCACTGTGTTTGGGCAGCCGAAGTTCATGGCAGAAATGCCGTCCACTGGTCTTAAGAAGACTGGGAAGGAGAACTGAGGCGTTTACCCATGAGCCAGGAGACCTGCATGAGACTTGCTTTTCGGCTGGCGGCGAACCAGTGCTGGAAAAAGCGAAAATAATACAGCAAATACGGGCTGCACCGGACCACCGGCGCAGCTTTTTTGCACTATTAATACGAGGAGGAAAGACAATGAAGACAAACATCATCAGAAAAACTGCTGCAGTACTGATGTCACTGGCACTGATCATCACCTTTACAGGTCTTGGAACATCGGCATCAGACGCATACGCAGCTACAGGCACTGCAAGCAAGATCACGGTCTATGTTACAGTGATCAATGGAGCAGACATAGCAAAATCCGGAGACAAGCTCATGGTAAACGTTCCGGTAAAAGTAAACAAGGAAGAGGGTAAAAGCTACGCTCTTTACAGCACAGCCATGACAGCACTTCACGCAAAATACTGTACTGACGGATACGCTGCCAGTTCAGACGGCTGGGTCACGAAGTTCTGGGGCATCAAGGGCGCCAATACTCTGTTCACGATCAACAACGTGGCAACTACAGAAGTACTGAGCTCAACAAAGATAACCAATGGTCAGAGACTTACGGCAGCTATCATAAGAGATGCAAAGACATATGCTGACTACTATTCATATTTTACGCCTAGAATCGTCAATACAGTGGCTGGCGGTACATTTACCCTGAATCTTAACGGATACATGGGAATGGGACTTGACAAGACACCTACAGCTATCAAAGGAGCCAAGATCGGTGTTATGACTGATGGCGGGTTCAAGGCAATAGAAGGGACAGTAACTGACGACAAGGGATCGGCGACGGTGACTCTTGACAAGGCAACATTCAAGACGGGAAATACATATTATCTGACAGCCGAAGGAACAGTAAAGACAACGGCTCAGGATTATTCATCAGGCAGCCCGGTGGACGTACAGGTTGACGCACCTATCATCCCGCCGGTATGCGTGGTAAAAGTGGTTACTCCTGCAGTCTACAGCGTGTGCCAGGCTTCAATAACTAACCTTACGGCTGACAGAATCAACAATACGATGACAGTCACCTGGGGTACGGATTATTCAGACAAGCTGGACGGATATGTAGTCTACAGATCAACAAAGGCAGACTGGGGATTTGTAAAAGTAGGTACTGTGACTACTCAGAAATATTCAGTCACCAAGAAAACTAAATGCAACTACACAGTTTATTACAAGGTCAAGGGATATAAAGTCATAGACGGAGCAAGAGTTTACACGAAAACTGCAACTGCAAGCATCCGCCCTAACTAATCCGCAAGATCGGGGGAGATGGAGATGAAATTATTTAAAAGAACAATGGCGGTGCTGCTGTCTGCCGCTATGATCATCACTGCAATGAGCAGCGGAGCTTTTGCGGCATCAACGACTTATACGTCAGACAACTATAAGGCGGCTCTGACAAAGACAGAAGCCTATACTGCCGCAAAGCTGGCAAAATCTGCAGCTGGCGGAGAATGGCTGGTGTTAGGCCTTAGCCGTGACGATGCAGATATTGACAATTCACTTTACGATGACTACAAATATGCGCTGCTGCAGGAAGTTAAGGCTGATGCAGGCGTGCTAAGCCAACGCAATTACACAGTATATGCTAAGACTGTACTGACATGGGGGGCTCTTGGCGGAAACCCTGCCAAGATCGGCGGATACAATTTCTTTAAGAAGCTGGCCGATATGGATGCGCTGAAAAACACCGGACTTATGGGGCCTACATGGGCACTCATAGCGCTGGAGTACAAGAACTATCAGATACCGGCGGTGACTGGAATCACCAACGTTACGACCAGAGAGAAACTGGTAGATTATCTGCTGAATGCGGAAATTAAGACCGGCGGTTTTGCTCTTTCTGGAAATACACCTGACTGTGATGTCACGGCAATGGTACTTCAGGCACTTGCACCGTTCAGCTATACGAGGAGCGACGTCAAAGCATGCGTGGACAGAGGACTCAAGGTACTGTCAGACATGCAGAACAGCGACGGCAGTTTTTCATCCGGCGGCGTTACTAATTCAGAAAGTGCTGCACAGGTAATCGTAGCGCTGACTACATTAGGCATCGATCCGACTACGGACAGCCGTTTCATCAAAAATGGCGTTGATCCGGTAGATTCACTTTTGACATTCTTTGATCCTTCAACAGGCGGTTTCAGACACGTCAATGCTGCGGCTGACGGATATCAGGCAGTGGTCAACGGCATGGCAACGGAACAGGCACAGTACGCGCTGGTAGCATATAAGAGATTCAAGGCGGGACGCAGCAGCCTCTACGACATTACAGACGTGAAGACTGCCGCACAGATCAAGGTACCTGCTAAGACGGCAATCACCTACATAGCGTCACCTAAGAAGGGTACGCTGGTGCTGAAATGGAAGAAGGTCGCTGGTGCTACAGGTTATGAGATAATCAGATCCAAGAACCTGACCCACAGCGATACTATAACTGTCAAAGTCAGGACTTCTCTGAGCAAGACACTGAAGAACCTGCCAAAGGGCAACTATTATATCAAGATAAGAACTTACAAGATTTGCGGAGCCATCAAGGTGTACGGAGGCGATACCGCAGTTAAGAGGATAAAAATCAGCTAATGGATAAAGATTTTGCAGGCAAACTGAAAAAGAAAAGGGCAAGGCGCATCGCACTGGTTGTGATACTCATTGCCGTGGCTGCACTGGCTATCAAAAGTACGAGAGTGGAGAAGGCAGACTACGGCGAGTCTCTGAACAAAGCCGTTTCCGAGGCAGAGACCCTCTATAAGGATGGGGCTGCCAACAAAGGCAATGGCAGCGGACAGTACGCAGAGTATACGCTGCTGACCTTCAAAGGACAGCTGGACTCAGCGAAGAAAACGGCTTCCGACAAAAATAGCACCTACAACCAGAAAAAGGCTGCCTACGAATCAATCAAAACGTATGCTGAGACTTTCAGAAAGTCTGCCAACAGTGACGTTATCTCGGCAAAAGATGCTAAGGCCATGAAAAAGACAGGAGAAGACAGAACACTCAAGGTGGGCTTTGCCAGAAAAAAATCCGTGACCTATAAGGTTAAGGCAGACAATATTGACAGCCCGCGTGACATGAACTTCATGGCCGTTGGTGAAGGCCCGTACTATGATGAGATCTTAAGCTATGTCAGCACGCTGAAGCTGCAGGGCCAAGTCATATCCTTTTGCCAGAACGGCAGTTTTGGTGCAAAGATAGGAGCAACGGTGCCGATATATGCTAAATCGGCTAAAGCCTGTTACATCTATAAATACGATCACAAGGACAAGAAACTGACATACTGCGGGGCAGGCACAGTTGATCTGGATGCTCAGACTGCATCTTTCAGCATCAGCGAAGGAGGAGACTATGTGATCCTTCTTAAGAGCCTGGAGAAGACGACTACAAAGGTCCAGCGTGACAATGCTTCAGACGCTTCTGCCAAGACCTCGAAAGATACTGGGAGCAAGACTTCGGCAGACAACAGCAGCGCCAGTGGAAACGGCAGCGGATCGACATCAGGCGGCAAAACTGATAAATACGTAACCGTCACAATTGAGATCAGGTGCGACACGATATCCAGCGATACGTCTAAGATAAGCAATGAAAGCATAAAGAAATATATTCCTTCTGACGGCACGATTATGGCAGAGACAAAAGTGAAGGTCAAGGAAGGCTCCACAGTATATGACGTTCTGAACCAGCAGTGCAGGGACAAGAATATACAGCTAGATGCCAAGTATACTCCTGTGTACGGCTCTTACTATGTTGAAGGAATCAACTATATCTATGAGTTCGATGCCGGAGATCTCAGCGGCTGGGAATACCGGGTAAACGGATATTATCCGAATTACGGGAGTTCAGAATACAAGGTAAAAGACGGCGATAAGATCGTCTGGGCATATACCTGCGATCTGGGGAAGGACATAGGCGACAATGTAAATGACTGATATTAAAGGCACAACTGGCAATCTTAATACATTGGCTGGCGAGATAGATAACAGACGGCTGTATGCGGCGACTTTTGCGGCGGATGCGGCGGAAACGGTGAGAGACTTAAAGATAGGTGCGGAACTGAATCACTTATGCATTTCCAGACGGCTGGATGCGGACAAGTATCCGCTGGCACTCAAGGAAATGAAGAACCAGGTTGAAGAGGCCGGCGGACCTGAACGTGTGATAATGCACGGACCGTTTACCGAACTCTGTCCGGCATCCATCGATCATCTGGCCGTGGAACTTGCCTTCCTGCGACTTGGTCAGGCCTACGACTCCTGCGTGGAGCTGGGCGTGAAGCGGATGGTAGTCCATACGGGCTACATGCCGCTGATATATTTCAAGGAATGGCATCTGCAGCGGTCACTGGAATTCTGGAAGAAGTTCATGGCCGACAAGCCTGCGGACTTTCAGCTGTATATTGAGAACGTCTTTGAGGACGAGCCTTATATGATGAAAGATCTTATCGACGGACTTGACGATCCGAGGATCAGCATGTGTCTGGATGTTGGTCACGCCAATGCTCTCACAGCGGATGACATGCCGGTGGAAAAGTGGATCGAGGTCCTTGGGAAGAGGATACACCATATGCATCTGCACAACAACGATGGGAAAAATGATCTTCATGCTCCGGTTACCGAGGGTGTGATGGACATGGCGTCAGTGCTGGCGGCGGTGGCTGCAGAATGTGACGCGCCGACGATGACCATAGAAAGCAGAACGTGCAGAGAAAGCGCTGAGTGGATCCTCGGAAAAGATAAGCGGATCGGAGCTGCGGCAGCAGCGCGGCGATGCGCAGCAGAATATTGATCTATACAGAGACCAGCGGTCAGAAAGCCGCGGTCTCTGTTTTTTTCATCCCAAGTGAAGATGACTAAATTATCAGAACATTATATTTAATATTTCCATTTAGTGTGATAAAATATGGTATATGGAAAGCGGCATACTTTCCGGGCAGGTCTTGATGAACGGCGCGGCAGCCGGTAACGCAGAGCGGCGCTTTTGTTCGGGAAATGAAGGGAGGAAATGCATCATGATGCTCAACTCTAATAGAAAAGTAAGGCAGGTCTTTGCCGTCGTGCTGGCGGCAGCCATGATACTGGCGCTTACGCCTTTGATGTACGGCGGTGGAAAGGCCAGTGCAAATACAGAAGGAAGCGTGACGATTTATTATTCAGGCGGATCCACGGAAACGCTGAACAATGCTACACCATACGATGATGAAGGACATGCCTCGGCACAACCTCCGTCAGGCAGCAGTGACAGCGATATGACCAAGTACAGCTATGATACATCTACCGGCTGGGGAACGCTGATTTTAAGAGAAGATATCAATGCTCGTGCTATCAGTTCTGATCAGAACCTGAAGATCATACAGGAGGGCGATTTCGATCCGTTCATGTACCTCAATGGCAAGGATGGGAGGCCGACATTGAACTGTGGCGGGAAACTGGTACTCGACCTATATGATGAGACAAGTATTATAGGTGCTGCCGGCCAGGACGCCATACATGCTGCCAGCGGCATAACTATTTTTGGAGGCAATGAAATGAGCCTGACGGTCACGGCAGCAGGCACGTCGGAGGAAGACGTAAGCGCTGTCACTTCAGCAGACGGTGACGTGACTATTGACATAGCCTACGGATCGATTTTTGCGAGAGCAGACAATGCGGCTGGCACTTCGGACAGAGGAACGATAGAGGCTGCAGGCGGAAATGTGATGGTTAAACATGGAACCGTCATGGCTTATGCAATCAATAAAACGAAAGCAGCAATCAGGGCAGCCGGCACAGCGTATGAGGACGGTTCGGTATACATCGCCGGAGGGACTGTCGTAGCTGAAGGTGTGACTAAAACTACAAGCGAAAACGGTGTCACTGAATATAGGCGCGGCAATATTTATTCTGACGGCATTGCTGCAGAAAAAGAAATAAGTATTTACGGGGGTGCAGTTCACGCCGAGGGATATATGAGCGTGGAAACGAATCCGGAGACGCTGTTTAATACCGAAACGGTATACGGCAAATCTCTGAGAGCAGGAAAACAAATATGCATTGAGGACAACAAATATTCTGGAACAGAGTCTAATGAATTTACCGACAATGCGATAATCACGACTATAGCTTCTGACAGCCGCGGCGAGGCACATGTTCTGGAGAACACCAAGGAGAGCACAGCGGGTAAAGTATTCACCATCTGTGATATACCATTCACTTCAGTGAGCGATGAATACGGCGACTTTGATGATTATGACAGCTATTCATGGAAACTGGCGGCAAAATCAGACAGAAACCAGCTGACACTGAACAGTTTTTCCACAAACTGCATAGGTCTTTCCGGGGCATCGGTCTTTTCCAACACGGGAAAGCCGCTGGAGATACGAGTTGAAGCGGACAGCAGAATCACAGCAGAAGAAAATACATTTAAAGCGAGTATATTGGCGGGGATCTATTCAACTGGCGATGTTACTCTTGAGCAGGCAGGCGACCTGACCGTTAATACACCGAAACTGGCTGGGAATGCCAATCAATCGAGCACGGCGGCCATAATGGTTCTAGGCAGCCTGACGATTAATGGTACAGGGGGGACATATGTAGAAAACTATCCTGATGACAGCATTGCCAATTCAGCATGGTATGGGATCAGAGCTGCTGATCTTACGGTCAATGCAGGAAACGTAGCAGTGTTGAGCGAATCTGATTCTGAGTTGGAAACGCAAAATATCTGCTCAGTCAGAGCTTCAGTGGTCACAATAAATGGGGGAACTTTGGATATTTCGGCATACAAAGATGGAATAAGTACTGACCAAATCAATGCACTTGCAGCGGAACAGCTGTATATAAAGGGAGGAACATTGAGTTCGGACTGCAGCGGAAACTATGGAGTAGAAATAATAACCAGCAATAAGTATCTGACGCCGGCTTTCGAGATCAGCGGAGGTGAAGTCACGTGCATGTCAGGGTTCACAGCAGCAGTGAATCAGGCGCCGTCATATTCTTTCTATATGCCTGTCGTTGGCTATGGACTGTCAAGCAGCAGCCTGAAATATGAAGATTCTCCTGACGCTTCAGTTTACACAACCAACAGGTACGTTAGAATCAGCAGACGCAGTCTGTACGTGCCGGCGTCATATAAGTCGTCAGGTTCGATCATCGGCGGAACTATGACCGGCGACGGAAACCACGACGGCATCCTTGACTATACGGCCACGATCAAAGCTGGCGAAGGTTATGACCTGCCGGATTCAGTGACTGTCACCGTTGGCGGCAAGGAGCTGACCAGCGGACAGTTTACCTACGACCCAAAGACCGGCAAGATAACGATCCCGGCTCAGTATTCTAAGGGAGATATAGTCGTCAAGGCTTCCTGCCAGAAGACAGTACCGGACAAGTTCATGCTGACGGCTTCGGCGACGGGGAACTCAGTCAAATTGACCTGGCATAAGATTGCTGGAACGTCAAAATACGTGATCTATGGAGCGAAGTGCGGCTATAAGGCCGGCGCACCGACTAAATACAATGCAATCAAAACCGTCAAAGCAGACGCTGCGGCTGGAACCACAGCCAGCGCGTTAACAAAGCAAAGCACAGCCGACGACAGCAGCGTTATTTCTGCTACGATCAGAGGGCTGACCACAGGGACGAGCTATAAATACTTTGTTGCGGCAGTCGACAGCGACGGCAATACTCTTACGACCAGTACGAGAGATCACGTAGTGATCGGCAGTCACAACGGGCATTTCAACGCAACGGGCATCCGCTCATCGGAAGTCAGCCTGACGCTGAAGACCGGCGGATCAGCAAAGATCACCGCCACCGTTACGTCGAAAGACGGACCTTTGTTCTACAAGGGCCACTGCAGTCTGGTGAGATACTTTACGTCAGACATTACTGTAGCAAGAGTCGCAAAGAACGGGACAGTGACGGCGGTGAAGCCGGGCGTATGCGTGGTATACGCCTATTCGCCAAATGGATTGTATAAGGCAGTCAGAGTAACCGTTGAATGACGGAAGGCAGCTGGCAGTACAGCAGGGACATACAAATAAATGAGTGATTTTACAGCGGAGGTATCAAATTGGACTTCCGCTGTATTCTTGTCAATTCCTTTTCCATTCAAAGGCCTTTTGTGGTAAAATTAGATACGAAACAAACACAAGGAGACAGAGAATGGATTTATCGAAACTTAATGAAAAACAGAGAGAAGCGGCGGTTTATACCGAAGGCCCGCTGCTGATACTGGCAGGAGCCGGATCAGGGAAGACCAGCACGATGACCCACCGTATTGCATATATGATCGAAAAAGGCGTTTCGCCCTACAGCATCCTGGCGGTGACTTTTACCAACAAGGCTGCAGCAGAGATGAGAGGCAGGGTCGAGGACCTGGTAGGTTCCACGGAGGGAATGTGGATCATGACCTTCCATGCCATGTCACTGAGGATACTGAGATCGCACAGCAAAGAAGCAGGCTACGAAAACAATTTCGTTATCTATGACGGTACGGACCAGAAGACAGTGGTCAAGAACATAATCAAGGCCAGGGGCTTCAATGAAAAGGAGTTCGGCGTGCCGTATCTGCTCAGCATTATCAGTTCTTACAAGGAAAAGGAAGTCACGGCTGACGAATACAGGGAGTCGGTTGAATCAAACTACAAGACGAAGGGCATCTACACGGTTTTCAAGGATTATGAGGATCAGCTGAAGGCAAACAACGCCATGGACTTTGACGATCTGCTGCTGAACACGGTGAAGCTTTTTGAAAGCCACCCTGAGATCTTGAAAAAATACCAGGACAGGTTCCAGTACGTGATGGTTGACGAGTATCAGGATACCAACCACATCCAGTACAAGATGATAAAGATGCTGGCGGCTGCCAGCCACAACCTCTGCGTTGTAGGCGACGACGACCAGTGCATCTATCAGTGGAGAGGCGCCGATATCAGGAACATCCTTGATTTTGAGAAGGATTTCCCTAAGGCCAAGGTAGTCAAGCTGGAGCAGAACTACAGATCATACGGAAACATTCTGGCTGCCGCGCATTCAGTAATTGAGAACAACAAGGGCAGAAAGAGCAAGAAACTCTGGACCAGCAAGGAAGACGGAGAAAAGATAAAATACTATAAGGCAGACGACGAGAAAGATGAGGCTGCTTACGTAGCTCGCCAGATCGATCTGATGAAGAGGGGCAGAAACTACAGCGACTTTGCCATACTCTACAGAACTAACGCTCAGTCAAGGCAGTTTGAGGATGCCCTAACAAGAAGAGACATTCCTTACAGAGTGCTTTCCGGACTCAGGTACTACGACCGCAAGGAGATCAAAGACATCATGTCCTACATGAGGATGGTTCTGAATCCCTACGACAACCTGTCCCTGAAGAGGATCATCAACGAGCCGAAGAGGGGCATGGGCGACAAATCCATTGAGAAGCTGGAAGCCTTTGCGGCAGTAAGAGGAGAGAGCATGCTGCAGGCTTTGATGGCCGATGAAGTGCTGGACACATTGCCGAACAGGTCCTATGAGTCTGTGAAGGACATGGTGGAGTGCATCACCCTATGCAGTCAGGAGAAAGACAACCTCAGGGTATCAGACATATACGACAACCTGCTGGTGAAGACCGGATATATGAAGGCACTGGAAGATGCGGACACCGTAGAAGCCGACAGCCGCATTGAGAACCTGATGGAATTCAAGTCCGTTATCTATGACTATGAAGAACAGACGGAAACCCCGACGCTGGAAGAATTCATGGAGAAGATCGCGCTGATGGCCGATGTGGACAACCATGATGAAAACCAGGACGCGGTGGTCATGATGACGCTGCATAGCGCCAAAGGACTGGAGTTCCCGGTGGTCTTCATGCCTGGGATGGAAGACGGCCTCTTCCCTGGACATAAATCATTTGACAGCGTCAGCGGCATGGAAGAAGAGAGAAGACTCTGCTACGTGGGCATGACCCGGGCAAAGGAAGTCCTGATACTGACCAGCGCGGCGATGAGGACCCTCTACGGACGCACTGACTATACCCGCGAGTCTCAGTTCCTCAGAGAATTAGACAAGAAACTCCTGGAAGGTGATGCAGTCTATGAGAGAAAGTCCAGACGCGAGACCGGCCTGGGCGTTTCCACTGGACACATGGACGGATATGCGGCGAAGGAGAGCGTCAAACCATACGATGCCCTGCGTTTTGCACGCGAAGCAACCAAGGCTAACGCTGCCATTGCAGGAGACGCAAACTTTGCGGTGGGCGACAGGGTCAAGCACAGCAAATTCGGCGAAGGCCTGGTCATAGATCAGGATGAGAAGACGGTGACGGTGATCTTTGACGACGCCGGACAGAAGAAGATGGCCAAGGGCGTTGCGCCTCTGACCAGAGTAGGAGACTGATTATGAAGAAGAGCAGGAGAGCCGCGGTCATAGTTCTTGCGGCAGTAATGGTACTGGCAATGATGCCTGCAGCCAGCTACGGAGTCACCAAACTTTCCGTGCCTTCAGGACTTTCGCTGACGGAAAACACCAGCACCTCACTGAAGGTCAGCTGGAAGACGGTTACCGGCGCAGCCGGATATCAGCTTTACCGCAGCACTTCACTTTTCGGCACATACAGAAGGGTGCTGACAACGACAAAGACATCGACGACGCAGATCGGCCTGACGGCGGGCAGGACATATTACTACAAGGTCCGCGCTTTCAGAAAGACAGCTGACGCCAGAACTTACGGCAAGTTCAGCAGCGTCAAGGTACTGAGACTGACCTATCTGAAACCGCACATTCAGGTAACCATGCCCGCCTCCGTGAGCAGCGACGGCAAATTCTCCTTCACTTTGGAGAACGCCTACAGGGACAGCATGATCTACCTCTACACTGAACAGAAGAGCAAAGTCACGGCGGGCAGTTTCCTCTGCCTGCTCTATCCGCAGGACAGCAGTCTTACGGGCACTTCAGCCATGGTTTTTCAATACGACTCCATCAAAGATGCCGCTTCCGGTGCTGTCTATTCACCTGAAGAGGTGTCTGACGGCGTCAGCTATGTGGCCATACCGCCGGGAGCAAAGGTAGTAATCACCGGTCGTTACCTTGCTGACAGTCCCCTGTCTCTGAAATACAACCAGGATACCGATGCACTGCTGTTCTACGCACAGTATAAAAGCAGCGCATATTATTTCGTCGCCACTGATTCTGAAGAAGTGGCATATATCGAATACTGATGAATTGAAATGGAGAAATTCATGGAAGATATAAAGCAGCTGATGAAGGATAAGATCGAGGTGCTCAACAAGGCCGCCCGCGCCTACTATCAGGGAGACGCGGAGATCATGTCCAATTTTGAATATGACAGACTCTATGATGAACTGTCTGAACTTGAAGCTAAGTCTGGGCTCATCCTTTCAGGTAGTCCGACACAGAAAGTCGGTTATGAGGTCTTATCTGACCTTCCTAAAGAACGGCATCCTTCCAGGATGCTGTCGCTTGACAAGACCAAAGACAGAGAAGCACTGAAGGCATGGCTTGGAGGCCAGACAGGACTTCTGTCATGGAAGATGGACGGCCTGACCATAGTGCTGACCTATGAAGGCGGTACGCTAGTCAAGGCGTTGACAAGAGGCAACGGCGAGATAGGCGAAGTCATCACGGCCAACGCCAGAGTTTTCGCCAACGTTCCTGCCAGGATACCTTTTGCAGGCAGACTGGTGCTTCGCGGAGAGGCGCTAATCAAGTATTCGGATTTTGAGAAGATCAACGAAGGCATAACTGATGCCGACGCAAAATACAAGAATCCAAGGAACCTGTGCAGCGGGTCGGTGAGACAGCTGGACAGCAGGATCACGGCCCAGAGAAATGTAAACTTCTTTGCTTTCAGTCTTGTCGAGGCAACGGAAAATGCAAGTGACGCCATGGTGGCTGAAGGCTTTGAGGGCCTGCGCCGCAACCAGCTCAGCTGGCTGGCCCGCCAGGGCTTTGATGTGGTGGAGTTCAAGCCGGTGACGGCGGAAAACATCCTGCAGGAGATCGAATACTTTGAAGAGGCGATACCTGCCAGCGACCTGCCCTCAGACGGACTGGTGCTGACCTACGATGACATTGAGTACAGCCGCAGCCTGGGCACGACGGCAAAGTTCCCGAAAGACTCCATAGCCTTCAAGTGGCGGGATCAGATCGCGGAGACGACTTTGAAGGAGATCGAGTGGAGCGCCTCGCGTACGGGACTCATAAATCCGGTTGCCATCTTTGATCCGGTGGAGCTGGAAGGAACCACGGTCAGCCGCGCTTCCGTCCACAACATCAGCGTCATGCGGGAACTGAAGCTGGGAATTGGCGATACAATAACTGTCTACAAGGCGAACATGATCATACCTCAGATAGCCGAAGACCTGACCGGCTCAGACAGCATAGTCGTACCGGACATCTGCCCGGTATGCGGGCAGCCGGCGAGGATCAGCAATGAGAATGGGGTAGAGACACTATATTGCCCTAATCCGGAGTGCCTGGCCAAGCAGATCAAGAGCTTTACCCTCTTCGTGTCCAGAGACGCCATGAACATTGACGGGCTTTCAGAGGCGACTATTGAGAAGCTGATCGCCAGGGGACTGATCAAAGAACTTGCCGACCTGTTCAGGGTCGAGACATATAAGGAAGAAATCGTGGAAATGGAAGGCTTTGGCGAGAAGTCATTCGAGAATCTGAAGGCTTCGATTGAGAAGGCTAAGGATACGACGCCAGAGAGGCTTCTGTACGCTCTGGGCATCCCTAATTTCGGTGTTGCCAATGCGAAGATCGTGGCGAAAGCCTGCCACCAGAAGTGGGAGAAGATACGCAGCCTGACAAAGGACGAGCTGACTCAGATCGACGGTATCGGCGACGTCATGGCAGACAGTTATGTATCGTATTTTGCCGATCCTGATAAGAAGCGGATCGTTGACGACGTCATGGCGGTGGTGAGGCTGGATGAGACCGAGGAGGAGACGGCAGAATTCTTCAGCGGCCTGACCTTTGTCATTACCGGGTCGCTGGAACACTACGAAAACCGCGAAGCCCTGAAGGCAGAGATAGAGCATGCCGGCGGCAAAGTCGCGGGCTCGGTGAGCAACAAGACTGCATATCTCATCAACAACGACGTGGCATCCGCCTCAGGCAAGAATAAAAAAGCCAGGGAGCTGGGCATACCGGTAATCGATGAGGACACGGTGAGAGGCTGGCTGGAAAACGGCACCAGACCAGAAGAAGCGTAGGCGGCAGTCATTTTGATTTTGGAGGAATAATATGTTAAAAGTAGGCAAGCTGGACAGCGATGTCCTGCAGAAGATCGTGATAGATAAAATTAAATTCAAGAGGCCCGAGGTGAAGACCCGTGCGGGAATTGGCGAAGACTGCGCGGTGGTGGACTTTGGCCAGTACGAATGCGTTGTGTCAACGGACCCGATCACGGCGGCAGTTAGCGATATAGGAAGGCTTGCAATCCATATTTCATGCAATGATATTGCCAGCAACGGCATTGAACCTCTGGGGATAACCCTGGCGGTCATGCTGCCTGAGGGGACCACGGAGAAAGATGTGGAGACCATTATGGCTCAGGCTGGCGCTGCAGCCGAAGCGGCAGGAGTTGAGATAATAGGCGGTCATACAGAGGTGACTAAGGCGGTAAATCAGCCTGTCATCGTTTCTACGGCATTTGGCCGGGGACTCAGCGGCGCTTCCCAGAGCGCTCACGATATGAGGCCGGGCGATTATATAATAATGACCAAGACCGCAGGGCTGGAGGGGACAGGCATAATCGCTTCAGACATGGGTGATGAAGTCATGAACATCCTGACTGAGGAAGAAACAGAACATGCCAAGAACCTGCTGAGTCAGGTGAGCGTAGTGAAAGAAGGCGTCATAGCAGGTAAGATAGGCACTTCTGGAATGCACGACGTTACCGAAGGCGGCATTCTGGGAGCTGTTTGGGAAATGTGCCACATTGCAGGGCTTGGAGCCAGGATCAAGGCAGACAAGATACCAGTTGATCCCGTAACCTGCAAGATAGCAAAGTACTTCGACATTGACTGGATGAGACTGATATCCAGCGGATGCATGCTGATAATTGCGCCGCCGCAGAAGGCAGAGGAAATCATTTGCGCAGTGTCAGAAGCTGGCATTAGGGCGACCTGGATCGGTGAAGTGACGGAGCAGGGAGACAATGTAGTAATGGAAAGCCAAGGGATCGTTACTGAAGTGGCGCCACCTGAGGCTGATGAGATATACAAGGCGGTGAAATAAATGTATGAGCTGATACAGGTCGGTCCGTCAACGTACTATATTGACTGTCCGGCTAAGATGGGACTTTACAGGATCAGCGAAACTGATGTGTGTCTCATCGACAGCGGCAACGACAAAGATGCCGGGAAGAAGGCCCTCAGGCATATTGAAGACAATGGCTGGAAACTGGACCTGATAATCAATACCCATTCCCATGCCGATCACATTGGCGGCAATCAGCTGCTGCAGCAGAGGACTGGCTGCCGCATCGCTGCACCGGGAATCGACTGTTCCTTTACATCTGACCCGGTACTGGAGCCGGTGGTGCTCTACGGTGCCTTTCCGCCGAAAGAACTGAGAGGGAAGGCTTTGATGGCCAAAGGAAGCCAGTGCAGCCGGGCTGAAGATTTTGATCTGCCAAAAGGGCTGGAAATCATACCGCTGCCGGGACATTCATACGACCAGATCGGAGTCAGAACGCCGGACGATGTGGTATTCCTCGCCGACGCTTTGATCGGTGAAAACATACTCAGCAAATACAAGTTCTCCTACGTGTATAATGCGGCGGAGTATCTGGAAACGCTGAGAAAGATATGCGGCATGACGGCGAAGCTTTTCGTGCCGGCGCATGCAGAGCCGGCTGAGGACATAAGGCCGCTGGCCGAGTTCAATATCAAGGTGACTGAGGAAATTGCGGAAGACATTCTTGACTTCTGCAGTGAGCCGCGCTGCTTTGATGACATAATGGCGGAATTATTTGCGCGATATGATATTCCGTTCACTATCTCACAGTATTATCTTAACGGATGTACGGTAAAGGCCATCTTGTCTATGCTTTGCGATGAGGAGAAGATGAAGATCAATGCCGACCCTGAGACATACAGGATAAGCTGGGAGCTATATAGTATTAATTAAGAAAGAGGTGCTTAGAGTGAGTGAGAAAGAATCAAACGAAATAAGAGAAAAGAAGCCTATGCCACTGGCGATGCAGATATTTGTCGCCCTGGTTCTTGCAATTATTGCGGGAATGATCTTCCGCAGCCAGGCTGACTTTGCAGCCACATATATACAGCCAATAGGAACGATATTCCTGAACCTGATAAAGTTCATCGTTGGACCTATCGTGCTGTTTTCTATTATGGCTGGTGTCGTAAGCATGAAGGATATCAAGAAACTGGGAGCAATAGGCGGAACGACGGTTATCTACTATATGTTTACTACCGCTTTTGCCACGGCTATCGGACTTATTTTCGCTTCGCTGTTCAAGGGCTCTTTCCCGGTGATCAACACTTCCGGTGCAAAGTATGTACCGGCGGAATCGCAGTCGGTAATGGATACCATAGTCAACATTTTTCCAAATAACTTTCTGCAGCCGATCGTTAACGCCAATATGCTGCAGGTCATCGTTATGGCTCTGCTCCTGGGTTTTGCCGTTATCCTTCTTGGAAAGAGCGGGGAGCCTGCGGTTCGCGGCATCGACGTCCTAAACGATATTTCCATGAAGTGCATGGAGATGATCCTGAGGCTGAGCCCGATTGGAGTTTTCTGCCTACTGATGCCGGTGATCGCTGCAAACGGATCGATGATCCTTGGATCATTGGCCATGGTACTGCTGACGGCATACATCTGCTATGCAGTACACGCACTGTTCACATATTCGATTGCCGTACGCACTATGGGCGGGCTGAGCCCGCTGAAGTTCTTCAGAGGAATGCTGCCTGCCATGATGTTTGCCTTCTCATGCGCAAGTTCTGTAGGCACGCTGCCTATCAACATGGAGTGCGCTGAGAAGCTGGGCGCAGACAAAGAGATAACAGCCTTCGTCCTTCCCCTGGGAGCAACGGTAAACATGGATGGAACTGCTATCTATCAGGGAGTATGCGCTGTATTCATCGCCAGCTGCTATGGAATAGATCTGACATTCAGCCAGATGCTGATGATTGTGCTTACTGCAACGCTTGCATCTATAGGCACTGCTGGAGTTCCAGGAGCAGGAATGGTTATGCTGGCAATGGTGCTTCAGTCTGTTGGACTCCCGCTTGATGGTATTGCTCTGGTTGCCGGAGTTGACAGGATATTTGACATGGGACGTACAACGATCAACATTACAGGAGATGCCAGCTGTGCTGTAATCGTCAGCAATCTTCAGAGAAGGAAAGAGGAGCGCAGACGCAAGGCACAGTGATCGTCATTAAATCGTTGACATCGGGTCTGAAAACCAATATAATAGAACAAGTGAAAATGCCCTTTAATAGCTTCGCCTGGTATGGTCAGGGTCCTGCGCAATGGGATGCCGTGAACCTTGTCAGGTCCGGAAGGAAGCAGCAATAAGCGGAAGTTCTTATGTGCCGCAGATCAGCCTTCTCCAACGCCCTGCGGAGCTATTTAAGGGCATTTTTTCATGTAGAAATCCGGGAAAGGCAGGATGGCGGCCGCAAAGACGGCCTGCAAACCAGAATAGCTGCTTCAGTCAATGGGGCTGGCAGTATTGATTGCGCCGACCGGATGCAATGTTTTTCAAGGAGAGAAAATGTACACAGCCTTATACAGAGCCCAGAGGCCTGAGGTATTTTCCGAGGTGCTGGGTCAGGATCATATTGTAAAGATACTGAGACATCAGATTGCGACTGACACTGTCAGCCACGCCTATCTGTTCTGCGGTACCAGAGGCACGGGCAAGACGACTACGGCCAGGATACTGGCAAAGGCCGTGAACTGCACCGATGCGGATGTCAGCGGAAGACCATGCGGCGTGTGCGACAACTGCCTCTCCATTAAAGAAGGCACATTCATGGACGTTGTCGAGATAGATGCCGCGTCCAACAACGGTGTTGACAATATAAGGGAACTGAGGGAAAGCGTCAAATATCCGCCGGCAGTTGGCCGCAAGAAAGTCTACATCATCGACGAGGTGCATATGCTGTCAACGGGAGCGTTCAACGCCTTGCTGAAGACCTTGGAGGAACCTCCGGAAAACGTCATTTTCATATTGGCGACTACGGAGCCTCAGAAACTGCCGCAGACCATCATGTCGAGGTGCATGCGGCTGGATTTCAGAAGAGTGCCGGCCAGCGTGCTGATGGATCACATGCGCAGGATCTGCGAAGACCGAGGTGTGACTATAAGCGAAAGCGCTTTGCGGCTCATATCGTCTAATGCCGATGGGTCCGTGAGAGATGGTCTGAGCCTTCTGGATCAGTGCCTTTCCGCAGGCGACAAGGAGCTGGACAGGGATACGGTACTGGAATTTCTGGGTACCGTTTCCGAAGAATTCTATATTGAACTTACCGAGAAGGTGCTGCTGCATAATCCGTCGGAGGCCCTGGTGCTTCTGGACAACGCAATTCGCGAAGGCAAGGATGCCAAACAGCTTATCAGCGATTGGATGGCTCACTACCGCAACCTTCTGATGACTAAATATATCAAGAACCCAGAGGATATGCTAAACATGTCCACGGAAAACATAGATAAACTCCGCGCGCAGAGTGATCAGATATCTTTGGACGAGATCAACGCCGGCATTGTCACGCTGGCCAAGACCAGCAGCGACGCCAGATATTCCACTCAGCCGAGGATACTGATGGAACTGGCCATAGTGATCCTGGCGACTGGCCTGGGTCAGGGAGCGGCGGTGCAGACGGCTGCACCACAGCAAGCTTTCAGGCAGGCGGCTGCAAGACCGGCAGCTGCATCAAAGCCTGCGGCCTTTGCAGACCAGCAGCCTCAGACATCAAAGGCGCCAGCGCCAGCAGGAGTACAGCCGCAGGCATCCAAGCCTTCGGCACCGGCGGAGGTTCCGCCGTGGGAGGACGAACCTGCACCGGCTGAGAATCAGGCCGGCAGCGACGGGCAGGAAGCTTTGTTCGCTGATATGGCGGAAGGAGACTACGGCGAGCCATCAGGTCAGACGGCAGCGGCAGTTGAGGCAGAGATGCCAAAGCCGCCGGAAAAAGCTGCAAAACCGTCATCTGCACAGTATGATCAGCAGGATCTGGACGAAATATGGAACGACATTTTCGAAGCCGGCGAAGGAATCAAGGGCAGCTTCAATCTCTTGAGGCTGGGTACCTATCTGGCTGGCATCAACGAGAAAGAATTCAAGATCATTGCCCAGAACGACAATAAGAAAGACTACGTCATGAAAAACGAGAAGGAACTTGCGCAGATGATGGAGGACAGGGTCGGCAGGAAGCTGAAACTTGTCTGCGTTACAGAAAAGCAGGCGGGAGAGATGACGGAGGAAGAAGATAAAATCGAGAGGGCGGCGGAGGAAGTCAGCGAGCTTCTGGGAATCAAGCCGCGTATCGAGTAATATCAGGGAAAAGCGGCAGCCAGCCGCAGTCCCGCAGAAAAATATTGAAACTAACAGAAAGTGAGGAAATAGAAATGGGAAAAGGAATGAGAGCAGGCAAGAAGCCTAAGGCACCAAAGATGGGAGGAGCAGGCAACATGCAAGCCCAGCTTCAGCAGGCGCAGATGATGCAGGCACAGCTGCAGCAGGTGCAGGCTGAACTGGAGGAGAAAGAAATCACGACGACATCCGGAGGCGGAGCGGTCAGCGTAACTGTAAACGGAAAGAAGGAACTTGTTTCCCTGACTATCGAGAAAGAAGTAGTTGATCCGGACGACGTTGAAATGCTGCAGGATCTGATCCTTGCTGCTGTCAACGAAGGCATGAGACAGATGGACGAACTCTCCAACCAGGAGATGGGCAAGGTCACAGGCGGATTCAGCATCCCGGGACTGGACATGTAAGATGAGACAATATCCGAGACCCCTGGGAAAGTTAATAAACGAACTGTCGAAGCTTCCAGGCATCGGAGGAAAGACTGCCCAGAGGCTGGCTTTCTATATCCTTTCGCTGGACGACCGTGAGGCTGAGGCTCTGGCTGAAGCTATCATCGAGGCCAAGCATACAATGAAGTACTGCACCGAGTGCGGCAATCTGACTGACAGCGATCCATGCGCGATCTGTTCTGATACCCGCAGGCGACGGGATGTTATCTGCGTCGTTGAGAACCCGCAGGATGTCATGGCTATGGAGCGAATAAAAGAGTTTGACGGTCTGTATCATGTTCTCCACGGAGCAATCTCCCCGATGGACGGCATCGGACCTGAGGACATCAATCTGAAGCAGCTCATCGTCAGACTGCAGAAGAATCCGGAGATCAAGGAAGTCATACTTGCCACCAATCCAAACATTGAAGGCGAGGCGACGGCCATGTACATCGCCAGACTGATCAAACCTTCAGGCATCAAAGTCACCAGGATCGCCAACGGCATTCCTGTAGGCGGAGATCTGGAATACGCAGACGAAGTCACTCTGCTGAAGGCAATGGAAGGCAGGAGAGAACTGTAGGCGTGACAGCAGGCTGAACATTGACGGCAGTGCAGCCTAAAACGTAATAATATTCATGATGCGCATGAAGCAAATGAATAATATGCAGTTTTATATTCAGACAATTTCGTGAACTCAGCAACGAGATACGCCACAAAAACTTTGAAAATCCAGCGCATATGCGACACGAAAATTTAATATGATTATTTTATCATTATTCAATACAATATGCATTTATGTATATTGTATTTTTATGCGTACAATCTTGACATATCTATACAATAGTAGTAAAGTCTATTCATTGTATTTAAATTAGTGCATGTTCTGAGAATGGGAGGTAGTAACAATGACTAATAAAAGAATGAAAACAATGGATGGAAATACGGCTGCAGCGCAGGTATCCTACGCATTCACCGACGTCGCCGCAATATATCCGATAACGCCGTCGTCGACAATGGCGGAAGCTGTTGACGAATGGTCGGCATATGGACTGCGAAACATGTTCGGTCAGACCGTTAAAATAGCAGAAATGCAGTCCGAAGCCGGCGCTGCCGGCACAGTTCACGGTTCTCTTGCATCGGGAGCACTGACCACGACGTATACGTCTTCTCAGGGGCTCCTTTTGATGATACCTAATATGTACAAGATAGCCGGAGAAAGACTGCCGGCAGTCTTTCACGTAGCAGCCAGGACAGTTTCAACACATGCCTTGTGTATATTTGGAGACCATTCAGATGTAATGGCAACAAGGCAGACCGGCTTTGCCATGCTTGCCTCATGCTCCGTACAGGAAGTCATGGATCTGGGAGCCGTTGCGCATCTTTCTGCAATAAAGACGAGTATGCCGTTCCTGCACTTTTTCGACGGCTTCAGGACTTCACATGAAATACAGAAGATAGAGGTCATTGAGTATGACGACCTGAAGAGACTGGTGGATACACAGGCTGTAGACGCCTTCAGAAAGAGGGGACTGAATCCTGAGCATCCAGTCATCAGAGGAACTGCCCAGAATCCTGATATATATTTTCAGTCAAGAGAAGCGGCAAATAAGTACTACGACGCGCTGCCGGAAACTGTAGCAGATTATATGGTGAAGATAGGCGAACTTACAGGAAGATACTATAAGCCTTTTGATTATGTAGGAGCGCCAGATGCAGAGAACATAATCGTGGCCATGGGTTCTGTCTGCGAGACAATAGAAGAGTCGATGGAAAAACTCATTGCTGACGGACATAAGGTAGGCCTGATCAAGGTAAGACTGTACAGACCTTTTGTCAAGAAATACTTCATGGATGTCATGCCGCGCACCGTTGAACGCATTGCTGTCCTTGACAGGACCAAAGAGCCTGGCGCACTGGGAGAACCCCTTTACGAGGACATCAAAACCATGCTGTATGGTGAGAAATATGCTCCGGAAATCTACGGAGGACGCTATGGCCTGGGTTCCAAAGATGTAACGCCGGGAATGATACAGGCGATTTTCGACAATCTTTATCACAAGCACCCAAAGGATCACTTTACGGTAGGCATTGAGGATGATGTCACAGGTCATTCACTGCCATACTACGTTGGCATTTCCAGAGAGCCGGAAGGCACGATCAAGTGCAAGTTCTGGGGTCTGGGTTCTGATGGAACCGTAGGCGCCAACAAGACAGCAATCAAAATAATCGGAGACAAGACAGACATGTATGCGCAGGGCTACTTCGCCTACGACTCCAAGAAGTCAGGCGGTGTGACGATATCACATCTGCGATTCGGCAATCACCCAATCAAGTCTGCATATCAGATAAATCAGGCTGACTTTGTCGCCTGCCACAATCAGGCATATCTGCGGCAGTATGACATGCTGAAAGACCTGAAGAAAGGCGGCATATTCCTGCTCAACACACTCTGGAGCAAAGACGAACTTGAAAAGCATTTGCCGGCAAAGGTTAAGAGAGATCTGGCACGCAAAGAAGCCAGGTTCTATGTGATCAACGCATGGAAGATCAGCGAGAGGATCGGACTTGGCAGCAGGATAAACATGATCATGCAGGCAGCCTTCTTCAAGCTTACGGAGGTCATTCCGCCGGAAGACGCAATCAAATATCTGAAAGAGGGAATTGAAAAGACATATAAGAGGAAGGGGCAGCAGGTCATCGACATGAACTGCAAGGCAGTTGACCTTGGTGTAGATGCAATAGAAAGCGTTAAGATCCCTAAGTCCTGGCTGGACGCTGAAGATAAGCCCGGCAAAGTGATAGACTTGCCAGAGTTTATTGAGGAAATACTGATCCCAATGAACTGCCAGGAAGGCGACGACCTGCCGGTAAGCAGATTTGAAGAACTATCTGACGGCACATTCCCGCTGGGGACCAGCAGATTCGAGAAGCGCGGCGTGGCCGTTCACCTGCCTCGCTGGGACAAGACCAAATGCATTCAGTGCAACCAGTGCTCTTTCGTCTGTCCTCATTCGGCAATCAGGCCGTTCCTGCTGACAGAGGAAGAGAACGCCGCGGCGCCTGAAAGCTTCGAGACGATCAAAGCTCAGGGTGCAGGCATAGAAAACTACTATTACAGGATGCAGCTTTCGGCTCTTGACTGTATGGGCTGCGGCAACTGCGCCGACATCTGCCCGTCAAAGGAAAAGGCACTGAAAATGGAAGCCTATGATGACGTAGTCGCTGAAGCCGACAACTGGGATCACGCCTTGACTTTGTCTAAGAAAGACATACCTCTGTCGAAAAAAAGCGTCAAAGGAAGTCAGTTCCGCATGCCGTACTTTGAATTTTCTGGTGCCTGTGCAGGCTGCGGCGAAACGCCGTACCTCAAGGTGCTGACTCAGCTCTTCGGCGACAGGATGCTGATTGCAAACGCCACCGGCTGCTCGTCGATATGGGGCGCGTCGGCGCCTTCGATGCCGTACTGCAAGGATGAAAACGGCAGAGGACCGGCCTGGGCAAATTCTTTGTTTGAAGATAATGCAGAGTTCGGATATGGCATGTTTCTGGCACACAGCCAGATAAGAGACAAGATCGCAGCAACGATGCGCGCCGTCCTTGAGTTGGATATTGATGAAAGCTTGAAAGATGTGCTCCATGAATGGCTGGAGTTCCGTGACAACGGAGAGGAATCTGCCCGCGCAAGCAGCGCAGTAATAACCGCCATCGAGGAAATGAATACCAACGATGAAATCGTTACCAAGCTCTGCGACAGGATCATGAAATACAGGGATTATCTTGTAAAGAAATCGATTTGGGCTATTGGTGGAGACGGATGGGCATACGATATCGGCTACGGCGGACTAGACCACGTGCTGGCATCAGGTGAAGATATCAACGTTCTCGTCTTTGATACAGAGGTCTATTCCAACACAGGCGGTCAGGCATCAAAAGCAACGCCGGCTGCGGCTATCGCTAAGTTTGCAGCTTCCGGCAAAAAGATCAAAAAGAAGGACCTTGGCAAAATGGCCATGGCTTACGGCTATGTTTACGTAGCGCAGGTAGGTATGGGTGCGGACAAGAATCAGTTCATGAAAGCCGTAACAGAAGCAGAAGCATTCCACGGACCATCGCTGGTCATCGCATATGCGCCATGTATCAACCACGGCATAAAAAAGGGCATGGGCAAATCACAGGAAAACATAAAGGATGCCGTAGAATGCGGCTACTGGAACTTATACAGATACAACCCGGACCTGAAAAAGCAGGGAAGAAATCCATTCATTCTGGACTCAAAGGAACCGAACAAGCCGTTCGTAGACTTCATCATGGGCCAGAACCGCTATTCCTCACTGGCAAAGGAATTCCCGCAGACTTCAGAAAAGCTCTTTAAAGCAACCGAGGCAGACGCCAGGGAACGTTATGAAGAGTATAAGAAGATGGCAACGGAATAAGCCCGGCCGATAGGGCGGCATGATGCTTTGACATCAGTCATTGCTTTCATGCCAGCGCCGTTTGGCTTCATACATTTTCTCATCGGCCTCTTTGATAGCAGCTTCAATGTTGCACTTTGGATCGGTGCAGCGTGAACTGCCGAGGCTGAGAGTCAGCGTATAGCGCCGGTCGCTGATTTTCTCCTGTTTGCTGTTAAGGATCATCTTGATCCCTCGTTCAACAGCCTCAGGAGCATAACGTGAACTGGTGGTGATCAGGCAGAATTCGTCACCGCCTTCGCGAGCGGCAAAACCATCATAGGTATCTGCAGCCGTTTTCAAGGCATTGGCCATGAGCTTCAGAGCGGTGTCTCCCTCTACATGTCCGAAAGCATCGTTGATAGATTTAAAATTGTTGAGATCCATTATATAGATCGTAAGAGGATCCTCAGCCGATGCAGCGGAGATGCGGTCCTCAAGATACTGATCCATGCGTCGTCTGTTGTTGAGCCCAGTTAGAGAGTCAGTGTTGATCTGACTGGTCTGGATCATGCCGAATAAAATGAACATTACAAAGAAGATGCTGAGTACGCCAACTGGTGAACCCGGCAGGATCGATTCGACAACAGCGGCAATTATAGGAACGATCATGCTGCATGCATATGTAAGAAATTCGTGCTTTTTCGCCTTTGATTTTACAGTGAAGGCAAAAATCAGTGAGGCAATGGCTGGTACGAGCAGATAAAAATAATCAACCACCTCCGTGACCCATGTCAGTGGGCCATTGTAGACTTTGGTGCCGACTACATTGTAAGTACAGCCGTTATAGATTGAAATGATATTCAAACAAACAGATACTGCTACAGGCAGAGTTACGATGATACGGGCGCTTTTGCCAAATGATCGCGACGGCTGCAGTCTGGCAGTGATGAACAGAAACCAGTAGTAACAGCCAATAGAAAGGGAGATCCAGTAGGCAATGTTGACTGCGGCTCCAGTCAGCTGGCCATAGCTGAAAAGGCCACCATTGTAAAAAGTCCACAGTATATCAAAGACAAGAAGAAGCAGGAAGCATAGGAGAAGCCTTCTGAGTGCGTTTGTCTCGTATTCAGATCCAAAGTCCTGATTCAGTCTGAGAAGCATGATCATAACGGAAGCTATAATAAATACTTCAACAATGCAGTATGTAATATTAATTTCAGACATATAGACACCTTCCCATAGTAAATACGCGCGCCTTATAGTTGGTTTTCCGTGCGCTTTGATGCAATTACCAGTATTATCAGCAGGATGGCTGCCACTCCTGAGACTGAAGAGGTAAGCATCCAGCCCTGCATATACGTATGGTTGACGAGAAACAGCCCCATGACAAGAGGAGCGATACAGTTGCCGGCACTGCCGGCGAATCCGGACAGTGATTGATATCTGGCTCTGAAAGCTTCCGGTGACCGCGAAGCTATGAAGACTCCGCCAGTAGTATTCACAATGATTTCCGCACTGGTCCACAAAGGAACTATCATAAGCACCAGCAGGCGGCTGTCAAACAGTCCATAGAGACCAAAAGATACTACATAGATCAGAGCGGCAAGAAGGATGCTCTCCAAAATGCCGATTTTTTTTATCAAAAGCGTCAGTACCGGTGTCAGCACCACGCAGCTGATACCGTTTATCAGCCAAAGATGCGATACCATCAGAGAAGTCGCTTTCAGGCCAATCAGTTTATTGAACTGAAGAGGGACCATGAAGGAGACCTGCATGTGAACAAAGGTGAGCATCATCAGCGCCAGTATCAAGCCAATGAGGATCTTGTCCTTTAGCACCATTGAGATAAGCGTAGCATCTAAATTCGGATCAGCGGCCGTCTTGACTTTCCTTTTGACCGGCACATAATCATCTTTGATGAAAAAACCAACTATGATGGCGGTCAGCAGCCAGGCAATGCCCTGAGCCCAGAATATCCATGGGTAGTGATCATAAAACAGCATGCCTGCGAATATCTGTCCAATGGAAAAACCAAGATTCACGCATAGGTACAGCAGAGAAAAGCACTGAGCCCGGTTTCCCGGTTCAGACCAGTCTGTGACCATTGCAGCTACAATTGGCAGGACACCGCTGAATATGAAATTTGACAGCAGAAGCGTAATGATAATATATGGAGTATAGCAGATAAGCCCGCTGATGAACAGATTCAGAGTTCCCAAAAGCAGCATAAGCTGCAGGATGATCTTTCGTCCGGATATGTCTGCCATGTGGCCGAATACAAAGGCACCGATTATTCCAAGTATGGAACTTGACATTAGGACATAGCTTGCCACCAGTGTAGAATAACCGAGAATTGTGGTCAGGATAAGTGATGCGAAGGAGAATATGAACATTCCCATCGCTGTCACTGTCCGGGCACCACATAAAATATAGACTCGTCTTGGGAGATCCTTGTACTGGCTGATTATTTTCATATGCTAACCCATAAGATTCTGGTACCATACTGTATCAGAGAAGAAAAAGCTGCTGAACTGAACGAACAGTATGAACAGCATGAATATCGGGGCTAACCATCTCATGCAGAGATTGACAAAAGTTTTGGAAGCGAAGTTGGAGCCTCTTAGGACTTCGTCATCCAGGTATCCGCGTCTGACCCATCCGAGAAGCAGAGCCATCAGAAGTCCGCCAAGGGGCATCAGTATACCCTCTGCTGCCAGGTCGAATACATCAAGCCAGCTGGTAAGTCCGAAAGGATGATAGAATCCTGTTCTAAATCCGAACTCATCCAATGCAACCAGGACAGCACCTGCCGTCGTGGTCACAGTTATTATTGCAAAGACAAAATGCCTGTTTGGCGTTTTGCCTTTTTTTATCCTTGCATCCATCATTGCTGCGATGCCGCCTTCCATCATGCCTATCGTCGATGTGAAAACGGCGATCAGAACGAGTGCATAGAAGAGCGTTCCAAAGAACGGACCGGTAGATCCCATGGATTCGAACACTGTCTGCAGTGAGACAAAGAGCACACCAGGACCCATAGTAGGCTCGATACCGGAAGCGAACAAAGCGGGCAGGACAGCCAGTCCGGACAGCAGTGCCGTTGCCGTGTCGAATAGCGGTATAAGTGCCGCGTTCTTTTGCAGGTTTTCCTGTCTGTCAAGATACGAACCGTAAACGATCAAAGCGCCTGACGCCAGGGACAGTGAAAAGAACATCTGACTGCCGGCAGTTGCAAAGACTTTGAACCAGCCGCTCCCTTGAAGAACCGTGAAGTCTGGCTTGAACATAAAGTCCAGACCGGCTTTAGCTCCTGGAAGGGTGCAGCAACGGATATCCGTGATGACCAGCATAATGAAAAGAACAGGGATACCGTATTTGCACACGATTTCTATTCCGTTGGATATGCCTTTACGTACGACCCAGGCTGTGGCGGCAATAAACAGCAGCGTGAAGATGATAGTCATCTCTGGATCGGTGATTATCGATTGGTAGTAAGCCTCGCTGTTTGCTCCGCCTACGCCCCACGATGCACCGAAGATGTCGCCAATGTTGGCAACAAAGTACTTGATGATTATGCCTCCCAAAACGCTGTAAAAACACAGCAGAATGAAAGGCACTGCCGTTTCAAACACTCCGTTGACTACGAATCGCTTATCGACAGTAGCATAGGCCTGGACTGCTGCTTTGCCTGTCTTGCGCCCAAGGGTTATCTCACCGAGAACCAGCGGATAGCCGACGAATATTGCCATAAGAATATATATGAGAAGAAAGGCAAAGCCTCCGTTCATTCCCATTTTATACGGGAAACCCCAGATGTTTCCCAAACCAACCGCAGAACCGGTGGCTGCCATGAGGAATCCAAAGTTAGAGGCGAAACTGCCTTTACCCTGATTCTGATCCATTAAAATACCTCCATAAAAACATCAAACATTCAAATCTCATTATATAGGTTGAAAGTGTCTAAGTCAACCCGATTAGCCGCAGCGCAGGGCAAATAAAAGCCGTGTTCCTCTTATCTTTTATTTGTGATATAATGGGCGTACGGAGTTGCATCTCCGCAATAATTCAGTTTGTAGGAGGCAAGCATGTCAATAGAAAAAGCAAGAGCATATTTTAAGTCCGTGGGACTTGATTCAAGAATACAGGAGTTTGACGTTTCCAGCGCAACAGTTGAGCTGGCGGCGCTGGCTGTAGGCGTTGAAGGCGCAAGGATCTGCAAGACTCTGTCCTTTAAAGTGCCTGATGATGAAGAGGCCTGCATTTTGATACAGACCGCTGGAGACACCAAAATCAACAACCAGAAGTTCAAGGCCTATTTCGGCTTCAAGGCGAAGATGCTTTCGCCTGATGAGGTCATAGCCCTTACAGGGCACGCAATCGGCGGCGTCTGTGCGTTTGGCGTGGACAATCCTAAAGCTCGTATTTACTGCGATGTCTCAATGAAACGTTTTGATACCATATTCCCGGCAGTCGGCAGCGACAACAGCGCAATCGAACTGTCGTGTGACGAGATTTTCAAATATTCCAAAGCTCTTGAGTGGATCGACGTCTGCAAGATCCCGGAGGCAGACAAGGAGGCCTAATGGAAGTCATTAAGAAGAGCGACAGCAAACCGAAGAGAGAGTTCAAACGACTTTTGTTCGTTACTCTGGGCGCTGTGATCATTGCATTCAACATCAACAGCTTCGTCAACACAGGAGGGCTGTTCCCAGGCGGCTTCAGCGGAGTTACGCTGCTGATCCTCAGGATCTGTGCCAAATACTTCAGCCTGACACTGCCATACACAGCAATCTACATCCCGCTCAACCTTATACCTATTTATATAGGCATCAGGTATCTGGGCAAGAAGTTCACCTTCTACTCAGTCTATGTTATCGTTCTCAGCAGTATCCTGACCGACATGATGCCATCAATTACGATCACTTACGATGTGCTGCTGATATGCATATTCGGCGGACTGATCAATGGATTTGCCATCTGCCTTTGCTTATTCGTAGGAGCAAGTGCCGGCGGAACTGACTTCATTTCGATTTATTATTCTGAGAAAAAAGGTATTGACGCCTGGAACTATATTTTCATCGCCAACATCTTTATTCTTGGAACTGCAGGTGTGATCTTCGGCTTTGATAAAGCGCTTTACTCTATCATCTTCCAGTTCGTAACAACCCAGATGATACAGACACTTTACAAGCACTACCAGAAAAACACGCTTTTCATCATCACGGACAAACCTCAGGAGGTCTACGAAAAGATATACGATATCACCCATCACAATTCCACGCTGTTTAAAGGTACAGGCAGCTACGAGGGTGCGGAGCGCAACATGGTATACTCCGTAGTCTCCAGCGAGGAAGTCGACAAAGTCATCAAAGAGATCAAAGATATTGATCCTGCGGCTTTTGTAAACGCTGTGAAAACAGAACAGGTGAGAGGAAGATTCTATACGAAACCGAATGAATAGAGCAATGGAGATTTCTGCCGTACTTGGTCCTCGGATGCTGCGGCTGAACCGAATCGCTCACAGCAGCTGGGGCATCTGATCAAACGCTTGGAATCTTGGAAACGCGATCAGATGCCAGCCAGCTGCAAATATCGCTCATCGGGAAGCCGCCACGCATCCTGCGGAAATCGTTCGGCAGAAAGCTCATTGCTCTAAACTAGGCCTACGGCCGGGCAAGGAAACAATCCGTGTGGCTGTGTGCCATGCGCTAGGTCCTCGGGCCTGGCAGCTGTGTGTTCGCAACTCAGGGCATTTGGAGCATCTGATCAAACGCTTGGAATCTTGGAAACGCGATCAGATGCAGCCAAATGCCTTCTTCGTTTCTCGCACAGCTGCAACAGGCCCTGCGGATACGCTTATGGCACACGGCACACGGCTAAACTGGGCCTTCGGCCGGGCAAGGTAGCGATCCGCCGGCTGCGGATCGCGTGCTACTCACTTGGTCCTCGGACCTGGCAGCTGGGCCTTCGGCCAAGCAAAGAAAAGTGAGAATCATTCTCACTTTCGGCTGTAATTTTGATAACTTTTTAGAATTCAAAAAAGACGTCGCATTTTTTAGAAAAAAAGTCAAAAATGCGACGCAATGTATGCTTATGTATATGATTTTACCTGCAAAACATCATGAACCTGGGATATGTAGTGAACTTTTAAGATGAATCATGGGTATTGGTTACCGCAAACCGGTATATTCAGAGCGAGCTGAATCATATGTAAGAATCCAAGTCTAATTACTTGGGCTTGCACAATCATTGCGGCATTTTTAGAACATAATAATTTCACGCTTTAGTCCGTGAAATTGCCAACGAAATCGCACTTTTGACTTTTTTTAAATAAAATGCGACGTGGAATAAAATAGCAATGAATAATTGCGTATATTTGCTGCGATTATGCGCATAAGGCCATGGAATCGTACGCCACGCATCCTGCGGAAATCGTTCGCAGTGCAGACATGCGTCTAAGCGGGGCCTTCGGCCGGGCAAGGTAATAAGGAGAACTGATGGAATTAGTTGTAAAAACTTTTGATGAACTGACTACTGGAGAATTGTATGACATCCTGAAATTGAGGGTGGACGTGTTCGTGGTAGAGCAGGCCTGCCCATATGAGGAGGTCGACGGCAAGGACCGGCAGTCGGTTCATGTTTATTTGAAAGATGAAACTGGAATAAAAGCTTACCTTAGGGTCATAAAGGCGGGCGTTGCATTTGATGATGTCGCCATTGGCAGGGTCATTGCCCGTGAGAGGCGTCAGGGTCTTGGCACTGAAATACTGCAGGCAGGAATCAATGCGGCAAAGGATTATTACAATGCTGTACGGATAGTACTTGAAGCCCAGACATATGCCAGAGGGCTTTATGAAAAAGCAGGTTTTGTGCAGACTTCAGAGGAATTCGTGGAAGACGGGATTCCGCACATCAGGATGATGCTGGAGCTGTAATGTTTTGTAAATGGAGGCAAATAAGATGAAGCAGAAAACGAGTGAACTGTGTGAATTGTTTATGGCTAACAGAGACGTTATGAGATCCTCAGCCCGCTGGTCGTTTGACGCGATTCAGATCTGCTGTGCAGGCATTTACACTTTGGCGAATCAGAAAGCTGATGCAGTTGAATTCAGCAAGGCGATGGATTTGATAAAAGACAGAACAGGCATTCTGTCAAACGTACGCGGCACAAGTCGTCAGCCGCTGGCCGCAATGCTGGCGCTGGAGGAAGATCCGGAAAAATTGCTGGACAGGATGCTGATGATCTATGGAGAATTGAAAAACGAAATCGGCAGTTCAGTCTATCTGCCCATAGCCGCCATGGTCATAGCGCGTCAGGCAGATGATGAAGAGGCTATGACGATTGCAGAGCATACAAATCATCTGTATAGGAAACTGAAGAATGAGCATCCGCTGCTGGTTAACGGGCAGGACGGAGCATTGATTGCTTTGCTGGCCATTAGCGGCAAGGATGATGATACAATGATAGAGGAAGCAGAAGCCAGCTACGGGATCCTTAAGCAGAGAACCCATGCTGGAAATCCGGCACTTTCACTGGGCATGATGCTGACAGCCTGCGAGGGAAGCGCGGAAGAAAAGTGCAATAAGACTTTTGCGTTAATGGATAAACTCGAGGCTGCGGGAATAAAGTGCGGCAGCGGGTATGAAATGTCAGTTTATGGCGTAATGGCTGTGACTTGCGATGACGCTGATGCAGCTTTTGAAGAGATAAAGGAAATAGACGGTTTTCTCAAGGAACAGAAGGGCTTTGGCATGATGGGCATTGGTGCTAAGCAGAGAGGAATGTATGCCTGTATGCTTGCTCAGCATGAAATGAGCACAGGAAAGTATGTAGAATCAGCAGCTGTAAGTGCGGCAGTAGCAGCAGTAGTTGCCGAACAGGCTGCAATGATGGCAGCTGTCATGGCAAGTTCGGCGGCTGCTTCGTCAGCGGCATCAAATTAAAAGTGCCGATGTATCGGCATTTGCAGACACAGCGGCAGCTGTTTTGTTCGGTTTTCAGGATGCGCAGGCGCGAGAAAACGTTAGGCTTCTGACTGATCGTCAGCCGCGGTTTTGTTTGGTGCGACGCCTTCAGCTTCGATATCAAGCTGGCCTTCAGCCGTCTCCAGCAAGCCTTTTCTGAAGAGACGCTCTTTGACATAAGTCCTGAAGAGGGCGTAGAGTACGGAGCAAAGCGGGATGAAGATTATCATGCCGGCCACACCGCCTACGTTGGCGCCGATGGTGACCGCCATCAGTACCCAGATGGATGGGAGGCCGACGGAACTTCCAACGACATGAGGGTAGATGAGGTTGCCTTCGATTTGCTGCAGGATCAGAAACATGATAATGAATTCAAATGCCTGTGTTGGGTTGACCGTCAGGATAAGCACGGCACCGATAAGGCAGCCGAGGAAGGCACCGACCACAGGAATCAGGGCAGAAAAGGCGATGACTACAGCTATCAGCATTGCGTATGGCATGCCGAAGATAGTCATGGTGATGAAAAACATCATGCCAAGGATGCAGGCTTCCAGGCACTGGCCGGAAATGAATCTGGCGAATATGTGATTGGAAAGGCTGCATATGTAAAGGATGCGTTCAGAAATTTTTTCGCGGAAAAGGGCGAGGATGACTTCGCGCCCCTGTCTTGTCAGGTTCTCCTTTGCCATCAGAATGTAGATGGCGAAGATGAAGCCAATCAAAAAGTTAAGCAATAATTTCAAAATTCCGGTCACGGCGGTGATGCCGCTGTTGATCATTGAAGATGCCGCTTTCTGCAGGAAGGCGGCTATTTTGTCGCCTATATTGCTCCAGTCGATAGACAGCTTGTCAGAGACGCCGGCGAGGGAAGTGATGAGTGATTCCTTGGTTTGGATCCAAGTTTCCAAAGCTGCAATGCTTGCCGGCAGCTGATTGGCGATCGTCTGCATAGCTGCGGCGATCTGAGGAATTATGATGTAAAGTGCCAGCACGACGATGGCAGTCACCAGAAACAGGGTGATCAAAACCGACAGTGCGCGGCGTGATTTTTTGAATTTTTCTGTGCGGTGGAAGATCCAGTACTCGATTTTCGACATCGGTACGTTGATTACGAAAGCAATGCCGGCGCCGACTATGAATGGTATGAACACGCCGATAATGGCGCTGATGGCTGAAGCGACGGTAGCCAGGTGACTCAGTACCAGATAGAATACGATGCACGTGCATATGATGAATATGATCGTCTTAACGTTGTTTTTGTTGAATTCCATTGGGCCCTCCGATTGAACGTTCCCTTAGTGACGGCGGTGGCGGCAGGCCGCCAGCCGTTATGAATTGAAAGTTATCAAAATTATAATACAAATGCCGGCAGACGGCAAGGAAAACAAAAGTGCGGCACGGTTTTCTACAGTTTTTCTAAGGATGTCTCATTTAACGCCATGCCGATCAGCCGGTCCGCATGATCGGCCATAAATAGTGGAATATTCAGTACGCCGTCATCCAGCTTCAGATTGCTCAGCGAAAAGCGCACCCGAAGTTTGACATTATCAGGGAACAATTCCTTGTATTTCTTGAGGCTTTTGCTGGTGATGTTCGCTTCAGACTTTACTTCTGCCGGAATAATTTCGTTTTTACGCTGGATCAGAAAATCCACTTCGTAAGGCGGATTGCTTTGGCTCCAGTATCGCGGCATGACTTCAAACTGTGGTATCAGCGACTGCAGCACAAAGTTCTCTGTCAGTGAGCCTTTGAATTCTGTAAATAACCTATTCCCTTCGCCAAAAGCCGTAGGTGCCAGCTGGGCCAGACTGCGGAGCAAACCAACGTCAACCAGATATATTTTAAAGGCAGAAATGTCATCATAAGCTGAAATGGGCAGTCCTGGAGCGGAAGATCGATAGATCTTGTAGACAAGTCTGGCATCAACCAGCCACTGAAGAGCATCTTCGTATTCCCGAGCCCTTGCGCCTTCTTTAACTGCCTTATAGATGAACTTCTTGTTTTCTCTAGCCAGCTGAGAAGGTATAGATTGCCATATCAAAGATATTTTCGGGAACTCTCCGACATTCGGATGCTTTGCAAAATCGCGCTGGTATGCTTCGATTATTTCGGATAGTGATGTTTGCATAGCAGAAACATCTCGCGCTTCAGTCCACATACTTACTGGCTCCGGCATTCCTCCAGTAACGTAGTACATTTTCAGCTTTTCACAGAGCGGATTGAAGAAGGCGTCAGGAATCGGATCGATGGAATCTACACTTTCCAAATACCGTACAAGGTTTTCGTCGCCATTGGCTAATAGAAATTCTGTAAAAGTCAGAGGATCGATCTGCATAAAGTTGACCTTGCCAACTGGGAAGGAGGACGGCTTTGCCAAGGCGATCCCAAGAAGCGATCCGGCACAGGCAACATGATATTGGGGGGCATTTTCGCAGAAATATTTCAAGGAATTGATTACATCAGGACTGTCTTGCACTTCGTCAAAAATTATAAGTGTTTTTTCCGGTTCTATTTTCTGCCCGCTGGCCAGCATCAGGTTTTGAAGAATTCGATCGACATCCTTAGTAGTTTCAAAGAACTGCTTGTATTCCGAGTTTTCATCAAAGTTGAAATAGGCCGTGTTTTCATAGTATCGTCTGCCAAATTCCCTGAGGGCCCAAGTCTTTCCGACCTGACGCACTCCTTTTAATATCAATGGTTTTCGATAAGGAGAATTTTTCCATTCCAACAGTTTATTTAATATTGATCTTTCCATTTTAAATAATCCTCCCATTAGTAATATATGATCAATTATAAGCCTGCATATGTAGAATTTCAAGAAAATCACATAAAAATATATAAAAAGGTGATTTCCATCACACTTTTATATATTTTTAGTGGCATAACGCATGACGCTTTATAGATCAGCAGCTGAGAAAAGACATGTGCTTTGCCAAAGAGATTGGCTCTCAATACCATTCAACGAAATCAGAACATCTGTTCATTTTTACTATACTTTTTATAATGTTCATGGTATAATTTCAATGAATATGCAGGCGACGGGGCGTGACCAAAGCGCGCCGCGCGGCGAGAATGCAGAACTGCAGACAAATCGCCGCGGTCAGCAGAACCAACAGAGGTACAGAACATGGAATTTCAATTACATTCAGAATATAAACCAACAGGGGACCAGCCACAGGCCATTGAGAAACTGGTGGCAGGATTTAAGAGCGGACAGCGCGCCCAGACACTGCTTGGCGTTACGGGTTCAGGCAAGACCTTTACCATGGCCAACGTCATTCAGCAGCTCCAGCGGCCGACGCTGATCATCTCCCACAATAAGACGCTGGCAGCTCAGCTTCATGGCGAGTTCAAGGAGTTCTTTCCAGAGAACGCCGTTGAATACTTTGTTTCATATTACGATTACTACCAGCCGGAGGCCTATGTGCCTTCGACGGACACATATATAGAAAAAGACTCGGAGATCAACGACGAGATCGATAAGCTCAGACACTCAGCGACTGCCGCTTTGTTCGAACGGCGGGACGTCATCATCGTGGCCAGCGTGTCCTGCATCTACGGATTGGGCAGCCCGTTCGACTACGAGAACCAGATGCTGTCTCTGAGGCCTGGCATGGAGAAACCGCGGAAGGACATCCTGCGCAGGCTGGTCGACATTCAGTACACCCGCAATGACCTGAGTTTTGAGCGCGGCACCTTCAGGGTCCGCGGCGACATCATCGACATCTATCCTGCCGGCGACGATAAAGCGATCAGGATCGAACTTTTCGGCGATGAGGTGGAATCGATCAAAGAGATGAACCCTATCACCGGCGAGATCCTTGGAGTGCGCCAGCACGTGGCCATCTATCCGGCATCCCATTACGTGACCTCGGAAGAGAATATGAAGAAGGCCATGGTGACCATCGAAGAGGAACTGGAAGAGCGGATCAAGTGGTTCCAGGACCGGGGCAAGCTGCTGGAAGCCCAGCGGATTGAACAGCGAACGAGATACGACATGGAGATGCTGAGAGAGATCGGCACCTGCAAGGGCATAGAAAACTACACAAGGCATCTGAACGGACTGCCGCCGGGATCGAGGCCGTATACGCTGATCGACTATTTCCCGAAAGATTTCATTATTATGATAGATGAGTCTCATGCCATGCTGCCTCAGCTGAGGGCAATGTACGCCGGAGACCGGTCGAGAAAATCTTCTCTGGTAGAGTTCGGTTTCAGACTGCCATCGGCGCTGGACAACAGACCGCTGAAATTTGACGAGTTCAACAGCCTCGTAAATCAGATCATGTACGTCAGCGCTACGCCGGCAGACTATGAAAAAGAGCAGGCCGGCGGCATTACTGCGGAGCAGGTCATCAGGCCGACAGGCCTGCTGGACCCGCCGATCGAAGTGAGGCAGACAGAAGGACAGATCGACGATCTTATCGGCGAACTGAACCGCGTGGCAGAACGAGGCGAGCGAGCCTTCGTCACCACGCTGACAAAGAAGATGGCCGAGAGCCTTACCGATTATCTGTCAGGCGCAGGCATCAAAGTCCGCTATCTGCATTCTGACGTCGACACCCTTGAACGTCTTGAGATCATAAGAGATCTGCGCCTTGGCGTTTTTGATGTTCTGGTAGGAATCAATCTGCTGAGAGAAGGCCTTGACATACCTGAGGTTTCGCTGGTTGCGATCCTCGACGCGGATAAGGAAGGTTTCCTGAGAACGGAAACTTCACTGATCCAGACCGTCGGCAGAGCCGCGCGTAACGTCGAAGGCAAGGTTATCATGTATGCTGACAAGATCAGTCACGCTATGCAGGTCGCTATCGACGAGACCAACAGGCGCCGCGGCATACAGGAAGCATACAACAAAGCCAACGGCATCACGCCGCAGACGATTCGCAAGTCGGTGCGTGCTGTCATCGAGGCAACAAAGGCAGCAGACAATGAAGGCAGCTACAAGGGCAAACGGCCTGTTGAGCTGACAACTAAAGAATTGAGAGATTACATCAAAGAACTGGAAGGCCAGATGAAGCAGGCTGCAGGCGATCTGCAGTTTGAGAGGGCCGCAGAACTGAGAGATCAGATATTTGAATACAAGGCGCGGCTGTAGGTAGCGTAATATTCAGAACAGGAGAAATACAAGTGACGAATGAAATAGTTATTAAAGGGGCCAATGAGAACAATCTGCAGAACCTTGACGTGAGGATACCACGCGACAAGATGGTTGTTTTAACTGGTCTCAGCGGGTCCGGGAAATCGTCCCTGGCCTTTGATACCATATATGCAGAAGGACAGCGCCGGTATGTTGAGAGCCTGTCGGCTTACGCACGCCAGTTCCTGGGGCAGATGAGCAAACCGGACGTGGAGTTCATCGAAGGGCTGTCGCCGGCTATATCTATCGATCAGAAGACGACAAGCAAGAATCCAAGGTCTACCGTGGGCACGGTAACGGAGATCCACGACTACCTCAGGCTCATGTATGCCAGGATCGGCAAGCCTCACTGTCCGGTCTGCGGACGGCTGATCTCCAGTCAGAGTATCGACCAGATCGTTGACTCCATAATGGATTTTCCGGAGGGTACCAAGATCATGGTCATGGCGCCGGTGGTCAGGCAGCGCAAGGGCGAGCACGAGAAGATAATCGAGAGGATCCGCAAAGAGGGATTCACGAGAGCCAGAATAGACGGTGAAATCAAGCAGATAAACGAAGAAGAGATTTCTCTGGACAAGAAATTCAAGCATACGATTGAGATCGTTGTTGACAGGATAATCATCAAACCGGGTCAGGAGGGTCGAATCTCAGAGGCAGCCGAACTTGCCATGCAGCAGGGCGACGGCCTGGTTGTGGTGCAGTTCATCGACAAAGATTTCGACATGCAGAAGACATATTCCACCAAGCTGGCCTGCCCGGAACACGGACAGAGCATTGAGGAAATGGAGCCGAGGATGTTCTCCTTCAACAGTCCCTTTGGGGCCTGCCCTAAGTGCAACGGCCTGGGATTCACACAGAAGATCGATCCGGATCTCATCATTAAGACTGATAAAAGCATAATCGGCGGAGCGCTGGGTACGATTTTCGCTTCCATGGAGTTCTCCGGGTTTTACAGGCAGATGATCGACGCTCTGGCGCTGGAGCACGGCGTAGATCTTCACACGCCATACAAGGATCTGCCGGAGACGTTCAAGCAGGAACTGCTTTACGGCACAGGCGACAGACATCTGAAGTACGTGTACAAAAGCAGAAGCACCGGTTCGACCCAGAATAGGGATCATCCTTTTGAGGGAGTGATCAACAACGTTGAGCGTCGTTACCGTGAAACCAGTTCTGACTTCATGAAGGAAAAGATGCAGCAGTACATGGTCATCAAGGAGTGCCCGGACTGCCACGGCAAGAGGCTGAAGCCGGAAGTTCTGGCAGTCACTGTCGGCGACAAAAATATTTCCGATCTGTCGGACATGTCGATCCGCGAAGCCCGCGATTTCATGGAAAACCTGGAACTGTCGGAGAAGGATAAGATGATATCCAAGCAGATAGTAAAGGAGATCAAAGCGCGTCAGGAGTTCCTGATCAACGTCGGTCTGGACTATCTGACACTTTCCCGCGCAGCGGGGACTTTGTCCGGAGGAGAGTCCCAGCGAATCAGGCTGGCGACCCAGATCGGCTCCGGACTTACGGGAGTTTTGTACATACTTGACGAGCCGAGCATCGGCCTTCATCAGAAAGATAACGCCATGCTGCTGCAGGCTTTGCGCCGGCTGACAGATCTGGGCAACACTCTGATCGTCGTTGAGCATGACGAAGACACCATGTATGCTGCGGATCAGATCATCGACATCGGTCCAGGAGCTGGCATCTACGGCGGACGCCTCGTCGCTCAGGGCACGGTTGAGGACATCAAAGCCTGCAAAGAGTCGATCACCGGCCAGTATTTAAGCGGCGTGCGGAAGATCGTCGTACCGAAGATCCGCCGCGAGGGCAACGGCAACTCGCTGGTCATCAAAGGCGCCAGGGAGAACAATCTGCAGAACATCGACGTGGAGATCCCGCTGGGAAAATTCGTCTGCGTCACCGGAGTATCAGGTTCAGGCAAGAGCAGTCTCATCAATGAGATACTCTACAAAGGCGCGGCGCGCACAATAAACCGTACCAAGGATGAAGCCGGCGATTATGATACAATAGAAGGTCTTGAATACATAGACAAAATCATCGACATCGACCAGTCGCCGATCGGCAGGACACCGCGTTCTAATCCGGCGACATATACGGGCATGTTCACCAATATCCGCGACCTGTTTGCCAACCTGCCGGAGTCAAAGATCAGAGGCTTCGAGAAGGGACGCTTCAGTTTCAACGTGAAGGGCGGACGCTGTGAAGCCTGCAGCGGCGATGGAATCATCAAAATCGAGATGCATTTCCTGCCTGATGTCTACGTACCTTGCGAGGTCTGCAAGGGAAGACGCTACAACCGCGAAACACTGGAAGTAAAATATAAAGGAAAGAGCATTTTCGACGTTCTGGATATGAGCGTTGCTGAGGGTCTGGAGTTTTTCAAAAATCTGCCTTCGATCAAGCGGCAGCTGGATACTCTCAACGAGGTCGGTCTGGACTATATCAAACTTGGCCAGCCTTCAACTCAGCTTTCCGGCGGCGAGGCTCAGAGAGTCAAGCTGGCAACTGAGCTTTCCAAGCGCAGCACTGGCCGCACTCTTTACATTCTGGACGAGCCGACTACCGGTCTGCATTTCGCCGATGTCGACAAGCTTCTGGCAGTTTTGGACAAGCTGGTAGATGCGGGAAATACGGTCGTAGTCATTGAGCACAATCTTGATGTTATCAAGCGTGCCGACTACCTGATCGACCTTGGCCCTGACGGCGGAAACCGCGGCGGTGAGATTGTGGTTACTGGAACGCCAGAAGAAGTTGCTAAATGTAAGAAGTCTTATACAGGACAGTTCTTGAAGAAAATTCTGAAATAATGTATAATAGGCGTAGGCTGTCTGAAACACTTACCGCACCACAGTGCGGCCAGTGTTCCAGACAGTGGGCAGGGCGGTTTTATGTTTTCGATCCGCCCCGCCGGAGCTGAAGCTCCCTACGCCTATTGCAGACCTTCGCTTCGCCGCAAACACGCAAGCGTGATGCCGGCTCAGCTCGGTCTTAATATAGTCGCAGGCTGTACATGACTCCCTACGCATATTGCAGACCTTCGCTTCGCCGCAAACACGCAAGCGTGATGCCGGCTCAGCTCGGTCTTAATATAGTCGCAGGCTGTACATGACTACCTACGCCTATTGCAGACCTTCACCTCGCACCAACCGTGCGAGCACGATGGTGCATCGGTTCGGTCTTAAATACGCGCAGCAGTAAATTAAATGCCGTCCCTTCTGGTGGGATTCCAGAAGCGGGTCAGGGCCATAAGGCTGGTCCGGCGGCATTCCTACAATACTTAAAGGAGAGAATCAATGATCAAAGAAGAAAACCTGACTCTTTTGACCGACTACTATGAGATTACAATGGCTAACGGTTATTTTCAGTCAGGCGTGGTTGACGACATTGCATACTTTGATATGTTTTTCAGAGTAATACCTGACGGAGGCGGTTACGCAATAATGGCGGGAATCGAGCAGGTGGTCAACTACCTCAAAAATCTGGAGTTTACTGATGAGGACATCGAATATCTGAGAAGCAAGCACAGCTTCTGTGACGAGTTCCTCGACTATCTGAAGAATTTCAAGTTCGTATGCGATGTTTGGGCTGTGCCGGAAGGCATGCCGATCTTCCCGCATGAACCGCTAGTCACCGTTCGCGGACCTGTAATACAGGCACAATTCGTTGAGACCATGATACTTCTGATCATCAATCACCAGAGCCTGATCGCAACGAAAGCCAACAGGATCGTAAGAGCAGCGGCCGGCAGACCGGTAATGGAATTCGGAACCAGAAGAGCCCATGGCGCTTCAGCTGCAGTCTTTGGTGCCCGCGCATCATACATTGCTGGATGCTGCGGAACGGCATGCACGATTGCCGACAGAGATTATAAGATCCCAGCCCTTGGGACTATGGCTCACAGTTGGGTGCAGATGTTCCCTAATGAATACGAAGCATTCAAAAAATATGCAGAGATCTACCCGGACAACTGTGTCCTTCTAGTAGATACCTACAATGTACTGAAATCAGGAATCCCTGCAGCAATCAGAGTTTTCAAGGAAATGAAGCCTAAGAAGATGGGTATCAGGATCGACAGCGGAGACATTGCATACCTGACTAAGAAGGCGAGAGTCATGCTTGACGAAGCTGGACTCACCGACTGCTCCATCACTATTTCCAACTCTCTTGACGAATACCTGATCAAAGATGTCATTCTCGAGGGTGCCAAGATCGATGCCTTCGGCGTTGGCGAAAGGCTTATAACTGCAAGCTCCGAGCCGGTATTCGGCGGAGTTTACAAGCTGGCTGCCATTGAAGAAGACGGCATGATCATACCGAAAATCAAGATTTCAGAGAACGTCGGAAAAATCACCAACCCGGGATTCAAGACGCTATACAGACTTTACGATAAAGACAACAACAAAGCGCTGGCTGATGTCATGACATTAGATGGCGAGACTATACCTGAGGTTGACGGCTACGAGATATTTGATCCAGACGCAATCTGGAAAAAGAAGAAGCTCAGCAACTTCTATGCAAAGAACATCCGCGTCCAGCTCTTCAAACACGGCGAATGTGTTTACGACTGCCCGCCGATCAACGAAGTCAGAGCGTTCTGCAAAGAACAGGTCGACACACTATGGGAAGAGACATTGCGTTTCGAGAACCCGCAGACTTACTATGTTGACTTGTCACAGAATTTGTGGAACGTCAAGAACAAGCTCATAGAAGACCATACGATCAGATAACTTCTAAGTTTTCAAACTCATCAAAGCGCACGCTGCCTTTTGCGCGTGCACATTAAGTGAAATGTAAGAACGGCCATGGCCGGCAATGTCCCCAAACTGCGGTGACATTGCCAACCAGCCGTTCTTTTTATATGAAAAAACCCATCTACGGCAGCGAGTAGCATCTGGCTTCAGTTCAAGCAGATAGCATTTTTCTAAGCAAAACATTGAATAAATTGTAAGGCAGCAAAGCTCTCATGCACGAGGGCTTTGTTCTTTAATACACAAATCTAATTGCCAACAAGTTGCTCATGCATATATATCAATATTAATCGAATTATATCCAAAATGCGAACCGTTATTAGCAATTAGCCGCCAATTCGGATTCGCCGGAGCTGGCGGCTACCCCTTTTTTGGGCATTATTTCAGATGGAAGGATGACGATTCCTCCATCATCTCGCGGCAGATCTGGCGGTAGGTATCCGCAAAAATGCTGCCTTTATTCCATATGAATGCAAAGTCATGAGTGACATGAAAGTCGTCCAGAGGGATCTCGCGGATGATACCGGAATCAATAGATTCCTGAGAAGCGGCGCGGTACATGAAGGAGATGCCAAGGTCTGCTGCTACGAGTTTCAGAATGACGTGCATGCTGCCGATCTCTGTGATGCGAGCAAACTGAGAGAGGCTGAGGTTCATTGCCTCCAGATTTTTTTCAAAGATGTCTCTGGTGCCGGAGCCGGGTTCGCGAACCAGCAGACTTTCGCCAAGCAGATCTTTGACTGACATTGGCGCGGGAGTCTGCCGGGTGCCGACGCATCTGACGTTGACATCGGCGCCATTGCTGACAAAGCGGTGGCCGGCGGCACATACGGCGGTGAAAGGTTCCGTGCGGAAAGTGATGCTGTCGAATTCCAAACGATCGAAGTATCCCTCAACAAGGGCAAAGTGGGTTTCACAGCTTCGGAGCTGGCGCAGCAGTTCGTCAGTGTTGGCCACAAGCATGCGGATGTCCGTATCAGGGTGATTTTGGATGTAGGCTGACAGCGGTTTGAATATAGCAAAATCCGCTATCGTCAGCGTCGTGCCGAAGCGCAGAGAAAGGCGGCGCTGGCTGCTTCTGGTGATTTGTTCTGACGTGAGCTTTTCGTCGTTGGATATTGTGACGGCAGATCTCAGCAGCAGAGAGCCTGCAGGCGTGAGTGTCAGTCTCTTGTTTTCGTAAACAAAGAGCTGAACACCGTACTGATTTTCCAGACTCTTTATCTGGTGGGACACCGCGGGCTGGGTGATGTGAAGCACTTCTGCGGCGCGGGTGTAGTTCATGTTCTCACAGACAGCGAGAAAAGTGTATATTCTCTGATCAAGCATATCGGCCTCCTGGCTTTGACACACATCAATGCAGATGCTGCATTGATGACTAAATTGATGACTTGATTATACCATAAAATCTATTTATCGTAATATAAATATTAATAATTTTACTGAATCATTGATATAGGATAGAATAGCAGAGTAACATACTGAGAAATCACAAAGAGAGGAAAGAATACAATGGAATTTGCAAAGAAAAATGGGAAAGGTCTGCTGCTCTGTCTTGCGGTGGCGATACCAGCCTGGTTACTGGGAAAAGAGTTCCCTATAATCGGAGGAGCGGTGATTGCCATAATCCTTGGCATGATCGTAGGACCTGCTATAAAAAACAGAACGCCTTTCGACAGCGGCATCAAGTTCACGTCAAAGAAGATCCTTCAGTGGGCGGTAATATTGCTGGGATTCGGGCTGAACCTCAGCGTTATTGCCCAGACAGGAAAACAGTCGCTGCCGATCATCGTCTGCACGATAACTACTTCACTGGTAATCGCATGGATGCTGCATAAAGCCATGAAGACGCCGGCAAAGATATCAACTCTGATAGGAGTCGGCTCTTCAATATGCGGAGGATCAGCTATTGCGGCTACTGCGACAGTCATCGATGCTGATGATGAAGAAGTGGCGCAGTCGATTTCCGTTATCTTTTTCTTTAACGTAATTGCCGCAGTTTTGTTCCCTGTGCTAGGTCATTTGCTGGGATTTGATACGACGTCCGGCGAAGCCTTTGGTGTCTTTGCGGGAACAGCCATCAACGACACTTCGTCCGTTACCGCAGCGGCGGCAACTTGGGACAGCATGTGGAACCTTGGATCAGCGACATTGGACAAGGCGGTAACGGTGAAACTGACGCGTACGCTTGCGATAATTCCAATTACTTTGGCCATTGCCTTTATGCGCAGCCGCAGCCTGGAGAAGGAAGAGCGCGCTGAAGGTCAGAAGGTCAGCATGAGCAAGATATTTCCTTTCTTTATATTATATTTTATAGGCGCATCGGTGATCACAACAGTTGCAGTAAGCGCCGGAGTATCAGCAGATTTCTTCAATCCGCTGAAAGAGCTGAGCAAGTTCTTTATTGTGATGGCCATGTCGGCAATAGGTCTGAATACAAATATCGTCAAGCTGGTGAAAAACGGAGGCAAGCCGATATTTATGGGACTTTGCTGCTGGATCGGCATCACACTTGTCAGCCTGCTCATGCAGCACGTGATGGGTATCTGGTAAAAAAATGACTGAAACCCGCTCAGAACTATGAGCGGGTGTTTTTTTGGTTTATGAAAAATGACGAAAGCCTATTGACTTGAATCATTGCGCATCATATAATAAAAACATGAACAAAGTTCATATGACGTATGTCTAACTGTAGAAAAAAGTCGGACATAGCGCCGCCAAGGTTACAGTAAACGAAAAAAGAGGAAAGTATCATGACTCGGAAAAAAGATAACGCCCGCGAACTGCTGATGTCTCACGGCAAAGATTTTATGCTGAATAACTTGGATGGAAGCAAAGGAAAATTCAACGTAAGGACGATCACTGAAGAATGCGGAATGGCAACAGGTACATTCTATAATTATTTTGACAGCAAAGACGACCTGGCTAGACAGATCGTGGCCGATGACTGGAAGAAAGTACTGGACAACTCAGACGAACTGATAGAAATGGATATTCCGCTGCACGACAAGCTGGAAGCGATTTACGGAAGAATCGATGCCTTTGAAAAAAACTACAAGTATTCAGCCATAGGGCTGCTGGGGCCATCGCCAGAGAACGTGGCATTCAGAAAGGGAAAACTCGAAGAGCTTGACGCGAAACTGCAGATATTTATCAAGAACGAAGTGGACCGCGGAGCTCTGGAACTTGACGCCGACATTGAAAGTGCGGCATATCTGCTCATGCATTTGTTTTTCACGACAAGTGAAAATGAGAAGATAAGCTTCGATCAGATGTGGAAATGCATGACATTCAGGATCATATCTGACTGAGGCAGACATCAAATTTTATATAGCAGAATCCCCCTTGAAAATCCCTCCGTTAAGGCAGGAGAATTCCGAAAGACTGTATTTTCGGGGTCCTCTTTATTCGGTGGGATTTTCTTTTTTTGTCTGTCTGACAGATATGCTTACCTTTTAGTTACCAATGCAATTATTGTACTGACAGCACAGAAAATTCTGTTGATTCGGACCGCATTTGGTAATACAATGAACGTACGCCATACATGCTCAAGTCATGACCAGTCACCAGTGACGAAGAGCCGTGAGGCAGGAAATGCAATATGATTAAATTAGCTTTATTAGGAGGGAAAAAGGAATGAACAGAAGAAATCCCAAGACGAGAAGATCGCTGAAAGCACTGGCTCTAATACTGGTACTTTCCATGGCGATGCCTATTTATGCATTCGGAGATAATTCGAATACATCGGCAGTTCAGCAGGCTGATACAATGTACAGCGTTGACTACACAGTTTCACTGTCAGAAGACGCTAAAGGCGTTACAGTATCTGTACCTGTAGAAGGCAAGACGGAAGCAGAGCTTACCGCAGCTTTAGACAGCATTTCGCTGTCACTGGTAAGAGACAACACAAGAGAATATCTTGATCCGAAATTGTTCCCTAACCAGTTCCAGGGAGGAGCTCTTTCAAAGTGGAAGACGCAGAAGGGCACTCCGCTGTTCACCAACATCAAGAAGGCTGCTGCGACTAAAGACGGCAAGACATATCTTAATGTAACGATGGACATCAACTGCTATTTCTACGCATTAGACTGGTACACAGGCAAACTCGGCGGAGTTGACTACAGTGCTTCCCACGGCAGGGGATACAACAACGATGAATTCCTTGATCACTGCGGATATTTTGATTTCACAGCGACACAGGATGGAAAAGCGCTGGGCAAGGCACCTCTTAAGGTTGCACCTTACCGCGACTACCACACAATGACAGAAGTATATAACGACATCAATGCAATCGCATCTGCTAAGACTGATCTCTACGTTCAGAAGGCTTCCATGGGAACTTCAACTGGCGGAAGAGACATCCCTTATCTGATCATTGCTGACAAGAAATCATCAGTTGACAAGTGGCTCGAGTTTAAAGAGCAGGCAGAGCAGAATCCAGAGAAGGCACTGGAAATGATCAAGAGCGGCAAGGCCGATGATCTGAGAGTTCCGGTAATGTACTCCAATATCCATGCCAATGAAGTTGCAGCAACAGATGGACTTCTTGATTTCTGTGAAAAGATCGTAACTGAAAAGACCCTTTCATATAATTATCTGACAGGATTCACCGCGGACGGCAAGACAGAGCTGGCCAAGGAAATGGGCACTGTAGGAGCTAAGGGCAGTGTAGCGATCCCGGAACTTACAGCTAAAGATTCAACATATCTAGGCTACCTGACTGGCGGAAACAGTGTTTCCGGTAAAGTAGATATGAATAAGTATTATACTCAGGAAAATAAAAATGTTCAGGTCAGTGATCTTCTGAGCGATGTGTTCTTCATCGTCGTTCCTGAAGAAAACGTAGACGGACGTACATTCAATTCACGTGAAGCGGCTAACGGATATGACCTTAACCGTGACAACTCATTTCAGACGACTTCAGAGACTGCAAGCATGCAGAAACTGATTGGCACATACAATCCAGTATCATTTACAGAATTCCACGGCAGGATCGAACAGTTCCAGTGTGAGCCTTGCGATCCGCCTCATGAACCAAACTTTGAGTACGACCTGCTTGCAAAGCATCTGATCAAAGGCGGCGAAGCTTTAGGAAATGCAGCCGTTGCCAGCAGCAGCGACTACAACAGCTATGTGATTCCGCAGAGAGATTATCTGCAGTATACTGGCAAGAAAACAAAAGACGGAAAAGACGAAACATACTGGTCATCACCTTGGGACGACATGTCAACAAGCTATACACCGCAGTTTGCAATGCTGCAGGGCGCAGTTGCCTATACTGTTGAACTTCCGGCATACAGTGATGCCAGCGTTCAGCTTGTGACCCACGGAATTCTGGGACAGTCATCATATGTTGCCAGCGATAAACTTGGATATCTTGCTGATCAGGTTGAGATATACAAGAGAGGCGTTTCCAACTACAATTCAAACAAGGAAGTTGGTCCGTGGCTCTGCAACCAGTATGATGTAGAAGGCGCTGAAGAAGCTTTGTTCAGACCTACTTTCAGTAAGGAAGGCGAAAACGGAAACTTCTATCCTGAATGCTACATCATCCCAATGGATGCAAAGAACCAGAAGAATCTGCAGGCTTCAGCCGACATGATGGAATGGCTGACAAGAAACGACGTCAAAGTCAACATCACTAAGGATTCATTTACATATGGCGGAGTAACTTACCCTGCCGGAACAATGATCGTGTCCATGTATCAGGCTAAGCGTTCAGTTGCCAACGGCGCACTGTACGATGGTACTCTGATCAACGACTGGACTGTACTTTATTCAGAAGGTATCACTTCATTCAACGAGACCCGCGGTTTCGACATGAAGACGGTTACCAAGAAAGCAGACTATGACAAGATCAAAGCAGCAATGGGCGAAAGCATGGATTATGCTGCAGCAGAAGAGTATCTGAAGACTGTTAAAGGTTCATTCACAGGCGTTAAGAACGCTGACGTAAGGATCGAAAATGTTTCAGAAGATTCAACAGCAGCAATCAATGCACTCCTTAAGAGCGGCAAGACTGTCGGCATGATCACAAAGGGTTCAGAGGAAGGATGCTTCATCTGCTCATACAAGGATTATCAGACAGTAGCATCCAAGTATGTACTGACTGCAACAGGCGTTTACGGCAAGAACTACACAGCGAAAGTCATCAAAGACGCTCCTACAGTTTATATTACAGGCAAACCGGCTAAGTCAGACAAGGGCTATGTAAACTATACGATGGTAAGCGATTCATATGCTTATATGTACGACAGAGCAGCCATGAAACTCATGAACTTCAAGACTACTTCATATGTAAAGAAGGGTGATGTCATCGTTGGAGCAAGCGTACCTAACACCAATGCGCTAAATGCAGTAAAGAACGGCAAACCATACCTTGCATACGGTGGAGCAACCGAAAATGACTGGAATGGAACTAATGCCGCCAAGAAGATCCTGAGCGGCGTAGAAAGCGTATCCCTCGAGGGTTCAATGGACTGCCTGACTCCTGTCAAGTATCCTACGCAGACTCTGGTGAATTCAACCTATGTCAACGAGAAAGACGGGATCATGTACTGCTACAGCGATTATGGCGTAAGCTACTTCTCCAAGGTACCTAAGGGATCAAAGATCCTGGTAAGAACGGATAGCTCCAGAACACCTACAGAAGGATTCATTCCAACTTACAAGAGCAGTCTGAAGACAGCTTACAACAAGTACATGAGCGGATCGATCCAGGGCTTCTCCTACAAGGGAAAGATCGCAAGTGGAAAGATCGTCGATGTAACAATGTTTGCCAACACTCTGACTCATAAAGTTCACCAGAGAGATGAATATCAGTTCATCAGCAACTTCATCTTCTCCAAGAACCTGAGCAGCAAGGCATATGTAGGCCACAGCAACTAATCAGCTGACCTGAAATTAAAAAGCGATCAGATCTGAGATCTGACAGAAAAATCCCCAGTTCATACGAGCTGGGGATTTGTAATTCAATATGTAATAGGAGGACAAGCAAGACTATTTTGCCCATAGTGCTGTTTGCATGCCAACCAAATCGGGAGATGGCGAGGGGAAAGATGATGCTCATTTTGTACTACTGCCTATTTTGACCCGATCGTTCATTTTATTGATTTTATTTTTCCATACAAAATACTGGATCAGCCAAACAAAGACAAAGATTGCAGCAAATACTCCAGCATAAGATAGTATCCCGCTGATTGAATGTTCCATCCAGTTTGCGGCATAGGCAATTGGCAGCATTACTATACAAGCCACGGAAAAGTATATTCCGCTTTGCTTGGCAAGGCTCCAAGAATCAATTTCCCAGATTACTGAAGCCATTGCAAAACCAGAACCCATTATGCCGCAAAGAATAGTTTGAAGAATAACAGCACCCAGTTCGTTCCCAATTGCATTGATCAACTCAGGCGTAACAGGATAAAACGAGCCATCCCCGATACAAACGGATATTATTACTGTAATAACAAAACCAATTGCAATACCGAGCGGAAAGCCTAATAGTCCTCGAGCGATTAGTTTCTTTTTCATCTTTACCACCTCACATTCCTAATACTTGTTTGATTTTAGAGACATACCGCCTTGAAACATAAGTAGTCTGTCCATTCGAAAGCGTAACGCAAATTGTTCCTGCGAAGCTCAAGTCAAAACTTTTAACCTTTTTCAGATTAATAATTTCGGAATTTGATATTCGCACAAAAGCATGACTGTCAAGACGCTGTTCTACTTCATACAATCGTAATCGTATGGAATACTCGCCGTGATTTGTTGCAGCTAACACTTTTCCGTTTGAAGAAAAGATGCGATAGATATCGATTGGCTCTAATATCTCAACTATATCATCCTTGAATCCCGCTATCATTGAGGGCTGCTCATCTGAAAGCCTTTTGATAATGCTGTTTATCTCATCCGTCATTTTATCTGTTACAACAATGATTTTAGGCTCTTTGCAACTTTCATCAATCTTGATTTCAATCTGCATTTGTTCACCTCCTTGTTACCATGGCTATAGTATAAGAAAATCGAGAACCGATTTCCACCGATTCTCGATAGATGGTCGTTTTAAGACCTTAGATGGTATTATATCATACAAGCTGTGCCAGAGCTTTGGTTATTTTTTGATGGGCATACGTGATATGATTTAGCGATTTCAGCAAAAATGGAAATTTTCATTTTCGGACGTGAATGGCTTTTGTGAGCACTTCCGTTAAATCAAAGATTATTAACGCACTTTTTTCTTGGGACGGCGGCCTATCGCCTGAATGACGCTTTGGCACTGCCGCAGCTCATGGCTGGAACGACAATAAATGGTACTGGCAACCGTGCTGCCGGTCATGGTGAACAAAGTTTGGAGAGCCACAGCTTTGATCGGTGACTTTGATGGAGCAAGATCCTATCAAAACTGGCAGAAACATATGGTTTCAGGTAACTTTCTGCGCGGGAAAAAATATTTTGTGCGTTTTAAAAGACGAAAAAGACGAAAGTGGTCACTAATCGTAAAACTACGATGCGAGATCAGGACATATGGACGCCTTGACTATTGACATGTGGCAAAATATAATTGAAGTTAGATGCAAACCGTCTTTACTTTATGAATGTGATATTTGGAGGAAAGAACTATGTTTAATACTTTTGCGACACACAAGAAGCTAATGACATTGATCATTGTGATACTTGCAGTCATTTTAGGGATTTTGGGGTACCGGGCTTTCGGCCGAATAATATATAATGTCCAGGCCGGAAAAGTAAGTACCGATAACACATATTGCAAGGAAATGGCGCCGATCAAAGTCACGCTTTCGAATGATACGTTTAACCCGAAAGGCAGACCAGAAGTCACTTTGGATTTTAAAGACAAGTCAGTTCTGGCAGATGGAAAATTTGGTTACTGGTATGAACTGAATTTGAAAAATAAAACAATCATTACACAACGGATGGACGACACTCCTACATACTTTTATGGCATTTATCGTGACAAAAGCCTTGCAGATCCCGTATATCAGGTTGATGAGGACCGTAATATCGAAGCATGGACCGCGGTTGAAGAAAATGGGGATACTGAGCTGGCGGCATCATACCGCTACGGATTAAGAACTGTTCTTGAACCTGGGACTTATTATGCAGCGGTATTTACGACAAATCCTGATGATGAAAGCGTAATCAAATATGAAAGCTGGTATTCACAGTTGAAGGATGAATATCTGCTAAGCGAAAATGATTACACAGGCTTTGCCGTTGCCGATAATAAACAGAACACGTATTTTAAGATCATAGCTGAACAGGCAGGAACTGTCAGCATTGACTTTGGGCTGCAGACAATACCATGTACAGTCTGGCTATGCGACGCGGATAAGGATGTTATTGGAGAGGCTGAACTGTCACCCGTCCCCAAGAAATATAATAAGCAGCAGAAAGCAATGCTGAAGATCGATAAGCCGGGAACTTTTTATGTAAAAGTATCCGACTATGACTTGGGACGGGATGAAGACGGAGACAGCTACAAACTTTACCTTGATAGGATAAGATATTCATACTAAATATTAACAAAAAAGCCCTGACCATATCAAAATGACCAAGGCAGATTCAAACGCAATGCCGCAGCGGGCAAAGCACTATCAAAATATCTATAGCTGTTTATCAGTCCGCGGCGCGGTTCGCGGCGTCAAGCTGATCGAGCAGCGCCTGAATTGTCTTTGCTGACTTGCCGCAGCGTTCCATGTAGACAGGCGTGTGCTTGAAAAACAGCTGTCTCATGTTGTCTGCAGAAGCGTCCATTTCTGAACTGCCGCCGGTATGTTTCATTGACCATTTGACATTGGATACAGACGGGCATAGAGCCATGAAAAGCGCAGAATACTTCATGATAAAGCTGCTGCTTTCTACGCTGCTTCCGACCTTGGAATTCGGATCGTTGATTTTGATCGTTACCGTTTCATTGGATTTCTTGTAGGAAATGTCGGTGACGTCGTATTTGTCCATTATGGTGTTGCTAAGATAGTTGAAGGCATTGTCGGCCTGAACTTCCTTGTACAGAGTCTTGGCTTCAGCAGTCGGAATGTGGTTATAGCCGATGTTGAACATGTCTGACAGGACAACGGCGTTAATGACCAGCGATGCAGCCAGAAGTATGACCAGAACTATGATGACGACAGATTTTTTCTTTTTAGAACTTTCCATTTCGTTACCCCTTTTTCTTTATATTGCAGTATTGATATTAAACAAAAAGATGATGACCGCTGTAAGCTGATCATCATCTTTGTTATCATATTATGTGAGTCAGCCTACAGCGTATTCGATGCATTGAGTACGTCTCTTATCTTGTGCTGAACCATTCTGGTGATGGCATCTCTGCCTGGTCCCAGATATTTCCTTGGATCGAATTCTGAAGGATTCTCAATCAGAACTCTTCTGACCTCTGCTGTCATTGCCAGTCTCAGGTCGGTATCAATGTTGACCTTGCAGACACCGTGTTTGACGGCTTCCTTGATCATGTCTTCAGGAACGCCCTGAGCTGCGTTGATCTGTCCGCCATATTCGTTGCAGCGATCTACGAATTCTCTGATGACCGTTGAAGCTCCGTGGAGAACTAGAGGCGTGTCAGGAATGATTGCATGTATAGCTTCCAGTCTCTCAAAGTCCAAGAACGGAGTTCCCTTGAACTTATATGCTCCGTGGCTTGTGCCGATGGCAACAGCCAGAGAATCGACGCCAGTTCGCTCTACGAATTCTGCGGCTTCTTCCGGATCGGTGAATGTCGCTGAACGGATATCTACGTTGACCGTATCCTCAATGCCTGCCAGTTTGCCAAGTTCTGCCTCTACTACGACGCCTTTGCTGTGAGCATATTCTACGACCTGTTTAGTCAGAGCGATGTTTTCCTCAAACGGGAATCTGGAACCGTCTACCATGACGGAGGTAAATCCGTCGTCAACGCACTGCTTGCAGATATCAAAGTTTTCACCATGGTCAAGATGAAGCACAACGTCAACGCCAGTCTCTTCAATGGCTGCGTTGACAAGAGCTCTCAGGTATTCTGGCCTGGCGTACTTTCTTGCGCCGGCAGAAACCTGCAGGATCAAAGGTGACTTTTCCAGCTGTCCTGCCTCAACGATGCCCTGGATGATCTCCATGTTATTTACATTGAAAGCGCCTATTGCGTAATCGCTGTTGAGCGCCTTTGCGAAAATTTCTTTACTAGTGATAAGAGCCATAACCAAATACCTCCTGAATTATTTAATGCTATTCTGTCACTTTTTTTGCGATATCGGCCTTAGTGCTGCCTTTATCGAAGGTAAAAGTTGCTGCCTTTATGTTGTCTGCTGAGCAGCCTGCCTTCTTGCAGGTGCTGACAAAATCGTCGTAAGACTTGAACAGTCCAGCCTCGACAAGCGAATTGACTGCCCCTGTTGCACTTCCGCTTGCCACGGTTACTGTAACGTCTTTAGTTAGAACACCGCCGCTGAACACTGAGCCAGATGCTGATGAAGAATCAGAACTTCCCGCTTTAGTTGAATCTGAAGTGGATGAATTGTCATCGGCAACCGCCGACTGTTCTGTAGTGTTGGACGTGCTCGTCTGTCTTGCAACTTCTTTCGGGTAATCCATAATGACGTTGAGCCTCCAGTATATCAGCAGGGCCGCAACCACCAGGATCGCGATCGCCAGCAGAATGTCATTCTTGTTATATAGGAAATCTTTTAAACCTTTCATATGGTATAACACCCCCTAAAATATCCATACACATATAATTTACCATACTTTAGGTAAAAGAACAAATTAATTTTGCTTTACATCTGCTAATGTTGTATAATAAACTTTATGATTAGCATAAAGATAGGTGAAAATGAGCAGAATCAGAGGCTTGACAGGTTCCTGAAGAAATACCTGAATGAGGCTCCTCTGAGCTACATATACAAGGCGATACGGAAGGACGTCAAGGTAAACGGCAAGCGCGCTTCCGAGGATACGGTGCTTAATATCGGCGATGAGGTCACGCTTTACATCAAAGATGACGATCTGGCCGAACTGACACGCAAACCTGAACGGACTGCGGCCAAGCGCCAGTTTAAGATCGCCTATGAAGACGACAACATAATAGCAGTAGAAAAGCCATTCGGCCTGCTGACTCACGGCGACAAGACCGAAAAGAAAAACCACTTGGCTAACCAGGTAGTTGACTATCTGATAGAGCAGGGGAGCTACAATCCCAGGGCTGAGCGTACATTCACTCCTGCGCCGGTCAACCGTCTGGACAGAAATACCACCGGGCTGGTTTTGTTCGGGAAAAACAATACGGCGCTGCAGGAACTCAACCGCCTGATCCGCGAGAAGGACAAAATCGAGAAATTCTATCTGACCATCGTCTGCGGACGGCTCACCAAGGAACTGCACCTGAAGGATAAAATGATCAAAGACTGCACGATCAACAAAATCACCGTACTGCCTGAAGACGCTGAAGGCCGCGAGATGGAAACAATAGTCCGTCCGCTGAAGGCCGGCAGAGATTATTCTCTGGCAGAGGTTGAGATCGTCACTGGACGCTCTCATCAGATCAGAGCACATCTGGCAAAGGCACACCATCCGGTCATTGGAGATGTAAAGTATGGTGACCGCCGAGCCAATCGCTATATAAAGACAAAATTTGGCTGGAACACGCAGCTGCTCCACGCCTACAAACTGGTATTCGGGGAAATAGACGGGCCGCTGGCCTATCTGTCCGGCAAGACCATAACGGCCCAGCCGCCAGAGGACTTCGCACGCATTGAAGAAGAATTATTCAGCAAAAACAGTTATTAGGGGGTAACAGATAAATGAATGAAGATGAAAGCAAGATCATAAATGATCAGACTGCCGCTTCGGAGGCAGATAAAGAAACTGCTGGGGAAGCAGGCGGACAGCCGGCTGAAAACCAGACAGCTGGTGATACTGCCGCGGAGGCAGTCCAGCAGCCAGCTGAAGACACTGGCGCAGAGCCAGCCGCAGAAGAAGCTTACGGCGCAACCGCAGCTGGCGGGGCAGAAGCTTTGATGGATGCTGCAAATGGCGGCGGAAAGGGACCTGTTAAGAAGGAATCGGCGAAGAGCGTGGCATTTGAATGGATTAAAGACATCCTGATAGCGATAATCATTGCTGCGGTAGTAATACAGTTTGTAAAGCCGACGATCGTTAAAGAACAGTCCATGGAACCGAATTTCTATGCGAATGATTATCTTTTCGTAAGCAAGCAGTCATATAGGACTGACGGGCCACAGCGTGGCGACGTTATCGTATTCAAGTCGGATCTGCTGACAGAATCCGGAGAGAAAAAACTGCTGATCAAGAGAGTCATCGGACTTCCAGGCGAAACCATCGACGTGAAGGATGGGGATGTGTACGTAGACGGTAAGGCTATAGACCAGTCATTTACTAAGGATGGCTGGACTAACGGCGATATTGAAGGATTGGTGGTACCAAAAGGCGAGTACTTCTGCATGGGCGACAACCGGCTTGTCAGCATAGACAGCCGAGATCCAAGTGTGGGCTGTGTTGAGAAGAGCCGCATTGTCGGAAAGGTCGTCTTCAGACTCTATCCGTTCAGTAAGATAGGTACGATCAAGAATCCGCTGAAATAGCGGCGGCTGCAGCATAGCGGCCGGCTGCTGATCAGCTAATAAAGGAAGAGAAAATGGGAAAACACGAACGCAAACTGGTGGCCAACAACAAAAAAGCTCGCCACGATTATTTCATAGATGAGGTCTACGAGGCGGGTCTCGTGCTCACCGGCACTGAGATAAAATCTGTCCGTGCCGGCAAAGTCAGCATCAAAGAGGCTTACGCCAAGATCGAAAACAGCGAACTCGTCATCTACGGTATGAATATTTCGCCCTACGAACAGGGCAACCGCTTCAATGTTGATCCGCTGCGCCCGCGCAAGCTGCTGCTCCACAAAAAGGAGATACGCAAGCTGATCGGCTACACAACGCTGGACGGCATGACGATAATACCTTTGAACATGTATATAAATGAAAATGGACTGGCTAAAATGGAGATCGCTGTGGCACGAGGCAAGAAACTATACGACAAGCGCGATGACATGGCTAAGAAATCTGCAGACCGCAGGATAGACAGAGCTATGAAACAGAGATAGCAGCAGAAAATGGCAAGAACTTTTCAGAATATCAGCTTCAAGTTTACATATCCTTCGCTTTCACTACAAGGGAACTTGACAGGACCTTTGCAGAACCTTCACATTCCTTTGGTATATTAATAATGTCAAAAGGAACAAGTGATGATGATAACTTGAGAAAACTTCTTTTGAAATGTTCTTTCCTAATAAAAGTAATAATAATCAAGCAAGCTAAGGACTTCGGAGTGATGACCCGAGGTTCTTTTGTTTTTTGCTGACAGTCAGTTTTGCCTGCGGGATTAATTCATCAAAAAACTGAAATCCGGATTTCGCGTCCCCATTTTAGCACAATATTGCGGTAAAATAGTTACCAAATGGGAAGCAGGACCGAAAAAATAATGAATTATGGCGAAAAACAGACACTTCATGGTTACTTTTCAATAACTTAATTGTTGGCATAATCTATGCTAATGTGTTTTTATCGGATTAATTGAAACTGACGTAATGCAGTAGGTTGGTGACGACTATCAGGAGGAATTGATGTTTAGAGATTTTATTATGGCAGAATCGGCTGCGGCCAAAGGCAGAATCGGCATTTACTATAAAAACCTTGTTACTGGAGAAGTGATAGCAAATTGCGGCAATGCGGCATTTGACAGTCTGCGTGGCGAGCCACGGTATACGGCTGCAAAAATAGATGAAAACGATGTCTTTGAGTCAGCCAGCGTGATCAAAATCTGGATCATGGCTGCTGCCTTTGATCTTATGGATAAAGGCAGATTGAAGGCTGACGATAAGGTAGTACTAAAGAGCAGTGATAAGGTGCCGTCAGACGGATTGCCGGACTATGCGGCAGAAAAATCAAAAGGGACCCTTTCAGACGACATGTTTCCGGAAAGCGGAGTGCTGAACTGCATGCATACGGGAATGGAACTTGAAATTATGGATGTGCTCAAGCTTATGATCCTGATAAGCGACAACACGGCAACGAATATCATGATAGACACCGTTGGTTTGGACACGGTAAATGAATTCATTGCAAAATGCGGTATGAAAAAGACAAAACTCAACAGAAAACTGTTTGATTCCACTGGAGATATGCAGAATGTGATTTCTTTGGAGGAAACGGCATGGTTCTTTGAGAAACTGTACAGAAATGAGCTGGTTTCACCGGAAGCCAGCAGAACTATGGCTGCAATTCTGCAAAATCAGCAGATAACATATAAACTGCCATTCTTCATCCGGGATATCCCTATAGCCCATAAGACTGGTGAAGATACAGGTATAGCAAATGACGTTGGATTGATTTACGCTGAAAACCCTTTCATTTTATGTTTTGCAGCAAACGGCGCTGATGAACCGCAGGCCGACAGGCTCTGCCAGGAAGTCGCGCAAAGGGCTTACAATTACAGCTTAAAGAAAGAATGAAAAAAGGAGGGTTAGTTTATGGACGCTATTAATGTTGGCTGGCTATCGCTGCTGCCACCTATCGTGGCCATTATTCTTGCGCTATGGACTAAAGAGGTATTATCTTCATTATTTGTCGGCATTCTTGTCGGCACAACGATCTATTCAATTAAAGTTGGCACTGGTTTTGCGGGCATCTTTTCATCAGCCTTTACGCTGATGGGCAACTGTCTTGCAGATAACATTCTAAACATCATATTCCTGACGCTATTGGGCGCCGTCGTAGTGGAAGTCACTGTGGCAGGAGGTGCACAAGCATATGGAGTATGGGCATCAAAACACATTAAGTCACCGCAGGCCGCACAGCTGGCAACCTGCATACTTGGTGTTTTGATATTCATTGACGATTATTTCAACTGCCTGGCTGTCGGCACCATCATGAAGCCGGTAACAGACAGATTCAACATTTCCAGAGCAAAGCTCGCATACTTCATCGACTCAACTGCCGCGCCTGTATGCATAATTGCGCCAGTCTCCAGTTGGGTAGCGGCTGTCGCATCTAATCTCAGCCAGTCAGGCGCATTCAAAAGTGAGATGGGCGCATTCGTAGCAACTATACCTTTCAATCTGTATGCACTGCTGACTATAACAATGGTAATTACACTTTCACTTACTCACATCAGCTACGGTCCAATGAGAAAACTCGAGCATATGGCTGACATGGGCAATATAGATGCAACAGAAAAAGACAGCGATATGGGCATTGAAGTATCTGAAAACGGAACTGTAAAAGATCTGGTTCTGCCTATTCTGGCACTGGTAATATTTACGATACTGGCTATGCTATACACAGGCGGAATGTTCTCTGGCAAGGGAATTGGATTCAGAGCAGCTTTTGGTAACTGCAGCACTTCACTGTCGCTGGTTCTTGGAAGTTTCTCAGGACTGGTTGTGACTCTGATCATGTATCTGCCAAGAAAATTAATGAATTTCAATGATTTCTTCAATGGCGTAGTTCTTGGAGGCAAGAACATGGTAATGCCTAACATGATACTGTGCCTAGCATGGACGCTTAGCGGAATATGCAGACAGCTGCTGAATACCGGTACTTATGTGGCACATCTGGTTTCAGTAAGTCACTTCCCGCTGGCATTTATTCCGGCTATGATATTCGTAGTTGCATGCGCACTGGCATTTGCAACAGGTACTTCATGGGGAACATTCGGAATATTGATTCCTATAGTGATTTCAATTCTGCAGTCAACGATGAGCACAGAACCATCGCTGATGACAGTTGCTCTGGCAGCATGCCTGGGCGGCGCTGTATTCGGAGATCACTGCTCACCTATTTCTGATACGACTATCATGTCGTCAGCAGGTGCTGCGTGTCCGCATATCGATCACGTATCAACGCAGATACCGTATGCACTTACCGCAGCATCAGGATGCCTGGTAGGTTACATAGTATCAGGTATTACCCATGAATTTCTTCCGGCAGTCCTGATTTCAGCATTTGCAACTCTGTTCATACTTATGAACGTTTTCAGCAAAATCGCAGCAAAGAAGCCGCTTGAGGACGAAACCGCAGCCGCATAGAAACGGCATATTTAGTTAAAAAATGATTTTCAGCGAACAAAATCCAAAATAATAAAGTAAAATCAGTGAACGCATTCTGAAAAAATTCGGGATGCGTTCACTGATTTTTTGATGCAGCCCTTGGAACCGCGGAAACAGGGTGGTATAATAAATATGTATAACTTTATTACGCTATGCTTTTAAAGCGATATGGAGGAAAAAGCAGTGTTGAAAGAATCGAAAGAGATCAATGATCTGGAAATCAATGAGGAAATGCTGGAGCAGATACCGACAGGAGTCGGCGTCTATGATGTAACTGATTCTTCTGTCCGCAAGATATATCTTAATGAAGGATACTATCAGATGATTGGAGCCAGCCGTGACGATCGGCATATGTATGACGATATCAACACAGTAAACGCAGTGGCACCGTCAGATGCATCGGGGCTCGTAGCAGAGGCGCAAAGGGCTATCAGGGAACAGCGGCCTTTAGACTACAGATTCAGGATAAAGGACGGCAGCGGCAAATATCGCTGGATAGCGATTTCGGCAAACCATAAGCCTGTTGGCAATGGTACGGAAAGGTTCTTTGCTGCATATTATGACATTGATGAACTGGTCAGGACCCAGGAGCAGCTTAAGGAGAAGGAGATGCTGCTAACTGAGACGCTGAAGTATTCTGGAACCACTCATTTCATATACTATACAGATCGCCATCGCTATGAAGCAATACTCCTTGCGGATAAGTACAAGAAGCTGCCGACGGCAATGGATGACTTCCCAGACTCGTTCATCCGTTTTGTCAGCATGCTGGATGAGGATGCTGAACAATACCGTGAGATGATCAGAAAAATAGACTGCGGTTACGAGGAAGCGGAATGCGCCGTTCGGATGATGTACATGGGATCATATTCCTGGTACAGAGTACACTGCCAGCGCATAGTCGATATGGACGGACGCTATGTCAGAGCGATTGGCAGCGCAGTTCCTATTGACAGCTATATTATTGCAGAAAGAAACTTTGCTGAAGAAAAAAATCGCAAGGGAGCACTTTCGAATGGGCTCCTTGTCGCTACAAGTGTAAATGTTACTAAAGACTTTGCAATAGATGTAAATAATTCAGAAGTATTCAGCCATCTGACTGATGATGCAGATAAACTGCTGAAAGAAGCCGTACAATATGAGCCTGCAATAAGGAGTCAGAACCCAGAGACTCTTAAAGTGCTTCTTGATGGAGCGATACAGATACCGGACAAGGAACAGCAGCGGAGATTCATTGAGGATTTCAGCCATGCGGGCATGATGAAATTGTATGAGTCAGGTAAACGTGAATTGACTCTTGAATATAGACGCAGGACAAGCCGCGGGCTGATATGGGTATCAACGCATCTGGTCATGATTACTGACCCTGGGAGCGGTGATACAATTGCTTTCTTTTATACGACTGATATCAATGAACGTATGATTTATCAGAAGATAACCGGCAGGATCATCAGCGGCAATTTTGAAACTGTAGGATATCTGGATATTGGAAACGAGAAACTCTATCTGCGCAATAATGCAGAGGACTCGGACACCTTATTTACGGTTTATGACTGGCAGGAAGCACTGAAGAAGGCTCTCGGCGGATTCATTGCAAAGAGCAAAGAATCCGGAGCTGTAAATGGAATCGATCTGGAAAGCATCGTGACACATCTGGAAAAAGAAGACGTGTACACTCAGTACTTTACCACTACGATAAAGAGAAGCGATCTGCCGCACAGTCCATTTAAAAAAATTAAAAACGACTGGTTCTATCTGGATGAAAACAAGGACATGATCGTCATCATTCAAACAGATACAACCGAGATATTTGAACAGGAACGAGAATATCGCGACAAGATGGCCGAAGCTCTGAAGCTGGCTGAAAGTGCCAATCAGGCTAAGACGCAGTTCCTGTCGAGGATAAGCCACGACATTAGAACGCCGCTTGGAGCAATTACCAGCATGACGCAGTTTGCAAGACAGGATATGGGGGACAGGGATAAGCTGTCCGATGACCTTGACAAGATAGAGACTTCGGGAGAATTTCTCCTCAGCCTAATAAACGACATTCTGGATATGTCCAGGATAGACAGCGGGAAAATCGAACTTCATCCGGAACCATATTCATATGATGAATTCATGAACAATGTCCGCAACATGTTTGTACCGCTGTGCAAGGACAAGGGTATCAAGCTGGAGTTAAAGGAAAATAGAAACGATGCCAGCATTATGGCAGACAAAGTCAGGTTGAATCAGATCATGCTGAACATGGTTTCAAATGCAGTGAAATACACGATGCCAGGCGGAACGATCAAAGTCTATGCTTCTGGCAGAGAACGTGACGATGGCATGGTTGATATTCGTGTCAGTGTCAAAGATTCAGGCATAGGTATGAGCCGTGAGTTTCAGAACATCATGTTCGATCCATTCTCACAGGAGTTCAGCAACCCTGCCAGACCGGAGAATGCTTCGGGGACTGGGCTGGGGCTGACGCTGATCAAAAGGCTGACAGACATAATGGGCGGAAAAATCCGTGTTGAGAGTGATTTGGGCAGAGGAACGAAAATCGAAGTTTCCTTTGTTTTTCCAAAGGCTGAACCAGTTGAGAAGGACGATAAAGGTGCAGATGGAAAAGGCAATGAAGGGCAGCTTTCGGGGACGGTATTGCTGGCGGAAGACAATGCGATAAATGTTGAGATAGCCCTCAGACTGCTTAACGCACTGGGACTAAGTGTAGTGGTAGCCAGAGATGGAAGGGAGGCTATGAGTCTGTTTGCCGATTCGGCCGAAGGATCGTACGCCGCTGTTTTGATGGATATACAAATGCCGTTGATGAATGGATATGATGCGGCAAAGTCGATACGAGGCCTGAAGAGAAACGATGCTCAGACTGTGCCGATTATTGCTATGACTGCCGACGCCTTTAAAGAGGATGCCAGGCAGGCGGAAAAAGTCGGCATGAATGATTTTGTTACCAAGCCCGTGGACGCGGCAAAGTTTGAGATGACGCTCAGAAAATGGATAAAGAGCGATGACACCATAGAAAATGGGGAAAATGAGGGAGGAGACAGATGAAATATCCTAAGAAACTAAACAAAGGTGACACGGTTGGAATCATATGCGCATGCTCGCCGGTAAGCGCGGAGCGTGAAGACCAGTGTGTGGAAGCGATAATGAAAATGGGGTATAAAGTTAAGAAGGGCGATAATATTTCAACATGCATCGGCGGCTACATGGCCGGGACCGGAGAGACGAGAGGAAGATGGGTCAATAAGATGTTCGCTGACCCTGAAGTTGATGCGATTTTCTGTGTTCGTGGAGGCGACGCTGGCAATCAGGCGATGGAATATGTTGACCTTGACATAGTGAGAGACAATCCTAAGATATTCGTTGGATACAGCGATGTAACCAGCTTTCACCTTGCCTTCAATCAGCAGTGCGGACTTGTAACATTTCACGGGCCAATGGTGTCGTCTAACATGGTAGACAATTTTGATGCGGAAACGGAAGCAAGCTTCTATGAAGCCATAAACGCGGATGAAGATTACGGCTTTAGGAACCCGAAGGGCTTTGATCTTCAGGCATGGCATCCTGGACGCGCCGAGGGGGCACTGACCGGCGGGAACATCACACTTCTGTCGGCAAGCCTGGGAACTCCATATGAGGTGGACACGAAAGGGAAAATTTTGTTCATGGAAGAGGTCCACGGCAATGTAGATGAGACTGACCGCATTGTCTGGCAGCTGAGGAACGCCGGAAAGTTCAGGGACGCCGCCGGAATACTGCTCGGGCAGTTTACGGACTGCCGAAATGCTCACGATGACAGTTATGGTATGCTGGATATGATGCGACATGCGCTGGAGGATTACACGGGACCTGTTATGATCAATGTGCAGTCAGGCCATGGATTCCCAATGATGACACTTCCTATGGGAGCAGGATGCAGCTTTGATACGGAGACGAGGACAATAAGATTTCACGTCTCACGTTAATAAGAAAGAGAAGGAACGATGGAAATAACTAAGGAAATGATGGAATACCTTAGTGCAGTAATGCCGGGTAACAATGCGATATATAGAGTGACGGACAAGGGATTTGAAACTCTGTTTCTGTCTCCCGACATACCTAAACTCAACGGAATGACAAGTGAAGAGTATGAAAACTTTACTGGAGGGCATGGCATAAATATGGTCCTTCCGCCAGACCGCAAGGGGCTAATTGCTGCAGTTACCAAAGCAGTAAAGAACAACGAACAATTGGTTTACAACTACCGTGTTTTTCACAAGTCCCTAGGCTTTGACTGGGTACGAGTGAACGCAAAGAAGTGCGGTGAAATTGACGGGGATCCGGTAATGCTGGTCAGTTACACCAACGCTTCAGTAGAAACTGACTGCTATCGCAGCATACTGGAGAACATGAAGAGCGTTGCATTCGTTACTGAGTGCGGTTCAGATGAAGTGCTGTTCGCAAATCTGGCGGCGAAAAGCTATGGAAACACAAGCGAGGAAGACCTTGTCGGCAGAAAATGCTATGAACACATGCATGGAAGAGACAGAAAATGCGAGCCATGTTTAGTAGGCGACTTGCCAAGAGGAGCAAAGAAAAGCTGGGTAAGGTATAATGAGGAAAACTGTGCATGGGAGCGAATAACGGTAGAACACATTAACTGGTATGGGCATGATTCTATTGTGCAGTACATTGATGATATTACCGAAAGCAGAGAAAAGCAGGCAGAATTAAGCTATACACTTGAAGCAGAAGAAGTTCTTCTGAAGGCGGTGCAGTTACTGAATGGTGAGGGCAGTTATGGCTCACGTGTCAGCAGTGCACTGAAAGAAGTAGGAGAAGCCTTTAATGCAGACAGGACATACGCATTTAAACTTGCTAATGGCCGGCTGTACAATACTTATGAATGGTGCCGTGATGGAGTCGAACCGCAGATCGATGTGCTTCAGGATGTTGACGTCAGTTACATAGACAGATGGATGAAGACTTTTGACTCTGGCGAGAGTCTGATCGTGCCGAACGTTGAAGATATCCGGATGGAGAAGCCGGATGAATATGAAATAATGACAATGCAGGGCATACACAGCTATATTGAGGCACCGATAATTATTGACGGAGTATTTTCTGGCTTTATCGGCGCTGACAATCCGGATGGAGACAGGATCAGGCATGCGGGTGATATCATACTTTCTCTTACTTACGCGATATCAAACGTGATAATACGCTATGAAAACGAGAAAAAACTACAGGGTCATGCAGACGAACTTGAAACGATCATAGCCAATATTCCGGTTGGGATAAGCATGATGAGAATCAGTGACGGAAAGACGGTAAAGAGTGTCCTTAATCCAGTCATTACCGAAATGCTGGATATGAACAGTGAAGGAAAGGGCGGCACAGGTAGTGAAAATGACAGCTTCGCTTTGGATTCGGAAAACATTACTGATTCAATAGATGGATTTATTAAAGACAGAATTAATTGTGAAGATGTGGCATCAGTTACTTCATCCATGAAGAATCTTATCAAACCTGGGAATATTATCAAGACTCAGTATCGATACAGTAAAAAAGGTGAAGACAAGCCGCGCTGGTATGATATGCATTCCAGGTCGGTGAGGAGCGGTGACGATACGCTGGTGCTGTCGTGCCTTCTGGATGTAACGGCAGACAGAACTGCTGAACTTGAGATAGACAGGATCCATCAGATGTATGCAGATGCAACCAAGATCGCGAAACTTATAGTCTGGACCTATGACGAGAAAACCCACTGCGCGGGAATGATGTGGTCCGGATATACGAGAGAAGTCTGCAAACGGCTGGGGGTGCCAAGTGTAATAAGCGGAGTGCCAGGCTCATTGGCAAGTTATGTCGATTCGGGCAGCCGACAGGATTTCATTGACATGTACGACAGAATGGATTCTGGAGAAACTAGCGCAAGCTGCGTATTCTGGTTCAAACTGGATACGATGCAGACTCTTCAGTGTGAAGAAGTCACCTGCAGGTCATTCTACGACAGGGACGGAAACCGAGTGGGCATATATTGCGTTGGACAGAACATCACGGCAAGAAAACTGAACGAAGAAAAGTACAACAACATGTATAAGCGCCTTGCCAGCAGCAATCCCTATTCGTTGGGCAGTTTCCAGTTCAACCTGACGCAGAACAGCTGCGGATACGGCCAGAGCAAGGCTGAATCGTTAATGAGCCTTCAGAAGGATGGGACAGCTGATGAGATACTTAAAGCCAATGCAGAACTAATAATAGATCCAAAGCTGAAGGCAGAGCTATCAGAAAGGCTCAACTGCAGATCGCTGATAAGCGAATTCCGGCAAGGCAGAAATGAGCTTTCTGTTGAGTATCCAATCAAAGGCGGCGATGGTCTGATCTGGGTGCAGGGGATCATCAACATGATTGAGAATCCTTTGACTGGGGATGTTGAGGGGATTGCCACTGCTATCAATATTACTGACAGAAAAACTGAGGAAAGCATTATAAACTGCATAACCAGTGAAAATTATGATTATATTGGGCTGATAAACATAGAGAGCAGGACGCTTGAATTCAAGAAAAAAGGGCTGGAGTTTGCAGTAATCGAACCAGATGTAAATTATGATTATGAAGAGGCCATAAGAGAAATCATTGACAGCCGTGTCAGACCTGAGGATAAGGAAATGTTTGCCGAAGCCGCATCCCTTGACAGGCTTACAGCGGTGATGCGGAAGAATAAGAACGATGAGTTCGTATTCTGCAGCATTGACGATAATGGCAATGTGAGGAGAAAGAGAGTGCAGTTCAGCTGGCTGGATCAGTCGGAAAGAGTCATACTTTGTACGCAAAGCGATATTACGGTTGTATATGAACGTGAAATGGAGCAGCTTCGTACAATGCAGGAGGCGATGAAAGCTGCGGAAAGTGCCAATATCGCCAAGTCAGAATTCCTTTCCAGAATGAGTCATGACATCAGGACTCCTCTGAATGGTATCATTGGAATGACGTATCTGGCTGCTGAAGAGGATAACCCGCCGGCAACCGAAGACTATCTGGTGAAGATAGATACATCATCCAAATTCCTGCTGGGACTGGTAAATGATGTATTGGATATGTCTAAAGCTGAAAGCGGAAAAATCGAGCTTCACCCGGAACCATACAGAGAAGACGACTTTATTGAATATATACAGTCTGTCATCAAGCCATTATGCAATGCTAAGAGCCAAAGACTCGCAATTGAGATTGATAAAGACAATGAATACTTCCCGCTGGTGGATAAGCTGAGGATCAATCAGATATTCCTTAATATCCTTTCCAATGCTTCCAAATATACGCCTGCCGGTGGAACCATATCATACAGATTGAAGGAGATGGTTACGGGTAAAGACAGGATACTTCTGCACTCTGAGATATCAGACAATGGCATTGGCATGAGCGAGGAGTTCCAGAAGACTCTATTTGATCCATTTACTCAGGAAAACCGCGATGATACGGCAATAGACAGGGGGTCTGGCCTTGGGCTTGCAATTGTGCGCCGTATGGTAGATCTCATGGGCGGAACGATTGCCGTAAGCAGTAAACTAAATGAGGGAACGACTTTTATCATTGAAATCGAGACGGAGGCAGTAACAGAAGAAGCGGTAGCGGCGGGCAAGTATGATTTGCCAGCGGGAGACCGCGTCAATGTTGCTGGCATGCACATACTGCTTTGTGAAGATCATCCTATGAATCAGGCGATAACGAAAAAACTCCTTGAGAAGCAGGGCGCAATTGTCCATATAGCTTCTGACGGAGAGAAGGGCGTGGCTGCATTCAGAAGTTCGCCGGAAGGATACTTTGACATGGTGCTGATGGATATCAGAATGCCAGTTTTGGACGGATATGAAACCACTATAGAGATACGCAGCATGTCACGCAGAGACGCTGCAACGGTTCCAATCATCGCCATGACAGCTGATGCCTTTGATGAAGATGTGAGAAAATGCCTGAAAGTTGGTATGAATGACCACATTGCCAAACCTGTAGATCCAGACAGGCTGTATCAGACGATAGCCAGATATGGCAAGGCTGGGGTAAGAACATAAAAATAGACTGTGGAAACTGCCCGGAAAATTTTTCGGGCAGTTTTTTTTCGGATATTGACAATGTGGTCCGCAAGTAGTAGTATATACATACCGACGGTATGTATGTAAATTGCAGCAGTCGGCAACATACTTATACTACGCAGTTTCCCGGCCGCATTGGGAGCCAGCCTATGTAGCCGGGTTCTTGCATTTTTGAGCAGAAATTGGGGACCGCAGGGCGGAAGCATGCTTGGAAGATAAGAAAGTACAAGGGGTGAAACAATGTCTAGAAACAAGTATCCGGAAGAAACGGTAAATAAAATATTAGATACTGCCCAGAGACTGTTTGAGGAAAAGGGATATGAAAAGACGACTATACAGGATATCATCGATGGCCTTGGCGGATTGAGCAAAGGTGCGATTTATCACCATTTCAAATCGAAGGAAGATATCATGGTCGCCGTCAACGTTAGAGCGACAAATGCCCGCTGCGAAAGACTGGACGATGTGAAAAAAGACTCTGCAATGAACGGTGCTCAGAAGCTTATGTACGTCATGAGCAGTACAGAAAAATATAAAGAGGGTATGGGGCTTGTGGCGACAAGACCAAATCTGCTGGAGAATCCAGTGCTGCTTGCAAGACATTTGTCATACAGCATAAACAGCGAAGTGCCAAAGTATATAGAACCCTTTATCAAAGAGGGTGTAGCTGATGGGTCGATCAACTGTGAATATCCGCAGGAACTAGCTGAAGTGCTGTCACTTTTGATGAACGTATGGCTGAATCCCTTCATAAATCATATAGATTCGGACAATATTGACAGCCATATTGCTTTCTTCAATGATCTATTGGACAAAATGGGTCTGCCGCCTTTGACGGAAGGCCTTAAAGAATACATAAAGGCACTTGATGAGAAAAAGGAGCTGTTGGGAGTTGGAAAGTAGAAGCTACGATAAATTATTCAACAAAGATTTTACCATAGTGGTTGCAGGACAGATTATCTCATTGTTTGGCAATTCTATTATTTGTTATGCACTGCCGCTGTATCTGCTTAATAAAAGCCATTCACCGGCACTATACGGCGCAGTCACCGCATGCGCGCTGATCCCAATGTTGATTTTTGCGCCAATAGGAGGAATCGTTGCCGACAGGGTCAACAAAAAAAATATCCTTGTTGCCTTGGATTTTGGAATGGCGGGGCTGATGGCAGTCTACGACGTGCTTATCGGCAAGGTGGATCTGGTCACTTCAATGATACTGGTGCTTATGATACTTTACGGAATACAGGGAGCATACCGTCCGGCAGTTCAGGCGTCTATACCTGTGCTGCAGAAAGATGAAAATCTAAATTCGGCAAATGCAGTGATCAATATGGTAAACAATCTTGCAGGCATGATCGGACCTGTCATCGGAGGTGTCATCTATGCGGCCTTTGGCATATTCCCGATATTGGATGTCAGCATTGCCTGCTTTTTCGCGGCTGCAGTGATGGAAATCTTCATTCACATACCTTTTGTCAAAAGAGACCGAACTATCGGCGTGTTTGCCATGGCCAAGGAGGATCTGGCAGAGGGTGTTCATTTTATAGTAAAAGTCAATCCTTCAGTCGGGCAGATCGGGCTGGTATGCGGTGGCATCAACATGGTGCTCTCCGCCTTCATAGGAGTAGGACTGCCGGTGATTTTCACAGAATACCTTGATTTTAAACAAAGCACAGGCAATATGCTTTTGGGATATGCTGACGGAGTAATGGCCCTCGGCGGACTTGTCGGCGGACTGACTGCCGGCATCATCGGCAAAAAGCTTCACGTTGAGAAGTCTCACTGGTTCATTTTCTTCAGCACACTAATGCTGCTGCCAATGGCCGCTGCTGTTAAGTATGATGCTAATCCATGGATCTCGTATTTTGCAATAGTCATCCCGTGTTTCTTTATGACGATATTTGCATCATTGTACAATGTTGAGATGATGTCATATTATCAGAGAAGTACGCCGGCAGAACTTCTGGGAAAGGTAATGGCTTTCCTGACATGTCTTTCTATGTGCGCAAGCCCGATTGGACAAGCCATTTACGGCGTGCTGTTTCAGGCATTCAGCGATAAGATATATCTGATTATCCTCGGTGCTATGTTTATCAGCATGCTGCTGTCATACTTCTCCAAGAGAGCAATAGGCCGAATAGGCAAAACAGAAAAAATCCCTCAATGAAACGGGACAACCTTGCCCGTCTCCTTGTATCTATCACAAAAGTCTGATAAAATGATAACTGCTTAAATATTACTGTGGATACAAAACAGGGGGTTCAATAAATGGTACACAATATAGCGAGTCTGACTGCACCTCTTCCAGAAGACATCAAGAGGATCGTGGATGCTGGAAATTTCGAAAAAGCTGCAAGAGTGATCAAGGGCCGCATGGAAACGGTCACGGATCCAATACTGAAAGACCGGCTCTGGTTCGAACTTGACATGATGATGCTGAAAGACAGAGATTATACGCTGACTGAAAACGAAGCGATGGCACAGATATGGACGATCATACCTGATTTTACAGTAGAGGAATTCCACCAGCTGGAGGACCAGAATCGCATACTCTGGATTTACCGAAACGGCGCAAGACATTATATTCATAACTTCTGCGCAACACTATTCAAGAATAATCCGGAGATCGCCGCCAGAGCGGTGGATCCAATCGAAAGGAATTACTCATATTTAGATTCTGTAGATGCTAAGATGCAGAAAGACGGCAAGGCGTCAGTACGCATTCATCTGCGTCACGAGTTCAAGATCAAAGATGCTGCCGCACGGCCTGGCGAGCACATAGTAGTTCATCTGCCGCTGCCGAAGATGTCAGACGGTGTAACAAAGATAGAGATAATCGAACCGACGCCTGACAAGGCATACATTGCTTCGGAGCATCAGCTTCAGCGCACGGTGTGCTTTGATACTAAACTAGAGGAGAATCAGGTATTTGCTGCTGAATATATAGTTGAGCAAACCTTCCCTTACACTAATGCTTTTGAAGAGGCGGAGACAGCACAGGGTAAAGCCGTCAGCGGCGGTTTTGAAGAATTTCTCTGCGAGGAGGCGCCTGCAATTACATTTACTCCTTATTTGAGAGCGCTGACCGCATCGGTAATTGGCGATGAGACGAGACCGCTGAAACAGGCGAAGCTGATATATAAATTCGTAACGACAAACACCCGCTATCACCTGATGCCGGCGTACAACTGTCTGGTAAACATACCGGAGAATTGTGCCATAAATGGTCAGGGAGACTGCGGTGTCATGGCGCTTCTGTTCATTACCATGTGCAGGATCGCAGGTATACCGGCGGCCTGGCAGTCAGGACTTGACGCAGAGCCGGGTGACTGCGGAGAGCACGACTGGGCGAAATTCTACATCGACGGCTATGGTTGGCTAGGTGCAGATCCTTCATTTGGAAGCTCGGCATATCATCACGATGAGCTGCATCGCTGGAAGTTCAGCTTCGGCAATTTGGATCCGATGAGGATCATCTTCAACGATGACATCCAGAACGATTTTGATCCGCCGAAAAAATTCCCGCGCAACGATTATTACGATAATCAGTGTGGTGAAGCTGAGTATGACGATGGTCAGATCAGGGAATGGGACAGGGAGAGGTCATTTAAAATGCTTGACTTTGAACTTGAATAGAAGAAATAAATATATGAGCCGGAGCAGGCTTCGTTAAGAATAGCAACAGGTTATTTTTAACGAAACCCGCTCCGGCTTTCTTTTAATATTTGCATTAATACTCTGAGAAGTAACCGAATTTTGTCGATTGAAGATAAAAAAATATTCTGAATTTAGGGTAAAAAACAGATAGTTACCACATAGTAATAAACTTTCCAAAGGAGACCTTGAATGTGTTGATTGGGTGAAAATCATGTGTTAAAATTATTAAGCTGACAGTATTAGACATGGGTAGGATTGTTAATACACTGGATGGCGCACGCGTGATGCAGGCGATATGGCATCAGCGCGGAGTGTCTTAAGCTAAAGCTTGGATGCGATGAAAATCGCGTATTAGGAGAGGAAAAATGACTAAAAAGACGAGAAAGCTTTGGGTCAGGGTGATGGTATTCGTCATGGCACTGACTATAGCTATGCCAGCTTCTGCGTTTGCTTCTGTGAAATCCACGGCAAACGATACGACGGCAGCAGGAAAATCCCTGGCAGGTCTCCACCCTGCACAGTCGGTAGATCTTCAGATCGAGCAGTCGAATGATGCTACTGACACCGTTACTTTCGAAATGAAAGGCGTTACAGCTGAAGAACTTGCAAAGGCTGTGGCGGCGAAAACCGTTAAGTTCGATCTGACAAGAAATGCGACCAGAGTTTATTTTGAGAAAGAAGATTTTCCTTATCAGATAAAGGGCGGCGCTCTTGACACATGGTTATGCACAGACAAGAAGCATAAGCAGTTTGAAGTCAAGGACATGAAGGCCGATGGAACTAAGCTGACTATTACTCTCAAGTCAAATTGCTACTTTTGGGATGACTATGGCACCAACAGAACTGATGCACAGGGACCAGATTATTCAGCACCTCATATTGAAGGTGGAGCATACTTCGATGAATGCGGATACTTTGACCTGACTGCTTCAGTAAATGGAAACAAATCAGAAGTAGTAAACACTAAGATCGTTCCTTATGATTCATACAGAAGCGTATATGAATTATACGACGACATCGATGCATACACTAAGATGAAGACTACCAACGGATCTTACTGCATTGAGAAATCTATGGGAAATACAACTATTTCAGGATATGACATGCCTTATCTGGTAGTGTCGGATGGCCAGAAATCAATTGATTCGTGGCTGGCCTACACTGACAGGGTAGAGACAGATCCTGACAACACACTGAAAGACATTGCTGCTGGCAAATATAATGATCTTAGAGTTCCTATCATCGTTACAAACTGCCACACTAATGAGAACACAGGCGTAAACGGCCCTATGAATTTCGTCAAGATGCTGCTCACTCAGGACACCATCAATGTTAACGAGATCCAGGGACTGACCGATGAAGGCAAGAAGGTCCTGGCAGATGAAATGGCAGCCAGAAAGACTGCTGTTCCTGAGCAGATCAAGAACTTTGCTTCATATATCGGCTACGTCAGAGGAGCTGACGCTCAGGATGCTGAAGGAAATGAATATAAGTTCTCAGCACCTATCAAGAACTTTGACAAGATCTACAGTCAGCAGAATCAGACAGTAAAGGTAAGCGACCTGTTAAAGGACGTTATGTTCATCGTCGTTCCTACCATGAACGAGGAAGGCTACAAGCACAGCACTCGTGAGACTTCTACAGGAGTCGACCCTAACCGTGATGAGGCAAATCAGGCACTGAATGAAGATTCCAACCTGATGGCCATCGTCAATATGTGGGACGCCATGGCACTGAACGAGATCCACGGAAGGATAGAGGGCATGCTTATAGAGCCTTGCACTCCTCCTCATCTACCGGATTTTGAGTACGATCTGATTGCAAAACAGTTCGTTCAGCTGGGCGAGGCACTGGGCAACGGCGCTATTGCCAACAGCAAGAAATATCAGAGCTATGAGATGCCTTACAGAGATTTTCTGACTAAATCGTCAGATTCTCCTTCTGGCGTTGTATGGACTGAGCCTTGGGACGACATGACATCTGCATACGGCTCACAGTATCCGGTACTCATCGGAACCTGCGGTATCACATGGGAACAGCCGGCATACAATGAAGAAGATGCTACTAAAACCATCCCTTACGGATTATTTACACAGGGACTCTATGTCCAGAAAAACAAGACAGATTTGCTGACTTCACAGGCAAAGCTGTTCTCAAGGGGTGTCAACAATACAAATTCTAATGCACAGGTTGCGTCATGGTACGTGGATCAGTATGATCGAGCTGGCAAGCAGGCTTCTCTGATGAGACCAGTGTTTGACGGCGAAGGCCAGAATGGCAATTACTATCCGGAATGCTACATCATCCCTATGGACAAGGCAAACCAGACTAACATTCAGGCCGCTGCAGATGAGCTCAGATACCTGACCAGAAACAGTGCAATCGTAAATGTTGCTGACAAGGCATTTACTTACGGCGGCAAAGAATATCCTGCCGGCACTCTGGTAGTATCGTGCTATCAGGCAAGAAGGTCACTGGTAAATTCACAGCTGTCAGATGGTACTTTCATCAATGTATGGAAGGGCCTGTATTCAGAATCATATGCATCTAGAGCTAACGCCCGCGGATATGACAGAGTTATCTGTGCAGAGCCGGCAGCTTATAAGACTATTATGGCGGCGGCAGGCAAGGCTGTAAACTATAGTGAAGCAATCAAGATGATCTCAGCCATGAAGGCACAGTTCGACGGAGTTACCGGCGAAGACGTCATCATTGAAAGCGGATCTACAGAGGCCATGGAAGCAGTCAACTTCCTTCTTGGAGAGGGCAAGGACGTTGCACTGATCACCAAGGGCGCCAACAAAGGAGATTTTGTTACAAGCTACGATAACTATGCTAAGTACATAGACAAGGATTATCTGGTTTCAGCAACGGGCGTCAAGGCCAACACGCTGATCGCCACCAAGCTTAAACAGCCTACCGTTTATCTGACCGGTTCAAGAGCCCCAGCTAAGACGGGATATGTCGATACCTTTGAAGTCGACTGGGATGGATGGAATTACTCATATGACAGATTCGCCATGAGACTCATGGGATTCAAACTGACCACGGACGCTTCCAAGGCAGATGTCATTGTAGGAGGTTCCGCATTCACTTCAGAAGATACTGCTGCAATAAAGGCAATCAGGAACGGCAAGCCTTACATCGGATATGGATACGAAGCTATTCCTGCAGTCAAAGACAAGAAACTGGTGACCGGATTCGAATACGGCGGCTGTGACTATGGTACTGACGCATTGGTAGAGGTCAAATATCCAAAAGCTACCTTAACAAACGCCACCTACATCAAGGACGGCGACACCAAGACTTACGAATACGGCACATGCTACTTCAAGAGCATACCTTACGGAGCCAAGGTGATCATGAAGAACGCCGGCAAAACTCCTTATCAGGGATGCATAGGCATGTTCAACAAGAAGCTTAAGGATCAGTTCAATGCATACAACAACGGAGTTGTAGCATTTGAATACAAGAACATTGCGCTGTTTGCAAACACACTGACCCATAAGGCTCACATCAGAGACGAATATGGATTCGTATCCAGCTTTATCTGCTCCAAGTCAATGACTGGAACCGCTTATAATAAGGTAAGCGCAGACGCAGCAAAAGCAGAGGCAGCCAAGACCACCAATGGTGTCAAAGCAACAAGTCTTTCGTCACTGAAGGCATCTGCAGCAAAAGGAAAGGTTACTCTCACATGGAAGAAGAGCTCAACCTATCTGATGGACGGATACAAGGTTTACAGAGCAGCTTCCAAGAATGGTAAGTATAAACTCGTTCTAACAACTAACACTAACAGAGCTTCAGCAACAGTGATGACTAAGTCACTGAAGAAGGGTTCAGCATACTATTATATGGTTAAGGGATTCAGAAACGTAAACGGCGTCAAGGTTTATACCAAGACATCAGTCAAGGTTTCAGCCAAAGCCATCTAGTAAATACTGAAAGAACAAAAAATCCAGATGCAGTTAACTAATCTCCGGAACCGGCCTTACACAGTTCCGGCATCCTAGCCAGCAGAAATACGGCGCCCGTGCGGCGCCGTTTTTTTGCTCGCTGACTTTTGAATGGTCTGAATTTTTGGCACGCGTATGATAAATATACAATATCGTGATTTTGTCTAAAAGTGTTACGAAGGTTGAAAATAGTCAAGCGAGCAAGGGTTGCAACTTTTTGGGACTTGGTTTAAAATACTGAATAATGGATAAAGAGGAAAATATATAGTTAGTAAACGATAAGAAAAAGAAAAGAAGAAAAGAAAAGAACAGGGGTGTATCATGAACCAAACAGTACAGAAATTTGCATTTAATCAGGCATTAGCATATGTAGAAAAGGATCCTGAAAAGAACCTTCCTAAACTGATGGACCTGGTAAACAAGTTTGCCGGAAGCGGGGCAGACACATTTGAAAGACAGAGACGTGATTTCACAGAAGCTGTTAATGATCCGGATAGTCCGTATCATGAACAGATACTGAGAGTCTTCAACAATACAGATAAGGGAATACTGATGAAGGTATTCGAGAACTTCTTCTTCAACGCAAGCCTTGTAGGCTGGAAACGCCAGAACGAGTTCAGAGAGAAGTATAACTGCAATATCCCATGGGCAATTCTGCTTGATCCTACCAGTGCATGCAATCTTCACTGCACAGGATGCTGGGCTGCTGAATACGGCAACAAGCTGAATCTGACATTTGAAGATATCGACAGCATAATTGAACAGGGCAAAGAAATGGGAACGTATTTCTACATTTATACAGGTGGAGAGCCGCTGATCAGAAAGGATGACATAATCAAGCTTTGCGAAAAGCATCAGGATTGCATCTTCCTTTCATTCACAAATGCCACGCTTATTGATGAGAAATTTGCTGATGATCTTCTGAGAGTTAAGAACTTCATGCCTTCGATAAGTATTGAAGGTTTTGATGAAGCTACCGACCAGAGAAGAGGCAAGGGCACTTACGATAAAGTCGTTGCAGGAATGAAGCTCTTAAAGGATAGAAAGATACCTTTCGGACTGTCATGCTGCTACACAAGCGCCAATTACAAGAGTATCACTTCATCTGAATTCTTTGATCAGATGATCGAATGGGGAGCATCATTCGTATGGCTGTTCCACTATATGCCTGTTGGAAAAGACGCACCTATAGATCTGCTGCCAAATCCTGAACAGCGTAAGTATGTCTATGATGCTATCCGCAGATACAGATCAGAAGCTGACCATAAAGACTTGTTCTTCATGGATTTCCAGAACGATGCTGAATACGTTTACGGTTGCGTTGCCGGTGGCAAGCGTTATCTCCACATCAATGCAAACGGAGACTGTGATCCTTGTGTATTCATTCATTATTCCAATATGAACATCCATGAGCATACACTTCTTGAGGTGCTTCAGTCGCCATTATTCATGGCATATCATGATGGCCAGCCGTTTAACGACAATCAGCTGCGTCCATGCCCGATGCTGGAGAACCCTGACAAGATCGTTGAAATGGTACATAAATCAGGTGCACATTCAACAGACCTTGAGTCACCGGAGCCTGTAGAGGATCTGGTTGCTAAGACAAAGGCATATGCAGAAGCCTGGAAACCGGAAGCCGATAAGCTTTGGGTTGAAAACAGAAAGATCAAGGCTGAGAAGCAGGCTGCTAGAGATGCCAAGTACCCGCAGTACAAGAATATGCAGACTACAGAACCAGACAACTGGAGATAGCAGGCACCAGGTGCCATTATCAATGGAAAATGGTTATTTGTATAGAAAAATCAGGCTGATGATTCAGCCTGATTTTTTAGTGCATTGTGATGTTTGTTAATGTCTGTACAACCTGTACTCCGCCGCAAAAGCTGTCTGCCCGCTGATTATTAATTGTCGCTTTTGAATAGATCGCTGGTCAGCAGTGAACGAATAAGCTCCGTTGATTCTTTCTTGATTTGGTCGATGCTGCATCCGTCGGCACGCGCACTCTGGATGTATCCCCAAATGCCGTTGCATATGAAGCTAGTCATGCGATCCAGCGGAAATTTCGGCTTGATATGATCTAGATTGTCAGTTCCGAATTTCTCTACGTTGCGCAGAACGTTGCAGTAATAGGAAAAATACAGGTAAGGATTTTCATCCTTGTCAGCATGCCTGAAAAAATCAATATGCGCATAGTACATGTCGAGTATGGCATTGAGCAGGTTGCAGTATCCTTCCACAGGATCTCTGGCCGGATTGTTGCGCTGCTGAAGCTCGGCGCATCTTTCAGTGGCGAAGTCTTCCATGTCGCGGAACACCTCATCGAGCAGCTCGTATTTATCACCATAATAAGTATAGAAGGTTATGCGGCTGGTCTGTGCTTCCTTGCATATTTCCGTGACGCTGATCTTTTCAAAAGGCTTTTCTGAAAGCATCTTTACCAGCGTTTCTTTTAGGTTCTTTTTTGTTTTCTGAATTCTTTTATCTTCCATTTTCGTCATTCTTTTCATCGATATGAATACTATAAATTTGATTATTGTACTAGTATTATAACACTTGTATAAATATAAGTCAAATGATACGCGCTATTTGAGCGGCATAAGAAATATTGTTACGCTATAGCCTACAGCAGGTTGAGCGTCTTCAGAACGAAGAGCCAGATCGTAAGAGTAAAGGCACTGAAAAAGGTGGTCAGCATTACCGTACTGCTGGTAAGCGTTCCTTCGTGCCCCATGTTCCTTGCCATCACATAGCAGCTGACCGTCGTAGGTGAACAGCACATGATGAGAGCCGCGACGAGTTTGCTTCCGCGGAAACCCATGGCAACAGCAATAGGCAGAAAGATGCAGCCGAGTCCGATTAGCTTGATGAAGGTGCAGCTGCTGGCGGTTTTGATGCTGGCGACAGCCTTTTTGAAGTCGAAGGATGCGCCCATGGCCATTAGACCAAGGGGCGTGGCTACTGCCGCAACGCTGCTGACAGCCCTATCTGCAATGGACGGCAGAGGAATCTGAAGAAGTGACCAGAACAGGCCGGCGAAAACCCCAATTATTATAGGATTGGTGACGATGCCCATAGTGGTTTTGCCCAGCATGGCCTTGGTAACAGGTTTTCTGTCCGAGTTGTAGACGGAAAGCACGACTACGGCCATAATGTTGTACAGCGGTACTGAGCCGATGATCATCAGAGGCGTCATTCCGGCATTGCCGTAGATGTTTTGCACGAGGGTGATGCCCAGCAGCGCGGCGCTGCTTCTATAGGAGACCTGTATGAACTCGCCTTGCACACTCTTGTCCTTTACAAGGTATGACAGTGCAATTGTGAGCATGATGCTAAGTCCGGTGGCAACAAAACAGAACAAGACGTATCTAGTATCCCACACATCCTGAAAGTTTTCCTTGCATAAATCATGAAAGAGAAGCACAGGCAGCGCAACCTTGAACACAAAAGCGTTCATCATGTCCACAAAGTTTTCGTTGAACAGTTTCATTTTCATGAAGACCATCCCAAGTATCATAAGAAGGAATACCGGTATGGTGGCATCCAAACAGAACAGCAGATTAGCTATCATTATAATTCCTTTCAAAAATATATTTAAAACCATTTTAGACCTTGTCGAAGCAAACATCAAGGCAAATGGGGAATATTGGGTGATTTTACCTTAATGATGGCAAAAAACCAAAACTATACTTGCAAAACCATTGATTTTCTACGTTTTAGGTTTGCCTAAACGACATAAATATTGTATAATAAAATGAATATGAACTAATGGGAGAACAGGAGTTAATTATGAACGCAAGTGACATAGGCGACTTTTTCAGCACGATCATCAGCAACGTCGCCAATTCATTTCATGATAATCAGGAATTTGTCATACCGGCACTGATTACGATCGCAGTGATCCTGGCGCTGGTCCTTATCGGCAAATGCATATCCGCCTCCTTTGGAAAGAAGAAACTTCTCCTGGAAATAAAGGAGAAGGTCAACGAAATCGACAAGACAGTCAGCAGCATGGATGAGACCGTCACAGGCATCGACGGCAACGTGAACAGACTTGCCGATAAGAAGACGGAAGTAATATATATTGATAACCATATCGTCCATCCGGGACAGCCGCAGTCTGACATGGACTCGATCGCCAGAAAGGTAGAGCGCGCCGAGGCCTCACAGCCGGCAGCAGAAACCGATCAAAGCGCATCGGTGCCAGCCAAGCCGATGACGGAAGCGGAAATGCCGGAGCCAATGGCAGCCGAGCCAATATTGGAGACTATGACGGAAACGGCAGCGCCAGAGCCGATGGCAGCCGAGCCAATATCAGAGACTATAACGGAAACGGCAGCGCCAGAGCCAATGGCAGCCGAGCCAAAGCAACCGGAAACGGAAGAAAAAGCAGAAATCAGCAAAGACGGTATACCATTCCGCAGGTTCTCAGGGAGAGACTGCGGGGTGTCAAAGAATGGAACGTCGTACACCATAGAACAGCTGGAAGGCCAAATCAAAGAATAATTGGTTCAGGAGGGAGTTTGAACTATGTATTGTAAAAATTGCGGAAGACTACTGCAACCAGGCGATAAATTCTGCAGCGGATGCGGGGCAAAAGTGGAAATACCCCAGGCCGAACAAATCAAACCTGAAGTCAAGTCTGAGGAGAAGCCAGTAAGACACAGTTTTCAGAGAGAAAACTTTAACTGGGATCTGCAGGGATATCCTACCCAGAATAAGAAGACGGATGCGATCGACTTTAACTGGGACTCTGTAATGGAAGAAAAACAGCGCAGGGCATATGAGGAGCGTACACCTGTCGGTAAGCCGCAGACAAAACCTAAAGAGGACCTCATGTTTGAGAAGGCACCGGAAAAACCGGAAGTACCTGAAGTGCATGAAGAAACCACTGAAGAAAAGCCTGCAAATATCGAAGAGGAGCTCTTTGGCAAGTCGGATATCAGAGATGTGCCGGAACCTACGAGAATATTTGACGAGGATGCAAAATCAGGGCGCATTGATAATTTCTATACATTTAATAAGAAAAATGAAGAATTTCAGGCACTGCTTGATCAGGAATACGACAGACTGAACAAGTCCAGCGGATATGATGAAGATGAGAAGACTGATGCTGAAGAGGAGGATGAACCTTTCGTCCCTCCCTTTCGCAAACAGGACACGCCCATAAATACGGCAGCTGATGAGAATAAATCAGGTGAGCAGTTGGAATCTGCAGTGGCAGCTGCAGCGGATGCTGCGGCAGAGACAATAGAACTGAAGGCATCGGAACAGCCGGCTGCGGCCGCTGAACCGGAGACAGAAGAGACTATGCCGGCAGAAACATCGCCGGAACAAGCTGAAATGCATGAGTCTGCAGAAACACAAGCAAAGGCTGAAGAGCCTGAGACATCAGAAGAGCCAAAGCATGTCGAGCCAAAGAAGAAAGAAAAAAAGGGATTTTTTGCAAGGCATTTTCACTCAATAGATAAAGGCCTTGACGAGTTTACAAGAACAGAGACTTTTGATAATCCGGAGGCAGCTGCTGAAGAGAAGGAAAAAGAATCTGAGACTGCTCCGGATGACGGAGAACCTCCGCATGTCCCGTTTGAGGTTGTCGGGTTTTCTAAACCTGAAACACCTAAGTGTTATGACGCACCGGTGACTCAAGCTGAAGAAGTGAAGACCGCAGAGCCGGCATCAGAAATTTTGATGGCGGATGCCGCTGAGCCAGCTGAAGAAGTTTTGACGGCGGATGCCGCTGAACCAGCAGCAGAAACTGCGACGGCGGAAACCGTAGAGCCAGCAGCAGAAGTTTTGATGACTGAAGCAGAGATGCAGGAGGCTGAGGAACCAGTGCCGCTGTCACGCGATACGATACGTGTTGTCGGATTTTCAGGGCCTGCTGTTCCGTTTGGCTACGAAGTGTTAAAAGAAGAAGAAAATCAGGAGACGGAGCCGGCGGAAAGTACGGAAGTCCCACAGGAGGCAAAGGCGGCGCCGGAAGACGGCAGTCAGCAGAATCCCCCCAGCGGGAGCGGGCAGACCGCAGACCAGCAGCAGGCAGAGTCGGCAGAACAAGAACCAGAACACAAGCTCACTTTTGTTGATGTCTTTGCTGATGACGATTCTGCTGATGAGGAACATAAAAAAAATATTCCGCTGAGGATAATTGCGGCGATACTGATTATCATGGTGATCGCCGAGGCGGCGCTGATTGGCATTCAGGTGTTTGCCAAAGACACACCGCTGGCAGAAAAACTCAGCGACAGCTATTTTAACATTTTAAATATCATAAAAGGACAGGATGACGCAGACAGCAGCGGCACTGCGGCAGAGCAGGCGGAACCTGTATCTGAAATCAATCAGCTCATCCTGGACGAATCAGATAAAAATACTAATATTAAGAGTGTGGTGTCAGACACCGGCATGGCTTTCGACACAGAAAGCGACTACGGATTTAGCGGGGTCGATGATTCTGAGAAATTCGCTAACAATGCCTGGTATTCTGATTCAAACGGCAATACCGTTTACTTCGGCCAGGCGGTCGTTGGAGCGGTGATTGGCTATTATTCATCATGGGTCGATAAGGCCAACGGTACTAATGATGATGTTCTGGATTATCTTGAGAAAGGAACCGACTTATATAACGAAGTCGCTGATTTCACAGGAGATTCCGGGGTATCATATGGTATAGAGAAGCTATCTATAGGGGAGATACGAATGGACGATACGGGATTTTACGTATTGACCAAGGCTGAAAAAGTAAGAAACGATACCAATAAGATAGATATCGAAAGATCCTGCATCTATTTGGAACCAGTAGGAAAGTCCATGAAGATAGCAGGCATAGAGATTATTTAGGAGGAAACAACATTGGACAAGAAGAGTTCTAACGGTGAACGTAAAGTCAGCATCGTCATTCTGTTTGTAGTTGTAATAGTGGCGCTGTTTCTGCTGCTGATCAACTTCCTGACTGACTGGCTGTGGTTCGACGAATTAGGCTACGTTTCAGTATTCTTTAAGCAGCTTTTCACTGAGCTGGAGATAGCAATACCTGTGTTCGTAGTTCTGACCCTTTTGATCCATCTTTATTTGGGCAGACTTCGCAAGGGTTACTTTGCGAAGATCGCTTCTCACGAAGAGACGGACATGAGGAAACTGAAAAAGTACACCAGATGGATTTCCATCATATTTGGTGCAATTGCAGGATTGATCACTGCAAACAACCTGTGGTTTGAAATGCTGCAGTTTTCGAAGAGTACGAAGTTCAATATCAAGGATCCGCTATTCGGACTGGATATTTCATTCTACATTTTCAAGCTTGATTTCCTGAAGCAGCTCAATGAGCTGATAATAGGAATCGTACTGCTGGCTATCGTAGTATCCATAATCTATTATCTGATACTGATGACGATGCACAGCCCTGACATTCTGGAACATGATGACGAGGCAGAGTATGTTGACGATGAAGAGGAAAGATATTCCGGAAGCAGCAATCCATTCGGCAACGGCGGCAACGGCGGAGCAGTCGGCAAAATGTTTGACGACTGGAACAAAAAACGCGGCGCACGTCCACGCAAGCCCATGCAGTTTGACAACAACAATCTGAAGCAGATGGTCAACATCGCATCAGGCCAGCTGTCAGTACTGGGAGTGATCTTCTTCGTAATGCTGGGCGTAAACTTCTTCCTCAAGCAGTTCAATCTGCTGCATGCACATACAGGAGCTGTTTACGGAGCAGGATTCACAGATGTAACGATCACCCTCTGGGTGTACAGAGTACTTGTAGTGCTTTCACTGGTTGGAGCTATTACGGTAGTACATCACATCAGAAAAAGAGAAATCAAGAAGATCCTTACGATACCTGTTATCATGATCATTGTTGGTCTGGTTGGAGCCGGAGTCGGCATGGTAGTTCAGAGCTTCGTAGTTTCCCCGGATGAAATCAACAAAGAATCCAAGTATTTGGCGAGAAATATTGAATATACTCAGTATGCATACCAGTTGAATGATGTTACGATCAAGTCATTCAAGGCGGACGACACTCTGACGAGCGCCGACATTAAGAACAACGATCAGACGATCAGAAACATCAGGATCAACGATTATAAGCCTGTAAAGACATTCTACAATCAGACCCAGAGTATCAGACAGTATTACACATTCAACGATGTCGATGTCGACAGATACAATATCAACGGTCAGCTGACACAGACATACCTGTCTGTCAGAGAGATCGATGAGGGCAAGATCAACAATACATGGCTGAACAAACATATCAAATACACTCACGGTTACGGTCTCACTCTTTCAAGAGTCGACACCATCACCGCAAGCGGCCAGCCGGACGTTCTGATCAAGAACATTCCGCCTGAGTCAAAGATCAAGGAGATCAAAGTCACTCAGCCTGAGGTTTACTTCGGCGAACTGTCCGACGATTACATTCTCGTTGGAACTAAGGAAAACGAGTTCGACTATCCTGACGGATCAGCAAACAAATATACAAACTATAAAGGTACAGCTGGTATCAAGCTGAATGCAATCAACAGGATAATGTTTGCAATCAGAGAAAACAGCATGAAACTTCTGGTTTCAACTAATATCAACAGCAAGTCCAAGATCATAATCTACAGAAACGTCATTGACAGAGTACATAAGATCATGCCGTATCTGAGCTATGAGGACGATCCGTATGCGGTAACAGTAAACGGGAAGATCTACTGGATCGTTGATGCTTATACTACAAGTTCCTATTATCCTTACTCAGAACCGTACAGCGGGACTACAGGCGGAACCAACTATGTAAGGAACTCTGTAAAGGTCGTAGTAGATGCTTATAACGGCGACGTTAAGTACTACATTGTAGACAAGAACGACCCAATGGCGCAGACATACAAGAAGATTTATCCGAAGCTGTTTAAGGACTTTGACCAGATGCCTAAGGCTCTTCAGTCACACATCAGATACCCGAACACTCTGTTTGAGATACAGGCTAAGATCTACAGCAGTTACCACATGACAGACGTCAAGGTATTCTATCAGAAAGAGGACCTTTGGGACATCGCAAATGAAATCTACGGCACAGATCAGCAGGAGATGACTCCTAACTACTACGTAGTTAAGCTGCCAGGAGAATCAGATGCTGAGTTCATCAGCTCGATTCCATACACGCCTAAGGATAAGCAGAACATGACGGCTCTGTTCGTCGCCAGAAATGACGGCAAGAACTATGGCAAACTGGTGATTTACCAGTTCCCGAAGAGCAAGACTGTTTATGGACCAATGCAGATAGAGGCGCAGATAGACCAGAATACAGAGATATCTCAGGACTTCTCATTGTGGAGTTCGGCAGGATCCAATTACAGCAGAGGAAACCTCTTCGTAATTCCTATTGAGAACTCGCTGATGTATGTTGAGCCTATTTATCTGGAAGCATCCAACTCGGCAATACCAGAGGTCAAGAGAGTAATAATCGTTTACAACGATGAGATCGCTTATGAACCTACCCTTGCTGAAGCGCTGGATTCAATGTTCGGAGACGGAACCTCGTCATCTACTACCAGCGGAAATACTTCAACTGGTACGCCGGGATCCTCAACTGGAACCACTAGTGATTCGGACAAGTCGACAGAGGAACTGATCAAGCAGGCCTCCACACTCTATGATGAAGCACAGTCAGCACTCAAGAGCGGCGATTGGGCTAAATATGGAGACTACATGAATCAGCTGCAGGATACTTTGAATGCACTTTCCAAACACTAGTCTTACATGACTAAAAATTATATTGATATATGATAGCTATTGGGACATTCTTATTAAGGATGTCCCATAGCCAATTTTAGAATATGAAGCATTTAGGAGGTATATATGCTGGAATTCGATTTAGACAGGATGCTGTTTACGATCCCGTCGAAAGATCATTCACCGGAGAAGGTAGTCGAGATACTTTCAGAACACCCTGAAGTGTCATTCGTTTCCCTGGTTGGAATCGATATTGGCGGTCACGACACTGACGAGAAGATACCGGTGAAACTATTTGTTAGCGACATTGAAAAGGTTTTAAAGAATGGAGTACAGACAGACGGCTCAAGCGTTGCGCTGCCGAAGATCGCAGCACTGAACAACGCAAAAGTCGACCTGATACCTGATCTGGACTGCAACTGGTATGTTGATTACAACCTTAACAATATCAGCGGCAAAACTGATCTTCCGGTAGGAACGCTGAGGATTCCCGCATATCTGGTACATAACGACGAATTCAGCTGCGGAGCCAGATCGACACTTCATGACAGCCTTGAATATTTCAAGTCAGAACTGATGAAGGAACTGGAGACTCATCCTTACGTTTTCAAATATATTGCAGGGGCGGACAGCGCTGAAGATATTGAAAAACTCATCATTACCAGTGCAACGGAACTTGAATTTTGGGTAAAGACTCCTGATGACAAAGGTGACAGAGAGCAGCTATTTACAGCACAGGTGCTGAAAGAACAGTACTGGAAGAGGACTTACGGCGAAGTTAGGACGGCACTGGAAGATACGCTGCTGATGCTTGACAGATACGGATTCGAAGTGGAAATGGGCCACAAGGAAGTCGGCGGAGTCAAGGCGAAAATGGGCAACTCCGGCCACTACGATCATGTAATGGAGCAGCTGGAAATCGACTGGAAATACGCCGATGCCCTGCAGGCTGCAGACAATGAAAATCAGGTAAAGTACGTGGTCAGAGACATCTTCACGATGCACGGACTGGATGTGACCTTTATGGCAAAACCATTCGATGGGGTAGCCGGAAGCGGAGAACACACTCATCTGGGACTGGCGGCCAAGCTGAAGAACGGCAAGGTAATAAGCCTGTTTGCACCTGAGGACATGAAGAAGCACTTTATGAGTCCGCTGGGCTTTGGAGCACTCATGGGAGTCCTGAAAAACTACGAAGTCATCAATCCTTTCGTCAGTTCCTCCAACGATGCGTTCAGCAGACTGAAACCGGGCTATGAAGCTCCTGTCTGCATTGTGACATCGCTTGGAAGATCAATAAGCGAACCTTCAAGAAACAGAACGGTACTGGTGGGACTGATCAGGGACCCTCGCAATCCGCTTTCTACAAGGTTCGAACTAAGAGCACCTAATCCTAAGAGCGATACTTATTTCGTGCTTGCAGCATCATATATGGCCATCCTCGATGGCATCAAGGCTGTGCTTGCAGCGGAGAAAGATCCGGAAGAACTGGAAAAATCCATATCAAAGAAGTATGGTGAGGAAGATTTCTACCTGGAGAAGGACAGAGAGTACAGAACGGAAAACGATGTTTTCGTCGACTTCACTGAAGAAGAGAGAACTAGGCTTTTCGGCAAGGCACCTGCAACCGTCTGGGAAAACCTAACCGCCTTTGACAGATATCCTGAGAAACTGGCAGTGATTACAGTTGGCGGAGTAATAAAAGATATCGTCATTGATTCTTACAGAGAACAGATACTGTCACAGTGGAAGACAGAACTCCACGACAGACTGATTCCGCAGACAATGGATTTTATCAGGAACTGCAAGAAGAAACATACTGATGATGATTTCTCTGATTACGACATCAAGAACTGGCTGGAGATAGACAAAATCAGACATGAGTTGGGGAAGACGTCCATCAGTGAGAAAAGCCTTCTGACAAGAGCCAAGGATGCTTTGGATGATGGAGATTATGATGAGGCTTCCAGCCTTCAGCTGCAGATACAGAAGAGGGTCGCAGACCTGACAGAACTTTACACAGTTTATAAAAAGAATTTGCTATAGGAGATGAGATAATGTTAGATATAAAGAGAATAAGAGAAGATTATGAAGGTGTCAAAGCCCGTGTAGAATTTAGAGGAAAAGGCGATTTTGGCATTGGAGAAGTTAAAAGACTTGATGAAGAGAGAAGAGAAGTCCTCGCTGAAGTTGAGACGATGAAGAACAAACAGAATACCGTTTCCAAAGAGATACCTAAGATGAAAAAAGCCGGAGAAGACACTACTGCTATCATGGCGGAGATGAAGGAACTGGCAACAGACATCAAAGAACTTGACGGCAAGCTTTCTGAAATTGAGGCAGGACTGCGCGACGCTCTGCTCAACGTCCCTAACACTCCGTATGAAGCCGTTCAGTTTGGCAAAGACGACGCAGACAATGTTGAACTTAGGAAGTATGGCGAGCCTACGCACTTCGACTTTGAGCCAAAGGCCCACTGGGATATCGGCGAAGGTCTGGACGTACTGGACTTTGAAAGAGCAGCAAAGATCGCCGGCGCAAGATTCACTGTATATAAGGGACTAGGCGCAAGGCTTGAACGTGCTATTATGAACTTTATGCTCGACCTGCACACTCTGGAACAGGGTTACACAGAAATACTGCCGCCTTTCATGGTAAACAGGAAGGCTATGACGGGAACAGGCCAGCTGCCTAAGTTTGAAGAGGACATGTTCTATGTTCCGCAGAAGGATTTCTTCCTGATCCCAACGGCAGAAGTTCCAGTAACTAATCTGTTCGACGATGAGATACTCGATGAATCAATGCTGCCTATCTACTATACTGCCTATACCCCTTGTTTCAGGGCAGAGGCCGGATCGGCAGGAAGAGATACTAGAGGCATAATCAGACAGCATCAGTTCAACAAGGTTGAGATGGTCAAGTTTGTAAAGCCTGAGACTTCATGGGACGAACTGGAGAAGCTGACAAATGATGCAGAAGAAGTGCTGAAGAGACTGGGCCTGCCGTACCATGTGGTAAGACTGAGCTCCGGAGATCTGGGATTCTCATCAGCAATGACATACGATATCGAAGTTTGGATGCCAAGCTATGGCAGGTATGTGGAGATATCCTCATGTTCCAACTTCCTGGATTACCAGGCAAGAAGAGCAAATATCAGGTTCAGAAGAGATGGCGGAAAGCCGGAATTCCTGCATACTTTAAATGGATCAGGACTTGCAATAGGCAGAACGACTGCAGCTGTGCTGGAAAATTACCAGCAGGAAGATGGCAGTGTTATCATACCTGAAGTACTGAGGCCATACATGGGCGGCGCTGAAAGGATCGTGAAATAGTATGTTCAGACTGCCAAACTATATTGAGCCGGATTTCAGTCAGCCGAAATATGTCAATGCGCCAGATGCAGTGATCAGACCTTCCAGCAAGGACAAGTCAGTTCCGGACAATTTCCATGCAACTTCCATTTTTCCGGAATATTTCAAGATCGACGGGGAATGGCTGCTTGCGGAAGATTCCCGTATGGACTGCGTTGCCGTTTATGAAAACGGAAAGATTTCCGTCAAGGAATTCCGCAATGTCAGACGCGGCGACCTCGTTGTGATCGGACGTACGGAAGACTGTGAAGAGGGAATATACGTCCACGCTGACTGCTTTGAGAAAGAGGAAAGGGCAAATGCCGGAAACTTTGCCTTCCGTCAGAGCCGCAGCCGTGAGACGGCCTTCACCTACGACTATGAGCAGCTTTATGAACTGCTGCAGTATGAGAAAGAGCACGATGGATACATCGTCTGGGTGCTTGGACCCGCCTGCTCCTTTGATGCAGGCGCCCGCGAAGCCTTCAGCAAGCTGGTATCCAACGGATATGTAAGCGCGCTGCTGGCCGGCAATGCACTGGCTACCCATGACCTGGAAGGCGCATATCTGGGGACTGCCCTGGGACAGGATATCAAAACACAGATGCCGCACTACAACGGTCACTATAACCATATCGACACTATCAACCTTATCAACAGATATGGTTCGATTCCTGAGTTTATCGACAAAGAAGGCATAAACAACGGTATCATATATTCCTGCGTTAAAAACGACGTGCCGTTCATACTCAATGGATCGATCAGGGACGACGGACCGCTGCCGGAGGTATACGAACACACATATATCGGTCAGGATGCAATCCGTTCACACGTTCGCAAGGCAACGACGGTCATTGGTATGGCTACGGTGCTGCACACAATTGCTACAGGAAATATGACGCCGACTTACAGAGTGCTGGCTGACGGTACGATAAGACCGGTTTACTTCTATATGGTAGACACATCGGAATTCGCAGCTAACAAACTTGGAGACAGGGGCAGCCTTTCTGCCAAGGGAATAGTAACAAATGTCCAGGATTTCATGACTAATGTTTGCAAGGGGTTAAAACTCTAGATGTTCAATTTTAAAAAAATACTTGGTGTTTTTTTCAGCAGGCTGATGATATCTGTGATCCTTATCGGAGTTCAGGTGGTGTATTTTGCGATGCTTATTATGAAGTTTGCAAACTATGCCAGCTGGATAACGGGAGGGTTCACTGTCTTAGCCGTAATAATGGCGCTGTTCATCATATGGCGTGACGATAACCCTGCCTATAAAATGGGCTGGGTCCTTTTGATATGTCTTCTTCCAATACTGGGAACGGCAATGTATATTTTTTTCGGAAATAAGAGACCTTCGCGTACTCTGCGCAGAAGGATCAATCCCGTTGAGAAGCAGCATGTTAAGGATCTGGAACAGATAGAAGATGTTGGCGACATCATTGGCACCCGCATGGGACAGACGGTTAATTATATAGCAGAGCAGGGGCCATATCCGGCCTGGTCGGACACAAAATCCAAATATTATCCAGTAGGTGACAAGATGTATGTCGACATGCTGGAAGATCTGAAGAATGCAAAGCATACGATTTTTCTGGAGTATTTCATCATTTCCGCCGGCAAAATGTGGGACGGAATATTTGAAATACTGCAGCAGAAGGCTGCGGAGGGACTGGATGTCCGCCTGATTTACGACGATTTAGGCTGCATGACAACCAAGCCGAAACACTTTGCCCGCAAACTCAGGGAAGCCGGCATCAAAGTCATGGCTTTCAACACGGTCAAGCCTGTGGTGTCAGTGGTATACAACAACCGCGATCATAGAAAGCTGCTGATCATCGACGGGAATATCGGCTACTCGGGCGGCATCAACATTGCCGACGAGTATGTCAACAAAATCGTACGTTTCGGTCACTGGAAGGACACTGGTACGCGGTTGTACGGGCAGGCGGTCTGGAACTATACGGTAATGTTCCTAAACATGTGGAATGCCTTTGTTCCCACAGATGTGACATATGATGCCTATCGCCCCAACGTATGGCATCCTGAAGAGTTTGATTCTGATGGGCTTATCCAGCCATACAGTGATTCACCCCTTGACAGTGAAGCTTTAGGCGAAAATGTTTATCTTGAGATATTGAATCAGGCCGAGGAATATGTTTACATATACACACCATATCTAATAATCGACAATGAGATGAAGACTGCCATGGTCCTGGCGGCTAAGAGAGGTGTTGACGTCAGACTGGTAACGCCAGGCATACCGGATAAAAAGCTGGTATATGTGCTGACCCGTTCCTACTATTCTCCGCTGATCAAAGCCGGCGTCCGCATCTATGAATATACGCCGGGATTTATCCATGCCAAGAGTTTCCTCTGCGATGGCCGCATAGGCGTTGTGGGAACGATCAACATGGATTACCGCAGCCTGTATCTTCACTTTGAATGCGGGACGCTTATGGTAGGCTGCGAGGCACTGCAGGACCTCCGAAAAGATTACTCTGATACATTTTCCAAGTCCAGAGAGATCTTCATCGAGGATTGCCGCAGAACATTCTTGGGCACGCTTTTCGAGGCAGTGCTCAGGGTATTGAGCCCGCTGCTGTAGCGGAAAATAACTGAAGCTCCTGGTATCAGCTGCAGGCTTTCGCTGCAGAACCTGAATATATGAAGATGAAAAGCCGTTACGCGGTAAGCTGGAATCATCAGCATTGCGTAACGGCTTTCATGTATTATTAGTTTTATTAGGTGGATTTCGCGTTGTTATTGTTGCAGACAACAAGGTTCCCAGGTACCTTCCCGAAGCTTCAGCTGCGAGGAAGGGTGGGGGCTCTATTTGAGGGCTTCCTGATATTCGTCATATTCCTTTTCCAGGTCTGGATCAGGTTTGCATGCTTTGCTGACGAGCACATTGACTGCAAGCGCCAGCAGAAATGCAGGAAGCAGTTCATATATGTTCCAGGCTCCGCCAAGCGGTCTGATCATGTATTTCCATATGAAGATCATAGCCGCGCCAGTTATCATTCCAGCTATCGCTCCGTTCTTGGTTGAATGTTTCCAGAATAGAGCCAGAAGCATGACCGGACCAAAGGTGGCACCAAAGCCTGCCCAGGCAAAGGATACTATCTGGAATACTGAGCTGTTAGGGTTGGAGGCAAAGATCCCTGCAATCACAGCGATGGAGAGAACAGTTCCGCGCGCCAGGCGCATTGCTGTCTTTTCGCTTATGTTGATCTTAAGAAAATCACGGAAGATGTTCTGCGATACACTGGATGAAGCCGCCAGCAGCTGAGAATCAGCTGTTGACATGGTGGCAGCCAGAATACCTGCCAGAATGACTCCGGCGAGCAGTGCGGCAGCAAAACCGTCTTTGCTCAGAAGTCCGGCAACCCTGACTATTATTGTTTCTGAATTTGAACCGACAAGCACATCCATTGCGCCGGCTTGACTCATAGCGTATCCGACGATTCCGATGATTATCGCAATGGTCAGAGAAATGATGACCCAAATCGTAGCAACGCGTCTAGACAGCTTCAGTTTCTGCCTGTCTTCGATAGCCATGAAACGAAGCAGAATGTGAGGCATCCCGAAATATCCAAGGCCCCACGCCATGGTCGATATCTTAGTGATAAATCCATAGCCTGATGAGGTACCAGATGAAGGATCATAGGAACTGTTGAGACTGATATAGCCCGGGAGTTCCCTGGCGTTTGCGGCTACTGCATCCCATCCGCCAGCTGTTTCTATGCCGAAGGTGAGGACTACGATCAGAGCTATTGTCATGACGATGCTCTGAATCAGGTCAGTAGTGCTGGCAGCCATAAAGCCTCCCAGCGAGGTGTAGCCTACTATTACGATTGCACTGATGATCATTGACCAGAAGTAATCCGCTCCGAAAAGGCTGGAGAACAGTTTCCCGCATGCAGCAAATCCTGATGCTGTATACGGTATGAAGAATATGATAATGATCACCGCGGCGATAAAGTTCAGTACGTTCTTGTCATCGTGATACCGCTTGGAAAAGAAGTCAGGTATCGTGATGGCGTTGATATTATTTGAATAAGTACGTATCCTTCTGGCAACGAAAAGCCAGTTGATATAGGTTCCTGCAGCAAGTCCAATAGCTGTCCAGGCAGCGTCTGCCACGCCTGTCAGGTAAGCTACTCCCGGAAGCCCCATAAGCAGCCAGCTGCTCATGTCAGATGCTTCGGCACTCATTGCTGTGACGAAAGGCCCGAGTTTTCTTCCGCCTAGGTAATAGTCTCCGACGTTTTCATTCTTCTTGGCAAAGTACATGCCGATGCCAAGCATAGCCGCCATATATATAATTATTGAAATCATTATTCCTATATCTGATGAAGTCATTGGCATATGTTCCTTTCTTCCTTTTGTGTTCTAAACACAACGCCGTTATTATATCACAACAAAAAATAGACTGAAACACAGAATAAGGTTTAGACTAAATGCTGAATTTAAATCAATAAAAAACCGCATAAAGCCTTAAATTTAAGGATATTATGCGATAGACTGAAGTTTAGAATATAAACAAGAAAAATTATGTACTGAAAAAAATACTGAAATAAATACAATAATATTCGATTATTTTGCGCGGTAATTGTCAAGAAATTCGCTGAGAGTCACCGCCGAATACTGGGCCAGGGAGTAGCTGCCGCTGCAGAGGCACCAGTCGTACATCAAGCCTCTTTCCATGACAGCATAAGCTCTGGTGATCTCGTTGACTGAGACATCAGAACGCAGATCTCCATGTGAACGGCCCTCGTTGAGGATCTCACGTACCAGTTTATAATAGGTCCTGTTCTGATCCAGAAGATGACGGTCGCCGCGCCGTACCAGCTGGGTAGCGAAAAGCCGTGACAGCAGGTCTACAGACACCGAATCCTCGATCATGATGAAAAGTTCCTGATTGAGGAAGAGCAGTTTATCAATGGCATTTTTTTCGGGATCCAGCTGATCGCGGAGCTGGTCATATTTTTCATCAAAGAGGTATGAAAGGGAAGAGAGCAAAGCGTCTTTTCCGTCAAAATAGTGATAGAAAGAGCCCTTAGATGTGCCGGATGCCTCTACGATCTCGTCCACTGTTGTATCGTCATAACCCTGTTCATAAAACAGCTTCCAGGCAGCAGAAATGATCCGCCCTTTGGTATTTCTGTTGTTTTTCTTAGCCATAATCATCACCTCACCGTTGATATGCCTAAAGTATATCACAGGGCCGTCTGCCGCGCAATGAGCTGACTCGATGGTTTCTGTTGTTTTGCCGACCCGGTTGGGATATAATAATATATCGGCTATTACGCAGCTGCATCAAATGAGATGGAGGACATGAACATGAATGACAATATGGGAGTTGCCGGTTTCCTGAAAAAACATGCATTGCTGGAACCGGTTTCCTTTCACATGCCAGGGCATAAAGGCGCAGATCTTTACAGGGCAGAAGGTTATGAGGATTTTCTTGAAGAATCAATGAACTGGGACATTACGGAAATACCAGGAGCGGACAACCTTTTTCAGACAGAGGGAGTCATCCTGCATACGATGAACCGATACAAGGAACTTTACGGAAGCAAAGCCACATATCTGCTGGTAAACGGCAGCAGCACAGGGGTCATCGCCGCAGTAATGACAGCCATTTCTCCCGGAGATACGGTCGTTATGGCAAGGAATTGCCATAAATCAGCATTTAACGGCCTGGGACTGGCAGGTGGAAGACCTGTATACGCCTACCCAGAGATGATAGAAGATTTCGGCATCACTGGTGAAGTGTCTGCCGCTGAGATAGAGAAGAAACTGGCCGAGGCGCCTGGCGCAAAAGCCGTTATCGTGACAAGCCCAAATTACTACGGCGTCTGCAGCGACATTTCCGCTATCGCGGATGTCACACACCGGGCAGGAGCCGTTTTGATCGTTGATCAGGCCCACGGAGCTCATCTGAAATTCTTTGATGAGTATGCCGCGGAGCATGCAGAGGGAAGAAAGCTGGCTGCAGAAAACCTGGGTGCGGATATCGTGATCAACAGTACCCATAAAACACTGGCGACGCTGACTCAGACTGCAATCGTCAACATCTGCTCGGATAGGGTAGACCTTTATGATCTTGAAGACAAACTGCAGCTCATAGAGAGCTCAAGCCCATCCTATGTGCTGATGGCTTCGCTGGACATCAACGCAGACCTTCTGGAGAAATCAGGCCACCGTCTGATCACAGGCTGGGAAGAGAATCTGGAGCATTTCTATGAGGGGGCGGCAACCATAGATGGCCTGAAAGTTTTGCGCCACCCGCTGCTTGACAAGAGCAAGATCAACCTTGACATGAGCGCCTTAGGCATCGACGGTCTGACGCTGGAGGAAAAGCTGATGGAAAAGGGGATTTTCGTGGAACTGGTCACGGGAAACATCGTCATGTGTATGTCCGGCATTGGCAACTCGCGCAGCGATTTTACCAAACTGCGCGCAGCTTTGAGAAGCATAGCGGAAGAAGCAAAGAAGGATCTGCCATTCGCCGATCAAAACGACGGCGGCGAGTTTTCTCATCCTGATGTTGCAACTGCAGTCAGGAGGATGCCGATCATGGACATACCAACTGCCAAGGAGCGCGTGCCGATAGAGAAAGCGGCAGGACGGGTATGCGCTTTGTCGATAATACCGTATCCGCCAGGGGTACCGCTGATATGTCCGGGAGAAGTGATGGATGCAGATACACTGGCATACGCCGCGGAGATAAGGCGAAAAGGTGAGAAAGTCATGGGCATCGACGACCAGGGAAGAGTAGTCGTGGGGAAACAATGATCAGAATAGAAAAAAAGTGCTGTGCAGGCTGGTATCTACCAGCTTGCGCGGCACTTTTTTTCTATTCTGAAAAACTGATTGACTACAGCTTCAGCGCTCTCATAGAGTTCAGAATCGCAATCATAGCGACGCCTACATCGGCAAAGACGGCCTCCCACATGGTGGCCAGTCCTATGGCCCCTAGTATCAGTACGGCAAACTTGACGCCGAGAGCGAAGACGACGTTCTGCTTGCATATCCTCATTGTCTTCTTGGCGATTTTCATTACTGCAGTCAGCCTTGAAATGTCATCTGTCATGATGACGACATCCGCGGCCTCAACGGCAGCGTCGGATCCGAAGGCACCCATGGCAATGCCGACGTCAGCTCTTGCCAGCACCGGTGCATCGTTGATCCCGTCACCTACAAAGACCAGACGACCAGTTTTCTCTTGCCCTCCATCTGAAGGAGCGAGGACGTTTTCCAGCGCTTCGACCTTCTGTTCAGGAAGCAGTTCCGCCAGTACATCAGTCACTCCGGCTTCAGAAGCAATGGAGGCTGCGATTTCTTTGCGGTCGCCGGTGAGCATGATCTCACGCTTCACGCCAAGGGTCTTAAGTTCTGCCAGTGTCTTGGCGCAGTTCTCACGAATCTGGTCTGCCACGACGATGCAGCCTAGATAGCCGCTGTCGTCAGCGCCGTAAACTACCGAGCCTGTAGCAGATGGTTCTTTATAAGAAGCTCCTACGTCAGACATAAGGCGGGCGTTGCCGAAATAAACTTGTTTACCATTATATATGCATTTGATGCCCTTGCCGGAAATCTCTTCGTAATCCGTGACTTCATCGGACGGTGCGCATGCGGATTCAGCTGCTGATTCCTTTGTCCTTGCATCGAAGCATGCCGCAATTGAGGCTGCAATCGGATGGTTGGACAGACTTTCGCAGGCTGCAGCCATGCGGAGAAAGTCTTCTTCGGAAAGGCCGGCTTCAGGCAGGATGCTGGTCACTGCGAAACGTCCGGTGGTCAGAGTCCCCGTCTTGTCAAAGGCAAAGGTGTCGACTTTTGCCAAAGCCTCCAGATAGTTGCTTCCCTTTACAAGGATGCCCTGCCTGGATGCTGAACCAACGCCTGCGAACAAGCTGAGCGGTACGGAGATAACCAGTGCGCATGGACACGATATCACCAGAAAAATCATGGCTCGATACAGCCAGTCGTTGAACTGAGACCAGCCGAGGATGATCGGCGGGACGATGGCCAGAATGACTGCCGCGCCAACGACGATAGGCGTATAGTAATGGGCAAACTTGGTGATGAACTTCTCTACATGAGCCTTGCGGCTTCCGGCGTTTTCAACAAGGTCCAGAACCTTGGCTACTGTGGAATCTTCATAAGGCTTGGTTACTCTGACCTTTAGCACGCCGGTCAGATTGATCGTGCCGCTGATGATCTCATTGCCTGCTTCAACATCGCGAGGCACTGACTCGCCGGTCAGCGCTGCGGTATCCAGTGAGGATGAACCCTCGGTGACGATGCCATCTACAGGGATCCTTTCACCGGGACGAATGAGAATAATATCACCAGTGACAAGTTCCTCTGGCTCTACCCTGACTTCCTCTCCGCCGATGAGCTTGTTGGCAAAGTCGGCCTTGATGTTCATCAGGTCCGCAATTGACTTGCGCGAGTTGTTGACGGCGTAGTTTTCAAAAAATTCACCGACCTGATAGAAGAGCATTACTGCTACAGCTTCAGGATATTCACCGCAGTATATGGCGCCGATGGATGCAATGGTCATGAGAAAGTTTTCATCAAGCAGCTGCAGGTGGACTACGCCCATGACTGATTCAAAGATGGTTTCATAACCAGCAACAGCGTAGGCTGCAATGAAGAACCATAAGTTCCCGGTAATGAATCCGATTATGTATAAAACGGCCGAGATGCATATCTTGCCTATATCGATTTTCTGTGATTTTGTCATTATCAGCCTCCTTAAGCAAAACGGTTATCTTATTATCTTGCAGTCACGGTCAACTTTTTTTACTGCCTTCTGAGCTGAATCCAGGATATCGTCGAACTTGGTCTCGTCTGCATCCAGTGTCATCTTCTGAGCCATAAAGCTGATAGAGCATTCGTTGACTCCGTCGATTTTGCCGATAGCGTTTTCCATTTTAGCTGCGCAGTTTGCACAGTCCAGGTTTTCCATTTTATAAGTCTTCTTCATTTCTAGTACCTCTCCTTACAATTAAGATTGAATATAATGTCTACGATGTGGTGCACAAGGCCTGCTTCTTCGGTATCCGCCAGAGTGTAGTAAACCTCTTTGCCGTCTTTGTGGCTGACGATGAGGCCAGCCTGCTTCAGTACCCTTAGGTGGTGAGACACGGCCGGCGACGACATGCCTACGGCAGCGGCGATATTTGCTACGCAGTCTTCTGTGTGGCACAAAAGCCACAGTATCTTGACCCGAGTAGGATCACTGATCAGTCCGAAGGTTGCGGCAGAATCATCAAAAGTCTGCTGGTCCGGCATGTTTTCTATCATGTGCGCCGTACTGGTCCCGTGGTCGTGGGGAAGGTGGATTTCTTTCATACGTGACTCCTGTCTAAGTTGATTCAACAATTAAATAAACGTTTAATCGTTCTTGCCTTTATTATATTCCCCTTGCCGGCAGAAGTAAACACAAATTTAAAACATTATTTTCGGGATATTGTATGCAATATTTAGCAAATTATTGATGATTTTTGTGCTCGTCAGGTGTATAATGTAAAACGTATGATTATAAGACAACTATATATTAGAAAGGAAGGTTTCAGAAATATGAGTTCAAATGCTAAGCATTTACATAGCATCGATGCCGGACACTATAAGAATACTGCCGGCTGTGAAACCGAAGTTATGCCGATTCCTGACGTTGTCAAGATTTCAATGTCACAGAACATCGGCGCCCCTTGCAAACCATTGGTTGCAAAAGGTGACGCAGTTAAAGTCGGCCAGCTTATCGGAGACACTGATGCTTTCGTAAGTGTGCCAGTTCACTCCAGCGTTTCCGGAACAGTAACCGGAATCGAGACACAGCGTTCAGCTGCTGTAGGCGAAGATACACTGGTAGTGATCGAAACAGACAAAAAACAGGAATTATGGGAAGGAATCAAAGTACCTGAAGTCAGCGACCTGCCAGGGTTCGTTAAGGCTGTCAGAGAAAGCGGCCTGGTTGGATTAGGCGGCGCATCATTCCCGACACACATCAAGTTCAATCCTAAGAATATCGACGACGTTCAGACCTTCATCGTTAATGGAGCAGAGTGTGAACCATTCATCACTTCAGACCACAGAACGATGCTAGAGGATACTCAGAACATCATCGACGGAACCAAGATGGTAATGAAGTACCTGAACATCGCTCAGGGATATATCGCTATCGAGGAAAACAAGCCAGACGCTATCGAGAAGATAGACAAGATGCTTGCTGAACAGGGATTAACCAACATCAAGACTTTCAAGCTTCAGGCCAGATATCCTAAAGGAGCTGAGAGAGTTCTGATTTATGAAATAACTGGAAAGCACTGTGATGCAGGAGTACTTCCTGCCGATCTGGGCGTACTGGTTTCCAACTGCACATCCGTTGCATTCCTGGGCCAGTATTTTAAAGATGGAGTTCCATTAACTAAGAAGAGAATGACAGTTGACGGCGACGCAGTTGCTGAGCCAAAGAATGTCATCGCTCCTATTGGAACAATGATCCATGATGTCATCGGATTCTGCGGCGGCTATAAATCAGCTCCAAAGAAGATCCTGATGGGCGGACCTATGATGGGCAGATCTGTATTCTCAGACCGTATGCCAATCGTAAAGAACAACAATGCAATTCTAGCTTTCTCTAAAGAACAGGCTTATATACCTGAGGAAACTGCATGCATCAACTGCGGCAGATGCCATCAGGCTTGTCCGTTCGATCTTCTCCCGACAGGACTCGCAGAGGCTTATCAGAGAAGAGATGCTCAGAAACTGAGCGACCTTAAGGTAATGCAGTGCATGGAATGCGGAAGCTGTTCCTATGTATGTCCTGCAAGAAGACCGCTGAGCTTTATGAATAAGCTCGGAAAGGCTGTAGTAAAGGAGGCTGGAATTAAATAATGGATAACAACACATTCTATGATAATTTATCTGTATCCTCCTCACCGCATCTGGTCACGAGTCTGGATACAAGAAAGACAATGATGCTGGTACTCATTGCTTTGATACCTTCTTTCCTTGTTAGCATATACGTATTCGGATTCAGGGTAATCATTCTGACTGCCGTTTGTGTGGCTGCATCAGTATTCTTTGAATGGGGTTACAGAAAACTCATGCACAAGACGAATACTACACAGGACCTGAGTGCCTGCGTAACTGGTGCAATTTTGGCATTCAACCTGCCGTCGAATTTCCCTTACTGGATGGCTATCATCGGCTGCTTTGTTTCAATCGTGATAGTAAAACAGTTATTCGGAGGACTTGGCAGAAACATCGCCAACCCTGCAATTGTAGGAAGAATTGTTCTTCTGCTTTCATTCACAACTCAGATGACGACATGGCCTGTACCTATGGCAACTGATGCGACTACAGGAGCTACTCCTCTCGCAGTACTGTCAGAGGGAAGCATCTCCGATCTTCCTACGAACACTGAAATGTTCCTTGGATTCATCGGCGGATCAATGGGCGAAGTAAGTGCCGTTGCCTTACTGATTGGAGGATTATTCCTCATTTACAAGAAGATCATCTCACCTATCATCCCTGCATGCTTCATCGGAACGGTATTCGTATTTGCTCTGATCTATTATACAGTGATAGGCGGAGATATGAGCGCAATGCATATGGCTATATTCCATATCTGCGCTGGCGGCGTAATGCTTGGTGCATTCTTCTGCGCTACTGATTATGTAACATCACCGATCATGCCGATGGGCAAAGTCATCTTTGGTATTGGATGCGGACTTGTTACAATGATCATCAGAATCTGGTGCGCATATCCAGAAGGAGTTTCCTTCGCGATACTGTTCATGAACGTTCTGACACCGCTGATCGACGATTTCGCAATCAAAAAATTCTACGGAGGTGCAAAGAAAAATGAAAAGTAATACATACAAAGAATATATTGCACCTGTAGTAGTACTCGTTGCAATATGCCTAGTTATTACTACTGCACTTGCAGCAACATATAACGTAGCAAACCCAATCATCATCAAGAACGCCAAGGCTACAGCTGATGCGGCCAGAGTCGAACTTCTGCCTGATGCAGATGCCTTCACTCCGTATGATGGAAAACTGGTCGCTGAAGAACCTGGCAAAGTATATGTTTCAGAAGTATACGTTGCAAATAATAAGACCGGCATGGTAGCAACCGTAATGACTAATTCATTTGGCGGCGCCCTGACAATGATGGTCGGTATAGACAACAAGGGTAACGTTACAGGCGTAAAGGTTACCAATCACTCAGATACTCCAGGCCTTGGAACCAAGAACATGACCGTGGACTATCTGGCGCAGTACAAGGGTCTGAGCAAGATGAATTCAACATCGGTTAAGGACGACGGCCAGATCAAGTACATCAGCGGAGCTTCAGTTACAGGAAGCGCTATCCACTACGGCGTATACTGCGCTTTAGACCAGTATAGCAAAATGGGAGGTGTTCAATAATGGCAGAAACTAAGAAAAAGAGTAAATTGAGTATCCTTACCAACGGAATAATCAAAGAAAATCCGGCTTTAGTACTGGTACTGGGCACTTGCCCGACACTGGCAACTACATCATCCGTAGCTAACGGCTTCGGAATGGGCGTATCTGCTGCTGCCGTACTTATTTGCTCCAATATAGTAATATCAGCTTTGAGAAATGTTATTCCAGATAAGGTTAGAATCCCATGCTACATAGTAGTAATTGCAGGATTCGTAACAGTCGTTCAGCTGCTGCTTCAGGCATTCGTGCCTTCGCTGTATTCAGCGCTTGGACTGTTCATCCCTTTGATCGTAGTAAACTGCATCATCCTCGGACGTGCCGAGATGTTTGCTAATAAGAATTCAGTCATTGATTCCGCCCTCGATGGAGTTGGAATGGGTATCGGATTTACATTTGCCCTTGTCTGCATGGGAACAGTAAGAGAACTTCTCGGATCAGGCACTTGGCTTGGAATCCCTATCCTTTCAAAATTTATCCCTGGCATGGGAATCTTCAATCTGGCTCCAGGCGGATTCTTCGTATTCGCTATCCTGATGGCGTTTGTAACGTATCTTACCAAGGATAAGAGCAAGATCAAGAAAGACTTCGGATGCGCGGGCTGTGCAATGGCTTCAGTATGCACCGGAGAAGAAGACAGGAAAGGAGCTGAAGAGGCATGCTAACAACAATGATCGTAATTATTATAAGCATGGTGCTTGTTAATAACTACCCGCTGGCACAGTTCCTCGGCATTTGTCCGTTCCTGGGAGTTTCCAAAGAACTTGATTCAGCAAAGGGCATGGGAATTGCCGTAGTATTCGTAATGGTACTGGCAACGGCAGCAACATGGCCTATTCAGCAGGTCCTCAACCACTTTGGCATCGGATACCTGCAGACTATAGTATTCATTCTGGTTATCGCTGCACTGGTACAGCTGATTGAAATGATCATGAAGAAGAACCTCCCTTCACTGCATAAGTCGCTGGGCGTATATCTTCCGCTGATCACTACAAACTGCGCTGTACTGGGTGTCTGCATCTCCAACATCAACGAAGGCTACAACTACATTGAGTCACTGGTAAATTCCTTTGGCGCTGGCGTTGGATTCCTCGTTGCTATGCTGATCATGGCAGGCGTTAGAAGCAGAATGGTTGACCAGAGCGAAATGCCTGAGTCATTCAGAGGAGTGCCTATTACATTAATTACTGCTGCAATACTGTCATTGAGCTTCATGGGCTTCAGTGGCATGTTCTCGTAAGGGTAAGGAGGCGAATCTGAATGAATATTATGGTAATCGCTATCGTATTGGTAGTAGTGATCGGACTGGTTTCAGCCGTTATCCTGAGCGTTGCATCCAAATTCTTTGCAGTTGAAGTTGACGAGAGGTTTACTGACCTTCGTGCTGCGCTCCCTGGCGCTAACTGCGGAGGCTGCGGTTTCGCAGGCTGCGATGATTACGCTAATGCTCTTGTAGCAGACAATACGCTGAGCTGCAGCAAATGCCCTGTAGGCGGAGCAGATGTAGCTGCACAGCTGGCAGAGATCCTTGGAGTTACAGCAGATGCTGCCGAAAAGGAAGTTGCTGTCGTTATGTGCAATGGTACTGTTGACGCTACAAAGACACTTATGACATATGAAGGCATCCAGACATGTTCTGCTGCAAAGCAGTTCTTCGGCGGACTCAGTTCCTGCCCTTACGGATGCATGGGACTTGGCGACTGCGAAGCTGCCTGCGACTATGACGCTATCCACGTTTGCTACGGCGTTGCTGTTGTAAACAGGGATAAGTGCGTAGGATGCGGAGTCTGCGCTAAAAAGTGCCCTAACTCTGTTATCAGGATCGCTCCTGCGAAGAACAAGGTTGTGGTACAGTGCAACTCCAAAGCTGGCGGAGCAGTTACAAGAAAGACCTGCACCAACGGCTGCATAGGCTGCAAGAAGTGCGAAAAGGCCTGCAAATTCGACGCGGTTCACGTTGAAAACAATTTAGCTATGATCGATCCGGAGAAGTGCAAGAATTGCGGATTATGCGCTAAGGAATGCCCGACCGGTGCAATCAACAACATGAGGCTTAAGAAGGCTGCAACAGCTCCAAAGGCAGAAACTGCCGAGAAAACTGAAGCTGCAGAAGCATAAATAATCTAGTGTAAACGGCCGCCGGCTCAGTTCGGCGGCTTTTTCACGGAACAGAGAGGGATTTAATTTATGAAAGCTTATGAGAGATTATTGGACTATGTTGTGTTCAATACCAGGTCAGATTCAACGACTGGCAAGACGCCTAGTACGCCTGGTCAGCTTGAATTTGGAAAGGCTCTGATGAAGGAACTGTCCGATATGGGAATCAGCGACGCTGTCATGGATGATTATGGTTATATCTATGGAAGCATCCCTGCCAACTGCGATGCCAAGGCACCTGCAATCGGTCTGATTGCTCACATGGACACGGCAGACAATCTGCCAGGACCGGAGAAGACTCCGAAGATCATCAAAAATTACGACGGAAAAGCCTTCAAACTTGAAGACGGAACAATTATGGACCCTGAAAAAGATAAAAACCTGAAAGCTGCAAAAGGCTGCGACATTATAGTGACCAACGGCAAGACTCTCCTTGGCGGAGATGATAAAGCCGGACTGGCAGCTATCATGACGGCTCTTGAATACTTTGTTCAGCACCCTGAGAAAAAGCACGGAAAGATTGCATTTTCATTTACGCCGGATGAAGAGATCGGCGAAAGCCAGGATCATTTCAATGTCGAGAAGTTCGGCGCAGACTATGCATTCACTCTTGACGGAGAGAAATGCAGCGAGATGAGCTATGAGAACTTTAATGCTTGCTCAGTGAAGGTTACTATCAAAGGCTTCGACGTTCACCCTGGCAATGCCAAGGATGTAATGATCAATGCTGCAGATATAGGAACTGAGTTCAACGCCATGCTGCCGCAGTGGAGAAAACCTTGCCATACAGAAAGGTATGACGGATTCTTCCACCTCGATGACATGAGCGGAAATATAGAAAACTGCGTAATGGATTATCTGATTCGTGAATTCGACAGCGACGAGTTTGCTGCCATGAAAGAAACGATGAAGGAAAACGCAGCTATCCTCAACAAGAGATATGGAGAGGGTACGGTAACGGTTGAAATCACAGATTCATACCGCAACATGTTTGACGTTATCAAGGATCACATGGACATTATCGAGGGAACAGTATCTTCCATCGTTAAGGCATGCGGCTCCTATGAAGTTGCACCAAGCAGAGGCGGCACTGACGGAGCAGGACTTTCCTTTAAGGGAGTACCTTGCCCGAATCTGGGAACAGGAAGTTTCAACCACCATTCAACAATGGAATTTGCTAATGCTCAGCAGATGGACAAGCTGGTAGATGTTGTTGTTGATATACTTGAGATATAGTGTCTTAATCATATGATCTTGCAGCATTCCACAGAATGCCTGCAGGGTACCGGCAAATTGGCCGGATGAAAAGAGCGCCTCCCCGGCGCTCTTTTTGTTTGCTATTGTCGTAGAAAACAAAGCCACCGGATATCCATCCGATTTATTTCTGCTTTCCGCGAATTTCATCAAGATAATTGTAAAGTGTGAACTTGGAGATGCCCAGAAGGTCACAGACTCTCTGCCCGGACTTCTGGATGAGGAAGACGCCACGTTTATCAAGAAATGTTATGAAACGGATTTTTGCATCTTTATTCATCTTATCAGGCGGCATGCCGATCGTATTCAGCCCCTCGGCAATTATGCCTTCCAGCAGTCCCTGTATGGATGCAGGGTTAAGCTCACTGTCGTTATCTGACGCAGAATTTGCTGCCACAGGCACGACAGCTGAGGCATTCCAGTTCTCAAAATATCTCGCTTCAGCCATGCTTCCAAAGGCTTTCTGCAGCATCGCAAGGTTGGTGATGTCCTGATTGATGCACATGGCACCGGTGATCTGTCCTTCATCATCAAAGAAATTTACCGTTGAAGATCTGATCACCCTGCCGTCAGGCATGTTGGTTATATATCTGAACTTATATTTCTCATGGGTCTCAAAGCTAACGTATTTTATGAACAGCTTGGTAGGGCTGCCGCCGACTTCGCGGCCGGTAACATGTCCGTTTACGATATATACGATAGTGTGCTCAAGGTCTCCTGTGAAGTCGTGGATCACAACCTCTGTATCTGGGCCAAACTGCGCGGCGATCAGGTCTGCCGCCATGATCAATTGTTCTTGGTTCTTCAGCATAATAATGCTCCTGTCTGAAATCTCTGATGGATGGATTACGTTTCTATTAATATTTATTATACCATCATACAGGCCCACCGCAATATGCTAATTACAAAAATCAAACAAAAAGTTTTAATATCTAAATATAAATTTGACCAATCGGCGTAAAAGTGATATGCTATGTCTATGAATAACGTAACGATTTGGGGAGGAATACAATGGTATACAGTGACTTTGAACAGCTTGAAAATTCATTTCACAGCTTTAAAAAGAGAACGGTAGCAGTTGCCGCAGCTCACGACAAGGCGGCATTGACGGCAGTAGGAGACCTTAGGGCAAAAGGCCTCATGGACGCCATTCTGATTGGTGATGAGAACAAGATCAGAGAACTGATCAGTGATATGGAAGGTGACTTCAGAGATATCAGGATCAGAAACGAACTGGTTCCGGAAGAAGCTGCCAGAAAGGCCTGTGTCTGCGTCCGTGACGGTGAGGCAGATCTGATACTTAAAGGAAAACTGGATACTTCCGTGCTTCTCAAGCAAGTGGTATCAGAGGAAAACGGACTTCGGACCGGACGCCTTATGTCACACTTGGCATTTCTGAAGATACCTAATTACCATAAGATACTGGTGCTCACAGACAGCGGCATGGTACTATATCCTGACCTTGATCAGAAAAAGGAGATCATCCTCAACGCTGTAGAAAGCCTGCACAACATGGGCTATGAAAACCCGAGGGTAGGTGTTTTGGCTGCTGTTGAGCATGTCACGCCGAAACAGCCGGAAACAGAAGATGCGGCAGCTTTGACAGAAATGAACCGCAGGGGAGAGATCCCAGGGTGCATCGTTGAAGGACCTCTGTCCTATGACATCCTAATGAGTTCACGTTCGGCCCACATGAAAGGTTTTGACAGCCCTATAGTCGGCAATGTCGACATCATGGTAGTGCCGGACATGCCGGCAGGAAATATCCTGGGTAAGGCGCTAGTGTTCTCAGCAGAAGCTGATATGGCTGGCATGATCGTCGGCGCTAAGGCTCCGATTGCTTTGACGTCAAGAGGTGCCACTGACAAGGAAAAGCGCCAGTCGCTGCTGCTCGCCGCGGCGTGCGTGAAAGGAGATAAATAATGGATGAAAAGACTTTGATCTTGGTCATAAACCCTGGTTCTACATCAACAAAGGTTGCAATTTACGATGGCGAGAAAGAACTCGACACTCATAGCATCGACCACCCCGCAGAGACTCTCAAGCAGTTCAGGGAAATCAGCGACCAGCTTGAGTTTCGCAAGGAGGCAGTGCTGGATTACCTCAAGAGCCAGCAGCTGACACTGCAGGACCTGTCGGCAATCGCGGCGCGCGCAGGAGTTGTAGGACAGCTAGAGAGCGGTGCGTATTTGGTCAACGAGGCTTTCGCTCAGGCATCGCTTCATTCCCATACACCGCATCCGGCAAACCTGTCGCCTGTAATCGCCTACGAACTGGCTGATGAGGCGGGTACGGGCATTCACGGCTATATATACGATGCGGTCTGCGGCTGCGGCATTCCTGATAAGATCTATACGCTGACCGGAATGAAAGAAATCGATAAGCCGTTCCTTACCCACGTGCTCAACAGCCGTGCCGTAAGCATTGAGCAGGCCAAGCGTGACGGAACAAAGCTTGAGGAGATGAACTACATCGTCTGCCATCTGGGCGGAGGCGTAACTTCCAACCTTATTAGCGGTGGCAGGGTGCTTGAGTTCGTCGGCGATGATGCAGGCGGTTTTTCACCGGAGCGTTCTGGCGGCGTACCCTGCAGAGATCTGGTAAAGTACTGCTTCAGAAGCGGTTTGACTGAGAAGGAAGTGCAGAAGAAGCTGAAGGGTGAAGGCGGGCTAATGGCTTATCTTGGTACCAACGATGAAAGAGTTGCTGAGAAGATGGCCGATGAAGGCGACGAATATGCGGACATGGTACTTGACGCCATGGTCATGCAGCTGGCAAAAGATATCGGCGGACTGGCTACGGTTGTCCGCGGCAAAGTTGATAAAATCATCCTGACTGGCGGCATGGCCTATTCGGAGCGTGTGACTTCAGGACTCATCAGCAGAGTCGGGTTTATTGCGCCGGTTTCAGTGATACCAGGCACCTATGAGATGGAAGCATTGGCAAAAGGAGTTTACAGAGTCCTGACGGGACAGGAACAGGCACACATTCTGCAGTGATCCATTTTATGGCCTTATATACATTCCATGTTTCATTATTGATTTTATTTAATCCTGTGGTAAAATACAAGTAACGTTAAATTAACGGATGGCCAAAAGCTTGAAACATAAGGCGATACAGGATAATAAGATGAGAAAGACAATACTGAAAAGACAGGCAGCTTCAGTAACTGCCATACTGCTGATAATCTGTATGTTTGCAGCACCGGTATTTGCAATGGGTAGGGGAAGCAAGGCAGACAGAGTACTTAAAGTGGGCTTTTTTGCATTTGACGGATATCACATACAGGCGGAAGATGGCAGCCGCAGCGGCTACGGCTACGATTTTCTCCAGGAAATGGGAAGGTATGGAGATTGGACCTATCAGTACGTTGGCTATGACAAAAGCTGGGCTGATATGCAGAAAATGCTTGCTGAAGGGAAAATTGACATATTGACCTCGGCGCAGAAAACTGCAGAACGTGAGAAGCAGTTTGCATTTTCAGACGAGGCAATAGGAACAAGTTCTGCTATGATCTCAGTGAAAAGCGGTGACAGCCGCTGGACGGCAGGAGACTATGAAACCTATAACGGTATTAGGATAGGAATGCTTGCCGGAAGCAGCCGCAATGCTAAACTGGAGAGTTTTGCTGCTGATAAGGGGTTCAGCTATAAGCCGGTTTACTATGACGAGGCTTCTTTGATGGAGGCTGATCTGCAGAAGGGGAAAAAAATTGATGCAATATTTACGAGTAATCTGCGGCAGGTAAACAACGAGTGGATACTGGATCAATTTGATACCTCGGATTTTTATGTCATGGTGAGAAAAAATGATGTAAAGCTGCTGGCTGAGATAAATGCGGCAATAAGCGCTATGGATGCCAATCTTCCAGGATGGCGCGATGATTTATGGAATCGTTACTATGTGTCAGATTCTGGAGATGAGATTGCATTTACTCCGGCAGAAAGGGCATTTATTAAGAAGATGAACTCAGAGGGCAAGGTCTTCAACGCAATAGTTGAGCCGGACCGGGCACCTTATTCATACTTTGTAAAGGGAAAGGCAGCAGGCATCATACCGGAGATATTTGAAGTCATTTCCAAGAAAACCGGTTTGAAATTTAATATTATTGAAACTAAAGACAGAAAGTCTTATTTTGATGCGGTTAACCAGCAAAACGGCCTGGATGTACGCATTGATGCATATAACGATTACTATGACGCTGAGCAGAAGGGGTATAAGCTGACAGAGCCATTTTTTACGTCCACTGTTTCCATTGTCACGCTGAAATCAATGGATGATGAACCAAAGACCATCGCACTGGCGAAAAATGCAGACCCTACTGACTACAGAACTGAACTTCTAAAATCCGGAAAAGTCCAACTGTATGATTCTATAGAAGAGTGTCTGGATGAGGTGGCTGCTGGCAATGAAGATGCTACATATCTGCTTACTTATTCTGCGCAGAAATATATAAGTGACAGTGATTATACAGGTAAGTTGGAATCAGCGCTTCTGCCTCAGTATAGTGTGTCATATGCCATTGGCGTAGCAGATAATGAAGATGCAAGGCTTGTTACCATTCTGGACAAGGCCGTAAATAATCTGCAGCAGACTGATGTGGAAACTATAACTCTGAAGCAGACGCAGTTCGGCGAAGGAGTGCTGACGCCGGCAGAATATCTGGAAAGCAATCCATGGGCGCTGATGCTTGTATGTGTTGGCCTGATGCTGATATTTCTTCTTGCCGCACTTTTGGTCATCAAAAGGCGCAGTATGCAGGCAGTTGAGAAGATCAACATACAGCTTAGCGCTGAAGCACTGCGTGCAGACAGGGCCAATGCTGCAAAGTCTGATTTTCTTTCGAGAATGAGCCATGATATGAGGACTCCACTGAACGTAATCCTCGGGCTTACCCATCTGTCCCTTCAGCGTGATCATTCCGCAGAGACGACAGATGAATTGAATAAAATAAATGCGTCGTCAGTATTTTTGCTGGGGCTGATCAACGATGTGCTGGACATGACTAAGGCAGAGAGCGGAAAGATAGAGCTTCATCCTGAACCATATCCAATAGAAGAATTCGCAGCTTATATTGAAGCCTGCATTAGGCCGCTCTGTGAAGAAAACGACATAACGCTTCTGCTGGACAGTCAGCCGGTATTGGATCATATTCCGTTGATGGACAAGCTAAGGACAAATCAGATCGTTTTTAACCTGCTTTCAAATGCAGTGAAGTTCTCACCAGCCGGAGGAACCGTAAAAATCAGCCTGCTGGAACGCATGACCGAGAAGGGCAAGCTGTCCATGGAGGTGAGGGTCAGCGATAACGGCATTGGCATGAGTGAAGAGTTTCAGAAGCAGATGTTTGATGTATTTGCCCAAGAGCAGAGAAACGATAACTCTCCGCATAGAGGTACAGGCTTGGGTCTTGCTATAGTAAAGAATATCGTTGAACTCATGGGCGGGACCATTGTGGTGGACAGCAGGCCTGGAGAGGGAACGACTTTTGATCTGAATGGGGAGGTGGACTGTATCCCTGCAGATCAGTTTATGTCGCCAGATTCTATCCGTGATGCTGAAGACGAAAGAAAACTGGAGGGACTGCATATTCTTCTTTGTGAGGACCACCCGATGAATCAGGAGATAGCAAGGAAACTTCTGGAGAAAAAAGGAATTATTGTTGATATTGCCGATAACGGTCAGCGGGGAGTTGATAAGTTCAGCAAATCGTTGCCAGGATTCTATGATGTTATTCTAATGGATATTCGCATGCCTGTTATGGATGGGTATGAAGCGACACGGCGGATCAGAAGCATGGACAGAAGCGATGCTGGATCGATTCCTATTATTGCCATGACGGCAGACGCCTTTGCTGATGATGTGCAGAAGTCTGTAGACGTTGGAATGAACGGACACATTGCCAAACCAGTAGAACCGGAGAAAATGTACGAGATTATTGTGGTTTTGACTGGACGGTAGGTTATGCTGCATACAAGTTTAACGTAATCCTTATTTCTAACTGTATATTTTAATAATCAGTAATAGTAGCATACAGTTTGCTAAAATGGCGATAAAATTGCTATTTGTATATCATAAAATATATATATTTGTATATTTTTATATGAGCAATATTGAGTTATACTATTGGTACAGGCCTGGAGATAAGGAGACAAAATGTTAAACAGAGAAAATACAGCTGAATACAGCAGAAACAGGACGAATGAAATCGTCATAGACGGACTGTTCATTGCCATGACATTTGCTGCTACATGGTTGATCAATATCAGACTACCTCTGATAGGATCTGGAGGGCTGATCCATCTTGGCAATGTTCCAATGCTGGCGGGGGCTATGCTCTTTGGCAGAAAAACCGGTGCAATATCCGGAGCCTTTGGGATGGCTCTTTTTGATGTGATGAGCGGATGGACGGCATGGGCGCCTTTTACATTTGTGATAGTTGGCGCAATGGGTTATACCGTTGGTTGGTTTGCAGAAGAAAAACCAATATGCAACATCTATATGAACAATATTATGTCGGTAATTTGTGCTGTTATAATTAAAGTTGTAGGCTACTATTTCGCGGAAGTCTTTCTCATGGGAAATTGGATTGCACCTATTGGTTCGATCCCGGGGAATATCATTCAGGTTGGAGTTGCCGGCATACTAATACTGGCAGTAATTCAGCAGCTTAGAAAAATTGTGAGGCGGGTGTAGCAAATGTATAAAATAATGTCGGCTGGACCAACGCAGGTTCGCGAAAATGTTAGACGGGCAAGGAGTGTTGAATGTACCAATCCGGATTTGGATCCGGAGTTCTTTGACTACTACAGGGAAACCTGCAGGCGATTTTCAAAGGCAATTGGCACAGATGATCAGGCGCTGATACTTGGAGGCGAGGGAATACTAGGCCTAGAAGCGGCATGTGCTTCACTTACAGAAAAGGGAGATCGCGTTCTAGTCATAGACAATGGGATATTTGGAAAAGGCTTTGCTGATTTTGTTGATATATATGAAGGAGAGCCGGTGCTTTTCTCATCTGATTATCACAGACCGGTATCGGCGGATGAACTCAGAACATTTTTGGAAAACGATCACGATTTTAAGTACGCTACTCTTGTCCACTGCGACACACCAAGCGGAGTCATAAATGACGTTTCGGCAATTACCTCCCTTCTTGACAGCTATGGAATATTATCGGTTGTGGATTCCGTAGCAGGACTTTTTGGCGAGCCGTTGGATATTAGCAGCAGTAAAATAGATATTCTGTGCGGGGGATCTCAGAAGGCGCTTTCGGCACCACCGGGACTGACAATGGTATGGGTCAGTCCGAGAGCCTTTGCGGCAATGGAAAACCGGAAGACCCCAGTGCATTCATTCTATGCTAATCTCCTGAACTATCGGGATTATTATAAGAATCAGTGGTTTCCGTATACGATGCCTATCAGTGACATCAAAGGGCTCAGACGTGCACTTGATAATTTTATGGAAGATGAAGGTGTCTATGAGAGGCACAGCCGTATTGCAGAAGCAGTGAGAATAGCTTTGACTGCTGGCGGACTGCAGCTATATCTGGAATCAGGATGGGCAGCAACGGTAACGGTCATTTGCATACCTGAGGGCATTACGGAATCGGAGATCCTAAGTGAAATGCTCAGGGATTACGGAATACTGATTTCGGGATGCTTCGACGTACTCGCAGGCAAGGTAGTGCGAATTGGACATATGGGTGAGAATTGCAATGAAGAAGACGTGGGTGAGACACTTCAGGCGATTTCCGGAGTACTTTCAAACCACAATATACATTTGAAATGTGATATTGCACAAGAGTTCAGAAAAAATATGGAATCGAGAACAGAAAAAAATTGAAATATTCTCAGGAATCATCAGTATAGACGGGAGTGTGACTTGGAAAAGTCTGAGAATTGTGTTAAAATAAGATAAGTACATACTGATATTTCGAAAGAAGGTGTTTTAATGAAAAGCGAGAAACTATCCAGCGTTTTAGGGTCACTGATATACATCGCTTTAGGACTGGTGCTGATGTTCTACCCCGACATCGTAGGGAAGACTGTCTGTAATATACTTGGCGGCATAGCAATAGTCCTTGGAATCGTTTATATCGCGGCTTATCTTATGACTTCCGTGGAATCAAGAGTGGTGCAGAACACCAATGGTCTTGCAGCTGGTATTATCCTGCTGATACTCGGCGTTTTCATTTTTATCAAATCCGAAATGGTTATCGCACTGATACCATTCATACTTGGGTTCATGATTTCATTAAAGGGAATCGTCGGTATTCAGAATACCGTAAACTTAGGCAAGTTTGGATCGGGAATGTATAAGGGTAATCTGTATGCGGCAATAATCATTACCATATTCGGAATCATCATGATGCTCAACCCATTCTCTACAGCTAAGATACTGTTTATTATGATCGGCGTGGGACTGGTTTGCAGCGGCTTGGTCGATATCCTGGCAAACTTCATCATGGGAAGAAAACTGAAGAAAGTGCAGAAAGAACAGATCTGACGCCTAGCTGTCACGACTGTTTCTAATGTAATGAACAAAAAGACCACTGACCGGCGGAAATCTGCCGTGATCAGTGGTCTGTTTTTTGCTGGGCGCGTCTGCCAGATTACTGGGGAGAACGCTATCTCTGCGTGCCTTTATTGAGCTTTGCTTCATACATCAGGCTGTCGATATGCTTTTGAAATTTGTCGGTATCCATGCTGGACTTAGGATCGTAGATGCTGCTTCCCATGCTGAATCCCAGATCATAGGGCTTGTCGCCGATCTCGTTGAAGGTCCAGATGTTTTTTTCGATCCGAAGGATTATGTTCCTGAGCAGGGCTTCATCGCTGACATCAAGCATGATGCAGAACTCGTCGCCACCGTATCTGCCAACGAAATCCTTTGGACGCAGGCTGTGGCGTATCAGGTTGACGGCATTCTTCAGGGCATCGTCGCCGATGTTGTGGCCAAGCTTGTCGTTGATCGCCTTGAATCCGTCGATGTCTACCATAACGGCAGCAAAGGTATTGCCGCCGGATCTGGCTCTGGTGATCAGATCATACATCCTCATATCTATCATGCGGCGATTAAAAGCACCGGTAAGATAATCTATGTTGACGCTGCGGTTCTGGATGTTGACATAGATCATAAGTATCGCCAGTGTCGTTCCAGCCGGCACGAATGACATGTTGGGAATGCACATCTGCGCTATCATCGTTATGATAGGAGGCAGGGGATAGAGTATCATCCAGAAGTAGCGGTTTTGATCAATTCTGGATCTGTGCATTACAAGGGCAATATCAGGTATTATCATCATGATTATTATAGAAATTGGCATGATCATATAGAGAGGGCCTCTTTCATATACGCCATCGCTGGTGAATCCGTACATACCGCCATTGAACTGGGAAATGACCAGTACAACAGTGCAGAATACGAAAATTGCCGCTGCAGGATAATACCATGATATCGAACTGATCTTTTTCTTGCTGCTGTATATGTTGCTGGAAACAAAGTCCAGCCAGAGCAGCGGCAGAAGCAAGTACATCAGCTGAAGCACGAATATCGACACTTTGTTTACGACGCTAAGGAATCCTGAAGGAACGTAAATGTATCCCAGAAGATCAGCAACAAGCAGAACCAGACAGGAAGCAGCAAGAAGCCTGAAGGATTTCTGCTGAGGCTGTTCAGTTCCCATCTTATTTCTGGTAGAACACGTGATAAACACCATTATAGCAAGTGACATTACGTCAACGCTTAGCCAGCCGGGAATGTTCATATTCAGATCTCCTTTGTCTGGCTTTCTAGCCAGTCTCTAACACTGTCTGAAACATAAGGGCCTACTGCGGCGAAAACGCTCTTGTGGTACTCGTTGAGCCATTTTCTCTCGTCAGCAGTCAGCTGTTCTACAGCGATAGCTTCTCTTTCAAATGGGCAGAATGTTATGGTCTCGAATTCATAGTCGCCATCAGGTCTCTCATTGCAGAGAATCTCATTTTCAAGTCTTACGCCGAACTCATTCTCTATATATACGCCAGGCTCATTACTGGTGATCATTCGTGGAAGTATAGGAGCTTCGCCCATTCTAGGGCTGATATTGTTTGGCCATTCGTGGACTGCCAGCAGGTGACCTACGCCGTGGCCGGTGCCGTGGTTATAGTCAAGCCCTAGCGCCTGAAGAGGTTTGCGGACTTCTCTGTCTATCTCGATGCCTTTGGTACCCGGTTTGAATACAGTGGCAGCAAGCTTGATATGACACTTCAGCACTGCCGTATAGTATTCCTTCATCTTATCATTCAGAGGTCCTAAAGCGATGGTGCGGGTGATATCAGTAGTTCCGTCGTTGTAGTGGGCTCCGCTGTCAAGCAGCAGGAAGCCTTCAGGCTTCAGTTCAACGTCGGTTTCCGGAGTTGCTTCATAGTGGATGATCGCACCATGGGCATTGTAGCCGGCAATCGTCGGAAAACTCAAATCAAACCAGCCGTCCTGTGCCCTGCGGCATCCTTCTAGATAGTCAGAAGCAGAGATCTCTGTGATCTTAGTTTTGCCGATATTGTTCTTCAGCCAGTATAGAAAGTTGACCATAGCAACGCCGTCCTTCACATGGGCGTGGCGAGTGCTCTTGATTTCGCTGTCGTTTTTCAGTGATTTCAGAAGTTGTGCAGGTCCAGGCTCGTTTATGACTTTCATGCCTTCAGGGATTGCCCTGAGCAGTGAGAAGCTGGCCTCCATGCCGTTGACGATGATCGTGCCGTCAGCCGGCAGTTTTTTCAGATCATCAAAGATTTCAAAGTAGCTTTTTATCTCAGCCAGGCCGCCTACCAGCGCAGGGTCAAGGGCTCCGTCGTAAACATAGAGAACGACCTTGTCCATGGATACCAGTGCAAAGGAGAAAAAGACCGGATTGTTTTCAACGTCTGTGCTCCTGAGGTTGAACAGCCAGGCTATTTCCTCAAGGCTGGACATAAGATTCCAGTCAGCACCTTCATTTTTCATCTGTGTGCGCATATCGGCGATTTTGTCAGCCGTTGTACGGCCGGTGACTTCAATAGGCAGAGGATAGATTTTTCCCGGTTTTATGGCAGGGCGATCTTTCCATATGTCGCCAGCCAGGTCAACATCGAACTTAAAGCTGACTCCCTTTGCAGAAAGAAGCTCTTCAAGTTCGCAGCAGTCGTCAGCAAAGACTATGCGCCCGTCAAAACCTAGAACTTCGCCTGACTTCATGGTGCTTTCAAGATATTCGTTTATGGTAGGAACACCTGGCTGCCCCATTTTCATTAACTGCACGCCGGAATCCTTCAGCTGTGCTGCAGCCTGCAGGAAGTATCTCCCGTCAGTCCAGAGCCTTGCCTCGTCGGCTGTTACTACAAGATCGCCGGCCGAACCAGTGAATCCGGAAATGTATTCACGGCACTTGAAGTAGTTGTTTACGTACTCAGAACCGTGGAAATCAGTTGTCGGTATGAGATAGGCGTCAACGCCCAACTCCTTCATTTTCTTTCTTAAGTCAGTCAGTTCCTGCCTCATTGATTAACCCTCCGTTTTTCCTAATTGTTATCTAATTGCTGAATATATTTTTTGGCACCTTACCGTCAATGACATAGGCAACGATGCCTATCAGAATGCCGCTGATCAGTCCCGAAAACAAGAGCACCGGGAAGTAGGCGAACATTTTGATATTTGAAACGATAAATGCGGCAACGAGCAGCTGCCCCATGTTGTGGGCAACACCTCCTGCCATGCTGACGCCGATCATGCTGAACAGTCTGGTTTTCTTCAGCGCCCACATGACGACGAGGCTCAGCATTCCGCCAGCCAGGGAATACAGCGCACCAAAGACGCCGCTGAACATGAGACCGGACACCAGTATACGAACTACATTGACCGCCATCGCATAGCGGAAGTCCATTTCGTACAGCACGATAATAATAACGAGATTGGCTATGCCCAGTTTCACGCCAGGTACGCCGGCATTGTAGGGGATAATAGCCTCAACGTAAGCAAAAATCAAAGCAAGTGCAGCGAACATTGCGCTCAATGCCAGCTTTTTTGTCTTCCGTGACTGCGCTCTTGCAGAGGTTTTTTTAGCTGGAAATTGCATCGTAACCTCCTTCTCCGCCTTTTATTTCAACGGTTACACGGTTTGGAAGGCAGATGATGCTTTGGGACGTCTTACTGATTGCACCCTGCTTAACGCATGTCTGATTGGCACAGTCAGAATATGTCATTTGCACTGTGCCGTTTTTTATGGTAATCTTATTCGTATGACCGTTATTTTTAATAACTATGGTCTGATTTTCGGAAAGAGGATATTCACCGTAGGTTTCGCCATCAACAGTAACCAGAGCAGTTTGCCCTGTAACACTGTCTGAAACAGACAGCCAGGACACTGCCAGACCGGCGATCACGAGAACGATCAGCAGAATGATATCCGCTTTTCTAATAACTTTGCGCATAAATACTCCTGAGAGGTAAATTAATATGTATATGAAAAAAATACTATCGTTAGCATTGATTGTCAGCCTTACGGCAACTATGATTATAACACAAACCGGGTGTGAAAAAAAGGTAGACCCTGTGACGAAAACCAGTTATTATTTTGATACTGTCTGTCAGATAACCATCTACGATATGGATGGCATGTCAGAGGAAACTGCCGGCACTGCAATCAGCAAGGCCTTCAAGCTCTGCAGCACCTATGAGAACCTTCTGAGCAAGACGAAGGAAGGAACAGACATCTATAAGATCAACCATGCGGGCGGGCAGCCGGTAAAATGTGATCCAAGGACCATAGAAGTCATAAAGAAGGGCATATATTACGGGGATCTTTCTGGCGGCAAGTTCGACATCACGATCGGCAAGGTCACCGACCTCTGGAACTTTGAGGCTGCAGATCCTGCAGTCCCTGCAGCTGCAGACATAAAGGCTGCGCTGGCAGATGTTGATTACAAGCAGATCAAGATCAGCGGCAACACTGTGACTATGTCCAATCCGGCAGGCGAAATAGACCTTGGCGGCATAGCAAAAGGATTTATTGCGGACAAAGTATGTGCATATATGGAAGATAAGCTAGGCGTGACAAGCGCTATCGTCAGTCTGGGCGGCAACGTAGAAGTCATCGGAGACAAAGCCGGGACTCCGTTCAGCGTTGGCATTGAAAAACCGTATTCTGAAATGAGCAGCATGGTAGGCTCCGTTGAGCTCAGCAATGCAACAGCCGTTACCAGCGGCATTTATGAGAGATATTTCAAGATCAACGGGAAGATATACCATCATATCCTGAACGTAAATACCGGATATCCAGTTGATTCGGACATCGTAGGCGTCACCATACTTGCAGCTAAGGGCAAGTCAGTCGACTGCGACGGTCTTTCAACGATCTGCCTCATCCTTGGCGTCGACAAGGCAACAAAGCTCATAGAGAGCATCGACGGCATAGAGGCGGTATTCATAGACAAAGACAACAACATCACGACTACCAGCGGAGTCGACAAGTACAATTTCAAAAAATCCTAGCTGTCTGCCGCGCTTCGGCGTAAAATGATGACGCTGCTGAAGCTAGCTGCGCCATCCGGCTATCATATCGCAAATAGACGATTCCATTTCGTCAAGCGGGATCTGATTATAATAGAATATCAGTGCAGCCGTGTCCTGATCCGTCAGGCTGGCTGCCGGAAGTACCTGAAGCCCCAGAGACTTTGCAGCATTGCAGAGACTCTCGGGGCTTTTGCGTGTGTGTACCTTCAGGATGATGTTGATGCCTGAGTTGGTATTTCTGGCCGCAACAAAACCGCCGCCGTACTTCTCAAAAGCCGCCACAGCCGTCTGCAGCTTTTGTGCATAGAGGGTGCGCAGTTTTTTTATGTTGGTGTAGTAGAGGCCGTCTTCCATGAAGAGGGCTAGAGTCAGCTGTTCGGTTTTCGAACATGTCTGGGTGTAGTCAGTTTTGATGCTGCTGAATATGTCGGCCATTTCGCCAGGCAGGACCATGTAGCTGATTTTGATAGCCGGGAAAAGTGTGGATGAAAATGAGCCTAAATAGACGACGCGTGAGTCTGTGTCTAATCCCTGAAGAGCCGGTATCGGTTTGCCGAAGTACCGAAGTTCGCTGTCGTAGTCGTCTTCTATGATGATACTGTTGTTGTCCTGCGCCCAGTTCAGAAGCTGGTAGCGTTTGCCGACTGGCATGACTGAGCCTGTTGGAAACTGGTTGGACGGACTGACATAGACAGCAGAAGGAATGTTGACAGGAAGCTTCTCTATCATTATGCCGTCGCTGGCAACGGGGATCCTGGTGATGCCGAAACCATGGTCACGGAAGATGTTCTGTACTGGTACATATCCTGGATCCTCGGTGGCGACGTGACCGATGTTCATCTTGCGCATGATGCGGCAAAGATGGCTTGTCAGCTGCTGAGTACCGGCGCCGATGACTATCTGTTCCGGTTTGCAGATGACGCCGCGGGAGGAATATACGTACTTGGATATTTCGAATCTAAGAGCTGCTTCGCCTTGAGTATCACTTTCAAACAGCAGCAGGTGAGAGTATTCATTGAATACCTTGGAGGTGCATTTCTTCCATTTCGCAAAATCAAAACAGGCAAGGTCGTACTTATACTGGTACTCATCAAAAGCCAGTTCTGTAAGTTCGTGGACATCGGTGATTTCAATGCCCTGGCGCGCCTGGCTGCCGTAGATGTCTGCGACGTAATAACCTGACTGCGGCTTGCTGATGATGTATCCTTCCACCAGAAGCTGGCTGTATGCCTGCTCGGATGTAGTGATGCTGATGCTGAGGTCGGTAGATATTCTGCGAAGTGAAGGGAGCTTCTCGCCGGCTGCTATTCCGCCCTGGGTTATCTCGTTTTTCAGGTACTCGTACAACTGTATATATAAAGGATGCCCTTTACTGTTATTGAACTCTATTGAAATTGGCTTCATTTCTCTGTTACACTCCAATCTGTACATATAAAAAAATTAATATTTGCCTATTTATTAAATTACACTTTAATGTTATTATAATACTGCAGCAGGGAAAGTCAATGGAAAGGATGATTAATATGTTAAGAAATAGCAGCACCACCAATAAAATAAACGAACTCGTCTTCACGGGCCTTCTTATGTGCCTGGTGACAGTAGCTACCATGTTCTTCCGGATACCGATTCCGTTTACTCAGGGTTACGTACATCTGGGAGACTCAATGATCTTCCTTTCAATACTCATACTCGGCCGCAGGAACGGCACTATTGCAGCAGGCGTAGGTTCTGCTCTTGGCGACATACTTGGCGGTTATGCATTCTGGGCTCCTTGGACACTGGTTATAAAAGGTCTTATGGCCTTCATCATGGGAACCTTCATTGAAGCAATGGAAAAGCGCGGCAAGATCAGCCCGGAGAAGGCTGTCAGCGCAATGGAGATCGTGGCCATGGTTCTTGCAGGCATGGAAATGGTTGCCGGATATTATGTGGCTTCAGGCTTCATGTACGGAAACTGGACTGTCGGCATACTGAGCATTCCTTGGAATGTAGGCCAGTTCGTAGTCGGCATGATCATCGCGGTGGTTTTGTCCCATGCATTGAGCAAGACTCCTGTAAAGAAGTATTTTACGGCAAAGAGCAAATAAGCCGCAGTGAAAACAATTTTAAATGGTGAAAATATTAAAGAGTTCTGGAAACGGCGAACGGGCCGTTTGACAGAACTCTTTTTGTATCCGATTTAGTCAAAGAAAAATATGCTTGTACTGATAAGATGTGTTGTGTTATATTCAAAGCAAATAAAAGTCGTTTTACTTAGCAGAAATAACGGAGGTATAACCATGCCAACTGCGAAACTGCGGACCAGTGGTCTGCTCAATCGTCTTAATCAGGCGTCTGATCCAAAACAGTTCTTTGCGTCGAACGAAGAACATATGAACATGCCAGCCTTTTCCGCCTTCATAGCGGAACTGGCAAGATCAAAATCAGTTTCCCACCAGAAGGTCATTTCACTAGGCAATATCGAAAATTCCTTTGGACATCAGGTATTCAAGGGAACCCGAAATCCATCACGTGATACAGTGATTGCCATAGCGTTTGGATTTGAAGCTGATCTCACTCTGGCACAGGAACTGCTAAAGCACGCACGCTGCGCTCAGCTCTATCCAAGAGTTCCGCGTGATGCCGCGCTGATTTACTGCTTTCAGCATAAGATCGGCATTGTCGATGCACAGTGTCTGCTCAGCGAACTGGAGCTTCCACTCCTGGGAGGCGGAAAATGAGAGATATTGCGAGTATAAGAGAGGATTTCCTCAGGGGATTTGAAAAACCGGATTTACCGCAGGATTTCCTGGAGCAATATGATCTTATGGAATGCTTAGCCAATGGGCATGGGACAGAGACATTTCTGGTTCAGACCAAGGCATGCAGTAAAGGGGCAGATGAAGGTCTCCCTGAGTTGTTTGTTGCCAAGTGCTATGACCGAAAGCTGCTGAATATTGAAAAGAGTGAAGGAAGCATATTGAGTTCACTTGATCATCAAGGACTCCCTTGTTTCTGCGGAGAGTTCATAAATGACAGCACTCTGTGCATTGTCCGAGAGTATATTGATGGAATGCCATTGGATCAGTATGCAGAAGCAAACGAACTCACTACTCAGGATGCAGTAGATATTTGCATCAAGTTATGCGGAATCCTTGAATATATCCACACACAGACTCCGCCTGTAATACACAGAGATATCAAGCCACAGAATATTGTAGTCCGCAGTGACGGCAGTCTGGCTTTGATTGATTTTGACATTTCGCGGGTATTCAACCAAGATGCTGAAACAGACACACAGATTTTCGGTACCAGAAATTATGCCGCGCCTGAACAATACGGATTCATGCAGACCGATGCAAGAGCAGATGTTTTCTCCTTTGGTGTATTGCTGCGCTGGCTGGTGACTGGATCTGACCGCAAAAATGACAATATCAGGCTTTACGGCCCGGTACAAAAGATAATCGGCAAGTGCACAGCGTTTTCACCGGAAGCCAGATATCAGAACGTTGCCGAAGTGAAGAAAGCTCTTGTAATGGCAAATCCCAGAGCACAGAGAATGCGCGCAGCAAAAATCGTCTCATGCTGTGTTGCGGCAGTCTGCGTTTTGACCTTCGGAGGGATGAAAATATATGACTATGTAACATATACTCCGTTCACTGACGGACATATTCCGGCATACATGACCGATGAGGAGAGGGTGACCGATGCATTGGATTATGTGCATGAAACCTTTGACACGGATATGTTCGATGCATCTAACGAAATTGCTACGGTTGGAGACATGCGCAGGATGCTGGCTGAGGTATGTGGTCTGGACAAGACATATGTATGGGCAATGCCAACATCTGAGATTCCGGCGGAATCTCAGGACTATTTTCTGCCGTGGGGATGGGATGAAGGTCAGACGGTTGATAGAGATGTTGCGGTATACGCATGCGTCAAAGCCTACTGGCCTGATGTTGTGGCGGATTGGTCAAGTTTGAAAGATGACAATGGATACTATCCAGGAGCTCGCATTGCCCTTGATTTTGCCGAAGAAAAAGGCATAATGACAGGGCTGACCAAACCTGGTGATCTGACTCTTGGCGAAATGGCTCTTGTACTTGCAAACACACACAGGGTTTATACATCGACTTCTGAGGAGTGACATATTTTTTTATGATTATCACATTCCAATAAATACATGAAGGTGGGCTGGCAGCCCACCTTTTTGAGTGGCTGATTTGCTATTATCATAATATGACATAAAATGCATTTAAAATCAGAAGCAAATGATGCAGAGCAGATTACTATGGACTTGCAGGACATAGCATATCAGGCATTGCAGGTGGAATGAAGGAGGAGGACATGAAAACTGGAAAACGTATCATCATCATAGCGCTGGCATTTTGCATGACGGCGTTTTTTGTACCGTTGCAAACCTTTGCGACAGGGACATCAACTGTTACGGTAGTAGTTGAAGGAAGCGGCACGATTGCAAAATCGGCTGGCAGCAATAGTACAGGAATATCGGGGCCGGTTGCGGGTACTGGAACGTTTGAAGGTTGCAGTGTCTATACCGATACCCAGTCTATTCAAACGGGAGGAAAATACAAGGCAGGATATGTGATAACTGCTGCTTCCGGATATACAATAGCTGCAGTCTATAAGGATGCGGCAGATCCGGGAACGAGGATAGGTGCAGCAGAACTGAACGGCAAAGTTTATGACTCAAACGGAAATCTCACCAGTGCGGTTGCTGAGTGGGATGGGGAAGCTGCAGCAACGGCGAGAATATTGATTTTGCCAATAATCGAGGTTGATACTGAAGCAGAACTGGTTTCTGCCCTGTCCCATAATAATGATAAGGTTGGGGCAATCAACATCATTGGAAGTATCGATACTGATGAAGACTGCAGACTGAAATATGGCGCGGATAAAAAAACAGCTACTGATATCTGTTCGAAGGATGATCCATATCTCAATACTACGATCATCATAAAGAGTGGTGTCACCCTTACAATAAGCAGCAAAGGAAATTTCGGCGTTGCATGGTATACATGGGACAATGACAATCATTGGGACTGGGTTAACGCAAAAGTGATAAACAATGGCACAGTCAGTATAGGAGCAGGCGGAAACGCAGACGGCGATATGGGAACAAACAATGGAACGATAAATATTGCGGGAAATGGCTCAATGATTGCGGGAATAACTAATGCTGCCACAGGGAATATCAGTGTTGCGGCAGGCGGCTTGATGGCATCATCCATGGGTGGAAATATTGAGAACCTAGGGTCCATTACCATAGCGGCTGGCAGTGGTACCAATAATAAAGGTGCCGGCACCATTATCACTTGGATGGGAGGCAAACTAGACAACAAGGGAACTGTCACCATGAATGGCAACGCGGTGATTGGCGGATATGACGACAGCGGTTCAGATAAAATGATGCTGGTTAATACTGGTACAATAAACGGCAACGGCTTGGCTTTTACATCGTATGAGGGGAGTACTGCGTTCATAAATGCGATTAAAACCGCATTAGGCGTAAGCACAGTACATTACGGATTTCCAGTATACAATGAAACTGAGCTGAGGAGTGGAATCTCCGGAACTGGGGATATATTCAGCAGGATAAACTCCATTTGCGTGATGGATTCAGTAGCTTTGACATCAGATATCTCAATACCCAACAATAATAATGAAGTGCTTGTAAATATTGACCCCGACAATGGATCGATTTCGACAGGCAGTTACAAAATATTGGTTGGAAATAGGGGTACCGTTTATTTCAACAATGAAACGGCAGCATATTCGTCTGCTGTGACTCAGACTTCAGGTGGTGTTATCAAATATTGGAGAAACGGATCACTGATAACGCGAGTGATAAACTCAGGAACAGGCGGAGGCAGCGTTACAGCAGAAACGCCCGCAACGACTACAACTACAATGCCGCCGTCAGGGACGGGAGCTGCTGAAGTCACAACCACGACCAAGGCAGATGTTGCTGTCTCTGGCAGTTCAGCAATTGTAACAATACCGTCAGATGTAACTGCAAAAGTTGTTGAGCAGACAGCAGCAGCGGAAAAAAACGCTGCGTCTGCAGGAGCGGAAGTTGATTCTGAAATTGTGATCATAGCTTCCACTGGCACCGCCTCTAAGATAGAGATAGTGCTTCCAGCATCTGCATTAAATGATATTGCGGTAAAGACCGGCGCTGCTTTGACAATAAAAACAGCAGCTGGAGACGCTACAATGGATCAGACCGTACTTGATAAAACCACTGAGACTGCGGGAACTGCAGGCGATGTTAGATTGGTTATCCAGAAGGTCGATGAGACTTCGCTTACCACAGCGGCGCAGTCAGCATTAGGGGCAGGAGCTGTCGTTATAAAGCTAGAGATAGTGACTTTAAATGGAAACGTCACTAAGTACCCAGGCGGAGCAATCACTCTTTCTATACCAGCTGACGGTATAGATGCGGCACTAGTTTCATTTGTAAACGTAACAGATAATGGCTGGATCAGAATTCTTCCATTCACATCAGCTGGTGGCAGATTTAGATCTGATCTTCCGCATCTGTCATACTATGCATATATCAGTAAAGAAGCGGCAGAAAAGGCAGTTGAAGTGCAGAACGCTACCATCAAAGCAGGGGTTCAGGCAACAAAAATCGTTGGTCTCAAGACTGCGGTTTCTAAAAGCAAAGTCAAGCTTGCCTGGAGGAAGACAAGCGGTTATGCGGTTGACGGATATCAGATATGGAAATCGTCGACATCATCCTCCAAGGGATATAAGCTTGTAAGGACAGTATCTGTAAAATCTTACACTAATACGGCAGGGTTGAAATCAGGACAGACGTACTGGTACAAGGTAAGAGGATACAGAACTATAGATGGAGTGAAGGTCTATACATCCTTTGCGAAGGTCAAAGTTGTTGCTAAATAACAGAATTTAAATAAAAGGCCGAGCGGAGCTCACTGGGAGCGACAATCGGCCTTTTATTGTCGTAGATAGCAAGGTTCCCGAGGACCCACCCGAAGTTTTAGCTTAGTGGAAGGGTTTCTCTTAAACTTGACTGTTAACAAGAAGAAAAAATTGATAAATGTGCAGAATTCTTCTTAAACTCTTTCGTTAATATGCTTTTGCTTTTAAAACTGAACGATCGCGTTTTGGCGATTTTTGAGCTAAAAAAGGACCAGATCAATCTGGCCAGAACAGAATAACTAGTGCCAGTGAACTACCCGGATACAAGTAACCGGGCTTCCTGCTTCATCCATCGCTGCGTCCGCTCCATACAAATGAAGAAGATGTCTTACGCAGTGTCCGCAGGCGTAGATTCAGGCGGTCCCCGCCTTACTGATGATATTTATGCGCCGTATACTATCCTGAGCGATTCGCTCAGGATATTTTTCGCGGCGTTGAGATCTCTGTCATGATGCGCGCCGCAGGACGGACATGTCCACTCGCGGTCGCTCAGATCCCAGTCTGTATCAGATAGTTTTGCCTACATATATCAGTCCCGCAGGCATCCGACAGGAACAACATACACTCCATCTTTTCTCTGATAAGCGTAGCTATCCGTACCAGTCAACACCATAAGGAACGAAGGATCATGCATCCTGGTCGTATCGATCTTACCGGCAAGTTCTTTTAGTGTTTCAGCTCCGTGTTCTATCAGTGTATCTCCGCCAAGTTTAATCTCTATCAGCCCATAATCACCGTTATTCAAATGTATGACCGCATCACATTCAAGGCCGCTTTTGTCTCTGTAATGATAAAGCTGCCCCCCGAGGGCATCGGCATATATTCTGAGGTCTCTAATACACATAGTTTCAAACATAAGGCCAAACGTATTCAGATCATTTATCAGATCCTTGGGATAAATCCCCAAAGCGGCAGATGCAATCGAAGGATCAACAAAATATCTCGTATCAGATGTTCTTACAACCGTTTTTGATCTTAGATTTGGATTCCATGCCGGAAGATCCTCAACAACAAAAATCTTTTTCAATGCATTTACATATGACAGAACGGTATCTTCATCAAGAGTCAAAGAATCATTTGCAGACATATCCGCCTTGAGCGCACCATTGCTCACCTGTGCCCCCTGATTTCTGGCATATGAACGCATAAGTAACCTTGCACGCTGCTCATTTCTATTTATTCCGTCAGCTCTGGATATGTCGCTTTTGACAACAGACTCATAGTAGTTAAGAGCCTGATCTAACGCGACCTCTCTATCCTCCTGCAACACAGCTCTTGGCCATCCTCCCCTGCAGACAAGATAAGCCAGTTCATCAATATCCAGCCCATTTACAGATACCAGAGATTCCCCTGGATTTTCATCGAATAGCGTTTTGATACTGACCTCACCATTGGATTCCCCGGATTCAAATAGCGACATCGGACGCATCTTAATCCGAGCATAGCGCCCTGTACCCGAATGCTCTGTTTTCGAAAGGTCCGCCGGAACAGATGAACCTGTCAGAACGAATCTTCCCTCACCATCACCATGGTCAACTGAAAATCTAATACTGTCCCACAAAGTTGGTGCTATCTGCCATTCATCAATCAGTCTTGGTGTTTTGCCCGCAAGTAGCACTGATGGTTTGATTTCTGCCATTCTGAGGTTCTGTTCCTTCTTCTCAGGCTCATCCATATAAAGAATACTTGCAGCAATCTGTTCTGCAGTTGTAGTCTTACCACACCATTTGGGGCCTTCTATCAGGACAGCGCCTGCGCTTTTTAATTTTCTTTCCAGAAGCCTGTCAGCAACTCTTTTCTTATAATTGGCCATAAATAGTAGATTCCCTCTCTTTAAATCTTTGGTTATATACTATATTATGACTGCTATTCGGTTATTTGTCAATATTTCTTTCGGTTGTTTGTCCGTTACATTTTCGTGTACTCGGCAATATTTTTTTCGGTTAATTGGCTTTCTGGTGACTTGTACTTGTCTATGCCGCTATTTCCTTAAACGCAAAAAATGCCCTCAAAAGAGGGCATTCTGTTAACGGTCAAGTTTAAGAATAACAATAGTTTAAGAAAACCTTATGGCAATGGGTGGTTTAGCCGCATTTGCTGAAACCGCAGTTCCTGCAGATGACACAGCCTCCTTCATGTTCCACGGGACTGCCGCATTCCGGACAGCTGTGGATCTCGCCGGCAGTTGCAGGGATCACTACATCTGCAATCGGCGTCATTGCCGCTTTCTCAATTGCCTGAGCGACAGGCGTTTGTTTTGCCTTGTCTGCTGACTCGTTGGACTCGTCGATTAGCTTCTGTACCTTCATCAAAACTCTGGCGATGGCGTCAGGACATGATGTGCAGCTCATACCGTGCTGTCTGATGGTGGAAGGACATCTGATGCCCTTCAGCTGATCATAAACCTCATCAATAGAGATGCCGCTTCTGAGGGCTACTGATACCAGCCTGGCCGTAGCTTCGCTCTGGCTTGGGCAGCCGCCAGCTTTTCCAGTGCTGGTGAATACCTCGCAGATACCGTTCTCATCGTAATTTGTCGTTACGTAAAGGGTGCCGCATCCGATTTTCATCTTTTCGGTGAAACCTCTTGTTACGTCTGGACGCGGACGCGGTTCGATCTTGCCGTATTCAGGAGGCAGAGCACCGTCTGCCGCAGCAGTAACTGCCGGGGCACCATCCTTGCGATTGACTGAACCGATGTTGAGGACCTGCTCTTCGCGGCTTCCGTCACGATAGATCGTAACGCCTTTGCAGCCTTCTTTGTATGCCAGAATATATACGTCTCTAACTTCTGCGCGTGTAGCTTCCTTAGGGAAGTTGACAGTCTTTGATACGGCGTTGTCAGTGTGACGCTGGAATGCCGCCTGCATATTGATATGGTCAGATGGCTTGATGTCCTGCGCGCTTACGAAAACCCTGCGGACTTCAGCCGGTATTTCCTTAATGTTCTGAAGCGTTCCTTCGTTGGCGATACGTTTCAGCAGGCGGTCGCTGTTGAGTCCCAGTTCCTCAAGCTTGGCAGTGAGGACAGGGTTGACCTCAACCATTTCCGTGCCATCCATGATGTTGCGGATGAAAGCATATGCAAACACTGGTTCAACGCCGGAAGAACATCCTCCGATGATGGAGAGGGTTCCTGTCGGGGCAATCGTCGTGATAGTTGCGTTTCTCATCTGAGCGCCGCCAGCCAGAGTGCTGACGCTGAACAGAGGGAAGGTGCCGCGCTGATCTGCAAGTTTGCAGGATTCTGCGTGGCCGGTTGTGTTGATGAAGCCCATGACCTTATCGGCCAGCTTTACGGCTTCGTCCGAATTGTACGGTATTCCCATCATCAGAAGTGAGTCTGCCCAGCCCATTACGCCTAGACCGATCTTTCTGGAAGCTCTGGTGACTTCTGCAATTTTGGTAAGAGGGTAATTATTGGCATCGATGACGTTGTCCAGGAAGTGCACAGCTTTGCGTACAGTGTCCTCCAGAAGAACGTAGTCGAACTCGTAACCTGTGAGGGTCTTGCGAAGCATCTTGACCAGGTTGATGGAACCGAGGTTGCAGCTTTCGTAAGGGAGAAGAGGCTGCTCGCCGCATGGATTGGTGCTTTCGATTTCACCCTGAGTCGGCGTAACGTTGTCTCTGTTGAGTCTGTCAAGGAATACGATTCCCGGCTCACCGTTTCTCCATGCATGATCAACGATGGTATTGAAGACTTTCTCCGCACTGAGGTGGCCAACTGCCTGTTTCGTCTTAGGATCGATCAGGTCATATTCCTGATTCTCCTCAACGGCCTTCATGAAGGCTTCGGTGATGCCTACGCTTATATTGAAATTGGTGATATCCTTATTGTCTGCTTTGCAGTTGATGAAATCCAAGATATCTGGGTGATCGATTCGCAGAACGCCCATGTTGGCGCCTCTTCTGGTACCGCCCTGTTTAACGGCTTCTGTTGCTGCGTTGAAGACTTTCATAAAGCTTACCGGTCCGCTTGCCACGCCGCCTGTTGATCTGACTGCTGAACCGCTCTGTCTCAGTCTGGAGAATGAGAAGCCCGTACCTCCGCCTGACTTGTGTATCAGTGCCGCATGTTTTACTGAATCAAAGATGCCTTCCATGCTGTCTTCTACCGGAAGAACAAAGCAAGCAGAAAGCTGACCCAGCGGTCTGCCGGCGTTCATCAGTGTCGGTGAGTTCGGCAGGAATTTAAGATCTGTCATCAGTTCATAAAATTCACTGCTGACTTTTGCCGTGTCGGCGTAGCTGTCATAAGTAGTATCGACGGCAGCTATTGTGTCGGCGACCCTGTGAAACATTCCTTCGACTGTCTCTTTAACATCCCCGTTTTCATCTTTCCCAAGATACCTCTTTTCGAGAACCTTCATCGCGTTCTCGCTGATTTCCCCAATTGCCATATCATCTCTCCTGTTCGTGTATTTAATAATCAAAGTTGAAACTTGTACGTTCATCTCCGTAATGGCCATTATGTAAAAAAATGGTGAATCCACTTCATGTATTGGCCCAGTAACAATTATATCACTATATATAGTATGTATCAATGCCAAAGTTTGTATACTTGAAAATATGCAAAAAACAGTTGACAATATCTCTAACTAGAGATATTATTATTACAACAGAAAAAGAAACAGAAAAACGATTTGGAGGCATCAGAAATGTCTAAACCGGAATTGAAAATTTTGATAGGTATGCATCGCACAGCCAATGCCATCGACAGAAAGACGGCACAGATCGCTGGAGCATATGGACTGACGCTGGGACAGTTCTCAGTGCTGGAAGCACTTTACCATAAAGGTGACCTGACGGTAGGTCAGGTCCAGGAAGCAATACTCAGCACCAGCGGCACCATACCGGTGATCGTCGGCAAGCTGGAAAAGGAAGGCATGCTGACCAGATGCCAGGATGATAAGGACCGGCGGAAGTTCATACTTCACCTGACAGATAAGGGAAGGAAACTTATTGCAGAGGTGTATCCGAAAAATGAAGAAATGATCATCAGCGAGATGGGATGCTGGTCTGACGATGAAAAAGAGCAGATGGCAGCAATGCTGCTGAAGTTCAGGAGGAAATAATAATGGAAAGAAAGATAGAGAGAAAAGTACAGGGCTTTCATACCCAGGATGGAGCAGGAGTCCAGCTGGTAAGGGTGCTTGGCAACAGAACCGTAAAAGAATATGATCCGATACTCATGCTGGATTCCTTTGACAGCATGAATCCAGATGACTATACTGCTCGATTTCCAATGCATCCGCACAGGGGCATAGAGACGATCAGCTATGTGGTCAGCGGAGCGATGCAGCACAGAGACAGTCTTGGCAGCACAGACACCATCGCAGACGGCGAGGTCCAGTGGATGACCGCTGGTTCAGGCATCATGCATGAGGAGCTGATACCTGCAGCAGAAAGGCTGCTGGGCGTACAGCTCTGGCTCAACCTGCCGGCTGCTGAAAAGATGACAGAGCCTGCATATCACAGCATACGCAGCAGCGAGATACCGGAGCAGGAAATCCCCGGCGGCAAGATACGAGTGCTGGCCGGAAGCTGCGGCGAGGTGAAAGGCTTCCAGGCACCGCATCTGCCCTTTGACTATTTTGATATACGTCTGCAGAAGAACACAGTCTTCAGATTGGAGACAGACCCAGAACAGGCAGCCATGCTATTCACTCTGCAGGGCAGCATCAAAGCAGCCGGCGAGGGAGTATTGGAGAAGACGGCGGTACGGCTGACAGCAGGAGATTATATTGAGATCGAAACTGGCGATGAAGAGGCATGCATCCTCTATATGGGAAGCCGCGAACTTGGCGAACCGGTCTGCTGGGGCGGGCCGATCGTAATGAACACGGAAGAAGAACTTGATGAGGCATTCAGCGAACTGCAGCAGGGCACTTTTCTGAAGAGCGGAGTCAGCTACAAATAGTTACAGTTTAATGTTAATGCGGCGTTGTGCCGCAGGTGGTAATGCGGCGTAATGCCGCGGAAAATAATGCGGCGTTATGCCGCAAGTGGTAATGCGGCAATGACCGCGGAAAGGCAAGGGAAAAATGGGAATCAGAGAATCTTTAAAGGAACGCAGAACGTATTACAATATCAACAGCGAAATGCCAGTAAAGGAAGAAGAAGTTGAAAAAGCAGTTAAGGAGCTGACTGAACTGGTACCTGACGCTTTCAACATGAAGAGCGCAAGGGTAGTTGTGGCATTTGGCGAGGAACACAGAAAACTGTGGGATGGAATATATGATGCTTTTGAGGGCAAGGTGCCAAGGGAAAAGATCGACTCATTTAAGGCTGGTGCAGGAACGGTGCTATACTTCTATGACGAAGAGACTGTGAAAGCGCTGCAGGAGAAGTTTGCCGGCTACGCAGACAACTTCCCTGTATGGGCAAATCAGGCAAACGGTATGCTGCAGATATCTGTCTGGACGGCGCTCAGAGAAATGAACATCGGCGCGTCGCTGCAGCACTACAATCCGGTTATTGACGAACTAGTCAGGAAGCAGTTCAATGTTCCTGACAATTACAAGCTCATTGCAGAGATGCCGTTTGGAGGGATCGTTTCCCAGCCAGATCCTAAGGACAAAGAAGACATATCAAAAAGAGTAGCGGTGTTCAGAGGCTAGGACAACAAAGCCCGGGCAGCTGAAATGGCGCCCGGGCAATATGATGGCCTCAGTTATACCAACCCGGCTTTTATGAGGAAGCGGGCAGCGGTGATCTCATCACCGAGAATTTTGAAAGCATATTTCGAAAGGAATATGCTTTTTGCGTCTTTGGTCTTGATGCTGTCAGCAATGTAAAGTGTCATAGCCTTGCGGCCAACTGTTTTCAGAATCTCGCTGGCATACTTTAAGGATGCTGCGGAAGTCAGGCTGGACAATGACTGATTTGCGGGAGTTCCCTGCATTGGTACCACCGGGTCTGTCATTACGGCAGGCGCCTTGCTGATGTCTGGATGAGCTTTTTTGATAGCCTGCTTCTCCAGCATGGTAGTCTTGCCGCCAGCGAAAGACTTTACCAGCAGACGGCTTGTTGCAGGAATGGCATTCATGATCCTGCCGGCAGTTGGCGACTTGATCTCTTCAGGAATCTTTTCTGCTACTACCTCAATGAGCTTGCCGGCAGTCGGCGATTTGATCTCCTCTGGAATCTTTTCAACCACTGCGCCGATAAGTTTGGTGGCAGAAGGCGATTTGATCTCTTCTGGTATTTTTTCGGCGACGGCAGCCATGGCTTCCGTTGGTACTGCGTGGGCAGCTTCTACGGCCGCGGCTGTATCGGCTCTTGTCTGGATGATTGCCTTCTCCAGACATTCCATGAATTTTTCTTTGGAATAGATCAGCAGCGGATCCAGATCGAATACTCTGCCCGCCGTTTCCGCATGCGGGATCTGACGCTTGTCGCAGGTGCCTTTGATAAATGTATAGTACTCGCCGTCGTAGGCACCGAAGGCTTTGAGACCGTCGAGATAGCCAAGCCGGAGTATGCGTTCTACTTTGTCAGGGCGGAAGGAGAGAAAGTCGCCAAGATCCCATTTGCTGCGGATGAAGGTCAGATTTGGAACGTCTTCAAGGTCATCTAAATCGAACTTGCCGACAGCGTCAAGATAGACGGCGATAGTGTGGGTCGCGCCCTTCATGGCAGCCATGCATACAGGCAGGTTGTCCGCATAACCGCCGTCGATGAACTGCTTGTCGCCGATGCGGTGGGTGTGGATCGCCGGAAAGGCCGATGCGCTGGCCGTGACATAATCATTTAGCATGCCGTAGGGCATGTCTTCCTTCCAGACATAGTGAGGCTTCATGGACGGGAATTCAACGGTGACGATGCCGAAATCCATAGGGTTGGCGCGGATGACGTCCTCGTTGAAATACTCTTTCATCATTTTCTGCATGCCTTCAGTACCGGCGCCGCCTTCTTTAAGAAATTCCTTGGCGAAATCGCTGAGCTGGGCGTCCGGTTCAACGTCAAATAGCATGTCAGTCTCCATCTGTCTCCAGAGAGTCTTTGTCTTCAGCACGTCGCCTTGCATGATCATGGCGCCGTTGATTGCGCCGACCGAAACGCCAGCTACGATGTCGATTTTGATGCCAAGTTCGGTCAGGGCCTGCCAGACGCCGCATTCATATGCACCGCGGGAGCCTCCGCCGCTCAAAATAAGCGCAGTTTTTCTTTCTTCCATCTTAACAAAAGACCTCCTCCTATGTTATACTAATCGTAGTATACCTTATTGAGGAGGTAAAAAGCAATATGGATGAAAGATTAAAAAAAATTATAGATGAGAGCAGCAGGATCGTCTTTTTTGGCGGCGCAGGCGTGTCGACGGAAAGCGGCATTCCAGACTTCAGAAGCGAGACTGGATTGTATCACGCCCAGCAGACTTACGGCTATCCGCCGGAAACAATGCTCTCACATACGTTCTTTGAGAAGCACACGGAGATGTTTTTCAAGTATTATAAAGAGAACCTGATCGCCACATGGGCGAAACCTAACGATGCGCACATCGCGCTGGCAAAGCTGGAGGAGATGGGCAAACTGACGGCTGTCGTTACACAGAACATCGACGGGCTCCATCAAAAAGCAGGCAGCAAGAAGGTCTATGAGCTGCACGGCAGTGTGCTGCGCAACTACTGTCAGCGCTGCGGCAAGGCTTACGATCTTGACTATATTATGGATGAAGCTAACTGCACTAACGGCGTGCCTCACTGCACCTGCGGCGGCATAGTCAAGCCGGATGTCGTTCTCTATGAGGAAATGCTCAATGAGGACACTATCCAAGGCGCAGTCAATGCAATCGCCAGTGCTGATACGATGATAATCGGCGGTACTTCGCTGGTAGTTTACCCGGCGGCAGGTTTGATAAACTATTTCCGGGGTAAAAATCTCGTACTGATCAACAAGAGCGAGACCTCATATGATGGCCGCGCTACGCTGGTCATCAACGATTCTATTGGAAAGGTAATGAAATTTTAATGAATATATTAGTAGTTAACGACGACGGCATCGAATCACAAGGCATCAAAGCCCTCGTTGAATCGCTGTCTTCCGTCGCCGATGTATTTGTCTGCGCTCCTGATGGCCAGCGCAGTGCAAAGAGCCAGGCTATAACGATCCGCGAGACCGTATATGTACGCGAGGTCGAATACCCGGGCGCCAAAGGGGCTTTGATCACCAGCGGCACTCCTGCCGACTGCACCAAGATCGGACTGCAGTTTTTTGAGGAGGAAGGCAACAAGATAGATATGGTATACACTGGCATCAACATGGGCAGCAATCTGGGACTGGACACACTATACTCCGGCACCGTTGGAGCGGCCATGGAGGCTGCAATAACCGGAGTGCAGGCAGTTGCGGTTTCCGTTGACAGCCACGAGGCTACTCACTACGATCTGGCTCAGCAGCTTGCGGTAGATGTCATTGGCAAGGTTTACGGTGTGCTGACGCCGTCTACCATTATCAATATCAACGTGCCGGACCTTCCCCGCGAGGAGGTCAAAGGCATACGCTACACGACCCTATTCGGTGAACGCTACTACAATGACAGCTTCAAAAGTGTCGACGAGTCTTCGGAGGCAGGATCTGGCTATCAGCTGAGCGGCGAACCGGCGGAATTCACAACATCAACAGATGATTATGATCTGCCGCTGTCGGTACAGGGCTGGGCAACGATCACACCGCTGAAATATGACTACACTGACTACGAAATGATGAATGCAATAAAAGGATGGAATCTGAATATATGAACATTTTTGACCACTGCTTTGAGAGACTGACTGACGATGACAAGACCGTCCTGAAAGAATATTTTGCGGGATATGACTACCGCGGTTCAAGCTACACGCTGCTTGCCAATTATATCTGGAGAAATACTTACTGCCTCTGCTGGGAGGTGATCGACGGGTATCTCTTTTTGGCCGGCGCTGACTGCATGATTGGAGACCCCAATGCCGTTACCTGCATGCCGATGACTAGAGACGGAAAATATGACACGAAGGTGCTCCGCGGCGCTATGCTTAAGGCCAAGGCACGCTTTGATGAGAGAAAGATACCATTTAAAATGGAAACTATACCAGGACATATGGTACATATCCTAGAAGAGGCATTTCCAGGCGAGATGGAGTTTACCCACGAGAGAAACGATGATGAATACGTTTACGAAAAGGATAAACTTATCACCTTGAGCGGGAGAGCACTTCATAAAAAGAAAAATCACCTGAATTATTTTCAGAAGACATATGATTTTGAGGTGAAGCCTATAGAAGAGGGGATGTTTGGCGAGATCATGGATCTGGTGCACCATGTGCGCGAGGCTCGTGAATACGGGCAAGACGAAGCGGAAACTTTGATGATGGAGGAAGATGCCATACAGGAAGTCCTCAATTTCTGGGACAGGCCGACGGTTTACGGTACGGCGATCCTTATAGACGGAAAAGTTGAAGCATTCGCCTTAGGGGAGAGGCTCAGCAGTGATACTGCTGTAGAGCATTTTGAAAAGGCAAATGATGAGTACCGTGGTCTATATCAGGCCATTTGCAGTGAATTCTGCAAAGCACTGCCGGAAGAAATAAAATTTGTCAACCGTGAAGAGGACATGGGCCTTGAAAATCTAAGGCAGGCGAAGGAAGCCCTAAAACCTGACCATATGGATGAAAAATATAGTGGTTGCTTTTTGTATACAAGTGATATATAATGGTGAGTGTCAAGAATTTAACAAAATCGATGAAGCTTGATACTTCAAAGGATTGACCGTCAGAATGGTCAGAATAATATATTAATAATGCCATTGATACTGGCTTAAATTTAAGGAGGTAAATGTTACAATGAAAGATGTAGTAATCGTAGGCGCAGCTAGAACTGCAATCGGTACATTCGGTGGATCACTTAAGGACGTTCCTGCTAGAACTCTTGGTGCAATAGTAATCAAGGAAGCTCTGAACAGGGCAGGCGTTAAACCTGAGCAGGTTGAAGAAGTTATCATGGGCGACGTTCTCCAGGGTGGACTTGGACAGAACGTAGCTAGACAGATGTCATTAGACGCTGGTCTTCCTGTAGAAGTACCTGCTATGACAATCAATAAGGTTTGCGGTTCAGGCCTGAGAGCAGTTGAACTTGCAGCTCAGATCATTAAAGCCGGCGACGCTGACATCATCGTTGCAGGTGGAGCTGAGAACATGTCAGCAACAGCATATGCAGTACCATCAGCAAGATGGGGAGCAAGAATGTTCGACGCTAAGATGGTAGATATGATGGTTAATGATGGTCTTTGGGACGCATTCAATCATTATCACATGGGAATCACTGCAGAGAACGTTGCTGAGCAGTGGGGCCTGACTAGAGAACAGCTCGACGAGTTCTCACTTGCTTCACAGCAGAAGGCTGAAGCAGCAATCAAATCAGGAGCATTCAAAGAAGAAATCGTTCCAGTTGAGATCCCTCAGAGAAAAGGCGATCCAATCGTATTCGATACAGATGAGCACCCTAAGTTTGGTTCATCAATGGAGAAGATGGCTAAGTTAAAGCCGGCATTCAAGAAGGACGGCGGAGTTGTAACAGCTGCTAACGCTTCCGGAATCAACGATTCAGGCGCTGCAGTAGTAGTTATGTCAAAGGAAAAGGCTGAAGAGCTTGGACTTAAGCCGCTGTGCACAATCAAGTCATATGCATCAGCAGGTGTTGACCCTAAGATCATGGGAATCGGACCAGTTCCAGCTTCCAAGAAGGCTCTTGAAAAGGCTGGTTGGCAGGTAGCTGACCTTGACCTGGTTGAGGCTAACGAAGCATTCGCTGCTCAGTCAGTAGCAGTTGGACAGGAAATGGGATGGGATCCAGCTAAGCTGAACGTAAACGGCGGAGCAATCGCACTTGGACACCCAATCGGAGCTTCCGGATGCAGAATCCTGATCACTCTGATCTACGCTATGATGAAGAGACCTGACGCTCACAAGGGTCTGGCTACTCTCTGCATCGGCGGAGGAATGGGAACTGCTCTTGCTATCGAGATGTAGTTTATAAGAACTGAATAAGTTTGCAATCAGAGCCCTGGGCGTATGCCCGGGGCTTTTGCGTGGACGCGCTGCTGTCAAACCCGAGGACCAGCGCGAAAAAGCAGCGATCCGAGGGAAGGAATTGGAGAGAGGATCGCAACATTGCTTGGCCGCAGGCCCAGATGGGGAGATGCAGGCTGGTCAGCGAGCGGGCTGCTGTCAAACCCGAGGACCAGCGAGCTGATCAGCCTGCATCTCCCTGCAATTTAGTGCAGTAAAACTGTCAAGTGGGAACGCTTTGCAGTAATGGTAAAAAATGCAAAAAGAGAACATTTATACGTTGATAGAATCTGGCCTGTTAATTGACAACGATTCTGATTAGTCTATAATTTCAGATAGGGATGTTACTGGCGTATTTGTACAACTTTATGTACGCCGTAAGATATTGCACTTATATTATTGGAGGAACTATCATGCAAATTCTGGAATTCGACTTTGTCAGCCTGATGCTTAACCCATTCGTGCTGATGTTTGTCACGATTGCCCTTGGATTGCTCTTTGGAAAAATCAACTTTGGAAAGTTCAATTTCGGAACTTCGGGTGCGCTGTTTGTCGGACTGGCAATAGGCTGGGCTATTTACGGATATGCTCAGAAGATCTACACTGCCGGTGATGAGGCGGCTCCGGGATTCAAGGACGCTGTTCAGATAATGGAAGGCAACGGCGGAAAAGTCATCAATTCATATTTCTTTACTACCTCGCTGATTTTGTTCGTTGCGGCAGTCGGACTGCTGGCATCGAAAGACTTGGGCATCGTAATCAAAAAGTACGGCGCGAAGTTTGTCGTTCTGGGCCTTTTGATCACCATGGTCGGCGCAGGTGCAACCTATGCTTGCACGGCAGTCGTTAAAGGAACCAATCCGTACGCGGTTGCAGGCGTTTACACAGGAGCAATGACAAGCTCGCCTGGACTTGCCTCAGCTTTGGAAACAGCGGAAGGTCAGGCGACTGAGCAGGCAGATGCTTATGAGACGGCTTCGAATCACGACAAGCAGATCGTTTTGGATGTTTTGTCGCTGGATGACAAGTATAAGGATCTGACGGTTGAAAATACCAGCAAACTGACGGCTGATGAGAAGCAGGCTTATGTCAATCAGGCTACAGGGCAGGTCGGCATCGGCCATGCGGTCGGATATCCGTTCGGCGTGCTGATCGTTATTCTGGCGGTAAACTTCTTGAATGTAATATTTAAGTTCGACGTTGAGGAGGAAAAGCGAAAGTACGCTCTGGAAATGGAACAGGCAAGGCGTGTAAAACTGAGCAAGGAAGTCCCGACGACGAGCTTCAGCATAATGTCATTTGCCATCGTGTGCTTTGTAGGATATCTGGTAGGAAGCCTGAAAATTTATATGGGACCTTTAGGATATGTAAGTTTGGAAGCCACCGGCGGCGTTCTGATTGCAGCCCTTGTTCTGGGCTATATTGGTAAGATCGGCCCGTTGTCCTTCAGAATGGACAGCATGGTCCTCGGCGTTGTCCGTGAACTTGGTTTGGCCTTCTTCCTGGCCATCGTTGGCTTGAACTACGGCTATGGCGCAGTCGTTGCCCTGACAGGCTCCGGCATCACGCTGGCTGCAGTCAGTCTGGTTGTCGGCTTCATCGCCGTGATCGTTGGATTCCTCGTTGGCCGTTATGCCTTCAAACTCAACTGGATCATGCTCTCCGGCGCTATCTGCGGCGGCATGACATCGACTCCAGGCCTTGGTGCTGCAACTGAAGCAGTCGGCAGCGACGACCCAGGCGCAGGCTACGGCGCGACCTATCCGTTCGCACTTTTCGGCATGGTAATCTTCACGATCATACTGCATAAACTGCCGATACTCTAACGACACCGCATCAAAGCTTTCAGCTGCGATCAAAATTTATAATGTCCGACCTGGCCCATCGCCAGGTCGTTTTTTTTATTGCCAAATGTAGCCGGCCGGCGCTCACCGCCCGGCCGCCTTTTTGTGATCAAATGTCGCCGGCCCGACGCTCCGCGCTCACCGCCCGGCCGCCTTTTTGTGATCAAATGTCGCCGGCCCGACGCTCCGCGCTCACCGCCCGGCCGCCTTTTTGTGATCAAATGTCGCCGGCCCGACGCTCCGCGCTCGGCCGCCTTTGTTGGCCATTCGGCCGAGTCCAGTGGCTGCAAGGATCATCTGCCGGCCGATCGCCATGGCTGGGCCGCCGCCCTTTTGATGTGGTCGTCTGCTGGCATTGCAGCCTCGCTGGGTCGCCGATTCCAATTCGTCAGATCGCCTATTTACGATTAGTGATCACTTTTGCTGTTTTAAGCAAGTTTTACGTCACTTTTTTGCCATTTGCTGGAAGCTGCATATTATTCAGTGATGAAAAGCCGAAAAAAGTGAAATGGTTTTGCAGAATAACAATGCATCTTGCAAGACTAAAGAAGAACATTGCAAAATCACGGAGCGGCATAACTGGAATTCTGTCTGCTAGTCATCAGTGACAGCGGAATAACGTGTTTTGATTGAGATATGGGGGTGCATATGAGACGGTTACCAAAAGGAAAGTGACGCAAATCATTCGATATTAGGTAAAAGTGATCACAAAACCTGATTTTGGCAACTGGAAAAAAGTGCATAACATTTCTGAAACATGAATGAACATCCAAAACGCCCTGATTGCGGTTGCGGACGTTGGGAAATACAGGTATAGCGGGAAGATAAATTGCCCCACTTCAACGAAGTAGGCTGCGAGCAAATATCGGTCTTAAAGCAGATATTCTATGAATTGCTTCATGGCAAAGGAAAGGTCGTCTTTATTGCGCAAGGCCAGACATATATCAAGATATGCGGGCTCTGCAAGTTCCTTTTCAACGATCTGGTATGGCATTCTCTGCAGAATCAGTTTGGGCAGGATACCGATGCCAAGGCCGTTTTCAACCATGGACATGATTGCATAGTCGTCCCACGTTGTGAACTTTATCTGCGGTTTCAGGCCATGTTCCTCAAAAAGCTTGGAAATGTTGGACTTGGAGCCTTTCTCTAGAAGCATGAATGGATAGTCGCATAAAGCGCTCAGCGGCACCTTATCATATTTCTCCAGCGGATGACCTTGCGGGATAACGACTATTAGTTCATCCTTTTGCAGTGGAATGATATCCATATTCAGCGCCGACGGATCCCTGAGAAAGCCGCAGTCTACGCTGCCCTCGGAGATCCAGTCTTCGATTTCGGTATAGTCGCCAAGCCGCAGTTCATAATCGATGTTGGGATAATCATTTTGAAAATCCTTGATGATTTTCGGCAGCCAGTGAGTAGCAACACTTGAAAAAGTGCCGATCCTGATGATACCTGATTCAAGTCCTTTGATCTCGCTGACTTGAGACTGCAGCCCTTCGTAGTCGCTGCAGATTTTCCTCACATATGGCAGCACTTCCATGCCGTCAGAGGTAAGCCTGATGCCGGAACGGTTGCGTTCCAGCAGGCGTACGCCCCATTCTGCTTCAAGATCGCTGATCATTCGGCTGATCCCGGACTGGGAATAGTTCAGCAGTTCCGCTGCCTTTGTGAAACTGCCTAATTCAACAGTCTTGATAAAAGCCATATATTTAACGATATTCATTTCCATAGTTGGCCTCCTTGTCTCTTACTCATTACATCTGTTTTTGTAATCTATATCATGATAACTATTTATTTATCAAATCCATAACTTCATGTTACACTAATCAAATGAGATTATCAACAAAAAACAGAAAGAGAGCATAGAATAGAAATGAAGAAATCATACCGCAATTATTTCATAGCATTGGCACTTTTCGGATCCAACGGAATCGTATCCAGCGGGATAGCCCTTTCAAGCTGCGACATCGTGCTGCTGCGTTCGATCCTCGGCAGCATTCTGCTTTATGCAATTTTCAGGTTCAGCGGTGGAAAGCTAAGCGAATTCAAACCGTCAAAAGACGTGGCTTTTGTTGCATTATCCGGTGCTGCCATGGCTGCAGACTGGCTGTTTCTCTTTGAAGCATATGCGCAGATAGGCGTCAGCATGGCTGTGATCATTAATTACTGTGGTCCAATAATTGTCGTTGCCTTGTCGCCACTCGTGTTTCAGGAAAAGATCACGCTGAAGAGACTGCTTTCGCTGATTGCGGCTATGTCAGGCGCTCTATTGGTAAGCGAGCAGATAATGTCAGGTACTCTGAATGTGACGGGGCTGATATGTGCAGTATTTTCAGCATTTTCATATGCGGGCATGATAATATTTAATAAAAAATCAGAGAGCATCACAGGCATGTCGAATGCGATGCTTCAGCTTCTGGGTGCGCTGGTTACCGTGATAATATTTGTCGGCTTGAAACAGGGGTTTGTCATGCAAATCGAGACCGCCGACTTGCCGGCTATAATGTGGCTTGGTTTCGTAAATACCGGTGTCAGCTGCTGGCTGTATTTCTCTTCCATAGGGAAACTGCCCGTGCAGACCGTTGCAGTCTGCGGCTACCTAGAACCGCTGGCCGCAGTTTTGCTGGCGGTGGTTTTGCTGCATGAGATGATGACGCCGCTGCAGGTGTTTGGCGCAATGCTTATCATGGGAGGCGCCGTCTACGGAGAGTGCAGCAACTTCGAATCAACAAAACTCATAGCGTAATGTCCGACCTGGCTCGCCGCCAGGTCGTTTTTTTATTGTCTTGGCCGGACCGCCGGCCGTCGCTCCCTGCTCGGCCGCCTTTGTTGGCCATTCGGCCGAATCCAGCGGCTACAGGGATTTTCCGCCGGCCGTCGCGCCCCGCTCGGCCGCCTTTGTTGGCCATTCGGCCGAATCCAGCGGCTGCAGAGATTTCCTGCCGGCCGATCGCCTTGGCTGGGTCGCCGCCCTTTTGATGTGGCCTTCAGCCGGCATTGCAGCATCGCCGAGCCGCCGATTCGGCATGATCATCAGCCGGCCGATCGCCTTGGCCGAGCCGCCGCTCTTTTGATGTGGTCGTCTGCTGGCATTGCAGCTTCGCCGAGTCGCCATTTCGACATGATCATCAGCTGGCCGATCGCCTTGGCCGGGCCGCTGATCCCATTTTGTCAGATCGCCTATTTACGATTAGTGATCACTTTTGCTGTTTTAAGCAAGTTTTACGTCACTTTTTTGCCATTTGCTGGAAGCTGCATATTATTCAGTGATGAAAAGCCGAAAAAAGTGAAACGGTTTTGCAGAATAACAATGCATGTTGCAAGACTAAAGAAGAATATTGTAAAATCACGGAGCGGCATAACTGGAATTTTGTCTGCTGGACATCAGTGACAGCGGAATAACGCATTTTGATTGAGATATGGGGTTGCATATGGTATGGTTACCAAAAGGGAAGTGACGCAAATCACTCGATATTAGGCAAAAGTGATCACAAAACCTGATTTTGGCAACTGGAAAAAAGTGCATAACATTTCTGCAATATGAATGAACATCCAGAATGCCCCGATTGCGGTTGCGGGCGTTGGAAAATACAGTTATAATAGAAGCCAGATGGCCCCCGCCTCAACGAAGTGGGCGGCGGGTTCCATGTCCGGATTTCAGTGCGGGGCTTAAAATCCCCCCACCAAAATCCGACCGAGCTGAAGCTCCTGGCTTCGGTTGCAGGCCTGCGCTGCGCCTGCAATGAGCGAGCTCACTGCGAGCTACGCTTGGCCTTAAATAGAAGCCAGATGGCCCCCGCCTCAACGAAGAGGGCGGAGGGTTCCATGTCCGGATTTCAGTGTGGGGCTTAAAATCCCCCCACCAAAATCCGACCGAACTGAAGCTCCTGGCTTCGGTTGCAGGCCTGCGCTACGACTGCAATGAGCGAGCTCACTGCGAACTCCGCTTGGCCTTAAATAGAAGCCAGATGGCCCCCGCATCAATGAAGAGGGCGGTGGCGAAAGGAGTATGATTATGATTTGCCCATATTGCAATGCAGAAATGGAAGAAGGTTTTGTTTATTCAAATGCCACCAAGATTGGCTGGTCCAAAACCAAACGCAAAGACTGGTGGCTGTTTCAGAATGACACCGGGGACATAATTCTTGGAGTTTGGGAAGCGTACCGGCATGCGGGATGCTGCAAAAGCTGCGGCAAGATAATAATCGAATTTGACCAGGATGAGGTAGTAAAATAGATATTATTTTGGGGGGAGAGATACAATGGATGACGTAAAATCTAAAATCCTGATAAAAACTTTTGATGGATCTTTGACGAAGCTGGCGGTAAAGCCAAAATGCATGAACAGCACCGTTGAGTTCAACGTGAATTATTATGACTATGACGGTGATCAGTCGCTTGTTAAGGCAAAGGTGACATTTCGGAATGTGATATCGCTGGATTTTGAAATCAACCTGTTTGACAATTATATCGGCGCGGAACTCTTTGGGTTTTATGAGGTATTCAGCGCGGATAAGAAAAAGGAAATGATTGAGAAGATCTTTCTGGAACGCCGCAGCGGTTTTTTATACCATGGTGATTACGATTACGATGCAAGTGAAGAACACGATATGCTGAATTTCCGTGAGCCGGTTGAAAATATTTTTGCAGAACTTGAGCAGTATCACTTATATCAGCAGCAGACGCAGGGCGGCATCTACTGGATAATGGCAAAGGGATATGAGTTAACAAACAAGGGAAAATAATATGTTGAAAAAGATAAATGCCCTTCTTAATATTTTTATGGGCTGCCTTTTGGGCGTGTATATGGGCAGGATACTGGTCACATACATGGATTACAGAAAGAATCCGGGCATCTATGAGATGGGGTCGGCCCCATGGTATTCGGGAATTGAAATAGAAGGCATTGCATTAGCTATACTGCTGGCTGTTTGCCTGGTGATCAAAGCAGTGATTCGGAAGGAAAGCAAATGATTTTTTCAAAGATCGAAGCAGATGACAAAGAGAACATAACAAAGCTTTCAAAGCTGGCTTCGGCAATTGTCAAAGAACATTTTGATCCAATCATAGGCAGCCAGCAAAACGACTATATGATATCAAAATTTCAAACAGTTGACGCAATATCCAAGCAGTTAGCACATGGCTACCAGTACTATTTCTGCATTTTAGGAAAGGAAATCGTTGGGTTTCTGGCGTTTTATAAAAAAGGCGAGGCAATGTGCCTGAGCAAGTTTTATCTCAAGAAAGAACATAGAGGAAAAGGACTGTCCAAAGATATGCTTGCATTTACAGCAGACATGACGAGAAACGCAAACGTGAATGCAATTGTATTGAATGTGAATCGTAACAATAGCGCTGTAATAGCGTATGAGCATATGGGGTTCCGCAAAATCAGGGAAGAAGTAAATGACATTGGAAGCGGTTTTGTGATGGACGATTTTGTAATGCAATATGATATTAATAAATAATGGTTATAAAAACTTGAACTTTGGAGGTGAACAAAATGGCTTTTGACTTTAAAAAGGAATACAAAGAATTCTACATGCCAAAGGATAAACCGCAAATTGTAGAGGTTCCAAAGGCGAATTATATAGCAGTACGCGGTCATGGAGATCCAAATGATGAAGACGGAGCATATAAAAAGGCAATCGGTGTTTTATACGCAGTCGCCTATACTTTGAAGATGAGTTACAAGGGCGACTATCATATCAAAGGCTTTTTTGAATATGTTGTTCCGCCTCTGGAGGGATTTTGGTGGCAGGATAGTATCAATGGAGTTGACTATGCAGAAAAATCAACATTCAATTGGATATCTGTGTTGAGATTGCCTGATTTTGTGACAAAAGCTGACTTTGATTGGGCAGTCAGTGTCGCCGCGGAAAAGAAAAAACTTGATTGTTCTGCTGCTGAGTTCCTGACAGTCGACGAGGGACTGTGTGTGCAGATCATGCACCTTGGACCTTTTGATGATGAACCTCGAAGCGTAGCTTTGATGGATGCGTTCATTGAAGAAAACGGTTATGAAAATGATTTTAGCCAGAGTAGATTGCACCATGAAATATATATGTCGGATGCGCGAAAAGTACCGCCAGAAAAATGGAAGACTGTGATCCGCCACCCGATAAAGAAGAAGTAAACGAATTAGAATTTTAGGAGGTAAATTCAAATGAGAAAATGCATCAGATGTGGTTATGAAATGAAAGAAAACTGTGCACTTAGAGTACAAGGTGCTGGATATGGGATAGTGCTGTCTTCTGATGAGAATAAATTATTTGGAGGAAGAATGGGGGAACCTAAGGTTGCAATATGTCCTGAATGTGGAGAGGTATCCATTTATATTGAAAATACGGATAAGTTAAAATAAAAAAATCGATTTGTAAGGGTTCAGACAAATTCCGATTTGATTGGAATGATAAATCGAAAGTTGGAGGGGAAATGATTAACAAGACTCATCACACACCTTGCGGAACGATACACTATTGGGTATCTGATATAATACGCACTGATGACATATCGCTGATTTTTTTGCCGGGTCTGACCGCCGATCACAGGTTATTTGACAAACAACTCGAGTATTTCACAGATAAGCATAATGTATTTGTATGGGATGCTCCCGGCCATGCAGCCTCTTATCCTTTTGAAATGACATTTACTCTTATGGACAAAGCGCAGTGGCTGGATGAGATTTTGGAAAAGGAGGGCATGACAAAACCCGTTATAGTAGGGCAGTCTATGGGCGGCTATGTCGGGCAGGCATATTCACAGCTTTTTCCCAACAAATTGAGAGGTTTTGTATCGGTGGATTCCGCACCGCTGCAGAGAAAATATGCAACTGCAGCTGAAATATGGCTGTTAAAAAGAATGAAACCCGTATATCAGCATTACCCGTGGAAATCGCTGTTGAAGTCTGGTACAAATGGAGTCGCCACCACGGAGTACGGGCGAAAGCTAATGCTTGATATGATGATGGTATACAATGGCGATCAAGCCAGGTATGCGAAACTGGCAGGACACGGTTTCCGGATCCTTGCTGAAGCAATGGAAGCTGATTTGTCTTATGAAATCAAATGCCCTGCCCTTTTGATCTGCGGAGAGAAAGACCATGCCGGATCTTGCATTCGGTATAACAAGGCATGGAACAAGAATACGGGGATACCAATCAAATGGATTGAAAACGCAGGGCATAATTCAAATACGGATGCTCCGGAAATCGTGAATGAACTGATTGAAAGGCTTATTCGAGAAATATAAATCTCGATTGATCCGCATGAAATTAAAGGGACTCAATACTTATTCTGCGGTGGAGGTGAAACCATGCTTGAAAAAATACCGTCTCAGTCAGCTATGGTTGATTTGATTGGGCAGCCGTTGTTTGATGTGTGGCAGGCGCTTTGTTCGGAAATCGATGAGAAATACGAAATGGAACGGTCGTGGAATTCCGGAGGCAAAAGATGGACCTATGAGTATAAATACCGTCGGGGCGGAAAAACGCTTTGCTGCCTGTACGCAAAAAGTAATTGTGTCGGGTTCATGGTCATCTTCGGAAAAGATGAGCGTGCGAAAGTAGAAGCAATACGGAGTACCCTTTCGCCTGCTGTCTGCAGAAAGTACGATGAAGCCGAAACCTATCATGACGGCAAATGGGTAATGTTCGAGCCGACGGACGAGTCGGAATTTGATGACTATATGAAATTGCTGGCAGTCAAAAGAAGACCGAATCGGAAATGACAGCTTTGGAATTTGGAGGCAGCAAATGATAATGCTTAATAAAAGAATCAGAGAAAATGCTCATGCCAGGGCGGCTTTCAACAAGCTTGCCGAAGCAACATTTGGACTGAACTTTGAGAACTGGTATCAGAATGGATACTGGAATGAAAAATATATTCCTTACACTATGTTTGACGGAGATGAGGCCGTGTCTAATGTGTCGGTCAATATCATGGATTTTGAGACGGATGGCGGCATTAAGCATTATATTCAGCTTGGCACAGTCATGACGAGCCCGGAATACAGACATAGGGGACGGATAAAGCAGATAATGAAAGAGGTTGACGCAGACTTTGCAGATAAAGACGGTGTTTTTCTATTTGCAAACGACAGCGTGCTGGACTTTTATCCGAAATTCGGCTTCAAGAAGGCTGATGAATATCGGTATGCGAAGGCGGTTAAGGGCGCAGGCGAATGTTCGCTGTCAAAAGTCCCAATGAATTCAAAGGATGACTGGAACAAAATATATAAAATCATAGAGAACAGCGCTGCGAACGGAAGATTTTTCATGCGGAATGCGGATCTTGACATGTTCTATCTGTCTCAGTTTATGACTGGAAATGTATACTGCAGCAGCAGACTGAACGCATATCCGGTAATAGAGTTTAGAGACAGAGAGGCGTTTATTTCAGATATCTTTTCAGAAAAGAAAATCGATCTGAATGACCTGATAGATGAACTCGGCGCCGAGACGCATAGAGTCATCCTTAATTTTACACCTGATTATACAGATGGTTTTGAAGAAGAACAGGTTCATGAAGAAGATACTACTCTGTTCCTCAAGGGCGGGATTATATCAGATCTTAATCATGAAAAAATGATGTTTCCAGAATTATCACATGCTTGATAACTGAAGCTAATCGCGGATATCTAAATCTGCAGTGCTAATACACACATTAACTGAACTAAATTTGCGAGGTAAATTATCCCATGAAAAGACAGATTGCATTTTTAAGGGGGATAAATGTTGGCGGTAAAAACAGAGTCCCAATGGCTGAATTGAAAGCCGGCTTCGAAGAACTTGACTTTAAAGAAGTCAAAACCTATTTGAACAGCGGCAATATAGTTTTTTCCAGCGATCTTGACGACAAGGAAATCATTGCAGGCCAGATTGAACAGATGGTAAAAGAAAAATTTGACATACAAATTCCAGTTTTTCTGATTTTAAAGGAAGAACTGGACGATGTTTTATGTCATGCACCTGCATGGTGGGGAACTGAAGATAAAACAGTATACGACAACCTTATTTTCATTATTAAGCCAGCTACATTTCAAGAGGTGTTTCGTGAAATTGGAGCACCGAAGGATGGGCTGGAACAGATTCAGGATTACAAGGAAGCCATATTCTGGTCTTTTAGCCGAAAAGATTATCAGAAGACTAACTGGTGGTCCCAAACGGCTAGTGCAGGCATCAGCAGCAAACTGACTATCAGAACCGCTGGCACGGTTCGTAAGGTTTGCAAAATGTAGTAACGTCGGAGCAGCATTTAGCTAGTATAAAAGCCCCAAAGAAATATCAGACAAAAAGTTATATTTACTAAAAATTAGTTTGACAATGGTCAACATAGTGAGTAGAATCATAAGTATGAAAGCAATATTTGAAGAACTTCTTAAAACTAAAAAGAATTTTGTATTCATCGGCGAGGCAGGCAGCGGAAAAAGCGAGATAGCAATGAATTTTGCCATGGCTTTTGCTGAGATCCTGTACGGCCAAGCGCAGAGCGCGGAACAGTGCGCCAACAAAGCGCAGAGCGCAGAACGGTGCGCCAACAAAGCGCAGAGCGCGGAACGGTGCGCCAACCAAGCCCAGGCTGCAATGCTGCCAAACATCTCACCGCGCGCTGTCCACTTCTTTGATATGGATCAGACCAAGCCGCTTTTCAGATCCCGCGATGTGCGGGAGCAGCTGGAGCAGGCAGGTGTGGTTTTCCATTTTGATGAGCAGTTCATGGATGCGCCGACGATGGTTGGTGGAGTCAGAGAGCATCTGGCCGATCCAGGCAGCATCGTGATACTCGATGTTGGCGGCAACCACCAGGGAGCTCGGATGATTGGAGGTTTTGCGCCGTTCCTCAATCGCGGCGAAACGGCAAACTACTTCGTGATCAATCCGTATCGGCCATGGTCCCGCGAAGTCCTTGGCATTGACGGGACCCTTTCAGAAATCCTGAAGGTTTCTCACATACAGAAGGTGGATATCCTCAGCAACCCTAACGTCGGCGCGGACACGACGGCGGAAGAAGCAGCGACAGGTGACGCCAGGCTGCGCGAGATGATCGGCGAATACGTCGAAGTCGGGCCGATCTGCGTCAGAGAACAGCTGGCAAAGGAAATCGAACAAAATACAGGCTGCGCGGTCATCCCGCTGCGCCTGTATCTAAAAGGAATATTATAGGCGCCGAACCGGCGCAATGCTGCGGCATTGCCAAAAGGCGCCAATCGGCAGACATGCCGGAATTAAAACATGCGCTATAAAGGCGCCAATCGGCAGACAATGCCGACGGAAAAACAGGCGCCCACGCCCAAGCGGCAGGGACGCAAAACAGGAGGTAAATGTTAATGGCGAAAGTCGAAATCAGAGCAGAAAGCTGCAAAAGCTGCCTTTACTGCGTTAAGTTCTGCCCTAAGAACGTGCTTGTCGTAGGCGAGCAGGTCAACTCCAAGGGCTATCAGTACATCGTTGCTGAGAAAATGGAAAACTGCATAGGCTGCGCAATATGCGCAATGATGTGCCCGGAAGCGGCCATCGAAGTCTGGAAATAGCGCGCCGGCAAGCGCAGAGCGCGTAGCAGAGAAACAGTGCCGGCAAGCGCAGAGCGCATGTCAGCAGAACGCGTTAGCAGCGCGCAGGAAATAATAATGGAGGAAGCAGAATGCAGAGAGTATTTATGAAGGGCTGCGAGGCCATCGCCGAGGCAGCTGTCAGATCAGGATGCAGGTTTTTTGCCGGCTATCCTATAACACCGCAAAATGAGATACCAGAGTATTTCGCCAGGAGAATGCCAGAAGTCGGCGGGACTTTTGTTCAGGGCGAAAGCGAATTGGCGTCTATCAATATGATATATGGAGCTGCCCAGACTGGAACCAGGTCTATGACCTCATCATCCAGCACAGGCATCAACCTTTACAGTGAGGGCGTTGCCTTCATGGCATCAGCCAGGATCCCAATGGTCTATGTCAACGTAATGCGAGGCGGCCCGGGAATCGGATCCATCCAGCCTTCACAGCAGGACTATTTTCAGGCGACCAAAGCCTCCGGCAACGGCGGATTCAAGATGCTGGTCTTTGCACCAGGCACAGTGCAGGAAGCAGTCGACATGACATATGCCGCCTTTGACTATGCACAGAGAGATAAAAACCCGGTTTTGATACTGACAGACGGAGTCATTGGCACCATGATGGAGCCGGTTGTACTGCCGCCGATGAGAACTGAAGACGAAGTGAAAGCTTTGAAAGACGAGCTTGACAGCTGGGCCTTCAAAGGCCACAAACTCGGGGAGAAAGTCCTCGTGCTGCCAGGCGGCTGGTCAGGTCAGGAAGACAGATGCAAGCGCAATTCAGATCTTTATGATTCCTGGGAAGGCACCATGGAAGATGTTGAAAAATTCATGACCGACGATGCAGAAGTGATAATCACAGGCTTTGGCATTTCAGGAAGAATTGCAAAATCCGTAGTAAGAGAAATGAGAGAAGAAGGCTACAAAGTCGGCCTAATAAGACCGAGGATAATCTCACCTTTCCCATACAGCGTTTATGATAATCTGGACTTCAGCCGCGTTAAGGCGATCCTCGACGTAGAGATGTCCATCCCAGCCCAGTTCGTCTGGGACGTAAAGATGGCAGTTAAAGAAAGATGCAGGATCGAAGAATGTCTGAGATCAGGCGGCGAGATCATTTCAAAAGATCAGATCGCGGAAGCTGCCAGAAAGCTGTTTGAGTAAGGGGGGATTCTGAATGGAACAGGTATATAAGAGAACAACCGGCATCAGAGACGACATGGTCGTGGGATTCTGCCCAGGCTGCATGCACGGAACTATATTTAAGATGATTGGCGAAGTCCTGGAAGAACTGGGCGTCATGGACAGAACGGCAAACGTCCAGGGCGTAGGCTGCTGTGGACTCGCTATGGAATATGTCACCTACGACGTTACGACAGCGCCGCACGGCAGAGCTTGCGCGGTTGCCACAGGCGTCAAAAGAGCCAACCCTGAGACTATCGTTTTCACCTATCAGGGTGACGGCGATCTGGCCTCGATCGGTCTGGCGGAGACGATGACCGCAGCAAACCGCGGTGAAAACTTTACTGTTATCTTTGTTAACAACGGCATCTATGGCATGACCGGCGGACAGATGGCGCCGACGACTTTGATCGGCATGAAGTCAACGACGACGCCGAAGGGCCGCAATGCCGAAGAGCATGGCTACCCGATGCACATGTGCGAGATCCTGAACCAGCTTACTGCGCCATACTATCTGGAGCGCACAAGCTGCAACAACCCGGCAAACACCCGCAAAACAAAGGCGGCAATCAAGAAGGCTTTCCAGAATCAGATCGACGGAAAAGGTTTTTCGATGGTTGAGATCGTGACCAGCTGCCCGACAAACTGGGGACTGGACCCGATAAAATCCCTCGATTTCCTTGAGGAGAAAATGCTGAAAGAATATCCTCTCGGCGTTGTCAGAGACAGGTCAAAGGAGGAATAGCAATGGAAAGAAATTTACTAGTCGCAGGCTTTGGCGGCCAGGGCGTAATGATGCTTGGCACGCTGTTGGCACAGGCCACCTGCGAATCAACTGATAAAAATGTCACTTACTTCCCGTCATACGGCGCAGAAATGCGTGGAGGAACGGCCAACTGCTATGTCGTTATCTCCGACGAGTCGATCGGCGCACCAATGGCCGACCGTCAGGAAGATCTGATCGTCATGAATGACCCGTCGCTGAGTCGCTTCATCGACAGGCTCAAGCCAAACGGCACGCTGTTCATCAACAGTTCTATCGTAAAGTCACCGGTAACCCGTACCGACATCAAAGTCGTCAAAGCACCGGTCACAGAGCTGGCTCTGGAGATGGGCAATCCTAAGGTCATAAACATTATAATGCTTGGTGTTTACATCGGCTATACTCAGGTCATTCCAGAGGACGTTATGCTGGAAGAGATCAAAAAGAAGCTGGGCGCCAAGAAGCCGGCGCTGGTTCCGCTGAATGTGGAAGCGTTCAATCGAGGGCTCGCAATCGGCCGGGACGCTGCTCTCGGGTCCTCGGATCCTGTGGCTGCAGACTGAATCGCTCCGGATGTTTGGAACGGCTGACAAACGTGGGTCAGGAAACGTGTCAGCCGTTTAGCCAAACATCGACATCGCTCCTCAGGCAGCCACCACGGATCCTCGGAAACCGTTCGCAGCGTGCCCGGCCGATCGCGAGAGCATATGAAATCTTCGATTAAAAAGGACGCCGGGACGCTGCTCTCGGGTCCTCGAATCCTGTGGCTGCAGACTGAATCGCTCCGGATGTTTGGAACGGCTGACAAACGTGGGTCAGGAAACGTGTCAGCCGTTTAGCCAAACATTATGCAAGAGGATGTCGCATTAGGGTACTAACCCAATATGCGACATCCTCTTTTCTTGTCTTTGGAAGAAAGCAATAATAACCGTTTTGGACAAAAGGTGTTTTTTTTATAGATTTGAGTCAACTTATTTTGATATACTGAAATCATTGTTTAATATCTGATAATTATGGACGGAGTTTATCGTATCATGTAAATATTACCAAGTAAAAATGGCAGGAAGATCGAAATAGAAGAAGTATTTCCTTGTAATCCTGCTAATGACAGTTCTTAAAGCCAAGACGAATTGTTTTCAATTTAAAAAGTTGACACAAAATCGAAAAAAAACAGTGATTTGTGCAAAATGGTTATTGTCGCAGACAAGAAGGTTCCCAGGGACCCACCCGAAGCAATAGCTTCGTGGGAGGGTGGGGTTCTTATAGTCGCATCACTATTCGTCGTGGGCAGAATCTAGGATTGCTATTTGCATAGGCTAGGAGCATAATTTACTTGAAAGTAAATTAAATAACAGTACTTTATCGTTGTAAAAAATGTTATATAATGAATAGTATAATTGAAGCCAGACGAACTGAAGCTACTGGCTTCAATTGCAAGCTTTCGCTACGTCTGCAATGAGCAAGCTCACTGCGAGCTCCGCTCGGCATTATAAGGGGGAAATCATAATGAATATGACAGCATGGCAGGAAGAATGGCTTTCATTGCGACGGCAAGAGAGCAAGTTCCTAAGAAACGGCGGCGAGAAGAAAAACTCGGCGATAAACAGTCTGCTTGAGGACAAGGTGCCGGAGAACCTCCAGGGCACGCTGGACGCAGCCTTCTGCAAGGCTTTCCAGCTGATCTTTGAGAAAGGCACGGCGGTCATCGAGAAGACATATAACAAGGAACAGAGAGAAAAGGATTTCAAGGAGAACGAACAAAGCGCGGAGTTTCAGGGCGGGCGACACCGCTTCCGTCTTTTTTCCCGCAAAGCCAACAGCACCAGCAACAAAAATCTTCTGCTTTCTGGAGTTGAAGGCATCGGTCTCGGCGTTTTGGGGATAGGTCTGCCAGACATTCCGCTGTTCACGGCGGTGATGCTGAGGAGCATCTATCAGGTTGCCATTGACTATGGCTACGAGTATGAAAGCGAAAAGGAAAAGTATTTCATCCTCAAGCTCATACAGACAGCCCTTTCATTTGGCGACGATCTTAAGGACGGCGACTTGGCAATCAACCTTTTCATTAAGGAGGGCCGCATGCCTGATGATTATGACAGGTTAGAGCAGATCAGCGAAACGTCAGCGACAATGTCAACGGAGCTTTTGTACATGAAGTTCCTGCAGGGACTGCCGGTAGTTGGAGCAGTCGGCGGCGCGTACGACACTGTCTATCTGCAGAAGGTGCTGAAATACGCCAAAATGAAATATCATCGCAGGCTGCTGACAGACACGAGATACGACGACGATCCCGACGATATCGCTTAGCAGCAGGACTGATTCAAACAGGGGGAAAGAAATGAGATACTTGAAAAGAATGTTTATACTAACGATGGCGTTAGCAATGGTTTTGATGATGATGCCGGCGGCCGCATCGGCTGGAACGTATGGATATTCTGAACGCGGGGCTGCGGCAATGTCCGCGGCTGCAACTGACAGAGCACATGCATTTTCGAACCGAGGCGCTGCGGCAGCATCCGCTGAACCCGTTGCAGTCACGATCACGCCAAAGATAACGCGTACAGGCAGCAAAGCCGAGGCACTGCTCAGCGACGACGAGATCATGAACGCCATAAAAGACTATCAGACTGCAGAAAAAGAACGTGAAACGGCGAGCGGCCAGAGCGCTGAGCCGGGGAAGATCGTCATTGACGCGTCAACCTACGGAATATATACGGATAAGACCAGGATCAAAGTGCCGATCGGCCTGCTGCAGAACATTGTGGATACAACAGACGCGTCGCTGATGCTTAAGACTGACGGCCTTCAGATAACCATTGACCACAAAGCGCTGGACAATGTCTTTACAAATTTTGTCGACGACAGCGGCAAGGTGGTCGTGACTTTTGAGATAGACGATCTGGGTTATGCTGACACAGTCGGCGCCGACGACGAGTCGATGAGCCGTACCTTCAGCGTGGCCATGAAGATAGACAGCTGGTACGTTACCAGTCTGTACACCGGCAAAATGTCGATCAAAGCCGACATCAACAGTTCTCTTGCCTCGGCTGATCCGGCGGCAGTCAGGATAACAAAAAAAGGTTTTGTCTATAGTGCCTCCGGCAGCATGGACGTCGGCGCTTCTGGTGCTGACGGCAGCAGCTTCACCATAACGGCCGGCAGACTTTCAACGTTTCAGATTATGTCAGGAACAGATGCGGCAAAGGCAGCCGCAGCCACTCAGGCGCGCATAAAGGCAGGCGTACGCTCGTTGACTTTGAAAGCTCGGTGCGTTTCTTTCCTGGCCGGCACCATGCAGATAGCCTGGATCAAGACGGGTGACTGGAAGGTCGACTATTATCAGGTGTTCCGCGCCAAAAGCGGCGGCCACTTCAGCAGCACGCCGATCTATACGACATCAGGAGATATTCGCTACTACATCAACAGCAAAGGACTGGCCTCAGGCCAGACGTACTGCTACAAGATCCGCGGTATCAGAGTCCTGAACGGCGTCAAGGTATACACCAGGTGGTCGAATGTGGTCAGCGCTAAAGTTCAGTAAACAGGGAGGCTGTTATGGATATCAAGATTCCGGAACAAGTCAGGAATATAATGAGCGTACTTGAAGCCGCGGGCTTCGAGGCCTTCGTAGTAGGCGGCTGCGTGAGGGATGCGATAATGGGCAGGGAACCAGAGGACTGGGATGTCTGCACTTCGGCGACGCCGGAGGAGGTGAAGGCCGCATTGGAAGCAGCGGGGATCCACACGTTTGATACGGGGATCCGCCACGGCACAGTTACGGCGCTTGCCCCGGCAGGATACTCGGAACATTGCAGCGGCATGTCGGAAAGCTCGGTATGCCAGCCGGAGATTGCGGTGGATGCATGTCAGCAGAAGAATGCAGCGGATGGCGGCATGGCAGAAGGCGAGGTATGCCAGCCGGAGATTGCGGCAGATGCATGCCAGCAGAATAATGCTGCGGATGGCGGCATGGCAGAAGGCGAGGTATGCCAGCCGGAGATTGCAGCTGACGGCGGCATGGGAGATCAGAAGATTCCTGTTGAAATCACTACCTACCGCATTGACGGCGAGTACCTTGACGGCAGGCACCCGGAAAACGTGACATTTACCAGGTCCATTGAAGAGGATCTGGCGCGCCGTGACTTTACCATGAACGCCATGGCCTGGGACGGAAGCGTTACGGAAATAGCGGATACCGGCAGCTTGAACGAGGATTATGAGAATGGGACTGCCGGACAAAGCTGCGCCGGCGGTTTAAGCGAGGATTATGAGAACGGGGCTGCCGAACTCAGCGGCACAGACGGCAAAAGCATATCTTTGTTCATCGACCCTTACGGCGGGCGGGAAGACATTGAAAACGAAACGATAAGATGCGTGGGCGACCCGGAGAAGAGATTCGGTGAGGACGCCTTGAGGATAATGCGGGCAATCAGGTTCTCGGCGGTTCTTGGCTTTGCCATAGAACCGGCTACCGATAAGGCTATCCATCAGAACTTCAGCCTGCTGGAAAACGTATCGCGCGAGAGAATATGCGCCGAGCTGAGCAAACTGGTGATGGGAGATGCGGCAGGCGAGGCGCTTTGGCGTTACCGTGACGTCATCGAAGCCGTGATGCCTGAAATAATCGCAGCTGACTGGAAGTCAGGCACCGCCGCGGTGAACGGGGCAGCAAAGATCTTGCCCGTGAGGCTGGCGGTTTTGTTCGGCTTTATCAAGGCAGGACCGCTGATGCAGTCCGATGAAGAGGGTCTGGCAAAGGCGGCGGCTGGCGGTCTCAGACGGCTGAAATTCGACAATCAGACCATCGACATGACTAGACGGCTCATCTCTCTAAATGCCGGGCCGCTGGCAGACGACAGGGTCGGGATCAAATACCTTTTGAAGGAGAATGGTGAAGAGACAGTACGCATGCTGATCGAAGTCAGACGGGCGATGGTGAAGGCAACTGGCCTTGAAGTAATGGATTTTGCGGGAGTTGACGAAAGCGGCGCTTTCACTACATGGGCAATCAACAGCAAAGTGACCATGAACCAGATAGACGATGCGGAGGCAACTTTGGACAGTTTAATTGCAGCTCGGGAATGCTTCAGCTTGCAGCAGCTGGCGGTCAATGGTGCTGATCTGATAGAAGCCGGCATTACGCCAGGACCTGCAGTCGGCGAAAAACTGGAAGTATTGCTGGATATGGTGATAGAAGGCCGCGCAGACAATGAAAAAAATTCGCTTCTGGCATTGATTTAGTTTAACACTTTAGCACAACTATGATATAATGAATGCACATAAAAGTAATTTCAATTTACCTATTGTGGAAAATATGAACTAATGTTAGGAGGTAATCTTATGAATTTTAAGAAAAAAACTCTGATAGTGCTGCTGGCAGCCGCTATGGTCTGCGTTTTTGCGCTGCCGATGACTGCTTATGGCGCCACTAAAATCACATTAACGAGTGGAGGTGCCATCACTTCGATGTCTGTTGGACATAAGTACAATGTGAAATTGAATCCAAACTATAAATGGGTAATATTTAAGTCAGGAAGTCCAGAAATACTGGGGGTGTCTATATCAGGTGCCATAACACCGCGGAAGGCAGGCATAGGAATAATTAACGCTTATTCTACAAAAAACAATAAACTGCTGGCAACCAAGTATGTAACGGTCTACAAACTCTCGAATAAGGTAAAGGCTAATTTAAAAGACATTACTTTGCAGGTCGGTGAATCTTATACCTTGAAGACCGCGTTGGATCCGGCTGATTCTTCGGATGTAATCAAGTTTGTCTCTGCGGATAAAACTATCGCAACGGTTGGATCTGTAAGCGGCAAGATCGTTGGAAAAGCTGTAGGAACGACTACTGTTAACATCATTGCCAAGAAGACCAAGGCTACGAGTGATAGTGCTGCTAATAACAGATTCTATACAGTAAATGTCAAGGTCGTTGAAAACAAGGGCGTTGAGCTTACTGCGGTAAGTCAGTACGGCAACAACTTCCTGTCACTTGATTTCCCGAACGACATTTCGGCTGCGGGACTGACTGCTGGTGATGTATATATCGAGGACGAGACCACGGGTGAAAGTTTTCCTCTGGCAAGTGCCAGTTTCAGCAGCAAGTACGGAACTGTATTTACCCAGAGCAATTTCACGCCAGGCAACAAGTATCTGGTGAGGGTTTACGGCAAGGAGTTCGAATTCATAGCCAAGTATATCAGCAGCGGCAGCGGCACACCGCCTACTGATGATTACCCGATTGAAATTTGAACAACAGCTAATATGATCTAACCGGTTGAGAAATATCAGGTAAAAGCTTCCGGATCATGAGCGCCAGTTTCGGTGGTGAAGGAACAACCGATAATCCTATGGATGGTCAGAATGTGGGCGCTGTTAAGTGATACATAATTGAAAATCAGAAATAAAAATAAAAACGGAGACGTTGCATCAGGGTGAAATGAAAACCCTAAATGTGACATCTCCGTTTTTCGTATCATGCATCTACGCATATTCTCATGTGCAAGGCAACCGCTCCCGGCGCCTATCTTGGAGGCCGCTTAGTCTTGCTGCTTGGAGGCCGCGACGGAGCCTCACGTTCCCCCAAAAAATACGCATCGCCTAATTACGATTAGTGAGCACTTTCGGCTTTTCAGCATCAATAAACGCACAAAAAAATTTTGTTCACGTTAAAGGTTATCTGAAGTCAGGGTGATCAGCACAAATAATTCATGGTTTGGCCATGGTTTGGGTCATGGCTCATGCGGACAGCATATCATCCATGCGGTTTTCCTTCGATATGACGATGAAACATCAAAGCGCGTCCATCTAATGGTTCTTGCGTCCGAGAGTGTGTGCCTCATAAAGGTTTGCCGCTTCTCCCTTCCAAGAAAAGTGCGTTTTTATAGTGACAAATTTCGAAAGTGCTCACAAACCCAAATTCCGCTCAGTTTTAGAATTTCCATTTTTGAATAAACCATGAAAATATACACCTGAAAGCCTTTCAAAAATAACCTGATCCTGCAAGGCCGACAAATATGGAATCCGCTTCAAACTGTTTCTATAAAACGACGCACTTCCAACTGATTTTATAGAAATCCTGTCCCCAAAAGGCTGGCGCCATTAAAAAAGGACATCGCATTTGGGTTTGCAAAAGCAAAAGCCCAAAGCGATATCCACATTTCCCTTATCTAACTGCGGCCGTTCGACCGGCGCACAGAGTTTCGCGCAGCAGTCGCGGCCGAGCATCAGCACAATTACTGCTTAGCCCATCAGCGCCTTGTACCAGTCGGTCTGTGAGAAGAAGAAACTGCTGAACTGCACGAAGAGGATCATCAGCATGAATACCGGTGCGATCCATCTGTAGCAGAGGTCAACGAATTTCTTGGTCTTGAAGCTGGAATCCTGGATGACTTCGTCATTAAGGTAGCCGCGTCTGGACCAGCCGAGCATGAAGGCCATGAGAAGTCCGCCAAGCGGCATGAGGATCCCCTCAGCGCCAAGGTCGAAGACGTCAAGCCAGCTGGCAAGTCCGAAAGGATGCCACATGCTGGCGTTGCTGCCGAGTTCGTCAGCTGCAACGAGGATTGCGCCAATTGTTGAAGTGATCGTGATGATCAGGGTAACCAGCGGTCTGTTTACAGACTTGCCTCTTTTTATCCTGGCGTCCATGATGGCTGAGATGCCGCCCTCCATCATTCCAATGGATGAAGAGAAGGCCGCTACGAATACCAGCAGGTAGAAGATAGTCCCAAAGTAAGGACCCGTTTTGCCCATTGATTCGAATACAGTCTGAAGTGATACGAACAGAATGCCAGGGCCTCCGGTAGGTTCGATACCTTCAGCAAATACAGCAGGCAGAACTGCCATGCCGGCAAGAAGCGCAGCAGTAGTATCAAGGACCGGGATCAGAACAGCGTTCTTTTCAAGGTTTTCCTGCTTGCTCAGATATGAGCCGTAAACGACTAGACAGCCCGAAGCAAGAGAAAGCGAGAAGAACATCTGACTGCCTGCAACGGCAAAGACTTTGAACCAGCCAGTGCCGGCAAAGACATCAAAGTTCGGTTTGAACATGAAGGCCAGACCAGCTGTTGCGCCCGGCAGGCTGCAGCATTTGATGACCGTGATAATCAGCATGATGAACAAAGCCGGCATACCGATCTTGCAGAACTTTTCTATTCCTCCTGACACGCCGCCCAGCACGACCAGTGAAGTCAGGCCGATGAAGATCAGCGTGTAGACAACGGTGGCGTGAGGATTTGCAACAAAACTGCCGAAGAACTGATCGCTGGCTGCATGGTTTACGCCCCAGCTTGCCCCAAAGATGTCTCCCAGGTTTGTTATAAGGTATCTGATTACAAATCCTCCCAGCACGCAGTAGAAACACAGCAGCAGGAAGGGAACGATAGTTTCAAAAATACCATTGATCTTGTAGCGGCGGTCGGCGGTGGCGTAAGCCTCGACCGCTGCCTTGCCGGTTTTACGGCCAAGAGCGATTTCTCCAAGCATCAGCGGGTATCCAATGAAGACGGCAAGTATGATGTAGATCAGCAGGAATGCAAATCCTCCGTTCATACCCATCTTGTATGGGAAGCCCCAGATGTTGCCAAGACCGATGGCGGAACCGATAGCAGCCATCAGGAAACCGAAATTACTTCCAAAGCTGCCCTTTCCATCATTGTTTGACATATAAACCTCCTAAAAATGTACAATAAATCCAAAAGCAACAGTATAGTTGCTTTTTCATTATACGGGCAGGTTAGTATTCAGTCAACATAAAAACAACGCCATGCACAGAAATGAGTACAATCAAAAAAGTAGAACCGAATGCGGTTCAAATTAAAAACGTGAGATGCATCCGGTTCCAAAAGGTAGTCTTATTTACATGTTAGTATGTTCATGTGCGGCGGATCGCCGCCAATCGGTTTACAGCCCGCTGGCACCGTAGTTGGCCAGGACGCGGGCGGAAGGATCGTTCACATTGCAGCCTTCCCAGGTGCGGTTAGGCATCCAGTAGTCTGAGATCATGCGGGACTGACCCGGGTAGTATTTCTCGAATATCTCGCGATAGAGGAGCGACTCCTTGGTAAAAGGAGTTGGTGAAGAGTATTTCTTTGCTTTGAGAAGGTACTCGTCATCTGTATAATAGTCTTCAGCATATTCCTTAAGATAGTCAACCATTGAATGACCTACGGCATCACTGAAAGCTGCTTTTTCACGCATGAGAATATTGGTTGGTAGGTAATTTGCATCAAATGCGTGTCGAAGCAGAAACTTTCCAATGCCGTATGTGTTCAATTTTTTCTTTGGATCTATGCTCATGACATATTCCACGAAATCAAGATCACCGAAAGGCACTCGGGCCTCCAATGAGTTTACTGATATGCAGCGGTCGGCGCGGAGGACGTCATACATGTGGAGTTCCCTGATGCGCTTGGCGGCTTCCTTCTGAAAGGCGTCAGCTGTAGGTGCAAAATCAGTATATTTGTATCCAAAGAGCTCGTCGGATATTTCTCCGGTCATGATGACTCGGATGTCGGTATGCTCGTGTATGTACCTGCATACCAGATACATACCGATCGATGCTCTTATAGTTGTGATATCATAGGTGCCCAGCAGGCCGATGACCTCCGGCAGGGCACCTATAACATCATCTTTGGAGATTATCACTTCGCAGTGTTCACTGCCTATGTAGTCTGCAGCTTCCTTTGCATACTTCAGGTCTATTGCATCCTCAGACATACCTATAGCAAAGGTCCTGATCGGCTTTTTGAGAAGCCGTGCGGATACTGCGCAGACCAGAGAGGAATCAAGCCCGCCTGATAAGAGAAAGCCGAGAGGAGCGTCGGCGTCAAGGCGTTTGCTGATTCCGCTTACCAGCTTATCGTGAATTTTAGAGGAGATCATTGGGAGGTCGTCGTCATTGTAATCTGGGACCTCAGCAATATCACGATAGCAGATAAACTCTCCATCTGCATAGTAGTATCCTGGAGGAAACGGCATGATCCTGTCCGTTAAACCGACAAGGTTCTTCGGTTCGGAGGCGAACATGATCTCACCTTCTTCATCGTATCCGAAATATAATGGGCGTATGCCGATAGGGTCCCGCGCGGCGATAAAGGACTTTTTCTCTCCGTCGTAAAGGATCAAAGCGAATTCGGCGTCAAGCATGCTGAACATCTTTACACCGTATTCGAGATAGAGAGGAATCAGAATCTCGCAATCGGAATCGCTTCGGAAAGAATAACCCTTGGCTTTTAGGGTATCACGCAAAGGTCTGAACCCATAGATCTCGCCGTTGCATACGACGTAGTGGCTACCTAGAGAAAATGGCTGCATGCCCGCCTCTGTCAGACCCATGATTGAAAGCCTGTGGAAGGCGAGCACACCCTGTTCGAGCGCAACTATGCGGGACATGTCAGGACCTCTTGATATAGTCCTGTCGAAACCTTTTTTAAAATCGTCGGCGGATATGACTCTGCCGGCATAACCCATTATTGAACACATGATAATTTTCCTCCATTATTCTGCTGCCTCAGGGCCAGTCAGGGCCCGCCTGCCGGTACGCTCCTTCGCCATGCACTTCGCGCTCTCTAGTTCTCTGCACACTTAGATCTTGAAGAGGCTGCACCGTGGGCAGCATGTTATCTGATGCCAAACAGCAGGTGACCATATGATGGGTACGGCCAGAATGTTTTGGCGGTGATGGTTTCCAGTTCGTCGATCACGATCCTCAGCTCTGACATAGAGGCGAAGACGTGGTCGTGATAGTAATTAGCGGTATCGGTAAAGTCGTCTATGCCGCTGGCATCGACAACTGCCGAATCAAGCAGATCTGTCTTCTTGTAAGCCGATTTCAGCAGAGCACTCAGGCGCTTGATCATATCGGTTTCGTAGTCGCAGCAGATGTCCGGAATGGCTTCCTTCTTGGAAAGCTCAGTCTGCGCGAGTTCATGAGTAAACGCACTGACTGCCGGCAGTATCTCTTTCCTGGCCATTTCGATCATGGTCAGGGCTTCGATCCTGATGACTTTGCTGTAGCCCTCCATTAGGATCTCGTATCTGGATCTCATTTCCTCTTCTGTGAAGACCTTGTGCTCAGTGAAGAGCTTGACGTTCTTCTCGTGGAGGAAGTAAGGCAGACACTCAGGCGTGGATTTCAGGTTTAGAAGGCCGCGGCTTTCGGCTTCTTTGATCCATGCCTCGTCGTAGCCGTTTCCGTTGAAGAGGATGCGTTTGTGCTCTTTGATCGTTTTTTCGATCAAAGCGGCCAGCGCGCTCTGGAAGTCTTCTGCCGGCACGCATTCCAGCTCGTCAGCAAACTGCCTAAGCTCTTCGGCTACGATGGTGTTGAGGACCACGTTAGGTCCTGATATTGAAAGGGATGACCCCAGCATCCTGAACTCGAACTTGTTGCCGGTGAATGCAAATGGGGATGTCCTGTTTCTGTCTGTGGTGTCCTTAGGAAACTTAGGGAGAATGTGAACTCCTACTCTCAGGAGTTCTTTGTCCCGGCCTCCGTAAGGCGTGTGTGTTTCTATGGCTCTCAGTATTGCTTCCAGCTCATCGCCGATGAAGATGGAGACGATTGCAGGTGGGGCCTCATTGGCCCCTAGCCTGTGGTCGTTCCCAGCCGATGCTACCGATATTCTGAGGAGATCTTGGTATTCATCTACGGCTTTGATTATAGAACAAAGGAACAAAAGAAATTGGGCATTTTCATGTGGCGTTTCTCCTGGTTCCAGCAGATTGACGCCGGTGTCCGTGGAGATCGACCAGTTATTGTGCTTGCCGCTGCCGTTCACGCCGGCAAAAGGCTTTTCGTGGAGCAGGCAGACCATGTCATGTTTTTTCGCTATCTTCTGCATGAGTTCCATGGTCAGCTGATTGTGGTCCACAGCAATGTTAGTCGTTGTAAAGATCGGGGCCAGCTCGTGCTGTGCGGGTGCAACTTCATTGTGCTCAGTTTTGGCAAAGATACCTAGCTTCCAGAGTTCTTCGTTGAGCTCTTTCATGAAATCCTGCACCTGAGGCTTGATCACGCCGAAGTAGTGATCTTCCAGTTCCTGACCTTTTGGAGGCTTAGCCCCGAAAAGGGTACGGCCTGTATATATCAGATCTTTTCTCTGATCGTAAACATCTTTATCTATAAGAAAGTATTCCTGCTCAGGTCCCACGGTCGTCCTGACCGCGCTGACTTCATCGTGGCCAAAGAGTTTCAGCACTCTCAGCGACTGTTTGTTTATGGCTTCCATTGAGCGGAGCAGCGGTGTTTTCTTGTCCAGCGCCTCGCCGCTGTAAGAGCAGAAAGCAGTAGGTATGCAGAGAACATCTTCTTTTATGAAGGCATAGGATGAAGGATCCCAGGCCGTGTAACCTCTTGCTTCAAAGGTTGCTCTGAGGCCTCCTGATGGAAAACTTGAGGCGTCTGGTTCACCCTGAACCAGTTCTTTGCCGGAAAATTCCATGATCACGCGGCCGCCATCGTCTGGCGTGATGAAGCTGTCATGCTTTTCTGCAGTGATGCCTGTCATTGGCTGGAACCAGTGGGTGAAATGGGTCGCGCCCTTTTCTACTGCCCAGTCTTTCATGGCGTTGGCGACTACTGAGGCTGCCGCCGGATCCAGTTTCTTTCCTCTCTGGATCGTCAGCTGAACCTGTTTGTATGTTTCCTTTGGCAGTCTGGCTTTCATGACTGAATCGTTGAAGACGCAGGAGCCGAAAAGTTCTGTAACGTTCTTGTCACCCATTATGATGTACCTCGTTTCTTTTATACTGTATGTCGCAGTCTGGCTTTGGGCGGGCGCCCGGGGACTTTGTCGTCTGCGGCAATAAAAAAGGCACCGGTAGCGTAATGCTGATATTCTCTATCAGCTTACGACTCCGTTGCCGTGCTTGTCATTTATGAATATAGCGGAAGTATACTCCATGATTTTGGGTTTGTCAACAGTTTTTTAAAAAATAATTTGTTTCCTATTGACAACAAACAACAAAAAAGCTACAATAGGCTATATTTTAAAACGGAAATCACTTCCGTTTGGCAACAAATGAGCAATGGCGTTCATCATGAGGGGAGAAGACGTGTTCTCTTCCTTTGGATGAGCGCTTTTGATTTTTGCGGCAGGCAGCCGCTTAGAAAAACATGCGGCGGCGTCACTTCGAACATGCCGCAGACGAAAACGCGGCAGGCAGCCGTTTAGAAAAACATGCGGCAGGCAGCCGCTTTGATCAGGAGGAAAAAGAAATGAGCATCTACTCATATGAAGAGGTAATGACATTTGCAGAAGAAGAAGACGTGAGGTTTGTTCGGCTGGCGTTTTGCGACGTCGACGGCAGACAGAAAAACGTATCGATCATGACGGAAGAACTTGACCGCGCCTTCAAGAGCGGCATATCCTTCGACGCTTCGGCGATCAGGGGGTTTGGCGCTGAAGTCAGATCGGATCTGTTTCTGTACCCGGACCCATCAACGCTGGTGATACTGCCTTGGCGTCCAGACAACGGACGCGTAGTCAGGATGTTTTGCGACATCAGATACCCGGACCTAAGGCAGTTCGAACTGGATAACAGATATATACTGAAGCGGGCGGTGGCTAGAGCCGCAGAAGCCGGGCTGTCATGCTTTTTCGGCGCGGAGTTTGAATTTTACCTTTTCAAAACCGACGAAAGCGGCAATCCGACTATTGCGCCTTATGACCAAGCGGGATATTTTGACATTGCCCCTGACGACAAAGGGGAAAACATACGCCGCGAGATATGCCTGACACTGCGCGACATGGGCATCCGACCTGAAACGTCTCACCATGAAGAGGGACCTGGCCAGCAGGAGATAGACTTTAAATTTTCTGATGCGCTGTCAGCAGCGGACAACGCCACTACATTCAAGAACGTGGTCAAAACCGTGGCCATGGCCAACGGCGCTTACGCTGACTTTTCACCGAAACCTCTAGACACCGAAGCGGGCAACGGCATGCATATCAACATTTCAGTCAAAGAAAAGGAAGGCAGGCCGGTTCAGGATGCTTTCATGGCCGGCATATTGGCACATATAAAGGAAATATCATATTATTTGAATCCGACGGAATCATCCTACAGGCGGCTTGGGGAAAAGAAAGCACCGAAATTCGTAACCTGGTCCCCGGAAAACCGCTCCCAGCTGATTCGTATTCCTGCAGCCGCACCGGAAAACCGCCGCATAGAGCTCAGGTCGCCTGACTGCACGGCCAATCCTTACCTGGCCTACGCACTGCTCATAGATGCCGGCATCGATGGGGTAGTCAAGAACATGTGCCCGGGAGATCCTACTAATGTAAATCTTTACACGGCAGGCACTTCTGTTACATCAGATTTAGATCAGCTGCCTCAATCGCTGGAAGAAGCGCGGGCACTGGCAGCCGCAAGCCCGCTGGTCAGGGCAGCTCTGCCAGAGAAACTCTGGCCGTAGGAAGACTGCTGACTGAAGATCGCCGGCAGTAATATTTTAGAAAGGAGAAGTGAGGTATGAAGGCAGACAGGCACAGCTACTGCGCTTTGATAGTGTCAAAATCTGAGAAGACTCATGAAGCCCTGGCCGGGATACTCGGGCAGTGTCAGTTTTCGTCCGTCCTTTATGCTGACAGCGCTGGCATGGCGAGGCGCATGACCGCAGACCTGAAGATAGATCTGGTCGTGATCAACACGCCGCTGCCGGATGACTTTGGAACGCTTCTCGCTATGGACCTGTCAGACAAGGGCATTGGTGTGATCCTGTTCGTCAAGCGAGATATCTACGAACAGGTCAGCTACAAAACTGAAGACGCGGGGGTCGTTACACTGACAAAGCCGGCTGACCGCACTGCCCTGGTACAGTCGCTCAACATGATCAAAGCTATGCGGCGGAAGATGGCTGCCCTGCAGGAGAAGAGCGATACTCTGGAGAAGAAGATGAAAGAGATCAGGCTCGTCAACCGGGCGAAGTGGATACTTATCGCTCAGATGAAGATGAGCGAGGAAGAAGCTCACAAGTATATTGAAAAAACTGCCATGGATGAATGTGTGACCCGCGGCGAGATAGCGGAGCGCATCATCAGAACATATGAGACATAAGAGGAGAAAACTTATGATGAACATTGAACACGACGCTTGCGGAATTGGAGCAATCGTAAACATAGACGGAATAAAAAGCCACAATGTGGTTGACATGGCGCTCAGCATAGTTGAAAAGCTGGAGCACCGCGCGGGCAAGGATGCATCAGGCGAGACCGGTGACGGCGTAGGCATCATGGTCCAGATATCCCATAGATTTTTCAAGAGTGCCGCGGCAGAAGCAGGCATTGATCTCCCTGGTCAGCGGGAATACGGAGTAGGCATGTTTTTCTTCCCACAGGATACGCTGAAGAGAAATCAGGCGAAGAAAATGCTGGAGATCATCTCGGCCAAAGAGGGAGTCAGATTCCTCGGCTGGCGCGATGTGCCGATCAAAAGCGAAATACTTGGTGAAAAAGCCAGAAACTGCATGCCGTACATCATGCAGTGTTTTTTAATGAAGCCAGCGGAGACGGCTGCAGGAATCGACTTTGACAGGAAACTCTACGTGATCCGCAGAGTTTTCGAACAGAGCAACGACAACACTTATGTAGCATCACTGTCTTCCAGGACGATAGTATATAAGGGGATGTTCCTCGTTGGTCAGCTGCGAGGATTCTATCCTGACTTGACAGACGACGATTACGAGAGTGCCCTGGCGCTGGTACACTCCAGGTTTTCGACCAACACGACTCCAAGCTGGGAACGCGCCCATCCAAATAGATTCATACTCCATAACGGCGAGATCAACACGATCCGCGGCAACGTGGACAGGATGCTGGCCCGCGAAGAGTCCATGTCCAGCGCTTTGCTCGCAGAAGATATGGACAAAGTGCTGCCGGTGGTAAACAGCGAAGGTTCCGATTCCGCCATGCTGGACAATACCTTGGAATTTCTGGTGATGAACGGCGTCGATCTGCCGCTGGCGGTAATGATGACGCTGCCGGAGCCGTGGCGCAACGATAAGAACATCAGCCGCCATAAGAAAGATTTTTATCACTATTATGCAACGATGATGGAGCCATGGGATGGACCTGCCGCCATCGTCTTTTCAGACGGCGACCTGGTCGGCGCGGCGCTGGACAGAAATGGTCTTAGGCCTGCCCGCTACTACGTGACCGACGACAACTGCCTGATCCTGGCTTCAGAGGTCGGCGTTCTAGACATTCCAGATGAGAAGATCATATCAAAACGCAGGCTGCAGCCAGGCCGTATGCTGCTGGCAGACACCATAGCCAAGCGCATCGTGCCAGACAACGAACTGAAGGAATACTATTCAGAGCGCAAGCCTTACGGCGAATGGCTTGACCAGAACCTGGTACGCCTCAAGGATCTGCCGATCCCGAACAAAAGGGTCAGCATCTATTCACAGACGGAACGTGACAGGCTTTACAAAGCCTTTGGCTATACATATGAAGACATCAAAACAGCCATTCTGCCGATGGCGAAAGATGGAGCCGAACCTCTCGCTTCAATGGGCACAGACATACCGCTGGCTGTTTTGAGCGAAAAACATCAGCCGCTGTTCAACTGCTTCAAGCAGCAGTTTGCCCAGGTCACCAACCCGCCGATCGATGCGATCCGCGAGGAATACGTGACGGACACTCACGTTTTTCTGGGCTCCGACGGCAATCTGCTGCAGGAAAAGCCTGAAAACTGCCATGTACTGGAGATAAAGAACCCGATCCTGACATCTGTCGACCTCATGAAGATAAAGGCAATGAGATCGCCGGGATTCAAGGTGGAGACGGTCTCTTTGCTGTACTATAAAAACACGCCGCTCAATCGGGCCATCGACAGGCTTTTCATTGCCTGCGATAAAGCTCACAGGAACGGCGCCAACATTATCGTGCTTTCAGACAGAGGTGTGGATGAGAACCACGTTGCTATACCAAGCCTGCTGGCGGTATCGGCTTTGGAGCACTACCTTATCAGCACAAAAAAGCGTACTACAGTTTCTATCATCCTGGAGAGCGGGGAGCCGCGAGATGTGCATCATTTTGCAACTCTGCTAGGCTACGGAGCGCGGGCGATCAACCCGTATCTGGCTCAGGAATGTATTGAAGAACTCATAGACAAAAAGCTTCTGGACAAGGATCCGCACACTGCCATCGACGACTACAACAACGCGATCTTGCGAGGCATCGTGAAGATCGCTTCCAAGATGGGGATATCTACGATCCAGTCATACCAGTCGTCTCAGAATTTTGAGGCTATAGGCATCAGCAGCCAGGTCATAGACAGATACTTTACCAATACGGTCAGCAGGGTCGGCGGACTCGGTCTGGAAGAAATCAACGAAGGCGTTGAGTACAGACACAGCCACGCTTTTGATCCGCTGGGCCTTGGCGTAGACACGACTCTGGACAGTACCGGCGAGCACAAACTTCGCAGCGGCAGTGACAAAGAGAACCATCTTTACAGTCCAAAGACGCTGATTGCGCTTCGCGAGGCTGTACAGAGCGGAAATTATGAGAAGTTCAAAGAGTTCACTGCAATGGTCGACGTTGTTGACACGGCTAATGTCCCTCATGCTCTCCGCGGTCTGCTGGAACTTGCCGCGTCGCCGGAAAACGCGATCCCTCTTGAAGAGGTAGAACCAGCTTCAGAGATCGTCAAGCGCTTCAAGACAGGCGCCATGTCTTACGGGTCGATTTCTCAGGAAGCTCACGAATGCATGGCCGTTGCCATGAACACTCTTGGCGGAAAGTCCAACTCCGGTGAAGGCGGCGAGCGTTCGGAACGCTTCGGCACAATAAAAAACAGTGCGATCAAGCAGGTCGCTTCCGGACGCTTCGGCGTGACCAGCGAATATCTGGTCTCAGCTAAAGAGATTCAGATAAAAATGGCTCAGGGCGCAAAGCCCGGCGAGGGAGGTCATCTGCCTGGCAGCAAGGTCTACCCTTGGATCGCCGAGACCAGACACTCCACGACGGGCGTGACTCTGATCTCACCGCCGCCGCATCACGACATATACTCTATCGAAGATCTGGCTCAGCTGATCTTTGATCTGAAGAACGCCAACAAAAGCGCCCGCATCTCAGTAAAACTCGTTTCTGAGTCTGGAGTCGGCACCATCGCCGCTGGAGTCGCAAAAGCCGGCGCGCAGGTGGTTTTGATCTCCGGCTATGATGGCGGGACAGGCGCCGCGCCGCAGAGTTCAATACACAATGCCGGTCTGCCGTGGGAGATCGGACTGGCCGAAGCCCATCAGGCTTTGATAGAAAACGGCCTCAGGCAGCAGGTGATCCTGGAGACAGACGGCAAGCTTATGACCGGTCTGGATGTTGCGATCGCAGCGCTTCTTGGCGCCGAAGAGTTCGGTTTTGCCACGGCGCCGCTGATCTGCATGGGCTGTGTGATGATGAGAGTATGCAACCTGGACACATGTCCTTGCGGCATTGCGACCCAAAACCCTGAACTCAGGAAGCGTTTCGGCGGCAAGCCGGAATACGTCATGAACTTCATGCTTTATATTGCGGAAGAACTGCGTGAGATCATGGCCCGCCTGGGCATCCGCCGCGTGGAAGACATGGTCGGCCGAACTGACCTGCTGCGCGTGCGCAAAAGTCAGATAACCGGCAGGGCTGCCCTGGTCGACATGTCGCGAATATTGAAATATTATCCTGAAGTCCCGGGCGAACTGAAGCACTTCGACCCGGCTAAGGCCTATGATTTCCATCTGAACCGGACAATGGACGAGAAGACGCTGATACCGAAGCTGCTGAAGAAGGTGAAGGGGGCGCCGTCGCCGGGATTGGATACGCCTCCGGCGGGATTGGATACGCCTCCGGCAGGATTGGATACGCCGCCGACGGTCGCTGAGGCGGGAAAACTTGTGGCGCCGCTGGCGGGAAATAATATGCCTCCGGCGATCCCTGGGGCAGGAAAACTTGTGGCGCCGCTGGCAGAAAATAATATGCCGCCGGCGATCCCTGGGGCGGGAAAACTTGTGGCGCCGCTGGCAGAAAATAATATGCCGCCGGCGATCCCTGGGGCGGGGGAACTTGTGGCGCCGCTGGCGGTTCCGTCGCCGGCATCCATAAGCGTCAAAGTCAGCAGCACCGACCGTACCCTTGGCACGCTGTTAGGCTCTGAGATCACAAGACGTTTCGGCACATCGCTGCCGGAAGATACATATGTGATCAACTGCAAAGGCGGAGGCGGCCAGTCCTTTGGTGCGTTCATACCTTGCGGTCAGACCATAAGGCTGACTGGCGACTCCAATGACTATTTCGGGAAGGGGCTGTCAGGCGGCAAGCTTACTGTCAAACCGCCATCATCCGCCAGATACAACGCGGCAGAAAACGTTATAATCGGAAACGTTGCGCTTTACGGCGCAACATCTGGCGAGGCATATATCTGCGGCCGCGCCGGGGAGCGATTTTGTGTCAGGAATTCCGGAGCCAGCGCCGTCGTTGAAGGCGTTGGCAACCACGGCTGTGAGTACATGACTGGCGGCCGCGTCGTCGTCCTCGGCCCGACGGGCAAAAATTTTGCTGCCGGAATGAGCGGCGGCATTGCCTACATCCTTGATATGAAGCACGACTTCTACCTCAGGCTGAACAAAGAGTTCGTCGCAATGAGCGGAGTAACTGAAAAGCATGATATCGAAGAACTGCACGACCTGATCCACAAACATGTTATAGAGACCGGCTCCAAACTCGGTGCCGCGATCCTTGCAGAGTTCTACGGCTATCTGCAGTATTTCGTCAAGGTCACGCCGGTGGACTACAGCCGCATGCTCAGCGAGATCAGCAGGTTCGAGGAGAAAGGCTTGACACGCGCCCAGGCCGAGATGGAAGCATTCTATATGATGCAGCCAACAGGACAGGAAGAATAGGAGACAGATCATGGGACATTTTGGCTGATGAAATAACCGTTTTGGACAAATCGCAAATTATTAAGGAATTTGAGTCAACTTCTGGGGTTCGATCTGGCCGGGCGAATGGGATTTTGTAAAAGTCACTGAGGTTTGGACAACATCATATCAAATGTTGCCTTGCAATGGAAATAAGTTGCAAAATCCAGGAGCGCTTATTGGCGGTACTTAACCAAATATGGAATTATGACCATGAGAGGCAGCAGAATGAACCGAGAATCGACTGCAACCGGAATAAGTTAACACAAAACTTCAAAAAAAAGGGGTTTTGTCCAAAACCGTTATTTGCGAGCAGGTCGCAGACAGCATTCGCTTTGATCGAAGAATAGATACAGGATAAAATATAGGAGAATGAGCATGGGAAAACCAACAGGATTCCTTGAATTCAGCAGGGAAATGAACCCGGCGCTGATGCCGGAAGATAGAATTAAAAATTTCAATGAATTTCATCCGCCTGTCTCCCTTGAGGAGCGGCAGGCTCAGGGCGCCCGCTGCATGAACTGCGGCATCCCTTTCTGCCAGTCCGCCATGTCACTTGGCGGCATGGTGACCGGCTGCCCGCTGCACAACCTGATCCCTGAGTGGAACGACGAGATCTACAACGGAAACTGGGAGCACGCCTTGGCGCGCCTCTGCAAAACCAACAGTTTCCCAGAGTTCACCGGACGAGTCTGTCCTGCACTCTGCGAAGCTGCCTGCACCTGCGGGCTATACGATGACCCGGTGACGGTCCGCGAAAATGAGCTGGCTGTCATTGAGTATGCCTTCAGCCATGGCTATATCAAAGCCGACCCGCCGGCTGTTCGCACATCAAAAAAAGTTGCCGTCATAGGCTCTGGCCCTTCCGGCCTTGCCTGCGCCGACCGGCTCAACCGCCGCGGCCACAATGTCACGGTATTTGAAAAAGAAGACCGCCCCGGCGGGCTGCTGATGTACGGCATCCCCAACATGAAGCTGGACAAAACGGTCGTCGCCCGTCGCGTCGACCTTATGATACAGGAAGGCGTCTCCTTCCGCCTGGGCGTCGACGCCTCTGATCCAGATGCCGCAAAGCGGATCGCAGCAGAATACGACGCTGTCGTCCTCTGCTGCGGCGCGGCCGTGCCTCGGGACCTTGAGGTGCCCGGCCGCCGTGCCTCCGGCATCTATTTTGCCGTGGATTTTCTGAAGACCAACACGAAAGCCTTGCTAAATGGGGATTTATATGATCTCCTGGAACAGCCAGCGGCTGCGGCTTCTGCCGCTCCGGCCGGGGTGCGGGGCACAAACGTTCGCGCCGCAGGCGCACCTGCTCCGGCCGGGGTGCGGGGCACAGACGATTGCGCCGCAGGCGCACCTGCTCCGGCCGGGGTGCAGAGCACAGACGATCGCGCCGCAGGCGCACCTGCTCCGGCCGGGGTGCGGGGCACAGATAATTGCGCCGCAGGCGCACCTGCTCCGGCCGGGGTGCAGGGCACAGATAATTGCGCCGCAGGCGCACCTGCTCCGGCCGGGGTGCAGGGCACAGACGATCGCGCCGCAGGCGCACCTGCTCCGGCCGGGGACGGCGGACTGATCTCGGCACGAGGGAAGGACGTCATAATAATCGGGGGCGGCGACACGGGCAACGACTGTGTTGGAACATGTATCCGGCATGGCTGCCGGTCGGTGACTCAGCTGGAAATGATGCCGGCACCGCCGGTTGAACGGGCCGCCGGCAACCTATGGCCGCAATGGCCGAAAGTGCTGAAGACAGATTACGGACAGCAAGAGGCCATTGCTTTGTTCAGGGCAGATCCGCGTGTTTATCAGACTACGGTCAAGAGCATCATCGCTGATGACAGCGGCGCCGTGACCGCAGTCGAGACCGTGAAACTGGAATTTGCGCCTGACCCTAAGACGGGCCAGCCGGTAATGAAGCAGGTGCCAGGTTCGGAGAAAACCGTTCCGGCGCAGCTGGTTTTGATAGCGGCTGGATTTCTGGGCGCGTCGCCTGAGACTGTTGATGCTTTTGGGGCAGCCGTTGGAGAGCGCGGATGCATCAGCACGGCAGAAGGCGGATACCACTGTGCAGGCAATTTGGACGAAGCCACTTCAGCGGGGCTGTTCACTGCGGGCGACATGCACCGCGGCCAGTCGCTGGTAGTCTGGGCAATCGCCGAAGGTCGGGCGGCCGCAAAGGAAGTCGATGAATATCTGATGGGATATACGAATATGTTGTAAGCACGTTTTCACGCATTCAACTTTATATCAAAACTTAGCCAAGAGCCGCCGCAGGTATTGGGGCTTTTCCTGCAAATGATGTTGAATGAGGCACTTTGCAGGAATTCGTCCTGTAGTTTTTCCTGCAAGTGATGTTGAATGAGGCACTTTGCAGGAACCTTTCCCTGAGGCTTTTCCTGCAAATGATGTTGAATGGGGCACTTTGCAGGAATCTGCCCATAGAGTTTTTCATGCAAACGATGCTGAAAAGAGCACTTTGCAGGAATCCGTCCTGAGGTTTTTCCTGCAAACGATGCTGAACAGGGCATTTTGCAGGAACTATTCCATAGAGTTTTTCCTGCAAACGATGCTGAACAGGACACTTTGCAGGAATCAGTCCCTAAAACTTTTCCTGCAAACAACGTTGAAAGCGGCACTTTGCAGGAACCACGCACAGAATTTCTCTAGTAAGTGAGTTACCGCTGCCCTTCACAGTGCAGAAATACGATTCACATCACATCAGGAACTTGACCATTGAACCAGATTAAGCCAAGAGTCGTCGCTATTTTCAGGCACTTGCGCGCCAACGACAGCTAGATCAGAGTCCGCTGCCGGCGTAACTCACAGCGAGCTCCGCCAAGCCTAAAACTGAATCTTAAGTCCAATAAACTTGACACATTTGCCGACTGGTGTTAATCTTTAAGCAAAATTATCCCCAACTTTTATGAAAGTAAAGGATGATATGCGAGCGGGTTTTAATAGGAAACAAACGACGGTAAAACGGACAATAAGGGTGCTGATACTTATGACCGCGGTTATGGTGACTGCGTGGGGCATGAGTTTCGGTACGCTTTTTTTTGATACTTCTGATTCAAAAGACCAGTCTCCAGCGGCTGGCACGGCGCTTGCGAGCACAGACGCAGCTATCTCCAGCGCATCAAAATCTCCAGCGGCTGGCACGGCGCTTGCGAGCACAGACGCAGCTATCTCCAGCGCATCAAAATCTTCAGCGGCTGGCACGGCGAACGCGCAGCCCGCTTTGACCACCGTCGCCGCCAGATCTACAATCATGTGCGACAGCATGGTTTTGAGTTCATATCCAAATGTATTAAAGGAACTGCTTCCAGGCTACAGGCTGACAATGAGTCAGGTATCATTCTTTCCTGGCAGCTACGACGCTGAGGGCGGCGAGCTTTGCGATGCTCAGGCACAGCCAATAATTGAAAATTTCGGCGGAAACTGGACGCAGGTATCTGGCACGGCGCTTGCGCCGACCACCCAGGTCTCCACATCCGCTGCGACCTCGCCTGACCACACCCAGACCTCCACCACGGCGCTTGCGCCGACCACCCAGTTTTCCAACGCAGTCACAGCGACCTCTCATGCGGCCGCCAAGATGACAACATCCTCAACTTCAATCTACTGGTATCCCCAGTATCTCTCAACCGTCGTCATTGCCATTGACCGTGACCGGTGCAGCAAAGATATAAAAGGATGGCGCGACCTTGAGTCGGCAGACTGCAGCGTAGGAATGATGCTCAAAGGCATTTGGGGCAGAAGCGTGTCCGGCGCTATTTCCTACGGACTTGACCGAAGCAGCGGAGAAAAATTTTCAATAGATGCCGGCGCGGATCTCATTGGCAGCCTCAGCAGAAAAGGCCTGTTGGTCGAAAGAGGAAAATGGGAAGACGAGGCAGTCATTGTATGTCTGGACAACCAGGCCGCAGCCATGAAAAAATAAGGCAGAAACATTGAAATCATCGTGCCGGAAGAAGGCACGCTCACGTTTACCAGTGGTATTTTATCAGTCGTGCCAATTGATTTTGGCAGTCAGGAAAAGATCAGCAGCGCACTTGTGAAAAATGGATTCAGGACCGTAAGCGGTCAGTGCGATGAAAGCCTGTATCCGTCAGCGGCAGAATATGCAAGAGCAGACAAACTGGATGACTATACATATTTCAATCAGGCAGTCAGAAAGTCCACCGCAGCGATAAGAAGAAAGCAGAGTGCCATGTTCTGGATTTGGCCTTCCGACGGCATGGAAAGCATTATGTACGCCATTTTTTTGATAATCATCATAATGCTGTGGATGGGTATTTTGAAGCGGAAAGTGCTGCAGGCCGATCTGAAGATGACCGTTGTGATGGCCGGAATTTTCATGGTAGCATGGGTGCTGCTGCGCATGGTGAAGTATCAGCTTTTGCCAGAACAGGATATTCTCCGACGATACTGCTGGTACGGATATTATCTTTGCGAGCTGTCGATGCCGCTGCTGTTCCTGCGTATAGCTGGCGCAACTGACAATTATGAGAATGCATCAAAACCGCCAAAGTGGCTGCTGGCATGCTTCACGGTCAACGCTGTGCTGATGGCTTTGGTATTTACCAACGAGTTCCATCAGCTGGTATTTCAATTCGACAGGGGCGACTTCATCAGGACCGGTGATTACAGCTACAACATAGGATACTATATCGTATACAGCGTGATGATGGCTGAGACCATGGCCACGCTGATGATATACATATATAAGGCGTACCAGAGCCACGTAAGAAAGGCCTATCTGTTCCCAATTTTGACCTGCGCTCTGATGATAGCCTATCCAGTCGGCTATGCCGTAGGATGGATCAACGATCATACTGACTATACTGTGACCATGTGCCTGCTGATGACACTGTTCATCACGGCCTGCGTATATGCAAGGCTGATTCCGGTCAACAGCGGCTACAGAAAGTTTTTCGCGCGGTCGACATTGAAGATGCAGATCGTCAACGCTGACGGTCAGACAGTAATGGCGGCGTCAGACGCTTTTGAGCTGCCGCAGGACATCAAAACTGAGCTGATGCACGTATCCGGCCCGCTGACCTATGACAGAGACACAGTCCTATATTCCGAGGACATCAAAAACGGCAGGGTGATATGGCAGGAGGATATTTCCAAGCTGAACAAAGTCAACAGCGAGCTTGACGAGTCGGTGCGCCGGACAAAGGCGCTGAACGCCATGCTCTCCGAGCAGGAAAGGATAGAAAGCACCCTGAAGTCAGCCGGCGAGAGAGCTCGGCTGGCGGCAGGTCTGGAAAATGAGATATCGGAAAGGGTAGCGGAGCTGCAGTCAAAGCTGAACGCAATCGCCGATCAGAGCGGCCGCGCCGCAGACGATGCTGCCGACCAAAGCGGCGGCACCGCAAACGCCGCCGACAAGAGCGGCCGCGGCATGGCAGAGACCGCCATGCTTTTGTGCTATATCAAAAGGCGCTGCAACCTGTTCTTCCGCGAGCAGGAATCCATGGAGATGCCGGTGGAAGAACTTTGTGTTTACGTGGACGAGCTGGCAGAGTTTGCAGTGTACGCAGGTATCAATATGTCAGCGTCATGCCGCGTAAAAGGCGAGATAGCCGTGCGGCAGGCGACTTTGATGTATGATCTGATATATGCAGTTTTGGAGCAAGCTGAGGCAAGCGGCTGCCGGTTCATCATCGGGCAGCTGGCGGAAGAGGGAGACAAGCGTGTCCTGAAACTGCTGCCGTCGAAAAAGCTTATGGATTTTCAGCCGACGGGGCAGCTGGCGGCTTCCATAGAGACCAGCGGCGGTGCCCTTCAGGTCAGAGACATCGACGACGCAATCAGCATAACCCTGAGCTTTGATCTGGATAGCGGCGATGCGCAGAAGGAAGGGGGCAAATGCGATGCTTGAGTTTTATTTGTTCCCTTATCAGATAAAAGTACTTATATTGTTTGCTGAGGCTTTGGCAGTGATAATGCAGACCATGTCCGTTTTGATCTGCGCAAGGCGATACGGCCTCGGCAAAACTCAGAAGGCTGACGCATTGGCAGAAATTGCGGTGCTTTGCTGCCTGCTGACATACATGTATTTCATTGCAGTCATGATGAACGATACGACCGAAGGCTTCATGCTGGCACCGGGCCAAGGCTGGCTCAGATACGCGGCAGGCGCAGTGGTAATTGCAGCCTGCGTCGATCAGGGACTGCTCCATCGCAGTCATATGTTCCTAATGCCCGTCATTGCAGGTCTGATTCTGATGCCGCCGGCGGAGACGCTTCTTGGCGGAATGTACATGGATGCGTTCCTGCTGGTGCAGGCGCTGATATTTGCCAGAGCGATACACGTTTTCAATATCAGGCTCAGCGATTACCGCAATAGGATATCTTCTGGATCGATCAAAGAGTCCATCGACGCCCTTGACGCCGGCATTATGATCTACGACGAAGACGGCAACATGATGCTGATCAACAACAGCATGCAGAGGCTGATGAAGACATTTCTGGGGCATACCTACCGAAACGGCGAGGTGTTCAGGCAGGCTATGCGCAGCGGAGAGATGAAAGCCGGCTGCGGCCGTGAGGCTTTTGAGGGAGAACTGGTATGTACTGCGCCAGATGGCACTGCATGGAAATTCAGCGCCAGCCAGATACCGGACAAAAAACATTCCTACACTCAGGTCGTAGCCTCAGATATTACCGAACTTTGGAAGAAGACTGAGGAACTGGAACTGCAGGATGCTGATCTGCGCGAGAAGAGCCTGGAACTTCAGGAGACGATCAAGAATATAAACGAACTTTGCCGTGAGCGAGAACTTATCTCAGCAAGAACTCACGCCCATGACGTGCTGGGGCAGAGACTGACTGCACTGATCAGGATGCTCCGCGACGGGCAGACGCCAGACAGAGGCGTACTGCTGTCCATGTCCGAAGGGATAATGGACGACCTGAAACAGAGGCCTGATGACTTCCCAATGTCTGGGAGCATTGAAATACTGCGGAGGACTTTTGAGTCCATCGGAGTGTCAGTTGAAATAGCCGGCGGCGGCATGGAAGACCTGACGAACTGCGGGACGCCGGAAGTCCAGCGGATAGTATTTGATGTGATCCGTGAAGCCGTGACCAATGCGGCGCGCCACGGTCTGGCCACAAAGGTTGAGATCGCGGTCGCCAGGCCGGCAGGCGGTTTTGCCATGACGATAACCGATAATGGAATGAACCTGGCTGATGATTTCCGCGAGGGAGGCGGCATAACCGGAATGCGGGAGAAGGCGCAGAAGATAGGCGCCCGGCTGACGGTAACGCCGGAGCCAAGATTTACGATAGAATTTGCGGTGCCTGGCGACGGCGTCGGCGTGTCGGATCGCGCTGGGACAGGCGCCAGCAAAGCAGAAAGTGACAGCAAGACAGGCAGCACTGATGCTGATGGTGCCGGCGCCGCAGCAGCCAAGGGAGGTGAGGCAGAATGACAGACGTTTTGATAGTTGACGACCATCAGGCGCTGAGAGACTCGTTCATGAGGCTCTTTGAGACGATGGAAGATTTTCGCGTTGTGGGCGAGGCGGCCAACGCGTCGTACAGCGATCTGTTCTGCCAGCGTCTGCAGCCGGACCTGGTTCTGATGGACGTGTGCACGGAAGACGGCGCTTCCGGGCTGCAGGCAACAAAACTCATAAAAGAGAAGTATCCGAAGATCAAGGTCATCGTCATGTCAGGCTTCGACGAGATTTCTTATGCGCCGCGGGCCAGAGAGGCGGGCGCAGATGCTTTTGTTTACAAAAGCCGCAGTCTGGAATTCTTTGGCGAGGTAGCGCGGGACGTCATGGAGGGCGGCTCCTATTTCCCTGAGCCGAAGAAGATACCGGTGCCAATGGGCGAGGCTCCGCTGACAGACCGGGAGATGGAGGTCCTTAGACTTCTCTGCCAGCACAAGTCACGCAAGGAGATTGCAGCAGAGCTTTACATAAGCGAGATGACGGTGAAGCGCCACGTCTCCAACATGCTGGAAAAGACAGGATTTGCCGACTCGGTTGAGCTGGCTTTCTATATGATCACCAACGGCTGGATAAACCCGAATTACTGATAACTGAAGCCGGATGTTTTTCCGACGCGCAGGAGTCGGCGAGCAACCCTGGCCTAAAACTGAAGCATTCAAACCAAGATGCAGAGCGAATAAGCTCCCTGCATCTTTTTTTGTGCCCAAATTGATACCCTGAGGCCCATGCGTGAACACACTTTAAAGTATTAAAATATGTACAACGATGGTAACGCTATTACTATGCCTTATCAGGAAAGGCGGTGGAACATAATGCGAAAAATAATGCTGGTCATGCACAGAAGAGTCCTGGCCCAGTCTCTTGTAAATCTGATGAGAGACGACCCGGAGCGGGAGTTCTTTGCGGAGTACATTTATGAAAATGCGCCAATGACGGCCGAAATCAGGAAAGCGGACGAGGCGGTCATCGAGATGATAGAAGGCGATGACGAACAGATAGGCGAATGCATAGACATCTGCCGGGCCATCAAAGCAGCCGCACCGGAGTGCAGGCTGCTGCTCATGTGTCCGGAAAACAGTTCCGACGGCAGGCACGCGGCTGAAGAGGCGCGGCGCAGCGGCCTGATAGACGATTATGTCTTTTACGATGCGAGCCTTGATTATCTCATATCAAAGCTCGACTCGATGAGTTAGCGTGAGCCGCATCAGCGGGGTATGCGCAGTGGAATGAAATAATAGATATGAGGAGGTAAGAACAATGAAATTCAGAATAAGATTATTTACTTTGATCTTATCGCTGGCCATGGTCCTCGCCATGATGCCGGCAGTCAGTTACGGAGAAACCGGTTATAAATTGATTTTGAGCCAAACGGATCTCTATAAAGCTATGCCGTACCTGGTCAACGGAAGTGCTTCTGCGACAGGGACTCTGGGTCAGGGCGGCTGCACAGCCCATTATGATCCGGAAACGAACGTTCTTGAACTATGGAACTATGAAGGCAGCTTTATCGATTGCCCTAATGGCGGTGATATGGCCTTCACGATCATATTGCATGGAACGAACAAGATCACCACTGACGCGAGGTGCTATGGTGTAATTAACGAAAGCTCAAAGAATATGTATATTACATCGACTGACAATGGAAGCCTGACCGTGGCGGCAAAGAGCACCAGCGATGAAAGCCACGTAAATCAGGGCTATGGTGTGCTTAATCAAAGTGGCAACCTTGAAATAAGAGGAAGCGCTTCTGTTACTGTTACGGCTTCTTCAAACACAGGCAAAGCATTCGGCATAGCCTGCCAGCATGGCGGAATAACCGTCAAAGACAGCGCGTCGGCAAGCGCGACGTGCCATACCAAAATCGAAACTGCATATGGACTGTACGCATTTGGAGGAGCGAGCACATTCAACACTTCGGGTTCAGTGTATGCAGACTGCACAGACTCGGGAACTGGAGACTCATATGCCATTGGTAATGATAGAGCTTTGACTATCGATCATGTCGGCAAAATGGAACTGAAGGCAAATCCGAATACTTATAGAGGACGTGCAGTAAACAACTATACTGCTTTTCAGTATTCTACCCAGTATTCGGCCGATGATTACAGGGTTACCGGCGGCCCTTCAGAAAGGGCCATGAAACTCGTTTATTCTAAAGCAGCGATCTCAGTTTCGCCGGATGGAAAGACCTTCACCAATGTCAAAGAGGGTTATACTTCGTTGACGCCACAGACGTTTACGATAACCAGCACCGGTACGTACGATGTCAGCAGCCTGACAGCTTCTCTTGCCGGGGCAGATCCAGAAGCCTTCACGGTGACACAGCCAGCCCCGACATCACTGAACAAAGCAGGCGGCGCAGTAACTGCCTCTGCTTTTACGGTTACGCCAAAAGCCGGACTGAGTGCTGGTACGTATACGGCTGATTTGATCGTGGATTCTGAGAATCTTCCAAACAAGAATATCGTGACGAAGACACTCAGCTTTAAGGTCGATTCATATAAGGCTTCGCTGATGCCGGAAAGTGCATACTTTTCCGACATGACAGTTGGCTATGACATAAATCAGGTGAGTCCTAAGGAATTCACCCTGACCAATACAGGAAATGCAGATCTTACTAATGTGGCAGTATCCCTCGGCGGGACCAATGCCGACAGTTTCAGCCTGGATAAGGCAGGCGTCGGCACGACGCTGGCAGCAGGAGCAAGCGTTACGTTCTCGTTAAAGCCGAATGCCGGTCTTGCCGCAGGCAATTACAGCGCGGATGTCACAGTGACAGCGGATAATTTAGCCGCGATGCCCCGAAACGTCAGTTTTACAGTTAGAGCTGCTGATGCGCCGAGTGCGGTATGCGTGTATGTAGACAGCAACGAGAAAACTCTGGATTCAACTACGCCTTATCTGGTAGGTGGTGAGCCTGCTTCAGGCGGCGCCCTGGGAACCGACGGATGCACCGCATATTATGACGGATCATCCGGCACATTGAAGCTGCAGGGATATAACTACGGAAGCATAGTGCAAGCCGGAAATAATTCTGGCGAGACCCTTACAATAGAACTGATCGGCAGCGATAATACCATAACTACCACAAATCTTGGAGGCATACAGTCAAATTTTGGAACAGATGTAGTCATCAAAGGCAGCGGGAGCCTGCTGATCAGCGCAGAGAGCAGCGATACTGCCAGAGGAATATTATTAAGCAACTCAGGGGTTACGATTGAAGGAAGTGCTCAGGTGACGATCAATTCCAAAACGACCTCGACCACAGGAGCACAAGTATATGGCATTGACAGCAAGACAAGGGTTGATGTGCTTGATAACGCAGGACTGTCGATAACTTTACACAATGCCACAGACTGGAGCAGTTATGGCATTATTTCCAATGGGACAATAAGAATAGACACTGCCGGAGCAGTAACCGTGGACTGCGCAGATACGCATTCAGGAAATTGCGTGCATGCAACTTCCAGCATCAATTTAAACAATGTCAGCATCATGACTTTGAAAAAGGGAACAACTTCCTCAGATTATTATATTTACCCTGACATTTCTGAGACTTCTCCTAACTTTGCAGTGATGACTGATAAGACTGCCAGGACACAGACTTACAGATATGGTACGCCTCGTACGCTGACCGTGACTGGCGGCAGCGGCAGCGGCCAGTATCTGGCGGAAGACACGGTCACAGTTACCGCAGACACTCCGGCAGCCTATCACGGTTTCAAGGAGTGGCAGGTGGTCAGCGGCACCGCGGCTTTTGCTGATAAGAATTCATCTTCAACGACCTTCACTATGCCGGCGGCAGATGTATCGCTGAAGGCAGTGTACAAGGAAACGATGTTTACTGTTCAGCCAGTTTCTGCAAGTGCACCGGCAGGAACGGATATCACCGTGAACTGGACGCTGAAGGAAACGCCGTTAGAACTCTCGGTTATTCACACAGACAGCAATGGAAACACTTACACTGTTGAATCACTTTCAACCAGCGCAACGAGTTATACTTTCAAATCTGACGGCACGGTCAAGTCTCAGACATACAAAATCGAGACAAAGGTAAATGGTGAGAACGACACCTTTGTCTATTACTACAGCGATCCTTTCACGGTGACCTGGAACGATTCCTACACTGCGTCCCTGTCACCTCTGAAGGCGTCTTCAGACGATCCTTTCACATTCAGCGGCAGGGTGGCAGGTTATACTTCATCTCCGTCACAGACATTCACCCTGACAAACACCGGCACCGGCTTGCTCCAGAATGTGGCAGTGACCATGGAAGGCAGCGCTTCCGACTTTGATCTTGGGCTTGACGGGATGTCGACTGTTCTGAACAACAGCCAGGGACCTGTACCTTCGACTGTGTTTACGGTTGCCCCTAAGTCAGGGCTTGCGGCCGGCGATCACATAGGCGTGATCAAAATCACTGCCGACGGTATGGATCCGATCATGTGTCATCTCTCGTTCAAGGTCTACGCTTCAGGCTCTGTCAGCATTACCGGCACCGTTACCAGTTACAGCAGCGCCTCCGACGTACTGACAAAGCTCTATCCGTCTACGACGGCAGATGCAGCAATCCGCACGAACATGAAGGCCGGCGGGTCCGACGCCCTTGGATACACTTCCTCTGTTGGAACAGCCACAGGCTCTGCTCCGACATATGCAAGGACTTACACGATTTCAAACGTCATAGCCGGAGAATATAAGCTGGCAGTTTACGAGCCGGGCCACGGGATCAGGATCACTGTTGTGACCGTAGGCACGGAAAATATAACGGGTAAGAATGTGACACTGTACAAGATGGGTGACGTCAATGGTAATGCAGCTGTTGATATCTCCGATATGCAGAGACTGTATGAGCACCTCAATGGGAGCAATGTCCTTACTGATACTGAAATTGGCGATGTGAACGGAAATGGAGCGGTGGATATTTCCGACATGCAGAGACTGTACGAGCATCTTAACGGCAGCAATCCGCTGACATAGAACGGCAGTTTTGATGGTAAAGGAGGTAAAGAACATGAAAATCAGAAGAAGAATATTCGCGGTACTGCTGTCCCTGGCCATGGTCATCACTCTGATGCCGGCTGTAAGCTTTGCTGAGGGAAGTGGGTCCGCTCCGAAAGTTTATATAGAGAGTGAATCAGCTAATTATAATGGAACTGGCTGGGCTTACGTCAGTTCGACACATACACTGACGCTGACAGATTATAACGGCGGTGCGGTACAGTTCTACGATAATACATATTCCGGAGTTTTTAACATCGTGCTGGTAGGAACGAATACGATCACTGTCGATTTTGACGCCTCACAAACCGGTAATAGCGGATACAACAGCGGACTGTTCGGAGACCACACGAACATCAAAATGTCAGGCGATGGCAGTCTGACTATCAATATGACCAATGCAAGTGCTGAAGATTCTTCAGCGGTAAGCAACGGCATTTTAACGGATAATACATTCACTATGTCAAGCGGGACGCTGACAGTGAATGCAGCCGGAAAAAAAGAAGTTAACGGCATATATGCCTACGACGGGATCACGATAGACGGCACGGCTAAAGCCACGATAAACGTGAAGTCGACAGCAGCAACCCACGATGACAGCCAGTATATATCCGGGCTCAATTCATTTTCCAAAATCAAGCTGGATTCTGGCGGCGATATAGATATAAGTTTTCAGGGTTACAGCAAAATGGCCAACGGCATATTGTCGCATAGAAATGGAGGTGAGCACTCAGGAGTCAGTGTTGATGCGACTCCGGGATTCATTGAACTTTCCAATAAGAACGGCAGCAAGACTACGATAAAAAATCTTGATACTGGTACGGATTATGAAGCTGCATACGGGATAACAAATTTATATGATAATAGCTACCCTGATAGTACCATTTCACTGTCAGACGCCAATGTTTCGGTCGACAACTGCTATTTAGGCATACTTAACGCATCTACTGAGAAGAGCACGCCGGCTGCTGATATCACTGTCAGCAGCAGCATTCTGAAAATCACTTCCGAAAGGTTGTTTTCCGTAGGAATTGTATCGCATCACAACGGAATAGACATTGCTGACAGTTCAGTTGACATCAGCACATACTATTCGGCAATCGAACTATACCGCATACGAGATCATGGCAGCGAGAATGACTATTTGAACGAATCAACCCACGGCCTTGACATTTCCGGAAGCTCTGTAGTCGTTCTGAATAGTTCGCAGTCATCTTCAGCAGTTAGTAACAATCCAGGTATTCTGGCTATAGACGACATCTCTCTGGACTACGGCGGAAGCGTCAGCGCACAGGGTGCCGGCGATGGAAGAAAATGGGACGGATACATAGCCCTTGGCGATAATACTGCGGTAAAAGACATTAGTGATTATCGGGTATATGCCAATTCAGCCGGAACTGCAAATGTTTACTATCGTAGTAGTACAGAACCATTTGTGATCGAGTCGACTATAAAATATACGGCTTCTCTTTCTCCAAATGGTGTGACGTTCCCTGCCAAAGTTTATGGATATTCAGAACTTACTCCGCAGACCTTTACGCTTACCAGCACTGGGACCGCGGCACTGGAAAACATCAGCGCTGCACTTTCAGGAGCCAATGCAGAATCATTCACACTGAACAAAGCCGGCATGGCGGCGTCGCTTGACGCGGCCGGCGGAACGACAACTTCGACCAGCTTTACGGTTGTGCCAAACACGGGACTAACGGCTGGGACATACACGGCAAATGTTGAAGTTACGGCAACCAATCTGACCAAAATAACCAAGACAGTCACCTTCCAGGTCGGCGCCGCAGGAACAAAGTCAATATCAGGCAGCGTCACCAGCTACAGCAACGCTAAAGATGTGGCGGTGAAGCTCTATCCGTATACTGCTGAAGATTCATTGATACGTACCGATATGAAGAATAATGCAGGTGCAGGAGCCTTTGGTTATGTATCTTCAACAGGTGATGCAACCGGTTCAGCGCCGGCTTATTCAAGGACATATACCATTGCCGATGTAGGATCCGGCACGTACAAGCTGGCAGTTTACGAACCGGGACATGGGATCAGGATAACGGAAGTAACCATGGTAACAGACGATATCACAGGTCAGAATATTACACTTTACAGACTTGGAGATGTGAATGGAAATGCAGCTGTTGATATCTCAGATATGCAGAGACTGTACGAGCATCTTAACGGAAGCAATATCCTCACAAATGCTTTTATTGGCGATGTGAACGGAAATGGAGCTGTGGATATTTCCGACATGCAGAGACTGTATGAACATCTTAACGGCAGCAATCCGCTGACATAGAAAGGCGGCTTCGATGCATTGCAAAGAGCAAGGCGCGGAACAGAGTCTTGAAAACGAAAGTAAAATGCGGCCTCGGTTTTGATGGAGGAGGTATCAACTATGAGAATCAGAAGAAAACTATTCGCAATGCTGCTGTCGCTGGCAATGGCCATTACCCTGATGCCGGTCACAGCATATGCGGCAGGAGAAGGCAGCAGCGCAGACAACCCATTGGTGGTCTCAACCTTTGCCGAGTTTCACAGTGCAATACTGAATACATCGGTCCAGTACATTTCGGTATCTGCGAACATCAGTGACAGCTTCGATGCAACAAACGCGGCACCGAACCACTTTATTAGTATGTTAACTGGAAACAGTAAAACTGTATATCTCAACGGCAATACTGTGCAGATGGTAATTGAGGAAAAAGCAGCAAGCTTCAGTAATTCGAGTTTCATATATATTGACTCCGGCGCAGCGCTGAACATTGTCGGCAGCGGCTCGATCGTCTTCCATAACAACGCAGCTGTCGATGATAGTGCCCTTTTATCAGCGGCAGTCAATGTTAAAAGCGGAGGAAGCCTGACAGTAGACAATGCGACTGTCAGCAATGAAAAAGGCGGCGTGGGAATATCTGCAAACGGTGCGGTAACGCTCAATAATGGAGCTAAGGTATGGGCAATTAATAGTTTTGCTCTATACAACGATAACATTAGCGGTGCAGACATAGCCTTAAATGATGCTGTTCTCGAATGGAATAGAAATTCATATGCAACCGCATCTGGGGTCGTTCCTCAATCTTCATTTGCTGGTCAGGGTGCAATGCGCCTTGATTCCGCTGCAACGACATTGAGCATTGGGCGTGCGGTATTTCACGGCGGAGTTGCAGTGAATTCAGCAACTCAGGCGGCGGCGATAAGCACTTCAAAAGGAATTGTTCAAGTCCAAGGATCAGTAAAAGGCAGTGACGATTTTTGGACTTATTCAGAAAATCTGACAGATAAGTATATTATCGGATACTATTCGGATGCATCTTTTCAGTTCTACAGGTACTCTGAATTTGTGTCTAATACCTTTAAGTATCCGATATCGGTCACAAACGGCACTGCCAGCTCAGGCGGCACGATTGTTACTAAAGCAGCGGCAGGCAGCACAATTACTCTGACTGCCGTTGTCCCTGCTGGAAAGGTCTTTGACGGATGGATCTGTAATGCAGGGGGAGTCACTCCTGCCAACAGCAGTCTGACGACAACAACATTCATAATGCCACATGGAGGTGTATCTTTCACAGCTGCTGTTAATAATCCTGAGATAAGTTCTGTTTCAGCTGAAGTGACAACGCCGGCAACGGGGAATGCTATGCAGACTGCCCTGCCAGCAGGAGCAGAAGAATATGACATTACTTCAATCAGCTGGTTCAAAAATAACGATTATACTAATCCGGTGAGCGGTAATTTCGAGGCGAATACAGTTTACGAGGTTATATTAACGGTCGAAGCTAAAACGGGACATTCCTTTGCTAATCCTTTTTCTGTTTCGATCAGCGGCATTGCAGGTGTAGTACACCGTCGCTTTTCAAACACTGAGGCAACGATTAGGTGTACATTCCCTGCAACTCTGGCATACAGAATATCGGGAAACATTACCAGTTACAGTTTAGGTGACGTGTTGGTGAAACTATACTCATCAACAACAGAGGACTCTGCGATCAGAACTGATATGAAAACCGGCGGTGCATCTGCCCTTGCAAATACTTCATCTTCAGGCATCCCATCAGTATATGGCGCTACTAATAATAGGGTATACAGCGTTTCCAACGTTCCCGCTGGTACATACAAGCTGGCAGTATATGAACAGGGACATGGAATCAGGATAACTGCGGTCACTGTTACATCAGCAAACATCAATCAGAATGTGACGCTGTACAAGTTGGGCGATGTGAATGGGAATGCAGCTGTGGATATTTCAGATATGCAGAGATTGTATGAGCACCTCAACGGAAGCAATATCCTCACAGACGCTGACATTGGTGACGTGAACGGAAATGGGGTTGTGGACATTTCCGACATGCAGAGACTGTATGAACATCTTAACGGCAGCAATCCGCTGACATAGAAAGGCGGCTTTGTCAGATGATTGCAGTACTTCGCCATAAACCGCCGACGTTTTGAAAAGTTGATACCCTAAGGGCCATGCGCATGAACATGTTAAAGCGTTAAAATACCTATTGTAGAATATTATATTTGCAGTGTGGCCAATATCACTTACAGCCTATGTGCTGGCAATTGTGATAAAACAGTTAAATAACAAACCAAGAAGTTATATTAATTAATTGAAAGGAAAGGAGATCATCATGAGAAAATTATTAACGACGTTGCTGATAGCAGCTCTCGTGGCATGCTATTCGATAGTGCCCGTAAGTGCGGACGTTACCATACCGGGAACGCTTGACGGCACGGCGACGCTGACGATCACGCCAAGCATCACAACGGCTGTTTCAGGCAGTGATGCGGTTGAGGTGACATATACTATCAAGGTGACGCCGCCGACTGGGAAGAAAATAGGATATTTCTCTTTCCATTTGACTGCGCCGACAGGAGAAACGCTGCCAACGACATTTAAAGACAGTTCGAATAACACTCTCATTGCATATATTGATAAAAACAATATGAGTTATAATGAAGAAGAAAATACTGGTATTTTCACAACTTACGGTTACACACCTGCATCAGGGTATTTCGCAGCATCTGGCACGACAGAAACCAGACGTATGACTAGCGAAGCTCAGATAATGACAATAAAGGCGACAATTGCAGCTGGTCAGGTAGGATCATTTGCACTTAACGTGGCTGATTTCAAAGCAGGCCTCGATGGTGAAGGTGCTTTATATACTTGTGAAGTAAAATCGACACCTGTTGTCGTTACGGGAAGCATCACCGGTACTCAGAACGTAACTGGCATAACTGCCCCGGTCAAGGGTTCCACACCTGTTACGGCTGCGACTAATCCGGATTCAACGAAGATGGATGTATCGGCAGTCAGCTGGTATGACGGAACAACAGCGTTTACTGGCAGCACCTTTGCTGCAAGCAAAGCATATACTGCTAAGGTGACATTGACACCTAAAGTGGGTTATTCATTCGCTTCAGATGCAGTTTACCAGATCGGCGGCAATACAGCGACTGTAACAGACGGCACTGGCAATGCGAAAGTTTTGTCATATACATTCCCGGCAACGGCTGCAAAGTCGATAACTGCCCTGGAGGTCACGACGCAGCCAACAGATAAATCGTATACACACGGCGATACTTTTAATACTGCTGGAATGGTAGTGAAGGCAACTTATGATGACAGCAGCACAGATACAGCTTTTACGGGATATACAGTGTCATATGTGGACGACGGTTCCTACATGAAATATGGAGACACCAAGGTAACGCTGGAAGCAGGCGGAATAAAGGTTGATGTTACTGGTTTAACAGTAGAGCAGAAAGGACTGACGATTTCAGGACTTGCTGCAACTAACCGTCAATATAACGGAACTACTACTGTAGCATTAACTGGCGGCACACTTGATGGAGTGGTATCGGGTGAAGCAGTTTCTGCGACTATGCCTACAAGCGGAACAATTGGATCTGCTGCAGTTGGTACTGACAAAGCGGTAACAGTGCCAGTTCCTACACTATCTGGAGATGATAAAGACAATTATCAAGTTGCAGTTCCTGCAGATATCACAGTTGACATTACTCCCGCTGATATGACGGGTACTGCTAGCATAGCTGGAACTGAAAAGTACAATCAAACACTGACAGCTTCAGCAACAGGAACGCCGGCAGATGCCTCTCTCGGTTATCAGTGGTACAGAGGCAGCACTGAAATATCAGGAGCAACAAGTGCAGCATATACAACAGTTGCAGACGATATTGGGAAAATCCTTACGGTTAAGATATCAGGCGGAAGCAATTATTCTGGCACTATAGATAAATCTACTGGAACGATTGCAAAAGCTGATTATTCTGGAGCGGCAGTTACTGCACCAGCAGCTACTAAGACGGCAACTACTATTACTGTAACATCCCCGGTAGATGGCCAGGAATATGCTGTTTCAACGACAGGCACAGCACCTACATCTGCTTCAGACTGGAACACGACAGGACAGTTTACAAGTCTTATGGCTAATACTGCATACCACGTATTTACCCGCGTCAAAGAAACTTCAACGACTCTGGCAAGTGCAAGTGAGTCAAGTACAATTACAACAGATAAGCTTGTACAGACAATAACAGTACCATCAGTACAACAGCTTACGATAAATAAGACATTGGACCTTTCAACGCTTTGTTCTTCTGATGCAACTGGCGCTACGCTGACATATACTATTGCGGCAGGCGGAACAGGAACAACTATTTCTGGCTCGACTCTTACAGCAGGTACAACGGTTGGAGAGGTAACGGTCACAGTAAATTCAGCAGCAGTTGGAGCATATGATGCTGCGGCGGAAAAGACATTTAAAGTAAGCATAGTTGCGAAATTGACTCAGGCCATTACAGCATCCAATGTTACGGCAACCTATGGAGATACAGGTAAATCTGTCAGTGCGACAGGAACTCATGGAACTGTCACATATGCAGTAAAATCCGGTACATCTGCAGCGGTCAATTCGTCAACTGGAGCTCTCACGATTAACGGTGCCGGCGATACGGTCATCACTATTTCAGCTGCAGGCGATGCTGATTATGCAGCAGCGACCAAGGATGTTACGGTAACTGTTGACCCGAAGACACTAAGCAAATCAGATCTTCAGTACACTGGCAGTGCGATTACCAAGACATATGATGGTGGAACTACATGCTCACTTACTGCTGTATCAGTAAAACCGACATCACTTGTACGTTCTGACACAGTAAACGTAACAGGAACTGCAGTTTACAACAGCAAGGATGTTGCAGCAGCAAATAAAGTTACGTTTACTCCGGCGGCCATCACGTCTGGCAATTACAGACTGGCAGCTACGGAAACAATTGATATTAATGCAGCCATAACACAAAAATCACTTGATGAAAGCTATGTAAAGCCGAACACTGTAGATGATCAGACATATACCGGCAGCCAGATAAAACCTGCTGTTACAGTAACTGATGGAACTGCGCTGACTTCTGCTGATTATACAGTAACATACGGTGCTAACATTGCGGTTGGTACTGGAACAGTGATAATAACACCTAAGAACAATTACAGTGGTTCAGCAATAAGCAAATCGTTCAATATTGTCAAGGCTTCAGCATTGACACCGAAATCAGGAGCATTGGACATTACGAATAACTACGGCAAAACATATTCATTTGACCTGTCACAGTTATTGCCGACAGTGGCCGCACCTGCATCGCTTGGAACCGTTACATATGCTTACAAGGCAAATACAATAAATTCAAACTATGCAAATGGCACTCCTGCGGTTAACGGATCGAACCTTTCAATTCCAATTAAGGCTGTGGGCTCAACTTCTACCGCCAATATTGGAACGATTACCATAACTATTAAGAGTACTAACTACGCTGATATGGATGCGACAATAACACTGAGCACAATCAATAAAAAGACACCGACAGGTGCACCGACGCTCAGCAAGAACACCATTACATACGGAGAGGAACTTTCATCAATCACTTTAGGCGGCAGCATGAACGAAGGTTCAACAACTGTCAACGGAAAATTCGTATGGAATGACCCTACTATTGTACCTAGTGCAACACCATCAACATATACTGCGTCATGGATGTTTACACCAAATGATAATGATACTTATGCTATAGTGACTGGAACATCAAATATCACAGTTAACAAGGCTAAACCTGCCGGCACTCCTTCCTTCACAGCAATTACTGCAGCTGACAAGACTCTTGCCGATGCAGCACTGACGAAGGGCACGATCACTCCTGCAGGAACGATTGCATGGAACGATCTAGCTACGACAAAGGTTGAAGCCAACAAAGCTTACGGCTGGACATTTGCTCCAAATGACACGGCTAACTACACAACACTGACTGGCACGCTGACACCGTACACCGTATATTCAGGCGGCGGAGTCATTGCACCAACGGTTCAGAAGCCTGTTATCAGCGCGGGAGAAGGCGGCAAGACTGCTTTGTCAGAAGACGGAACGAACCTTACGATCACGCCAGATGAAGGCTACGAAATCAAATCTGTAACGCTGAATGGCGTTGAGCAGGGTGCTAAGACCAGCCTCACCGGACTGAAGACCGGAGATAAGGTTACCGTTACTTTCGAAAAGAAAGCCAGCGAAACGCCTTTGATCGACAGCATCCACGCTGCTAAGGTCGTTTACCCTGACGCAACCGTAGTCAAAGCAGGAAAGATCAAGCTTACTTGGCTGCTTACTAAGGATACTAAGGTAGACTACTTTGAGATCTTCCGTTCAGATTCAGCAAAAGGACCGTTCAAGAAGTTCTTCATCACTAAGAATGGCGATGCAAGAGCATACTGGAACAACCTCAACGTAAAGAGCGGACACACTTATTACTACAAGGTAAGAGGCGTCAAACTCGTTGACGGAGTCAAGGTTTACACTAAGATCTCAAGGATCGAATCAGTAACAGCAAAATAAGAAACTGAAATAAGTTTAAAAGTTCATGCAGGGGAGAGAATATGTTTCTCTTCCCTGTGCATTCTTAACAGGGGGACCATCATGAGAAAGTTATTTGCAGTATTGATTTCAGCGATGCTGATCGTATGCTATTCGGTTGTACCGGTAAGTGCGGCCACATTAGAGGGTACTGCTGCATTGACAGTCACTCCTAACATAACCGAGGCGGAAGCGGGAAGCAGCGCTGTCGAAGTAACGTATACAATACGGATCACACCGCCTTCTGGGAAGGAGATAGGTGTATGCGCGTTTTCCCTGAGCACGCCCGATGGAGTGACGCTGCAAACGGCAGAAGTAAACGATGAGCTTAAGTACGACCCTTCAGCGAATAAAACTGGCATTTTTGCGTCACTGTCATATACGAAAGCTTCAGGTTATTTCGCTGCATTTGGAACGACATCAGATAGGCGACTCAGCAAAACCGCTATATTAATGACGGTAAAAGCGGATATTGCTTCAGGGCGTACAGGTTCATATGCTCTTAAGATAAAAGGATTCACTGCAGGGGTTGATGGTTCGGGAGATTATTATTCATCAGAAGTGAGATCAGAAGCAGTGACCGTTACGGAGGCGTCTGCTGGCGGAGATAACAGCGGTACCGTAACGCCTGCCGACGGCAGCGCTTTGATCGCGGCGATCCAGGCGACGAAGATCACCTATCCGAATGCGACATCCGTAAAAGCCGGCAAGGTCAGACTCACATGGAAGAAGACAGGCAGCACGGCGGTTGACGGTTTTGTTATATACCGTTCTGCATCGAAGAATGGAAAATATGCAAAAGTCTTCACGACGAAGACCGGCACAGTGCGCGCCTACGCAAACTCGGTGAAGCTGAAGAGCGGACGCACCTACTGGTTCAAAGTCAGAGGATTCCGCGTCGTGGACGGCGTCAAGGTCTGGACTAAGACCTCGCGGGCCGATATGGTAAAAGTGCAATGAGAAAACCCGCTGCTCACAGGGGGAGGCGGGGATGGAATGTATTTTGATGCTTAGGGGAGGAAACAGAATTCCTCCCCTAAGCTGATTTTTGTTTTGCGGCGGTCACATTTCCTTTGCTAATTATGCCGCTTACCTTTACACAGTCTTTGCAGAACCAACACAATCCTTTGGTATATTAATAATGTCAAAAGGAACAAGTGATGATGATAAACTTCTTTTGAAATGTTCTTTCCTAATAATAGTAATAATAATAATCCAAACAAGTTGAGAACTTCGGAGTGATGACCCGGAGTTCTTTTGTTTTGCCGCGGCGGAAGCAAACCTCAACTTTTTCAAGGGACTTTTCAGCATAAGCCTCAACTTTTTCAAGGGACTTTTCGCTATTTTGCAAAATAATGCTGGTTTTTCGACTTTGGCTTGTCTGGGATCGTCATTCCGAGACGGCCCTCACGGACCAGCGGCCGAACGTATTTGCTGATGAAATACGTTGGAGCGCTGAAGTCAAATCTTTCGGCCAGCTCTTCACGGCTTCGCGGACTTGCGCAGTAGCTGAGGATCTGGTCAGTTAGCTTTAACGATTCGCCGGCAGACGCTTCATCGTTATACAACGTGACCCTGAACACGCCCTGGCTGCTTTCAAATACTGGGTCCGGCAGACTGTGGCTTTTCATCTCAAAACGCATGGTTGGGATGCCGGAATACCGGTTTTCTGAACCTATCAGCAGTTCAAGGGCGCCGGCAATGTAAGGGTTACGGGTGTCAAGACCGGTTTCGCCAAGTTTATCAATGGTGCCGCGGCCGTAGAGACCGCCGGGGTTTTCAATTTCCATACGGTTGTCAAACATGAGAAGACGTATCGGCGAATTCTCAGTGTGTATGCTGTAGTCGCGATGGATCAAAGCATTCAGCACGGCTTCCCTGACTGCGGCAATAGGGTACTGAGTTTTGTCAGCGCGTTTGCCGTCGCTTCCTATGATGATCTTACGTTTCATATTTCTCACGACGAAAGAGACTGCATCTTCCAGCATTTGCTCAATAGTGCCTTCTATGCGCTTATCGTCACTGAATCTTTCACCCATTTCGCCAAGCTGCCCGATTTCGGTACCAGGCACGACGGATGCAATGATGCTGTACTGCGGGAAAAGACTCTGAGGGTAAACGCCAAAAAGCATTTCGCCGGCAATCGTTGGCTTTCCATTTTGAATGATTCCCTGCAGCGACAGGATGCGCTCGTCGTCAAGGGCAGACAGCTGCTTCTTGTTTTCACGCACTTTTGCAAAGTAAAGGCTGATTGCATTGGAATTCAGGTCGTCGATCTGGGCGCGGGCATCGGTGCGCAGTTCATCCTGAATCTTTCGTTTGAATACCTCGTAGCTGTAGACCTCATATTCTGTCATCGGTTTGTCGGATTCGCCGACGCGAATGTAAGAGCCGCGCATCCTGCCTTTTCCCAAGTAAAAGCAAGGCTTTTCATAGGTGTCGCATTCGCCGATCTCTGCACTGACGACATATTTGCCGTCTATTTCGCAGACGGTGAACAAAGGCCTTACCTTAGGCTGCATCTGCTCGCACTGCTCTGCGACTTTTTTCTGTATATCCTGCGGGTCATATACTCCAGTCAGCGCAAAACCGTCTGCCTCGCTGATGCCGAAAATGATCACGCCGCCGCCATTCTGGTTGGAAAAGCTGGAAAGCGTATCATAAAGCCTCTCCGGCGTACCTTTAGCAGCAGTTTTTACTTCAATGGATTGGCTTTCGCATTTATCCTTCATGACGCGGCTGACAAGTACTTGTGACTTTTTCATTGAACATTCATGTTGCGGTGATATAATTGAAATCAGAAAAGTTCGATCGATCAAAAGGAGGTCAGAGAATGAAAAAAGTAATCATAGTGGACGCCAGCTACAGAACAGGCGGAAATTCAGACTATATCACAGATAAGCTGACGAAGGAGATCAAAGGCGCGGAATTCAATGTGTTCAGACTCAAAGAAAAGACCGTGAACCCTTGCCACGGCTGCGACGCCTGCAAAGGTAAACCGACGGCGGCCCTGTTGACGTTTACACAAAGTATGCTGAAGAGTCGGCTGGCAGTTTCGGCATAATGGGCGCTGATGAGACGAAGGTATTTGTTTGCGGAGACGCCAACCCGCCGGCAAGCTGCGCGGCTCACGAGGACGATATGAAGGCAATCAGCGAGATCGCTGAGTGGCTGTCTGAGTAAACAGAGGTTTATGTAAAGGAGAAACAGCATGATTTTTGACAGAAAAGAAAACGCTGGCCGCTATCTTGGACTCAGCGCAAACATGGATAAGGCAATGAAGTGGCTCGAATCAGCGGACTTGGCAAAACTGAGCGAAGGACGGACTGAAATTGACGGCGACAACGTATTCGTCAATGTGATGAATTCGGAGACGAAGACAGAGCCGGCATTTGAATTCCATCATATATACTTCGATGTTCAGATACTGATCGATGGTGCAGAAGACATCTGGTTTGGCACTTCAATAGAAGATGTGACTAAACCGTACACACCGGATATTGGTTTCTGCAGCTGCGATTCGCTGGTTGAGACCCATCTGGCCCCTGGCAGTTTTGTGATCTGCTGGCCTGAAGAGCCGCATGCTCCGCTGATGGCACGAGGAGGCACTTCGGAACAGATCCGCAAGGCAGTCATAAAAGTAAAAGCTTAGTCTTCGATTATCGGTATCACCATGTTTTCAATGGCGTTTCGCATCTTTGGATGAAAGATCATGAAATGTATGCACGGCGATTTATCCTTGGATACGACGGCCCATCGGCCCTCGTGCATGCAGATCTGAATGTTATGAAACGCCGCCGATGACAAAAGCTTCAATTCATAGTTCTCATGAGTCTCGGCATATTCGCGGGTCAGCTGCAGATGCTGCAGGTACTCATCATATGTGTAAAACACATCATTTTCATAGAATGCATCTGCAAGTGACAGGGCAAGCGGGCGGGCACTGAAGTCAGCCTCAGATGCAATTGCAATTTCATCAGTCATAACATCCTGCTCCATTATTTGTGTTAGACGCGAACGCTGTTCGGCCGCGCAGCAGAGTATCATTGCCTGATCATCCTGCGGCACGCTGCTGCGGGTCAGTATCTGAGCAAGGAGCTGATCCGTGGCGGTGAACAAAGGCAGTGAAGAGTTCAGCCGGCGGCGGCGTCCGGATGTCTGCACATCGGAATTTAGGAAGGCATTATACGCCGCGGCAGAGCTTTTGTCGTATATTGTCATTAAAGGCGAGGCATTGGCGAGGAGCCGTTTTGCCCGCCTTTTGTAGTATTTTACCTCCTCTTCTTTTTTTGTCAGATAGTACTGACCTTCGCTGTGATGGCCGACGATGGCTTCACCTGTGAGGGCCGCCGTCCCTGACACTTTGAGAAAGTGGAGGAATACGTTGTTCTGCGGACTGCTGATATAGTAAGGGGAGATCTGCCCGGTCATATAGAGAGGAATGAAGGATTCCAGCCCCAGCATCATCTCAGAGAACGGACGGTTTATGTCGTGGATGATGTTGATGTGGAGACCTTTCTTCAGCATCAGCGCCATTCCGTACATCCATTTCTTGGGGAAATCTTTATCTCGGCCCATTTCCTCCATAGGCATGTCGCTGTAACAGATCAATTCCTCAGACGACTTAGAGAGGACGGTCGCCTTGATAAAATCAAGCTCTATTTCCATCATCTCTTTAATGTTATGGGCCGTCTTGGATGTAGCAAACTGGAATGGAACGCTGGGCACCTTCAGCGTATCGAAGTGTATAGCCTTGATGTATTCATTCAGATCGAAATCGTTTATTTTCATAAGGTAGTCAGCCACTTCATTCTGCATTGCGGCTGTCCCGCTGGTGAGCCAGCGGTACACCAAATCGGCGTAAGCTGCACTGTTGCCGAGAGCGCTGGCATCGCATCCGATAAGGCTGGCAACCGTGGCGCGGTCGTCGGCTTTGCTGTATGTGCGGGCTATGTAGCGGGCTGTTTCTTCGGCAAACTTGCTCGGATCAGACGGCCGCCGCTGGCCGTTTTTTATTCTGGAAATGTGTGACGGATCGTAGCGCATTGACCGCGCAAAATCTGCTGTGCTCATGGAGAGAGTGCTGCAGAGAACGTTAAGGTTGACGCGGAATTTGTCCATATCAAAGGCATCAAAACCGGCAGCTTCGGTGAATCTGGCGGTTATGGCTTCGGCGGAGACGTCAGCTGTCAGACCGCCGGCGGTTTCACCTAAGTTTGGGGTACGGATGCGGCCAGACGCGGCGTCAGATTCTGCCGCGGCGCTGCAGTCCGCGGCAATGGCAGCCAGCCCTTTGATCATGGCGGCGAGGTTGTCGCTTCCAGCCTCGGGGATGCGTTCGCCGGAACGATAGCGGCTGATGGTAGCTTCCGAAAGGCCTGAAGCCTCCGAAAGCGCTTTTGCCGAACACTGCAGCTCGTCCATATATTCATTGAGGATTTCATTGAACTCCATGGTTTTGAACCTTCCTTTCTTAAATATATATCAATTTTACCGCTTTATAAGGACAGTATAACCGAACTTTCCAAAAAGGCAATGACATATCGGGAATTAAAGGGTATTTTATGATTATTTATAGTAAAATACCTATACGAACACACCCGATGAATTGAATGATTGATTACGGAAAGGGAGGAACATCATGAGGACTATAAGAAGAAATAGAACCAGGCAATGGTTGGCAATATTGACAGCCCTGTGTCTGGTGATGACAATGTCATTTGCTTCAAATAAGGTTATGGCAATTGCAGCTGATACGCTGACTGTAGTGTTCGACAACATTACATACAGCGCTGAAACAGATAATCAGCTGGATACTCAGTTTGGCACGGTGCAGTATAAGATAGGTACAGATGGCACTGCGACGGATATTGATACAGGAACAGGCGGAATAACCGTTACCAAAGGTTCCAATCCAAACGGACAGGGCGGTACCAATGTGATGAACACATATTCTGCGCCTGCTCCGGCTACTGCGTTCTATCTGGTTGTTTCAGCGGCCGAAGGGTATGAAGCCAGCATTGATCTGGATAATGCAGGAAACTTGACTTCAGAGGGAACTGTGACTCATGCTGATGGAACGGTCGCTGTACAGCTTGCTTACAGGACTGACGGTGCCAGATACCGCATCAATTTCCAGCAGGCAGGCGGCGGAGATCCGGGTCCAGATCCAGGCTCAGCGATTGCAGTGGATGACGGATATCTGGTCATCACTGACATTGAAGGCAAACCAATATCGTATAACGGTGAGAACAAAACGAATTTTGGGCATATACAGTATTCTGCAAGCGCAACGGGTGATACCGACTGGCTGGAGCTCCCGACTACAACAACTAATACCTTCGGCACGGATCCGGATGCCTATATTGGTTACGCAATACCATCAGGTGCTAAGAGGCTTCGCGTCTACAGCACGGCGAATTATACGTGTTCGCTGAGAGACAACGATAACGGGCAGGACAACGGCAATGACTTCCACGGACTGCTTGTAAACAGCGAGCAGACGGTTGATGTCGACGACGGCAATGGAGGCACGACACCGGAAACACTTGCAGCCGGAACGGTGATAGCTGAGGAAGGATACAACATTGATCCGGATGATATCGGGGACAGCAGCAAGCCGTTTACCAGCGTGAGCGCAAACGTATTCGCTGTTGGAGACCTCACAGCAAAAGGCTACATTGTGAGCTTCAACCCGCATAACATCCTATGGTACAATGATGCGGCATATGCAGCAGCCAATGGCGGTGATGACGCCATCGTGACAGGCGGCAGAGTAGAATTCGTCTCATGCAAGATGAATCCTGAAGATACAGATGATACAGGACTGGTTGGCAATAACAATGGACCTCTGCTCGATTCAAACAATGAGACCGTAGGTTATGGCTACGCGGCAAAAGAAGGTGCCGTTCTGACTCTGAAATTCATACCGGATTATGGCTGCCAGTTCAAGGAAGCCAGCATCAATGGAAATCCGGTATCACCTCAGACTGATGACTATACATTTGAATTCAAGTTTCCTCAGGGTACCTATCACATGTCAGTGACTTTCGCAGCTGGTGAAGATAAAGCAGTAGTCAGCGGCAATGCGGTCAGGAGTGCCGCAGTAGAAGGGTCGGATCAGCTGGATGTAAACGGAAATCTTCTGCTGACAGTTGATGACGCGACGACGCCGGCAGAGGAAACATCAGCTCTGTTTTCAAATGAACTAGAGACCGGATATGAGGTGGCGGATTATGTTACCCTTGATCTGGAGACATATGCAGAAAAAGGCGGAAATGCAGACACAACCAACGGAGTTACGGCGGAAAATTCCTGGACCCAGACGCAGACAGAACTGAACACCAATGTTGAGGTTTCTCTAACCTTGGATCCTGAACTGAGAGACAGCAACGGTGTGTACAGCGTTGTCAGAGCCCATGAAACTGATGAGGCCACGGTTTACGCCGAACTGCCTGCGACTTACAATGCTGCTACTGGAGAACTGACCTTTGAAACAAATCAGTTCTCAACCTATGCAATAGCAAAGAAACACATCGAGCCTACACCTGCGTCATATCCGTCAATTGTCTGCAGTCATCCTCAGACGGAGGACAAAGTGACTAAGAAAGCAACATTTACGGAGAACGGCACAATAACGAAGACCTGCAAAATCTGCGGTACAGTTATCTCTACGTCAGAGATACCTAAGGTGTCAGACGTGAGCCAGTCCTTCACAAAATTCACCTATAACGGAAATCGCAAAGCACCAGTTATGACTATCAAAGACAGCAAAGGCGCTGTCCTTGCGAAGGATGTGGACTACAGCCTGACTTATCCGATCAGCAGCGTATTGGTGGGACAGTATTCGGTGAAGATAACCCTTACTGGTGACAAGTACGACGGAACTTTGACGAAGAAATATACAATCAGGCCAAAGGGCACGAGCATCACCAGGATATCAGGAACAACGGTAAACTGGAAGCAGCAGCCTATACAGACAAGCGGCTATCAGCTAAAGTATTCCAAGACGAAGACTTTCGGCGATGACACAGTTAGAGTCTATGTCAAAGGCAGCACTTCCGCTGCGAAAACTATCAATGGTTTGGATAAAGGAAGCACCTACTACGTTAAGATCCGTACCTATAAGGTAGTGAACGTTAGCGGTGATGAAGTAATGATCTTTTCAACATGGAGTAAATGGAGATCGATCACTGCAAGATAACTAAAGAAAGAGAATAAGCTGCCGCATTAAGAACAAGAGAAAAGTTCTTGACGCGGCAGCTCTTTTTTATATCGAAAATGCCTCGCACTAAACCGTTTTGGACAAAACGCCATATTTCGATAGTTTTGAGTCAACTTTTTATGATTTCAGGCAATTTCACCTGATGATTATATTGATCTCTTCCTGTGTATGACCTGCATATCAATATCCAGCGACTTTTTCAGCCTGTCGGCGGAAAGATGTTGCAAACTTTATCTGAATTAAAATAACATTAGACGATCATATTGCAAAACATTCGCTGCACATCTGCCAACGATGCAAAAGGTTGACTCAAAAGCCACGAAAAAACGTGATTTGTCCAAAATGGTTATTATGGCAGTATCGCAGTTTCACAGTTTCATGGTCTCACAGTTCCACAGTCTCACAGTCTCACAGTCTCACAGTCTATTGAGAGTATCAGCAGGAGGCTAATTGTCATAAAAAATACAGGCAGCTTTGTGGCTGCCTGTACGATTTTCACTACCCGCGCAGAGCGGGTTTTGTTCAGTTGATTGACCCGCACTCAGCGGGTTTTGTTCGGTATGTTAGTTGGACGAAGTTGGGATGAATGGACGAATTGCTTCGGCAACTTTGTTGACCGGAGTCGTCTGCAGAATGATCTTGCCAGGTCCGTGGATGACCGTGTTGAAAATGCCTTCACCGCCGAAGAGCATGTTCTTGACGCCGGGAACCGTAACGATCTCCATTGAGCAGGTTGGATCCATGGCTGCCAGATAGCCGGTGTCGACGATGATCGACTGGCCAGGGCCAAGATCGTATTCGACCGCATAGCCGTCGATCTCTACGAAGGCCATGCCGCGTCCGGACAGTTTCTGCATGATGAAACCTTCGCCGCCAAAGAGGCCAGCGCCAAGTTTCTTCTGGAAGAAGACTGAAAGTTCTACGCCAGCTTCTGCAGCAAGGAAGGCGCTCTTCTGGCAGATCATCTCGTGGCCTGGTGCAATTTCGAAGGCTCTGATGGAGCCTGGGAAGCATGAGGCGAATGCAATCTCGCCTGGGCCGCCCTGCGGCGTGTATTTGTTCTGGAATAATGTGTCGCCGGATAGTGCGCGGCCGAACATTTTGCCGAGGCCTCCGCCAGTGGTTGTTTCCATTTTCATGTTTGGTGACATCCAGCTCATTGCGCCGGATTCTGTGATCATAGTTTCGCCCGCTTCAACACTGCAGATGACTACAGGAAGCGGTTCTCCAACAATTTTGTAATTCATATGAACTCCCTTTCCTATTAGCTTTCCTAATATTTTCCCCTTGAATTTCAATTTAAATGTGTGATGTTTGTTTGAACTAATTATATAACAAAAGCGGCTGATTGTATAGGGATTTTGAGGCGGCGGGGGATTGACAAATAAGAGCGCGAAATGAATTTATAGTGTAAATCCCCTCATATTTGTGTTATAATTTTTATATCTATTTTTTCTGGAGGAACAACATGAGTGAAAATGTTTCAACTAATTTTATACATAGCATCATAGAGCAGGATCTTGCTGACGGCAAGAATGGGGACAAGGTCTATACGAGGTTCCCGCCTGAACCGAACGGATACCTGCATATTGGACATGCAAAGTCTATCTGCCTTAACTTTTCAACGGCAGAAAAATATCACGGCAAGTGCAATCTGCGCTACGACGACACCAATCCGGTAAAGGAAGATGTCGAGTACGTTGACAGCATAGAAGAAGATGTAAAATGGCTGGGTTTCAAGTGGGACAAGAGGCTGTGGGCTTCCGACTATTTTGACAAAATGTACGAAGCGGCAGTTGAACTGATCCGCAACGGCAAGGCGTATGTTGACGATCTGACGGCTGACGAGATCAAAGCTTACAGAGGCACGCTGACGGAACCGGGCAAAGAGAGCGCGGCCAGAGGGCAGAGCGTTGAGGAAAACCTGGACCTGTTCGAGAGGATGCGCGCCGGCGAATTTGCTGACGGCGAGAGGGTGCTGCGCGCCAAGATAGACATGGCTTCGCCTAACATCAATCTCCGCGATCCTATCATCTATCGTATTGCACACACGACACATCACAACACGGGAGACAAATGGTGCATCTATCCGATGTACGATTTTGCTCACCCGATCGAAGACGCTATAGAAGGCATAACTCATTCCATCTGCACACTGGAATTTGAAGACCACAGGCCGCTGTACGACTGGGTCATCCGCGAGGTTGGCTGGTGGCCGAATCCTCCGCAGCAGATCGAGTTTGCACGCCTTAACATAACCAACATGGTAATGAGCAAACGCTTGCTGAAAGCTTTGGTCGATGACGGAAACGTAGACGGCTGGGATGATCCGAGAATGCCGACGATCGCAGGCCTGCGCCGCCGCGGCTACACGCCAGAGTCGATCCGCGATTTCTGCGAACGAATCGGCGTGGCAAAATCAAACAGCACTGTAGAGATATCACTGCTGGAGCACTGCATCCGCGAAGACCTGAAGGACAAGGTGCAGAGCCGCAACGTTGTTGAGGATCCAATCAAAGTCGTCATCACCAACTATCCTGAAGGACAGAGTGAGATGGTCGAACTTGAAAACAATAAAGAGATACCGGAGATGGGCACCCGTCAGGTTCCGTTCTCACGCGAACTCTATGTAGATGGCGCTGACTTTATGGAGGTACCGGCAAAGAAATATTTCCGCCTGTTCCCTGGCAATGAAGTCCGCTTTAAGGGCGCTTACTTCATCAAATGCAACGAGGTCGTAAAGAATCCGGACGGTTCGATCAAAGAACTGCTCTGTACATATGACCCTGAGACGAGGAGCGGCAGCGGTTTCGAAGGCCGCAAGGTCAAGGGCACGATCCATTTCGTCGATGCAGCTACGGCTGTCAAAGTCCGCATCCGCAACTACGACTATCTGATGATCGAGGATGAAGAGGGCAAGTATGTCCTCAATCCTAATTCTGTAGAAGAGACATTCGGCTATGCTGAGCCGGATATCGCAGACGCAAAACCGGGCGAGCGCTTCCAGTTCTTCCGCCACGGATACTACATCGCCGACAGCAAACTGACAACAGCAGACGAAAAGGTGTTCAACCGCATCGTCGACCTGAAGAGCAGCTGGAAACCGGCAAAATAGGCAATTAATTATGACAAAAGCGAACAGGCTGTGAGCTGCCTTTGATGGCGGCAGCAGTCTGTTTTTTACTGACAATTTATTTCATACTGTAATTGTTTGATTACTTGGACGATATTTCGTAAATTTGCAATTCTTTGCATTATGAGCAAGCCTCCCTTATTATTTTATGGACCCAAGAGGTAGATGACCGTGATTCTTCTATGATTTTTTCTTTTTCAACACCGGCAAGTGCGGTTTTTAGGTGTGAAATATCTTGTTTACTAATGTTGGTACGTCCAATAGCCTTTATTGCTTGAATGGCAACAATCGTCATGTAGCATCTTCCGGAAATTTCCCTATTTGCGCAATGTCTAAATTCAATGGTATAAGGCCCAACTTGATAATCTCGATATGGACCATCACTAATATAACACCATCGGTTAGACACTTGTGTGGACATATGGAGATAATTAAGAGCAGTTTCACCAGCCGGTGCAATTGTCCAATTGAATTTGCGTGCAAGGGCTGAAGAAATACTGTCGATGTTTGGTGTACTGTTTTCTTGTAATAGTGTACTGAAGATTGGTTTGTCGTAAACACCTTTTATAATACGACGTATCTTGCTGTCGTCAGACATTCTTGAAAGTGCTTTGTTCACAGCATCGGTATCCGCAATATCCAAAAAATCCACAGCTGTAAAAGCATATCCGTTTTCAAATTCGTTGACTCTTTTTTCAATTTCTTCTTGATATTTTTCTCTCATAATTGCTCCTTTCGTCAGATATATTATATAATTTATCTGACGAAAATACAAGTGGTTCAGCCATATATTTTAGATTAAACCATATGGCTATTATTGCCGTAGGCAACAAGGTTCCCGGGGACCCACCCGAAGCTTTAGCTTCGTGGCAGGGTGGGGTTATGATTATCCGAATATTTTCGGAAAATTGATTGACTAAAGGTGCTTGCAGTGCTACTCTATAGGCATAAAAGGAGGCGAGAATATGTTAAATATTGAAACCCTTGAAAACATGATACCTATCACCAAGCTCAGCAAAGGCGGAGCTGCTAAGGTCCTGGATGAAGTAAAGAAGACCGGACCGAAAGTGATCATAAAGAACAATAAACCAGAAGGAATCATTATGTCAGTTGATGCCTACGAAGAGCTGCTGGACAGACTTGATGATTATGAACTGCATCTGCAGGCAGCCAGGCGCATGAATCAGGCTGGCCAGAATGCGGACAAGAAGACCGAGGAAATGAAGCGTTTCGGCATTTCGCCTGAAGATCTGAAGGGAATTACCGAGGAGTAGCAGCCTATGACAGCTACCATCATAGTGATCATTAAATGTCTGGCGGCAATACTCGTAGGCGTATTTGCAGGCAACGGCGCGGTGTTTTTTTTCAACAAAATCCCTCCGGGCTGGCTCTGCGATATCGGCGAAGAGCCTTCTGAAGAAATGCTGGACAAATATCATAAGAGGATAAGCGGCAGCCCGTGGAAGTTCGTGCTGACCATGCTTTTCGTGATCATCGACATAAAAATGGTCATGGATGACTGGCAGTTTTCTATCGCCGGAGTGTGTGCGATCTGGCTGCTTGTTGTCATGTCAATGACCGACATCAAATACAGGATAGTGCCGGATCAGCTGGTAGTTTTGCTGGCTGTGTCGTCTGTAGGCTTTATGCCTTTTCATGATGGCTGGCGCGACATGGTGTTTGGCGGGCTCATAGGCTTCGGCGTGATGGGTTTTGTTGCCGTGCTCGGCAAGATCATCTATAGAAAAGAAACCCTGGGCGGAGGTGACATCAAGCTTTTCACAGCCCTTGGCCTGGTGCTGGGGGTGACGGGAATACTGGTCGTATTTGTCATTACGACGCTGGTGAGCGCCGGACATTTCATATGGCTTTTGGCGCGTCATAAGATCAAAAGGACCGACAGTCTGCCGATGGTGCCGTACATTGCGGCAGCTGCGGCAATCTACATTATTTTTCTCTGGGGAGAGGTGAATCTATGTTTATCGATATGAGGGCGCAGTGCTTCATGGAAGCGGCGCAGTGCCTCAATTTCACAAAGGCGGCAGAGAAGCTGTACATTTCCCAGCCGGCGCTTTCAAAAAATATCGCCGCGCTGGAGGAAGAGTGCGGCATGAAGCTGTTCTACCGCGATCAAAAGCGCAGCCGCGTCGAACTGACGCCCGGCGGAGCCGTTTTGCTGTGTGAGTTTCAGAAGATGCAGAAGATATTGGACGGCGTTCTGACAAAAGCCCGCGCTGCGGAGGCTGGACAGGAGGGCAAAATGACCATTGCGCTTTTGCTGGGGCAGATCATCAACGACAATACGCGCAAGGTGCTCAATTATCTTGAAGAAAATTATCCGAAAATCGAAGTTGAGAAGATTTCCGGCGGGTTTCGCGATCTCCGCACATGGCTGGAGGATGGCACTGCTGACACGATCATAACCTATGAGGAGGAAGCACATCTTTTAAAGGATTCTGTCTTTGAGGAAGTCGCCAAGGTTGATCAGGGTTTTCTGGTACCGCGTGAAAACCCTCTGTCCAGGCGTTCAAAGATCCGCATACGTGATCTGGAAGGACAGAAAATCATCTTCCCAGATGAGAGGGAGACCTTTACCATGTACGAGACATTTGTCGGTCTGTGCAACATGGAGGGATTCGAGCCGGTGAAGCTGATGGCGCCTGATCTGAACCACATGAATATGATGGCGGAAATGGGCAAGGGGATCCTGATTTCCCGCGAGGACTCGATCACCACCAGAAGCCCGGACCTGAAGTTTTTCCCAAGCACGGAACTTGGCAAGCTGACGCTGGTCGTTGCCTGGAAAAAGAACAACCTTAATCCGATAATACCGTTCTACCATAAACTCTACGAAGATCTGTACCACGCTCAAGGGTAAAGCATATCGATTGTAATATGGGTATTGACGTACGGATTAACGTACGATATAATGTGATTTGAGGAGATGATCGTTATGACAGCAATAAGCGTAACAAAGGCGAGAGAAAACATTTATAAATTGCTGGCTGATGTAAATTCAAGCAGTCAACCGGTTACAATTACTAACAGCCGCGGCAAAAATGGTGTGCTGATCAGTGAAGATGACTGGAATGCGATTCAGGAGACTTTGTATTTAAATTCCATTCCAGGATATGCAGAGTCAATTATTGAAGAAGGCAAGACACCTTTATCAGAATGTCTGTCAGAAGATGAGGTAAAGTGGTAAATGTACAAAATCGCATATTCGAAACAAGCTGCCAAAGACATAAAAAATCTAAAAGCAGCAGGGCTTGAAAAGAAAACTAAAGAATTGATTGCAATAATGAAAAAAGATCCCTTTTCTAATCCGCCAGAGTATGAAGCTCTAGTGGGAAACCTAAAGGGATTTATTTCAAGGCGAATCAATATTCAACATCGTCTGGTTTATCAGATTGTATCTGAACCACTAATAGAGAATGGTATTGAATACGACGGAGTAATAAAAATTGTTAGAATGTGGACACATTATGAATAGTTAATTCGGTAAAAACAAGAGACCGTTAAGCCCATAACTTCAAGTTATAACCTAATAAATAATTTGAATTTTACGAATACCACAGAGATGTGGTATTTTTTACTTGTCAAGATATTAACAGTTGCATCGTCGCTCGCTATGGTCCTCGGATCCTGTGTCCGAAACCGAATCGCGACTAATGACATGGCAACTGGCAGTAATTATCATTTCTTTTATATGGAAGGCGGTATCATCATGAGTGATCAGAAACACCAAGTTAAGACCAGCAGCAGCAATTTCGGCGCTAAAGGCTGGCTGATAATCATTTTCTCATTCCTTTGCATCCTTTTGGACAGCTCGCTTATCAACGACTCTCTGAATGTAGTGCTTAAAGTATTCGTTGCAACCAGAGGCTGGAGCCTTACTCAGCTCTATGCCTTTTCATCAATCTGCTCATTTATTTCAGTACTTGGAGCAGCAATGTGGGGATATATGTCCAACAAAACAAGCATCAGGCTTACATGGACTGTTTCCCTGGTCATCACAGCAGTTGCCTGCTTCTTCTGGGGCAGGACAAACAGCATCGCAGTATACTTCGTCTGCCTGGCAGCTTCAACAGTAGGCGGCATGGCATTCGCATATATTGCAAACCTGAACGTTATCTCCAACTGGTTCCCTAAGAAGAAGGGCCTGGCAATGGGATGGGTCACAATCGGATTCCCTCTGTCAGCAGCAGTTACTTCAGCAGCAGTCGGCGCAGTAGTAAGCACTGGCGGACTCACAAAGGTATATGACATCTATGGAATCATCGCACTGGTATTCGCAGTATTCTGCTATGCATTCATCAGAGATTATCCTGAGCAGGCAGGCGCATTCCCAGACAATGATAAATCATTCTCCAAAGAAGAAGCAGAAAGAGACCTTAAGCAGGGTCTTGAATACATGAAGACTTCCATTTGGAAGCCGGGAAAACTTTTCAGAACCAAGAGAGTATGGGCTATTGCATTTTCACTGGGCGTCATGGAACTCTTCTCACTGGGCATCATGACAAACTTCGTTCCAAGGTTCCTGCAGGCAGGCTATCAGCAGCCTGAGATTTTCAAAATGCTTGGTATCGCAGGTATCCTGGCATGCTTCGGCAGCTACTTCTGCGGATTGCTAGATGCTAAACTCGGAACTAAGAAAGCCATCGTTATCACATGGATCGTGGCAATCATATCAATAATCCTTGACCTTATCCCAACCAGACCTACTCAGTACGCATCACTTCCTTTTCTGGCAATGATGCTTGGCGGAGCTTCCAACTATCTGGTTTCATTCACAAACACAGTTTGGGGACGTTATGACTTCCCAATGGCATATAAAGTACTCAAACCAATGGTTGCAGCTCTTGGCGCATGCGGAGTAGCAATCGTAGGAATCATCGGAAACACTCAGTCATACGTTATGGCTTATGAGGTCATCGGCGTTCTCTCAGTGATCGCATTGATAGTTATCATCCTGACTCCAGACACTAAACTGGGCAGAGATGAAGAAGATTTTGTAAAGGACGAAATGTCGAAAGAGTTATAAGTGAAACATGCATTGCGAGTATGATTCGTATAATCAAATAGGCATTAGAAAATGCAACCATTAAGTATATAATTAAACTAAGGATAAGTCTCGACAGACGGAAAGGTAAACAAATGAAAGTTTTAGGAATATCCGGCGGAAGTAAAAACGGTAACAACGACGCTATGTGCAAAGAAGCTCTTATGGGAGCTAAAGAAGCAGGTGCCGATGAAATCGAATTTATCAACCTTAATGACCTGCACCTGGAGCACTGCACAGGCTGCACAGCATGTGTTATGAGTCTCATGAGCGGCAATGGCGGAGCATGCGTCATCAAAGACGACTTCGAGTGGCTGCGCGACAAGATGATGGACGCAGACGCAATCGTCTGGTCGATTCCAATCTTTGAGAAAGGTGCATCCGGCCTCTTCAGAACAATCACTGACAGAATGGGTCCAAGAAACGACAAGGCTATGATCATCGTCGGCAGCAAGATTGCTGAAGGCAGAATGGCAGCTGGACAGGGAGGAAAACTGCCTGATCAGAGAATGCTTAAGGAAAAAGTTGTATCATATATCGGAATCGGCGGATCAGACTGGTCCACAAGAATCCAGTGCGACTTCTTCAACATGGCGCTTACGCCTGCATGGAAAGTTATCGACACTCAGGTGTTCTCATGGTCCAAGTGTATAGTCATGGAGCCTGAGAAGGTAAGCAGAAGCCACGAGATCGGCGTTGAACTTGCTGAGGCAGCCAAGGATTACGAAGCTGCAAAGTGGATCGGAGATCCAGGCGTTTGCCCTCACTGCCACTGCAGAAATTTCTACATCGGCGAAGGCACTCACGCCACATGCTGTGCATGCGGTCTTGAAGGTGAAATGGTCCTTAAAGATGGCAAGATCACATTTGAATTCCCTAAGGAATCAGAGGGCCTTGCACATGACACACTTTCCGGCAAATTCAAGCATGTTGATGAGATCAAGGAAAATGAAGGCAAGCTGATGGACTGGAAGAAGACTGATGAATTCAAACAGAAGAAACAGGCTTACATCGATTTTATTTCAGCGAGCAAGCCTGAGTAATGACCTGGCGGCGGATAGCAGCGGACGACGCTGCTGATGCCGGCGGAACAGAAATAATTGAGGAGATGAAAATACTATGACAATGCCTAGCTTTTACCCTTTGAGGAGCCTGATTTATGTAGACTGCGCAAAGGAAGACTACAGAATCAAACTTGAAAACTGGTTATACAGGTATCATATTCCGGACAGCATTTCACAGTTCGGACCATATGTATCCAAGTATGCCTTCTATGCAGCACTTCCGGTACCTCCGGGCGGCGAGCGCTTCGGCGCAGTCAAGATGCAGCTTACAGAGCATTACTGGCTGGCTAACCCAAACAATGTAAACATGTTCGACCACCACAAAGCGCTCACTGAGTATTTCCCTAAGGACGTTCTCGTTTGGCAGGGCAATTTGCCTGACGAAGGCGAATCACATGCCATAGACAAAGCACAGGAGCAGAACTTTGAAGGCGACGATGCCAGATCGACTAAAGGCGATGCATCAATGGGAACAGTTCCATTCGTATTTGCATTCGTACCTGTATGGTGGGAAGAAGATTTCAAGGGTGAAGGCAGGACTGTCGAAGACGGACCTAACTACAGATGGCAGATGTGCATAAAATATCCTGATGGCGTTGATAAAGACGAGGCTGACAAGTGGTTCCACGAGGAATTCATTCCGGCATTCGCTGAATCAGACCAGACCACAAGGATCCTTACCAGTAAGGTAGTCAAGGAAGCCAATGGCTGCGAGTTCGACAGGGTATGTGAGATGTGGTTCCCATGCCAGAGCGCATGGATGGACTGCATTGATGAAGTCAGCAAGAAGGTAAAGAAGCCTTCATGGGCTGAGACAGAGGACTTCCCTTATCTGGCCAAGAGTTTCGGGATCACCAGCGTGTTCCTTTCAGACATAGCTAGATCAGATAACTACTCACAGTACAGAGGATACATTACGATGAGGTAATGCGAATCGTGTCAGCTTGGACACATCGCAAAACCCCGCGGCAGACGCTTTGATGCTCATGGCGGAAAGGCGGGCAGACAGCCTGAAATGCCGCACCCTCTGACAAAATATATAATGGAAGGAGCAACAATGGCAGAAGACAAGTTTTATGCAAAAGGCCCTGGCAACAACGGCTACATTAAAAACCTGGAAGTACAGTCATTCTGCAACATGGACGGCAACTGCGGCATGTTCCAGATGGCCCTTTACAGGACAAAAGAAGGAAAATATTATCTATATGGAGCTTGCTTCGGCGGAACTCAGAACGGTATAATGATCAGCGAAGTAACTGACCCGAAAAACCCAAGATTCGTCAAGCACTTTCAGTTAACTGATCCGAAAGAATATCCGACGACAAGTACTCCTAAAGTTCAGATTGCAGATGATCTGATGATCTGCGCCATGACTTCTGGTTCAGGTCCGGAAACGCTCACTGGCAAGACAGACCTTTCCAAGGTCAAGTCAGAACAGGGAATCAGGATCTACAGCCTTAAGAACGATCCGGAGAACCCGGAGTTCCTGAGTTATTGGGACTGCGGAGTTCCTCATTCGATAGGCGTTCACAGATTCATGTACAATGGAGGCAGGTACGTTCATCTTTCCTGCGAAGACAGGCCATTTGAAGGTATGATCTACAGGATCATCGATATCATCGACCCTAAGAACCCGGTAGAGGTCGGCAAATGGTGGTCACCGGAGCAGTATGCAGACGGTTATCCAGGCAGGACATTTGACCACAGTGCAGGCCACGTTCCAAACTTCATGGACAAAGGCTGGATGCATGGTCCTCCGTTCGTAAGAGACGGTATCGCTTACTGCGGATACTGCGGCGACGGACTCTATGTTCTCGACGTGTCTGATGTGACCAGGCCTAAGTGCCTCGGCAACCTCAGATTCATGCCGGCGTTCAGCAGCGAACTTGCAGGAGCAAGGACTCATACAGCACTTCCTCTGCCAGGCAGAGATCTGGTTGTATGCCAGAACGAAGGCGAGAGATTCCAGTTCTTCCCGCCGGGTGCAATCAAACACCCGCAGGCGTTGAACAACATCCACATGGTGGATGTCAGCGATCCGACTCGTCCGACGCTTATCGCCGAGTTCCCGTATCCGGAAATTCCTGAGAATTTCCCATACAAAAACTTCAACTACATGCAGATGGAGGTCCCTGGACCGTTTGGCCCGCATAATCTCCACGAACCTATGGACGGCAAACCATGGCTTGAGCAGCGCGGCGACAGAGTTTACTGCTGTTACTTCCACGCAGGTCTAAGAGTTTACGACGTTTCCGATCCATATGTGATCAAAGAAATAGCTTACTTCATCCCGCCGAATCCTAATAAGAAACCTGAGGACTCCTACTTCCCAGGCTTCCCGGGACCGCGCAACGCAGTTACCGAGGATATCATAGTCGACGACAGAGGAAACATCATCATCGATGCCCTCGACGATGGATTCTATATCCTGAAGATGAAGGAAGACAAATAATATTTACTATTCACATTTCATGACAAGATCCCGGAGACATCGCGCTTCGGGATCTTGTTTTGCTTCAGTTGGGCTCCGCTGTACATAGAGCCTATTATGCGTGCTGGCAAGAAATGGTGAGAAAAGTGATAAACATTATCACTTTCGGCTGTAATTTGACCGATTTTTCGAAACACAAAAAAAACGTCGCATTTTTTAAAAAAAAATCCCAAAATGCGACGCAATGTATGCGTACGTATATTATTTTACCTGTAAAGCACCGCGAACCCTGCATGTGCGGAGTGGTTTTGACCATAAATATTGAGACACATCTGCTTAATGGGCGTGACAGCGACGGAACAGCACTTAGACATGACATGCGTGTCTCATATGCAGGACTCGCGCCTGTATTGATGCACTGCTAGAGCCTGATAATTTCACGCTTTAATCCACGAAACTGTCAGCCCAATCGCGCTTTTGAAGATTTTTTTTAAAAATGCGATTCGCAGCAAAATGTGGATGAATAATCGTGTATATTTGCTGCGTTTATGCGCATATGGAATATTATGGAAACAAGGTCCCCCGCTATCGGCTCCCTGCTCAGATGAAATTCAACTTGTTCAGCTGAAATTTAATTTGAATTTCTATTCCTTTTGTTCCCACACCAGACTGCTGAAATCTACAGTGCCTGGGATGAAATTGCTGTGGCCCATAATGACCATGTTCTCCAGAGCCAGGACGCCGTTCAGGAAAGGCTCTATGATGTTGACTTTGACGCCGGCGGCAGCAAGCTTTTGCTGCAGTTCTTCATAAATATAGAACATTGCGGTGCAGCCAAGGCAGATCGCGCTGACACGGTCCTCATTCACCATTTTTGTGCAGGTGTCGACCAGCGCTTCAAGTATCTCTTCACGGTTGGCGCGGATGTCGTCAACTGATGTATCAAGTGCGCGGATGGAGACTATACGTCCGGCGATGCCAAGCTCACGAGCCTTTTTCTCTTCGTTGGTGATGCCTGCCTTATCAGTGGTGATGACGCCAATGCGTTCAGCCAGATTCAGAGCCGTTGAGATCGCTGCCTGATAAGGTCCGACAACAGGCACGCTGCCTATCTCTCTGCAGGCATATACGCCAGGATCATCAAAACAGTCGACCATGACGCCGCGGCAGTCTGCCGGCACTTTGATGTAGCGCATGACTGTCTGCGCACCGTTGAACATGCCCTGAAGTTCCGTTTCAATAGAACCAAATCCGTATTTCAAAGTCTCAAAATTGAGATTTGTTCCTTTTCGAATATAAGGCAGAAGAAATTTTTCCATGTCCTCAATATCGGCCTTCCCGATACTGTTACTATTTACTGGCACAATTATCTCTAACATTTGTCCACCTCCTAAATTATCATTATCATACAAAATCCAGCAGAATCAGTCAATTGTCAGCACTACAAAAAAAGAGACTATATTTTGTAATGGTGTACAATTGTGCATATAAACAAAAAATGCCTTAAACTATCGTCAGCGCTTATAATGACTATTTACACATAGAAATTTATAATTGAAGCCAGTTGGAACCCACCGCAACAGAGTTGACGGCGTGTTCCATGTCCGAATTTCAGCGGGAGTATTATTTCCACCCACTGAAATTCGGCCGAGCTGAAGCTCCTGGCTTCAGTTGCAGACCTTCGCTGCGCCTGCAATGAGCGAGCTCACTGCGAGCTGCGCTCGGTCTTAAATTAAAGCCAGTTGGAACCCACCGCAACAGAGTTGGTGTACCACAGCATGCAATTATTAATTACTATTGTTTATTTGAAAGGAGAAATCTATATGGCAAAGGATACACATATAGAGACCATCACGCTGGAAAGAGTGCCAGACAGCGAAAAGAAAAGCTGGCCGTCAATAGCATTTATCTGGGCGGGCAACGTTATCTGCGTACCTGCACTTATGGTTGGATCATTTGTATCATCCGGTCTTGATTTTAAACACTCGGTAGCAGCCATGTTCATCGGCTACGGCATTACCGTAGTACTCATGATGCTGATCGCCGCACAGTCTGCTCAGACAGGCCGTCCGTCAATGATCGCAGTATCAAGAGCGCTGGGAGACAGAGGCGCTCAGTTCACTATTTCACTTATAATAGCAATATCATGCATTGGATGGTATGCATATCAGACGCTGGTATGCGCAGGATCATTCTGCACACTGATGAAACAGAGCGCGGGCGTCAACTTCCCGGTATGGATAGCATGCCTGCTCTGGGGCTTCCTGATGCTGATTACAGCTTTTTATGGCATAGGCCTTACAAAGATACTGAATGTTGTCAGTGTACCGCTTTTGTTCGTATTTCTGATTTACGGAGTCGTAGTAGTTCTGAAGGGTGACGGAATGTCGACACTAATGTCGTATACACCGTCTGAACCTGCGTCCATGACCATAGGCATTACTATATCAGTTGGCGGATTTATTACAGGAGCAGCGACATGCGGCGACTATAACCGCTACAGCAAAGATGCCAAGTCAGCAGCCCTTTCCTGTTTCTTCGGAGTTATCCCGGCAGGAGTCGGCGCACTGGTCTGCGGCGCTATCATGGCTATCTGCACCGGCAACTCAGACATTACGGTAATGTTTGCAAAAGTCGGGCTGCCAATAATAGGTATGGTAGTTCTGATCCTTGCAACCTGGACAACCAACGTAGGCAATGCCTATTCAGCAGGAATCGCTGTAGTAAACATGCTCAAGCTTGCAGACAACAAGAGAGCCATAGTAACCGGCATCTGCGGTGTTATCGGCATCGTTCTTTCACTGGGCGGAATCGTTAATTACTTCATCGGATTCCTTTCGCTGCTCAGCTATTTCATCACCCCGATATGCGCAATACTGATTGCAGACTACTGGATCATGGGCAAAGGCAGATCAGATAACTGGGAGATTTTCCCGGGCGTCAACTGGCTTGGAATCATCTCCTGGCTGGCTGGAACGGCAATCGTATATCTCAACAAAGCGTTTTTCCCGGAACTCATCGGCATCGCCTGCACGATAGTCATCTACGTTGTGCTCTGCAAAGTCGTCAACGTTCCTAAGATAAATCCATGGGCTAAAGGCAAGGAGGCTTAAAAATGGATAAAACCTATGAAGCAGCGAAAGCTTCCATCGTATCCTGCATGGGAGCAAAACCTGGAGAAAAATTCCTGATACTTACCGATCTGGATCAGCTTGATCTGGCGAAGGTCTTTGTACAGGCGGGCAATGATCTCGGCGTTGAGACCGTAATGGTCTGCGGCGCGGTAAAAGAGTCAGGCGAGATGCCGGCTCTGTCAAAGGCAGCACTTGACGCTGCAGACGTATGCATGATGATCACCACCGGCTCATTCACCCACACAAAAGGCAGAGCAGAGGCAACAGAGCGGGGATGCAGGATCGCGTCACTGCCAGGCATCACCGAAGAGATAGTCAACAAAACTCTGGCTGCTGACTACGGCTATGTTGAAAAGATCGGCACTATCCTGGCGAAAAAGCTCAACGACTGCAAAGAGATCCATGTTGAGACTGAGGCCGGCACAGATCTGACACTTTACTGCGACGGCAGGGTCGGACTTGCCGACACTGGCAAACTGATGGGGAAAGGAGCCTTCGGCAATCTTCCTGCAGGTGAGGCAATGGTTGCGCCAATTGAAACAAAGGGAAGCGGGAAGCTGGTCGTTGATGGAGTCATTGCAGATTTCAAAGTCATGGACGAACCTCTGACCCTGACATTCAAAGACGGCAGGATCGTCAATGTGGAAGGTCCTGATGCAGAAATGTTCCGCCAGTTTGTAGATCAGTTCGACGATACAGCTAAGAATGTGTGTGAATTCGGCATTGGCACCAACCCGGAATGCCATATAATGGGCAATGGTCTGGTCGACGAAAAGGTATTTGGAACGATACACATCGCCTGCGGCAACAATTTGTTCATGGGAGGACAGCAGGACTGCAACATGCATTATGACATGATAATCAATGCGCCTTCTGTATTCCTGGACGGCGAATGCGTACTTGATCACGGTAAACATATATATGAGTAGGAGGAACTGAAATGAGCAAGAGATATTTAGGTAAAAAAGAATTAGAGTACCTGGTAAGAGGATCCAGCTTTTTCGGAGGCGGAGGCGGAGGCTCTGCCGTAGAGGGTATGGAACTTTTAAAGAAGATACCTGCTGATGCCAAAGTTGAGATGATCGATGTTGACGATATGGAAGAGGGAACAGTTGCAACAATGGTGGCAGCTTTAGGTTCACCTGTCGCCACCAAAGGCAAGCTATTTGAAGAGGAAGCAAAGAATGCTGTGCTTGGCATGAAAAAAGAAGCCGAGAAGCTTGGCGAAAACCTTAAGTACATTTATTCAGGCGAGCAGGGCGGCGGCAACACTATGCTGCCAGTATATACCGCATATGTGCTGGGAATGCCTATCATAGACACTGACGGAAACGGCAGAGCTGTTCCTGAAATGAACACTGGCCTTGAGCCGATATATGGCATACCGACCAGCCCGGTCATCCTTGCCAGCAAAAATGGTGACACTATCGTCGGCACAACGGCTGATCCAATGGACAGCGTTGCCTGCGAAAATATCGCCAGACACATGTGCCAGATATACGATCAGGGAATCGGATTCGCGTCCTGGAAGATGAACAAAGAACAGCTGAAGAAGGCTTCTGCAATAGGACAGATGTCTAAAACTATTGAAGTGGGAAAGCTTATGGCAGAAAACGATCTGCCTGATTTTGTAAGAGGAATGAGCAAATTGCTGGGTGACGGCGAGTTTGAATGCCTTGCAAACGGCACGATAACTGACATCCATATGAACACCGGCGGAGGATTTGATTCCGGATTTACGACCATAAAGCTGGATGAAAAGAGAAGCTGCAGAGTGCTGTTCGAGAATGAAAACCTGGTGGCATATGATCCTGAAGGCAAGGCCGCCGCTACAGTTCCAAGCATCATATCTATAACTAAGCGTGATGAAAATGGAAAAACAATCGCTTTATCCAACAGTGAAACTGTCGTTGGAATGGATGTGGTACTTACAGTTACTAAGGCCGATCCAAGATGGTACGCGATTCCTGCAGGATATGACTGCTGGAATGAGGTGCTGATTGGCGCAGGATATGTTCAGTCTGGTCCTCAGGTAAAATAGTTAGGCTGCAAGATTTTAAGTGAATACATCATAGACGTAAACGTAGGCTCCGCCATTATTTTGACGGAGCCTCTTTGTTCAGTCTGTAGCATGCGATTGCCGTATGCATCAGGTATGTGTCGACGGTATCGGAGTTGTGGTAATTAGTGATATCGCCGATTTTGTTTAGACGGTACTGTATCGTGTTCCTGTGGAGGAAGAGCCGCTCGGCCGTAGTTTTGATCTCACAGTTGGCGTCGAGGTGGAAAATTGCCAAGGTAGTAAGCAGTTCCTCGGAGTCGGAACAGTTCTCAAGCGGTGTCAGGATGTTGCGGATGATACGCTTTTCATCGCTGTCGGAATCAAGTATGCCGCGGCAGCGCTCTGCAAAGAGCAGATCTGAATATGAGAACAGCTTCTTCCCGGGGTAGATCGTCAGCATATCTTCACAGCACTGGTTGTAAAGCAGAAAGGTTTTCCTCACATCGTTTACGCTGTAGTCGTTTGGGAAAAAACTGATCGTGTACGGATAGTTTATAGCGTCCAGACAGCTGCAGAGGTTGCTGAGATAATCGTCTTTGATATTTATGATGTCTCTGAAATGGGTGAAAACGACGATGTAATCCTCAAAAGAATCGGCAAGCAGAACGCTGCGGTCTTTTGTGATCTCGCTTTTGATGCCGCTGAGGAAACTGGAGCGGATCTCTAGCTGTCGGGCAAAGGATTCCTCGGCATAGCCTGGCCGGATGATGAACATGGTATTAATGGCTGCAACATCTACGCGGTATTTCTCAGCCAGCCGGATCATTCTGGCGTCATCGGCGTCAAGTATCGCGGCAATCAGCGAGTTTTCTATGCTGCTGCCTTCATCAAGGTTCCAGACTTTTGAGAGCAGCTGGATGATCTCCATCGCCTGATGAGCGTCCTGCAGTGTGAAATTGCCGAACTCGTCAGCAAAATACATGGAATAGTGGCGGAATTCGACTGCCGAAAAATCCATGCTCACAACTTTGAAGGTGTTGCCTCCTGTCTCAATAGAAATGATTTCTTCTTTTGCCCGTGCCAGGCTTCTGTATCCTGAAATGAGATATTCGCAGTCCAGCGCATTGGAAATCGGCCAGGGAGCACTGATGATGCTTGTGAAGGTATCATCGGTCAGAATCAACGAGATTCTCAGGGTATCGCTGATTATTCTGAGCAGACTTGCCATTGAATGTTTGTATTCTGGCAGTCTGGATGCAGATAGGGCAATGATGTTGGATATATCATGTTCGACCATGCGATCCCGTGACAGAGCTTCGGTTACTTCGAATATTGCTTCGTCATAGCGGAAATCGTCTCTGTTTTCTGGCATTACAATGATTGGAAAGTCAAGGCTGTCAGCTAGCTCGATCAGCCTTTTGTCGATTTGTTTAACGACAATGCCGACATAATAGATTATCATGCCCACGTCGCCGATGTTGTGCAGGTGTTCAATGACCCTGCATTGGGCGGCGATATCGTCTTTTACCGAATACAGCGAAGTGATCGATATTTCACAGTTGTTGATAGACTTGTCGCTTATGAGAAATTTCGGATCGGTTATTTCAATAACTGAAATATTATTTACCGGGTTGCCGAGCCCTTTGGCTCCGGCGATGACCTTGCCCTGTCTGAGTGAAGGCAGGTTCAGGCAATCTGCGACTGTGACGCTCATGGCTTTCCTCCTGTTGTATATTCTGTTTAAAGTATATGCCAATTGACATGAAACTGCAATTGAACGATTACTACTTTTTTCTTCTTTTTATAGCAATGAAGCCCAATGTTTGATATAATATTGGATAAGTGTAATGAAGGAGCAAATGGGCTCCATGTAGAAGGGAATAATATGTTAACAGGAAAACAGAGAAGTTATCTGAAGGGCCTGGCTCACCAGCTTGATCCAGAAGTGTTCATCGGGAAGCAGGGATTGACAGACAACGTGATCAGCCAGATAGATCAGAGCCTGACGGCCCACGAACTGGTCAAGGTAAAGATACAGGACGGTTCGGCTGCCAACCCGAAGGATACGGCCAATTATATGTGCGAGCGTCTGAAATGCGAATTCGTTCAGGCGATCGGCCACAAGTTTACACTTTACAGAGAAGCAAAGGATAAAGATAAGCGGACTATCGAGCTGCCTAGAAAATAACGGCGCGGCAACCAAAACCGCCAGCGCGGCGCGGCAATCAAAGCTACGGCTGACGGCAGACAGTTCGCTCGGGCTCAAGGCGCGCGGCATATCAACAAATATGAAAAGAAATATTCTTCTTACAATTGCATATGACGGGACCGGGTTCAGCGGCTGGCAGAGACAGCCTGAACTGAGGACCGTACAGGGAGAACTGGAAGCTGTGCTCAGCAAGATCTGTGCCTGCGACATCCGCATAGACGGCACGAGCCGCACCGATGCAGGGGTTCATGCGCTGGGACAGCGGGCTACATTTCAGGGAGATTTCGGCATACCAACGGACAAGATAGCATTCGCAGCAAATAACATGCTGGCAGGCTCTATGAATGTAAGACAGAGATGCGCGTATGCGCAGATCGTGAAAGCCGAGGACGTTCCTGAAGGCTTTCACGCACGATTCGATTCCAAAGGGAAAAAGTACCGCTACATAATAAAAGATGATGGCGGTTTTGATGTATTTCGACGCAATTACTGCTATGAGACAGGCTGTCACCTTGACGAGAAAAAAATGCAGGAAGCCGCTGACTGCATCGTCGGCACCCACGACTTTGCCTGCTTTCAGTCTGCAGGAGGAAATATCAGAGAAACGACGGTAAGGACGGTCAGCGCGCTGACTGTAAGCAGAAGTCCCGCAGGGGATGTTTTGATAGAAATCATCGGAGACGGCTTTCTTTACAATATGGTCCGCATAATCGCGGGCACGCTGGTCGAAGTTGGCCAGGGAAAGAGGCGGCCGGAGGAAATAGAAGATATCATCGCCAGCGGGGACAGGACCAGGGCGGGCCATACGGCTCCGGCGGAGGGACTGTATCTGGTGGAAGTGTATTTTGATGAAAAGCTGAGGGAGGAAGCAGCACATGAACAAATATGTAGATGAGAGACCAAGCTGGGATCAGTATTTTATGGAAATGGCAGAGCTGACGGCTAAGCGGTCGACTTGCATGCGCCGCAATGTTGGCGCAGTCATCGTTAAGGACAAGCATTTAGTTGCTACGGGATACAACGGCGCGCCTAGGGGCGTCAGACACTGCGCAGAGATAGGCTCGTGCCTGCGCGAGGAACTTAAGGTTCCGTCAGGCCAGCGCCATGAGCTTTGCAGGGCGCTTCACGCCGAACAAAACGCGATCATACAGGCGGCTACTCTCGGCGTAAGCATCGAGGATTCAACTATCTACATCACTCATCAGCCATGCGTCATCTGTGCTAAGATGATAATCAACGCTGGCATCAAGCGCATAGTCGTCAAGGAAGGTTATCCAGACGATCTGGCAGTTGAGATGCTGGAAGAAGCTGGACTGAAAATCGTAATGCTAGGGAAACAGGAGTAACATCTGCTTATGTATAGCGAACTAATATGGATTTTTTTGACTGCGGTGGTGATCTCGCTGGCGGCAACTCCACTGGCGATAAAGATCGCACCGAAGATCGGCGCCATGGATATACCTAAAGATGCCAGGCGCATGCACTCTAAACCGATGCCGAGATTCGGCGGAATGGCAATTTTCCTTGGAACGACAATTGCTCTGATGGTTTTCATGTGGAATGTACCAAAGATCCAGGCGGTTATCATAGGCGGCGTCCTAATATACGCCTTAGGTGTAGTCGATGATCTGAAGAATCTGGATGCTAAGGTGAAATTTGCGGGACAGACGGGCATTGCTATCCTCATGTATTTCATGGGACTGCAGATCAGGTTCATAAACAACTATTTCGGCGAGGGACTGACTCACTTTGGGACTGTTGCCTGCTTTATAGTTACGGTACTCTGGCTGGTCGGTGTGACCAACACGATCAACCTGATCGACGGCTTGGATGGCCTGGCTGCAGGAACTGCGGCAATTGCCTCCCTGTGTGTCGCATATGTTGCGTATATTCACGGCTATTATCCGGTTACCGCGGCGATGCTTGCCATTGCCGGAGGAGCCTTGGGTTTTCTGCCGTTCAATTTCTATCCCGCCAAGATATTTATGGGAGACGGCGGCTCCCTGTTCCTCGGTTTCATGATGGCGGCAATGTCCGTCGTGGGGCCATTAAAGCGGTCGACCATGGTAGCTATGGTAATACCTGTGCTGGTACTCGGCCTGCCGCTGTTTGACACCGGTTTTGCTATCCTGCGCCGGATGGTCAACAAAAGACCTATCATGGAGGCTGACAAAGGTCACCTTCATCATCGTCTCATGGCTCTGGGCTACGGACAGCGCAGAGCGGTCCTCATGCTTTACGGCATCAGCGGCATCATGGGCATGGCAGCAATAATGATAAGCCGCGAGCTTTACTACGAGATGATTGCGCTGGTTTGCATAGCCGGTCTTTATCTCTACGTCTTCCTCACCGATCCTAACCATAAGATGCCGCAGATAAAAGCTGTCAACATCGCCAAGGAAGAGGAGCGGGAAGAGAAGGAAAAGGACAAAGATAAAGTTAAAGAACAGCGGGATAATGATGATAGGAAAAATCAGGGGAATCAAGTAAAGTAAGGAGGATATGTGTCGCATATAGCTGAACATGAAATAACACTGGAAGACAAGGCACTGTACAAGCTGTTAGCGAAAATAGCAATTCCAATTGCAATACAGGGCGTTGTTTCCGCAACCCTCGGATTGGTGGACAACCTGATGGTTGGGTACCTGGGTGAGGCAGAATTGGCAGCTGTAGGCATAGCGACACAGATATTCTTCATTCATTATCTGTTCCTGTTTGGATTCACAAGCGGAACGGCGACATTTATGGCACAGTTTTATGGTGCCGGCGACCAGAAGAGCATCAGGAAGGTCGTCGGCTTTGCTATGACTGTGGCCCTTGGCGTCGGACTGCTTTTTTTCGTTATAGGTTTCTTCTTCACAGAACAGTTCCTTCATATCTATTCTGATGATCCGAAGATAATTGCCATGGCGGTGCCTTACGTGAAGATATGCGCGCCGCAATGCTTTACCCTTGCCATATCGGTACCTTTTGAGTCGGCGTTCAAAGCCACTCAGCGAACTAAGATCCCGCTGGTAGTCAGTTCTGTTACCTTTACCACTAACACGTTTCTGAACTACGTTCTGATTTTCGGCAAATTCGGAGCTCCTGCGCTGGGCATTTCCGGAGCAGCTGCTGCAACGCTGACCGCAAGAGTTTTCGAAGTGCTGCTCAGCTTCTACTTTGCCACCCGCAAAGATAATGCGCTCCATGGCAGCATCCACGACTTCTTTGACTGGGACAGGGAGATCCTCAAGCGCGTCATCAAAAACGCTCTGCCGACGACTGGCAATGAGCTCATGTGGAGCATAGGCACTTCGCTCTTTGTTGCTGCCTACTCTCGCATTGGAACCACATCTTATGCCGCATATCAGGCGGCTTCATCTATAAACAGTATTTTCTCTTTTGCGGCGTTCAGCGTGGGAGACGCAACATTGATACTCGTCGGTCAGAAACTTGGCGAAGGAGACGGAGATTACGCCTGGTACCTGGGCAAGAAACTTCTAAAGATAGGCACTATCTTTGGTGCGCTCTGCGGACTGCTGGTAATCGCCTTTGCCAAACCAATGGTAGGCTTCTTTGCACTTACACCAGAAGGCAGCACCGATGCCTTCCGCATCCTCGTAGTCTTTGGCTGCCTCATGGGGCTCAGCCTCTACAACGGCATCAACGTCACCGGTATCCTCAGAGGAGGAGGCGATACACGCTTTGCCATGTTTGCCGAGATAGGGTGTATCTGGCTTGTAGGCGTTCCACTGGCCTTTGCGGCATCCCTATGGTGGCAGCTGCCAATCTATCTGGTCGTCCTCGTCGTCCGCAGCTATGATGTTGCCGAGGCGGTATTGATGACCAAGCGTTTCTGGTCCAAGAAGTGGATCAAGAATGTGATCAAGGGTCTGTAAACAAAAGCTATTTTAACTCTTCAATAATTATTTCCTTAATATCAGTTATATGCTGTTCAAAATGGTTAGGGTGCTGTTTCTCTACAAGCAAGATCCTTGATAACTTTTTCCTAATGATTGCGATATCACTTTTTTTCTGTAAAATAAGAATGCTCCCCTGCGATGTGTAAGGAGCATCAATGTATTTATTTGTGATTGGAAGACAATTACTTATTCGATAAAGTGCTGGTCGATTAGTGTGTCCGATATAATAATAAGCCCACCGTGGGTCACGGTTGTCCAATTGACAATAATGGCTAATTTTGGCCAGTTGTTCTGGGGTTCTATGTGACAAATCACTAGTCGGTATTGCCCAATATAAATCTGATATGTATTTGTCTTCAACGCAGCAGTAAACTGGACGTTGTTTGGAATCGTTATATTTTCCGCCAATACTGTGAACTAAATCTATATACTCTTGTTTGATTTTATAGAATCCATTTTCTATCATGTTTTTTCCCCTTTCTCAATTAAAAAAGCTCCTCACATCTCGTGAAGAGCTCTTTTCAAACCGTCATTTTATCACGCTGAACGGTAGGCGTATTCTTTCAAACTGTTGATTTATCACGCCATACAGTTGGCGTATCCACTCAAGCCTGTAGTTTATTACGCCACAAGGCAAGCGTCGGTAAGCAATACTATGCTTACAAAAATAGTATAGTTTGAATCAGTATAAATGTCAATTATATCTTTCCCTTCACGTGCATTTCACCCCAGCCCGCTGATTATCTTCACGGTAATGGCTGCCAAGGCATGAGGTTATTTTTGGAAGGTCATAAGTGATGCATTTTCGTATTTTTATCAAAAATGGAAATTCCCATTTCTGCATGTGATCGGGTTTTGTGACCACTTTCGATAAATCAACGATTGAAAACGCACTTTTTTCTTGGAATGTCGGCGTACTGCCTCGGCGATGCGTCTGCAAGGTCTAAGATCATGGATGCGGAGACGATATATGGTACTGGCAACTATGCTGCCGACTATGGGGCGCCAACGTAAGCGAGCCGCAGCTTTGATCAGTGACTTTGACGGATCAAAATCACATCAAAACGAAGGCAATTACCCGGCTTCAGGTAACCTTCTGCGCGGACAGAATATTTTTCTGCGTTTTTTGAGGCTAAAAAAGCGAAAGTGATCACCAATCGTAATTCTACGATGCGAGATCAGGGCGGTCAGATAGAGTCAGCCATACCTTGCAAAAGAAATTTTTATTCGCTAAAAAAGCTCCTCACATCCCGTGAAGAGCTCTTTTCAAACCGTCATTTTATTTCTTTACCTTCACCGTGCATTTCGCCACCAACCCGTTGCTGGTCTTCACGGTGATCGTTACCGTACCTGATTTCAGACCGCGCACCTTGCCGGATGATGAAACCGTTGCAACAGAACGGTTGGATGACTTATAACTGAGCACTCGGCCGTACTTTCCTGTAGAGGAAAGAGTCGCTTTCAGATAGAAGTACTTGCCCACGTAGAGTGTCTTGGCTGAATAATTCAGTCTGATGCTGCTGACGGCGTCAGAAGTGCAGACTACCTTGGCAATTGCATCGTTTCCAGATGAATCAATTGCGAAGATCGTATAGTAGCCGGGAACCATCATGGTCTTGGTACCTGTACCTGAAGACGAAAGGGATATCGAATAGCCGCCGCCGTTTTCAAAGTATTCCAGCGTTTTGCTGCCGCGAGCATATTTTGCTGTTGGCGCACTGTCTCCGCCGTCCGTGACGGATACTTTCAGCGCCTGTTTGTAGGAGCCGCTGATCGGCGTAACAGATGCTGCGATGACCGGTGCTTCAGAATCAGCTGGGATCAGAAGCTTCAGTGCTTTATAGGCATCAACGCATCCGCCGGAGGTGATTTTGTCCGTGAGGGCTGAAGACGCCTTGCAGGTCGAAACCAGTATCTGCTGAATGTCGCTGGCGGTGAGACTGCTCTGGTAGGAATGCATCAGGGCAGCAATGCCAGTAACAAAAGGAGCAGCCATTGACGTGCCGTCCATGTATTCGTAGCGGTTTCTGGTGACGGTGCTCCATATCTCAGTGCCAGGAGCAGCTACATCCACGTACTTTGCGCTGTAATTTGAGCTGTAAAGCAGTGAACCCGTGTCACGCATGTTGCCGACGCTGATAACGTTGTTGAGGTTGTAGCAGGCCGGATAGACCGGCTTATAGTCCAGGTTGTATCCGTCGTTGCCTGCAGCGCAGACGAAAAGCATGTCTGAGCTTGCCAGCACTCTGTAGAGTGCAGAATCGTCCTCGTAGGAACCTATGCTCAGATTGCATATGTCGGCTCCGTTAGCCTGAGCGTATTTGATGGCGCGGATCAGATCGAAGGTCGTGCCTTCGCCATTGTCTCCCTGAAGTATGCGCAGGTTCATCAGCGATACCTTGCCTGTAATGGAAGCGATGCCTCTGATGCCGATGCCGTTGTCGGTTCCCGCTGCGATAGTACCGGCACAGTGAGTGCCGTGGTCATATTCAGAAGCCGTTGGAGTGGTCGTCAGCGCCGCATCTTTGGTAAAATCATAGCCGTAGTAGTCGTCGATGAAACCGTTTCCGTCGTCATCAACGCCGTTGTCCGGCACCTCGTCGCTGTTGACCCAAAGGCAGTTGGCAAGATCGGCGTGAGTGTAGTCAAAGCCAGTGTCGATGACCGCCACTACAGTCTTGCTGTAGTTCACTTTGCGGTTTTCCAGCAAAGCAACTGCTTCCGGATAGTCGATGTCATAGTTTCCTGACGCATCATTGTTAAGCCCCCACTGCATGTCATAGTAAGGGTCGGTGATTGAAGCTACTTTCGGTTTGCTTGCTGTCACACTGTCCGAACTGTAAATGTAGTTTGGCTCGATGGTGAGGTCAGGGTATTGGGCTTTTAAGGCTTTCGTCACATCTGACAGGTAGCTGTCAGAATCAATGACGATCAAAGCTGTCTGCCCGTCAGCGTATTCCACGCTTTTAACGTGGGCTGGCTTTTTCATTCCCTTCAGGCTGCTGTCGCTGCCGACGGTTACGATGTACTCAGCCTTTGCAGCTGAGGTTTTGTCTACCGCTGCTTTGACGGACAAAGTGCCCGCCGCAGATGAAGAACTGATGGCTGCAGCCGCTGCCGCTGCTTTGGCGGTCAGCGTGCTTTCGGACGCAGTTGCGGCTGCCTTCAATGAACTTCTCGCTGAAGTGGCAGCAAAGACATCCATAGGCAGCATGCAGATCGTTAAGGCAAACGCCATGGCGATCATAGCCGAAGCTTTCATGAAGTGTTTCATCTTCTTGCTCCAATCAAAATCAAATTTGTTCAATTTCACAGGTTTATTTCACCTTCTGCAAGAACCACGGCGCTTCCGCCGACTTTGATCTCGCATTTATCATTTTCGCAGTTGATTTCAGTCAGGATCACCGAAGGCCTGTCCATTTTTTCGCCCTGAATGATCTTGCAGTTTGCATGATCGCCGATGATGCCGTTCAAATAGAAATAGTATGTTAAGGCACCATTGGATGTTCCTGTTGCCGCCTCTTCGTCGATATCGTAGAGCGGTGCAAAATTCCTGCAGTGGGCTGTTATGCCGCTGTCAGGCGCGTCGCCGGCTGTATCGAGGGTGAAGGCGTGAACGCCGGTCACCTTGTATCTTGCTGACAGATCTGACAGAGCCTTCATGTCAGGCTCCATGGCGTTTAGATCTTCCTGTGTAGCCAGTTCCATCATGATGTCAGGCAGGCCTGTAGAAATCAGCCGCGGAAGATGTTTGATCTTAGCAGGATCATATACGGCGCCCATGATATCGTAAAGTTCTTTAAGTGCTTTTTCGTCTGAAATCGTTGCAATTTCCTGTGGTGATGCCATGTCCATCATGACGAAGCCGTCGCTGACCGCAATGTTCAGATCGCCGGCGAGAGTGTGGTTGAGGCAGTTGCTGCCGGCTTTGATAGAGCCAAGGTGCAGCAGTGCGCTGAAAGATCCGATGGTTGCATGGCCGCAGAGATCGACTTCTGCCGCAGGAGTGAAGTAGCGTATCTTGAACTCGTCCGGGGCGATAGCTTTGATGAATGCCGTCTCGGAGTAGCGGAGTTCTGCCGCTGTTTTGACGCAGATTTCGTCTGATGGATAGTCTGCGCCTGCTGGTAGTATGACTACGCCGGCAGGATTACCGCCGAAAAGCGTGTCAGTGAAAGCGTCTACGATTAAAAATTTCATATGAATAATCCTCCAATCTGATATATGAGGAAGGCCACGATCCAAGCTACTGCCGTCTGAAAAACGACTGTGCCGATTGCGTACTTCCAGCCGCCCATCTCCCTGCGCACCGTAGCAAGTGTGGCGATGCATGGCATGTAGAGCAGCACGAAAATCAGGAAACAAAACGCTGACAGCGGAGTGAACATCTGCATCAGCATCTGCGTCAGCGTCAGGCCAGACGTTGCTTTCGTCAAAACGGCCAGAGTGCTGACTACGGCTTCTTTTGCCGACAGTCCGGTGATCAAAGCAGTCGCTGCGCGCCAGTCGCCGAAGCCCAGCGGAATGAAGATCGGGGCAATGAATTTGCCTATGGCTGCCAGCATGCTGTCTTCAGGGTTGCTGACCATATTCAGCCCCGGGCTATAGCTCTGCAGGAACCAAATGACGATGGTTGCCACAAAGATCACTGTAAAGGCCTTCTTGATGAAGCCTTTTACGTTTTCCCAGACTCGGAGCATGACGCTCTTGACAGCAGGTACCCTGTAAGGCGGAAGCACCATAACGAATGGAACCGGGTCGCCCTTGAACAGCGTGCGGTTGAAAATCAGGGCGCTGATGATTGAAACAGCAATTCCCGTAAGATATATGCAAATCATTACCAGCGCGCCGTGAGTCCCGAAAAATGCCGCCGTAACCATGGCGTAGAGTGGGAGCTTGGCACTGCAGGAATGAAATGGTATCAGAGTTATTGTAAGGTGGCGGTCACGCTTGCTGGGCAGTGATCTGGTTGCCATTATCGCTGGTACTGAACAGCCGAAGCCGATGAGCATCGGGACGATGGATCTGCCGGAAAGTCCTATTTTGTCAAGCAGCTTGTCCATAACGAAGGCTACTCTTGGCATGTATCCGCTGTCTTCCAGTATGGACAGACAGAAGAACAGGACTGCTATAATAGGAAGGAAAGATATCACGCTTCCTATGCCTGCGCAGACTCCGTTGACTACCAGCGAGTAGACAGCGTCTGAGGCGCCGGCGGCCAGTATGCCGCGGCCGATCTGGTTGATGACCCATTGGACTCCCATGGACAGCCAGTCCGAGAGCCATGAGCCTACGCTGCCGAAGGTCAGGTAGAAGACCAGGAACATGATGCAGACGAAGATCGGTATAGCGAGTACCTTGTTGGTCAGCACCTTGTCGATGTTCAGCGAGCGCTCATGCTGCTTGGTGGTCTCGACTTCGCGGGTAACGACCTGCTTGCAGACGTCTTCCACGAATGCATATCTCATATCGGCCATTGCCGATTCGCTGTCGGTGTCCAGGTGGTGCTCCATGTCCTGAATGATGTGGTGGATAATGTCCATATCACCGTCATCTATATTCAGGTCCGCAATCACCCGGCTGTCGCCTTCAACGATTTTGGTGGCGCAAAATCTCAGCGGCAGGTCTGCTGCCTTTGCGTTTTCTTCTATTATATGGCTTATGGAATGAATGGCCGTGTGTACATGGCCTTTGCAGAAGTCTATCTTCTCTGGAACCTTGCCTGACTCCGCCGCCTCAATGGCGTAGTGGATCAGGTCATGTATGCCTCTGTTCTTGGCTGCGGAAATCGGCAGGACGGGTATGGTCAGTATTTCCGACAGTTTCTGTATGTCAATGTTGATCTTATTGCTGTAGACCTCGTCCATCATGTTGAGGGCCAGCACCATCGGACGCCCCAGTTCCATTAGCTGAAGAGTCAGATACAGGTTTCTTTCAAAATTCGTTGCATCTACGATGTTTATTATTACGTCCGGTTTGCCGCGCAGCAGGATCCGGCGGTTGGACAGATCGTCTACGGTGTATTCGGACATAGAGTACATGCCCGGCAGTTCGATGACGCTGACGCCCTTATGCATCTTGACCGGACCTTCTTTAGTCTTGTTGTCCGGCGTTGAGAAGACGCCTGCGTGCTGATTGCCGTCGGTCATCTGATTGAACAAGGTTGTGAGCCCGGAGTTGGGATTGCCAGCCAGCGCTATGTTGAGATCGATTTTAGACATTGTTTTCCCTCCCAGGTGTTGCCGTTGTTGTCGTGCCGTCGACGCTTGCATTGCTGGCTGTGTTTGGTACAGCAATTGTGCTTGCATTGCCGCTGGCTGTGTTTGGCGCAGCAGCTGTGCTTGCACTGCTGCTGGCTTTTGCTGCAGCAATTGTGCTTGCATTGCCGCTGGCTTTTGCCGCAGCTTTGTTTGGCGTCACCTCGCGGACGTCGACGACCGCCGCCTCATCTTTCCTCAGAGTCAGCTCAAAACCTCTCAGGCTGACTTCAATCGGATCGCCAAGAGGCGCGTATTTTATGACAGTGATTTCCGTCTTAGGCGTCAGCCCCAGGTCGAGAAGTCTCCTGCGCAGCGCGCCGTTGCCGCCGACGGTCACGATGATTCCTTTTTTTCCAGTTTTTAAATGATTGAGTTTCATGTATATATTATAGTAAATTTGCATCCGCATAGCAAGAATTAAGTGAAGGTTACTAATACCGAAAAAATGGTCATTTCTTAAGATTCCTTAAGAATCTTAATATGAAATTGTACTTATTTGTGTGTTGACAACATATAAATTTAAATTATTTTGTTGGCAGCATTTAAATTATCGGAAAACTTTGTGAAGGCAATGTGAAAAATGTGTTTTTTAGAAGAATTCCTTTTGCCAATAATTTATAATATTGACGTTGTTGAAAATACATTTCAGCATAAAAAACGAAACTGAAAGAGGAGAAGAAAGAAATGGCAAAGAAACTAATAATCTTTATGATGTCACTTACCATGGTCGCTTGCTCATCGATCTCTATATATGCAACGGATACTGCAGAAGAAGATACGACGGCTACAACACCAACTGTAACTTCAGAGGCGACGACGACAGATTCAACAGTGGTAGAAGCTACCACAACGACAGTTACGGCTGAGGCAACTACTCAGACTGTCAAGAGGACGACTTATTCTAAATACCGCAGAGGCTTGGCTGCTTACATCAGAAGCGTCAACAGCAACATAGGGACTGACAAGTCCCTGAGCCTTGCAGGTTCATTCATCAAATACGCCAACAGAAGGAATCTTGATCCAAAGGTCCTGATGGCGATCGCAGAGAACGAAAGTCACTTCTACACTGGCGCATGCAATCCGGCCGGCTACTACGGCATGATGCAGTGCAGCGCAGCTCTTGCTAACCACTACGGATACAAGAGCACCAGCCTTTATAAGGGTTATGTTGCAATCGACGTTGCATCCAGGTATCTGAAGGCTATGAAGAACCAGTTCGGAACTTATACTAAAGCGATTTCAGCATATGCATATGGTTCAGGCACTGTAAGCACAGGCAATTATTCAACGGCTTTAGCTAACAAGCTGATGAATACCAGAAGCAGCATCCAGAGATATCTGGAACGTCACAACTACGTATAGAATTAAGGCTTCGCCCTTGGCGGGCGGTATGCGCTTCATCGGCGCAATACAAGATTACTATTATTAGGAATTTATAAGAAAAGACTGTCGCATTCATCATCACCGCGGCAGTTTTTTCTTGCAGGAAATCTGGGGGGGGTTGGGAGAAAACCAAGGAGCTTGCTTGGAGAAAACCAGGCAGTTTGCCTTGGGGGAAATCAGGCGGTTTGCCTGGAGAAAACCAGGCAGTTTGCAGTTCCTTGACCAATTATGCTAATTACCTTTACTAAGCCTTTGCATAACCTTCACATTCCTTTGTTATATTAATAATGTCAAAAGGAACAAGTGATGATGATAACTTGATAAACTTCTTTTACAAAAATGTTCTTTCCTAAATCCTAATAATAGTAATAATAATCAACAAGCTGAGAACTTCGGAGTGATGACCCGGAGTTCTTTTGTTTTCTGGGGACAGCAAGGTCATTGGGGATCCATAGTCACTGGGGAAACATCGGACGCTTTAGCTCTGCGGAAGGGGAGGCTCTGAGATTGCGGGCTGTCCATCACAGGGTCAGATTGGCTGCCGCAGGTGGCTTGCGGCTAATGAAGAACACGGCCACACCATGGCAATTCACGGGGGCATTGTTTATATGGCAACATTTCTGTGAAGACTGAGGTAACAAAGCAAAATAATATGTGACTTTTCCTGCAAAATGCGGCTATGAAACCAGTTTGCAGGAAATCGCCCAGCCAGTTTTTCCTGCAAAAGCCTGCTATGGGAGGGGTTTGCAGGAAATCGCCAGTCCAGTTTTTCCTGCAAAAGTCTGCTATGGGAGTGGTTGCAGGAAATCGCCAGTCCGGTTTTTCCTGCAAAAGCCTGCAATGAGAGTAGTTTGCAGGAAACTGCCTGCCCAGTTTTTCCAGCAAAAGTCTGCTATGGGAGCAGTTTGCAGGAAATCGCCAACTTAGCTTTCCTGCAAAAGCCAGCTGTGGGAGGGGTTTGCAGGAAATTGTCAGCCCAGTTTTTCCTGCAAAAGCCTGCTATGAGAGTAGTTTGCAGGAAATCGCCCAGCCAGTTTTTCCTGCAAAAGCCTGCTATGAGAGTAGTTTGCAGGAAATCGCCAGTCCGGTTTTTCTTGCAAAAGCCTGCTATGGGAGTAGTTTGCAGGAAATCCAAATATTGCTTGAAGTTGTGCCACGTATGCAAGAGTGAATTATATAAAAGTGGTAGGATGGCATAGGTTTTATAGAAAAGGCGTGAGGAACAATTCTATAAAACAGGCAGGATAGCAGGCGCTTTATAGAAAAGGCGTGGGGAACAATTCTATAAAACAGGCAGGATGGCAGGTGTTTTATAGAAAAGGCGTGAGGAACAATTCTATAAAACAGGCAGGATGGCAGGCGTTTTATAGAAAAGGTGTGAGAGGGAATTCTATAAAACGGGCAGAATAGTAAGCGTTTTATAGAAAAGGCGTGAGAGGGAATTCTATAAAACAGGCAGAATAGCAGGCGTTTTATAGAAAAGGTGTGAGAGGCAATTCTATAAAACAGGCAGAATTGCAGAGGTTTTATAGAAAAGGTGTGAGAGGTAATTCTATAAAACAGGCAGAATGGCAGGCGTTTTATAGAAAAGGCGCGGAAAATGAAGATTTGGCTGTGTCAGTAAATCCAAACATTGCTTGAAAAGAACAGTATTATGAGTTAAAATATCTCTGTATGCAATCGGAGAGGAAAAATATATGAAAGATGAAGAATTTATTGTTCCGGTAAAGTTCAGAGATGACAGACTGCTGATTCTGGATCAGACGCTGCTGCCGGGCGAAGAAAAGTACATAGAACTTGAAACCAAGGAAAGCGTTTGGGACGCGATCCTGAAATTGAAGGTCAGAGGAGCACCGGCAATTGGAGTTGCTGCAGCTTATGGCCTGTATATATCAGTAAGAAATTCAAAAGCAGATAAACTTGACGAGTTTGGCAGAGAAATTGAAGCTGCGGCAGATTATCTGGTGACCGCTAGGCCAACAGCTGTAAATCTTGCTTGGGCTCTTCAGAGAATGAAGCAGAGATTTGCCAGCTTCTGCAGGGATGTTGCCGGCGACCAAAGGATGGCCGGAGGACATGACGGGAAATCCGGCACGGATTTCCGACATAGCGACGTAAACGCCGCAAAGGCGGCTTTGTTGGATGAGGCTGAAAAGATAAGAATTGAAGACGAAGAGTCGTGCAGGGCAATGGGCGAATATGGCCTGACGCTGCTGAAGCCGGGCATGGGCATACTGACCCACTGCAACGCCGGCACTCTGGCTACTGCTAAATACGGCACCTGTTTGGCTCCGATATATCTGGGCAGTGAGCAGGGTTATGACTTCAGGGTTTTCGCAGACGAGACCAGACCGCTGCTGCAGGGCGCGCGTCTGACGTCATGGGAGCTCAGCAAAGCCGGCATCGACGTGACTTTGATATGCGATAACATGGCATCCATCGTCATGAAAAACGGCTGGATCGATGCAATCGTTGTGGGCTGCGACAGAATGGCAGCAAACGGCGACGGAGCCAACAAAATCGGCACGTCGGGAGTAGCAATACTGGCGAAAGAGTACGGCATCCCGTTCTACATGTTTGTGCCGACCTCAACGATCGACCTGAACACGCCGACCGGCGACGACATCAAAATCGAACTCCGCGAAGGCAGCGAGATCTATGAGATGTGGTACGAAAAGCCGATGGCGCCGGAGGGGATCAAAACCTACAATCCGTCTTTTGACGTTACTGCGGCGAAATACATCACGGCAGTCGTAACGGAGAAGGGCATCGTCAGACCGCCGTATAAAGAGAATCTGGCAAAATTGTTTGAGAAATAGGCTGACTGGCAGCATCAAGCCGGCAGCACTGGAGTTTATTGTCGTAGACAACAAGGTTCCCGGGTACCCACTTGAAGCTTTAGCTTCGTGGCAGGGTGGGGTTCTTATTGGTAGGAGAGAAGGATATTAAATGGTAAATGAGAAGAAAAGTTTTCTGGAGCGCTATGTCAAGGTCATCGTAGTTCTTGCCGTAGTTGCAGGGTCGTCGTCTGGCATATTCGGCAGCGTCATTCAGGCGCCGTCAATGGCCATAGGATTTTGGAGACTGACATTGGGACTGCCGTTTTTCGCAGTGCCGGTGCTGCTCCACAGCAGGGATACACTGAAACAGATAAGCAGAAAGGACCTTGCCTGGACGTTTGTGGCCGGAGCTTTTCTATTCTGTCACTTCTTCACATGGTTCAACGCAGTGAAGATGACAAATATTGCAAGCGCCGTTGTGCTTGCTGCACTGCACCCGCTTGTTGTTTTGCTGGTAACCATATTTGTCTTTAAACGCCACGTAGGGGCAAGGCCGATAATGGGAATAGTGCTGGCGCTCCTGGGCGGAACTGTTGTTGCAGGCCTTGATAAGTCGCAGCTTTCCAGCGGCAACTTTACAGGAGATATGCTGGCCTTTGCGGCAGCAGTTTTCATGGGACTTTATTTCCTGGTCGGCAATGAGGTAAGGAAAAACGTGCCGGGACCGACATACGTGTTCCTCTGCTTCCTGGCTTGCTGGATATGCTTCACAGTTGGCATATTGGCAACAAAGACACCTGTGCTCGGGTATTCAACTAAAGACTATATACTGCTTGTCGGATTGACTCTGGTATGTCAGATAGGCGCCCACGCAGTATTCAACCTGTGCTTTGGCTATGTGGATTCCCTCTATGTTTCAGCCTGGGAATCAGGAGAGTCAGTGTTTGCAATTGCCATGGGCTTCATATTCCTGCATCAGACACCGGCGTCATGGGAACTGATCGGAGCTGCAGTCGTTGTACTTGGACTGCTTTACTACAACTACACTACTGGTATCGAAGGACGGAAAGCGGCAGCTGAAAACGCCGCAATCAAGGCCGCTAAGAGGAATAAATAGATGAGTTACAAGGTAACGCTGAGAGACTTTGAGGGCCCTTTCGACCTGCTGGTCTACCTGATCGAAAACGCTCAGATGAGCATTTATGATATCAGGATCTCAGAAATCACAAGCCAGTATCTGGCATATATTAGGACAATGAAAGCCTTAGACTTCAACGTAACGTCCGACTTCATGGTGCTCGCCGCAACTTTGATCGACATCAAGTCGCGGATGATACTGCCGAGGAACAACGCCGCCGGAGAGATGATCTTCGAGGAGGATCCTAGGAGCGAGCTGGTTGAGAGACTGCTGGAGTATAAGAAATTCCGCGCCTGCGCTGACATGCTCAGGGACCGCGAGGAGAAGATGAGCTACGTCTTTGAAAAACCTCAGGAGGACATTTCTGAGTATCTGGAGCAGCCGGATATCTATCTGAGCCTGGACATTGATGAATTTGCCAAGGCCTTTGACCTCTTCCTCTTGAAAAAGAAGAGGGTCGAGGAAGTGTCGAGGCACTACACGAGGATCGAAAGAGAAAAAGCCAGCGTGGAATCACGCATGAGATACATCAGCAATACATTCATCAAAGCCTATGGCCGCGGGGTCAGACGCATCAGCTTCCGCGAGCTTGTACCTAACGCCGCCGACAGGTACGACGTCGTCGTTTCCTTTGTTGCGGTGCTGCAGATGATGAGGGACAGATACCTTGACGCCGAACAAAACTCTCTCTACGGGGAGATCACAGTACTGGCCGGCAAGAGAAAAATGAAGGAGAAACCAGAAAGTGAACAGCAGGAAAATGATCAAATCGGCATTTGAGTCGATGATGTTCGTCTGGGGAGAGCCTCTGGACGTAAAGACAGCTGCTGATGTGCTCGACATCAGCAAAGAGGAAGCCATGGAGTGCTTTCTGGAACTTAAGGAAGAGTACGAGCAGGAAGGCCGCGGCATCGTGGTCCGGCAGATAAACAAGTCGTTTCAGTTTGCTACCAAAGCTGAGAATGCAGAATACGTTGAGCGTCTCTGCACTCCGGTGAAAGTCAGAAGACTGTCTCAGTCAGCCCTGGAGGTGCTGGCCATAGTCGCCTATAGACAGCCGGTGACCAAAGGCGAGATCGATGCCATCAGAGGCATCAAATGCGACAGAGTCATCGAGGGACTTCTGAGGAAGAACCTGGTATGCGAAAAGGGCAGATCGGAAGCGGTCGGCAGGCCGATTCTCTATGGCACTACCGACGATTTCCTGAAGAATTTCGGCTTCACCAGCCTTAAAGATCTTCCGGAGATAACGGATATAGAGAGCGTAATCAATGCAGAAGACGCCGAGGAGGAGCCTTATGAGAGTGACGCCCGGCAAATAACAATGGAAGAGGTAGGATATGGAGAAACAGAAGATACAGTGTCAGAACTGCGGGACTGATATCCCGGTTAACATGACTGAATTTGTCGATATTTCGACAGACCCGGTATATAAAGAGAAAATAATGGACGGATCGTTTTTCATGGTCAAGTGTCCAAGCTGCGGCGATGAGACACTGGTGGAATATCCGGTAATGTACATGGACCCTTCGAAAAAGCTGACGGTCTACATGGTCCCTGACCACGAGGACGACCTGCTGGACAATTTGAACAGTTTGGATGTTCCGGAAACGGATCTGGACCCGGAAGCTGAGTTCAGACTGGTAAACTGCAGTTCAGAGCTTCTTGAGAAGATACTGCTCAGGGACAACAACCGCGACGACAGGGTGATCGAGCTCTACAAGGCTTTGATCTGTGAGAACATCAAAGAGGACTGGCCGGATGTTACGCCGGACGCCATCCTCTACTACAAAGAGCCAGACGACGAGTATTTCATCATCTGGGACTATGTCAACGCCGCCGGTGAGCAGCTTACCGTGAACCTTGACGAGGAACTTTACGAAGATCTGAAGACCAACTACATCAGCGCCATGGACATTCCGCTGAACAAATATGCGGAAGTCAACAACGCATGGCTGCTGGAAAGAGTAAACGTAGAATAACAGCAATGATACAGAAAGGCACGCCTCGAGATGAGAGCGTGCCTTTTTTGTAAGCTTTCTGCTTTTATTGTCGTTCTTATTTTAAATTGCTGTATTCTTCATCAGTCACTGGTTCAAGCCATTCGTTAGACGTGCCTTCTCCTGCGATACCTATTGCCAGATGTGCCATCCAGCTGTCAGAAGCAGCTCCGTGCCAGTGCTTTACCTCAGCAGGGATGTTAATGACTTTGCCCGGTGTCAGCTCTACGGCTTCCTTGCCTGCTTCCTGATACCAGCCTTGCCCGCCGACGCAGACTATCATTTGCCCGCCGCCTGAAGAAGCGTGATGAATATGCCAGTTGTTGCGGCAGCCCGGTTCGAAGGTGACATTATGAATCACTATCTGTTCCGTTGAAACTGGTGCCAGATAGCTCTGGCCTACGAAATACTGGGCAAAGGCATCATTCGGTGCGCCGATAGGGAACATGATCTCCTGCTGAAACTTGTCTTTCTCGGTCAATGCAGGCGCATCCTCTGTCCACACTTCTTTGGCAATGCGGAACACTGCCCATGCTTTTGGCCAGCCGCTGTAGAAAGCCGCGTGGGTGATGATCTCCGCAATCTCTGTTTTTGTGATGCCGTTGGCCTTGGCCGTCATCAGATGATATTTGATGGAGTCGTCTGTCAAGCCCTGCGCCATCAGGGCGACGACAGTTACTATGCTCCTGTCGCGTAGCGAGAGTTTGTCCTCTCTGCTCCATACCTCGCCGAACAAAACGTCGTCGTTAAGTTCTGCAAACTTTGGAGCAAAATCTCCAAGCTGGGTTCTGCCAGCTGTCTGTTTTACTGCCATTGTAAATTCCTCCTCTTTTGACAGGCGGCCGAAAATACGGCGCGCCTGACTGTTCATATCTTGAAGACAGTGTGTCTGTCTGCTATAATGTCCATGTGTGGCATTTGATAATATTGTATGGCTGAAGACAGCAAAAAACAATATCCACTTGTGCTGAAAGTGTGGCATTTATCAGCATTGCAGCAAAAGGAGACAAGAATATGGAAAGTGATAGAATAGAAAACCCGCGTGTCGTCAGGACTCACGGTGCAATACAGAAGGCGTTCAGAGAATTGATCCTGGAAGGCAGGACCGATGAGATCAATGTAAAGCGTATCGCTGAGCTGGCAGGGATACACCGCAAGACTTTTTATCTTCATTATACATGCATAGAGGATCTGTATTCTGAGACCATAAACAGGATCATGCAGGAGTATGCAAAAGAGGTGGAAAAGCTGCCGATGCCATACGACTACTACGACCTGACACGGGTCATGTTTGATTTCTATACGGCAGATCCGTTTACGGAAAAAATCATAACCGATTCGCGATATCAGGCAATTGCCTCGGAGATACTCTACAGCAATCTGCGGCATAACCGCAGCGCGTATAACCCATTTGCCATGTACACGGAGGAAGAACAGGAGCTGATCAACATCTTTCTGGCAGGCGCGTCCACAGATGTCTACCGGCAATGGGTCGCAGGCGGAAAGAAGGTACCTATGGATAAAGTAATACAGATCATCGGCAATCTGCTGGAGAATGGCGTGTCGTCAATGAGGGAGAAAAATGAAGTATATTTCGGCGAAATCGGCCAGGATTTCTAGAGTATCCAGTCATAAGCTAACACTGTGTAATGTGCTGGAAAGAGAAAAAGAATCTAATATTTCAGGCGGCATTTATCATAAACTGCAGATCGATCTGACTTATAACTCTAATCATATTGAAGGCGGCAGGCTGAGCTATGACCAGACGCGATGCATCTTTGAAACTAATACGATTTTGGCTTCAGATGTGGCAGTGAATACAGATGATATAGTAGAAACTGCTAACCATTTCAAATGTGTTGATATGGTTATTGATGAAGCTGGCCGCCAGCTTTCCGAAAAAATGATAAAGGAGCTGCACCGAGTATTGAAAAACGGCACAAGCGACAGCCGCAAAGGCTGGTTTGCAGTTGGCGAATACAAAAGAATACCTAATGAGGTTGGAGGAAGAGAAACTACATTGCCGGAAAAAGTGTCAGATGAAATGAAGGCACTGTTAAGATCATACAACCTGAAAAAGGAAATTTCACTTGAAGACATCCTGGAATTCCACGTAAGATTTGAACGCATACATCCATTTCAGGACGGCAACGGGCGCATAGGACGTCTTATACTTTTGAAGGAATGCCTGAAGAATGACATAGTACCTTTCATTATTACTGATGGAAATAAGATGTTCTATTACAGGGGGCTGAATGAATGGGACAATGAGAGAGGGTATCTGAGAGACACGTGCCTGTCTGCTCAAGACGATTTCAAAGAAATCATGGATTACTTCAGAATTTCGTATTAGGACAAATATAATATTGGAAATGCCGCTGCTAATATGCTATACTGTCAACTGGTGCGTTATGAAGAAAACGGCATCGTGATGACTATGAATGGAAAGAATATATACGCCCGCGAGGGCTTTGCAGAAAGGTAAATATATATAAATGATAAAAATACTTTTTGTCTGCCACGGCAACATATGCCGTTCACCGATGGCAGAATATATGATGAAGGATATGGTAAAATACCGTCAGATCGACGCCCTGTTTCGGATAGATTCAGCGGCTGCTACGACAGAAGAGATCGGCCACGACATCCACAGCGGAGCCAAGGCCAAGATGGATGCGGTAGGCATACCGTACGAGAAACGCCATGCGCGTCAGGTGACGCTGAGCGATTACGAATACTACGACTACATCATTGCTATGGATGATGAAAATGTCAGAGACATGGAGAGGATATTCGGACCGGATACCGCTCACAAGATACACAAGCTGCTTGAATTTGCAGGACAGTCAAGGAATGTAGCCGACCCGTGGTACACGGGCGATTTTGATACGACCTACGACGACCTGCTGCTGGGAATAAGCAGTTTGCTGAAATCTTTGAAAGAGGAGAGAAAGGCCGGCTGACGGCTTTGATGAAATAAGATGTGTGCGGTGCGCCGGTGCTTTCCGAAAAAGACCGGAGCCGCCAGATCAGGAAAGAAGCAGCTGTGTCCCTGGGACTTTATGGTTCTTATTGGAAGCATGGCTGGAAAATCAAACGAAATGGGGCAAATACTTGACAAACCCCAACAAAATAAGTAAGATAGACTGTGTCGCTGAAGGCAGAAGCACCTGATCTGAGCAGACTGCATTTGCGGATGGCGGCACACCATTATTGAAGAAAAGAGGCAAATATAATGAAAAGAATAAAAACATTAGAGACAAGAGATCTTGAGAGAAGCATGGAAAAGGGCGGATGCGGCGAGTGCCAGACATCATGTCAGTCAGCATGCAAGACATCATGCGGAGTAGCTAACCAGGATTGCGAGAATAAGAACAAATAATGATACATCAATATAAACTGAACGGATATAATATCGTTCTCGACGTTTATAGTGGGTCAGTACATTGCGTGGATGATGTTGCATATGACATCATCCAGCTTTTTTGTACGGAGAAAAAGGACGAGATCATCAGGCAGATGCTTGAGAAATATGGCGATCGCCCTGACGTGACCCCTGAAGATCTGGAAGACGTTTTCCAGGACATCGAGGAACTGAAAAGACAGAAGAAACTGTTCGCTGAGGACATATACGAGCCGAAGGCTTTCGACCTGAAGAACAGACATACAGAGATAAAGGCTCTTTGCCTTCACGTGGCGCATACCTGCAACCTGAACTGTGAGTACTGTTTTGCAAGACAGGGCAGATTCAACGGTGAGAGAGGCGTAATGAGTCTGGAGACCGGAAAGCGGGCACTGGATTTTTTGATAGAAAACTCTGGCGACAGACGCAATCTGGAGGTGGACTTCTTTGGGGGCGAACCTTTGATGAACTGGGAAGTCGTCAAGGGAATCGTTGAGTACGGCCGCTCGATAGAGAAGGAGCACGGCAAAAATTTCCGATTTACGCTGACGACAAACGGCGTTGGCATCAATGATGATGTCATTGAGTTTGCCAACAAAGAGATGCATAACGTGGTGCTGAGTCTGGACGGCAGGAAAGAGGTGCACGACAGACTGCGCCGGACGATAAACGACGAGGGAAGCTACGACATTATCGTGCCGAAGTTCAAGAAACTGGTCGAGGCAAGAGGCGACAAAAATTATTATATGCGCGGCACTTTTACCCACAATAACGTGGACTTTACAAACGACATTTTCCACATGGCCGACCTGGGGTTCACGGAACTGTCCATGGAGCCGGTGGTATGTTCGCCGGAAGATCCATATGCGCTGACAGAGGAAGATCTGCCGAAGATATTTGAGCAGTATGAGATCCTGGCCAAGGAAATGCTGAAACGTGAGGAAGATGGACGGCCGATCACTTTCTATCATTATATGATAGATCTCAACAATGGACCGTGCATCTACAAGAGAATATCGGGCTGCGGTTCCGGAACTGAATACTTTGCGGTGACGCCGTGGGGCGATCTGTACCCGTGCCACCAGTTCGTAAGCGACGAAAGCTACAAGATGGGTGACATCTGGCATGGGGTGACCAACGACGAAATGCGCGACGATTTCAAGATGTGCAACGTCTATGCCAGAGAAGAGTGCAGAGACTGCTGGGCAAGGCTCTACTGCAGCGGCGGATGTGCTGCCAACGCGTACCATGCGACAGGCTCGATCAAAGGAGTCTACGACTACGGCTGCGAGATTTTCAAGAAGCGCATGGAGTGCGCAATCATGATGAAGGCAGCAGAGGCAGAGCGTGCTGAGGAGCGCGCGGAGGAATAAAAATGAGAATCAACAAATTTATCGCCCAGTCGGGTGAGACCAGCCGGCGCAAGGCTGACGAACTCATCGCGGAAGGCAGGGTGAAAGTCAACAGAGTGACCCTGAATGAGCCGGGCTACGATGTAGTCGAAGGCGATGTGGTCGAGGTTGACGGCAGAGTCATCGGCAGCGCGGAAAAGAAGGTATATTATCTTCTGAACAAGCCGGTAGGCTATGTGACGACTGTATCCGACGATAAGGAAAGATATACGGTAATGGATCTGATGAGCGACGTGGAAGAGAGGGTTTTCCCTGTGGGGAGACTTGACTACAACACTTCCGGCATGCTGGTCATGACCAACGACGGCGATTTCGCTTTTCGGATGTCACATCCGAAGTTCGAGCTGACGAAAACCTACAGGGCTTTGGTCGCAGGCGAACTCTCCGAGGCGAGGTGCAGCAAGCTGAGAAACGGCGTCGATATCGGAGGCTTTGTTACATCTAAGGCAAAAGTCGAAATCGTGAAAGCCAGCAAACGTTCGACAGTGGTCGACATTACCATACACGAGGGCAAAAATCGCCAGGTACGCAAGATGTTTGCGGCGGTAGGCAACAAAGTCCAGGAGCTTCAGCGCATCGCCATCGGCGATATCCATCTGGGACGACTGAAAGAGGGAACCTACAGAAAACTGACGCGAGAAGAAATAGAGTATTTGAAGAATTGTTAAAGTTAGAAGGCAAAGAATGAAATCAGTAAAAAGAATAGTTATCATATGCGTTGCGGCTGCCATTGTTTTGACGGCCGCTGGCGTAGTTTTTGTGTGCGGCGACGGTGAGACGGCAGAGAAGACATCAGCACCGGCCCAGTCGTCATCAGACACGTCGTCAGCTCAGGCGTCCTCGGACGCCAAGTCATCTGACGCATCGGCCAGCGTCAAAGCCTCATCCGCAAAGACGTCAAACGCCTACGTTGTTAGTTCATCCGACTCTAAGTACACGTATTCGGACCTGAAGACGGACATCAAAACCCTTACGGCCAAGTATCCGGACAGGCTGAGCGCCGAGGTCCTTGGCAAGACAGCTGACAACCGAAATCTCTACGTGCTTTATCTGGGCAACAAAAACGCTAAAAGGCAGATTTTCGTTACTGCCGACGTTCACGCCAGGGAGTATATCAATGGACAGGTTGCCATGAAGTGCGTTGAGTATTACTGCCGCAACTACAAGACCGGGACCTATAAAGGAGTCAAATATTTATCGCTCTTTAACGATGTGTGCATCGTTGTCATGCCGATGGTGAATCCTGACGGCGTTGCTATCGCGGCTCTCGGGCCTTCATCCATCAAGTCTGCAGCTTTGGAGTCCAAGATAAGAAAGATGAACCGCAACGGAGGGTACGACAACTGGCAGGCAAACGCCAGAGGCGTTGATCTTAACCGAAACTACGGCACCTACAAATATGGCGCGGACCATCCTCAGTCAGAGTATTACGGAGGGACCGAACCGTTTTCGGAAAATGAGACCAAGGCCGTGATTTCAGCCATGAAGAGCTGCTCCAATGTCAAGGCGTTCCTAAACCTTCACAGCATGGGCAATGTCATGTACTGGGGCTATTACAGCACGTCATACAAGACAAAATGCTGGTCACTGGTTTCAAGCCTGAAGGCTCTCAACGGATACAGCACGATCAATGAAAGCGCTTCTTCCAACAACCACGGAGACCTTGAGCACTATATCATCAACACATATAAGGCACCATACGCCTGCATTGAATCAGGCACATCGATTCCGGTACCAAACTATGAGTTCGACGGGATCTTTGCCAAGCAGAAGTATGAATTCGCAATGTGTGCATACAAATATAGCAATTGACTAATGCACTCCCATTTGGTAAAATACATGCATGAAGGAGTCTAATAACCGGTACGTAACCTTATGGGCCGAGAGACTGCCTGCACGAGGAGAGTGCATTAATATGAGCGATAACAGATATGAGTTCCCGGCTGAGGTCCGGACTTTTCTGGAGGCAATGCCTCTGGCCATCGCCGCTTATCAGTTTGTGGGCGGCAAAGTTGTGACACTGCTTGTCAGCGACGGAATGTGCGAATTTGAAGGCATGAACCGGAAAAACCTGACGGAGAGCTTTGACAGCAGCATGTTTGATCTGGTACACCCTGACGATGTGAAACGCCTTGCGGAGATCGGTTATCGCTATGCTACTGAAGGCGGACCTTACGATGTCATCTATAGGTCGCGATTACCGGAATCTGCCCGTTACCGTACCGTTCACTGTGTATCTAAATACATGACGATGAATGATGGTTCCCGTGTGGCATTTTCATTCTATACTGACATTTCAGAGCCCGTTAAGCAGGGCGAGGTGGATTACGCTGAACAGACGGAGCCTTTGGCAAGGTATATTGAAGAAGACGCCGACCCTATGGTCGTTATTGAGAGAGATACCAATAAGATACTTTACTACAACAAGGCAATCGTTTCGATGCTGAAACCGCCGGTGACATACGACAGCGGCATGACTTTCACCGATTATTTTTATCCGGGTACAAGAGATCCGCTGATGATAAATATCAACGAAGTTGACATGGGGCTGCAGCAGGTCAAGGAAATCAGGACTGGCAGAAATCTTGGCGTTAATGTAATGTCTGCTATGTGGGGCGAAAAACCCGCATATATTGCACATTTCTATGAAATGCAGGACATTATCGGCAAGAACGCAGGTGAAGCTTCTAAACGTGCAAGACGGCTGGCCTTCCATGATGCGATCTTTTCCGGAGTCAGCAGGTACGATAATTATGAGGAATCGGGCTACAAGGGATACTGGATTTGGAATCTCACAGATAACGAACTTGTTTCCGACGGCATACATACTTTTATTCATCAGAAGATGGGCACCAAATTCAGTTTTGATGAACTGAATGATTATATGAGCAGTTATGCGGCTTATCCTGAAGATGCGGAATTTATGCGCAGCTTGAAGGCTGCAGATCTCCGCAGGCAGTATGATGAGGGAACTCAGCTCAAGGGACGACGGATAGATCTGAATACAAGCGGTGGCAGGATAACGATCAACTATGAGTTTACTATGATGAAATCGGCCGACAAGGGCAGCCTGTACCTGAAGGTACAGGAGGAAAACGTCACCGACAAGGCGATTTCTGACACGGTCATCGGAGAAATCATCTCTTCGGATTACGAATTCGTAGCATATGTTGATATCAAAGCCGATGCGGTACGCGCATTTCTTGGCGGCGGCAGCGGCATAGGCCGGCGCGACAGGGCAGGCAGATTTTCTGAGATGGCCCCTCACATTTGCGGGCATATAGGAATATCACAAACATCGCCTGAAGAGATATTGAAGCACATACGGAAGACGAGCATGGAAGAAAGCGGCACATACACTTTCCTGAATGACGCAGGCCGCGTGAAAAGCATTACATGCCGGATACTTGACGAAGAAAATCAGATATACTATATTGCAGGCCGTGACGTTACCAGTCTTCTGGCGGCAGAAAAGGCAAACGAACTCCGGCTGGAGTCAGCCAGGAACAAAGCTGACAGGGCGAACGAGGAGAAAAGCTATTTCATTGCCCGTACGTCTCATGATCTGAGGACACCGCTGGGAGCTATCATTGCACTCTCTGGATTTGGAACAGATGAAAGTGACGATGGGGTGCTCAATGGCTATTTTTCGCAGATACATGACAGCGGTGAGTTCATGCTGGGCATGCTCAACGACATTCTGGACATTGAGAAGATCAAGTCAGGAACGATTAAAATTTACCCTGAAGTGATAGATGCAACACTGATAATTGAGAAAATCAGGACTGTTGTTCAGGCAAGAGTCAGCGAGAAGAGGCTTGCTTTTGAGATAGACGACTCTCTTACTAATGGAATCCAATATGCCAAGATAGATGTACGCAGGGTAGAACAAGTACTGCTAAACATCATTGTAAATGCTATTAAATATACGCCAAAGGGAGGAAAGGTACGCTGGGAAGGACATAAGGTCGTTTTGGGAGATGGAAGACCAGCAGTTGCCCATGTTATCAGCGATACCGGCGTTGGAATGTCTAAGGAGTTTATGGAGCACATGTTTGAACCATATTCAAGAGAGACAAACAGCCTTTCTGTCAGCGAGACTGGAACTGGTCTGGGCCTTGCTATTGTCAAGAATCTGATCGATGCAATGGGCGGGACTATATCAGTGGAAAGTGAACTGAATAAAGGTTCAGCTTTCACACTTGTGATCCCGTATATCGAGCCTACAGAAGAGGAGCTCAGTGAATACTGCAGCAGCAGAGAACCTGAGAAGGAGATCCACTATGATTTTGCCGGGCGCCGTGTGCTCGTTTGCGAGGACAACGCGCTTAACGCCAGAATCATCACTAAGATCCTTGAAAGCACTGGAATTATCGTGGAGACGGCGGAGAATGGTCAGCTGGGAGTGACTAAAGTAATTACGGGGAAATATGATCTGGTACTCATGGATATAATGATGCCGGTAATGAACGGCTATGAAGCAGCCGAGGCAATAAGGATGCATGATAAGAAGCTTCCGATAATAGCTCTTAGCGCAAATGCCTATGCATCTGATATCCAGGCATCGCTGGAAGCTGGAATGAATGCGCACGTTTCCAAACCGGTAAATTCAGCCGAACTGTTTTCGACCATCGACAAAATCCTTGAAAAGTAGTGTAAAACGCCGGAGAGACTGAGCTCATTGCTCAGCTGCTCCGGTGTTTTTTTACTTATAAAAAATGAAAAAGCCGCCCAAGCGGGCGGCCCTTTTAACTATTTAGGAATCGTGTGATTACTTTCTCTTGCTAGCTTTTGGAGTTACGCAAGTTCCAGTAGCTCTGCATACAACGATTGGCTCCTCAAGGAAGTCAGCAGCTGAAGCATTGATGTCTTTTCTTGAAACGATAACTTTTCTGGCTTCGAACTTCATCTGTCTTGAAGTGTTGCCGATCTTAGTGATCTCGCCGTAAGCTTCAATGTAGTCGCCTGCAAATGTAGGTGCAAGGAATTCAACGTTGTCATAAGCGCAGAACAGACCCTCGTCTCCGTCAAGCTTGATAAGAAGCTCTGTAGCAACGTCTCCGAAAAGGTGTACCATGTGTGCTCCGTCTACCAGTTCTCCACCGTAGTGAGCATCCTTAGCTGACATTCTTACTCTGATCAAAGATGTGATTTTTTCTTCCATTTTGAGATCTCCTTTTTAATTCATAAAATAATAGACTAAATTACTATGCAATATTTAATTGCAAAATGTGTGCCAATGGTTTATCATTGAAAATAGGTAAAAATTGAACCGATTTGTGTTCAACAAAAAAAGGAGCGAACCCTAAATGAAACGAAGCTACGGCACCAACAGGGTGCTTGAACCGCAGGACGTGCTTCCTACGTCGGCATGGAAGTTGGACAACAGCAGGAATATTGAATCAAATGAGATCAGAGTCGACATTAATCTCATACATATAGAAGGGACGAGTTTCAAACAGATATGCCTGGAGGCCAACAGCAGCGAGCAGCGCATCCGCCAGAAGATAATGGATATCGTCATACGCCGCGGAAAGCTGCACAATCCGGTAACAGATACCGGCGGCCTGCTTTACGGCACTGTGGCGGAAATTGGTGAAGATTACATCAATACAAAGGGTTTCAAGGTAGGCGATGAGGTGATATGCAACGCTTCACTGGCATCGATCCCAATGGCCATCGACAAAATCACCAGGATCGACATGGCCTTCGGACAGATCGAAGCTGAGGGCTATGCTATACTTTACGACCTGGTGCCGCTGGTCCGCAAGCCAGAAGGAGTGCCGATGAATCTGCTGCTTTACGCTTTCAACGAATCCGGTACCCTTTACCGTATCAGCACTACCGCTGTCGGCAAGAAAAAATTCCTCGTCGTTGGAAATAACCTGCTGAGCAACCTTTTGTTCGGTTTTGCCATCAGAAAGGTAGCCAGAGAGGACGCTGAAGTCGTATGCCTGCTGGATAAAAAGACGGATGCCGTCCTTCGGGGCAAGAACATAAATGATCTGATCGCCAGGGTATTCACGGAGGTCCATTACGTTGATATACTGAAACCGCTGGAGTGCCTGCGCGGTCTGCACGCTGATTCTTTGTTCGACCTGTCGGTCAACTGCGCCGACATACCAGGTGCAGAGACGATTAACATCTTGGCCACAAAAAGCGGCGGAACCGTTGTATTTGCAAATCTTATCAACAACTACAACATTGCGCTCTACATAACCGAGTCCATTTCCCGGCAGCTTGATATTCGCTGCGCAGACGGCTATCTGGAGGCTTACGACGAGTTCGACATTGACATTGTAAAAGACCTGATGCCATATATTGAAGGTGCCATAGAGACTGGCAATACCTTTGATGACGACCCGTCTTACCCTCTCAACAGGGCGACGAGACTGCTTGAAGTGTCCGGACAGCGCAAGACGATGCTGGAGGACTTTGTCTGCGAGAGCAGGGCAATGGCTGCGGTTCTTGACGAGATAATGACCGTTGCGAAATACGACTGCAACGTGCTGATCACGGGAGATACAGGCGTCGGCAAAGAGAAGGTAGCCAACATCATCCACAAGAATAGCAACAGAAAACTGCAGCCATTCATCAAAGTCAACTGCGCGTCGATATCGCCGAACCTCATTGAATCCGAGTTCTTCGGCTACGAGAAGGGAGCGTTTACCGGTGCCAGTACAAACGGCAAGAAAGGCTATTTCGAACTGGCAGACAACGGAGTTATATTCCTCGATGAGATAGGCGAACTGTCGCCTGACATGCAGGCAAAACTTCTGCGCGTCATCCAGGACGGCGAGTTCTTCCGGGTTGGCGGCACGGTGCCGATCAAAACCAACGTCAGGATCATTTCGGCGACCAACAGGAATCTGGAGGACTTCATTCTGGAAGGCAAGTTCAGACGAGACCTCTATTACAGACTCAATGTTGTGCGCATCAAAGTGCCTAACCTGAAGGAGAGAACGGGAGACATACCAGCGCTGGTCAGCCACTTCCTGAAGAAATACAGCGACAAGTTTGACATGAAGCGTGAAATCGATGCCGACGCAGTCGATTATTTGAAGCAGTGCGAGTGGCCTGGCAACATAAGAGAATTGGAGAATGTGGTCCAGCGCCTTATGATCTCAACGAAAACTGAGCAGATCACTATGCTGGACGTTATGAGAGAACTTCACCCTGAGGTCTTTGATGCTTCGGGGCGCGAAATTTCGCTGCAGGATGGAGACAAAGACAGCGAGAGCGCCGTGAACCTGGAGAAGATGGTGGAAAACTTTGAACGCAATATACTTAAGCATGCATGTGAAAAATACGGCTCCACGAGGAAGGTCGCCAAGGCAGTTGGAATAAGCCAGACTCAGCTTGTCAGAAAGAAGAAAAAATACGACTTGTAGTGAGAAATGAATCCAGCATGGCATGAGTCTGAGGCAGAGCCGTACTAGACCAATTGATACTGAACCGAATAGTGTTCACGATAAAACCATGTGAACATATAGCGAATCATATTTGACATCGCAAAGAGTAAGACCCGTTGGAAACAGCGGGTTTTTTCTTTTGGCATGACTATTGCTATATAGAGCTTGTAAAAAATTTAACAGACGCCTGAACCTGCTGCGTCTTTGATATGCAGCATGACAAGGCGATGTAATATATTATACCAGGAGGAAACACACATGCAGAACACAAGATACAGAAAAGGCGATCCTTATGGAACACATAGGGTAATCAGCCCGGAAGGCGTGCTTCCACAGCCGGCAGACGTGATAGACAATACCATGGAAATCTACGATAACGAGGTGCTCATCGATGTTCAGACGCTGAACGTTGACTCTGCATCCTTTACGGAAATATCAAGGAGAGCTGGCGGCGATGTTGAGAAGATCAAGGAGATCATGATGGACATCGTGGCGAAGACGGGCAAACACAAGAACCCTTGGACAGGCAGCGGCGGAATGCTGATAGGCACAGTCAAGGAAGTCGGTCCTGATTTCTCAGGAGACCTTAAGCCGGGCGACAGGATCGCTACGCTGGTATCCCTTTCCCTTACTCCTTTGACAATTGAGAAAATCATTGAAGTAAGACAGGAAATCGACCAGGTCGATATTGTCGGACAGGCAATACTATTTGAGAGCGGCATCTATTCGGTACTGCCGGAAGATATTCCGCAGAATTTGGCACTTTCGGTGCTGGACGTTGCAGGCGCACCTGCACAGACGGCTAAGATCGTTGAACCTGGAGATACAGTAGTTATACTCGGCGGCGGGGGCAAGTCCGGTATGCTTTGCTGTTACCAGGCAAAGAAGGAAGCGGGAATAAACGGCAAGGTAATCTGCGTTGACGGATTCGAATCTTCAATCGAAAGAGCAAAGAGCGTCGACGTTGCAGACGAATACGTTATAGCCAATGCGACTGATGCAGTAGGACTGTACAATGTCGTTTCGGAACTGACTAACGACCGTCTTGCAGACGTGGTCATCAACGTTGTAAACATACCAAATACCGAGATGGCATCTATAATGGCCTGCAGAGACAACGGAATGGTTTACTTCTTCTCAATGGCTTCAGACTTTACCAAGGCGGCTCTTGGCGCTGAAGGCGTAGGCAAGGACGTAAGCATGCTCATAGGCAACGGATATACTAAGGGACATGCAAATGTAGCACTGCAGATCCTGAGGGAAAATGAAAAAATCAGAGATCTTTTTGCTAAGTTATACGCGTAAAAAAGCATAAAAAAGGCATGAACCTTTTGCGGTTCACGCTCCGGCAAAAATGAACACAAACCGGTTCAGAAAAATAATTGTAAATTTTTTAACAATTTTAAAAACTGGTTCTATAGACACCCTTTGGTTACTGAATTATAATAAGGATAGTCAACAATTATGCAATAGCATAAATTAAATTTTTATTTATCTTAGGAGGATGATAATTATGAAAAAAGGAAGCCCTTACGGAACACACAGAGTTATTTCACCTAAAGGTGTTTTACCTCAGCCAGCAGATGTAATCGACAACAACATGGAGATCTATGACAACGAAGTCCTGATCAATGTTAAAACTTTAAATATCGACTCAGCTTCATTCACTGAAGTAGTTAAACGTTCATGCGGCAAGAAGCCGACTGATGATCTTTCAAAGGAAGACATCGAGAGCATCAAGAACACTATGCTCGGAATCGTTGCTAAAGCAGGAAAACATAAGAATCCTTGGACTGGTTCAGGCGGAATGCTTATCGGAACAGTTGAGCAGATCGGCGACAACTATGTTGGAGATCTGAAGGTTGGCGACAAGATCGCTACACTGGTTTCACTGTCACTTACACCACTCGTAATCGACGAGATCCTTGCTATGAGACCTGCAATCGACCAGGTTGACATCAAGGGACATGCAATCCTGTTCCAGAGCGGCATCTATGCTAAGCTGCCTGAGGACATGGAAGAAGGTCTTGCACTTTCAGCATTAGACGTTGCTGGAGCTCCTGCTCAGACTGCTAAACTGGTTAAGCCAGGTCAGACAGTTCTTATCATCGGCGGCGGCGGAAAATCAGGTCTTCTGTGCTTATATGAAGCAAAGAAGAGAGCTGGCGTTACTGGTAAGGTAATCTGCGCTGCAGGTTCACAGAAATCAGAAGACAGAGCTAAAGCTCTTGATCTTGCTGACGTTTACTTCCATCATGATGCAACTGATGCAGTTGGTATGTATGAGAAGATCATGGAGATAACTGATGGACAGCTTTGCGACATCGTTATCAACTGTGTAAACATCGACAACACTGAGATGGCATCAATTCTTACTTGCAAGGATGACGGTCTTGTATACTTCTTCTCAATGGCTACAAGCTTCACTAAGGCAGCTCTTGGTGCAGAAGGCGTTGGCAAAGACGTTACAATGATCATCGGAAACGGATACACTAAGGGACATGCTGCAATCACTCTGCAGTGCCTGAGAGAGCACGAAGGACTGAAGAAGCTGTTCGCAGAAATGTACGCTTAATCAAATAATATGTAAAAAATAACCGGCGCTGCCTTGGCTGCGCCGGTTGTATCAAGCATATGCTGCAGGCTTTTGCTACGCCTGCAATGAGCGAGCTCAATGCGAGCCCCGCTCAGCCTATAATCATACAAACAACTTAGTAAATAAATAAGGAGATTAAATTATGGCAAGAAGAAATTGGAAGGACATTCCTTTATTCAAGGATGTTACTGACGAGCAGTGGAACGACTGGCATTGGCAGGTATCACACAGACTTTCAACAGTTGAAGATATCGCAGCAGTAGTTAACCTTACTGAACAGGAGAAATCTGATATTGAGAAGGTTATGGGCGGATTCAGAGTAGGAATCACTCCTTACTATGCTTCACTGATGGATCCTGATGATCCGAGAGATCCAGTTAGAATGCAGGCAGTTCCTACACTTGCAGAAATGCACAGATCAGAAGCTGACGATGCAGACCCTCTTCATGAGGATGCTGACTCCCCGGCTCCTGGACTTACGCACAGATATCCAGACAGAGTACTGTTCCTGATCACTGACCAGTGCTCAATGTATTGCCGTCACTGCACAAGAAGAAGACTTGCCGGCGAAACTGATGGAGCAAGATCAAGAGAAGACATCGATGCATGTATCGATTATATCAGAAGGACACCAGTCGTTAGAGACGTTCTTCTGTCAGGCGGAGACGCTCTCTGCGTTGAGGATGACACTCTTGAGTACATCATCAGCGAACTGAGAAAGATCGACCATGTTGAGATCGTTAGACTTGGTTCAAGAACTCCAGTAGTTATGCCAATGAGAATAACTGATGACCTCTGCGCTATGCTGAAGAAGTATCATCCAATCTGGCTGAATACACATTTCAACCATCCGAAGGAAATGACTCCGGAAGCTGCAGAAGCATGCAGAAAGCTTGCAGATGCTGGTATTCCTTTAGGAAATCAGTCAGTACTGCTGAGAGGCGTAAACGACTGCAAGCACATCATGAGAGAACTGGTTCAGGTTCTGGTAAAGAACAGAGTAAGACCTTACTACATCTACATCTGCGACCTGTCAGTTGGTATCGAGCACTTCAGAACTTCAGTTGCTAAGGGAATTGAAATCATCGAAGGTCTGAGAGGACATACTTCAGGATACTGCGTACCTACATTCGTAGTAGACGCTCCTGGCGGCGGCGGAAAGACTCCGGTAATGCCACAGTACGTAATTTCAGAGACTCCGGATAAGATCATCCTGAGAAACTATGAAGGCGTTATCACAACTTACACTCAGCCTCATCTGCCTGAACTGAAATGCCAGTGCGATTACTGCACAGGCAAGAAGGTTTACAAGTATCAGGGCGTTTCAGCATTGGGAGAGGGTCTGGAGATCAGATCAATGGAACCAGCTCACCTTGCAAGACATGAGAGAAACGAACATCATAACTAGTAATTAAGTTTGAGCTATAGGGGGGCCATTGGTCTCCCTATAGGTATCAAATAAGGATTTTTTTAATTTAGGATTTTGGATTTTATTTTAGGATACAGGATAATTTGGTTTAACATTAATTATGAGTATACTCTTGGATTTATCAAAAAAATATAAAACTCTGTCGATAGTCGGCATGGCGAAAAACGCCGGAAAGACAACTGCTCTCAACTACCTTATTGAGGAAGCTGACGACGAGGGCGTTGTTCTCGGAATCACTTCAACTGGAAGAGATGGAGAAACAACAGACGTTGTTACCGGGACTGATAAGCCAAGGGTCTTTCTTTACGAGGATACGATCGTTTCAGTGCCTTCCCAGCTGTACGACCTTGCTGAGGCAGGATTGGAGATCGTGAAGAAAACAGATTACAGGACCTCAATTGGAGAAGTTCTCCTTTGCAGGGTTTGTGACAGTGGATATGTGCAGATAGCGGGACCGGTCGCTGTTGCCGATACGAAAAAAATGTGCGCGGAAATGTTTGAATTTGACTGCGACATGATCCTTATCGACGGCGCGATCGACAGAAAGTCCATCGCTTCTCCGGAAACATCAGACGCGATCATACTGGCGACGGGGGCAGTCCTGTCGAGAAATATCAAGCGAGTTGTAAGCGAGACGACCCATATTGTCAACCTTTACAACCTGCCGGTCTTTGAGGAGGGACAGGCTAGATCCCTCATAGAAAAGCATTGTCATGAGGAGAAGATCATGCTTATCAAAGATGGAAAGATAGAAAAACTTGGACTTAAGACAGGTCTAGGCGCCAGCAGATTTATCGACGATGCAATAGATGACAGCACAGAGTATGTTTACATACCAGGAGCGCTGACTAACAGCGTAATAGCCGATATAAATCCGGAAAAGTTCAGACATACGCGGTTCATACTTAAGGACCCGACCAAGATCTTCATAGATGCTATGACCTGGAGACAGTACCTGAAAAGGGGCTTCAGCGTAAGCGTTCTGAAGAATATCGAGGTTGCGGCTGTAACCGTTAATCCGACTGCACCGAGTGGATATTCATTCGATCATGAAGCGCTGCTTACTGCAATGCAGGAAGCGCTTCCGGAAATACCTGTGATTGACGTAAGAATGTAACCTAGAGGAGGAAAAGATGATACAGGGTTCTAACAGAAGGCTAGCTAATGTGAAGACCAGAACTGAGACCGGACTGGAATACGTGCTCACGAGCCTGGACATCTATACGCCTTTTGGCCAGAAGATACTCAAGGAGTTGAAACCTTTCTTCCCCGGACAGGAAGAAGACCTTAGGAAAGAACTGGAAAAGGTTAAGGACATGGTTTCCTTTACAGAAGAGAATCGGGACAGTATCGAAAAGCTTGACGTGATATTCATGTGTATGAACAATTCGTCGCTGACCATTGAGAGAAGCGCCAATAATGCGCTATCCGTGGTAGAACTATTCGAACTGAAGACTCTGCTTCTGCAGATGAGATCAATTTCCTCGATTCTGGAATCTGGATCTGCTAGAGTTCCAGACGAATTCGTATTAGGCGATACGGAAGCTTTGCTCGATGAGCTGGATCCGCGCCGCGACAGAATGAACACTTTCTATATCTATGACGACTTCTCGGAAAAACTGGCTGATCTTAGACGCCAAAAGAAAGAGCTTGAGCATTCAGTAAGACGTGCTCTTAAGGCTCGAAGAGAAGAGATAAGGAAAGAGTACGGGATCATGCTGACGCCGAAGTTCGACATAGTGATCCCAAAATCTGGCGACGAACTGGCTAAGGCCAGACAGATCAAGGATCTGGAACAAGTTGCTGAAGATTATGCTTCAGTAACATTCGAACTTTCGAAAACAGAAGCTATATACGAAATCACCAAAGCAATGGAGGATATCACGACCAGCATCGAGGACGAAGAACTGGTCATTAGGGAACGGCTTTCCCGCAAGGTATCCGAATTTGCACATATATTGCTTGAAAATTGCGAGAAGATCGGCCGTTTGGAATTTGCACTGGCAAAGGCAAAATACGCCATTAAGCACAACTGCGTCAAACCTGAGATCGTTGATGAACACATCATAGACATCTGCGAAGGCAGAGAACTTCAGGTGGAAGACGTCCTCAAGTCTAAAGGCAAGGCATACTGTCCTGTCAGCATGACCCTTGAGGAAGGCGTGACCTGCATTACCGGAGCGAATATGGGCGGCAAAACGATTTCGCTGAAGCTTTCAGGGCTAGTACCGCTGATGGCACAGTACGGATTCTTTGTTCCATGCGAGAGCGCCAGAATAGGACTGTCAAACTATATGCAGATCCTGATCGGCGATAGCCAGTCAGTGGAAAGAGGGCTGTCAAGTTTCGGCAGCGAGATGGAAGAACTTAAGGAAATACTTGACAACAGCCAGGAACGGTCAGTGATACTGATCGATGAGATCGCCAGCGGCACCAATCCGGTAGAGGGACTTGCCCTTACCAGAAGCCTGGTGGATTACCTGCGGAGTAAGCCATACATAACTCTCATCACAACTCATTTTGAAGCGGTCACTGAGGATCCGGGAATCAAGAACATGCAGGTAAGAGGCCTGTCAAATGTTGACTTCCGAAAACTCGAAAGCGAGCTTCAGAGAGCCAACCGAAGAGAGCGAATCAACATCATTTCCAAGTATATGGATTACAGACTATATACAGTTACCGAAAACAGACAGATACCAAAAGACGCCCTGAATATCGCTAAGATGCTTGGCATCAGCAGCGAGATCATTGAAGGGGCACAAAAATATATTAAGTAAGGAGATAATAAGGATGGAAAGCAAATTGAACATTGACCCGAAAGTGGTTGACAGTGCTCGTGGCCATGCCAAGAAGATCGCTGAAGACATGCAGAAGTTCATTGACGTTCATACTACTGTAAGTACGGAGAGAACTATTCTGAGACTTCTGGGAGTAGACGGCATTGACGATGTAGATACTCCGCTTCCTAACGTAGTAGTTGAACAGGTCCAGGCAGCAGGAGGACTCGAAAGAGGAGTTGCTTACTGGATGGGCAATGCAATGATTCAGACAGGCCTTCAGCCTCAGGAAATTGCAGAGAAGATGTCAGCAGGTGAGCTTGATATTACCAAGCTTCCTACAGCTTCAGCTAAAGAAGCAGAAGCTGCAATCATGCCGGCAGTTCACGCAGCACTGAAGAAAATCAAAGCACAGACTAAGGCAAGACAGGATTACCTGGCTAGGCTTGGCGAAGGTTCACAGCCATATCTGTACGTAATCGTAGCAACAGGAAACATCTACGAAGACGTAATACAGGCACAGGCAGCAGCAAGACAGGGAGCTGACGTAATCGCAGTAATCAGAACTACTGCACAGTCACTGCTTGACTATGTACCTTACGGACCTACAACAGAAGGTTTCGGCGGAACATATGCAACTCAGGAAAACTTCAGGATCATGAGAAAAGCTCTTGATGAAGTTGGAGAAGAAGTTGGCAGATACATTAGGCTCTGCAACTACTCATCCGGAATGTGCATGCCAGAAATCGCTGCAATGGGAGCTCTTGAGAGACTTGACGTAATGCTCAACGATGCAATTTACGGCATCCTGTTCAGAGATATCAATATGCAGAGAACACTGGTTGACCAGTTCTTCAGCCGTGTAATCATAGGATACTGCGGCATCATCTTCAACTCAGGAGAAGATAACTACCTGACTACAGATGACGCTTACGAATCAGCACACACAGTTACTGCTTCACAGTTCATCAACGAACAGTTTGCAGTATTGGCTAACATTCAGGAATGGCAGATGGGTCTTGGACACGCATTCGAAATGGATCCTTCAATGAAGGACGGATTCCTTTACGAACTGTCACAGGCTATCATGGCAAGGGAAATCTTCCCGAACGCATGCCTGAAGTACATGCCTCCTACAAAGTTCATGACTGGAAACATTTTCAGAGGACACATCCAGGATGCTCTGTTCAATCTGGTATCAGTTTGGTCAGGACAGTCGATCCAGTTACTCGGAATGCTTACAGAAGCTATTCACACTCCGCATATGCATGACAGATATCTTTCAATTGAAAACGCTGAATACATCTTCAATAACTGCAGAGACATCGGCGAAGAAGTTGAATTCAAGAAAGACGGCATCATCCAGAAGAGAGCTCAGGAAGTTCTCGGCAAGGCAGATGCACTGCTTGCAGATATTGAAAAAGACGGCCTGTTCTCAACTATCGAACACGGCAAGTTCGGCGGAGTCAAGAGACCTAAGGATGGCGGACATGGTCTGGACGGCGTTTGCACAAAGGACGACCAGTACTTCAATCCGTTCATTCCTCTAATGCTTGGAGGTGAAGAATAATGGCAGAGACTATGACAACCAATGCTACCGCTCAGGTAGATCTTACCAAGGTTAAACCTTATGGTGATACATTAAATGACGGAATGACTCAGCTGTCATTCACTCTTCCTGTTCCTTACGGAGAGGAAGCTGAGGAAGCTGCTAAACAGCTTGCTAAGAAAATGGGCTTCGAAGAGCCTAACGTAACTTACTATCATGAACTTTGCCCAGGTTACACATATTTCGTAGTTTACGGCAAAGCACAGGCTACGGTTGACTACACTACTATCAAAGTACCTAAAGTTGACGTTGAGATCATGGACAGGGTTGCCTGCGGAGAATTCATCGGTGAAAAGATCAAGAGAGACGTTGTAGTAGTTGGAGCTTCCACAGGAAGTGATGCTCACACTGTTGGTATCGATGCCATCATCCAGATGAAGGGATTCCACGGCCACTTCGGTCTTGAGAGATTCAAGAACGTTGTTGCTATCAATATGGGATCTCAGGTTCCTAACGAGGAACTTATTGCAAAGGCTAAGGAAATCAACGCCGATGCAATTTTGGTTTCACAGACTGTAACTCAGAAGGATATCCATATCAAGAATCTGACTAACATGGTTGAACTAATGGAAGCAGAAGGCTTGAGAGATAAGATCATCCTGACTTGCGGCGGTCCTAGAATTTCTCACGAATTGGCTCAGGAACTTGGTTATGATGCAGGATTCGGTCCTGGAAAGTATGCTGAGCATGTAATGTCTTACATAGCTGAAGAAATCGTTAAGAGAGGCTGGCAGGACAAACCGGAGATAAAAGACAGATAATTCGAAAATAATTATAACTTAACTCGACATGTGTATGCCGGGCGTTGAAATGCCAACGTTTTGCGCCCGGCATTAACTTTGACAGATATTTGACAATCTATGCTGTAAGGCTTATAATATAGATACAGTTAGGGCTGAACTGCGTTAGTACTTAGTTATTTATCCTCGTGATTACAATCGTTATTTTTTATTTGCAATTATGAGGAGGAAGAAATGTTTAAGAAATTGACAAATGGCTGCGTTCACATGGTGAACAGGTTCTTGCCAGATCCCTTTATTTTCTGTATCATATTGTCAGTAGTGGTGTTTATATTTGCAATACCTGCTACGCAGACAGATGCAATCACCATTATCGGTGCCTGGGGCACAGGAGTATGGGCATTACTGCAGTTTTCAATGCAGATGGCTCTAGTTCTTGTTCTTGGAAGTGCACTCGCTAATGCGCCAGCGGTCAGAAAGCTGGTCATGATCATAGCGGGCATTGCTAAGACTCCGACACAGGGAATCATCGTCGTAACTTTTTTTTCGCTGATAGCATGCTGGTTAAACTGGGGCTTTGGTCTGGTTGTCGGCGCTATTTTGGCTAAGGAAATTGCCAGACAGGTAAAGGGTATAGATTACAGACTTCTGATAGCTTCTGCTTATTCAGGATTCGTTATCTGGCATGCCGGTTTCTCTGGCTCAATACCTTTGGCACTGGCTACACCTGGTTCAGATGCTCTGTCAGCAGCAACAGGCGGAGCAGTAACCGACGTTATTCCTACTTCAATGACGATTTTCGCACCTTGGAACCTTTTAATGGTAGGCGTAATAATAATTTGTCTGCCGTTTATCAATGCCAAGATGCACCCATCTCCGGATGAGGTTATTTCCGTAGACCCGGAACTTCTTATTGAGAAGGAAAGGGTATACAAGAAGCCTGTTACACCGGCGGAAAAAATGGAGAACAGTATGATCTGTTCTGCAATTATTTCGCTTGCAGGTATCGTATATCTGGTATATTATTTTATTAACAACGGATTTAATGTTACGCTTAACATCGTAAACTTCATATTCCTTGTTCTGGGAATAATATTCCACAAGACACCAATCAGTTATGTAGATGCTGTCACCGATGCGACCAAAGGAGCCGCAGGCATCATACTTCAGTTCCCGTTCTATGCGGGCATCATGGGGATGATGACTTTCAGTGTTGACGGCGGTTCATCACTGGCGGGCGTCATCAGTAACTTCTTCGTTTCGATTTCTACAGAGGTTACATTCCCGTTGTTCACATTCCTTTCAGCAGGAATAGTTAACATTTTCATTCCTTCAGGCGGAGGACAGTGGGTCGTTCAGGGACCTATCATGATGCCTGCTGGACTGAAACTTGGCGTAGATCCGGCTATTACAGGCATGGCTATCGCATGGGGCGATGCATGGACCAACATGATCCAGCCGTTCTGGGCACTGCCGGCACTGGGAATTGCAGGATTGTCAGCAAGAGATATCATGGGATACTGCCTGATAACACTTCTTTTCACAGGCATTGTCGTATGTGTTGGATTTGCTTTAGTTGGAATATTGTAGGATAGTCAGACGCCTATGGCCTATGGCTTCCATTCAATATAGTATCAAATATAATAAGAAAGGTGATTATTAGAATGATTAACAAAGTTATTACTGCCGACGAGGCAGTTGCAGGCGTTAAAGATGGAATGACCATAATGGTTGCCGGATTCCTCGGTACAGGTTCACCTGAGGTCCTGCTGGCTGCACTGGTCAGAAAAGGCGTTAAACATTTGACTGTTATCGCCAACGATGGCGGCCTTGCAGAAGGTCAGCCTGCTGTAGGCGCTGGCAAAGTATCAAGGGGCGTAGGCGTCCTGCTTGATCACCATATGGTAGACCATATCATCGCTTCACATTTGGGCGTTAACCCTAGACTGAACGAGCAGTTTGCCGATGGTTCACTGAAATATACCCTGGTTCCGCAGGGTACTCTGGCTGAGAAAATCAGAGCAGCTAACTACGGACTGGGCGGAGTTCTTACTCCTACTGGACTTGGTACTCCTATGGAGACTGAGAAAGACGAACTTGGCAGAGATAAGATCGTAATGGAACTTGACGGCGTTAAGTATCTTTATGAAAGACCGCTTCATGCTGACTATGCTCTCTGCAGAGCTTCAATCTGCGACAGGTTTGGTAACTTCGTATGCTCCAAGGCTACAAAGAATTATAACTACGTTATGGCAGGAGCAGCAGACAAAGTTCTCGTAGCTACTGAAAGACTGGTTGAGATCGGTGAAATTGATCCTGACACATTTGCAGTTTCAGGTGTAATGGTAGACGATATCGTGGAAGGAGAACCAAAATGGCAGATATAAAAGCAAGAATTGCTAAGAGAGTAGCAAAAGAGTTAAAGGATGGCGATGTTGTTAATCTTGGAATCGGCCTTCCTACAATGGTACCTCAGTTCATACCTGAGGATGTAGTGGTTACTCTTCATTCAGAGAATGGATTTACTGGACTTGATGCAATGGCAGCAGAAGACAAGATCGATACTGACATCATCGATTCAGGCGGAAACTACGTAACAGTACTTCCAAGAGTAAACTATTTTGACACTGCAACAAGCTTCGGCATCATCAGAGGACATCATCTGGATGCTACAGTACTTGGAGCTATGCAGGTTGCAGAAAACGGAGACCTGGCTAACTGGATCATCCCTGGCAAGAAAGTTGCAGGAATGGGCGGAGCTATGGACCTGGTGGTAGGAGCCAAGGAAGTAATAATCGCCATGACTCATACCCAGAAGGGCAACCATAAGATCCTTGAGAAGTGCACACTTCCGCTAACAGCAGAGAAGTGCGTAAACCTGATCGTAACAGAGATGGGCGTTATGAAAGTAACTGACGAGGGACTCGTTGTTACTGAACTTCATCCTGACTTCACTAAAGAAGAGATGCAGGAAGCAACAGGCTGCAAGCTGATATTCAGCCCAGACCTGAAGCCAATGGAGGACTAGTTCTTCTAGCGGAGATGCTTTTCAATAAGATCAGCAAACAGACTAATATATTCCGCCTTCGCGAATATCGCGCGGGCGGTTTTTTTATTGCCGCCGCCTTTTCCATTGTAGATGCCGACGTTTTCCTTAACGAGTTTTCCACAGTCATGGTCGTCAGAAATCAGAGCTATAGTGTTGGATGGCACATGAACAAGGAAAAGAACACCTTGAATGCTGCCTTCAAGACCACGGCCAATGTCCATTAGGTCTTCTACGGAAAGTTCGCTGTATTCTCTGATCATGAACGGCTGCATAGAACTGCGGATTTCCTCTGTTTCCTTTGCGATGATCCACTTCTTCAGATGATACAATTCGTTGCGAACGGCGGTGTTTTTCTCGCGCTGTGCATCGTATTTGGTCATCAGGTCCGCAAAGCCCGCAGAGAGGCTGTTTTCGACCTGTGTGAGCACATCAAAACGTGCCTGGTAGTGACGGTAAGCACGCTCGCCGGCTTCGAAATACAGTCTGTACATTCCGCGGTTAGATTCTATCTTATAGACTTTGATCATGCCAACCTGTCCGCTTGAGGTAGGGTGCGTGCCGCAGCAGGCGCAGCAGTCCGCTGCACATGAAGGGTAGATGAAATCTCCGTTCGCTGTATCAAAACCGCCTTCGCGGAAATTTAGCGCCGGATCTGGTTCTTTGCGGGCGGCGTCGGCAGCAGAACTGTCGTCTGGCAGCCAGTCAGGCCCCACGGTGATTATAGTTATGTCTTCATCAAAGGCCAGAGGTTTTCTCAAAGGCATTTTTGAAGCCGCTTCTCTTGTAGCAAAGAAAGTGGTGGTAACAGGAACGTCAGCCCAGAGAACTTTATTGGCATCAAGCTCAGCAGCCTTAGCCATCTCCCAGGTGATCTCGCCATGATCCGCATCTTCAGGCAGCAGATCAATGGTAATAAAATCGCTGCCCATGTGGAAACCCTTATTGGCAGCCTTGAAAAGACGATAGAATGAGCCGGACAGTATATGCTCGCCAAGATGTCTCTGCATATTGTCGAAGCGTCTGTCCCAGTCAAGGGAAAGTGTTACCTGATCGCCAGCGGAAAATGAAGAAGCGTCACCTTCAATATAGTGAAAAATGTGATCGGGGTCTTCCTGTACGTCAACAACGTTCATGTTATTTATTGTTCCTAAGTCACAATTCTGACCTCCGCCTTCTGGAAAAAATATAGTTTCATCCAGCAGAACGTAGCTTCGTTCGCCATCAGAGCCTGTGCCGGTTACAGTTGCGAGTGTAGTTTTCAGGTAAGGGTTTTCGTAAAAAAGTTTCTTGGTTTTCATGATTTCTCCTTGACATTGGCCTTGGGCCCCATAGTTTCAATGTTTTTAATCTGTATACATAATAGTTTCAGTTATCTAAAATAACTGAAAGCTCAAACTACCGAAGCGGTAGGTTAAAAGGCATTTTTACTTTATTGAAAAAACGAACAGTTTAAGATAATTTGTTAGAAAAAATTGTGGATAACTTCCCTTGACAAATTCAAATTCAACTGTTCACACTTGATAAATCAATGGTTTGCGGCTGCAAAGTTATCCACATGGCATTGTGAATAAAATTGTATACGATTTCGGCTTTTCATGTGGAAAACTCCCTTGATGCTTAGAACTTTGGGAAGCAAACGATGTTGAAAACCTTTTGCGAACAAAGAACAAAAGGTGACATAAAACCGGAATAATAATTATTCTCCCGATTTAATTGTGTCGACAAATTCTTCAAAATCATCGAAGCCGCTATTGACAAATTCATAGAGTACAGGCTCCTGGAATTCGTATCGGGATACTGGCAGAAGCGAGTGACCGACAGGTGCGGAACCAAGGTCAAGCTCCAGCTTCTGGATCTCTTCGAGCGTGTAAGCGGCGGCAATAAGCTGTCTGCCATTGGTCATATAGTAGATGCCGGAAACGTCTTCATTGAGACGGTAGATTTTTTTGTTCACGTGGCTGTTGTCAGTGTGGAAAACCATATACAGTTTGCCGTTGTCGTGTTCTGTAACGACTGAGCGTTTTGTCAGCGGCGTGGCATTGCGGTTGAACTCGGTTGTTTCGCCGAGGACTTCGTAGACAGTGACAAATTCAGAACGAGCCATGATCAGTGCAGCTTCCGCAGGAGAGATTTTGTAAGATGAGACCCTCTCGCAGTGGGTGACGCGCTTGCCGGTCGTGTCGGTTGTTACGCCTGAGACGACTATGTAGTAGCTTTCGTCGCAGTCCACCAGGGATTCAGTTGTGTAGCCATAAGCAGAATCGCCCGGGCGAATCTTGTTCATGCAGAGAGTTCCGACACCCATGTTGTTGTACTGGGTGAAGTCTTCCATTTCCGGCGCCAGATATTCGGCCCCAGGGAAATCCTTGCTGAAGCATCTCATGAGAAAATAATTGACAAGTTCGAAAGGAGAGGCTATCTCGGTGCACTGCAGGCCCATGAGTTCTTCTTCCTCATCGTCTGTAAATTCGATGTGCTTGTTCAGCATGAAGCCATACTCTTCCATGCCTTCAGGCAGCGGGAAGCCGGCCATAAGGCTGATTTCGTAGTACTGTTGCAGCATGTAGAGAGCCTGGCGCTCGGTGATATCGGCTTTTATGCTGCCGAGACCTCCAAAAATTGTGTTTTCCAGACGTTCGAGTTCTTCATGGTCGCTGCCGAGAACGCTTTCATAACTGTCGAAGCCGAATTCTTCAGCATCAAAATAGAAGAACTGGTGCAGATCGCCAAGGGTGTCGTTGTCTGGAAGCTTCCAGTGGACATACATGGCGACTACGCCCATGAGTCTGCTGTTGCTCATATATGCGGAGACGAAGGTCTTGCCGCTGGTTTCTGCAGTGTCAAGCAGACCTCCATTTATTAACTTGAAATTTCTGTTTTCCAAATTCGTACCTGTTACCTTTCTGATTCAGGGTCATTAGCATGCCGGCCAGCCGTTGTGATAGAAAATTTACTGGTAAGATGCGCTGACTGATAAATAAAGTATATCGTATTTTAGGAAAAAGGCAATATCCCGTTGACAAAGAAATAGATACAATAGTATAATTAACCCATATGGTCCTTATCGAGAGTGGCTGAGGGAATAGGCCCTGTGAAGCCCGGCAACCTGCATGCGAAGGTGCCAAATCCTACAGGATGAAAATCCTGAAAGATGAGGAGTGATTACTCTGAAATCATGCCTCTGAATAATTATGTCAGAGGTGTTTTTTTGTGTTAAATATCCGCATATGGGTATATTCAAAACACAATAGAAAAAGCTTGATTAGGGATTAATTGTACATGAAAGGAAGTATAAAAGAAATGAAGAAACTATTCACTTCAGAATCAGTGACCGAAGGCCATCCTGATAAGATGTGCGACCAGATTTCAGATGCGATACTGGACGCTATCCTTGAACAGGATCCTTACGGAAGAGTTGCCTGCGAAACTACAACTACGACAGGCTATGCAATGGTAATGGGAGAGATCAGCACTGAGTGCTATATCGACATCCCTAAGGTAGTAAGAGAAGTCATCCTTGACATAGGATATGACAGAGCAAAATACGGATTTGACGGCAGCACCTGCGCTGTTCTGACCGCAATTGATGAGCAGTCCACTGATATCGCCATGGGCGTTAACGATGCTCTTGAGCATAAGGAAGGCACAATGCAGGATCAGATCGAGGCAATTGGCGCCGGCGACCAGGGAATGATGTTTGGTTACGCATGCAACGAAACACCAGAACTTATGCCGATGCCTATCTCACTGGCACACAAGCTTGCTCTTCAGCTGACTAAGGTCAGAAAAGACGGTACTCTAAAGTATCTGAGACCTGACGGCAAGACTCAGGTAACGGTTGAGTATGACGATGACAAAGTTAAGAGGATCGATACAGTCCTGGTTTCAACACAGCACGATCCAGATGCTACTCAGGAAGAGATCAGACGTGACATCATCGAGTATGTCATCAAGCCGGTTATCCCTGCAGAACTTCTGGACGACAAGACCAAGTATTTCGTAAATCCTACGGGAAGATTCGTTATCGGCGGACCTCACGGAGATTCAGGACTTACCGGAAGAAAGATCATCGTAGATACATATGGCGGATATGCACGTCACGGCGGCGGTGCTTTCTCAGGAAAGGACCCTACAAAGGTTGACCGTTCAGCTGCTTATGCTGCAAGATACGCTGCAAAGAACGTTGTTGCTGCAGGACTTGCTGACAAGTGCGAGATCCAGCTGGCATATGCTATCGGAGTAGCAAGGCCGGTATCTATCATGGTAGATACTTTTGGTACTGGCAAGCTTGACGATGAAAAGATCGCTGAGATCGTAAATAAGCATTTTGACCTCAGACCGGCTGCAATCATTGAGAAGCTGAACCTGAGAAGACCTATCTACAGACAGACAGCGGCTTATGGCCACTTTGGAAGAACAGACATCGACCTGCCTTGGGAACACCTTGACAAGGTTGAAGAACTGAAAGCTTATCTGTAAACAACAATAATAATGGGTAACAGAAGGAACCCCGGCGCTTAGAGAAGGCGCTGGGGTTCTTTGATGTCTACGACAATAAGGACCCCGCCCTTCCGCGAAGCTAAAGCTTCGGGCGGGTCCCCGGGAACCTTGTTGCCTACGGCAATAAAAAGCGGAATCAGTCAATGACCGGTTCCGTTCCTTATTATATTATTATTAAGTTGAAATTCTTAAGTTGAATGCGGTATATTATGCAATTATTCCGATCAGCAGGCCTAGGGCGATAAGAACGCCGATGCCGATGACGAAATTGAGTGCTGGCAGGATCTGCTTAGCAATTGCCTGCTTTTCCTCAGCATTGCTGCCTTGATTGAGCTGTACTTTGTACATGCCTGCTGCCAGTATTGCAAGAACTATTGCAGCGATCATGCTTCCAGATGATACAGGATTGATTACTCCGATCATCAGGGAACCGATGAAGAACAATTCGCTTAGCAGTGCGAAAAACATTGATGCATAGCCTGCCGCCATGACCTTTCTGTAAGAGCTGATGGACATTTCTCCATTCTCAAAATATTCATTTCTCATGATAACACCTCCGTTGATCAATCATTGAATAGCAGGGCCCTTGCTATCGTTTTCCTTTTCTTTCTATATACAATATAGTACAGCTCTAGCAATAAGTAAAATGGTTAATTTTAATCATTGCCATAAGGAAATCTAATTGCAGTCGTTAGGCATATCCCAAGCACAATGGTCAGTATGCAGAAGCTTTTCGGCAAGCTCGCTAAGCGGTTTTTCCAGCATATCGTCATATAACTTCTGCACATCATGATTCTCGTGGCTAAATCTCAGATCCATATCTTCGTCAATGCGCCTTAAGACCTTGCCGCGGGAAACACCTCTTTCAATATCATCTATGTGGAATGGCTGGCCGCCGCCGTTGGCGCATCCGCCAGGGCATGACATGATTTCTACGAAGTCGTACTTGACCTGTCCCCTCAGTATGGCCTGACAGAGAGCGTCTGCATTGGAAAGCCCGCTGGTCACTGCAACATTTACTTTGCTGTCGCCGATGGTGAAGGCCGCATCGTACCACGGATAGTCCTTGCTGTGTCCGGAACGGACGAACCCAAAGGCTCCAACAGAAGGATTCTTGCCGGTGATCATGTAGCTGGCTGTTCTCAACGCCGCTTCCATAACGCCGCCGGTCGTTCCGAATATGACGCCTGCGCCGGAGTAGTCTCCCATGATGCGGTCAAATGGCGCTGCTTCCACGTCTTCTGGTTTGATATCGCTTAACTTCAGCATTTTCAGTATTTCACGGGTAGTCAGCACGTAATCGACATCCTGAACACCGTATTCGTCGCGCATGGTCGGCAGATCGCATTCCGATTTTTTTGCCACGCAAGGCATGACGGAAACACAGCATATCTTTTCAGGAGGCACGCCAATGCGTTCAGCAAAGTAGCTTTTGATGACGGAACCGAACATCTGCTGCGGGCTCTTTGCGGTCGACAGCTGGCCAACAAGTTCAGGATACCGGCTCTTTACAAACCTAACCCAGGCTGGGCAGCAGCTTGTGAACATAGGATACTGAGACAGTTCGCCTTTGGTCAGCCTTGACAGCAGTTCACTGGCTTCTTCCATGATGGTGAGGTCGGCGGAAAAGCTTGTGTCGAATACGTAATCAAAGCCCAGCTGTTTCAGGGCGCCGGCCAGATGGTTGACGGTAGCTTCTTCCGGTGTCAGTCCCAAAGACTCACCCCAGGCTGTTCTTACCGCCGGAGCTATCTGAACTACGGTCACCATGTTTGGATCGTCAATGGCAGATAGTACACGGCTGGCGTCTTTCCTCTCACGAAGTGCGCCGACAGGACAGTGAACGATACACTGACCGCATAGGGTGCACTCGGCTTTGTCGATCGAACGGTGTCCGGAGACGTCGACTCTTGTACGTCCGCCGGTAGCCATCAGGTCCCAGACTCCAACGCTCTGAATTTTGTCGCATACCTGGATGCATCGCATGCATTTGATGCACTTTGCCGGGTCGCGGATCAGCGGGAAGTCTTTTACCCACATCCTGTCTTTGTCCGTAGGGAGGTCTGTGACGTAGAGGTTTTCGTAGAAGTCATAGTCGTTGGTCAGCTTCTGCAGCTGACAGGTGCCGCTTCTGTCACAAAGTGAGCAGCGTCCCTCGTGCTGGCTCATGATGAGCATCAGATTGGTTCTGCAGGCAGAGCGTACGCGAGGCGAATTGGTGATGACCTTCATTCCGTCCCTAACAGCCGTGTTGCAGGAAGGCACCAGTGAAAGTTCTCCCTCAACTTCAACACTGCAAATGCGGCAGGCGCCTATGTTGTTTATACCCTTAAGATAGCAGAGATGCGGTATGAAGATGCCTGCTGCCTGGGCGGCTTCAAGAATCGTAGTGCCGTCTTCTACTGCTACCGGAAGTCCGTTTATTGTTAGTTTTACCATTCTGTCTTCCTCCCTCCTCTGAAGCTGCCGAAGCCGAAGTGGTCGCACCTCAGGCAGCGTCCGCATTCCTGTTTGGCGCCCTGAGGCGTCATGCCGATGCTGACCAGATCAAAATCGCTGTCAATGTCTTCAATGATGCGGCTCGTCAGGTTGACTCTTCCACATGGCGGATTGCTGGTCATCTGAGGTTCCGGCACTTCAACATCGGCGGTAACTATGTGACTGTAGCCAAGGAAGTAGTCGATGTTGTTGGCAGCGACTTTCCCGGCAGCGACTGCGCGGATGACCGTTGCGGGACCAGAAACTGCGTCGCCTCCGGCGAACACGTTGCCGCTTCCCTTAACAAAGCTTGAGCGCTCTGCTTCTATGGCTCCTCTCTTGGTCATCAGTCCGCTGCTTTCAAAAGGCTGATAGTGTATGGACTGACCGATGGCAACAACTATGTAGTCGCAAGGTATCCTGATGGGACTTTCCTCTGCCTTCCTTACTGAAGTCTTTCCGTTAGCTCCGATAAGACTAATGAGCTGAGGCTGTACCATGAGAGCAGCAACCTTGCCGGATTCATCCAGCTCTATGCTGTCTGGCGCCAAGAGGGTCCGGATGCGGACGCCTTCTGCCTGTGCTTCCTGTATTTCTTCTGGAAGAGCCGTCATGTCTTCTATTCGTCTTCTGTATACGCAGGTCACGTTCTTGGCGCCGAGCCTTACGCAGGTCCTGGTCGCATCCATGGCAACGTTGCCGCCGCCGATGACACAGACACGCTTGTCTTTGATCGCCGGAATGTCGCCTTCGTCGATGCCGCGGAGCATCTGTACGGCGCTCATTACGTTTTCGCCGTCTTCGCCCTTGATGTCCAGCTTCTTGTCGTCGTGGGCACCGATGGAGATATAGACGGCATCATATTTGCTCTTCAGCTCGTCGACAGAAATGTCTTCGCCGATATTGCTGTCCAGAACGACGTGAACGCCGGTGTCCAGAATGTACTGTATGTCTTGGTCAAGTATGTCGATTGGCAGCCTGTAGTTTGGAATGCCGTAGCGCAGCATGCCGCCAAGCTGGTGCCTTTGCTCGTAGACTGTCACGGAGTGACCCATGACGGTCAGAAAGTATGCCGCAGTCAGTCCGCCAGGACCTCCGCCGACTACAGCCACTGTTTTGCCCGTCGGTGCTGCACACTGTGGAACGGGAATGTCTCCGGCACTGTCAACTGCAAAACGCTTGATGCCGCAGATATTTACTGCGTCGTCGACCATGAGCCTTCTGCATCTTTTCTCGCAAGGATGTTCGCAGACATAGCCGCATACTGCCGGGAAAGGGTTGTCCTTGCGGATCAGCTTCACAGCATCTTTATAGCGGCCTGCCTTTACCAGCGCGATGTAACCTGGCACGTCAACGTGAGCAGGGCAGACAGCCGTGCACGGTATAGCCTGTTCTATGCCGTAAAGGCAGCGGCCGTGCTGGATGTGTTCGAGAAAGTCGTCTCTGAAACCATCAAGACCTTCAAGTACCATGTTGGCAGCTTCGAATCCGATGGCGCAGTCAGCTGTCATTCGAATCATGGATGCGGTCTTTTCAATGAGATCTATGGTCTCCATGGTGCCTGTGCCGTTTCTTATAGTTTCCAGCATTTCGGTCAGGTGCCAAAGACCGATCCTGCAGGGTGAGCATTTGCCGCATGACTGAGCGTGACATATGCGCAGATAATTCAGAAGCATGTCCACAGGGCAGAGCCCTAGAGGACTGGCGCCTATTCTTTTCTTTAACTTGCGGCCAAGGTCTTCCAGGACCTGCTGACCTTTTTCGGGAGTTTCAATAACAAGATGTCCCATAATTTCCTCCTTTTATGACAAGGTGTACAAAAGTCGCACATTAAAAAACATTATAAAGGCAGGAGCACGGTCACACAATAATTACTTTATAGTTAGAAGTGCCATCTAGTGTAAGTATATGGTATACAAAGTACGTGGCATAGGCAGCAGGTGATATGGTGACCATTATATCTGTGCTGCAAGACAGAAAAAACTAGCAGATGATGGTAATTATCATAAAGAGAAGATGATATTTTTGTTGTGGCACAACAAAATCGTTGCATGGGAAATGCTTCTGATATATAATTGTAGCCAGATGTTTACCGCCTCGATCGAGTATGCGGCGTGGAACATGTCTGAATTCCAGTGGTGGTTATGCCCCGCTGAAACCCGGCCGAGATGAAGCTTCTGGCTTCAGTTGCTGGCTTTCGCTGCGCCTGCAATGAGCGAGCTCACCGTGAGCTCCCATCGGCACCAAACAACATATTGTTTTTACAAGGAGGAAAGACTTAATGGGAATTAAGGTCGCAAAGTTTGGAGGCTCGTCCGTAGCAGACGGCATACAGCTTCAGAAAACGAAAGAAATAATCATGTCCGATCCAGACAGAAAGTATATAGTAGTGTCCGCCCCGGGCAAAAGATTCGAAGGGGACAACAAGATCACCGATCTTCTGTATCTCTGCAAGACTCATATGGAACACAACCTCCCGTATGATCAGGTTTTCCAGGTGGTGGCAGACAGGTTTACCGCCGTTGAACTGAACCTGGGAATCGATGTGCACCTGCTCAGAGAATTTGAGCGTATTAAAGAAAACTTGAAGAAGGGCTGTTCCGCTGACTACATCGCCAGCCGCGGCGAATACCTGAACGCGCTGCTGATTGCCGCTTTTCTGGGCTTTGATTTTGTTGATACCGAAGGGCTGATACAGTTTGACAGCAAGGGCAGGCTGAAAATGGAAGAGACTGACGCCGCGCTTCGCGAGGAACTGTCTAAGCATGAGAACGCCGTTATCCCGGGATTCTACGGAACCAACGAAGATACAGGCAAGGTAAAGACATTCTCACGCGGAGGCTCTGACATTACAGGTTCGCTGGTTGCAAGAGCTGTCGGAGCGGATGTCTATGAAAACTGGACAGATGTCAACGGATTCCTCATGGCTGACCCGAGGATCGTCAAGGATCCTAAGCCGATCCAGAGAATATCATATAAAGAACTCAGAGAGCTGTCCTACATGGGCGCGTCGGTGCTTCACGAGGACGCTATCTACCCGGCAAGGATAGCAAACATTCCAATCAACATCAGGAACACGAACATCCCTGATGATCCGGGCACGATAATCACAGCCGAGCACGATGAATCCAATACCAACGTTGTCACAGGCATCGCCGGCAGCAAGGATTTCACTGTTGTGGCAATCTACAAGAACATGCTGAGCAGCGAAAAAGGCTTCGTCAGAAGGATACTTGCCATACTTGAGGATTTCGACATTAACTTCGAGCATCTGCCAAGCGGCATCGACACAGTATCAGTCGTCATGTCCAACACTGCCATCAACGGCAGGCTGGATGAGGTGCTTGAGGCTTTCGAAAAGCAGCTGAATCCTGATTCAATGGACGTATTTGAAAACATTGCCCTTATTGCAACTGTAGGCTGCGGCATGAGCAGACGTCCAGGCGTTTCTGCCAAGCTGTTCACGGCGCTGGCCAATGCAAACGTCAACATCAGAGTAATCGATCAGGGCTCAAGCGAACTTAACATCATCGTCGGCGTGGAGAACAAAGATTTCGAAGCGGCGATCCGTGCGATTTACGACGCATTCATCTAACAAAATAAAGGCAAGGTAAAAAGCTGCTTCGGCAGCTTTTTTGATTGTCTCGCCCGCAGGGCGTTAATATGAAGCGACCCGCTGACCAGGTCGCTTCGTCATCCTGCCCGCAGGGCCCTGAAATGCAGCGACCCGGAGCCGGCCGTTCGGCCGCCGGGTCGCCCCCATCTCTATGAATATGTTGCGACCCGCTTGACCGGGTCGCTTCGTCATCCTGCCCGCAGGGCCCTGAAATGCAGCGACCCGCTGACCGGGTCGCTTCCATGCCGTCCGGCGGTCCGTCAGATATCAGCAATCTTGGATCGCCGAATTACGATTTGTGACCAAAAGCCCATTTATCGATTAAAAAAACGCACTTTTTTCGCTGATGAGCTGCTTCGGTTACCTGGAGAGACGAAATAGGCAGATAAACTTACTTATCAATAGCATCTCATCCATGGGCTTCAAGCTGATCACGTTGCCAATAATGAATTATCGCCGCCTGCTGGCCGGAAATCAGATATGGCAGGCCTGATTATGGCACTTACATGCTAGCTTAAAATCTGAAACAGGATAGAGGCCAGAAAAAAGTGAGCAAAAAATCAGCGATTCTTCCAAAGTGATCACTAATCGTCAATTTACGATTTGACATTTCCGAAGAAATCCAAATTGAACTGGATTATATATTGAAAAACTAGCGCAAAAAATAACCATCAGCGCATTTCTGAGCATTCAGCTTCCCTGTCAATTAAATCCGCAATCGATCCCAACTGAATACAAAATATTTCTATGAAAATCTGATTGACAGTTTCATATGAAAGTGCTATTATACTTTCATTATAAAATATTTAACAATGTTAATTATTAAATATTGCAATAATTCACACCGGTCAGCATTGACCGGCAGCAGCAATTCATACCGGTCAGCATTGACCGGCAGCAGCAATTCACACCGGTCAGCATTGACCGGCAGCAGCAATTCACACCGGTCAGCATTGACCGGCAGCAATAATTCACACCAGTCAGCATTTTGCCGGCAGCAGCAATTCACACCGGTCAGCATTGACCGGCAGCAGCAATTCACACCAGTCAGCATTGACCGACTGCAACAATTTACGCCAATCAACATTTACCAGCGGCAACAATTCTTACAGACTAACATTGACCACCGTCTGATCAGCCAAGTTATCCAAAGCAGACAAAAGGAGAAACACATGAAAAACAAACTTGCCCCGCCTGCGATTGCGGAAATTGTATTTGACATCTTATATCTGAGTTTTGCGATTGGAGCCGGTATATATATGTCTGTTAAGGCAGACGGGTTCATTGTTGCAAGGCTCTATGGAGCTATGGTGCTGACCTTGGGTATTGGAGATTCATTCCACCTGATACCTAGGATCATTGCACAGGCGAAGGGAGACTTCGGAAAATATGCCAAGGCCCTCGGAGCAGGAAAGCTGATTACTTCAATAACGATGACAGGCTTTTATATTTTCCTGTCGACCATCGGCTACTATATAACGGACCAGGACATCAGCCCTAAGGTACTTGCGGCGGTTTGGATAATCGGTTTGGTAAGGCTAGCAGCCTGCGCCTTCCCGCAGAACGAGTGGTTCACGCCGGGCGGCGGCTGGAAGTGGGGAATCTACAGGAACATCCCGTTCGCCATTATGGGCGTCGTCGTCATGGTGCAGTATTTCCTGACAGCGACTGGCGCATTCAGCCTCATGTGGCTGGCGATCCTGATCAGCTTTGCCTGCTATCTTCCAGTAGTCATCTGGGCAGACAAGCACCCTAAGGTAGGCATGCTGATGATGCCGAAAACCTGCGCCTATATCTGGATGATAGTCATGGGACTCAGCCTCGTTTAACGGCATAAGCTAGCCGAACAAAGCCGCGGCCAGCTGCCACCAAGAATAACGACAAACCGAGCATTACAGTACTCAAGCAATTGGCCAGCCGAACAAAGCCGCGGCCAGCTGCCACTCAAGCATTACGGCGAACCAAGAATTACGACTAAACTAGCATTACTGCCGCCTAAGGCCAGCGGCCACTCAAGCATTACGGCCGCCCAAGGCCAGCGGCCACTCAAGCGTTACGGCAAACCAAGAATTATGGCCAACCGAGCATTATGACCGCTCGCGGCCAGCGGCGAACCAAGAATTACGGCCATCCAAGCGATGGCCGCCCAACATAGCAATCGATTCCACCCTTAAAGAACAGAAAGAGGATTCAAGATATGAAAGAAGAACAGTTAGAATTTATGCAGATAATGAGCTCTTTCAAGAAGCTCAGGCTGTATTCCATATGTCCCAGCGTCAACCCGCCAGATTACGGCGTGCTGAGGACGATCAAGGCACTCCGCGAGAAAAACGAGGGGGGAGTTGTACGGGTGTCAGACATAGTTAACAAAATGCAGGTACCGCCGCCGGCTGTTTCCAGGAGTTTGAGGAACCTTGAGCAAAAGGGCCTTACAGAGAGAAATGTTGACAAAAGCGACAGGCGCAATACCTGCGTCAGCATCACACCAGAAGGCGTATCACTGCTGACGGAAACGGAAAAATCAATGTCAGAGTTCAGTGAAGCGGTGTTCGGCCAGATGGGCGAAGAGAACGTGAGGAAGCTCAACGCCGCCATGCGTCAGCTGCTGAATGCGGCTGAGACCGAGCTGGCGCGCAGAGAAACCAGCTGCCGATCCAAGCCGGCGTCAGCGGCATCCGGCCAATCAGCGCCAGCGGCAAGCATGGACTCCAAGCCGGCAAGCGTGTCATCAGAGGCATCAGACAGCAAGAAGGGGGAATAGCAATATATGATAAAGATTTTCAGGAACTTCAGGCCGTTCTGGAAGATGATAGTGGTTATCGTACTGCTGCTCGTCGTTCAGGCATACTGCGACCTGTCAATGCCGGCCTATACAGCCAACATCATAGATGTGGGAATAACCAACAGCGGAGTGGAACACATTCTGCCGGAAAAGATCAAAGCCGATGAATTCAAGGCGGCGGAGCTTTTCATGAGTGACAGCGAGAAGACAAGCTGGGAGAACAGCTACAAGGAAGACGGCGATGTTTACGTTCTCACGGTGACGGACAAGGATAAGCTTAACAAGCTGGACGACCAGCTTTTGACGCCTATCGTGCTCACATATCAGCTTGGACATATGACAGAATCCACTTTCAAGGAGACCTTGAAGAACGCTTTCGGCCAGAATCCGGCATATGCAGCATATGCATCGAAAATAGACGATATGAGTCTGGACCAGATCAGCCAGATCATGCACACTGACATCAAGTCATTCAAGGCGGAAGACGAAAACGGCAAAATGACGACATATGTCGACGCCAGAGCTTTGATGAAGGCCATGATCTCAAGCGGGCAGATGAGCGATAAGGCTGTCAGCGAATCGAAAAAACAGATGGAAGAGACCATAGATAAAGTAGGCAGTTCAACGCTGAAGTCCATGGGCATTTCCTATGCCGCATCCTGCGACAAAGCAGCCGGCATAGACGTAGATAAAGCGCAGATGTCGTACCTTTGGACTGAGGGAAGGAAACTGTTCCTGATGGCTTTGCTGATGCTGCTTGCGTCAGTGCTGGTATCATATTATGCAGCCAAGGTCGGCGCCGGCATAGGCCGCAACCTGAGGGCCAGCGTCTTTAAAAACGTAGTGAGCTTTTCCAATTCTGAGATGGATCAGTACTCCACCGCGTCGCTGATCACCAGGAGCACCAACGACGTACAGCAGGTGCAGATGGTTTCGACAATGATGCTGAGGATGGTGCTCTATGCGCCGATCATCGGTATCGGAGGAGTATATAAGGTATACAGCACAGGCGCTCACATGGGTTGGGTGATAGGACTGGCGGTGCTTGTCATTGCAGGTTTTGTGGCAGTGCTGGTATCCATTGCAATGCCTAAGTTCAAGATAATGCAGAAGCTGGTAGACGCTTTGAACCTCGTATCCAGAGAGATCCTGACCGGACTTTCAGTAATCAGGGCTTTCGGCAGAGAGAAGACGGAAGAAGAGCGCTTCGACAAGGCCAACGTTGACCTGATGAAGACACAGCTCTTTACCAACAGGGTAATGACCTTCATGTTCCCTGGCATGATGATGATAATGAATGGACTTGTGATCGCCATCATGTGGGTCTCCATTGGCAAGATCGATGCAGGCACACTGCAGGTCGGCGCCATGACAGCCTTCATTACATATGCAATGCAGATCGTAATATCGTTCCTAATGCTTACAATACTATCTATTATGCTCCCAAGGGCAGGCGTAGCTGCAGACAGAATAGATGAAGTCCTGAAGACCAAGTCATCCATATTGGATCCGGAAGAGCCGGAAAAAATGGATGCGCCTAAGGGTGTCGTTGAGTTCAAGAACGTCAGCTTCAGATATCCGGGCGCACCGGAAGACGTGCTGTCAGATATAAACTTCAGGGCAGAGCCGGGAAAAGTAACGGCGATCATAGGCAGTACTGGCTCAGGAAAGACCACGATGGTCAACCTGATCCCAAGATTCTATGACGTGACCGAAGGCCAGATAACCTTTGACGGAGTAGACATCAGGAAACTGGCCATGAAAGACGTAAGACAGGCAATAGGTTTTGTTCCTCAGAAAGGGATACTCTTCTCCGGAACGATCGCCTCGAATATACGCTTTGGCAACGGCGGAGCGACAGATGAAGAAGTCAGAGACGCCGCGGAGATCGCACAGGCAGACACCTTCATTGATGAAAAAGAGGAAGGTTACGAAAGCTTCATCTCCCAGGGCGGCAGCAACGTGTCCGGCGGGCAGAAGCAGAGGCTGGCAATCGCCAGAGCCATTGCCAAGAACCCTAAAGTGTTCGTATTTGACGACAGCTTTTCGGCCCTTGACATGAAGACCGACTCTAACCTGAGGCACGCCCTCAGCGACAGAGTCAAAGACAGCACAGAGATAATCGTTGCCCAGCGTATCAGCACCATAATCCACGCAGACCAGATACTGGTCGTCGATGAAGGCCGGCTGGTAGGCAAAGGCACTCACGAGGAACTGCTGCAGAACTGCGAGGTTTACAGGCAGATCGCCATGGCGCAGCTTTCGGCGAAAGAACTCGGCATAGAGGAAGGAGGCGAGCAGGATGCTTAAGCATAACAAAAAACCGGCTGCAGCCGACTCTGTAAAGGAAGCCGTAGAAAAACAGAAGGCGGCAGGAGCATTCAAGCAGCCAAGGCGCAGAGGACCAATGGGAGGCCCTCCAGGCGGAGGCCCAGGGGCAATGATGGGCGGCGAAAAGCCGAAGAACTTCAAAGCCTCATTTGGCAAACTGTTGAAATATATAGGAAAATATAAGTTTGCGCTGGTCATCGTAGTCATTATGGCCATACTGTCAACAGTATTCTCAGTGGTAGGACCTAAGATCATGGGCCGCGCCACGACGGAACTGGCAGAAGGACTCATGAGGAAGATACAGGGGACCGGCGGCATAGATTTTGATACTATAGAGAAAATACTGCTGATAACTCTGGCACTTTATGTTGTCAGCGCGGTATTCTCCTTCGTACAAGGCTGGATAATGTCCAACGTCAGCCAGAAGATATGCTATCGCATGCGCCGCGAGATATCAGAAAAGATCAACCGTATGCCGATGAAATACTTTGAGAGCAGGACCTACGGCGAGGTACTGTCCAGGATCACCAACGATGTGGACACCCTGGGCATGGGACTTAACCAGAGCATAACGCAGATCATAACTTCAGTTGCGACAATCATCGGCGTCATTATAATGATGCTGTCGATATCGCCGCTGATAACTTTGATAGCGCTGGTAATTCTGCCGGTATCCGCGGGACTGCTGTCTCTGCTGATCAAATTCTCGCAGAAATATTTCCGCACTCAGCAGAACTATCTGGGACACATCAATGGACTCGTTGAAGAAACATTCGGCGGCCAGATGGTCATCAAAGCCTTCAACAAGGAAGAAGACACGATCAAAACCTTCGATGACACCAACGGCGTGCTCTACGATTCGGCATGGAAGTCACAGTTCCTTTCCGGCATGATGATGCCAGTCATGAACTTTGTCGGCAATCTCGGCTACGCAGGCGTTGCCATAGCCGGCGGGATACTGACTATCAACGGCACTATCGGTGTCGGCGACATTCAGGCGTCGATCCAGTACGTTAAGAACTTCACTCAGCCGATCCAGCAGATCGCCCAGGTAATCAACCAGGTGCAGTCAATGACGGCGGCTTCAGAGCGTGTGTTTGAATTCCTCGGCGAAGATGAGGAAGAGCAGACCGTGGCTCATCCAGTCAGGCTGAACGAAGGCGCCGAAGCTATATGCTTTGATCACGTTCGCTTCGGATACGACACTGAACAGGTAGTCATCAAAGATTTCAGCGCTGACGTAAAGCCGGGACAGAAGATCGCTATCGTCGGACCGACCGGCGCGGGCAAGACGACTATCGTCAAGCTCCTCATGCGTTTCTACGATGTACAGTCCGGTTCAATCAAACTGGATGGACATGACATCAGAGACTTCGACAGACACGAGCTGCGTGACAACTTCGGCATGGTTCTTCAGGATACATGGCTCTTCAAGGGCTCAATCCGCGAGAACATCCGCTACGGAAAACCTGACGCCACCGACGCCGAGGTCGAGGCAGCGGCAGATGCAGCATATGCAGATCACTTCATCAGGACTCTTCCGGGCGGCTATGAAATGGAGCTGAACGAGGATGCTTCCAACGTCTCTCAGGGACAGAAGCAGCTGCTGACAATTGCCCGTGCAATACTGGCAGACAATCCTGTGCTGATACTTGACGAGGCAACGTCTTCCGTCGATACCCGTACAGAAGAGAAGATACAGAAGGCCATGGACAACCTGATGGCGGGGCGCACCAGCTTCATCATCGCTCATCGCCTTTCCACGATACGCAACGCGGATCTTATTCTGGTAATGAACGAGGGCGACATAATCGAGCAGGGAACTCACTCAGAGCTGCTGGCAAAGGGCGGATTCTATGCAGACCTCTACAACTCGCAGTTTGAAGAGGTTGAGAGCGCGTAAAGTCAGAAGCCGCAAAACGCAGCCGGCCGAACGACGGCTGGCCGCAGCGCATGATCGCATGCAAGCCGCAGTGTTCAGCGCTGGCCGGCAGCAATGTGAGCCGGCCGAACGACGGCTTGATGCAGCGCATGATCGTTGGCTGGCCGCAGCGTGCAATTGCCTGCTGGATGCTTTGATTGCCACAAGCGATTTATCGAAAAACGATAAAAATATATTGACAAACAAATAAGAATGGGATATTATGATGTCAACATGATCATGATATCCTATTTTTTTTGGAGGAAAAAATATGTGGGACCACAGAAAATCAGCAGTTTGCTCTCTGGTATGCACCAGGGCGGTAGCGGCGGCAATGGTCGTCATCGCGGTACTGCTGCCGCGGATATTGGAATTCTACGAAGCTAAAGGAACGTACAGCGGGGATGATCATATCCCTGTCATGATAATACTCTACTGCTGCTGTCTGCCTGCTTTGGCAGCGCTTATCAGCCTGGACAGGCTCCTGAGGAACATAATGAAAGAAGAAGTTTTCATTCCAGCTAATGTCAAGCTTCTGCGCATCATTTCCTGGAGCTGTTTTGCAGCGGCGGTACTAATGCTGGTGTGTGCCAGCTATTACACCTTGTTCCTTGCCGTGGCGGTTGCCGCGGGCTTCATGGGTCTGATACTCAGAGTAGTGAAAAATGTTATTGAAGAGGCAGTAGTCATTAAAGAAGAAAACGACTACACGATATAGGAGGTGCCACATGAGCAGGATAGTAGTAAACCTGGATGTGGTGATGGCTAAGCGGAAGAAGTCCGCAGGCGCGCTAGCCGAAGAGATCGGCATTACGCCCGCCAACCTGTCCATTCTAAAGAACAACAAAGCCAAAGCAATAAGGTTTTCAACTCTTGAGGAGATCTGCAGAGTTCTAGACTGCCAGCCCGGGGACATTCTGGAGTACAGGGAAGACTAAGGGGTAATAATATGGATAATAAAGAGGTTAAGTATGACGGCCTGGATGTGTTTCTGGCAGCCGCCATGGTTATCTGCGGCTTTTTATACTGGGATTTTGGAGTGATCGCAACTGCAGGGGGAATTACGGTAACGATGTTCACAGCATACATCTGCGTAATTGCAGGCGTATATCTCCGCCGACGCGGATTCAGGCAGAACCGCCGGAGTCTGGTGTGCCTGGCGCTCATTGCGCTGATGGCAGCCAACTATACGATTTTCGATGCTGTCACCGAACAAAGTCTGGGCATCATCGTCATGCAGACTGTGTTCATCTACTGGATCATGGCGACGACCAAAACTTCCATCGCGGGTGATCTTTCTGCCTACGTCATAGGTGATGCACTGAAGCAGATCATCATCGTGCCTTTTGCAAACTTTTTCAAATGTCCGTCCGCCCTTGCCAGAGGATCAAAAGGCAGGCGGACTGGCGGCGTGATGCTGGCCATTATTGTTGGCGTATGCATAACGATACCCGTTGCAGGTTTTGTTGTAGTGCTGCTGTCAGCGGCGGACTCGGTCTTTGGCTCTGCTATGTCAGGCGTGGCGAAAATCTTTAAGCTGGATTGGCTGGAGTATCTTGGTGAACTGATCCTTGGACTGCCGGTCGCCTTCTATCTATTTGGCCTGATCTTTGGTGACGCCAGTGAAGAGGCTGGGGGAAGGGACAAAGTCAGCAGAGAGAGTTTTGATCGGCGGGCGGAAAAAATGCACTCTGTTCCGGTAACGATCGCCGCGATTTTGATGACTGTGCTAAATGTCATCTATATCGTCTTTCTCGTATTGCAGGCGTCATACCTGTTCGCGGCCTTCAGAAACGTGCTGCCGGAGGGAATGACCTACGCAGGGTTTGCCAGAAGCGGATTCTTCCAGCTTTGCCTGGTGGCGGTGATAAACCTTGCGGTAGTGCTCTGTGCCCAGTGCTTCTCCAGGAAGGTGGGCGGTGAACTGCATCATGTGGTAAGGGTGGAAACGGCAGTAACGGCTCTGTTTACCATCGGTCTTGCAGCCACTGCATTCCGCAAGATGTATATGTATATCGAGACTTATGGACTTACACAGCTTCGCGTCTACACTTCGCTGTTCATGATCTTTCTGGTGATCGTCTTTGTGGTGATTGGCCTAAGACAGCTGGTGAAATTCAACGGCACCAGGATAGTCGTTGCAGCCGGCATCATCATGTTCATGGTCTTCATGTACGGGAACATCGATGGCCATGTCGCCAAGTACGATCTGCAGCGATATGAGGCCGGTACCCTGGACCTGATGGACGAAAGCGTTATGACTAATCTTGGACCTGCCGCGGTGCCGTATCTCTACGATGCCTACGGATCAATGGCCGATGGAGCGGATAAGGAACAGATCTATTCTGTGATCACCGGTATCCATAAGAACAAGGACGGCAGCATTGAATATAGCATGCCGGCCAACAAGTCGTGGAAGAACTGGAACCTGCAGAGGGCCAGAGCCGACAAGATCGCAGACGAAATAAAATGATGATAAGACAGCGCCAGACTTAGGGAGCAACAGGGTCCGACCTTGCTGGCCGCAGGCCTAGTGTTTCCTCTGTCGCATCCGCCTAGCGAACATAAAGCTGCCGCCTCGAGGACCATCCTTGCTGGCCGTAGGCCTAGATATGGTTCTGTCATCACTGACTTGCGAACATCCGCAGAGGCGATGCAGATGTGAGAGGAAAGAGGAAGATGTTTGGATAGGCAGGCTGATCCGACCTTGCTGGCCGCAGGCCTAGTGTTTCCTCTGTCGCATCCGCCTAGCGAACATCCGCAGAGGCGATGCAACTGTGAGAGGAAAGAGGAAGATGTTTGGCTAGGCAGGCTGATCCGACGGTAGGACTACAGGCGTTTGATCAGCTGCCCCAAACATCCCGAAAGACGAACATACAGTTGCCGCCTCGAGGACCAGTTCGCAAGGAAGAGCGAGGAAGGAAACGGGCGTTTGATCAGCTGCCCCAAATATCCCGAAAGACGAACATACAGTTGCCGCCTCGAGGACCAGTTCGCAAGGAAGTAGATGGCAGAACCATGCTAGCAACTATTGCGGAAACCATTGAAATGGTATATAATATAGCCATAAAAATTATGAGGTGGGGAAATGAAGAAGTTAATAACAATAAGCCGAGAATTCGGCAGCGGCGGCAGAATAATTGGCCGACTCGTAGCGGATAAGCTTGGGGTTCCGTTTTATGATAAGGAAATAATCGACATGGCCGTTGAGAAGAGCGGTCTGTCCAGAGAAATAGTGGAAACAGCGGAGCTTAGAGCCCGCAGCGCGTTCTCATATAGCCTGTCTTCAGCAATCAATTTCGGTGACGGAATGACAACTGAAGCGGTGTCTGTCAATGAGAAACTGTTTATAACTCAGTTTGACATAATCAATCAGATCGGCGACACAGGAGAAGGCGTCATCGTTGGAAGATGTGCCGATTACATTCTGAAGGATATGCCTGGCGTGACCAATGTGTTCATATATGCTGAACTGGAAGACAGAATGAAACGCTGCGTAGACGTATACGGAATTGACCCTAAGAAGGTTCGCGAAACAATTGATAACTATGATAAGGCCCGTATCCATTACTACAATTACCATACTTGCCAGAAATGGGGCTATTACGGGAACTATAATCTGTCCATCAACAGCAGTTATATTTCCGAGGATTCAGCATCGGACCTAATAGTGGATTATGTTGAAACACGTTCATACAAGTAAGGAGGTAGCAGGATGAGTAAGACTTTAGAATCGAATCGTGCTGATCGTCAAAACAGCGACAGCGTTACAGCAGCAACCAAAATGGCGTTAGCCGTTCTTGGAATTGGACTGGTTGCCGGCACAACTATTGTGATTGGCATGGACAAAATCATGAAAAAGATATTTGTCAATGAGGACTGGCCTGATGAAGAGTGGTCAAGCGACGACTGGGCAGGCGAAGATCTGGAAAACTAAATCAATATAGGCATTGAAGAGGATGTCGCATAGGTTAAACCCTAATGTGCGATGTCCTCTTTTTATTGTCGTAGACAACAAGGTCCTCGGGGACCAAATCGAAGCTTAAGCTTCGCACCGCAGGATCATAAATAACCGTTTTGTACAAAACGCTATATTTCGATGATTTTGAGTCAACTTTTTTTGCTTCAGACGCTTTCAACGGATTATTTCTTCTGCTTTTGCTAGGATTTCCCCCTGTGCGCAGCTAGCAAACCAATATTCCCCGCCTTGATCATTGCACCAGCGAAAAGATTTTGTCAAATCAAAATTGATTTGCGTAACATCCTTTGACTTGTTGCAAATTATCAGCTGCGTGCTCTCCTTCAAATCAAAAGGTTGACTCAACAGCCTATAAAAAACGCGTTTTGTCCAAAATGGTTATTTGCGACTGTGCTCGGCATGGGAGCGGTGCCGGCACGCCGCCCCTTTGATTGTCGGCGGCAGGTCGACGCCGTCTGCTTGGCACGCCGCCCCTTTGATTGTCGGCGGCAGGTCGACGCCGTCTGCTTGGCATGCCGCCCCTTTGATTGTCGGCGGCAGGTCGACGCCGGCTGCTTGGCACGCCGCCTCCATGATGACCGGCGGAAAAAGCCGCGGTCCGAACCCTCTTGAATAGTCGCGGAATCTATGGTATTCTTAAGTGTAATGACCCCGGTTCTCATTTGACCGGGAGACGAAAGGAATGATATAAATGACAGAAAAAAAGGGAACGTATTACATCACTACCCCTATCTATTATCCAAGCTCGAACCTTCATATAGGTCACACTTACTGCACCGTCATGGCGGATGCAATGGCCAGGTTTAAGAGACTCAGCGGCTACGATGTCAGATTTCTGACGGGCACTGACGAGCACGGACTCAAGATACAGCAGATAGCTGAAGAAAAGGGAGTGACCCCTCAGGAATATGTCGACGAAGTTGTAGCCGGCATCAAAGATCTCTGGAAGACGATGGAGATATCATATGACGACTTCATCAGGACAACTGAGCCGAGACACGTAAAGAGAGTACAGGCCATTTTCAACAAGATGAATGAAAAGGGTGACATATATAAAGGAGAGTATGAAGGCTGGTACTGCACGCCTTGTGAATCTTTTTGGACAGAGAGCCAGCTGGTTAACGGCTGCTGCCCGGACTGCGGAAGGCCAGTGCAGAAGGCTAAAGAAGAAGCATATTTCTTCAAGCTTTCCAAGTATCAGGACAGACTGCTCAAGCTGTTTACTGAGCATCCTGAATTCCTGGAGCCAGAGACCAGAAGAAATGAGATGATGTCATTCATCAATCAGGGACTTGATGACCTCTGCATTTCCAGATCAACCTTTAACTGGGGCATTCAGGTGCCTACCGATCCGAAGCACGTTATTTATGTGTGGCTGGATGCGCTTTCGAACTACATCACTGCCTTGGGATATCCTGACGATCCGGAACTTTTCGAGAAGTACTGGCCGGCAGATGTTCATCTCGTAGGCAAGGAAATCGTTAGATTCCACTCTATCATTTGGCCGGCGATGCTGATGTCACTTGATCTGCCGCTGCCTAAGCATGTGCTGGGACACGGCTGGCTTTTGATTGACGGCGGCAAAATGTCAAAGTCGAAGGGCAACGTCGTTGACCCGGTGGTTTTGATCGACCGTTACGGCATAGATGCGCTGAAATACTTCCTGCTTCGCGAATACACCTTCGGACAGGACGGCGTGTTCACCAACGAGGTCATGCTGAAGAGGATGAACTACGATCTGGCAAACGACCTGGGCAACCTGGTTTCCAGAACGACTACGATGATAGAAAAGTACTGCGCAGGAATTGTGCCAGAAGCAACCACTGAGGACGAGTTTGACAAAGACCTCAGGGCGATTGCAACCGGAGCGGCTGCCAAGGTAGAAGAAAACATGGACAAATTCGCCTTCAACATGGCTCTGGAAGAAATCTGGATCGTTGTCAGAAGAGCGAACAAATATATCGACGAGAAGTCACCTTGGGTACTTGCCAAGGATCCGGCAAAGAAAGCCGAACTTGACACTTGCATGCACAACCTTGCGGAGTGCCTGCGTATAGTTTCCATACTGATCAACCCATTCATGCACACGACATCTGAAAAGATCAGAAAGCAGCTGGGTCTGTGGTATGCGGATGTTGTCTGGGAGGATGCATTCACTTTCGACATGATGTATCAGGAGCAGGTAAAGCGTGGAGAAGCTTTGTTCCCGAGACTGGACATTGAAAAAGAGCTTGATGAACTGGATAAGCTCCAGCACGAGGCTCAGGGCGAAGCCGAAGAGGAGAACATTCCGCTGGAACTGAAGCCTGAGATAGAGTACGATGACTTTGACAAGATCGACTTCAGGGTTGGAACGATACTGAGTGCGGAAAAGCATCCAAAGGCTGACAAGCTGCTGGTATTCCAGGTAAAGCTTGGCACAGAAAAACGTCAGATCATTTCCGGCGTTGCAGAGGACTTCACTCCGGAAGAGATGGTTGGCAAGAAGGTAATTGTGGTTGCGAACCTGAAACCGAGAAACCTCCGCGGCATGGAATCCAAGGGTATGCTGATGTTTGCAGAGAACGGCAAGCGCTGCGAGATCGTTACGACCATCGCAGAAGACGGCTGTGTAGTAGACTAATATGAATTGATGAGCGCGCCGGCATAGTTCGGCGCGTTTTAAATATTTTAAGTAGCCGCCGGGTTTGGCATCATGCTTAGAGCGGTTAGAAAAGCTGAAATCCTGAAATGGCCCATTTTGGTGGGTATTGCATTTTATATTGCAGTAGAAAGGAAACTCTTATGTTATTCGATGCCCATGCGCATGTATATGATACGAAAGATAAAGAAGGACTGATCAGGGCCATCGAGGACTCTGACCTGAAATATGTAATGGATGTCGGCTGCGATATCCCGACTTCTGAGGAAGCGGTCAGCGATGCCGCTAAATACCCGTGGTGCTATGCGGCTATTGGCTTCCAGCCTGGCGAGATCGGCGACGCAAAGGACAGCGATCTAGACCGCATCCGGGAACTTGCCGCTGATCCCAAGGTCTGCGCTATCGGCGAGATAGGCCTGGACTATCACTACGACCACGTGCCGAGGGATGTTCAGGAGCGCTGGTTCCGCATGCAGATCCGGTTGGCCAACGAGCTTAAGATGCCGATCATGATCCACACCAGAGAAGCCGACGACGACACCATGCGCATATTAAAGGAAGAAGGAGCTTTTTCCGAAGAGCGCAAGTCATGGTTTCCGAAACGGCAGGGACCTTCAGACTGGCCAACAAAACCGGCAAAGTCTGTTTCTTCGGCAGGCGCTAATGGCGGTCAGGCTGATGCAGAATGTCAAAGCGGCGCCTGCAGCCAGACACTCTATCCTGATGCCCGGGTAATGCTCCACTGCTATTCAGGCAGTGCGGAAATGGCGCGCCAGTATGTGAAGCTTGGCGCCACCATATCCATATGCGGGCCGGTCACCTTTAAAAATAATCGCCGAACCACGGAGGTGGTGCAGGCGATACCGCTTGAATTTCTGCTGGCGGAGACGGACTCACCTTATCTGGCGCCCGAGCCTATGCGAGGGCGGACCAATATGCCGCCATACGTTGAGCACACCGTCAGACGCATCGCAGTGATCAAGGGCGTGAGCTTTGATGAAGCGGCGGAAGCGACCTGCGCCAATGCAGAACGATTCTTCGGGATATAAGACAAATTATATCTGAAACGGAAGAGGTATAGCAATGATAATGAAAGATGAGGGTTACACAGTTGGTGACCTGGCTGAGTATTTTGGGGTCAGTAAGGACACGATAAGGTGGTATGACAGGGTAGGTATCCTGTCACCGTCAAAAAACCGCGACAACAACTACCGACAGTATACTAGGGAACAGCTGATGGCTATGAATTACATTATGAGGCTTCGCCAGATGAACCTGTCATTGGGTGAAATAAGTGAATTAGTCAATGACAGCGATGTCGAGCATTCGCTGACTGTCATACAGCTTCAGAATAAGGCACTTAAAGAAGAAATCGAGAGACTGAAGATATATTCTAGAATGGCGGAAGACTACCAAAAGATATTTGCAAACATTATTCAGTACAACGGAAAATCGATGGTGAGGGAATCTCCTAAGATGCTCTGCAGGCCAATTGAGGATTCTGTAATAAGCGCGCTTAAAGACTTTGAACAGCTGTCTGCGTCACTTGTGCCAATGTACACTTTCATACAGAATGGAGAACATGCGCTTGACATCCTAAGTGATGATGATCTTAAAAATTATTCCAAAAGAAATCAGTACACACGGCTGGCGCTGACAATGATAGATGAGGACGATCTGTCAGAGACATCAGATTTCCCTACAGATAAATTTGAAGTGATAATGCCGCGCAGATGCCTGTTTTCCATGGGAAAGGCCGTTACTGGAGTGGATTATTCCGGGTTTGTAAAACTGAAAGAATCGATCCGAGACAGCGGATACAAAATAGATGGGGAAGTCATCTACCGAATGGTATCCGTAAATTATCTGTCTACAATGAGTGAGGCTTATTATGAATGCTGGGTGCCAATAAAGTGATCTGAAGCCGCAAACTGCAATTTAATATTGAACTATTGTAAAAGGCTATCGAAAAGTTAATTATTCGATAGCTTTTTTTTGTATTGACATTTGAGTAACTCAATAGTTTATGTTTACAGTAGAAACAGGTACCGGTACATGCAATATTAGGAAATGAGGTGTAAACATGAGTTATTTTGATGTAGCCAACAGTGGGTTTATATATATCTGCGTTGGAATTGGATTAATTATCGTTCTTGCTGCTGCGTTGTATTACTTGAAAATATGTTATAGCCATGCCTTGGAATGTGGCATTGAAAAAAGCAGAATTGTTGAAGTGATGCGGTCCTCTGTATATTTCTCCATAGTGCCTTCGATAGCAATAATTATCGGACTGATTTCGTTGTCAACGATCATCGGGGTTCCATATTCATGGTTCCGATTATCAGTCATCGGTTCTGTGACGTACGAGATCATGGCGGCTAACATGGCTTTCAGCGCTATTGGAGTAAATGCATCTACAGCTACAGCAGAGACTTTCGGAGTCGTTATGTTCGTAATGTGCCTTGGAATCACAACCGGCCTTATATTCAATACTTTCCTGGTTGAGAAGGTCCATATGGGCACAACTTCCATGAAGAATAAGGACAAGAGATGGGGAAGCGTTGTATCTACAGTCTTTATGACATCGCTGATACTTGTTCTGCTTGTTCCTATCATACTTTCAGGATCAGTCAGCATTCTGACATTTGTTACAAGCATGTTGATTTCCGTTATTCTGACTATTATAGCGAGAAAGACGGGTGCAGGTTGGATGAGCAGCTTTACTTTGGCCGTAAGTCTAATTATCGCTATGGCGTCGTCTATCTTATGGACACAGCTTTTTAGCTAGGAGGTGAGAAACATGGGAAAAGGAAAAAAAGAAACGAGAATAATCAGCCCATATTACAGGAGGATGCATAGATTAGGGAAAATCATGACAGTGCTTGCAATACTTGTATTTCTAGCAGTTCCAACAGCTGTCTGCATTAAATTTGGCATAATGCCGTCAATTAAGCAGGTTCTGGCAACGGCGGCAGGGCTTATCGTCATTTTCGTTCCAATGGCGATATCAGAAATATTATCTGAAACACCTATAATGGGATCGTCGTATTACATTTCAGCCATCACTGGAAATGTAATGAATCTTAAACTTCCTGCTGCATTCAATGCAATCAAAGTGGCCGATGTGGAACCGGGGACAGAAGAGTCAGATGCAATCGTTGGGGTGGCTGTTGCTATATCGTCCGTAACGACAATGATAATAATCGCAATAGGCGTAATACTGATGCAGCCGCTTGAACCGTTCCTGACATCTGGCGGAGTGCAGCTTGCAGCCAAGTATGTGCTGCCTGCACTGTTTGGAAGTCTGGCACTTGGAGTATTTGGAAACAATATCGGCGGAGGAATCATAATAAGGCACAGGCTGTTAGCGGCTATCCTGCCGCTTATAGTACTCATTGTACTTTATTTAGTTAACGCTTATCTATATACAAGTTTTGAAGGCTTCATGATTCTTATTACAATTCCTATATTGTATTTCATAAGCAAGAAACTGTACAAAGCAGGTAAAATCACAGTTACGCTTCCTGGAGATGAAAAGGCTGTCAGCGGAGCGGAATGTGCATCCTGCGCCTCAGACAATGAACAAGCAGTGAAGTAGTCTTTGGACAATGGAAGAAGATTGGAGAAATAATATGGAAACTCTAGCGGAAACGATTAAAAAAGAAATTGAAGAAATAATGCCAGAGGTAGTGGAAAACAGAAGATATATTCATGCACACCCTGAAGTAGGGTATGATACCAAGGGGACAGAGGAACTGGTGCGCAATAGTCTCAAAGAGTATGGCATTGAAATCCTCCCATCCAATACCGGAGTTATTGGTATGGTACGCGGTCTTGACCATAGCAGATACATTGCTTTTAGAGCGGATATGGATGCCCTTTGCCTGCAGGAGGAAAATGAAGTGCCGTACAAGTCTTTATATCCGAATAGGATGCATGCCTGCGGCCATGACGGACATACAGCCATGCTTATAGGTGCAGCAAAACTGATGCAGAGACATGCAGCTGAACTGCCTTGCGATGTTATGTTGGTATTCCAGCCAGCTGAAGAGGGCCCAGGTGTAGGAGGGGCGCTTCTCATGACGGAGGACATAGAAACTCTTGGTCTGGAAGCTAGACCGGCTGCAATGGTTGCAATTCATGTAATCAATCTTATGCCTACAGGGACCATTGCTGTGAGGTATGGTGCACAGATGGCCTCTACAGATGATTTTGATGTAAAGATAATCGGATTAGGCGGTCATGCTGCATTGCCGGATCTGGCCGTTGATTCCATTTCCGTCGCTGCTAAGTTTGTCACACTTATGGAAGCATTCATGTCGAGACGAATCAATCCGCTGTCAAGTGCAGTATGCTCGTTTGGCACGTTCAATGGAGGATCGGCAAGAAACATAATTGCGGAAAGCACGGATATTTCAGGTACAGTGAGATGTCTGAGAGAAGAGGACCGAAGCCTGATTCTTGAAGGAATGGATAGAATACTGAAAGGCATATGCGACGGATACAATGCAAAGTATAAGCTTTCCACTCATAGGGGTCTGCCTGTACTGGTAAATGACGAAGCAACGACCGCTTGGGCAGAGAAAATCATTCGTAATATGATTGGAGATGATGCTACTATGGTACTTCCTCAGGGAGCAATGGGAGCGGATGATTTCGCATATTACGGAAAAATAATGCCATCGACATACATTATCATTGGATCGGCAGATTACAAAAGAGGACTTACGGTTGCCAACCATAATCCGAAGTTCGACTTTGATGAAAAGGCGATGTATATCGGAATTGAGCTTTGGTGCCGTCTGGCACTTGGCAGCGCATCGTATGAATAAACATATATACATAATTTATTGAAGAAAGTGAAATAAAATTCAGAGAGTTTTTTGTTTTAAAACACAAAAAACTGTGGTACAATATGCCTATCATGGTAAGAGAAATTGTACTGAAAACAATCAGAGAACACAACTTAATAGAAGCAAATGAGCACATCGTGATAGGCCTTTCCGGAGGCCCTGATTCGGTGTGCCTTTTTCATATCCTGAACAGCCTGAAAGACCAGTGGGGCCTGACACTGCATCCGGTCCACATCAACCATAAACTGCGCCCGGGCGCGGCGGAGAAAGACCAGGCATACGTTGAAGAACTGTGCCGGCGCGAAGGCTGCCCGTGCAGGAGTTTTGTTTATGACTGCAGCAAAATTGCGGCAGAGGAAGGACTGACGTCGGAGGAGGCCGGCCGCAAGGCGCGCTATGAATCCTACGCCAAAGTCTGCGACGAGGTGGCGGCAGGCGGAGTGCCAAGGGAGAAGATCAAAATCGCCCTGGCCCATAATCTTGACGACCAGGCCGAGACTGTGCTTTTCAGGATACTGCGCGGCGCCGGGACCGACGGTATCGCCGGCATCAGCTACAAGCGCAGCGACGAGCAGGGAAATGAGATCATCAGGCCGCTGCTTGACGTGCCGAAGGCTGAGGTCATGGCATATTGCGAAGAAAACAAGCTGGATCCGTGCATCGACAAGACGAATTTTGAGCCGCTTTATGCGCGGAACAGGATACGCCTCACGCTGCTGCCGTATCTGGAGAAGAATTATAACGCCAACATCAGGGAGACTCTGGTGCGCATGAGCAGGATCGCGGCGGCTGACCGCGAGTGTCTCAGAGCACAGGCAGCCCAGGTATTTGGAACGGCGATCAAAGCGCGCAGCGAGGCGGCCGGCATTCCGGTCACGTCTGCGGCGAAGAGAAGCGAAGACGGCCAGCAGGCACGCTGGATACTTTTTGATGGCGACGCGCTGAGGAACATGGACAAGGCCATCCGCATGAGGGTGCTGACTATGGCCTTCGGGGAGATCGGTCTGAATGAAGACATCAGCTTCACACATCTGGAAGCGGCAGAAGATATCGTGTTCAGCGATAAGCCAAGCGCCAGGCTGGACCTGCCAAGAGGCTACTACCTGACGAAGGTTTACAACGACGTGAGAGCGGCGTGGGCACCGGTCACAGGGCCGAGGGTCAAGATAAGAATAGCGGAAATGGGGTACAAAGACTACGAACTTTGGTCGTCAGGCCGAGTGAAAGACACCTTTGCGGCCTTTGACAGCGATGCGCTGAAGGAGAAATTCGGCGAAGGCTTTGCGAAAGCAATAACCTTAAGAAGCCGTGAAGCAGGAGATATCATATCCCTGGGCGGCGGAAAGAGCAAAAAAGTTCAGGACTGGTTCGTAGATGCGAAGGTACCGAAAGACGAGAGAGACAGAGTTTTGATCGCAGCCATCGGCAGAGAAGCACTGTGGATCGCACCAGAAAACAGAAGGGGAAGATATGCGGCCGATTATCGTGTCGGCGCAGGCACAAAAAACGTGATTTGTATTGAAATAGCACGTGATTTGTGATAGAATATTAAGACTGTTTTGTGGAAAATCACAAAATAGACCAGTGGGAGGAGAAAACAAAGTTGAAAAAATTCGCGAAAAATATAAGCATATATCTGATCATTTTCGGAGTGGTGCTGTTTGCCGCATTTATGTACAACGGCGGCGGAAACCAGGTGGAATACAAGCAGGTAAAATACTCCACATTCGCAGGTTATCTGCAGGATGAGAAGATAACGACCATCAACATAACCGATACCAAGATGACCGGAAAACTCAGCGACGGCACATACGTTTACGCATACGCGCCGTACATTACAGAGATCGATTATCTGGAGCAGACTTACATCTACCCGCAGATGAAAGAACACAAGCTGACATTTGAAACAGACAAGCCGACATCAGCCGGAACATGGCTGAACCTGCTGCCGACTCTGATCATGGTAGTGGCTTTAGGATTCCTGTTCTACCTGATGATGAATCAGGGCGGAAACGGCAAGGCCTTCCAGTTCGGCAAGAGCAAGGCAAGGCTGTATAAAGGAGAAGGCAAGCGCATTACATTTGAAGATGTCGCAGGACTCGATGAGGAAAAAGAGGAGCTTGAGGAAGTCGTGGACTTCCTGAAGGATCCGCGGAAATATAAGGAGGTCGGAGCCCGAATACCGAAAGGCATTTTGCTCGTAGGCCCTCCGGGAACCGGAAAGACCTACGTATCCAGAGCGACCGCCGGAGAAGCGGGAGTTCCGTTCTTTACAATAAGTGGTTCAGACTTCGTAGAAATGTTCGTCGGAGTCGGAGCATCCAGAGTAAGAGATCTGTTCGAGCAGGCAAAGAAAAACGCGCCTTGCATCGTATTCATAGACGAGATCGACGCCGTTGGACGCAAGAGAGGCGCAGGCCTTGGCGGCGGCAACGACGAGAGAGAGCAGACTTTGAACCAGCTGCTGGTTGAGATGGACGGATTCGGCGAGAACTCCGGCATCATCATCCTGGCGGCGACCAACAGGCCAGACGTACTCGACCCTGCACTTCTCAGACCAGGCAGATTCGACAGAGAAATCGTCATCGGCATTCCAGACGTTAAGGGCAGAGAAGAGATCATCAAAGTCCACTCCAAGGATAAACCGCTGGCTGAAGAAGTTTCGCCGAAGATCATTGCCAGAAGGACGCCGGGATTCACTCCTGCAGACCTTGAGAACCTGCTGAATGAAGCAGCGCTGATCACTGCAAGACGTAACGGCAGAAAGATCAGAATGGCGGAGATAGAGGAGGCTACGACTAAGGTCATGGCCGGACCTGCCAAGAAGAGCAGAGTCATCACTCCAGAAGAAAAGAAACTTACCGCGTACCATGAAGCAGGACACGCTGTCGTTATGAGAAGCCTGCCTGGTTCAGATCCGGTACATCAGATAACTATTATACCTAGAGGAAATGCCGGCGGATTTACAATGTCCCTGCCGGAAAAAGACAGGACCTACGAAACCAGAAGAGGCATGCTGAACAACATCAAGCATCTCCTTGGCGGACGTGTTGCTGAAGCACTGACTCTGGACGACATCAGTACAGGCGCCAGCAACGACATCATGCGCGCAACTGAGATCGCCAGAGACATGGTGACTAAGTATGGTTTCAGCGAGAAGATCGGACCTGTCAACTACAGCGATTCTGACGAGGTCTTCCTGGGCAAGGATTTCTCAACGAGAAAGAATTACTCAGACGGCGTTGCTTCAGAAATCGATGAAGAAGTCAGAAAGATGATCGAGGAAGCCTATGCGGCAACCAAGCAGATCATTGAAAGCAATATGGACAAGCTGGAGAGAGTCGCTCAGGCGCTGCTTGAGGTCGAGACCCTTGACGGCGAGCAGTTCGAGCTGCTTTACACTGGTCAGGTAGATGCTAAGCAGCTGGCCGAACAGGTAAAGGAAAAGGAAGCCGAGATCCAGAAGGAGAACGAAGCTGAAGCAGCTGAAGTTGAACGCCTGCGCAAGGAAGAGGAAGAACGCCTCGCCCGTGAACTGGCTAAGTACGACGGCGACTACATGAACGATGACAGCAGCGATGCAACAGACAACGCTGAAGATGCTGAAGATGCTGACAACGCTGAAGATGCCGACCAGGCAGTCAGCGCTGAACCAGCAGACAAAGCTGACGTAAATGAAGAGGCTGATGCGGCAGACGATGCCGAAGCGGCTGACGACAAGAAGACAACGATAGGGGAAGCCGAAAGCGGAGATGGGGAAGAAGCTATTGGCACAGATAAAAAAGAGGAGTAGTGATTATTCATGAAAGTAACGGTAAATGACTGCCTGAGCCTGGAGGTATTTACTCCAAGCATTCTGGCCGCGGGGAAAAGAAATATTGGCAACAGAGTGCGTTCAGTGTCCGTTATGGATGCTTCAACACTTGAGACAGCCATAAAAAACAACGGTGTCAGAGAGCAGATGGTACTCACGTCGTTCTACGGCATGAAGAACAAGGAAAAGCTTCAGTGTGAAGTCATCCGCGGGCTTGCCAAAGAAGGCGTAAGCGCAGTAGTCGTGTTCCACGTTGAGAAGGGTCTGACTTCTACAGACAGCGAAGTGCTGGAAACAGCCGAGCAGGTCGGACTGCCTTTGATCGTGATACCGCAGAACAATAATGCAGAGTATGCTGATGTGATCGAACAGATCATGGAGAAGCTCCTCTACGGAGATAACTTTGAAAACAGCCTGATAAACAACACTATATACCACCTGCTGAACTTTGAGAAGCACAACAGCTTCCAGGCAGCACTGAGGGAGGCAGCGGTGAGCAACGATTTCCAGGTAGTGCTGCTGTCCAGAGACTTCAACCCGATTTTGACAATTGAGACCAGACAGAAGACGACTATTGCCGACGCCATTCGCCTCGGCAAGGAAAGAGATGTTGAAAAAGCTGGAATCTACACATTCATAGACGTTAATGGAGTCCTCACATACTGGGGACCGATAACGATAAACAAGGACAAGTACTTCTTATTCATCGTCGACAATGAGGACAACTACTCAGCCGGCGAAATAACCAAACTGGCCGAGATAATCGAGCTGGCGATGGGCATGTGGAAGTACACGCCAGAGAGAGACGTTCGCGCCGAGTTCATCAAAGCGCTCATTCGCGGCAATAAGAGTCTGGCGTATTCACTCAAAGATGAAATGGCGATCAAATCTGACAACATCCTCAGTGTTTTCTATGCGAAGGGCATCGAGAACAATCAGGGCAATCAGATCATCAGCGGCTTCGAGAAGTCGGACAACATCGAAGTCATGCGCATAACCGAAGGTGAGGAAACCTATGGTTTGATCCTGAAGAATCCTGAACAACCTGAGGCTGAAGAAGAAGTTTCCAGAAAGCAGTCATGCCTGAATCTTTTCGACAAGCTGAAAGAAGGAAGCAAGACCGTGAGAATATTCCATGCCACCGGCATCGACGGCATAGAAGGCGCAGGCGATGCGTTCAGACTCATCAGCGAGACCTGGACCTTCGTGGAAAGCGTATTCCCTTACAAGAGGGTCTTCACTAAATACGAGCTTGCACTCGTATCCAATTGCATAAACCTGCAGGTGCAGGGCGGATACCTTAAGAAAAACTACATGGATCTGCTGGAGCCGTTCAAGAAGGAAATGGGAGAGAATAAAGCTAAACAGCTTCTCGAAACCCTGGAGACATTCGTATTGGATGCCGGAATGAACAGCAGCAAGACTTCGGAATTCATGGGGATCCACACCAATACCGTTCAGTACAGATTAAAGAAGATCAACGAGGTGCTGGGTGCTGAAATCACCGGAAACAGAGTAATACCGGGACTTACAATGGCACTGGCCCTGAAGAGGCTTGAAAGAGTCGTAAATTAATTAATTAAATAAGGAGATAAATCAATGCTTTTAGCTTTTGACGTTGGAAACAGCAACATCGTACTTGGAGTATTCCACGACGGAAAGTTGATCACCAACTGGAGAATCGAAACCGACACCAACAAAAGCGCCGACGAGTTCGGCATGCTCATCAACCAGCTTTTCGCTTACGAGGGGCTGAAGACTGAAGACATCAAAGACGTTATAATTTCAACGGTAGTGCCGTCAGTGCTATTCACGCTGCAGCACATGTCAGTTAAGTATTTCAACCGCAGGGCAATCGTAGTTGAGTCTGGCGTCAAGACCGGACTTATCGTAAAGTACGACAACCCTAAGCAGGTCGGAGCAGACCGCATCGTCAACGCCGTGGCAGCGTTCCACAAGTACGGCGGACCTTTGATCATCATCGACTTCGGAACGGCAACGACGTTCTGCGCTGTGACTTCGAAGGCCGAATACCTGGGCGGTTCCATTGCCCCGGGACTGAAGATCGCGTCGGAAGCTTTGTTCGAAAAGACTTCCAAGCTGCCGAAGGTAGAGTTGGAAGAGCCTGGCCAGACCATATGCCGCAACACGATACAGAGCATGCAGTCCGGACTGGTTTACGGACACATGGGCATGGTCGACTATATCGTGAGGAAGATGAAGGCTGAGGTCGAAGCGCTGGATCCTTCGGACAAGAAGGCTACAGTCGTTGCGACTGGCGGACTTTCCTCGATGATCGAAAGCGGAGTCGACTGCATTGATCACGTAGATAAGATGCTGACCCTTGAGGGATTGGAGATAATCTACGAGAAGAACAAAAAAGCTAAGCAGGCGAAAGCCGATAAAAAAATAGAATTGGAAGAGTAATCAATGGATAACAGAGAGCTTATGATCGGGAACGTCAAGCTTGACGGCCCCTTTGTACTAGCTCCCCTGGCAGGAATTACAGACGCTCCCACTCGCAGGATTTGCCGCGAGATGGGAGCATCTTTGGTTTATACGGAAATGGTCAGCGCCAAGGGACTCTGGTACAACGATAAAAATACGGCTAAACTACTTTTCACTTATCCTGATGAGGTGCCGGTGGCGGTGCAGATCTTTGGCAGCGAGCCTGAGATCATGGCCTTTGCGGCAAAGAAACTGGACGTGCCTGACTACGCGATCATCGACGTAAACATGGGCTGCCCTGTGCCGAAGGTTGTCAAGAACGGCGAAGGTTCGGCACTGCTTAAGGACCCTGACCTCATCTACGACATCATCTCTGCGATGACTGCCGCCACATCAAAACCCGTAACGGCGAAGATCCGCATCGGCTTTGACAGCGGCTCGATCAACTGCGTCGAGGTGGCAAAAGCGCTGGAAGCTGCCGGCGCTGCGGCGGTTGCAGTTCACGGCCGCACTCGCGAGCAGTACTACAGCGGCAAAGCTGACTGGAAGGAGATAGCCAAGGTAAAGGCGGCTGTCAGCATACCTGTCATCGGCAACGGCGATGTGACCGACAGTGATTCCGCTCTGAGGATGATGGATGAGACCGGCTGCGATTTTGTCATGGTAGGCAGGGCGGCTTTAGGGGATCCGTGGATATTCCGCCGGCTAAATGCCCGCTGGCAAAATATGCAGGCGCTCAATGCCGCGCAGACAGCAGGGGTTGCTGAAAATCGGGCAGATGCAGGCGATTATTTGGAGGTTCCGACGGATATTGTCGAAAAGAAAGAGATGATGATCCGTCAGTTTCATGATATGATAGAAGTCAAAGGGGAGTATGCAGCCGTACGCGAGATGCGAAAATTCGTCGGCTGGTATCTTAAGGGAGTTCACGGCAGCGCCGCGTTAAGGGGCCGCGTGAATCAGATATCCTCTGCAGAAGAACTGACAGAGGCAATAAGGAGCTTTTAAAAATGGGAAAAACTAAGGGAAGAACAGCAGGCGGTTCACACGCCTTACTCGGAAAGATCGCAGCAGTGTTTACGGCAGCCATGCTTTTGGTCACGATGACAGCGGGCAGCGCCTTTGCGGCAAATTCAGCCCGCGTGACTGCTTTGGCAGACGGGATCACTACGGCAGTCGGCAACGTATCAACTCTTACCGATCTTTTGGAAAACGCCAAGACAGGACCGAATGCGCAGGCTTTCGTGATCTTTGACAATCCGTATTGCGTCAAACTGCCGGAAGTCAAGGACCTGAGTGTCAGGGTGTATAAAGCGGGCACGGACATCGACGTATCAATACCAGTGACGAAGCTTGAGCAGGGCGGCGACACGCTCAGCATCTGGACCGGTCAGGTTCCGCAGAGAGTAAGCGACCAGATCATGAAGGAGATGGCCGGACTTCAGGCGAAGGTGGATCTCGGCAAGTACAACGAGCATCCAGAGAAGCTGGTGACTGACATCGACGACATCATGAACAATTTCAGCGTTGAACTGGTAGGGCTGCCGGCAGACCACTTCACATATCAGGGCGGCGCCTTCGTCATCACCAACGAGATCTTCAAGCAGGCCGTTCAGATCCTTAAGGACGCATATATCGAACAAAACGGTTCTTTCACGTCTTTCAGCGACATCATCCAGAGCACTCTCAAGGAGATGGGCGTGACAGTTGATGACCTGACTCAGGACATGTCAGCGGAGGATGCGGCAAAGTTCAAGGGTACGATCGAGAACATCGACTCGCTGATCGACTATATGTCCAGCGATGCGTTCACTGGCGTAATGGTTGCCGGAGCGCAGGTCGGCTGCTCGGATCCATACTATGCAAAGTATCAGGTGCAGCAGCGTTATTATAAATATGTCAACGGCAAGCTGAAGTATGTAGGCAGCAAATATGCCGGCAAATACGACAAAGATTTCGGAGGCTATTGCTTCCTCGGCAAGGTAGGAGACCGCATCAAAGCGTCTGACTACATCGACGAGACATATAAAGGAAAGACTTACAGCTACCTCGGCAGCTACGACAGCGATGTCGTTTACGACGGCAGCAACTGGTCGAACTACAAGCTCACATCATTCAAGGTAGGCTCTAATACATCTGGCCTGGTACTGCGCTATGTGACTGGCACGCCGGGAACGTCTGCTGCAAACGGCACTTCATCCAATGGAGGAAATGGTACCGCTGTCAGCACCGGTCAGAATTCGGCGGAAAATAGCGGCAGCTACGCAGGATCTGCTCCAAACACAGGCGACGACAGCCCGCTGGGTTTATATGTTGGAATTTTGGTTGCAGCCCTTGTTGTGACAGGCGGAATAGCAGCGTATAGGAAGAAGAAATAGCAGCGGCATCGCGGAATGTCAGGCGATGAGTGCTTTGATGGCATGAAATTTCGCCGCGGGTGATGCAGCGTCGGATGGCCATTGAATGCTTTGACGGCATGAAATTTCGCCGCGGCGGGTATAACTCGAAAATATTCTTCCGCGGGAGTGTAAATTTATGTGTAATATTGCCGCAATGGTGGTACAATAGAGTTACATGAAACTTATACATTTAATAGCAAAAGGAGGAATCAGAAATTATGAAATGGGTATGTTCAGTATGCGGATACGTTTGGGAAGGCGAGCAGCCACCGGAGAAATGTCCACAGTGCAAAGTTCCTGGAGAAAAATTCGTTAAGCAGGAAGAAGACAAAGCAGAATGGGCTGATCAGCACGTTGTAGGAGTTGCAAAGGGTGTTGATCAGGAGATCATAGATGGCCTTAAGGCTAATTTTGAGGGCGAGTGCTCAGAAGTCGGAATGTATCTGGCTATGGCAAGGGTTGCTCACAGAGAAGGTTATCCTGAAGTTGGCATGTACTATGAAAAGGCCGCTCACGAAGAGGCTGAACACGCAGCTAAGTTTGCAGAGCTTCTTGGTGAAGTCCTGACTGACTCAACGAAGAAAAATCTCGAAATGAGAGTTGCTGCTGAAGCTGGTGCCTGCAAGGGCAAGAAGGAACTTGCAACTAAAGCTAAACAGCTCAACCTTGATGCTATCCATGACACAGTTCATGAAATGTGCAAGGACGAAGCTAGACATGGTGCTGCTTTCCAGGGTCTTCTGGAGAGATACTTCAAATAAACGTGTACTGACGATAAAAATTGATTATGAAATAGCAAGGAAGCGGAAGCCCGATGGACTTCCGCTTTTTTCTTATGGAGATGTAGGCGGCCAGCCATGGCGCGCCTGCATTTTGATGGAGTCGAACCATTGATGATGTTAGGCGCAGAGCAGTTCGTCGATTGCACGGACGATGTCGCGGCCGTCGATGTTGCCGTCTTCGTCTTCGAATGTGAAGATAAAATCGCGGCCTGGAAGCATGGCGCTTCGCACAAAATGGCTGAATTTCCAGATGCATTCTTCGCGGTAGTTTTCACTGCCCATTCGGCCAAAGTGCTCCCAGTAGACTTTGCGGTTTTCGCCTGGCACAATTATAATAAAATCGCAGTAGAACTTTTGACCGTTGATGTGTACTTCCTCATCGTAGTGGAAGTCAAGGCCAGCGTTAAGGAGAGCTTCGAAGATCAGCAGCTCTGACTTTGATCTGACGTAGACGCCAGTGGATGTCTGATGAACCAGATGCTCAGGATGCTTGGGATTCTTAATATATGGGGCGCTGGCCCACTTTGCTATGTCAACAACTCCTGCGGCTGCGTAACATGTTTCGGGCAGAGGATTATAAGCAGAGGGAAGGTCCTCGATGATTTTGTTGGGGTCAAAGTATTTGTATTCGTCTATGAATTTTTCAATCAAAGCTATGTTATCTTCTATTATTTGAATCGACTTGATCAGATAATGCCTTAACTGGACGCGGATCACGGTTGGGTGAGTAGGTTTGCCGAGATATTGACGCTTGCCCTGGAACACATGCGTATAGTATTTATGCTTGCCCCGGTCAGAAACTGACAGCGATCCGGCGGGAAGTCCCTTTACCAGATTCTGATATTTAACAAGCATTTTCTTTTCATATTTCAAATCTTGCTGCAGATACCTGCGGCTGTCGAATATCATTTTCTACCTCCTTGATTCTCCTTGATGGAGTGGTTGAAATATTGGTTAGGCTGCTGGTAAGGTCGGCGACCGCGTTGCGTTTGGTCGGCCATCGCGTTGTATTTCCTGGTCGCCGGCTTGGAGTTGGTCGGACATCCATCCGTTTGAGCGGTTGGCGACCGCGTTGCGTTTGGTCGGTCGGCGACTTGTAGTTGACCGGATATCCGTTTGAGCGGTTGGCAGCTTGGAGTTGGTGGATATCCGTTTAGCTGGCTGGCAGCTTGGAGTTGGTGGATATCCGTTTGGCTGGCTGGCAGCTTGGAGTTGATGGATATCCGTTTGGCTGGCTGGCAGCTTGGAGTTGATGGATATCCGTTTGGCTGGCAATTTTGGTCGGACTTTTGGTAGATCTGGGGGATGTATGAGATGATTGTACATGCTTTGATAATGAGTTGCAATGGGTTCTAATCATGAATAGTGTATTCATTTTTTTACCTTATAAATGATTGCAAATTTGACGTGGATAATGCACATGCTTGCCACATACGTTTTGAAATTACAACAAAAATCGCCAAAACCGGTAGAAATACGTCAAAAGCGGCCGATATACGGTACTTGCGAATATAAATACGAAACAAAGCAAAACTATGCAAAAATTTCCAGTTGAGCAAAATGGGTTTTGTGAGCACTTTTGCTTTTTTCGAGATCATTTACGTCACTTTTTTCTGAGGGATGAAGCGATTCCATCAGGAGTCCTTGGTAAATTTTGAGTACTGATCACTGATGGCAGCTAAGCCACTGAAGGACGGAAAAAATATGATAAAATCAGAGGGCAGTTTGCATAATAGCCAGTGATGAACAAGCAATATCATTAGATGTTGCAAAATGCGGCACTGCATAATATGCAGGTTTTGTCAGAGCCGAAAAAAGTGCGTTTTTATAGGGCGAAATATCAAAAGTGGTCACTAATCGTAAATAGACGATACGTCGACATGCCTCAGTTGGCGGACGAAACGTGAAAACATAGAAAATACTAAAGTGCGCACTGCTTCTGACCATTGATAATGTAGGCGGCCAGCCATGGCCGCCACCTTTATTGTCAGCTCCCCAAGGGGGCCCGCTGCCACCAACATCTGATAACAAAAATGTTTACAATTAGCGGTTTTAGAGTATAATAAATATTGTGTATGCAATTTTGGCAGGGGGTAATGGAACCTGCCAGCCAAGCGCGGAGCGCAAGGCCAGCGGCCAATCGAAGGCCGAAGGCCGATATATGTACGCACAGCATAATTAAAGGGGAAATAGATGAAGAAAACGAGAAATACTATCCTGGCCCTGTTACTGGTGGTTTCAGTATTCGCACTGACAGGTTGTACGACTTTTGATAATTTCAAAGAGGCTTTTTTCAGCGATACGAGGGCCGAGGCAACGACCATCAAGATCGGAGTGCTTGAACCTCAGACCGGTGACGACAGCGAGTACGGAGAACTTGAGATTCAGGGGATAAAGATCGCCAATAAACTGTATGGCAAGGCACTTGGAAAAAACATCGAGCTGGTTTACGCAGATACCCAAAGCGACATGAGCGTTGCGGAGACTGCGATCAAAGATTTGATAGACAAGAAACCGGTACTGGTAATCGGAACTTACGGCGAGGCCAATTCACTGCTTGCAAGCAAGTACCTGAAGAAGGCCAAGATACCGGCAGTTGCGGTTACTTCAACCAATCCGCTTATCACGGTCAACAATCCATACTACTTTACCGTTAGCTTTTCAGATTCAAGCCAAGGTGAGGCGGCTGCATATTTTGCCTATGACTATCTGAAACTCAACAAGGCATCAGTAGTAAGGATGAAGTCCGAAGACTTTGGCATGGCCATAGTCAGGAAGTTTTCCGACAGGCTTGCCAAGCTGACAGGCGACGAAAACTGCATCACGACGACAGTTCCAATCGATCCGGAAGCAAAGGACTATCTGGTTTATGTTCAGAGGATACAGCAGTCACAGTCTAAGTGCGTGTTCATGCCAGTATCACTGAATGTTGCAGACAAGTTTTTCGCAGAAGCACAGAAGGCGGGACTCAATGAAGTCACATTCATTGGAACCAACGACTGGCACACCGACGAACTGATTGCCATGCAGAAGAAATACCCAATGCTGAAGATCGCGGCGCTTTCAGATGTCAACACCACCGGCAAGGCGGACGACGGAACAGTAAGCGAGCTCCATCAGCAGTTTATCAAAGAGTATAATGCCGAGTACGGCGACAGCGAACCAAAAGATGCGACGGCGCTGGCTTTTGATGCATATATGATCGCATACAATGCACTCGAAACCAGTCAGACCACCGATGGAGACAAGCTTGCACAGGCAATCCTGGCAACCCACGATTTCCAGGGCGCATCCGGAACCATTTCCTTCGGCGAAACAGGTGAACCAGAAAAGACGACAAATGTAGACATTGTAAGCGGCGGCAAGTTCGTCACAGTCTACACTAAACAATAACAAAGCGCGGCCGATCAAAGGGCTGCGGCAGGCATTGCAGCGCGGCCGATCAAAGGGCTGCGGCAGGCATTGCAGCGCGGCCGGTCAAAGGGCTGCGGCAGGCATTGCAGCGCGGCCAGCAACTACGGCAAGCGGCAAGCGCGGCCGGTCAAAGGGCTGCGGACAAACAGCAAGCATCCGCCCGGATCTGCGAATATGCAGGACACAGGGCGCAGCTAAATAAATGATAATAATAAAAGGAGAAAATAAAATGGAAGAGAAAATCAAAGAAGCATTAGACCAGATCAGACCAGTACTTCAGAGAGACGGCGGAGACATTGAATTCGTAGAATACACTCCGGACAACATCGTTAAGGTAAGACTTCAGGGACATTGTGCAGGATGCGCAGGTGCCAGAATGACACTTGAGGGAATCGTTCAGAGAATCCTGGTTGAGAGCTATCCTGAAATCAAGGGTGTTGAGGCAGTTGACTAATATGTCACAAGCCGAGAGTTTAAACAAAATGGACTTCATTAAGACAATTGATGATAACCGGGACCTGCAGATAAAGACTCTGCAGGAACTGGTTGCCATTAAAAGTGTAGCGGGTGATCCTGTTACGACCGCAGACGGAGAGGTTTTGCCATTCGGAAGAGGCGTGCAGGATGCTTTTGCGTACACAATGAAAAAAGCCGAAGAATTCGGCTTCATTACTAAGAATGTGAACAACTACGGCGGCCACGCAGACTTCGGCGATGGCGACGAGATCGTCGGCATCATGGGACACCTGGACGTTGTGCCAGAAGGAGACGGCTGGAGCTTTGATCCTTACGGAGGAGAAGCCGACGAAGAATACGTCTACGGAAGAGGCACGACCGACGACAAGGGACCGACGCTGGCTGTTTTGTTCGCTATGAAAGCACTGAAAGACGCTGGCTATGTGCCGGCAAAAAAAATCCGCCTGATCCTCGGCCTTGATGAAGAGGTCAACTCGGCGGGAATGAAATACTATCTGGAGCACGAGACACCGCCGACCTTTGGCTTTACGCCGGACGCGGACTTTCCGGTGCTCAACGGCGAGAAGGGCATCATGAGCTTTACCCTCGCAAAGAAATTATCAAGAAGCCCGTCACAGGGACTTCTGCTCAGCAGCTTTTCCAGCGGTACGGCAATCAACGTAGTACCGAACAAAGCGCGGGCAGTGGTGCGTTCCGAAGACCCGGAGGTTTACGACAGCATCAAAGATCGGGCAGCAGGCTTTCGCGCGGAGACGGGGCACAAGCTCTACGTCAAAGGCGTCGGCAAGTCACTGGAGCTTTTAGCGGAAGGCATTTCAGCCCACGGTTCAACACCGGAAAAGGGCCTCAATGCCATTTCAATCATGATGGAATTCCTCGGCAGACTGAGCTTTGCCAACGAGGACGTAAACGACTTTATCGATTTTTATAATAAATACATCGGCTTCTGCCTTGACGGCAGCGCCATCGGCTGCGATTTTGAGGACAGCCAGTCAGGTGAACTGACTTGGAACACAGGACTTGCAGCCTATGATAAACAGGCAATCAGCGTGACGATCAATGTGCGGTATCCGGTGACGGACTGCGCTGAGAACGTTTACGAATCAATAGCGGGAACAGCAGCAAAGTACGACGTGGGAATTATCAAGCAGGGCGATTCCAGACCTATCTATATGGATCCGGACAGCCCAATGATAAAGACGTTCCTCGATGTTTACCGTGACAATACCGGCGACATGGAAAGTCAGCCAAAGGTCATCGGAGGCGGGACCTACGCGCGCTGTGCAGAAAACATCTTCGCCTTTGGGCCGGAGTTTCCGGGAGATCCGGACCTCATGCACCAGGCAGATGAACGCTGGACCATCGAACGGTATATGACGGCTACGAAAATTTACGCAGACGCGCTGTACCGGATGACACAAGAAAATTTCAATATTATTGGAGAGAATGAAAACAATGAGTAACAGGAAAATCAGTACTGCCAGAATGGCAAAACTCGCGATGATGATCGCACTTTCATGTGCGTTAGTGCTTCTGATCCGCATACCATTTCCGCTGCAGCCATCGTATAAATACGATCCGGCGGATATTCCTATTTTCATCACAACCTTCGCTTTTGGTCCAATGGCTGGACTTATCGTTACGGCCATCGCCTCATTTTTGCAGGCATTCATCTTAGGCGAAGATGGAATCATCGGATTTATTATGCATTTCCTGGCGACAGGAGCTTTTGTCATAGTTGCCGGGCTGCTTTACGGACACAAAAAAACCAAGAAGGAAGCCATTATTGCTCTGGTTGCCGGCGTCATCACGATGACGGTGGTCATGTGCGTCGCCAATCTCATAATATCGCCTATTTATTGGGGCGTACCAAGAGATGCGGTGCTTGCAATGATGATCCCTGTGATCATCCCGTTCAACCTGATGAAGAGCGGCATCAACGCGTTGATCACCTTCTTCATCTACAAGAGGATCTCAGGTTTTCTGCATAAGGAGTAGAGATGCGGGAAGTTTTGATAAAGAACGAAGAGGACACCCGCCGCTTCGGACACGAGCTTGCAAACAGGCTTAAGCCCGGAGACGTGGTTGCTTTGATCGGCGACCTGGGTACGGGTAAAACCACATTGACGAAATACATAGCAGAAGGGCTTGGAATCACTGAAATGATAACAAGCCCTACTTTTACTATTGTCTGCGAGTACCATTCCGGCCGTCTGCCGCTGTATCATTTCGATGTTTACCGCATCGATGACCCGGACGACATGTTTGAGATCGGCGCCGACGAATATTTCTACGGAAACGGCGTCTGCGTGGTGGAATGGGCGGACCAGATCGCCGAGCTTCTGCCCGACGAGACGATCTGCGTGTTTATGGAGTATGGCACTAATGAAGGAGAGCGAATTTATAAATGTACATTTTAGCGATTGAGACGACGGGACCTATCGGGTCAGTCGCTCTCGTAGACGAAACCGGCCGCATGGCCGTGAAATCATCCCGCGAGGAAATGAATCACCTGAAGGATCTGATCCCAATGACGGAGCAGATCTTGAAGGAATTCGACCTTCCAAGAACGGGAATCACAGCCGTTGCAGCATCCATCGGCCCAGGCTCTTTTACGGGCATCCGCATTGGAGTTTCCACCGCCCGCGCCCTTGCTCAGGCTCTGGACATCCCATGCATCGCCGTGCCGACGCTTGGCGCCTTCAGCATCATTGCCGAAACTAGAGGCGAGCTGACCGCTGTGCTCTTCAACGCACGCCGCGGCCAGGTCTACGGAGCGATATTCGGTCCCTCTGGCGAGGAAGTTTTGGCGCCGGGGCCATACCTGCTCAGTGAAGTCCTGCCGAAGCTCCGCGAGGCGGAGAAGACCTTAGGGCCTGCCACTGTCTACGGCGACGGCATAGACGCATACGAGGATTATCTTGCCGGCTTTGTCCTGACACCGAAAGAGGAGCGCTATCAAAACGCGGAGCTCATTGCTCTTGCTGCCCGCAGGCTATATTTTGATGGCAAAATCGTTTCCTATTCAGACCTCAAGCCTGACTACATGCGCATCACCGAGGCCGAACAAAAGCTAAAGGATGGAACGCTTGCCCGCCAGCGCGAGGCAAAGATGGCGAAATTCATGGGCCGCTAGCCCGCCGGGCTTGGCGCCGCGCATTGAAATCACGCCCGCCGGGCTTGGCGCCGCGCATTGAAATCACGCCCGCCGGGCTTGGAGCCGCGCATTGAAATCACGCCCGCCGGGCTTGAATGATTGGCGGCGAGCCTGATATTTGGAAAGGTATAAAATGAAAGAATCAGAGGATATAATTGTAAGACAGGCGACGACCGCAGACCTGGACGCACTAGAGGAACTGGAACAGAAATGTTTCGCCACGCCTTGGAGCCGTCAGTCCCTGGAAGAAGATATGACAGGCAACAGCCTGTCTACATATCTGGTCGCCGAAATCGACGGCCGCGTCATCGGCTATATCGGCCTGTGGCGCATTGTCGACGAAGGCCATATCAACAACGTTTCTGTGCTGCCAGAGTATAGACGGAGGCGTGCAGCCAGCGCTTTGATCGAGTATATGTTTGACTATGGCACGACCATCGGCATCAAAAATTACACTTTGGAGGTCAGGGTCAGCAACGAGGCTGCTATCAGGCTTTACGCTGGCTATGGTTTCAAGCCGGCCGGCATCCGCCGCGGCTACTACACTGACAACGGCGAGGATGCCATGATAATGTGGAGAATATTTGATCCGGTCAACGACGCGGACAGCGAAGACATCGGCCGGGCAGCAAACCCGGACGCGGCACAGTCAAAGTAGCCGGCCTTGGACCGCCAAAATGCCAAAATGGCCGTCGGCCTTGGACCGCCGCGCGAAAAAACATAAAGGAGAACCAATGAAAGACGGAAAGTTTCTTACCCTTGGAATTGAATCAAGCTGCGATGAGACGTCGCTGGCAGTCGTTGCCGACGGCAGAGAAATCATGTCCAACGTCATTTCCTCGCAGATAGACATACATACGAAATTCGGCGGCGTCGTGCCAGAAATCGCATCCCGCCACCATCTGGAAAACATCAACCTGGTGACACAGCAAGCCCTGGACGAAGCAGGCGTAACGCTCAGCGACATCGACCTTATCGGCGTGACCAACGGGCCAGGCCTCATCGGAGCACTTTTGATCGGCGTTGCCACGGCGAAAGCCCTGGCCTTTGCCGCGGACATCCCGCTAGTCGGCGTCAACCACATGCACGGCCACATCAGCGCCAATTATGTCCAGTACCCGGATCTGGAACCGCCATTCATGAGCCTGGTGGTTTCCGGCGGCCACACAAACATAGTGGAAGTCACCGATTACAACAAGTGCGAAGTACTCGGTGCGACCCGCGACGATGCGGCTGGCGAGGCCTACGACAAAGTGGCCCGCGTCATCGGTCTCGGCTATCCCGGCGGTCCCAAGGTGGACAAAGCCGCCAAAGACGGCGATCCGAATGCCATCGCTTTCAAGCGCGTCATGCTTGAAAAAGGCAGCTACGACTTCAGTTTCAGCGGCCTGAAGACTCAGGTCCTGAATTATATAAACACAGAACGCCAGTCAGGCCGCGAAGTCAACGTTCCCAACGTTGCCGCAAGTTTTCAGCAGGCTGTGGTCGACGTCATCGTGACCAAAGCTATCGACGCGGCACTTGAGCGCGGCGAAAAGAGGATCGTCATGGCCGGCGGAGTTGCATCCAACTCATGCCTCCGCGAGGCGATGATCAAAGCCTGCGACAAGCACGGCATCCGCCTCTACGTCCCAGCGCCTGTCCTCTGCACGGACAACGGCGCCATGATCGCGTCAGCCGCCTACTACAAGTACAAAGCTTTCGGCGCCGACGATCTGACGCTCGATGCGTACCCGGCCCTCGATATGTAAATATGTTAAAATGTAATGTAGAGACCATTGCCCGCCGCAATGGTCTCTTTCATTATTTGGCCCGGCGGGCCTTGCGCCCGCTGGCCTTGAGATGAAGCCCGCCCCGGCCGAAGGCCCGGCGGGCAATCATATGCCCCGGGGCCGCTGGCCATCCGGGGCTCATTATATACGCCCGCCAAGCGCTTGCGATCGGCGGGCGTTTTGATGTTTGGCATAAAGGTTGCGCATCGCATTGCCGTTGACCTTGGGCGGGCGTTTTGGTGTGTTGGCATACCGCTTGCGCATCGCATTGCCGCGAACCTGGGGCGGGCGTTTTGATGTGTTGGAATAACTGAAGCCTAGGGCTTATATTGTATACCTTCGCTACGCCTGGAATGAGTGTGCTCACTGCGAGTTCCCCACGGTCATAACCGTTTTGGACAAATCGAAGAAAAACGAGGACTTTGAGTCAACTTTTGCGGGAAAAATGCCGCGCAGGGAAAACGAAATGACTTCAGAAATAAAAGCATCGACGATATTAGCTTTGATCGGTGTTTATGGCATTGACAGACGTCGCAGAAAGGAGTAACATTAAATTACGATAACCATAAATTACCATTAATGGTAAAAAATCGACATTAATCGACAAGGAATATCCATTAGCGGGAGCAGAAAATGATTGCTCAATGAAAAAGTTGACACAAAAGCTGCGAAAAAAGGGGTTTTGTACAAAACGGTTATTTGCAGCATGAGTCTAACCGTTCCCAAGATCAGGAAGGAGTGAAATTGTGGACATAAGAGAAATGATCATTAAAGAAGTGAAGAAGGAAAAAGAGATCCGGGATAACTTCATCAATATTCAACGGTACATGCCGAAAGGCAAGATAGGCGCCCACCGGGTAAAAGACAAGACATACTATTTTCGAATCTATAATGATCCGAAAACCGGCAAGCGCAGGACTAAGTCTCTTGGCAGTGATGTCGACGAAAAAATTATGAAATATCAGGCAAAGCGGTTTGCGCAGGACATGGTAAAAATCCTGGATAAAAATATTAAAGTCCTTGAAGATGCTTTAGGAAAACTGCAGTCATATGACATAATGGACGTGCAGAAAAAAATGCCGGTTTGGGCGCAGGAAGTGCCGGGCAGTTGTTTTGATGCTGCAGGAGTCATCAATCTGATTCGCTGGAAGCAACTGAAGGCACCGCCTAACGACTTTTATCCGGAGGATCTGAAACATACGACAACTAAAGGGCATAAGGCGAGATCGATTTCGGAATCCAATATTCTGGAAGCGGCTTTCTATTATGGAATACCATATATGTACGAGCCGAAACTTATAATAAACGGGTGGATCTATAGACCAGATTCGCTCATGTATTCGTATTCAAGGCAGAAACTTATATATCATGAACATGTTGGAAAGACTAATGATTCTGACTATATGCACAAATTCTGGATGAGAATGGAAGAATACCAATACGAAGGCCTGTGCCTCTGGGATAATCTGCTGCTGACCTTCAATGGACCTGATGGCAGCTTGGATTCACATATAATAGACAGCCTGATGCACTATTGGTTTATAAAGGAAGAAGATGCGTAATGAATCATATGATGAAGCCCGCCCGCTGGTAGCGACCACGGGCGGGCAATTTCAATATGTCGCCCGCTAAGGACCGGAGGTCCGGCGGGCAATCAGTATTCATGATGAAGCCCGCACTCGGCCGGAGGTCCGGCGGGCAATCATATGCCCCGGGGCCGCTGGCCATCCGGGGCTCATTATATCCGCCCGCCAAGCGCTTGCGATCGGCGGGCGTTTTGGTGTGTTGGCATACCGCTTGCGCATCGCATTGCCGCGGACCTGGGGCGGGCGTTTTGGTGTGTTGGCATACCGCTTGCGCATCGCATTGCCGCGGACCTGGGGCGGGCGTTTTGGTGTGTTGGAATAACTGAAGCTTAGGGCCTCTGTTGCATACTAACGCTAGGCATGCAATGAGCGAGCTCACTGCTTGCGCCCCTCGGTCATAACCGTTTTGGACAAATCGAAAAAAAACGAGGACTTTGAGTCAACTTTTTCAGGGTGAGTGCAACTTTTGAAAATCGAATCGGATTCAGAAACGAATGCGTCGCGGAAATACGCTTTGATCGCTGGCTGCTGCATCGATTGGAGGTGTGAGGCTATAAGAAATACTGGCAAGGCTACCGTAAAAAATCCATCCACGGCCAATAATCGACATTAGTCGACAGAGAAAAGCCATGAGCAGGAACAACAGTCGTCAGCTTGATGAAAAAGTTGCCTCAAAAGGTGCGAAAAAAGGGGTTTTGTACAAAACGGTTATTGACTGAGATGCTAAACAAGATTAACCATCTTGCACACAGCCGATTAATCCGGATTTGTTGACATTATGGTGACATGGAAGTGGTATAATACGTATAAATAATGTAGAACTAACTGCAGCGCGCACCCGCAGCGCGGCCAATCGCAGCGCCCAGGCCAGCGGCCCGATCGCCCAGGCCCGCGGCCGGCAGAACTGCAACGCGCACACGCGGAGCGGCCAATCGCAGCGCGCCATCAAGCTCGGCCAGCGGCCCGATCGCCCAGGCCCGCGGCCGGCAGAACAGCAGCGCGCACCCGCCGCGCGGCCCGGTCGCAGCGCGCCATCAAGCTCGGCCAGCGGCCCGATCGCCCAGGCCAGCGGCCCGATCGCCCAGGCCCGCGCACACGCGGAGCGGCCAATCGCAGCGCGCATCTTAATCCATTAGGAGAGAAATATCATGAAGAAGATAATAATAGTTTTGTTATGCGCATGCATGACGATAGCTTTGATGCCGGCCTTTGCCTTTGCGGAAGGGACAACGGGCACCAGCGAAAAAATAAACATAGCTCTTACTCTGGAAGATTATTCTGATGAGTACATATATCCGGTCACGTCGCTGCATGACGCTTTGATCGCATCCTTTGTATGGGCAGACGGTCTGCCGAAGACGCCCGTTGAAGGAACGGATTACGATATCGCGTACTATACCAGCAGCTCGGCACCACTGGCCAATGCGCCGACGGCAGCCGGCAATTATGAAGTAATAATCACTGCCAAAGGGGATACGTACACGGGCGGTCGGCTTCTGTACGTAACAATAATCGATGTCCATGACCTGAGCTTTGCGGATACGAATTTTGATTACACATATGGGGCAGGGGCGCCGGTAGTGTTAAAATCCGGGAGCAGCAGTGAGCCGGACGTGTCGATTCACGGTACCAAGCTGAAACTGGGGACTGATTACGAGATCAGATACAGGAACCGCGCAGATTCCAATGGAACGGTGCTGACGGAAGCGCCAAGTACGGTTGGGAAATACGAAGCGTGGTTTGTGGGGATAAACGATTATAAAGGAACGTCCGACATAAAGCGGTTCGAAATCATAGATCTGTACAGCCTGAAAAATGTAGAAAATGTCTATAACGGCAGATTATTTATCGACAATGAATATTTTGATTTCGGCTCACCGGTGCAGCTGACATTCAACAGCGACCCATTCATCCTTAAGAGCCAGGACAAAGAACTGGTTTTGGGCAGTGATTATACGATCACATACAAAGATGCAGATGGCAAGGCACTGGCATCCGCACCTACCGCGCCGGGCAATTATACAGCTGTTTTTACCGGAATCAACGCCTACCACGATTCGCTGGAGAGTGGATTCACCATTTATTCGCAATACGACTTTAGATTTATATATATCGTGTACCGCGACTCCGAAGTTAACTACAACGGCCAGCCACGGTCACCGAAAATAGTGGCGACCCTCCACGGCAGGACGCTGGTCCAGGGCGTAGACTACAAACTTATATATTTTGATATGTATAAAAACCCGATATCAGAACCCACAGAACTCGGATATTATTACGCCCGGCTGATCGATCAAAAGGACCCGACCAACACGACTTACAAGGAATGCTATTATGAGATCGTTGAGGCGAATGACATCGTGACCGCTCAGTTACTGATTCCCGACGAGCTCTACTATACCGGCAGCTTGCTGAACATTGATCCGCCGGTGATTTTCAATGGCAAGACCCTCAGGCGCGGCGTCGATTACGAACTTCATTTCTATAGTATCGGCAACTCCGGTTTAGGTCCTGAAATCGCTGAGCCGTTCGCACTTGGCTATTACGGCATGAGGGCCGTCGGAATCGGCGCTTACATCGGGCGGGTAGGAGAGGATTTTAAAATCGTTGAACCAAAGCCAGTCGTAAACTTCAGCAGCCTGAATTTTGATGTGGCAGGCGGCAGCGGCATCGACACCTTCTACGGCGTGGCCGGCTCCACCGTCGACCTGTCCAAGTACGTGCCGACCCGCGAAGGCTACGAGTTCACCGGCTGGTACTCCGACCCTGAGCTCACGAACAAAATCACCAGCGTCACGCTTTCTTCGAATGCCAAGATTTACGCCGGCTGGAAGAAACTCGGCACCTTGACGCCGATCAAAAACGCCAAACTCGACATCACTTCGATCCAGGCCTTCAAGCGCTTCAACAAGCTGACCTGGACAAAAGTCGACGGCGCTGACGGCTACCAGATATTCCGCTCCAGATTCGCCGACAAAGGTTTCGGCACCAAGCCGTTTTTCACAGCGATCAGGCCATATTACCTGAACACCCTGCGCGACCCTTCTGCGACCTACTATTACAAGGTCCGCGCTTTCAAGACGACCAAAACCGGCAAAGTCTTTTCGCCGTTCTCCGAGGTCATGGTCTGCAGGCCGTTTAATTAAATGAGATGTAGAGACCATTGCAGCCGCAATGGTCTCTTTCATTTTATGTATGATGAAGCCGCCCGAATCGCCGGGCAGCATTCAGTTATATGCCCTTGGGAATTTGATGTAAAGTGAGAAATACTGATTACAGTATTCCAATCTTAGTTTTTAGTGCTTCCTGCAGTACCTCTGAAAAGTTGATGTTTCTTTTCTTGGCTTCAGTATTTAGCCATTTTGGAATTGTAAGGGTCTTTTTTACCGGAGTGTTTTGATAGTATTCTCTGTATTCCATGGTGTCACAGCTGATGTCAGCAACGAATCCATTCTTTGGATTTTCATAGCTCTTTTTCTCTGGAATTGGCAAACTATCCACTTCCCGTTCATAGAGCATCATACAAAGCACGTCTTCTGCATTTTCAACCGCTTCCTGCAAATCTTTGCCGCATGTATATGCACCTTCAACATCGTTGAATTTGACAGAATATCCATCTTTTCCCTTTTCGATAATCGCTTGATATGTATATTTCATTTCTTTTTAACCTCCTCTATTCCGGCATCCTTTAGTATGTTGTTTAATGTTCCGGTAGGGATTTCAGCACTATGCCTAGGAACCGGTATTTTTTTATGGGTAATTGGGCTGTAATATAGATCATGACGTTTGCCATGCTGGATAAAAATAATGCCGCGTTGCCTAAACAGCTTAAGTAATTCACTATATTTCACAACATGCCTCCTTCCTTAATCAAGAACATTATACGTATTGAATACGTATTTGTCAAGCGGCATACTGAATATATATAGCTGAAGAAAGACATCGCGTAATGGTAAAATGCGATGCTCTTTTTTAATGTCATTTCTTCAATTGTATATTAATGATGATGCCGCCGGCACCTGAACCGTTGCCATTGAGAACTGCAGTCAATTATGGTATAATTAATTTTACGCAATTAAAGACCATAACCCCAGAAGGAGTAGAATATAAATGATAGTTTTATCAGCAACTGACATCAGCAAGATATACGGAGTGGACACGATAATTGAAGACGTGTCCTTTCACATAAATGAAGGCGACAGGATCGGCATCGTCGGCGCCAATGGAGCCGGCAAGACGACACTGTTAAATGTTCTTTCAGGCCGGCTTCAGCCAGATACCGGCAATTTTTTCGTGTCAAAAGACCGCACGATCGGATACCTCAAGCAGAAGGACACATTCGAGCAGACAGGTACATTAATAGAAGAAATCAACAAAATTTTCAAACCCTTAAGTGACCTTGAGGCGGAGATCGCCGACCTGACAAAGCAGATCGCCGCGGCAGCCGAGGCCAGCGGCCAAGAGGAAGCGATGCACCAGGCATCGCCACAGAATCCGGCCAGCGGCCAAAATGCCAGCGGCCAAGAGGAAGCGATGCACCAGGCATCGCCACAGAATCCGGCCAGCGGCCAAAATGGTCAGCCAAGCAGCCCAGCGGGCAGTTCAAGTGTTTCGGCCAGCGGCCAAAATGCCAGCGGCCCCACAAGTTCGGCCAGCGGCCAAAATGCCAGCGGCCCCACAAGTTCGGGCAGCGCCCATGACAACGCGATGTGCCAAGCATCGCAGCCTAGTCCCGCTGACCTCCACAAACTCATGGAGCGCTATGCCACCCTGCAGGAGCGCTTTGAGAAAGAGGGCGGCTTCACCTACAAGAGCGAGATCAAAGGGATCCTCAACAGCATGGCTTTTGGGGAAGAATTCTACGATAAACCGATCAGCACCCTCAGCGGCGGCGAGCGCACCAGACTGGCACTGGCCAGCCTGCTCCTGGAAAAGCCCGACATCCTTTTCCTGGATGAGCCGACCAACCACCTGGACATCGGCACCCTGAAATGGCTGGAGCAGTACATCAAGGCGTATAAAGGCACCATCGTGCTGGTTTCCCACGACAGATATTTCCTGGATCAGACAGTCACGAGGATATTTGAGATAGAAAGACATAAGCTGAAGTGCTACGACGGCAACTACACAGAGTTCGCCGAGAAAAAGCGCCAGCTCAGGGAAGCTGACATGCGCGCTTACAGCAAACAGCAGACCGAGATCAAAAGACAGGAAGACATGATCCGCAGATTCAAGGAAAGAGGCACCGAGCATCTGGCCAAACGGGCAGCTTCCAGAGAAAAGAGGCTGGATCAGGTCCAGCGCCTGGATAAGCCAGAAGGCGAACTGGGCCACATGAAAATCAGGTTCCACCAGGAATTCGAAAGCGGAAAAGACGTGCTATACGGAGAAGATCTGGCCAAAAGCTTCGGCTTTGGGGCAAGCAGGAGAGACCTGTTCGAGCACGTAGATTTTGATATAAAAAAGGGCGAGCGCATCTGCATCGTCGGTCCCAACGGAATTGGTAAGACCACGCTGCTGAAGGTCATGATGGGCGAAATGGCGCCGACCGACGGCTACATGAAGACCGGCCATAACGTTGTATTTGGCTACTATGACCAGACCCAGCAGCTGCTCAACGACGAAGCCACCGTCATGGACGAGGTCCACGACTCCTTCAGGCTCTATAAAGACGCCGAAGTCCGCAGCATCCTCGGCCGTTTCCTGTTCAAAGACGACCAGGTATTCCTGAAAGTCGGCTCCCTCAGCGGCGGCGAGAAAGCCCGCCTGGCACTGCTGAAGCTGATGCTTTCCGGGGCCAACGTCCTCATGCTCGACGAGCCGACCAACCATTTGGACATCGACAGCAAGGAAGTCTTCGAGGACGCACTCCTTGATTATCCAGGCACGATGATCGTCGTCTCCCACGACAGGTATTTCCTCAACAAGATCCCGACCCGCATCCTCGAGCTGGGCAGCGAGGGCTTCACCCAGTACCTGGGCAAATACGACTATTATGTGGAGAAAAAGAGCTCAATCGACTCCGGCCGCAAGTATCTGCGGGAGCTTTCTGATACATCAAAGCTGCCAGCCGGCGGCAATCAAAGCCGTGGCGGCCAATTCGGCAACGCTGCAGGTCCGGGCGCCGGCCTGAGCGTAACGGCCGGCACCGGACCGGATATGAACGCCGCCGCAGGCGGCACCGCATTTGACCCGCCCGCAGGCTCTGCCGAGGAGCGGGCGGCCAAAAAGAAAATCGAAGCGGAGAGACGCCGTCAGGAAAGAGAAAAACAGGCGCTGGAAGATTTGATCGCCAAGCTGGAAGGCGATATTGCCGGCATTGAGGCAGAGATGTGCAAACCGGCGAATCTTTCCAACAGCAAAAAACTGCGCGAGCTGTCAGAAAAAGCGGCAGACAAAAAAGACGAACTTGACGCAGCTTATGACAAATGGCTTGAAATGTAGTAAAAAGAAAGTCAATTTGTGCTTGCAATAGGTATGTCAGTACACTATAATAGGTTTTGTAAAAAAAGCATTATGGAGGTTAGATATGACTTTTGAAAAGATAAGAGAGATAATCATGAACCAGTTAAGTGTTGATGAGTCCATGGTTACAATGGATACAAACCTTATGAAAGATCTTGAGGCTGACTCACTTGACGCTGTTGAAATCATCATGGCTATCGAAGAGGAATTCGACATCGAAGTTCCTGATGAAGAAGCTGAGAAATTCCAGCTGGTTGGCGATCTTGTCAGATACGTTGAAGAGAACTGTTAATACTGAAAGATGGAGCCCGTCAGCTTTGACGGGTTTTGTTGTTTAGGGCGGAAGCCAGCCCACGTCACCGCGACGAGCACTAAGCCCGGCGCCATAACGACGCGCGCCAGACACATGGAAGGAGAAACCAATGAAAAGCACTAAAATTTCAAACGCTGTTATTAAGAGGCTGCCTCGTTACAGGCGCTACCTCATCGAACTGCGCAAAAAAGGAGTCGAGAAGATTTCATCTAAGGAATTCAGCAATCTCATCGGCTATACCGCTTCCCAGATCCGTCAGGACCTGAACAACTTTGGCGGCTTCGGCCAGCAGGGCTACGGCTACAGTGTCGAAGGCCTTTATCACGAAATCAGCGCAATCCTGGGCCTTGATCGCGAATACCGCATGGTAATCGTCGGCGCAGGCAATCTGGGCCAGGCCATCGCCAAGTACACTCATTTCCATAAGCAGGGATTCAAGGTCTGTGCGGCCTTTGAAATCAGCCCGGCGCTTATCGGCAAAGAACTTGATGGCCTTAAGATCCACGATTACGAAGAAATCGTAGAGTACGTTGAAGAGAACAAAATTGACATAGGCATCATCTGCGTCAATCAGGACAACGCCCAGGAAGTAGCGGACAAGCTTTCCTTCGCCGGCGTAAAAGGCATTTGGAACTTCGCACCTACAGACATCGAAGTCCCTAACTTTGTTGCCCTTGAGAACGTTCACCTGTCAGACAGCCTGCACTCGCTGGCTTACCACATGAACGACCTGAACAAGCAGAAGGAAAAGGCAGCCGAGACAGCAGAAGCTGTTACGCAGAAAAAGGAAGTAAAACCAGTAAAGAAAGCTGCAAAACCAGAAAAGTAAACAAAAAAACAGGGAGAGCCGCAAGGCTCTCCTTTATGCGCTTTTGGGCCAGCGGTCCTGACTGTGGCGCGCAATGCATCGCGACGGCCGCAAGCCACGTGCCGGCCAATTTGACTGCGACGGCCGCAAGCCGCGTGCCGGCCAATTTGACTGCGGCGACCGCAAGCCACGTGCAAAAAAGGGCAAAGAAAAAGACTGCCTTGCCGTTTGGCTGGACAGTCCCGCTTTTCTTGATACCGCTATATTAGCCCTCAACTGGAGCGTCTACAGGGCAAGCGCCTGCACAGGCACCACAGTCGATGCATTTGTCAGCATCGATAACATATGCGCTGTCGCCTTCTGAGATAGCCTCTACTGGGCACTCAGGAGCACAAGCTCCACAGCTGATGCATAAATCTTCCTGGATTTTGTAAGCCATGATCTAATTTCCTCCTTTTTACATAGTCTGAAACTCATTACATTATAACAGAAGGAAGCGAGCAAGTAAAGATGAAAGTTTATTCTTTGAGCGGCAAAAGCGGCACTGGCAAGTCGTACCAGGCCATCAGCCTTTGCAAGGAACTGAATATAGACAGCATAATCGACGACGGCCTTTTCATTCACCATAACCAGGTCATCGCCGGCATCTCCGCCAAGCGCCAGCAGACACGCGTCGGCGCGATCAAAACGGCTTTGTTCACAGATGACGCTCACGCTGAGTCAGTCAGCAAGGCCATCAAAACCGAGGCGCCCGATTCTCTTCTTGTCATCGGCACGTCTGACCGCATGATCGACAAAATAGTGACGCGCCTAGATCTTCCGCCGATCTCAAAGCGGATCTACATCGAGGACATCACCTCTGAGGAAGAGCGCGACGCGGCGATCCGCCAGCGGCGCACCCAGGGCAAGCACGTCATTCCGGTCCCGACGATGCAGCTGAAGCGCGACTTCGCCGGCTATTTCCTCGACCCCATGCGCATAATCTACGGCATGACCGTCGGCAAAGACCAAAAGGACCAGGTCGGCGAAAAGACCGTCGTCCGCCCGACATTCAGCTACATGGGCGGCTTTATAATATCCGAAAAAGTTTTGACCGACATCGCGGACCTCGTCGCCTCAGAAATCAGCGGCATCGGTTATGTCATCAAAGTATACGAAAACACGTCCCCTGATAACCTCATCATGGACGTCGCAATTTCAGTTCGCATGGGCTACTCCCTCTGGGACACCGCCATCGATTTCCAGCACCGCCTGACCGAGGTCATCGAGCGCATGACAGCCTTCAACATCACCCGCGTCGACGTGGAGATTCGCGGCATCGAATAGGGAAGACCATAGCCTCATGCACCCGCGTGGAGATCCGCGGCATCGGCCCCCTGCACCCGCGTGGAGATCCGCGGCATCGGCAGGGAAGGCCGCAAACATATCGTACAGCTTAGAGAACCAGGAGCATAATAAATGAACGTTTTTACAATTGATAACATCAAAGATTTCAACCTCGCGGACATTTTCGACTGCGGCCAGTGCTTTCGCTGGCAGCGTCAGCCAAATGGATCCTACACCGGCGTGGCCATGGGCCATGCCGTTAATATTGATTTCATAGAGGAAGCCGCCGCCTGCGGCGCCGGCGATCATATCGCCTCCGGCAATGACCTGACCGCCGCCTGCGGCGCCGGCAATCATATGGCCTCCGGCCCTGGCCGGCTGGTGATCCGCAACTGCACGGCCGCCGAATTCGACAATATCTGGCGGCCGTATCTGGACCTGGACCGCGACTACGGTTCAATAAAACACTGCCTAACTGCGAATGATCCGATCATGGCCAAGGCAGTCAGCTACGGCCAGGGCATCAGAATCCTTAAGCAGGATCTTTGGGAAACAATTGTTTCATTTTTAATATCTCAGAACAACAACATCCCGCGCATCAAAGGCTGCATCGAGAATCTTGCGGCTGGCTTTGGCGAGCCGATAGGCGAGATGCCAGATTTCTCCGAGGCAGTGGAAGGCGAACCGGCCGGCATGGAATATGCGGCGGGTCTGAAGGACTCCGAGACCGCCGGACGGCAGGCGAACCAAGCAGCCGCCGAGGGCCGGGTCTGCTACTCACTGCCCGGCCCGGAACAGCTGGCGAGGCTCAGCGTCGACGATTTGGCGGCGGTGAGGCTCGGCTACCGCGCCAGATATTTGATCGAGACAGCGCGGACAGTGTGCGAAGAAGGGCTGCCAGCCGATGAAGACCAGCTGAATGCGCTTTGCGGTGTGGGCCCGAAAGTCGCCAACTGCATCATGCTCTTCGGCATGCAGAAACTTGACAGCTTCCCAATCGACGTCTGGGTGCGCCGCGTCATGCACGAACTCTACGGCATCGACGAGAACAACAAAAAAGCCATGGCGGCCTACGCGGCCGAGCACTTCGGCGAACTCGGCGGTTTCGCGCAGCAATATCTCTTCTATTATATACGCGAGACAAGCAAATAGTTGCCCCGGCCACTGCTGAGCAGATCGCGGACTGCCACTGTCGCTAGCTGGCAGGCATGAAATAACCGTTTTGTACAAAACGGCAAATTCTGATGCTTTTGAGTCAACTTTTTCTGAAAAATGGTAAGCGAACTCTTGAAAAAGACATAAGCTACTAAATATTGGAAGAAAATGATGGCGCTTGCGCTTAATTGAGCAGGCCGCATGTCAAAATCACAGGTCAGGGCCTTTATAAAATGTTGTATCAACAACAAATCCTTTGCTTGAAAGCAGAATTTCATTTGAATTGATCAGCTCCGGGAAAAAAAGTTGACACAAAACCATCGAAAAAACGCAATTTGTCTAAAATGGTTATTGACCAACACGATCCTGTAAATCACCAGACACTGAATGTCGCGTCAGGCTGAAAATGTCGAAAAGTGTATAGTTTTAGCGAAAGAAATGTAGTGCGAATAATTATTCGCCGTGATATAATATAGATAAGAAACGTGGGATAGCACGGGGTCAATCCGAAATCCTTGCCGGACGAATGTGCCGGCCGTTGGCAGGCAACAAAAAAACCTGAAAGACTTGCCGGACGAATGTGCCGGCCGTTGGCGGACAACAAAAAAACTATCCAGTAAAAGGAAGTAGGCGGTGTCGCGACACTGCTACTTCCTTTTTAAATATTTTGGCATTGTGGGAGAAGATTTATGGTTGATGATAATGTAATCATTAGAAGAATAATCGCTGCAGCTGATACATATGCGAACCAACTACTTAATAACAATATTCTTTTTGTTTATGAAATTGCTCCTATGAGATATGCCTATTTTGAGGCAGATTTTGAAAAAAGATGTTTTTTGCATTTAACAGGAATTTCGCCGTCAAATTCAATGACTAGTGTTTCTGTATTTGACAAATGCTTATCACGAACTATTACTAATGATGATGTAATAATCCCGCGGGATGGTACTGTTGAACTTAAAATGGAAGTGCTTGATTGTGCAATGAATATTCACAAAAATTCTCGTATGGTTGGCGATTTTAATAATTCGAGAATAAAACTGGAAACAGACAGAATAGCAGGAAGTACACACGGGTGTATGGGCTTTGTGGTTGATAACAACACGGGGTTCTATGTTCCAAATACATTATTAAAAGAGGATCTAAGAGATATTACGACTAAAACACATAGAGTGTTAGCGGTGTATAGCAAATCCAAATGGCAAGCGCATTATTCTGTTTTGCGCTACACTGCAAAGGGAATCTCTGCAAATCAAGTGGAGTGGAACCCGAAAATCAACAAATTAATCGAAGCACCATTAACTATCGATTATCGCTAGCCCATAACCGCTGGTTATACTACCGAATTTGGAAGGATAGCACTATATAGCAAAAAAGTATGTGATGACATTTCACAGAATTTCCGCCGCCTCGGCCGCAGATTTTTTTATCAGCAGGTCAAATTTCTATTGACCGTGGCCGCTACAAGTGATATATTAAGGAGTACGGCAAACAGAAAACTGTTCAAAAATGACAGCCGAAAGTTGCCAGTAAAAAGGCTCAATGAGCTACCCAATCGGTCACAAGCCGGAAACCTGCTTATATGCTGGGGGAGTAATTCCGCAACAATCAGCCAGTGCATCGCGCAGTCAAAGCTGATAAGTGCGGAGCAGTATCGTCAAGACGGCGACACGCGGATCAATAATAGAAGATTTCGCGCAGCAGCCCGGTACTGTTCAGAATGAATGAGACCCACATACAAGGAACACTGAATAAGTTCCCTGTATGTGGGTTTTCTTGCATAATGACCACGGAAATGCGGACCGTTCGGCCATTCAGGCCAGCGGTCAATCACAGAAAATGCGGATCGCCGAAGTCGGCGCCTGCCGCGGAGCGAAACCGCGAGCCCAGCGGCCGCGTGTCCGCAGCGCGAATTTTATCGCCAGCGGCACGCGCAGACCAATCGCAAACGCCAGCGGCCGCGCAAGCCAATCGCAGCGCAAACGCCAGCGGCCGCGCAAGCCAATCGCAACGCAAACGCCAGCGGCCCGCGCAAGCCAACCGCAACGCAAACGCCAGCCGCCACGCAAGCCAACCGCAGCGCGCCCAAACGCAGCGGCAGCAATTCGCAGATATTTTTACAGGAGGAAGAAACTAAATAATGAAAGAATACAAGCGTTCAGTTGAAGAAGTCCTGAAGGAACTGTCAACATCCGTCAACGGACTGACATCCGAAGAAGCGACTGCAAGACAAGAAAAATACGGACCGAACAAGCTAAAGGAAGCGCCGAAACCGACAACTTTCCAGAGGTTTCTGAAGCAGCTGAAAGACCCGATGCTGATCATTTTGATGGCGGCGGCAGCAGTTTCAGCAGTCACCAATATCATTGAAGGCGAGAACTTGACGGAAGTTTTCATCATCATCCTCGTCGTTCTGCTTAATGCGATCCTGGGAGTTTTTCAGGAGAGCAAAGCCGAGGCGGCCATTGAGGCACTGCAAACCATGACAGCGGCAACCTGCAAAGTCATTCGCGACGGCAAGCAGGTAGCCATCCATTCAGCCGAACTGGTGCCAGGCGATGTCATCGTCCTCGAAGCCGGCGACGCAGTCCCGGCAGACGCAAGGATCCTGGAGACCGCAAGCCTTAGAATAGAAGAAGCCGCCCTTACCGGCGAGAGCGTTCCAGTCAGCAAGGCTGCCGCACTCCTTGGCGTAGAGCTTAACGACGATAAAGACATTCCGCTGGGCGACCGCAAAAACATGTGCTACATGGGCTCCACCGCCGTTTACGGCAGAGGCCGCGCAGTCGTGACAGCAACCGGAATGGACACAGAAATGGGCAAGATCGCAGATGCCCTCACAGCGACCGTTGAAGAAATGACGCCGCTGCAGAAACGCCTGACCGAGCTCGGAAAAATTTTGTCATATATGGTCATCGGCATCTGCATATTCATATTTGCATTCAACCTGATCATGGCAGGAAGCTTCACCATCGACACGATCCTGTCAACATTCATGATCGCCGTTTCCCTGGCAGTTGCCGCCATCCCAGAAGGCCTGGCCACGGTAGTGACCGTCGTGCTTTCCATCGGCGTAACCAACATGAGCCACAGAAACGCGGTGATCAGAAAGCTTACAGCCGTTGAGACCCTGGGCTGCGCTCAGGTCATCTGCTCCGACAAGACCGGCACACTGACACAGAACAAAATGACCGTTGTCAAGCACGTCGGCGACGAAAAGCTTCTATCAGCCTGCATGGCACAGTGCAACGACGCCTTCCTCAATGACGAAGACAACGCAGAAGGCGAGCCTACCGAGGCAGCCCTCATGAACTTTGCCTTTGCAAAGGGCTTCGACAAGAGAGAAGTCAAAGACATCGAGAAGAGGATCGACGAAGCGCCGTTCGACAGCGGCCGCAAAATGATGTCCACCGTTCACACAAAAGGCGATGGATTTATTCAGTACACGAAAGGCGCCCCGGACGAAATCCTCGCCCGCTGCACCAAATACATAGAAAACGGCGACGAAGTGCCAATGACCCCAGAAAAGAAAGCAGAATTCCTTGCAGCCAACAAAGAGATGGCTGACAAAGCGCTCCGCGTTCTGGCCGGCGCTCTCCGCTACTGGGAAACGCGCCCGGAGCAGAACACTCCAGAATACCTGGAGCAGGATATGACTTTCATCGGCCTGACTGGCATGATCGACCCGGTTCGTCCTGAAGTTCGCGCAGCCATAGAAGAATGCGGCTCAGCCGGCATTCGTCCTATCATGATAACCGGCGACCATAAAGATACTGCAGTCGCCATCGGCATGGAACTCGGCATCATCGATTCCGCCGAACACGCAATGACAGGCGCCGAGCTGGATGCTTTGTCAGAGGAAGAATTTGATAAAGAGATCACCAACTTCAGCGTTTACGCGCGCGTGCAGCCAGAGCATAAGGTCCGCATCGTCAAAGCCTGGAAAAAGGCTGGCTACGTGACCGCCATGACTGGCGACGGTGTCAACGACGCCCCATCTATCAAAACAGCCGACATCGGAGTCGGCATGGGCATCACTGGAACCGACGTAACAAAGAACGTTGCAGACATGATCCTGGCGGACGACAACTTTGCTACTATAGTAAATGCAGTAGGCGAAGGCCGTAAAATCTACGACAACATCCGCAAGGCCATCCAGTTCCTGCTGGCCAGCAACATGTCCGAGGTACTCGGCGTATTCACAGCAACAGTCCTTGGCTTCGTACTTCTGAAGCCGGTACACCTGCTGTTCATCAACTTGATCACAGACTGCTTCCCGGCACTGGCCCTCGGCCTCGAAAAAGGCGAGGACGACATCATGGAGAGACCGCCGAGAAAATCGACCGACGGCATTTTCGCCGGCGGCTTGGGATTCGACGTAGTATACCAGGGTATCCTGATCACAGTCATCACCCTGTTCTCATACATACTCGGCCACAGCATGGAAGTTGGATATTTTGCGATGCCGAAAGGAATCTCGCCGGATGGCATGACAATGGCCTTCCTGACAATGAACATGTGCGAGATCTTCCACAGCTTCAACATGAGAAGCCAGCGCAAGAGCGTCTTCACTCTTGGCAGCCAGAACAAAGCACTCTGGCTCTCAATGATCGGCGCCCTTCTGGTAGTAACAATAGTCCTGGAGATTCCAGTAGTTGCAGCCGCTTTCGGATTTACCCCAGTATCCTGGACCGAATACGGAATTGCTATCGCCCTCGGCTTCCTGGTGATCCCAGTAGTTGAAATCGTGAAGTTCTTCCAGCGCTCCGCAGCCAAACGCCGCGCATAATCAAAACTAATATGTTAGGAAATCCCGCTTCGGGATTTCCTTTTTTTATGCTTCTCGCCCTCGCCAGCATGGCTCTCGCCCTTGCTGGCATGGCTCTCGCCCTCGCCAGCATGGCTCTCGTCCTCGCCAGCATGGCTCTCGCCCTCGCCAGCATGGCTCTCGCCCTCGCCAGCATGGCTCCCGCCCTCGCCAGCCTGCCTCCCGCCATTGCCAGCATGGCTCCCGCCATTGCCAGCATGGCTCCCACCCTCGCCAGCATGGCTCTCGTCCTCGCCAGCATGGCTCCCGCCCTTGCCAGCATGGCTATCGCCGCTGAAAAACAGCAAAACAGCAAAATGTTCCCATTTCGAAAAAAAAATAGCTCTTTTGGGAACCAATGAGTATAAATGTATAAGAAAAGTCGTCTTCAAAATCATAAAGATGGCAGCCAAATTGAGATGAATGTCAATAATTAGTGTAGACGAAGAAAAAGAGGGCTTTGATAGAGTGTTTTATGAGACTTGCATTGCAGTAGATTAACAGATCAAGCTTCAATTATTGAATTGTCCAATCTGAACCAAGTTTACGCGTGCATGAATGTTCCCAAAGTGCCTTTTTTTCTTGTGAAATGGGAACATTTTGACGAAGTCCCGTTTTATGACCTGTATGCTAATGAATATATATAGGTTTTCCATTGGAATCTCTTACATAAATAGAAATAAATCCCAGAAACTCGCGTAAGACCTCCATATGATCCACATAAGATCCACGTGAGAACCAATCGGACCATACAAGCCACTAAAAATTTACCCGAGCTACCAGTTTTTACTAAAATATTATATAAATTTACTGAAATGTTACATTTAGCAATTTTCCTATTGCAACCTTATGGAAATATGTGTAAAATATTATATACAGCGAATATCCCTTATGGCATCCTCACAAATTCAAAAAATGCATTTATATATTATAAGGAGGTCATGAAATGGAAGATACCACTACCATGCTGCTCAGATCGCAGATTGAATCAGAGAAGGCAGTCATAAAAGAAAATCGTAACTACTTGAGAAAGGCACCAGCGGGACGAATAAAAATCAGAGACGTAAATGATCATCGGTATTATGCACATGAATTTACAGATGCGAAAACTGGAAAACGCCGCGAAGTCAGAATCAAATACGACGATGATCTGGTGCCAAAGCTTCTGCAGAAAGAGGTAAGCAGTGAGACAATCGCACGATGCAATTCCAACATTCAAGTAGTTACTAAAGCAATTGAGGCATATCAGCCCCTTGATCACACTGCCGTATGTTTGTCATTGCGCCCAAAGATCAAAGACATTGCCCTGGCAACTGCTCCAAGAATTCTGACTCAATGGGAGACCGAAGATTACATCAAGCGAGAAGACAAGGAAGGCAGAAACGTTCACCCAACGCTGAAAGGCGATTTGGTGGCATCAAAGTCAGAGAGCATCATAGCTGATACATTGTTTCACTTTCACATACCGTATCACTATGATGAAAGAATAGACGTACTTAGCCCATACAATAATTATTACTATCCGGATTTTACGATTCTTCTGCCCAATGGCCGCAAGATTTATTGGGAACACTTCGGAAAGCTCGACGAGCCAAAGTATTTCGACCACAATCTGGAAAAGCTAATTCGATATCATAACAAAGGTATAGATTTTGGCAACAACCTGATTATCACAGTCGATACCATCAAACGCAACATTGATGTTAATGCTGTCCGTGGCTGCATAGAGAATTTCATCATGCCATACATGCAGTAGCATCAAAGCTGCCGCCGGCCATCAAAGCGACCAGCGTCACGCCGCCCGCCATCAAAGCCGCCAGCGTCCCAGTCTCATCAATGCCGGCGGCATCTCCATTTTCCTTCACCAAAAAAACAAAAAAAACAGCGATTTTTCTATTGACATTGTAACCCTAAAGCCATACAATAAAGAAGATGATTAGCACTCGGACAGAATGAGTGCTAACAGAGAGAAGGCAAGGCAAGCGGCACGCAGCCAGCAAAGGCAAACTGCCGGAAGGCAGCGGCCAATGCAACTGGCGACAAAGAGTCGCAAGGCTAGCGGCCCACAGATCCCGCAGCGCCATGCCCCATAAACAAGTTATAAAAAAATCAACATAAATCAGGAGGTAGAGAAAATGAGTTTTGGTATTAAGCCGTTAGGCAGCAGAGTTGTAATCAAGAAGCTGGAAGCAGAAGAAAAGACAGAAGGCGGAATCCTTCTTACAAGTTCAGCTAAGGAAAAGCCGCAGATGGCCGAAGTCGTAGCAGCAGGTCCTGGAACAGAGAAGGAAAAGATGGAAGTAAAAGCCGGCGATAAAGTTATATTCGCTAAGTATGCTGGAACAGACATCAAATACGACGGTGAAGAATACACTATCATGAACCAGTCAGAAATACTCGCAGTCGTTGAGTAATTAAACGCCGACACAACGGCAATTCAGGGCGCGATCATACAGCGCCGCGCGGCGAAGGCCAGCGGCCGCAGACAAAGCGGCCTGCAGCCAGCAAAGGCAAACGGCGAAGGCCAGCGGCCGCAGACAAAGCGGCCTGCAGCCAGCAAAGGCAAACAGCGAAGGCCAGCGGCCGCAGACAAAGCGGCCTGCAGCCAGCAGAGGCAAACAGCGAAGGCCAGCGGCCAGCAAATGCAAGCGGCCAAAAATGCCCGCGACCAAAAGGCACGCGGCCCGCAACAGCGCCGCGCCTAACAATATAAGTAATTACATCAGGAGGTAATTTAGAAATGGCAAAAGATTTATTTTACGGAGAAGACGCCAGAAGAAAACTTCAGGCTGGCGTTGACAAATTAGCAGATACAGTAAAGATCACACTTGGACCTAAGGGCAGAAACGTTCTGATCAATAAGTCATACGGTTCACCGCTCATCACTAACGATGGTGTTACGATCGCCAGAGAGATCGAGCTTTCAGATCCAGTAGAAAACATGGGCGCACAGCTCGTTAAAGAAGTCGCAACTAAGACTAACGATGTAGCAGGCGACGGAACAACTACAGCAACACTGCTTGCACAGTCCATCATCAGAGAAGGATTCAAGAATGTAGCAGCAGGAGCAAACCCAATGGTACTGAAGAGAGGTATCCAGGGCGCAGTAGACACTACAGTAGAAGAAATCAAGAAGGTATCACATAAAGTTGAGACTAAAGAAAGCATCGCACAGGTTGCTTCCATCTCAGCAGGCGACGAGCAGATCGGCGGACTCATTGCAGAAGCAATGGAAAAAGTCGGCAAAGACGGCGTTATCACAGTAGAAGAATCCAAGTCACTGGGAACTACACTGGAAGTCGTTGAAGGAATGCAGTTCGACAGAGGATACCTTTCAGCATACATGGTAAGCGATCCAGATAAGATGGAAGCAGTTCTTGAGAACCCGTACATCCTGCTTACCGACAAGAAGATCAACAACATTCAGGACCTGCTGCCATTACTTGAGCAGATCGTAAAACAGGGCAGAAAGCTCCTCATCATCGCAGAAGATGTTGAAGGCGAAGCACTGGCTACTTTGGTACTCAATAAACTGAGAGGAACCATCGACGTTGTTGCAGTCAAAGCTCCAGGCTTTGGTGACAGAAGAAAGGCCATGATGGAAGATATCGCCATCCTGACTAACGGTACAGTAATCAGCGAAGAGCTGGGCTACGACCTTAAGGAAGCAACAGTTGACATGCTCGGCCAGGCCGGCACAGTTAAAGTCAATAAGGACAACACTGTCATCGTCAACGGCGCAGGCGAAAAGGCTGACATCGACGCAAGAGTCAATGCCATCAAGAGCCAGGTTGAAACTACAGATTCAGAATTCGATAAAGAAAAGCTGCAGGAAAGACTTGCTAAGCTGTCAGGCGGCGTAGCAGTCATCAAAGTAGGCGCTGCCACTGAGACAGAGCTGAAAGAGAGAAAGCTGAGAATCGAAGATGCCCTCAACGCAACTAAGGCTGCAGTTGAAGAAGGTATCGTAGCAGGCGGCGGAGTTGCACTTTGCCTCGCTATCCCAGCAGTACAGGCTTATGCAGCAACACTTGCAGGCGACGAGAAGACAGGCGCAGAGATCATCGTAAGAGCTTTGGAAGAACCAGTTAGACAGATCGCAGAGAACGCAGGTTTTGAGGGCAGCGTAGTAGTTGCAGAAGTTAAGAAGCAGGAGAAGGGCTTCGGCTTCAACGCAGCAACAGAGGACTATGTTGACATGATCAAAGCCGGCATCGTAGATCCGGCTAAGGTTACAAGGTCAGCCATCCAGAACGCTGCATCAGCATCAGCAATGCTGCTGACAACTGAAGCAGGCATCGTTGACATCAAAGAAGACAATCCGGCTCCGGCAATGCCGCCAGCAGGAATGGGCGGAATGGGCGGCATGATGTAATTTTCACCCAAACCAAACCGAACAAAACATTCGCCCAGCGACCCAGTCTGCCAGCGCAGGCAAGCGACTTCAGTAACTGTCTGCCATCGCAGACCAGTGACCGCAGAAACTGTCTGCCAGCACAGACAAGTGACCGCAGAACGCCGGGCACAGTAAAATAAAATAATCCAAAACCAATAGCAATAACCAGAAGACCGCTGTCCCAAAAGGACAGCGGTTTTTCTGTTGACATTATGTTGACATTGATGTGGTATAACTAACTATAAAATAACTTGAGGAAGATTCCCCCACGCTTCAACGAAGCAGGCGGCGGCAAAAAATCAGGTATGCAGGAGGAGATATTAATGGAAGAGAAAGATAAAGATGTAAAACTGAAGTCTTTGATGCCAGATGATGAGCTGAACGGCGTTGCAGGAGGAACAGAGGACTTGATCGATTTTAAATTTGTACATAAGCGAGGGTCAACTGATTCAAGCGGCGACATTCCTAAGTATGCGGCAGGACAAACGGTGAAATATCTTGGCGAGGGACAAGTACCTAAGGCAATTATAATCAGTATAGCAAAGGATAAGGCAGGCATTTTATTCAAGGAATTTGTTTATACAATTCGCATTACAGAAGGAGATTACTTAGATCAGCAGGGCGAGTGCTATGAGCACCAGATATGTTTATAGACGGAACCCTGGAATACCGCATTATTACAAATGTTAAGGAGGAAAAATAAAATGGAAGAGAAAGATAAAGAAATGAAAAATGGCAAGATGATAAGCGATGATGAACTAGACGACGTAGCCGGAGGCGTAGTTGCAAGACTATTTCCCAGGACAAGTTCAAACGGATATATAGTAAAAGTGTCTTCGTTTAATTCAAGCGGCTCAACGCCAATGTATGAAGCAGGCACGAAAGTAAAATATACGCCTCCAAGGGGTTATCCAAGCGAAGCAGTGGTCAGAGGCGTATTGTCTATAGATGGTTCCATGTTCAAGGAATTTGTTTACAGGATCAAAATCACCAGCGGCGAACATGAAGGCGAGACCGGCGATTGCTACGAGCATCAGATTTCTCCACTTTAACGCCGGGCAATCATCGACGCAATATGTTAGAGGAGAATAGAAAATGAGCGAGAATGATAATTATAGGCGGCGCTGTTAGTATTTATTTGTTGTGCCTGTCAGTTCAGGCGGAAACGGAGAAAGAAATGAATCAGAATGAAAACGATGTAAAGAAAAGAACGATGATCTCAGAAGATGAATTAAATGATGTTGCCGGAGGTTCTTTTACCGCCGAGGAAACAAAATCAGACAGATATGTCAGACCAATCAACGTGTTCTCATTTGCAGAAAGCGGTGCAACGCCTAAGTTTGAAATAGGTGAAACTGTCATGTATATAGGGCATATGTTTGATCCTAATTCAAAGGCAGTGGTAACAGGACGTAAAAATCAACTGGAAGGGATGGCGTTCAAGGAATTCGCATACTATCTCCGCATTTTGGAAGGCGATTATGCAGGTCAAACTGGATGCTGCTTCGAGCATCAGATGAAAAAACTGTAACTGAATTCAAATGTCCCCGAATAACGAAGCAGGTGGCGGGAATTGTGTCAAATATAGGAGAGAAAAGAAATGAACGAGAATGATATTAAGAACAGAGCAATGATCTCGGATGATGAGCTGAAGGAAGTTTCAGGCGGAGACGGCGGAGCTTGCGATGATATGTATGAGAATTTCATTATTCTTGGCCGCATTGGCTCATTTGACGAAAGCAAAGGTGACCCTATTTTTTCGGTAGGGGAGCAAGTCATTTATAAGGGTAGAAACAGTTCTGCAAGGGCGCTGATACTTAGCAGATATGATGCAAAGGGAGGATTTATTTGGAAAGAGTGGGAGTATAATATACGTATTATCGAGGGACCTCATGCCAATGAAACGGGAGATTGCTTCGAACATATGCTAAAGAAACTATAGAACAATCATATTCAGCCGCCCGCACGGGTGGCTGTTTTTTTCGAAAAAATCGGGAAAGAATTTTTCCTGTACCCCATTTTATCACGGCGGCAGCTCGAATTAATAAATACCGATGAATATTTTTTCGGCGCATGAGCCGGCGGTCTTGTCCAATTGTCCCACAAACACGTTGGACCGCCGGTATTTTTTTATGGCGGTGCGGCGAGTCAATGGCCGTTAAATAACCGTTTTGTACAAAACGCTATTTTTATAGAAGTTTGAGTCAACTTTTATGAAAATTCAGGTCGCTTAGCCTTATCGTTACCATGTTTTCACCATGTGCAAAGTTTGTATACCAGCATTTTACGGCTTGATCAGCGTGATGGCAGCGATATTTTGCAAACCATTACAATGTTCACGAAACATATCTGGTGGATGTTGCAAAACATTCGCTGCATTTCCATCTTTGGATAATAAAGTTGACTCAAAAGCATCGAAAAAACGCTATTTGTACAAAACGGTTATTGTCATAGACAACAAGGCCCCGGGAACCCAGCACACAAGCTTGACACTATCGCAGAACCGGCGAACATTGACAGACACAGCCAATAATACTAAACTATATTCATATAGAGGCGGCAATTTACCCGATCAAAGCCCAAGCGGGCCGTTCAAGCCCAGCGGGCATCCAGGCCACACAGGCCCATCAAGCCTAGCGGGCATCCAAGCCCAAAGGCCTGGCAACATAGACACTCAGGCCCAGCGGGCACACAGGCCGCCGAAGATCCCAGAAATCCTAAAGACGAAGGGAGCAGGATATGGAATTACATGACGCAGAGTCACTGACAGCGAAGACCGCGGAGCGCGGGGAAACCGGCGCCCCAAATGCAGTCGACGCAGAGGCACTGGCCGCAAAGACCGACGAGCAGCGTCTGAACAATCTTATAGAAAGCAGCCGAGAATTCATCCTCGGCTGCGCATCCAAAGCCACCCGGCGCTACATTACGGAAAGCGACGACGAGTGGTCTGTTGCCGTGCTCGCATTCAGCGAGGCCGTCAAAAGTTATGACGAAGAGAAAGGCGGATTCAGAGGTTTCGCAGCGGTGGTGATCAAAAGGCGGCTGATCGATCATTTCAAGTCTGAGATACGTTTCGCCGGAGAGATACCAATGGACCCATATAATATAGAAGGAGAAGCCGAAGAAGACGAGGCGGCTCCGGCCCTGATAATGGAAGTCCGCCAGAAGACCGTCGAGATGGCAGAAACCAGCGGCGGCGATCCCGCGGTGACAAAGGCCAGAGATGAGATAGAGGCCGCCCAGCAGATCCTGCGAGAGTACGGATTCTCATTCTTTGAGCTGACAGAATGCTCGCCGAAAGCCGAGAAGACCAAGAAAAGCTGCGCCCTGGCAGCAAAAGCTCTGCTGGAGAGCGACGAGCTCATGGACAAGATGCGCCGCGGCCGTACTCTTCCAATAAAAGAAATGTGTGAAATTTCAGGAGTACCCCGAAAAATAGTTGAGAGACATCGAAAGTATATAATAGCAGCGGCAGAGATAATAAGCGGGGATTTCCCCATCCTGTCCGGCTATCTTAATTATATCAGAAAGGCATTGGGAGAATAATGAAAGCTGTAGTACTGGAAATTCAAGACGGAGTGGCAGCTGTCCTTACAGAGGACGGCACCGTGGAAAAGGTCCGGCGTGAATGTATGGTTGGTGAGACGATCGACCTCGGCGCAGCGCAGGCTGCAAGACCAGCGGCCGCGCCAAGAGCAAAAGTGACGGCTGCCCAGGACGTGAGCGGCGGGCCAAGTGCATCAGCCGCCAAGGATCCAGCGGCCGCGCCAAGTGCATCGGCCGCTAAGGACGTGAACGCCCATCCAACATCCGCCGTCAGGACCATCCACCATCATGCAAGACGCTGGATAGCCACGGCAGCCGCCGTTTTGATTGCCTTCGCTCTAGGCGGAGGCACCATAGGCTACTACAACGCCTATGCTTATTCATATGTTTCCATCGACATCAATCCTTCATTCGAGTATTCCCTGAACCACGCCAACAAGGTCATCGCGGTAACGCCGCTGAACGACGAGGCCGAGAAGGTCTCAGACCAGATCGAGTCCAAGGTCAAGCACGAAAATGTAGAAGACGCCATTCAGGAAACGATAGACATCATGTATGAAAATAAATACCTGAACACGAATGAGAACGACTACGTTCTAGCGTCAGTCAGCTCATCCAGCGACAAGAAAGCCGGCGAGCTCGCCGACGCCGTTGCCGCGTCAGTTGGTACTGGCCGCAACGACGATGTTGAGGTCTACGTGGTAACCGCAAGCATGGAAGATCATAAAGCTGCAGAAGCCCACGGGATCAGCACTGGCAGATACGAAATGGTAAAGACGATCAAAGGCGACACGGCCCAGGCTGATTCTGATGCTGAGGATACGGTCAGCGAACAGGATGTTAAGGCGTACATGGATGTACCGGTAAAGAAACTTATCGAGGATGTAGGCAAAACGACCTCAGACACAACGGTAAAGAAAGACACGAAGACCGATTCCGGCAACAGCGGCAGTTCAGCCGCCGCCAGCGATCAAAACTCACAGTCTCAGGCTTCTGATCCTGCCAACTCTGCGGATAAGTCACAGGACAACGCCGGCGAAGCAGCCGGCAACAGCGACCAGATCAAGGGCGAAAGCGCCGATCAGGCAGCTGATGAATCCGATTACACCGGAAACGGCGCAAGTAACGGTAAAGTTAGAGGCCGTTATGCAGGAAATGATAGTACTCAGGTAACCGAGGAGCCATCTGCAGAAGTAATCGCAGAAGATCCTGTAGCAGAGCCAGGAGTGGAGGCCGAGAAACCAGTGATTGCAACGGATACAGCCACTGCAGAAATTCCGGAAAATGAAGACGCTGTCCAGTAAGGATGGCAGAATGAAAAGTGCACGCAAAAAGTAACGTGCCCTGAGGCCCTTTGATTGGAAGGGTTTCAGAAGATTTTAGTACCGAAGATCCGCGATTTTTCTTAATAATTATTAAGGTTTTGAAGGTCAAAAAAAGCCTTTTTGCTATTGGAAATCCACGGGCTTTATGGTATAATGTGGACAAATGAAAAAGAAGTACTAAATGTGTATGGTGCATTCGGTCCCAGACTTCGTACTAGTGATTGAGCGACAGCTTCAGCAGCAGGTCCGGGTACTGGTTCTTGGAAGGCGAGTTTAATGTATTTTCATGCAAAATACCAAAAAACGCTTGCCAAAAAGGGGGTGATTGGGTTATACTCATTGTGAACTTTAATTTCATTTGTAAGTTTTGCGCACAACGCGTATAACTATAATCTTACAAATAACTATAACAAAAAGGGAGGAATTCTTAAAATGAAGAAACTTTTAACAGTGCTTCTTGCAGCTGCAAT